>Ga0160423_10000001_pt1 | contig 657349 bp, 512 predicted proteins | sample CRUFie14St8metaG_FD_108191 | JGI IMG/M metagenome (GOLD analysis project Ga0160423, IMG submission 108191) | Marine microbial communities from the Costa Rica Dome - CRUD Field 142mm St8 metaG | ecosystem: Environmental > Aquatic > Marine > Oceanic > Photic zone | place: Costa Rica: the...
AAGCGGGCTCGGGTTAAAAACGGTTTCAAAAGTTGCCGTAGTATTGTTGGCGTTTACATCTACAATATTCAGGTCGCAAGCAGAAGTAATAACAGGCGCATTAGAGTTGCCCGTATATACCAAATCAAAAAACAATTGCGAAGCATTAATACCACTCAAATTACCATTGAAAAGCAAATCAGCAGTAATGGTATTGCCCACAACATTGGTTTGTATGTTTAGCCCATAGTTAGGGCAAGTGGCCACTGTACATTCAGTAACTGGGCTTGAGAAAAAACTCGGCGAACAAGTAAAACCATCACCATCAGCAATAAAAGTATTACTATCAATCACAAAATCAATACATTCACCTGGCTGCGCCTGAAAAGTTAAAGTAGCAACAACATTACCATTGCAACTTCCTAAAACCGTACTAAGCTGGTTTGGGTTATTTGTTGTTTCAAATAAAGCTAAGCTATTGGTAGCACTAACATTAGTGTTTATTTGGCTACAGGCAGATGTAATAGTAGGTGTACTTGAATTGCCCGTATAACCAAGATAAAATTCAAGCTGCGATACCGTAAAATTAAATGGTGCCCCTGAAAAAACTAAATCAGCAGTAATTGTATTACCAACAACACTAGTTTGCACGCTTAACGCCATTTTACCACATCCAACAGGTGTTAAAGGCACGCACTCTTGTACTGCATTTGGGTTAAAAAACGGAAAACAATTCGTGCCAGTAGCATCATCAATATAAAAAGATGAAGTGTTAATGATAAAATCAATACACTCACCTGGCTGCGCCTGAAAAACTAGGGTGGCAACTACATTGCCATTGCAACTACCTAAAGCCGAACCAAGAAAACTAGGACTTGCCGTAGTACTAAACGAAGCCGAGTTATTATTAGCACTAACACCCGTTACCGTTTGCCCACAAGCTGATGATATAGTAGGCGTATTTGAGTTGCCCATAAAACTAATATCAAAATCAAATTGCGAAGCCACAGCAGTTGAAAAATTGCCATTTACAACTAAATTAGCAACAATGGTATTACCAACAACACTAGTTTGTACATCTACATTATAAGCCGTACAAATATCAGGTACGCAAGCCTGTTGGTTAGGCCCTGTTGATGCATTACAAGGCTGCCCCGTGGTACTATCAATAAAAAAATCGCTACCAATAGCACCAAAATCAAAATCAATACACTCACCCGGCTGCGCCTGAAAAGTTAATGTTGCAATAACGCTACCGCCGCAACTACCAAAAACCGAGCTAAGGTCGCTATTAGGAATAGCAGTTTGTAATGAAGCCGAACCACTACCAGCATTTACATTTACTAATGATTGCAAACAGCTAGTAGTTATAGTAGGTGTACTTGAGTTGCCCGAATAATCAATATCAAAATTTAAGCTTGAAGCCGTAACACCACTAAAACTGCCATTCAATACCAAATCAGCAGTAACCGTATTACCTACAATACTCGTTTGCACATCCAAACCATAATTAGGGCAATTAACTGGTACACAAACCTGTTGGTTTGGGCCAGCCCCAGCAGGGCATACAGTTCCCGTACCACTATCCACATAAAAATCGTTGCCTTGCGGTCCTAAAGCAATATTAATACACTCGCCAGGCTGCGCCTGAAAAACTAAGGTAGCAAGCACATTACCACTACAAGTACTAAATATTGAGCCTAAATTGCTAGGATTAATAACAGTATTAAATGAGGCTGAGGTACTATTGGCAAAAACACTAGTACCCAATTGGTCGCAAGTTGTGCTAATTGTAGGCGTACTTGAATTACCCGAAAAAGTAAGATCAAAATCTAAAGCAGCAGCTGTTATACCACTAAAATTACCACTTACCACTAAATCAGCAAAAACCGTACTACCAACCATATTCGTTTGAATATTCAAGCTATAGCTGGTACAAGGGTTAACAGGCGCAGTACACTCAACTACAGGTGTGCTCGAAAAAAACGGAAAACAGGTAGCATTTGATGCAGCATCAGTATAGCTTGAGCTTGGACTAATAGTAAAATTAATACAATCCCCTTGCTGTTCCTGAAAAGTTAAAGTGGCAATAACACTACCGTTGCAACTACCAAAAACACTACTCAGTAAACTCGGTGTTGTCGGTGTCCAAACCGAAGCACTACTGCTATTAGCCGAAACATCCAAGGCCGATGAGTTGCAGGAAGTTGATATACTGGGCGTACTAGTGTTACCCGTATAGTTAATATTAAATTGTAACTGCGAAGCTACAATATTAGTAAAATCACCATTTAAAACTAAGTGAGCCGTAATGGTGCTACCTACCGAACTTGTCTGGATACTCAAATTGTGATTTGTACATTGTCCAAACATTAACGGTGCGCTTAGCAAAAAGCAAGCGCAGGCAAAAAATAAAGAAAGAAAGCATTTTGTAAAAGTCATAATTGTTTGTTTATAATCAAGAATTAAAAAAAGTTAAAAAAGTTGCATGAATTTTTTTTTTAACTACTAACTAAAGCCGATTTGCCTAAACCTATACAAATTGTTATTTTTTTATTTAATTATAAACAAAATGTGTTTTCAATTGCTTATATTAAGCAACCAACTTTTACGATTTTTTTTAAGTTTCATCTAAACATATTTATAAATTACGTAAGTGTTGGTTGCTAAAAAAGCCCCGAAAACCAAAAAAAACCAACCGCACCAATCAAGCTAATACTGCGAGCACTTCAATGGGTTGCTAAAAATTCCTTCAAAAAAAAGTGCTTTAAATAAAGTAACATTTTACAATCCTTCGGCATACATTTAAAAACAATATTAATTAACTATGAAAAAAGTACTACTATATCGTAGCCAATATTACCAACACCAAATTTTGGGACATTTAATGGTGTTTGGCCAAACATCTATAGGCGGTAGCAAAATGTTGTTTGAGTGTAAAACATTAGAATTAGGCTGGAAAGATAACCAAACCGATATATCGTGCGCGCCAGAGGGTATTTATGATTTAGAGTTTGAATATTCAGATAAATTTAGGAGGAAACTTTGGGAGCTTAAAGGAGTGCCCAATCGTTCCGAAATCAAAATACATATTGGTAACTCTTTCGATCAAATTAGGGGCTGCATATTACTTGGCGATATGCACAAAAACGTACGTGGCGATGATAGTTTAGATGTAAGAAATAGCCGTATAACAGTAGAGCGTTTCCATCGGGTAATGGAACCAGATACCGTATCTACCATTAAAATTATTGGGCAAGGCGATTCACTTGAAAACCATTTGATTACCTAACAGATTACTGCCCTAACCTCTTGTGCATTTAGGGTATAAAAACAAGAAAATCGTCATTCTGAACTTGTCTGCGCCGGCAGCCCGGTCAGAATCTATTTGGGTTGTTTTAAAGTAAAATTTTTAGTATTTCAGTTCAAAAAAATTCCAAATCTTTCATTTCAATTTCCAAATGCACAACGGGTCACCCTAATTTGCTGTTTCGGAACTATTTCCCCCTTATCTTCATTGCTTATTATAAACACAATAACCAATGAGAGGTATAGCAATAACAGCAGGCATAATAACCGTTTTTTTAGTTTTGCTAACAATAAGCATGAGCAAAACCATTACCGCAGGTCAAGGCGGCGTTTTATTTAAAACCTTTGCCGATGGTGTTGATATTGATAAAACCTACGGCGAAGGCTTCCACATCATCGCCCCGTGGAACAGTATGATAACCTACGAAGTACGCCAACAAGAAACACAAGAAAAAATGGCAGTACTCTCTTCAAACGGATTAGAAATCAGTATTGAACTATCCACTTGGTTTCAACCCGTGTATGAAAAATTACCATTATTACACCAAGAAAAAGGAGCCGATTACGAAAATAGGGTAGTACGCCCTGCCATTCGTTCCGCTACCCGTTCAGTAATTGGCCGCTATACACCCGAAGAAATTTACAGCACCAAGCGCGATGCCATTCAAAGCGAAATACAAGTTGAAACAAAAAAAGTACTCGATGAGCAATACGTACAATTAAACGAAGTATTAGTAAGAGATATAACCCTACCACCAACCATTAAAACCGCAATTGAAAACAAACTAAAACAAGAGCAAGAAAGCTTAGAATACGAATTTCGTTTACAGCGCGAACAAAAAGAGGCCGAACGTATTCGTATTGAAGCCGAAGGTAAAGCCGAGGCTAACCGCATACTTAATGCCTCGTTAACTGAAAATATTTTAAAGGAAAAAGGCATACAAGCCACCCTAAAGTTAGCCGAATCGCCAGGCAGTAAAGTAGTAGTAATTGGAGGCAGCGATGGCATGCCATTAATACTTAACCAGTAATTATAAATAGCAGTTAGCACGCTTCAAAAGCCTCCATCCCCCTGTTGGTCGCCTCACCAACAGTTACAAACATAGTTAAAGCAACAAAAGTAAGTGTAACCGTCTAGGCGACCCCGTCATTTCCACGAAGGTGGAAATCTCAAGCACAGGCAAGTGTTATAAAAGCAAGTAAAATCATAAAATGGAAATTCCCCTTCTTCTTTAGTGTAAATCTATTTCAGAACAAGGCAGTGATGTATTCACCAAAATGAGGTGGCTTAAAAAACAGTAACCAATCTTAATGCCAACCACCCTTTCAATCTTAAATTATTACAGACGCTGAGCTGGTCGAAGCGTCAAAACTCAATCCACACTAAATTGCCAACACTAAGCCTCTAGCTGCAGCAATATCAAAAAACATTACAGCCTCCTCTCTATCCCCCTGTTGGTCGCCCGACCAACAGTTACAAACATAGTTAAAGCAACAAAAGTAAGTGTAACCGTCTAGGCAACCCGTCTGCGGCCCCAGCCGTCTTGGCGACCCCGTGTGCGGGCCCAGCCGTCTAGGCGACCCGAGTGCGGGTCCAACCCGTCATTTCCACGAAGGTGGAAATCTCAAGCACAGACAAATGTTATAAAAGCAAGTAGTAACACAAAAATTAAGGCTGTGGTAAACCTACATCTAGCCCTTATAATAAGAGCCAACTACTCTTTGAAGGAGTATAGAAATTTTTAGAGAAAAAACCAATAATTCGTTAAAAAACAAGAAAAACTTTAAATAACATTTCCCTTTTTTTAAAGATAAGCTGCATTAAAAGTATCACCCTGGCTAATATCACCCGTTTCAATCCCCTTTTTAAACCAACGCATCCGCTGTTCCGATGTACCGTGCGTAAACGAGTCGGGCACAACATAACCCTGCGCCTGTTTTTGCAAGTTATCATCACCAATAGCATGCGCAGCATTCATGGCCTCTTCAACATCGCCTTTCTCCAAAATATTTTTCATTTTATGAGCATGATGCGCCCAAACCCCCGCTAAAAAATCTGCCATCAATTCCAATTTAACTGATAATTGATTGTACTCTTTTTCGCTCACTCGCCTTCTAGCTTGGTGTACCTTATCCGTATAACCTAAAAGATTTTGAACATGATGCGCCACCTCATGCGCTACAACATAAGCCATAGCAAAATCGCCTGGTGCGCCAAACCTTTTCGAAAGTTGACGGTAAAAATCAAGGTCAATATACAGTTTTTCATCAGCAGGACAATAAAAAGGCCCCGTTGCCGCACTAGCATGCCCACATGCCGATCGTACTGATCCATCAAACAACACCAAAGTAGGCTTTCTATACTTAGCATTTAACTGCTCTCTAAAAATTTTATCCCAAACATCCTCCGTATCCTTTAAAACCACCGAAACAAACTGCCCCAACTCATCAGTAGGCTGTGCACCAGTATTAGCAGGCTGTTCATACTGCATATTTTGTCCGCCACCACCAGTAAGCTGTAATAAGGCTGATGGGTCAATACCCAAAAAATAACCAGCAATAATTATAATAATACCCAATAAGCCAATACCACTAGCCCTACGGCCACCACCTTTTTGTCCTCGTCTATCCTCAACATTTTGGCTTTGTTCTCTTCCTTTCCAACGCATATTTATAGGTTTTAAACTTGTTAAATTTAAGTTTTTATAGGCGTATCATTATTATGATTCAGTAAAAGATAAAAAGTCTCAACAACCCCATTTTCGCAATTGTTTCAACGCCACTTCAAAATCCTTTGATAATGAAGCAGATAACTTAACTTGTTCACCACTTAAATCCCAAAAAAATAATTCGCTAGCATGCAAAGCCTGTCGCTTTAAAATTGCCCTACCACCTGTTTTGGCAGTTAATTTAATATCGTTTATACTTAATTCAGCTGCACCACCATATAAAGCATCCCCAACAATAGGATGCCCCAAATACGAAATATGTGCCCTTATCTGGTGCGTTCTTCCAGTTTTAGGGTAGCACTTTAACAAACTATACGATTTAAACCTTTCAACCACTTCAAAAACCGTAACACTAGCTTTTCCTTTTTTATTAATTGTAACCTTTTTGTACTTAGTTACAAGCGGCGCATCAAGCTCCTTTTGCTGCCAATTAGGTTTACCATGCACCAAAGCCAAATACACCTTATCAACTAAACCCTTTTCAAACTGATTGTTTAAATGCTGGTGCATTTTGCTATTTAAAGCAAAAACCATTACACCACTTGTTTGTTTGTCAAGTCGGTGCACCGTAAAACACTCATTAAATTTTGCCGATAATAAATGCTGCAAATTTGGCAATTCGGTTTTGTACCTATCAACAATACTTAATACCCCCGCACTTTTATTAATGGCAACCCAAGTATTTGTTTCAGTAATAACCTCAAAAAAATCTCGCATAAAGTGTTAGTTAACGTGAATAATGTTTAAGGAGAATTTCAATAGATTGATTGTCAAACAATTACGTTTAGGGTCATGCTGAGTGTAACGAAGCATCTAAAAAACGTAGTCAGAATCATACATTTTGTGCTTATTTCGGTTAATAGATTCTTCCATTAGCAAAGCTAATGTTCTGAATGACACCTTTCTTTTGTTGTTGAGATTCAATGACTTCTAGTGGCTTTAGTTTGCTTTTCTTATCCATTATTCACGTTAGTTAAACTCCTTTATACGCTTGTTGGCCAAATAAAAGTTATAACCATAAATAAAGTAGCCAATAAAAAAGCTAAAAAGGCAAAGGCAGTAAATCCAAAATTGATGCCCCTCAATTAAATTAATAGGCAAACTATTGTAATAAGCATAACCAAAACTACCCATTAGCCCAAGCACAGGTAAAATAACAATCATTAAATGCGCCGTACTTACCATTGGTTGATAAAACTTGCGTTGACGTTGCAAATACAAAGTGCCCGAAATAAAAAGACCCAAAACAATAGGGCTTATATAACTTAAAAAACCAATTAAACTACCCTCAAAGTTTACTTGTAAAAAAAGGAATAAAACCATTGCCACCATCGGTATCCACATCCAAAATTTTAAATGGGTAGGCAAAAGCATCATATCCATCATACGCTTCATCATAAACATCTTCATGCAACTATTATTTTTTGGGACTATTACAAAAGTAATATTTGGCATTCAATAAGCCATAAACTAGTTAAGCAAAGCCAAATACACCACAAAACATAACAATTTCCTTTGCCATGTTATACATATTGGTCAAAACAAAAACGAATAAACATAACATTACCTTTCATCGGGCATAAGTGCGCCAGGGCGCAACTTAAACTGCAAATTAGGGCTAATTGTTAAGAAGGTGTTATCAAGCAACAAATCAATATTTTTTGGGCGTTCCCTCACCTGGCTACGCAGGTTCGGTCAGGCTTTCGCTTATAACTTCGCACAAATGCTCGTAACAGCTACGCAAGCTTCGCTGCCGCTCAATCCCTAACGCATAGGGTCAAACACATATATTTCCCTTCCTCACAAAAGAAGGCGGTCCAACCTATCGGTGGCGCAAAAACAGGGTGCTTTTACAAAAAAAATCCCCTCCCTTATTAAAAAAGGCGATAAAAAGCATTGCCCAATCTGTGACAAAAGCAAAATTGGTTACAATTACAATTTAGCCTTTTTTTTTGTCCTCCTTTGTAAAGGAGGTGGGTATGAGCAAAATGCGAATACTCGGAGGATTTTTAATGAAAAAAATGTTTATCCCCCTGTTGGGGTCGCCCCACCAACAGTTACAAACACAGTTAAAGCAACAAAAGTATGGGGCGGTCCAACCTATCGGTTGCGCAAAGCAACGAGGTTGTTAAAAAAATCACAAGTCAACCTGAATTGCAACAAATGCCTAACACCTATAATCTTTTAAACCAAAAACAACTTAAATTACCAACTCAAAAAAAACTTAAAAAAAGTTAAACCGTCGGAACTAAAACACTTAATGCAATAGTTATAAAGGCGTAACACATCTATTTCTAAAACAACGGATTGAGGCCTCATGAAGTTTTAGTTATAACAATTAAAACAAAGTATATGACAACCTGTAAAATGCGCAAATAACTATGCTAAACCAAGCGTAATTTAAAAAGGTGATACAAGAGTAGGCATAACAAAACTAATTATTGGTTTATTAGTAATTAACATTTGTTTAATAGGGCTTTGGCTCAATATAAAAGCACTTAATTAAAAAAATGGTGTTTAAGTGTTGTGTAATCATCTAACACCTATTAATGTGATAACTCCCATCTATTGTATAATGACTTGGGTAAAACCAAGCGCCCCGGCCTTTGGCTGGGGTTTTCAATTTAAATCGTGATAAACTCAAATTCCCCAAAAAGGTTCACCCAATTATCCTCGCTAACCCCCATCATAATCATTTTGTAAATTTGGTTAGGTACAAGTTCGGGTTCGGTGCCAGGCTCAGTTACATTAAAAACAACATTACTTAAATCATAAAATTGCCATTGTAAATCTGTTGTATAAGTACCCGAAATCGCTTCATTTGTATTAGGATCAACAATTAACTGATAATATATTACATTTTCCGTATCTGCCTCATCCGTCCAATAAAAAATGGGGTTCAAAGGCGTATCCATATTTACGGTAATTAAACCTGATGGCATTGCTGTTGGCTTGGTCAAGCTTTCCATTTTTATCGGCTCGCAATACCATAAAGTATCATTTGCAACATAAGTTACAATCGACCATTTTTCAGTTTGCGGTTCGGGTAACTCAAATTTGCCCATAAAACCATTAAATAAACTTTGGTTTTCAATAGATACTTCTTCATAATTATTGTAATCCAAAGGGTCAATATCTACCGATGCACTTTCAAAATAACGCAAATCGCTAATGCCGCCAGTTTTAGTTCTATAAAAAACAGTTAATGGCAAGTCATCTAACGATAAATTACCCGCCGCACAAGCCACCAAACCAACTGACGCAGGCATATTTGCCTGTTGGGTGGTCAAATAATCCTGCAAATTAGCTATTGATGAAGCTGTATCATCATTATCACAGCCAATTAAGCCAATACCAACAACAAACAACAACAAATTAAGCCATCTATTTACGCTCATACGCTCCATAAAACCATGTTTTAGGCTGTAAAGATGGGTCATCATTTCCATAATACCCATAACCAACAATAGTATATAAATCACCTTCCGCCTTTTCCCTAAAAAATTCAACCTTCGTAGGGTTTTCCAACGCCCTATGCCAAACTATAAAATTCTCATTATCAATATATCCAAGGTGTACAACTTGCTCATCAGGCTTATTCACAATACAAAACAACTCCCCATTTTCAACCTTGTTAACAGCAGTACTTTCAACAGTAACTTGTTCACCATTTCCATCTAAATAAGTATCTATAATCAAGCCATTTTGGTAATACTCATTTTCACTTTCGTAAATGTGCACCACCTCCAATTCATTAATAATTTCAAGATTTTTAGATTCAAGTAAAGCCAAAGTTAACGGCACATCAGGTCGCCCATTTTCAATCTGTCCATCAGGGTCGTTATACACATAAAAAGTACCCTCCCAACGCCCATCAAGGCTTTTAAAAACATTAGCATATTCAGCGTTTACATTTGTATCCGTTTGCGCACAAGCCGAAAACAAAACAAAAAGGAACATCATTAAAAATACACGACTTTTCATCCCTTAAATGTAAAAAAGTATTTTCCATTAATTGGTTGTTGTAATGACCAAAGTAGGCTTATTTCAATTTCAACCAATCATCGAAAAGCTGCTCAAATTAACTTTAAATAATAATACTCAGCAATTTATTCTTTTATTTTGCATACGTACCAAACCATTGCGCCAAAGCAATAAGTAATAACTGCCCCAAATCTTTCAGTATTTTGCATGTTTTATTTAAACGCTACTCCCACTAATGCTGCTTACTTTTCCCCACTTATAATGTTCATTCCTTTTAGTTGTTTACTATAAAATAGAATCAATTAACTATTTTGGTAAGAAAATTAAAATGGCTACTAAATTATCAACAGCAAAGCAGCTTTGGGATAAACCAGATTTAGGAAAATTGATTTTAAGAGTAGGTGTTAGCTTAATGATGCTAACGCATGGTATTCCTAAAATGATGAAGATATTCAATGGCAATTGGGCATTTGCCAACCCAATAGGAGTTGGTGAACCAGCCTCTTTAATCCTTACTGTTTTTGCTGAAGTTATTTGTTCTGTATTATTAATAATAGGATTTAAAACAAGGCTAAGCACAATACCATTATTGATAACTATGTTAGTAGCTGCCTTTATTGTACATGGAGCTGACCCTTGGAACAAAAAGGAATTCGCTTTAATATATGCCCTTATTTATTTAGTAATTTTTCTAGTTGGACCTGGCCGATATTCAGTCGATAAAAAATGAAGTTTGACAAACAAAAATGCCAAGCAACTTAATCGCTACTTGGCATGTCTAACAATCTAATTTCTATTGTCTATTAATCTTAAAAACTAACAATACTCATTATAAGCACCAATTAAGTTTTCGGCAATCATTTCAGCTGGTCGGCCTTCAATATGCAAACGCTCAACAAAATGCACTAATTTACCATCTTTAAACAAAGCCATACAAGGCGAGCTAGGAGGGTAGGGCGCAAAATACTCGCGAGCTTTTTTAACAGCATCGCCATCAACACCAGCAAAAACCGTAACAGTACGGTCGGGGCGTTTTTCATTTTTAATTGACATTTTTGCCGCAGGGCGCGCATTTGCTGCCGCACAACCACAAACTGAGTTTACAACCACTAAAACAGTACCTTCTTTTTGCTCTAAAATTTCACTAATCTGTTCGGGTGTTGTAATATTTTCAAACCCAAAATCGGTTAAATCGGCGCGCATTGGCGCAGTTAAATGCTCTGGATACATAAGTTTATATTTAATTCAATTCTAATTCAATTCTTTTTTCAGGTAAAGGCAATTTGTTTTTAATTAGTTCCCTAAACTGGTTGCCACTACCCATTAAATCATGCAAGCTAACATCTTGCAAAATATTGTCAACGCTATATTGGATAACCGTCCAAAGGCTGCGCAAACTACAATCATTACTATCAGTACAAAGTTTACCTAAAACCTCGCTTTTAATTTCCTCACTTTCATCAAACAACTTTCCACCCATTTCAGATAAAATATCCGCTACCATAATCTCCTGCGAATCTTTGCTTAACATATAACCGCCACTATGCCCACGCTCGCTATTAACAAAGCCTTTTAAGCGCAAAATGCGTAAAGTTTTGGCAACATTATGTTGGCTCATATCCTCAATACGACTAATTTCGCTTATGCTCATCCCCCCATTATTGCTAACCGCTTGGTTGCGCGCCAAACTTAGCAAAATACGTAAGCCATAACCTTCTTGTGTACTAATTTTCATGGCTAAAACATATCTAATTCCACTTTGGCAATATCGCTCATCATATCCTTATTCCACGGCGGATCAAAGGTCATTTCAACCTCAACATCGCCCACACCTTCAATCTGTTCCAATGCCACCTTTACTTCAATTGGTAAGGTATCAGCAACAGGGCAGTTGGGCGCAGTAACCGTCATTTTAACATAAATATTATTTAAAGGCGGATACACCTGCACCTCATAAATCAACCCAAGATTATAAATATCAATAGGTATTTCGGGGTCATAAACCTCCTGCAACTGTGCAATGGCCAGCTCTTTTATTTCTTCCATACTCATCATTGTGTCTGCAATTTTAAATGGAAGGCCTGGGCATATTGTTTCATCAATTTTATCATAGCAGTTAAGCCATTACTACGCTGCGAGCTTAACAAACCATGCAAACCAATTTTGCCTAAAAAATCCAAATTATGTTGTGCAATATCCATTGGCTTTTGCCCTGATAAAGCACGAATTAACAAAGCAATTATCCCCTTTGTAATAACCGTATTACTATCCGCCTGATAAATTACTGTGCCGTTTTCAAGTACAGCATTAAGCCATACTTTGCTTTGGCAACCTTTTACAATATATCCATCCGTTTTAAAACCATCATCTAAAGCAGGCAAATCCTTACCCAATTCAATTATGTATTCGTATTTGTCCATATTGTTGTCAAACAATGCAAACTCATCCACCAATTCTTGCCCTATGTCGCTTATTAACATTAAATTTTAGAATTTAGATTTTTAGAGACATGGGTATTGAGCTTTGCCTGTGCCGAGTTAATCGAAGTATCGAAATACCCGCTATTGAAACCACCTGTATTTGTTACCACAAAATTCATAGTAACATTTTTTTAGCCCTTTTAATTCCTTCAACTAATCGGTCAATATCCGCCTTAGTATTATAAATACTCATACTGGCACGTATCGTACCTTCAATACCATAAAAATCCATTAAAGGTTGGCAACAATGGTTCCCCGTTCTAACGGCAATCCCCAATTGGTCTAAAATCATCCCAACATCATAAGGGTGTGTACCTTCAATTAAAAAGGAAATAACTGATGCCTTGTTTTCAGCCTTTCCAACAATATTTAGCCCTTCAATTTGGCTTAAAGCTTCTGTTGCATAAGCCAGTAATTCAGCTTCATGCGCCATTACTTCAGCCCAATTAAACTGCATGCAATACTCAAGTGCAGCAGCCAATGCAATACTACCAGCAATATCGGGTGTACCAGCCTCAAACTTAAAGGGTAGGCTATTGTAAGTTGTTTTTTCAAAGCTTACATCCTTAATCATTTCGCCACCACCTTGGTAAGGGTACATTTCTTCTAATAAATGTTGTTTGCCATATAAAATACCAGTGCCAGTAGGCCCAAAAACCTTATGACTACTAAAGGCCAAAAAATCAACATCTAATGCTTGCACATCAATTGGTATATGCGGAGCCGCCTGTGCAGCATCCAATAAAACAATCGCCCCTACCTTATGCGATAAGTCAATAAGCCTATCAACATCATTAATTGTACCTAACGAATTACTAATATAGTTTGTGGCAACAATTTTTGTTTTGCTAGATAAAAGATTTTCAAAAACCTCTAAATCTTGCTCCCCATTTTTATTAACAGGAATCACTTTTAACTTTGCCCCAGTACGTTCGCAAAGCATTTGCCAGGGCACTATATTACTATGGTGTTCAAGTGTCGAAACAATTATTTCATCACCAGCCTTTACAAACTTATTACCCCAACTTTGGGCAACCATATTAATACTTTCGGTAGTTCCTTTCGTAAAGTTTACTAGCACATCCGATTCTGCATTAATAAAGGCTTGCACCGTTTTTCGGGCAGCCTCGTGTTGGTCAGTTGCTAATTGGCTAAGGCTATGTACCCCACGGTGTACATTACTATTATATTGCTCGTAATATTCGCTTATAGCATCAATAACCACCTGCGGCTTTTGGCTTGTAGCACCATTATCTAAATACACCAAAGCATGCCCATTAACCTCCCTATTTAATATAGGAAAATCAGCCCTAACCTCATTTACATTAAAGCTTCGTTTTGTTATGGTTTTATGTGCCAAAGTTTCAAGCAATTTTACGCTGTAATTTTTTCAAGTTTACTTTCAATCAACCCGTAAATATGATTTTTTACCGTTTCATTTTCAACTCGGTCAACCACTTCGCCAGCAAAACTTTTCAATAATAATTTACGAGCCTCAAGCTTATTAATTCCACGTGCCTGCATATAAAACAAAGCATCCTCATCTAATTGTCCTATCGTACAACCATGCGAACACTGTACATCATCCGCATAAATTTCAAGCTGCGGTTTTGTGTAAACAGCGGCAGTATCACTTAACACAACATTGCGGTTAGTTTGGTAAGCATTGGTTTTTTGCGCATCCAAATGCACATAAATTCTACCATTAAAAACCCCCTTACTCTTATCCGTCATAATGCCCTTATACAACTCATCGCTCATGCAATTAGGCTCTACATGGTCAACTAAAGTATGGTTGTCAACAAGCTGGCTACCATCACATAAAAACAAACCATTCATAAAAGCCTCGCTATGCGCTTCAGCAAAACTCATATTCAATCCATTTCGGATTAATTTGCCCCCCAAACTAAAAGTACTGCAAGCCACATTAGCCCCTTGTCCTTGTTTGGTATAAGTACTATTTAAAGTACGCTCTAAACTGCAACTTTGCTGTATAATATTATACTGGATATTAGCATCGCGCGCCGCCTCAATTTCCGTAACAAATGTATTTGCCGATTCATTATTCGTACTCAAATTATCAAAACAAAGCGTAATATCAACACGGCTATTTTGCCCTATTTTTACAAAGCTACGCCCATGCCACAAGCAATTTCCTGCCTGCGAATCAGTTAAAAACAACACAAACACAGGTTGTTCAACTTGTTGATTATCAGCAATGTTTACATACAAACCATCCTTAAAAAAGGCAGTATTTAAAGCACTTACAGGCTCATCGTATTTACGCTCAATTTCACCAACAACATTTATATCAACACCGTCGGCTTTAATATGGCTAATCGTCACCCTGCTATCCTCAATAACGCTTGAGTTAACCGCACTAAAAGCACCATTAATAAAAACCATAATCTGCCCTTCAAATCCTTGCGGAAGCCAGGGGCTAACATCCAGTTTCTCATTAATTTTGTTAGATAAAATGCTAGCATACTCATGGCTCTGAAATTCCTTTAAGCTCGTATATTTCCAAGCCTCATTTTTGGTAGTAGGAAAACCATTCGCCTTAAAAAAATCCAATGCCAATTTACGTTTTGTATGAAACGGGCTATTGGCTTCGCCATTAATATTGGTTTCATAAGCCCCAAAATCGGCAATCAATTTATCGTATAAATTAGTACTTGCAACTGCACTCATAATTCCATTTTATGCCAATGCGGCAGTTTCTTCTTTAATCCAATCGTAGCCACGCTCTTCCAACTCCAATGCCAACTCCTTTCCGCCCGATTTTACAATGCGACCATTATACAATACATGCACAAAATCAGGAACAATATAATCCAACAAACGTTGGTAATGGGTAATTACCAAGCTGGCCGTTTCAGGGCTTTTTAACTTGTTAACGCCATTAGCAACAATTTTCAAAGCATCAATATCTAACCCAGAATCAGTCTCATCTAAAATGGCCATTTTCGGCTCAAGCATTGCCATTTGTAAAATCTCGTTCCGCTTTTTCTCCCCACCAGAAAAACCTTCATTCAATGAACGCTTCATAAAATCAGGATTAATTTCCAACATGCTCATTTTAGCACGCATTGTTTTAAGGTATTCAGTGGCTTTCATAGGCTCTTGCCCCTTATACTCACGCTGCGCATTTACCGCCGTTTTTATAAAATTGCTAATGGTAACGCCAGGTATAACAACAGGATATTGAAAAGCCAAAAACAAACCCTCACAAGCACGTTCATTCGCTTCTAATTCTAATAAATCAGTACCCTCAAAATCAACGCTACCTTCAGTAACCTCGTAATCCTCCTTACCAGCTAAAACTGATGCCAAAGTACTTTTACCCGAACCATTAGGTCCCATAATAGCATGCACCTCACCAGCTTTTATTTCAAGATTTATGCCTTTAAGAATTTGCATTCCCTCTACTTCGGCATGTAAGTTTTTAATACTTAACATTTATACTTATTTAAATGATTTTCAATTGTTTATCCAACGCTACCTTCAAGCGTTATGGCTAATAATTTTTTTGCTTCAACGGCAAACTCCATCGGCATTTGATCCATCACCTCTTTCACAAAACCGTTAACGATTAGTTCCGTTGCTTTTTCCTCATCAATACCACGTTGTTGGCAGTAAAAAAGAATATCTTCCCCAATTTTGGAAGTCGTAGCCTCATGTTCAACTTGTGCTGTGCTATTGCCCGCCTCAATGTATGGGAAGGTATGCGCACCACAACGGTCGCCAATCAATAGCGAATCGCATTGCGAGAAATTGTATGCCTTTTCAGCATTTTTAAACACCTTAACCAAACCACGGTAACTATTATGGCTTTTACCCGCCGATATACCTTTACTTACAATACGGCTACGGGTGTTTTTGCCAATATGCGTCATCTTAGTTCCCGTATCCGCTTGCTGAAAATTGTTGGTTACTGCTACCGAATAAAATTCACCAATACTATTATCACCTTGTAAAATAACACTTGGGTATTTCCAAGTAACCGCGCTGCCCGTTTCAACTTGCGTCCACGAAATTTTAGCATTATCCCCTTTGCAAATACCACGTTTAGTAACAAAATTGAATATGCCCCCCTTACCCGTTTCTGGGTGACCAGGATACCAGTTTTGAACCGTCGAATATTTAACCTCCGAGTTTTTCATTGCCACTATTTCAACCACAGCAGCATGCAACTGGTTTTCATCTCTAATAGGCGCAGTGCAACCTTCTAAATAACTTACATAAGCATCATCTTCGCAAACAATTAAAGTACGCTCAAACTGCCCCGTTCCGCTTTCGTTAATTCTGAAATAAGTACTCAACTCCATTGGGCAACGCACGCCTTTTGGAATGTAGCAAAATGAGCCATCCGAAAATACCGCCGAGTTCAACGCTGCGTAAAAATTATCATTTACAGGCACAACCGAGCCAATGTATTTTTTTACCAATTCAGGATGCTCTTGTACCGCCTCACTAAACGAGCAAAAAATCACGCCCAACTCCGCCAATTTATCGCTAAAAGTTGTTTTAACAGATACTGAATCCAACACCAAATCAACCGCAACATTGGCCAAACGTTTTTGCTCGTCAATTGAAATGCCAAGGCGGTCATACATATCCTTAATTTCAGGATCCAGCTCGTCCAAACTATTTAATTGCTTTTTAGGTTTTGGCGCGGCATAATAGCTAATTGCCTGTAAATCAGGCTTTTCATAATGAATGTTTGCCCATTCAGGCTCCACCATTTTTAAAAATTGCTTATAAGCCTTCAATCGCCAATTCAGCATCCATTCTGGCTCATTTTTCTTTTTTGATATAAGGCGAACCACATCCTCGCTAAGGCCATTAGGTATTTTATCCGATTCAACATCCGTTGTAAAACCCCACTTATATTCCCCCTGCGTTACTTCATCAATTGTTGCCTGAAAATCGCTCATAATCTGTTTTAGTTACTAAGGCATAAACAATGCAAAATTGCATTAGGTTCATGCGCCAAATCAATTTATACAATAAAGTACAGTTTAAATTGTACAAAAAGGTACACATTGAAATGGGCTGCAAAATTAGGGCGATATTTATCCCTAATCAAATAACTTTAAACAATTACCTAAAAGTGGGTAGGGTGGGGTGTTATTATTATTTTAAGGCTACTTTTCAGTTTTGCCATACCTTAACTTTTTAACATAAAATCTATCACTTTTCGGATCCTTAACTTGCAATAAAATAGCATTAGTATTTTTAGCAACAATTTTTGATTTTAAGCCTTGATTATTGCTTTGAACAATTACAATTTTTTTGGCATAAAACCGAGAATCATTAGGATCTCGTAAATCAAGCATAAAATCGGGGCACAAACCAGTTAAAAAACAACAGTCATTAATACCAGCTATATGTTGGCAAAGATCTGGTATGTCGAAAATTTCATCTTCGCCTATAACCGCATCTATTAATGATTGAGCACATGGCAAATCAGGTCCAGAGCCGCATATAGTTTGTTCTTTCCAGTCCCCTTCAATTTGTGCGGATATTATTGAAGCAGTTTTCGAGTTTAATTCAGCATAAACATATTGATTAACGCCCAATTCAATTGTTGATTCAAAAAAGTAAGTATTACTAACGGTAAATTGAATATTGCCATCTTCAAATTTGATAATGAATTTTGAATCCCCAGTATCGGTTGTTGTAAATGAGTGTACTATTTCAGCTTTTATGTAAACATCAACTATTGTTTTATTTTCAGTTTGTCGTGTTTTAAAGCCAGTAAAAAGGATTTTGGTAAATGTGCTAAAGCCAAAACTAAAATCTTGATTAATAGGAGCTTTGGCTGTAATTATCCCGTTTTTGCAGTAAGCCAAGCTTTGTTCAGATACGGCAATGCCAATTTGGCTTGCATCTACTTTTTCAACGCTGCTTGTTGATTGTCCAGCTATTTGCCGGGTATTTTGCTCATAATCCCAAGCAACATTAGCATTTAGGTTTAAGCAAAATAAGGCTAATAATAAGTAAATTAAATTTTTCATGCGGATGGTTTTTTACTATTAAATGCTATTGGCACGTATAATAGTTACCGCTTATCGCACAAAAAAACTAGATGCTTACCTCATTTATGCTTAATGTTAAAATTAAATTGGGCATTTAATTTTTAAGTATTTTAGAAATGAATTAGTAAACGCATTATGATTAAATTATTGATACAAGTTTCTCTGTGCTTTGTTATTTGTAGTAGTTTTTCTTTTAAAAGTTCCGCACAAAAAACATACAATTACAATGTTTCTGAGCAACACCCCTTTGGTTCACCTAACCCAGATATGCCCGAAGCTTTCTTAGATTTCCATCCATTAATTGGCGAATGCCATTGTCAATCTGTTACGCGTATCGATCAAAATACATGGGCAGATACCATTGGCATGACTTGGACATTCAAATACATTATGAATGGTATGGCCGTGCAAGATGAAACCCTCAAAGAAGATGGAAAACATTCGGGTAGCATACGTCAATACATTGCCGATAGCTTGAGTTGGTACGTGCAATACTATAGTTCAGCAGCTCCAACAACAGTTTTGCCAACATGGCAAGGTGGCAAAAAAGCAAACGGAAATATCGTTTTATATAATCAACAAAAAGCACCTAATGGCATGGATGGTTATTATAAAATAACCTTTAGCAATATGTCAGAAAACGGTTTTAACTGGTTAGGAGAATGGGTAAATATAGCTGAAACATTCAGTTATCCAACTTGGAAAATATCTTGTATCAAAATAAGAGGAAACCCCTAGTAATTCAAATAAACTTTTAATTTTCTGGCATAATACCTGCATCCATAAATGTGCGTTAATTTTACGTTTAACTAAATGCGCCTTTTATTTTGAAAAACTGGATACTATATCTGGTAAACCACTACCAAAGCATAAGCAGGTATATGATACTCATATTATCAACCCTGCTATTAGTTTGGTTTTATCCTAAAGATGTTTTTAACCTAAATTTCGAGCTTGAAAAACCCTGGGCTTACGATGATTTGTTAGCACCTTTCAACTTTCCTATTAAAAAAACAAACACACAAATTGATGAAGAACGTAACAGCATAACCAACGAGTTTATACCCTATTATCGCAGGGTAAATGTAGGGCAACAAAAAGCTGAACTTTTTAAAACCCAGTTTCAAAAACTAGCCGAAAATTATAACGAACGCACATTTAATCGAATACAAAAATTTGGAGAAACATTAGTACTTGATATTTACCAAACAGGCATACTTCAATTTGATGATAGCTATGGCAATAAAGATGTATTTTACCTAGTCAACAATAATTTATCCGAGTTAAAAGAAGTCGCAAAATTTCATACCGAACAAGGCATGCCAGCATTTATTGATGAGCAATTGCTACTAAATAATATTACAGAAAGAGAAAAAGTATTAGCCGTAATCCAGCAATGTATAATCCCCAATATAATTACCGATACTAAGTTAAACGAGCGCCTTTGGGGCCAAGCATTGGATAATATATACCCCTACGAAGGAGCCGTGCAAAAAGGCGAAACAATAATAGGTAAGGGCGAAATAGTTGAAGGACAAAACTACCAAAAACTCCTTTCATTAAAAGAAGAATACTCCAAAAGAGGCATTGGCAATAAATGGGCAGTAAACCAACTAATTGGCTACTTAATCATCACATTTTTAGCACTACTAATCCTATTTTTATACATTACCTATTACGAAAAATGGCTATTCAGAGGGTTGCGTAAATTCAGTTTCCTATTTATATCCATTATACTATTTGTTGGCATGGTACGCCTAATTAGCGGCTTCGATAGCCATATCGCCTACTACGCCATCCCCTTTGCAATAATCCCAATTATATTCCGCTCCTTTTTTAACACAGGCCTATTTATATACGTATTTGCCATAAGCTCAGTACTCAGCACATTTATCATTCCAATTGGCTTAGATTATTTTGTGCTACAAGTGTTAGTAGCCCTAGCCGCCTACGAAGCCTCATCACGCACCTATTACTGGTCGCAATTTTTTATGGTAATCGGCATTGTATTACTAACCTACATAATCGCCTATTTCGGGCTAGCCTTTGTACGTAGTACTGATATTTCGCAAATAAGCATACAACCCCTACCATACTTTATTGTAAACGCCCTACTTACACTATTGGCATACCCCCTAATCGCCTTTTTCGAGCGTTTGTTTGGCTTTATTTCAACACTTACATTAGTTGAGTTAGGCGATTTAAACAAACCCCTACTAAAACAATTGCAAGAAAAAGCACCAGGTACCTTTTGGCATTCCCTACAAGTTTCAAGCCTAGCCGAAGCCGCCGCACGCGAAATAAATGCCGATGCCTTAATGGTAAAAGTAGGCGCATTATACCACGATATTGGTAAAATGGATAATCCCCTTTACTTTATTGAAAACCAACAAACAAACGTAAACCCCCACGATGAATTAGCCCCCGAACTATCCGCACAAATAATAGTACGCCACGTAACCGATGGCATTGAAAAAGCCAAACGAAGCGGCCTACCCAACGCAATAATTGATTTTATACGAACCCATCACGGCAATACAAGGGTAAGATACTTTTACAATAAATACATTGAAAAACACCCCGACGAAGCAGTTGATGATAACCTATTTGAATACCCTGGGCCGCTACCTTTTTCAAGCGAAACAGCCATTTTAATGCTCGCCGATTCAGTTGATGCCGCAAGCATGAGCCTTAAAAACCCAACAAAGGAACAATTAGATGAATTAGTAGATAATGTTGTTAAATCTAAAATTGACGACGGTCAGCTTGAAAACTGCCCATTATCATTTAAAAACATTAAAACAATTAAAAAAACGTTTAAACGCCTTTTACAATCAAAATACCATTTGCGAGTAACCTACCCATCAAACCTTGCCAATCGTAAACCCAAAATTGAACGTAAAGACGTATTAGTTGAGCAAAACCCAATACCCGCCACACTACAAATAAATGACAACGACGACGATTAAACCTTTAAGCCACCACCATTAAATTACTTGCACTAAGCCCCTTGCAGTAACACTATCAAAAATATTTATACCCATTATCCCCCTTAGTAATAGAAGGAAGCGAAAAATGAAATTCTCCCCCGTTGTTACTCGCTGACCAACAACAAAAACCAACAAGCTATTTTTTAAAAACACTAAACTTCCCTCCTAATATAGCACTGGGCTCGCACACGACTGGGCTCGCACACGACTGGGCTCGCACACGAGGTGAAAAACTAGAGATTTTCGGAGGGATGAAGCTAATTACATGGCAACGCCTCATCACAATTGAAGAAAAAGGCATTTAGCTTAACTAACGTAAATAGTTAACAAGCCTTCGCAAAACGAATCTCTTTAAACACAGCATCAATTCCCCTCCCTTTTATTGCTAAAAAACAATGTCACCCTGAGCGGACATTGAGGCTCTCGAAATGGTAGTCGAAGGGTCTGAAGTGCCTACCTTTAATGCTTCCCCCGTTGTTACTCGCTAACCAACTAATATTAAAACATAGTATAACGTGAATAATGGATAACTGTAAAATTGTATTGCTGATAATCAATGACTTATAAAACAAGCCGTCAACCTGAACTTGGCGGGGCTTGCCTTCAAGTCAGGTTCTTTTTTACATTTTAAAAAACGAGATGCTTACCGGGCTGCCGGCGCAGATAAATTCTCCCCCATTGTTACTCGCTAACCAACAAATATTAAAACATAGTAAAGTCCAAAAAAGGCGATTAACTAGCCTTAGCAAACACATTTGCAGTAAACCAAAAACTTTCAATAGCTTTAACACAATCCTGAAAACCAGTAAAATCCAAAGCCTTTTTTACATACGCATTAGCGTAGCTATTATAACTTTTCAGTATATCACTTTCCGCCTCCGAGCTGGTAAACATAATAACAGGTATATGCCGCAACTCTTCGCTGGTTTTCACTTCTTTTAAAAGCTCATGCCCATTAATCCCTGGCATATTAATATCTAGTAAAATAATATCAGGAGTAGGAGCATTTTCAAAGCCATTACGTTTATATAAAAAATCCAAGCCTTCATCACCCGAAAAGGCAGCCGAAATATTAGGATTTAAACTACTACTTTTAAACGCCTGTTTTGTTAAAAACTGATCTCCTTCATTATCCTCAATATGCAATATCTCAAAGTTTTCAGTTGCCATGCAAGCCTATTATAATTATTTATTAAGTGTAAAACTAAAAATTGTACCCGAACTTTCAGAATTTTCAAGCCAAATATCGCCGCCATGTCGGTTTGCAATCTTTTTACAAAGGGCTAAACCAATGCCTGTGCCCTCATATTCATCCTTTTTATGTAATCGTTGAAAGGTATTAAAAATCTTGTCTTTAAACTTTTTGGCAATACCAATGCCATTATCTTTTACTGAAATTTGCCATTTGTCTTCAAGCTCAACCCCATAAATATCAATAGTAGGCCTTTCGCTTTTGTTAAACTTAATACCATTAGCAATTAAATTGTACAGCAACATTCCAATTTGGTTTGAGTCAGCATTAAGCTTTTGCGGTAAATTATTGTATGAAATAGCAACATTACGTTCGCTAATTAAAAGGCTCAAATTTTTTAATTGATGCTCAAGCACCAAGTTAAAATCAGTTTCCTTTTTATTTATTTCGCTACGTCCCGCTTTCGAAAACTCCAAAAGGCTTACAATCAACTTTTTCATCCTGTCGGCCGAATCTGTTACAAACCGCATATACGTTTTAGCCGTATCGTCTAAATCACCGCCGTATTGATCCATAAATAAGCTCGAAAAATTGCTAATCATCCGCAACGGCTCCTGTAAATCATGCGAACTTATATAAGCAAATTGCTCTAAATCAAGGTTTGAACGCTCTAACTCTTTAACCGTTTCTTCCAGTTTTTTCCTTGCTTTTACCTGCTCAGTAATTACTTGCGTAAACATTACAATTCCGCCAGCTTCACCTTTTTCGTTGTACCAGGGGTGCAGCTCCCAAGCCAAATAAACATCTTCGCCATCATCCCTTACCCAATGCTCTTCATTATTTTTTAAAATTTCACCTTTTAAAACCCTTTGATGATCATCCTTCCAAGCATCTTTTATATCAGGAAAAACATCATAATGCGAACGACCAATAATGGGCCCCACTAAATTGTAATCTTCCAACCATTTATCACTATGTTGAATGTACTTAATATCCGTATCAAACATAGCAACTGCAGCAGGCGTATATTTAATTAAAAGGCTTAACTGTTTTTGATTAGCCTGTAAGCTTCGCTTAATATTTTCGTAATCGGTAATATCCCTTACAATACAAAACACATACTTATCTGCCGACGGAAATAACCGTACTTCATGCGTATAATATTCGCCCTCATGGTCAAAATCAAATGCAAAACTATTTGATCGTTTGTTATAACGCGTATCATCAATAAGCCTAGTATAATTACCCGATATATGAGGAGGCAACAACTCATTAACCGTTTTACCAATCATCCCTTCCTCAGTTACAAAAGTGGTAAAAAGGCTACCAATTTTAACATCAATAATGGCATTTTGTGGGTCGTACCGCAGGTACATATCATGCGTATCCGACATTAAAAAGTCAAACCGCTGATTCGATAATTTTAATGCTTTTTTTTGAGCAATTTCATCACTTACATCCCTAGCTGTCGCATATAGTTCGCCCGTTTCTACGTCGGGGGTTGAGTTCCACTCAAACCACTTGTACTGCCCGCTTTTAGTTCTAAATCGGTTAGTAAAATTTATCGTTTCAAAACCTTGTGCCAGCTTTTCAATTTCTTTACTTGTTCTTTCCAAGTCATTTTCATGTATAAAATGAAAAAACTGATACTCATATAACTCCTCTTTTGTATAGCCTAAAGTGTTAGCCAACTTATCATTAACCAATTTAAAATAGCCATCAACATTGGCTACACACATCATATCGTTCGATAAGTCGAAAAACCGTTGGTAAACTTTAAGTGGCATAGTTGGCTTTACTTTCAATTTAAATATAAGCTACTGCTTAATTTACCGCAATTATTTTGCCACTTTATTGGGTCAAAATCTTGATTTCAATGATTCTTTGATTTTTGTCAAAAAACAAATATGATGATAATTTTATAATTGAAAAAATTATTTCCAAATGAAGCTTTCCTCTTTCCTTTTTATTTGTTCTTTTTTGTGTTTTTCAGTAAATGCACAACCATGTAAAAGTTTTCAAGCACCCATTCAAAACCATCAAATTCAGTGCGTTTATGTTAATGGAGTTTTAAGTCATTACGCCTTTTCATTTGAGTATGACCATTGTGTTAGTCCTGATTTCCAATCATTGATTTTGAATCCTGCTTCAGGTTCAATTTCAAACTTGCAAAATCAAGTTGATAATGATAATTGTTGGGCAACCATTTCAGGTAATTTGTACCCAAATTCAACTACAAGTGCTGCTGTTTTCAAACTACTGTTTGTAAATGGCACCTGTCGCAAAGTTGTTTTCCAAATACCAGAATGCCTAAGCACCGACCCATGCGAAATACTGCAATTAGTACCAGGTTATGGAGAGGATTATTGTGAAGAGGAAGGTAACGCTCTATTCAGAGTTGTTTTAAGCCCTTATACAAGCCTTTTTGATAATGGACAAATTAGTTATGAATGGATTGTTGATGGAGATGTTGTAAGTACTGATAATACAGTAGTTTTCCCTACAAATAATACAGCAACTCTTGTAATTACTTACCAAGATGATAACCAAAGTTGTGCTGTTTCTTTCAATGTGTTACCATCATGCTATATGTATAATCCGTGCGAAGATTTTGGTTTTGAGATAAGTATAGATTGTTTTGCAGAAGGCTTAGGTTTAGCAAGTATTTCACCAACACCCCCAAGTTCAGTACAAGTTGAATGGTCTTTAAATGATATTGATGGATCCCCAATACAACAAACCACGGGACCCTCAACCAATTTCTGGTCATTTGTTGATTATATTACAGCATCAGTTTCTCTTGAAAACCCTAGTGGAGTAATAGACCCATGCGAAACGTTTGAATTTGCAAACCCATGTGGTTCAAACAGCCCATGCGAGTTACTTCCAAAAGTAGTAGCATTTACCGAAGAAGAATGTGAAAACGGGATGGGGCTTTTTGAAGCCACATTAAAACCATATGAACATATTTTTGAATTAGGTGGGGAAGTTTCTTATCAATGGCTGGTAGATGGTGAAGTAATTAGTACAAGCAGTTTTGCTCAATTTGAAACATATAATACAGCAACACTTATAATTACCTACCAAGATGATGCCCAAACTTGTTCCGAATCTTTCGATGTAATACCATCTTGTGCTATAACTGACCCTTGCGAAGCACTGGAACTTATTGAAATTGAAGAAGTTGATTGTTTTTATGAATTTTTTAATGCAGAAGCTGTTTTTCAAATTGATCCTTATTGGGTTAATGTTTTGGAAAGTATTGGAGAATTCAACGTGCTATGGAAAAAAGTTGGAGGGGTTGGTTTTGGTGCAGGCAATCAATTTTCTTTTTTCTCATGGCATATTTATGAAGTAATAATAACATTTAACGACCCTAGCATAAATTGTGAGTACAGAAGCTTTGCTATTCCATCTTGCTATGACCCTTGTTCAGTACTTGATTATCAAATGGGTAGCTTTCAATGTGGTCTATTTGGTAATACTGGAGACGGAGGTTTAATTATTCATGCACCAAGTTTTTATGGTGGACATTCTTATGATATAATGTATGAAATTAGTACATATAATGAAAATGGAGAGCTTATATCAATGAGTAATGTATATCCAATACCATTACAAATTTTAGGTGGTATAAATACTGATCCATATGTAATGCTAGATATTGAAGGCAATCCAGCTTTTGTAAAAGTTAATGTATTTTACTATTCAGATGAGGCTGGAATTGATCCTACTTATTGCTTAACGATTAGTGGTAGCAATCCTTGTTACTTTAATAGCTCATGTATCCAACTTGAAAACATAAGTGTTTATGAAATTTATTGTGAACCTGATGGAAGCGCACAGTTTGGTATTTTGGGTGATTATCCTGAATTGGGCTTTGGCAATGTTACTTATGGATGGAATTATTCAAATTTTTATCACGAAACATACACTATGCAAAGTAATTCTACAGCTACATTTTTTATGAGATATAATGATAGTTTTACAAATTGCGATATTGAAGTTCCAGTTGTTCCTTCATGTTATAATTTTTGCAATGATTTTACAGTTGAAATTGACGACTGGCAATGCGAAGGTGAAAGTGCAATTATTAACTTTTCAATTTTGGGCTTGGATTTACCTGATGGAGTTTTGCTTTCAACTTATTTTACTCAGTATAATGAAAGTGGGTTAATAGAGACAAGTGATTCAATTGGCCCATCTAACTCTATACCAAACTATTTAAGTACTTCTAACTATTTTGCAAGTATTGAATTTTCATACTATAACGAGTTAACAGGCGAAACAACAACTTGTTACTCATTCGAATTATACAATCCTTGTTTAAATACAGTTTGCGATTTTATTGATGATATCGAATTAATTGAAACTTTTTGTGATGAAGACATGGGAGCCATCTTTGAAGTTTCGGAAACACTCCCGCCATTTTTAAATGGAGTTGACACCTATGAATATGGTTGGGTACTAAGCAATGGAGATGTTGTTGTAGGGCAAACATCCATTCAAATTGCAAGCGATGAAACGGCTAGTTTTTATATTCAATATCAAGATGATTTACAAGAATGTGATGTAACACTATACGCAATACCATCATGTTCTGATATTCAAATTCTAGATCCGTGTAGTGATATTTTAACTGAAACCGGATGTTCCTCTCAAACTGCCGGATCGATTTTACCAATAAACATGCAAAATGATAATAACTCTACATGGGTACAATTAGATGAGGATGAAATTCCGAGCAAGTTTACCTCCCATGTAAGCTTAATAACCCAAGGCGCATTTGGGCAAGGTGATTTTGACGTTTATGTTTCAGATTATTGTGCTACTTGTTGCAAGGGCAATAGTTCAATAAATCAAACAATACTTCAAATGCCATCAGGCAAAACAATTAAAAGATGTTCTAACGTAGTTGCAGTTTCAAAACAAGATGGAAAATGCAATATTATTACTTCTAGTTGTGGTCGTGCCTTATCTCAACCAGTTAAGCCAAATATATCAGTTATAGGAATTGAAATTAGCCCTAATCCAGTATCAGGAGGAGTTATTTCTATATTTCCTGATGGTAGAGCAAGGGTAGCTGGGCCTGTTTCTTACTCAATCATTAACCTTAATGGTAAAGTAATGATTAACGGAGTTAAAAATGGAACGGAAAGCATAATCGATGTAAGTAGCCTTGATTCAGGCTTGTATTACTTAAACGTTATTTTTCAAAATGGTAGGCAGCAATCTAAAAGTTTTGTAGTTATGAGATAATCAATTTCCCAGCACTTTTAAAAACACATCAGGTTCAGGGCGTAGCCGATAATTATCGCTTTGCTCGTAAAAAATTATTTTTCCACTGGCATCGGTAACAATAACGGTAGGCAAAACCGTATCGCTATCATAACCCAAAACCTGAAAACCAGCGGGTAAACCATTCTCGTGTAAAATGCCCAATTGCTTTGCAGTATTATTATTTACATCAACCATAAAATTAAAGTTAACATCATGCTTTTTTGCCAAACTTTCGCTACTACTATGCGGCTGTGGGCTAACCAAAACCACTTGTGCTCCTAATTTTTCAATTTGTTGATACTGCTTTGCTAAATCCTTAATCTGTACCGTACACAATGGACACCAATTACCCCTATAAAATAAAAATATTGATGGCTTCCCTTTAAAATTTGATGAATTTATGCTTTGACCCTGCGTGTTTTCTAAATCAAAATCAGGTAAATTATCGCCAACTTTTAAGCTTTTTGTAGCCTTAGGCAGGCTTGAGTACCAGTACAAATACAACAACCACAAAGCACAGAGCCCAATACACAATAAAAAGTAAAATACATTAGGGTAGGGTAGTATAAAAAACAAGATAATTGCGGCAATGGTAACCAAGTAAATAGGCACTGAAAAAGGCAGTTGATGCCGATAGGTAATAAGATTTGTAAAAGTAAATAACACACCAAAAAACAAGGCAATTATACTGGCATTAGCAAAAGCACATAAGGATAAAGGATCAAAACCGTAATTGTAATACTCATAGCCTAAAAAAAGCATTACCAAAATAGCAACAGTAACAATACCTGTTATAAAAATTGATTTTAACATACTGCAAGTTAAGTTATAAAGGTGTTAATGTTGTTTGTAAGGGATAATGGTGCTAGGTTTAGCCTTAAATTTTGTTGTACGGTCCTAAAAATTTATCGCCATTAAAATGTATCAAATGGTCAGGGTTATCTGCAATCCAAACTTCGGTTTCCCATGCTATGTCGGCAACAAATTTTCGGAATACTACTCTGTTAGAAAAGGCTGTAACATAAACAATTTCTGCATTGCAGTTGTTTGTTAGTTTTTGTAATTGCAAAAGCCTAATCTCGCTTATTGCCCCTGATGTGTGAACAGCTTCAATTAAATAAATCCAATTCTTTTTTTGTGAATAAGCAATTACATCAGGCAGCTCTTCGTGGGCTATTTCAAAAAAATTTAAGCTTTCAAGTTTCTTTTTTTCAAGATGCAGATATTTGCTTGTAGTATCACCTATATAGAGGACTTCAGCCTCAAAACCATATCGTGGTAAAAACTCTTCGATTATAGATTTTTGCAAATCATTGTGTTTGCCTGTAGAAAATTGCAGTTTTTTACCTGATGGAAGTTTGACTTTTAATTTTTTTAGTTTACGTTTTCTACTTAACTTTTGTGTTAACTGAATCGTACCTTTTAAAGCTTCCGATACTTCGATATACCAATTTTTTTCTCCATAATTTGTTAAAAGGTTTGCGTAAAGTGGATTTATAATATAGCCTCTTGTAGAATCATTTGTTGCCGAATTGGGGCTTGATTGCCAAACAATCCCTGCTATGGTTAACAACTTTAAATCTTTACGTCTTATATCATCATATGATCCAGAACTAATTTGCTCATAAAAATGCTCATTTATAAAACTTATTATATCTCTTGTTTTTAAAGCACTTACATAATTTGAATCTTTTATATGCTTTAAGTCAGTTAATTTTTTAACATTTCCACAAGCTAAAAAAGCCATAGCCATTCTTTCCAACCTTCTTTGTGTACCATTAGTTGGTACTCCAAAAGAATTTAAAATATGAAGCGTATGGTTTATTAATTGTTGAATAGCTTTTGGTTTTGCCCTGAAAGTTTTTGATTTATCAGGGCTAATGTATTGTTTCATCTTGAAATAATTTGAATTGCTCATTTACTGTAATTCTATGGCTATGTTCATCCGTAAAATATTCTTTAACACATAAGGCTAAATGAAATGCAAAATAGGGGGCAACCGCATTGCCTATTTGATTGAATTGGTTGGTTTCAGTACCAGTAAATTCAAACCAATCAGGGAAGCTTTGTAACCTTGCGGCTTCCCGAACAGTAATTCGTCGTCTTCTACCATCTTCTAACCTTATTCGGTGCATATCACCAGTTGCTCCTGCAAGGTTTCGGCAAGTTAAAGTTCGGGCAGGTTTGTTTAAATACAAATCGCGTGGGTTTATGCAGTTTGAAGCTTTTTCGTACCTTGCTACGTATTCATCCATTGATTTTGTGAAAAACTTTGAATTTTCATTATATTCAAAAGCAAGTTTACCTAAAGCTTGTCCAGCAGTAACTTTTCGCTTTATCTTTTTAGGCAACCTATTTTTCTTTTTTGAGCCTATAACAATTACCCTTTCTCTGTTTTGTGGTACTTCATAATCCTTAGCATTTAAAAGTGCGTAGTTAACATAGTAGCCTAAATGTTCAAGCTCGTTTATAACCTCTTTTAAATACCATTTGTTTTTATAAAGCATTCCTCTAACATTCTCAAAAAGCAGTACTTCTGGGTTAAGTTGTCGTACAGCAGCCAAAAATACTGGAAAACCATCACGAGAATCTGACAATCCAAGTTGTTTTCCACCAACGCTAAATGGCTGGCATGGCGGGCCACCAATTATAATATCGGCTTTAGGATAGCTTGTATCAACTGTTAATTTTTGATTAAAACATTTTCCTTTTAAATTGTTATTGTAGGTTTCAGTTGCATTTAAGTCCATCTCGTACCCTATAGTTTTAAAGCCATTAGCTTCAAATCCTAATGAAAGTCCACCACAGCCAGCAAATAAATCAATAACTGTTTTATCTAAATTTAAATCAACCCATGGTCTTAACTTTTCGTTTATTTCTTGCCAATATTCCATTTGGTAAATTTACAGTATCCATATCTCATTCATCAAAAATTATCACCCACCCCCATCACCCAATTAGGGTTGGGGCAAAGCTGTTGGTATTTAGGCAAATCTTCCTTACTACAAACCCCAGGAAAATCGCCCTTATAATCCATCATATCCATAATCAATTGAAAATGTAAATGAGGTGGCCATCCACCATTCTCGTTTGGTTGACCAAAATGACCAATTAAATCACCTGCATTAAAAGCTTTTCCTACACTCCAATTATCTAAATCTTTAATTGATAAATGACCATATAAACTGTAAAACTCAAGCCCATCTAACTTGTGTTTTAAAATAAGCGTAGGCCCATAATCGCCAGCCATATCATTATTATTAAAACTATGAATTGTAGCTGGCAGCGGCGCATAAACCTTGGTATTTTCACCCATAAAAACATCCACCCCTAAATGAATGTTGCGTTGGCTTTCACCAAACTGTTCATGATGCTGATAAATAACTCGCTCTTCTAAATAACCGCCAACAGCACATTTAGCATTATTCAATTTTAAAAGTTCATTACAATAATTAGTGTACGCCTCAACATTGCTAACATCAAAATTTTTAAAGTCGGGGTTACTAATGCTATTATCAATTGTAATGGTTTTAACCTTATTAAAATCAAAGCCCAATAAAGGCGCAATTTGTTGCCTGTGCTTGCTTAATGTATTTTGTAAATTAGTTAACTTCATTAGCCTATAAAATTATTTAAAATGAAATCAATCTATTTGATTTTATTCTTACTGCTTTCAACTTTTACACTTACTGCCCAATACAACATAATTGGCGATGCCGTTGCCGACGGCTCTTGTTATGCCCTAACGCCTGCTCAAAACGGGCAATCGGGCGCAATATGGTATTTAGAAACAATTGACCTTACCCAAAGTTTCAGCATCCGCTACGATTTACGCTTTGGCATTCAAGATGGTAATGGTGCCGATGGAATTGCATTTGTAATGCAACCCATTAGTAACTCCGAAGGTAGCAGCGGCGGCGGAATAGGTTACGTTGGCATCAATCCTTCATTGGCTATTGAAATGGATACCTACCAAAATGGAAGTTGGAACGACCCAAGTTACGATCATATAGGCTTACAATCAAACGGTAATAATAATCATGCTTCGGCTGATGCTTTAGCTGCACCCGATTTTATAGTGGCAGGACAAAACAATGTTGAAGATGGAGCCTTTTACTATTTTCATGTACAATGGGATGCTATTACAAACAACCTTAGATGTTGGATAAATTGCGATTTACGAATTGATTATACAGGCGATATTGTGAATGATATTTTTGGTAGCGACCCCAATGTTTTTTGGGGCTTTACCGCAGCAACGGGCGCACTTAATAACTTTCATGTGGCTTGCCCAGTTTTCGTTTCTTTTGAAGAAAGCATAGCCGATGTTCAAATTTGCGAAGGCGATAACCAGCAGGTTCAGGCTGATAATAATTTTACAGGTCATACTTGGTCGCCACCCGCTTTTTTTGACAATCCCAACATTTCAAATCCCAACTTAATCCCAACCGTTGGCACACACGAATTGTACTGGGAAGGTACCGACCAATGCGGCGATGCTGTTAGAGATACTTTTCAATTTGTAGTAAATGCCTTGCCCAGTTTGCCGCCAACTTTAGAAGTTTGTACAGGCGATGTTTTGGATTTTAGCAGTTACGGTTTTGATGTAGTTGATTGGAATTTTCCTGCCACACCCAATCCTTTAATTACCGAACCACTTAATGTAAATGTTGATGTTACTTTAAATGGATGTAGCCAAAACCAAACGGTAAGCGTTTCTGTTAAACCACTACCAGAGCTTTTTAACCCCGATATTGAGATTTGCCCCAATACCGAAATTACGCTAAATGGCGTATTTGATAATGTAACTTGGAATAGCCCAGCAACGGCTTTGGGTACTTCATTTACAGCAATAACCGATGTTATAGTTGATGTTGATTTGGAGCTAGATGGATGTACCCAAAATCAAACTTTTACTGTTACCATAGCCCCAGAACCTAGCGCAACCTCATTAGCAAGTGTTTGCGCTAATGAGCCTTTCAGCATTTCAGGCAACTTCGATTCAGTTACATGGAATAGCCCCAATTTTTCGGGTACTGATATTAGCATTACCGAAAACACTACCCTCGATTTTGATGCTCAATTAGGTGATTGCATTTTAAATTTCACCATTCCCGTTAGCCTTGAGCCACAACCAGAAGTTGAAACCACACCGTCCGTTTGTATTGGTGAAACCATTGAGCTAACAGGCAATTTTGATAATGTAAACTGGGTAACTCCAAATAACACAGGCAACAGCCTTTTAATTGAAGCAGATACTAATATTGAACTTGAAGCAACTTTAGGAAGTTGCTCCGAAATCATTAACCTATCCGTATCTGCAAATGATTTACCAAACCTTGATACGGACTATACTGCCTGCAAAGGAACTTCGATTAATATTACAGGCAATTTTGATAGCTTGGACTGGTTAGATGCCTCCGAAACGGGTAATAGTTTAACCATTATTGAGCCACGCACCTACCTTGTTGAAGCCACCTTGGGTACTTGCAAGCAAAGTTTTATCTTACAAACAGATACTTTAGATTGCACCATCCCATCGGGTTGCATTGAAATTGTTCCTAATGCATTTAGCCCTAATAATGATGGTTGGAATGATAGTTTTTATCCTCAAATTGTTAACTGCGAATTACAGGATTATAAGCTTTCGGTTTTTAACCGATGGGGGCAAGTGGTATTTAGCAGCAACAATTTAATTGTGGGTTGGAATGGTACTGTAAATGGCGAAAAAGCTGAAATTGGTGTTTATCCTTTTATTGTTGAATACACCGCAAATGACGATCCCAAAACCAACATCATAAAAGGTAATGTAACCGTCGTTTGGTAATAAAAAAAACACACAACCGACATTAAGACTTTTAAAGTTCTAGTAAAGTTGAAAATGTTTATGACTGATTGTCCCCCTTTGAAGGGGGTGATTTGAGCGATGCGAAAATCGGGGGATGAGACATCATCTATTCGTTAAAAAAAAGAAAAAGTTAAAAATCAAATGACTGCTGAACTACAAAAAGCGTTAATACACACTAAATTGAATTTACTTAGTGCTGGCCTATCGGGTTATCCATATATGCCTCAAAATTTACAGTAAAACCCAAATGTCCTCCTTTTAAAAGGAGGTGTGAAAATCAGTAAAGATTTTTGCGGAGGATTAAAAGGAAATGGTAGTAACAAACAAAGTCAATACACCCCAACACAACCAATATCATAAAAGGTAATGTAACCGTCGTTTGGTAGGTTAAAAATATATTTGACACAGCATCTTATCTAATGTTAATCTCAAAAAGCTTACTTTCATTGGCTTAAAAAATTTCAAGATAAAATGAAATCAATCTATTTGATTTTATTCTTTTCCCTTTCAACTTTTGTACTTAATGCGCAGTACAACACTATTGGTAACACCTTTCAAGATGGCGATTGTTACAGCCTTACTGGAGCCGTAAATTGGAATTCGGGCGCGCTTTGGCACTTGGAAACAATGAACCTAAATGAAAGTTTTGATATTTGGTTTAATCTAAGTTTCGGTACTCAAGATGTTAACGGGGCCGATGGAATTGCATTTGTAATGCAACCCATTAGTAACTCCGAAGGTGGCTCAGGCGGTGGTATGGGTTATGTAGGCATCAGCCCCTCATTAGCCATTGAAATGGATACCCACCAAAATACAGATTGGGCAGATCCTACTTATGATCATATAGGCATACAGGCTAACGGTAATGGCAATCACAGCACGGCGGATATGTTGGTTGCCCCAACACATATTGTAGCTGGACAAGATAATGTTGAAGATGGTAACTTTTACTATTTCCATTTACAATGGGATGCTACTTCCAACAACCTAAGATGTTGGATTAACTGCGATTTACGAATTGATTATACCGCTGATATAATTGCAGATATTTTTGGTGGAGACCCTAATGTTTTTTGGGGTTTTACTTCCGCTACTGGGGGCTTAAACAATGCCCATACTGCTTGCCCCATTTTCGTTTCTTTTGAGCAAAATATACCCGACGTTAATTTATGTGATGGGCAAACGCAACAAGTTTTTGCTAATCAAAATTTCATAAATCACACATGGTCGCCACCAGGTTTTTTTGATAACCCCAATGTTTATAATCCCAACCTTGTGCCTAGCCCAGGTGTTAATGAATTGTACTGGGAGGCAAGCGACCCTTGCGGTACGGTAATCCGCGATACATTTATATTGGATGTTAGCACAACGGTAATCCCTAGTTTGCCCCCATCAATAGAGGTATGTTATGGCGAGGTACTCAATTTTGACAGTTATGGCTTTGATAATATACAATGGAATACGCCAGCAACGCCTAACCCTATAATTACTAATCCACTTAATGTAAATGTTGATGTTACATTGGATGGTTGCAGCGAAAATCAATTGGTTAGTGTTACGGTTAAACCGCCGCCTAAATTGTTTAATACCGATGTTTCTGTTTGCCCAAACACAACAATTACTTTGGATGGAGTTTTTGATAATGTGGTTTGGAATAGCCCTGCAGGAGCTTCAGGCAATGCCTTTACAGCAACAACCGATGTATTAGTTGATGTAGATTTGGACTTGGATGGCTGCACTCAAAATCATACTTTTTTAGTTAGCATTGCGCCTGAACCAACGGCTAATACACAAACCAATGTTTGTGCCGATGTGCCTTTTTTAATTACTGGAAATTTTGATGCCATCACTTGGAATAGCCCAGCTTTGACTGGTAGTGAAATAAGCATTTCAACAGATACCAATTTAAACTTTGATGCAACTTTGGGTGATTGTACCCTTAATTTTAACTTCCCAGTAAGCGTTGAAAGTAGCCCTAACCTTAATATGCCTACAAGTATTTGTGCTGGCGAAACATTAACTGTTGATGGTGTTTTTGATAATCTAACTTGGGTTCAACCATCAAATACGGGTAATACCATTTTAATTGATGAGGATACCGATATTGAAATTGAAGCCAACCTTGGTGGCTGTACCCGAATTTTTAATTTTACCGTTTTTGCCGACCCTTTACCTGAACTTGACATGGATTATACTGCCTGTAAAAATACCAGTACAACTATTACGGGTGATTATGATGAGTTGGAATGGTTGGACGCTTCAAATATTGGGAGTTCAATCATGATTACAGAACCTAACACTTATCAAATTGAAGCTAGTTTGGGAGCATGCAAACAAAGCTTCACCATAACAACTGATACCTTAGATTGTGCACCATTAGTTGATTGCATACTACTAATTCCTAATGCTTTTAGCCCTAATAATGATGGTATGAACGATCAGTTTAGACCACAAATAACAAGTTGTAAATTAGATGATTATAAGCTTTCCATTTACAACCGCTGGGGGCAGCAACTTTTCAATTCAAATGATATTAATATTGGATGGCTCGGCACTAATAATGGCGAACCAGTTGAAATTGGCGTTTACATTTATGTAGTTGAATATAAAGCCAATGGATTAAATCAAAGCAATGCTTTTAAGGGTAATGTTACGGTAGTTAGATAGTTTTATATAGCTTAAAATATATCAGTAAATTTTGCATCTCACAACTTGTAAATTAGTAGGTGAAAAAGTACTTTTGATAAGCTATGCGAACACTATTCTTAACACTAATTTTTTTCAACACTTTTATTTTGAATGCGCAACTTTCAAAAAAAGTGCTTATTTATGATTTTTTAAATGAAAGATACGATAGTATTCCACCTGTAATTTATGATGAAACTATTGTTAGAGATAAAACAGAATTTAATTTAGGTAATTATAATTTAAATACCCTTGAGCTTGAGCAAAGCCCACCCATAGATAATGTATTTGATAACAGCCAATACACAAAAAAAAGGCAAGCTTCACTTGATTACGATATTGAGTCTTATCCAATTCGAACAAGTATTAAACTTTTTACAGTTGAAAATGATACATTGAAGAATTTGTGCTCAGGCAATATGGTAAGCGATAGACATTTAATTACTGCCACCCATTGTTTAAATAATGAATTGCATGAAGATTCAATTTTAGTAGATTCTCTTTACGCTTGCCCTATTTATGATAATGGACTTTTTAGTAATGTTTTTGATTGTAGTTATGTAAGTAAGGCGTATTTTTTTCCAGAATGGTGGAAAGGTAGGAGCGACATGGCAATTTTAGAATTAGAAGAATCTATTGGTGCTCAAACTGGGTGGCTTAGTATTGGGTTTGAGGAGGAAGATGAAATTTTAGCTGATGGCATTTTTTATAAGTTTTCTTTTCCTGTAAGAACAATCCCATTTCTTGATTCACTTGAATATAATGGCGATACCCTTTATTACAACTATGGAGTTGTTGATCAATTTCTTGAAGATGGAATAAGAATTTTTAATACTATTGCAGTTTATGGCGAAAGCGGAAGTTCAATAATAAAAGTTGAAAACGATAATGACTATACTGCTTATGGCACTTTAAACTATGCTCAAAACTCAAGCCACTCAAGAATTACAGCTATTAAATACTATGCCTACCAAAATGTTATAAAAAATAACTTGCAGTTATTACCTATAAATGAATCAGACGAAAATGTTATTTACCCAAACCCAGTTGTTAGTAAGTTTGGATTTAAAAACTTACTACTTGAAAATATTAGAGAAGTAGAAATACATAATTGTTGGGGGCAAAAAATATATTCAACTACTAAGCTTGAATTGGATTATGAAATTGATGTATCATGGCTAATCAAGGGAATTTATATTGTGAAAGTGAAAACCCATGATACTATTTATGTGAATAAAATTTTAAAGGTAAATTAGATAACACTAATTATTCCGTTTCATCATCTACTAGCAAACCGTTTTTATTAGGTAAATCAGGAGCATTAGGAATAAAATCGGTATCCTTAAAAATTAGCTTGCAGAAGTAGTAACTAAAATTTAACATCTTTCTAACGTCCTTTAGTTTGGCTAACTTATCATGTTTAAAAATAACTAAAGCCTCACCATTACTTTCAATATGGAAAATGTCTTCTTCTTCCAAATATTCCATAATGGCATCTGTAAAAAAGGCGCGGCAGCTTTGCTCATTTCTACCTTGTAAATAATACATGCGCGAAAACTTTGGGTGGCTTTTAAAGTTGATTTGCTTATGCCCAGCAAACTCTAAAACCTGATCGAAAATACGGTCGAAAATGCCTTCTTTATCTAAACTAAATTGTGGTATTCTAAATGGCAATTGAATTACCTGTAAAGTGGTGTGATGAACTTCGGAACCTGCCATTGCACCTTCGTCAAAAGTAACATCACTAATTTCCCAGTTAACATCCATGTAAGGTAGGTAACTACCCGAAATTACATTCTTTTTATACTCAATTGGGCGGCTTTGGAAGAAGTGAAAATTACGTAAATAAGAGGCATCAAAGTTCAACTCCTTTTGATAATCCCAATTCCATTTTAAGGCTAAACCTCGTAAGTTTTTCTGACGAGTTGAAAGCTTATCTTGAATGGTTGAGTGCAACACTTTTAAAGCAAAGGGATGTTTACTACTACTTTCGTGCTTATTAAGCCCAATAATGTAAAAAGTACCACCGCCCATTCTATGAATGCGTGCGTACTCATATATATTTTCAAGGAAGGTAGCATCTACCAATCTGGTGCGACTAAAATCAACGGTAATTTGGCTTTCTTGCGGTAGGGCCTCAATGGCTTTCATAATTTTTGAAAGCGTTAAAAAGTTGGCAATGCCCCGTATTCTTGCTTCGTAAGTTTTATCTGCTTTTTGCTTAATGTAAAATTTAGGTTTTATGGCTCGCTTAACAAAGGGCATAAAACCAAGCCCTGTTTTGCGCATTTGTAGGAAAAATGTAGTAACAAATCCTGCAAAAACACCTACTAATAAATCGCTAAAAAGTGTTACTACTAGGGTTGCTAAAACGATAAATAATTGCTCCCAACCACGTAGGTAACTATCTTTAAAAACTTTAGGACCTGCTAATTTTAAACCTACAAAAACAAGAATACTTGCCAATGCGGCGTGCGGTACTAATCTTAAAACAGGAGCTAAAACAATAACAAAAAATAGGATAATTACACCGTGAAAAAAGTTTGACCAACGGGTTGTACCTCCATTTGAAACATTTACCGATGAACGCTCAATTACCGTAATAATTGGTAAACCGCCTAATGCTGCTGATACCATTGTGCCAATACCAACGCCAATTAAATCTTTGCTTAAATTGGTTTTTCGACTATGAGGATCAAGCCTATCAACGGCTTTTGTCATTGCTAGGGTTTCAATAAAGGCCAATGTAGCAATGGTTGCTACTGAAATCCAAAAGGCTATGCTTCCAACTTTACTAAAGTCAGGAAAAACAATTGACTCGAGCAAGTTACTGGGGACATTAATTAATAATTCGGGACCAACATCAAAACTATGCCCAGCAAGGCTAACCACCCTTTCACTATTAAAAGCTAACAATAAGCCTAAAATTATTGATACAATTAGCACCCACATAGGGGCAGGAATAAAGTGAAACAGCCTGTTTTGAACTTTTGGGTAATACCACAATATAAACATACAGGCGGCCGAAACAATTAATACGTATAAGTTAACATGCCCTAACTGCCTTGGAATGTCTAATAAAATATCAATGGCTACATGGGCATCGCTTGAAGTGCCAAGCGTAACATGTGCTTGTTTTGAAAATATAATAACCCCAATGGCAGCCATTATACCAATAATAACCGATGATGGGAATAGGCTACCTAATCTTCCAAGTTTAAAAAGACCTAATAAAACTTGAATTGCACCAACTATGAAAAAACAGGCAAGTACATATCCATAAGCATTTGGGGTGCCATCATTTAAAGCAATTATAGCAGCAGCAATAACGGATATTAAGCCAGCACCAGGGCCGTTTATGGCAATAGCACTGCCTCTAAAAAAGGTACAAACAATACCGCCAATAATAACAGATATAAGCCCCGTCATAGGGGCGGCGCCTGCGGCAATTGCAATTCCTAATGCTAAAGGAAGTGCAACCATTGCTACAGAAAAGCTTGAAAGTAAATCTCCTCTCCAGTGATCTTTTAAACCACCTAACCAATCTTTAGGTTTTACACTATTGAGGTTTATAGGTCTAGGTTTTCCGCTATCTATATTCAATTAATAAAGGTTTTGGGTAAAAATACTATAAGCATTTTAAACAACGAAAATGTTAGCATTTAGTTGAAAAAATGCAGGGTTAAATTTGGCAATTTTGTACTAAAATGAGATGTTTTTGAATAAATAGGATGATTTTAAAGTTTAAGTTACTTTACTTCATTAAGCCAGTGAAGTTTTAAACTTGTAACCTTTGGTAGTGTAAACAAACCTTGGGCGTGTAAAAGGCTGTGTTTTTAAGCGTTAGTTTACCATAAAACCTTTGCCCAAAAGGATAGTTGTTTTTAACTAAAAAGTATCCTTTAGGAATGCAACCAAACCTTGAGTGTGCTGGCTTTTTAAAGTATAATTAACTGATTTTTAACCATTTTGAATTAAGGTTAGTTTACTAAAAGAGGTTAGTAAAATTTGCTTTAAGGGTTGATATAAGTAAAATATCCGTAGGGATGGTTTATGCAAGTTTCTAATCAATTTTTGAATGAATTGTAAACATACTTGCATTTTAAAACTTTTGGCTGAAATGTTAAAAAATCTTGTCACTAATATTTTTTTCAGCCGTATAACAATAGTAGATTTAAGGATTAAATAGGTAGAAATATGCAGGATAATTTTAAACTCCTTTTGTATTTAATGTTTTTTTCTGCCTCCTTTAGCTTTCAACTTAGTGCCCAAACTTATTCTGACCATCTTGGTACAGGAAACTCTATTGGTATTACTATAAGTAGTAGTAGCCAACAGGCTAATGATGCCGCTTTTAATACGGTTAACGGTTCGGCAATATATCCTGACTATGCAGGAGCAATTCGTTTTTTGGGGCAAGCTACTTTAGGGGCAAATGATACGGAGGTAAATGATGTAATGACACAGGGCATTGAAAACTGGATTGACAATCAAATTGCCTTACCATACACCTCATTTTACACCACTTATACAGGCATTTACGATGAAATTTATAATATGATTTCAGCACAAAATGCTAATGTTAATCCAGCTGATTTTGTTAGGCGAGACGATTATATAACTTATACTTTTTACGAAAAGGCATTAAAGGAAGATGATATATTAAGACAAAAAGTGGCTTATGCTTTAAGCCAAATTTTTGTTATATCAATGCAAAGTAGTGTACTTAACAATAGGGGTAATGCCATAGCCAGTTATTACAATTTATTGTACGACCATGCCTTTGGAGATTACCGAGATTTACTATATAATATTAGTTTGCACCCAGCAATGGGGCTTTACCTAAGCCATTTTCAAAATGAAAAGGCTGACCCTGTTTCGGGTACTTTACCAGATGAAAATTATGCTAGGGAAATTATGCAATTATTCTCAATTGGGGTTTACGAGTTAAACAATGACGGTACACCAAAATTGGATAATAATGGCAACCTAATGGAAACTTATACCATTAATGATGTTCAAGAATTAGCTAAAGTGTTTACTGGCTTATCAGGTGGTGATTGGGATTTAATAAGAAACCCGCAAAATGCAGGAACAGCATTAAGTTTTAGTAAAAACATAAATCATTACGATTTAACTGCTCCAATGAATATGTATGAAGATAGGCATGAAACCAGCCAAAAAGTGATGATTGATGGCTCAATTATCCCTGCTAATCAACCTGGTTTGTTGGATATTAATAATGCTATTGATGTTTTGTATAATCATCCTAATGTTGGGCCTTTTATTAGTTTTAGGTTAATTCAATCATTAGTAAAATCAAACCCAAGTACGGCTTATGTAAATCGTATTGCTAAGGTTTTTAACTCGGATGATACTGGAGCCCGTGGAAATTTAGGGGCAGTAGTTAAAGCTATTTTAATGGACCCCGAAGCAAGGGATTGTGCTAATATTACGGATACCAAAAACGGAAGATTACTTACCCCTGTTGAGCGATTTGTTCATTTAATGAAGATGTTTAATATTAACTCACCATCGGGTAAGTTGTGGTTTAGAGATTATAGTGAGCTATACCAAAAGGTTCAACATTCCTTTTTATATGCGCCTTCGGTGTTTAATTATTACTCGCCTTATTATTCAGAGTTAGAGTATGTTGCACCATTGGATATGGTTTCACCTGAATTTCAAATTTTGAATGCGACTACGGGTTTACATGCTATTAATGTTACAGAAAATGCTATAAAATCGAGGCCTTTTCAAAATAGAACGGAAGTAAATACTAATGGTACAAACGTAGTTACCAATAATGCTGATGAGCCTTTTTTAGATTTTGCAAATGCCATTAGTATTTATGATACAAATGGCTTGCCCGCTTTATTGGATCATTTAGATTTAGTGTTGTGCCGAGCCCAACTATCTCCTGCTGTTAGGTTAATAATTGAAGATGCTTTAACCCAAATGATTGATACGGGTTGGGCTTACTTCAGTTCAGAATTTATTGTTAAAGAAGCGATGTACTACATGATGATGTCGCCTGATTATGTGATTTTAAAGTAAAAAAATGGGTAAACATAAACACCACCATCACGGACGTAGAGATTTTATAGGCAGAATGTTAGGCTTGGGTTGTGCCAGTTTAACGGCCACTCCTTTATTAAGCACTTTAACTAATTTAAACTTGTTAAATGCGGCGGCATCTGCCAATGCACCTTTTATTCCTAACCCTAATTCAAGCGGTTACAAGGCCTTAGTTTGTTTGTTACTTTCGGGCGGTAACGATAGTTATAATATGCTTATACCAAGTGGTGCAAGCGAATACCAAGAGTATGCCGATGCACGAACAAATTTGGCTATTCCGCAAGCTAATTTGTTGCCTATAAACCCGCTTAACCCCGATGGTAAAAGCTATGGCTTACACCCTAGCTTAGCTAACACACAAAATTTATTTGAGACAGGCGAACTTGCTTTTATTGCCAATATAGGTACGCTTGTACAACCCACAACATTAACTGATTTTAATAATGATGTTAGCTTGCCTTTGGGTTTGTTTTCACACTCTGATCAACGATTGCATTGGCAAACATCTGTACCGCAAAACCGCAATGCCTTTGGTTGGGGGGGGCGTTTAGCTGATATTATGTACAGCAATAATACTAACCAAGATATTTCTATGAATATATCTTTAGATGGTATTAATACTTTTCAACAAGGGGCAAGTATAACGGAGTATTCAATTGAATCGGGCGGAACTGGTAGTGTAGCCATTAATGGTTCAACCAGTAATAATTTTTACAATACGCTTAAAAGACAAACGTTAGATAATATCCTTGATGCCTCTTATCAAAATGTATTGGAAACAGCTTATGCTAACTCCGTAAAATCATCTAAAAACAGTTCTATACAGTTTAGTTCGGCTATTGTAAACGGTACGCCCTTTACAACTGTTTTTCCAGATACAAGGTTAGGGGAGCGAATGGAAATGATTGCTAAAACAATTGCAGCCAAAGATATTTTGGATGTAAGTAATCAAACCTTTTTTGTAAGCCACAATGGTTTTGATACTCACGATAATTTAATAGTTGAGCATGCCGATTTAATGACGGAATTAGATGATGCTTTAGCTGCTTTTCATGCTGCGATGGTGGAGTTAGGTGTATCATCTGATGTTACCACTTTTACTATTTCGGATTTTGCAAGAAAGATAATTAGCAATGGCGATGGTGCTGACCATGGTTGGGGTGGCACGGCTATGGTTATGGGCGGTGCAGTTACAGGGCAAAAAATTTATGGCACTTTTCCTGATTTGTATTTTGGGAATCCACTAGATACAGGAGGGGGGCGTATAATTCCTACAACATCATGCGATGAATATTTTGCTGATTTAGCCCTTTGGTTTGGCGCATCGAACGCGGACTTATATCAGATTTTACCGAACATTAATAATTTTTGGGATCCGAGTGGGGCGGTAAATGGACCTTTAGGATTATTTGCTTAAGCGATTGATTATGAAATATTTATTGTTAATAGGATTGTTTTTTGGAAGCTGTTTTTTAGCAGATGCGCAATGTGCTGATAATGGCAATTATTGGAATAAGAGTTGGGTATCGTGCACGGAAACTGCAAATCCAAATACGGCTCGCCCCATATCGCATTGGGTGTTGTATGAGTTTGATGGTACTTATCATATTAATGAAACAACCATTTGGAATGCCAACCGAACTGGCGAAAGTGGCTGGGGCGCAAAGGATGTGATTATTGATTATAGTCCTGATGGTACAACTTGGGTTGAAGTGGAGCAAACACAATTTCCGCAAGCTAATGAAGCGAGTGATTATGAGGGTTTTGCAGGGCCAGTTTTGAATGGTCAAGGAGTTCAAAAAATACTATTTACTATTTTAAATACCCATGATGGGGGTAGTTGTGCCAGTATTGCTGAAGTACAGTTTAAATTAACGGAGTGTAAGTTAAATTTAACCGTTGACAATAATAATTACCCTATGGCCAATTATGAAGCGGGTAATTTATTAGATACCGACGGTACTGTAAGTGTTGGGGCAAGTGAAACAACCATTTTTAAGGCTACTGAAATTATATTGAATCCTGATTTTGAAGTGCAAAGTAATGGTTTGTTTGAGGTGATTAATGAGCCTTGTACGCCTTAGGTTTTGTATGTGGATTAGAATAGGTTTTTCTTAGATTTCAGATAATTGTCTTTAACAATTTCTGAAATGACAGCTTATGTTTAGTTTTTAAATTGTTGGTTGGTGAGTAGCAAAGGGCTAGAGGCTTAGTTTTATTATTTCTTCCTCACACTTTTTCTAGATAAAAAGTGCGCAAAAATCACGACGATTCAATATAATTTTGTCCATAATGGACAAACCGCTGCCAAGCTTTATGCTTCGCGTTTTGTTGCCTTGCAATGCGACCGCGCCGCGCAGACTTCGCATAGCTTGCAGCTATTATTACGAATCGCCGAAATTTGTTACTTTATAGCTAATGTTGTACTAGTATTTGGCTGATTTGGAGCATACTTAGCCTACGATTTGTAATAATATACTTTTTCTTCCATTTCTCTGAAAATTTTTATAGATTTTCTTCCCCACTAGGCTGCGCGCCCCGAGCGTGCCCCTTCAAAGAGGGATAGGGTGTTTGGTTTGCGTGTTGTTTGGGATTCCAATAGTTGGTTGGTGAGTAGAAAGTAGCATTGTATATGAAAATTGCTTCCACTTCGAGAGCCTCGAATGCGAGCCCAGTCAGCGTCCGCAATTGGCGGTTATCTTTAATCCTCCGATTTTTTGACTTGAAGCCAAAAAACCACCTCCTTTTTAAAAGGAGGACAGTTTATTTGAAACTAGATTTTTCTTTTCTTAGATTTCAGACTGGATCGCCCGCCCAGTTGCCACAAGGGCAGTTCTGAAATGACAGCCTATGTTTAGTTTATAAATTGTTGTTAGCATGCAAAGCTGATGCACATTGCTACCACTTCGAGAGCCTCGAATGCGAGCCCAGTCAGCGTCCGCAATTGAAGGAACGCTAACTACTCCATTACCTAATTTTTTTGCACTAACTGAATGAGGCTCAATCAATCTCATTAGAAATTAAAACAAGGATAAAGATCATCTGTTGTAGTTATTGATTATCCTTATTATCAATACGTTTTCCTTCAAACATATCGTAACAGTAAAAGCTGCATTCAAGTGGGCCGTTCATTAAGGCTAGGCGTTTACTTGTGCGTAAACCAATGCTTTTAATGGCTGCTTTATTACTACTTAAAATCCAAGCTTGCCAACCCGCGTATTTTTGCTTTAAAGTATCGCCAATTTCTTTGTAAAAGGTTTTTGTGTCTTCTAGTTTTAATCGCTCATCATAAGGCGGATTAACCACAATTATTCCTTTATCGTGTTTTTTGGTTGAACGGAAAAAGTTGGCCGCACGAACTTTTACCCAATCCTCCATCCCTGCATTTTCAATATTTTCAGTAGTTTGATAAACGGATTGCTTTTGGCGGTCAATTCCTAAAATTGGTATAATATCTTGCTTGATGGCTTTACGTGCATCTACCTTTAATTGCTGCCATAAATCAGCATCAAAATCTTGCCAATTTTGAAATGCAAAGCCATCCCGATATAAACCAGGGGCGGTGTTTGATGCCATTAAAGCGGCTTCGGTTAAAATTGTTCCTGAACCACACATGGGGTCGAGTAGGGGTGTTTGTTTATCCCACTCGCATAAACCCAACATACCTGCGGCTAAAACTTCTGATAAAGAAGCTTCATGATTAAATAATTTGTAGCCTCGTTTATGCAGGCTTTGCCCCGAACTATCTAAAGAGATAGTCATCGCCATATCTTGGATGTGAAGATTGAAAACAATATCAGGGTTTTTAAGATCGATACTTGGACGACTACCGTAATGGCTGCGGCATTGATCAACAATGGCATCTTTTAATTTTAATGCCACATATTGCGAATGACTAAAGTATTTTGAATTAACACTTGCCTGTACTTTAAAAGTTTGTTTGGGGTTAATTATTTGATGCCAAGGCAATAATTCTGCTTTACGAAAAAGGGTGTTTTCATCAGCGGCTTGACCTTGGTAAACGGGCTTTAATATACGGATAGCGGTACGACACCAAAGGTTGGCTTTGTACATCATTTGCATATCGCCAATAAAATAAACCGATCGTTTGCCTATTTCAACATCTGCCGCACCTAGTTGCTTTAACTCATTAGCCAAAACGGGTTCGAGCCCAAAAAGTGTGGTGGCAACTAAGTTTTTATTTTCCCAAAAATTCATAATTTGAATGAGCTTTGCCAATTTGTTGCTTTTATTTGAACTAAATAAAAAGCTTTGGCATTTAAATAATAAGTTGCAATAATAAACAATGGAGAGCGATAAAAAGTATTTTGTTTTAGATGGTGAAGAAAATAAAGGGCCCTTTAGCTTTGATGAGGTTTTAGCACAAGAAATTACCCCCGAAACTTACCTTTGGTATTACGGTTTAGATGGATGGAAATATGCGAATGAATTAGATGAGTTTAGAGATTATTTTGCATCAATTACGCCACCACCACCTATACCTAAGCCAGTTGAGCCAACTACAGTACCTAAAACCGTTATTGAAGGTGTTGAAAAGCCTTTTGAAAGTGCAATGGGTGAAGCAGAAAATACAACAATTGCAATAGATTATACCAATCAACAGGCTCAGGCTCCTTATGGTCCATTTCCGGAAAACTATTTGGCTTATTCAATTATAGTTACTCTTATTATGTGTTTGCCAATTGGCGTGGTTGCCATTTATTACTCAACCCAAGTGCACCCTTTGTATTTTAAGGGAGATGTAGTTGGTGCATTGAAAGCGTCGCAAAGTGCAAAGCAGTGGTGTACAATAGGCTTTATAATTGCTGCAATTTTTTGGGTTTGCTTGGTTTTTGAATTTGTATTTTAGTATTATAGATTTACGATTAAATTACATTGTTATGAAAACATTGATACTTCTATTTGCATTTTTATTATTAGGGTTTACAAGTCAAGCACAGGGTGTTGAGGTTGTAAATAATGAAAAGGAAGGTTTAAAAGTTAGTTTGCGTGGTGGAATTAGCTCAAGTAAGCTTGTAGTTTTTGGTGAAGAGCCTAATCTAAATTACAGCCCGTATTATCCAGTTATTAATTATAGCGATTATAGCTTTTTACATGCCTATTTTGCGGCTTTAAGTTTGCGTTATCCGCTTGGTAGTAAGGGTAAAAGTTTTTTAATGAGTGAAATTGGCTGGAATGTTAAGGGACTTAAATTAACGGATAGAAAAGTATCTCAAATTGAAGGAAAAATAACTGGTCAGGTACATTTTTTAGAATTGAATTTAGAGCATGCTCTTTTGATTGATAAAAATGTATTTTTTATATCTGGCTTAGGTATGGGAATGGGTTTGCAAGCAATTTCGAAAAGTAAAATACAAAATGTAAAACAACGAGAAAGAACTTCAGTTTTTAAAGACCCTATAAGTGCGAGCGATATGCACCTGAATTTAGGCTTATTGTACGTTCACAATAACAAAATTGAGTTTATGTTGAAGCTACAGCAAGGTTTTATCGCTCAAGACAGGATAGACGAAAAGTATTTCAATAATCCTTTGTTTACTAATGTTAAGGTTGGGTTTGGCTTTGTGTTGTAGTTAGTTTCTATTACGTTTTTTCTTTTTAACATTGTTAGTGGGTAGGCTAAATGTCATTGGTATGTTCATAGCAACTCTCACAAACCTATCTATTTGAAAACCTGGTTCCCATTTGGGCATCATTTCAATTACTCGTTTGGCTTATTCTCCACAGCTGCCGCCAATATCACGCTTAATGTTTATGTTAGTTAAAGAACCATCTTTTTCAATAACAAAGCCGATAACAACCCGCCCAGTAATATTTTTTTCTTTAGCAAATAATGGGTACTTAACGTTTTCATTTATAAACTGAAACATTGCTTCATTACCACCTGGGTAGGATGGCACAAGCTCAACAATCATTTCACCCTGTTCATTAAAATTTGCATCTTCTTGTTTAAAAAGTACAGGAATGTAAAGGCTTGTCTCAATTGGGTTTCCATTGCTAATTTTTGGATGCCACTTAGGCATTGATTTAACTAATCTTAAAGCTTCATTATCGCAACTTAAATCAAACCCTCTCGCCACTTTAATATCTGATAAATTGCCTTCTGAGTCAATATTACATGCTATTATAGAAATTCCCGAAAGTTCGTTTTTCAACACATTATCAGGATATTGGATGTTTTCAGCAATAAAATTGAACATCGCCTTTTCCCCGCCTGGATAAGAGGCTTCTTCGCTTACAACATCAGTTTGCGCAACTAAGGTACAAGAGCAAGAAATGAACCATGCAAGGAGTAAGTATTTCATAATGTGAAATTACAGTTTAAAACGGACTGGTAGTTTAAAGTTGACTCTTACTGGTTTTCCATCTTTCATACCAGGCAGCCATGCAGGCATTAGTTTTAGAACTCTTACAGCCTCTTCTCCGCAACCCCCACCTGGGTCTCTTAAAATTTCGATATTGGATAAACTGCCATCTTTTTCTACAACAAAACTTAAAACAACCCTACCTTCATTTTTTTGTTGCAAAGCTTCTAAAGGGTAGTTAATGTTTTGATTAATAAACTTCATCATTTCCATTGTGCCACCGGGGAAAGAGGGCAATTCGTCGGGCACAGCTATATTTTCTAAAAATTGTTCATATTCAGTCAACTGTTTTGTATCCGATTGCGCCAACAAAGTAGTGGTAAGCAAAAACAGCAGTAATGTTAAGTGTTTCATCTTGTAAAGTTAAGCTGTATAAATGGTGAGAGCACAATGACTTTTAATCGTTAATCTTGTTAAATTAACGTGAATAATATTGATGTATGTTCTTTGTAAGCAACAAAGAACCAAAATGCTTGACGATTCAAGGTGATTCGTTTTACTAAAACGACCGCCGACAAGCTTTATGCTCCGCGCTTTGTTGCTTTGCAACGCGACTACGCATAGCTTGCAGCTATCACTGCGAATCGCCATGTTTTATAACTCGCTCATTTAACCTATTTATAGAAAAACGGAAAAAAGCTAAGTAAAAGTATCAGTAGGAATATCTGTTTCATCTTTTGTATCATATTTTATCTAAAGCCTGTTTTAAATCCTCAATTAAAATATCGGCATCTTCTAAGCCTACATAAAAACGGATAAGGTTGTTAGGGTAGGGGTTTTGCCCATAATTGTTGCTGTCGTTTAAAGCGGTAATCGGGAAAATTAGGCTTTCGTGCCCGCCCCACGAACAAGCTAATAAAAAACGTTTTAAGCTATCGCAAAATTGTTCGATTTTGGCGGTTTCTTCTGTTTTTAGTTCAATTGAAAACTGACCACTTGGATAACGCAGTTGTTTTTTTGTTAACTCGTATTGCGGGTTTTCTTTAATAAAAGGGAAATGTACTTTTGCCACTTTTGGGTGTTGATAAAGGTAGCTTACCACCTTCATTGTAGTTGCACCAACTCGCTCCATGCGCAAGGGTAGGGTGCGCAGGCTACGGATTAACAACCATGCAGAATGCGGATGGATAATGCCCCCGTTATTCATATATTGAGTGGTAAATAATTTGTTAATCATGGCTTGGTTGGCGCATAGTAAACCCGCCACCAAATCGCTATGACCGCATATATATTTACTTGCCGAATGCACCACTATATCTGCCCCCATTTCAATGGGGTTTTGGTTAAGCGGCGAGGCATAACTATTATCAACTATTGTAAGGATATTGTGTTTTTTGGCTAGGGCACAAACAGCGGTAATATCCTGTTGCTCGAAAGTGAAAGAATTTGGGCTTTCTAGGAAAATGATTTTTGTATTGGGCTGGATGGCTGCTTCAAAATTTTCAACTGCCGTTCCATCAATATAAGAAGCAGTAACCCCAAAATGAACTAGATTATTGGTAATTAGCTTTTTGGTCCAACTATAGGGGTTTTTAACGCAAATTATATGCTCGTTAGCTTTAATATTGCCCATAACGGCTGCACTAATAGCGGCACTTCCGCTGGCGAAAACTAGGGCATCGTCGGCTTTTTCGAGGGCTGCCAATTTTTTGCGTAAAATGGCTACCGTTGGGTTGTAGCCACGGGTGTAAAAGGGGTGATTTTGCTCGTTAGGGATTTGCTGGCGCATAGCCGCCACCGATGGGAAAGTAAAATTGCTACTTTCAAAAATAGGAGGGCTAACTGAATATTGATATTGTTCCCTTTCTTCGCCTAAATGATTGATGATGTAGGATAAATCCATATTAAAAGTATTGTGCTACTTGTGCGTTAAAATTGAGTGCCGATTGGCGGGCGGCATCGGCAAAATGCTTATCTCCTTTGCCTGAAAAAATAATACCACGGGAGGAATTAACGATTAATCCGCAACGGTCGTTTTGGGCGTTTTGCATCAAGGCATCCAAATCGCCGCCTTGTGCGCCTATGCCAGGTACTAACCAAAAATGGTTTTTTAAAATGCCTCTGATTTCTTTTAAAAATTTAGTTTGGGTAGCCCCAACTACAAACATTAGGTTTTCGGGCGTTCCCCATTCGTCAGCAAGTTCGGCAACCCGTTTGTACAAGGCTTTTTCGCCGCCGTGCAATTGTAAATCTTTGTAAGACTGATTGGAGGTTAGCAGTAAGACTATAACAAATTTACCCGAATAGGCTAAAAAGGGTTCGATGGTATCGCGGCCCATATAGGGTGAAACGGTAACAGAATCAAAATCCATGTGTCCGAAAATGGATTGGGCATATTGTTTGGCGGTATTACCTATATCGCCGCGCTTGGCATCGGCAACGGTAAATAGGTTTTTGGGGATGTAATCCATTGTTTTTTCGAGCGAAGCAAAGCCTTTACTGCCCAGAGCTTCGTAAAAAGCGAAATTGGGTTTGTAGCCAATGCAAACATCTTGAGTGGCATCAATAATGGCTTTGTTGAACTCAAATAATGGATCGGCGGATTGCTTTAAATGTTGTGGGAATTTGGGGTGGGCTAAATCAGTATCTAAACCCACGCAAAGGCAAGTTTTTTTAGCTTGCATTTGGCGGTATAAATCGGCTGTTGTCATGGAAGGTAAAGGTAGGGGTTTTTACTATTGCCAATTAAACGGCAAAGCCGCATTAAAGTTTATTCTTCTTCAAGCTTGGGTTTATTGCCTGAAATATTTAAAGTGGAAATACTAAGATGTTTTAGGACGCTAAAATCGGTAATGTGATTGTCAGCAATATTTAGCGTTTTTAACTGAGTTAAATTAGCTATTGGTTGTAAATCGCTTATTGAATTGAGATGAACTTCTAAATATTTGAGTTTATGACAATTTCCCAAGCCTTCAAGTGAAGTAAGGCCACATTTCCAAGCAACTAATTGTTTTAAGTTAACGCAATTTTCAAAAGGCTTTAAGTTATTAATTGGCGTTTTGTATATATAAACTATCTCAAGGTTTTTGAGATTTTTAATCGCAGATATGTCTAATTTTACTTTATTTTCACAGATAAATAATCCTTCAAGATTTACTAAGCCTGCAATTTCATTTAAGTTAGAAAGGTTGTTTGAGCTTATACTAAGTTTTTTTAAATTTTTACATATTTTAATATCATCTGGGATTTTTGTGAGATTCATGTCAGATAAAGATACATTTTCCAAAGCTTCGTGAAAGGGGTAAATTGACATTTGAAGGTGTGTTTTTATACACCAAAAGTAAAGTTTTGAAGTGAATTATAGTATATCTGTGTGAACTTGTTCTAGTTACAGAAACAAAGTATTTCTCGACTAGTTTTGTAGCAATAAATTGTTTTTAAATGCCCGATTTTGAATTTGTTGGAAATCCTGATTTAAAGTATATAGCTGATTATAAGGGGAACAAATTTGCCAATGGCAGGTTTTACAACGAACAGTACCGTAAGCAACCTCAAATTAAGGAGGTTGTACAATGGAAAATGGCTGGTAATCCTCAAAAAAGGGAGAAACAAAATGACGATTTTAGGTTAGCCGTTTTAGCAAACAATCAATTTTTTAATAAGAATGATGATATGATTGTTTGGTTAGGGCATGCCAGTTTTTTTATCCGTTTAAATGGGGTAAATATTATAACCGACCCTTGCTTTTATGATATGTATTTTATAAATCGGCTTGCTAATTTACCTTGTAAAGCTGATGAGATTAAAAACATTGATTACATCCTATTATCACACGGGCATCGTGATCATTTTGATGTAAAATCCTTGAAAGTATTAACGAAAAACAATCCTACCGTTAAATTTTTATGCCCTTTAAAAATTGGGGAGTTAATTAAAAAGTATATTGGTGATTTTGAAACGCAAGAAGCGGGTTGGTATCAACAATTTAGTTTGATAAAAGAGATTGATATGGTTTGTTTGCCCGCCATTCATTGGAATAGAAGGCTACTTACAGATTTTAACAATCAACTTTGGGCGAGTTTTTGGCTAAAAAGTAATACGACAAGCATTTATTTTGGTGGAGATAGTGCTTTTGGACCTCATTATACTGATATAGAAAAGGTAATGGGCTCGCCTGCTATTGCGATTTTGGGGATAGGGGCGTATAAGCCTCAACTTATAATGCAAAGTTCGCATACAAGTCCAAATGAGGCAGTAGAAGCTTGTAATTTATTAGGCGCGAAACATTTTATCCCCATGCATTATGGCACCTACGATTTAAGTGATGAGCCTATAAGTGAGCCTATTACTACTGTAAAAACACTAAAAAGTGATGGGACTTTAAAAGCAGGTTTGATTAATTTAAAGATTGGAGAGCAGTGGGGTTGTTAGGATGATTTTTTTGTCACTAAAAGACTATTCAACGTGAATAATGGATAAGACTTTATTGTTGGTATTGATAATCAGTAACTTATATAATGAAGCCGTCACCCTGAACTTGTTTCAGGGTCTAAAAAAGATGCTGAAATAAATTCAGCATGACGACATTAGAAAATGTTAATATTTTGATTATCAGAAAGTTAAAATTATCTTTAAACGTTATTCAATGTTTTAAAACCCACCGAATCGTCGGACCGCCTGCTGACGTTGTCAGCACCCTTTCCTTAAAAGGAGGGGAATTTTATTCTTGCATGCTTATTTCAATACCCCAAAATATCCAACATTTGTTCGGGTTGTTGGTGTTGGCTAAAAACTTCAGTTTCTAGCTCACCATTATTATTTTTTTGGATTACTATATGCTTGGGCGATGGCATTAAACAATGCTTAATCCCCCCAAAACCTGATAAAGATTCTTGATAAGCTCCTGTATGGAAAAAGCCTAGATAAAGTGGCTGTTGATTATCTAGTTTTGGTAAGTTTAAACGGTTTAAATGCACTTCGGAATTGTAGTAATCCATTCCATCGCAGCTTAGGCCGCCAATATTAATATCTTGATAAGGGGCATCCCATTTATTAATTGGGAGCATTACAAATTTTTGATTGATGCCGTAAATATCGGGTAGGGTAGTCATTAGCGAGTTATCAATCATATACCATTTTTCACGATCGTTTTGCTGTTTTTCGCCTATTACTTTAAAGATAGTTGCGCCGCTTTCGGCCACTGTAAAATTGCCAAATTCGGTAACAATATGCGGTGGGGCAACATTGGCCTCTTTACAAGCAATGTTGATTTGATTAACAATTTCGCTAATCATATAATCGTAATCATAATCGAAACTTAGGCTGCTTTGAACTGGCAACCCACCGCCAATGTTCAGCATATCCAACTCTGGACATTCTTTTTTAAGGGCGCAATAAATTTTTAAAACCTTGTTTAATTCATTCCAATAATAAATATCATCGCGGATACCTGTATTAATAAAAAAGTGCAGCATGCGCAAATTACGATTGCTATGCGGCTTTATTTGCTCTCTATATAAATCTAAAATTTGGCTATAACGAATACCTAAGCGTGAGGTATAAAACTCAAAACGAGGTTCTTCTTCGGCGGCTATCCTAATACCAAAATCAATGGTTTCATTAAAGTTATCAAATGCCTTTATTTCTTCTAAATTATCTAAAACAGGAATGGCTCTGAACTTTTCATTTTCAATAAGCTCCTTAATCCTTTTTATGTAGCGTTCGGTTTTATATCCATTGCAAATAATCCAGCTATCTCGTTTTAAAATACCTTTTTCAAGTAAGCGATAGGTTAAATCAACATCGTAGCTTGATGATAATTCAAGTTGTACATTGTTTTTTAAAACTTCCTCTAAAACAAACCTAAAATGATTGCTTTTGGTGCAGTAACTATACAGGTATTGTCCGCTATAATTATGCTTTTTAATAGCATTACCAAACAATTGGCGTGCTCGCTTAATTTGCTGGCTTATGCGTGGCAAATAGGTTAACCTTAAAGGTGTGCCATATTGCTCAATTAATGGCATTAAATCAATGCCGTTAAACTGTAACAAATTGTCCTGCAAATCAAAACTGGTTTGCGGAAAATCATAGGTTTGATCAATTAACTCAAAATAACTGTTATACACGATTAAAGTTGTTTAGCAGATAGCGGCGCAAAGCTATATTTTTGTGCCTTTATTTTGAATAGCCAATCTAATTTTTATGATAAATATCGAACAGATATTACGAGAAGCAACTGCAAAGGCGGTTAAAAGTGTTTATAATATTGATTTTAACCAGCAAGATGTACTTATAAACAAAACCCGCAAGGAGTTTGAGGGTGATTTTACGATTGTTGTTTTTCCTTTTGTGAAGTTGGCTAGAAGCAAGCCAGAAGCAGTAGGCGAGGCTTTAGGTCAAGCCATTGTTGATGCGGTTGATTTTGTTGTTGGCTTTAATGTAATTAAAGGTTTTTTGAATTTGAGTTTAGATAAGGAGCATTGGTTGAGTATTTTATCTAATATTAATCAAACGGAAAAATACGGTTTTGCCGAACCTAACAGTAAAAGCAAAGTGGTTTTGGAATATTGCGGACCAAATACTAATAAGCCTTTGCACCTTGGGCATATTCGTAATATGATGATTGGCTATTCGACAGCCAATATTTTAATGGCTAATGGTTACAAAGTTCATAAGGTTAATATTTTAAACGACCGAGGCATTGCCATTTGCAAAAGCATGTTAGCTTGGCAAAAATTTGGCAATGGTGCAACGCCTGAAAGTTCGGGCTTAAAAGGGGATCATTTTGTTGGTAAATATTATGTGGAGTTTGCTGCTGCCTTAACTAAACAGGTTAACGAAATGGTGGCTAAGGGCATGGATAGGGATGATGCTAAAAAACAAGCTCCGCTTCAAATTGAAGCACAAGAATTGTTGCGTAAATGGGAAGCAGGCGACGAAGCTACCATTAATATTTGGAAGCAAATGAATAATTGGGTTTATGATGGTTTTGCTGTTACCTATGATAAATTAGGGGTTGATTTTGAAAAGGAATATGCCGAAAGCGAATACTATATTAAAGGAAAAGAAATTGTTGAAGAGGGCTTAAATAGCGGTACTTTTTATAAAAAAGATGATGGCTCGGTTTGGGTAGATTTAGAGGATGAGGGGCTTGATCATAAAATATTATTGCGCTCCGATGGAACATCGGTTTATTTAACGCAAGATTTAGGCGTTGCCGAAGCCCGCTATGAGGATTTTGGCATGAAAAAATCTATTTATGTTGTGGCTGATGAACAGAATTATCACTTTAAGGTTTTACAGCTTTGCATGAAAAAATTGGGTCGTCCTTATTGGGAGGGTATCCATCATTTAAGTTATGGAATGGTGGATTTACCAGGTGGCGCCAAAATGAAATCGCGCGAAGGAACAACGGTTGATGCCGATGATTTAGTGGCAGAAGTAATTGACAAAGCCAAGGCCGCTACACTTGAAAGCGGTAAGATTGAAGATTTTTCTGCCGAAGAAGCGGATACGCTTTTTGAGAAAATTGGAGTGGGGGCTATTAAGTTTTACATCCTTAGCGTTAACCCTAAAAAGCGTATGTTGTTTGATCCTGCAAAATCAGTTGAGCTGGATGGTTATACGGCAAGTTATATCCAGTATAATTATGCTAGGATTCAGGCATTGAAAAATCGTTTTGATAAGGCTTATAATTTAGACTTGGTTAAGGATTATGATTTGAGCAATGATGAAACAGCTTTGATTCGTCAGCTTTATTTGTTTAAGCAAATTGTAAGTAATGCTGGTACTAATTACGACCCTAGTTTAATTGCTGATCATGCTTATGATTTGGCTAAAGAATATAGCCGTTACTTTGCCAATTACCGCATTTTTGGCGAAGGAGATGTTACCGAAAATTTCCGTGTTTTATTATCGGATACCATTGGAGAGCAAATAAAATTAAGCCTAGGTTTATTAGGTATTGAAACCACAAATAGGATGTAGGGTTCTTTTAGTACAGTGTATTAAGTAGTCAGTATTGAGATTTTTAGAATGAAAATAGGAGTATTAATGTATAAAAAATTATTGATCCTTTCTTTTTTACTTTTCTTCACATTTAGCTTGACTGCACAAAATTCTGAAGAAGAAGTAACTAACTTTTTTAATGAGTATTGGGGCTTAATGCAAAAAGGAGATATAGCACAATCAATTGATTATGTTTATCCTAAATTATTTGATTTTGTACCTCGTGAAGTTTTTGAAAATCTTACCGAAACTTCAATTGCTGGGATAAGTTTTAGGGATGTAAAAATTAATAAACTATCTAAAACAATAACTGAGGGCAATGAGGCTTTTACACTTATTGATTACAGTTATTCAATGAACGTTTTAGTTAAGGACTTAATATCACCCGAAGACTCAATAAATACCGATCAAGATTTAATTGAATACATTGACATAATGGATTCACTCTATAAAATTACTTATGGTAAAAAAAATGTTGTATTAAATAAAGAGAAAGCTGAATTTTCAATCTTTTTAAAACGTCAACTAATAGTAGTTAATGACCTTACGAAATCAAGTTCAGCTTTTTCTTTACTTGAAATAAAAGAAGAAAGCATGGGCTTTTACGAAAAGCTATTTCCATCAATAGTTATGAAAAAGCTTATCAAATAGCCTATTGTCTTCCTTGTCCACCGCCGCTAGTACGTTTGCTTTCGTCTTCTAAACCAGTTTTACGTTTACGGCTTTTAACCTGTTGGTTACCAAAAGTGTATGACATATTTACTTTAAAACGACGGCTATCCCAACCGCCAGTAACGTTTTCAACGGCATTACCATAATCGCTAAAGGCGCGCCATTGGGCGGTATGGAAAATATCGCTTACTGAAAATTTAATATTACCACGCCCATCTAAAAATTTGCGTTGTACACCAGCATCCATACTCCACATATGGTCGGTTTCGTAAATACCGCCCCATATTGCAGGGCTGCTATACCAACCGCTAACTTCAAACTTTAAATCCCATGGTAGGTTAAAGGTATGCTGGGTGTAAAAACTCATTGATGTTACATTGATATTTACGTTTTGAATACGTTCGTTTTGTTCGGCTCTGTTACGTAAATGGAAACCTGTAACATTTGTAAAGCTGCTCCACCATTTTTTAATTTGCCATGGCGCGCTAAAGGTTAAACTATAACTATACTGCCTTGCTAAATTTTCCCATGTTAAAATTGAAATTCCTTCTTCGCCAGGAACGAGGCTGGTGTTAACAATACGGGTTATTAAATCCTTAGTGTGGCTAAAATTAAAGCTGGTGGTGTACATGTACTTAAAAGTGTGGCTTAACTGAAAGTTGTTTGAATATTCAGGCGTTAAAAATGGGTTGCCTTCTTGAAAATTCAGCTCATCCATTTTGTCTTGAAAAGGGTTAAGCGTTTCGTAGTTAGGGCGTTGAATACGACGACTATAATTAAAACGCATACTATTGGTACGGTTAATATTATAGGTTAATCCACCCGATGGGAAGTAATCAAAATAAGTACGTTTGGTAATTTTATCCTGTGTAGGATCTAAAGCCGTTAAATCACCTTTTGAGTTGGTTTGCTCAAGGCGTAAACCAAGCTGTAAATCCCACTTTTTAAATTTGCGTTGATAGCTACCATAGGCGGCATTTACATTTTCGGTATAAACAAAGTTACTGCTTCTGTCAACGTCAATTACCTCTTCCTTATTTATGAAATTGTAGAAATTAAAAGTGTTATCTGTTTGCACATAAGCGGTTTTTATACCCACGCCAATTTTTCCTTTTAAAGCAGGCTGCTCATAATCGGCCTTAAAAGTATAAATGTCAATATTGCTTGGCGTTTCATTACTAAAAATGCGCTCGGATTTTAGTGTTTCCATATCTGCATCATAGTAAAAATTGGGTTGATATTGATAGCCATCATTTCGGAACATACCATAATCAACATCCATGGTCAAACTTTTTTCCTTATCAATATTGTACATATAATTAAGGTTAAAAGTGTAGTTCTGGCGTTGATTATCATCGCGCGTATCTGATACCAAAACACTATCAATATTTTCTGAATTTTGAAGCGAAATAATGGTTTCACTATCAGATGTTGGTTCGTCATTACGACTATTTCCTGTAACTAAAAAACCAATGGTTTGTTTATCATTTATAAAATAATCGGTACCCACTTTAAAGTTGTGTACATGAGGATTACCGACGCTTCGCAAACTGTTTTCATATTGCCCACCAAACTGTGTGCGTATGCCACTCATAAAAAATAACCACCCATAACGACCATAGCCATAGCTAGCAAAAATGTTTGCTTTTTTGTTACGATAATTGGCTGATATATTTCCGTTATAAATTTGGGTTTCGCCAATGCCATATCCTGCTGAAATGGTTGCATTTGTTCCCAATCGTTTATCTTTTTTAAAGCGGATGTCAATAATCCCCGCATTACCTTCGGCATCGTATTTTGCTGAAGGATTGGTTATAATTTCAATTTTATCAATTTGCTCGCTACCCACGCTGCGCAAATAAGCGGCTAAATCTTCGCCTCGTAAAGGCGATTGTTTGCCATCAATATAAATACGAACTCCACTTTTACCCGCTAGGCTTATATTATCGTTATTATCAACTACAACCCCTGGGCTTTTACGCAATAATTCAATGGCGTTATTGCCTTGTGCGTTAATGCTCCCCTCAACATTAAAAACGGTTTTATCGGGCAGAGTTTCAATAATAGGGCGGCGCGCGACAACGGTTATCGCTTCTAATTCAGTTGATGCGGGATTGATTGTAATATTGGGCAGTTGCTTTTTTTCGCCTTCTGCTAAATTAAAAATTTCTGATTGATAATCGGTGTAGCCTACATAAGAGGTTTGCAACCAGTAACTGCCCGCAGCCAGTCGGTCGAAAAGGTAATTGCCATCGTTGGTGGTAACGGTACCCTTTACCATGCTGCTATCGATTGCACTATACAGAATAAGCGAGGCGAAAGGTACGCCAGCTTGGTTTTCGTCGAGCAGTTGGCCCGCAATACTGGCATTTTGAGCGTTGTTTATGAAAGGCAATAATAGGAGGATAAAGGCAGGTAAAAATGCTTTCATAAATTGAGTGGTTGATAATTGTTAACTAAACTAACTATGTTTTAGCAAGAAAGATTCCATGAAAGAGTTAAAGTTGGCTAAAGTTTGTTAAACAAATAGGTTAAGAAAATGGAATTACTTTTGATGTTAACTAAGTTGTATTTCTATTTTTAAAGGAAATAACAATAGAAGGCTATAAAAGGTTTATCAACCTAAAAATCCTTATAAATATTTGTACACCTTGAACTATGAGGGTATCTCATATAATGAAAATAAACCACCTATCTTTAGTTTGTAATTACACAATATGCTAATTGAACAACTAGATGCGTTAAAAAATGAATTGGATGCTTTGCGCCCATTAGATAAGGAAACGGAAGCCAAAGTAATGCAAAAGCTGCGCATGGAATGGAATTACCATAGCAGCCATATCGAGGGGAATTCTCTAACATTTGGAGAGACAAAAGCCCTTTTAATGCATGGTATTACTGCCAAAGGAAAACCGCTTAAAGACCATGTTGAAATGACTGGGCATAACGAGGCAGTTAATGAAATTTTGGAGGTGATAAAAGAGCAACGCCCATTGAGCGAAAACTTTATAAGAGGCTTGCATAAAGTTTTGCTAAAAGAAAATTACTACACCCCCGCCCAAACTGCTGATGGTTTGCCTACTAAAAAATTAGTACAAGTAGGCACATACAAGCAAAGCCCCAACCATGTTTTAACTAAAACTGGCGAAATGTTTTATTTCGCTGCGCCGGCAGAAACGCCCGCTTTAATGGCTGAATTAGTTGAGTGGTACAAAAAGGAAAAAGAGGGGGGCAAACTGCACCCCATTCAGTTAGCCAGTTTGTTGCATTACCGCTTTGTACGCATACACCCTTTTGATGATGGTAACGGGCGCATGGCCCGCCTATTGATGAACTTGCATTTAATAGGGGCAGGCTACCCGCCAGTGGTTATTAAAACCCAGGACAAGGAAAACTATTATACCGCTTTACGCCAAGCAGATGCAGAAAATTTTAACGACTTTATTGATTATATAGCCCAAAACTTGCAAGCCTCTTTACAGCTAATGCTAAAAGCCGCCAAAGGCGAAAGTATTATTGAAGCCGACGACCTAAGCAAAGAATTTGCTTTGCTGGAGTTGGAGATAAGGGAAAAGGTAGAGAATAATACATCCAATATAAGGAGTGAAAAAGCAGTTAAGCAATTTTTGAATAATGACTTTAAAAAAATCCTGAGAAGTCTTTTTGATCAACAAAAAAGTATTAAGAAATTTTATAACACCTCAAGCTTTACTTTACATGATAGTTTGAAACATCGGATAATTGAAAGAGACTTAGAAAATAAAGTTGATGAAATTGATTTTTATGAACTTCAAAAAGAACATTCACTTAAGATTATGGCTACATTAGTATTACCAGAGTTTGACTCTTTGTTAAACCCAAACTTTTTCTTGGTTTTTGATTTGATATTTAGCCAAAAAAGTGGTCTAGTTTTCAATTTTAATGAAAATGAAAATGAAAAGTTGATATTTACATATAACTATGAATTTACCCCTAGTGATATTGCAATGATAACCAAGGAATTTTATAAACCTTTATTAAATCATATCAAAGAAAGTCTTAACGAAATTGGTGGTAAAGACATGTCACCCTGAGCATAGTCGAAGGGTAGGATAAGACGGTTCTATACTTCAATAGAAAATTGATATTGCATTTGCTATTCCTCATCAAACCCACCTAACGCCTCAATCAAAAGTTAAAACAACTTTCTTGCTAAACAGTAAACAACAAATACCAACTTTTACGTTTTTACCTTTGTAAGCATTAATGTTTTATATGAGGAGTTGTATTCCTATTATTGTTTTATTGTGTTTAATAACTGGCTGTGCTTTATTTCAAGCGCCAATTGATGCTGATACAGCCTACCGAAGTGCGCAATATACCCGCGCTGCCGAGTTGTATGAAGAAGAATACAAAATGGCGGACGATTTAGTTGAAAAGGGTAGGGTAGCGGAACGTATTGCCGATTGCTACCGCCTAAGTAACAAAACCGCAAAAGCCGAAACTTGGTACGCTAAAGCTTTGGATTTTTCAACCAATCTTAAAATATATTATAAGTATGGTTTAATGCAAAAAACCAACGAAAAGTACGAAGAGGCAATCGCTACTTTTAAGGATTTTGCTTTTAACAACCCATTGGATAGAGCCGAGGCCAAAAAACAAATACGTGCCTGCCAATTAGCCATTGAATGGGCAGAAGAAGTAAGCAATATTGAAATAGTAAACTTGATTGATTTGAATAGCCCAGCGGCGGATTATGCTCCAGTACTTTACAATTTAAAAGGAGAGCAAAATGCCTTGGTTTTTACTTCTGATAGGGCGGATGCTTCGGGTGATAAAACCTATGGTTGGACTGGGCGAGATTTTTCGGATTTGTTCATAAGCCGAATGGAAGAAAACAAACGTTGGAGCAGCCCTCAATTGTTTAGCGATTCATTATCTACCAATTATAATGAAGGAACAGTAACTTTTACCCCCGATTATACGGGCGTTTATTTTTCACGCTGCGGCAGCAATAGTATTGGCGATGATTTTTGTAAGCTATTTTATTCACGAAAGAATGTCGATGGCAATTGGAGCGAAGCCGAGCGGCTCATCCTTTTTGATAGTGATAGCATTAACTTATCGCAGCCTTATTTAAGCCCCGATGGCATGGATTTATACTTTACCGCCGATGCCGAAGACAGTTACGGCGATAAGGATTTGTACGTTTGTAAACGTCAAAGCGATGGCTGGGGAGAGCCAAGAAATTTAGGCCCAGAAATTAATACTAAAGACAAAGAGGGTTATCCTTACATACATACCGATGGTCGGCTATATTTTGCCTCGAACGGGCACATGGGTATGGGTGGTTTAGATTTGTTTATGGCGGAACGCATCGGAAAAGGGTGGGGGAATGTTACTAATCTTAAAGCCCCAATTAATTCGCCTGCTGATGATTTTGCCTTAATTTTTCATGAATATCTTGACCCTAGTTTAATCGATTCGATTGAAGCTATTGGCTATTTTTCAAGTACCCGTAAAGGGGGTAGGGGCGATGATGATATTTATCAGTTGCTGCACCTGATTCCGCAAGAAGAGCCGATTGATACCCCTGTAATTGCTGAAGTGGATAGCAGTAAAATCATTCCTAAAATATTTATTGAAGGGGAGGTTTTTGCTAAAACCATTAATGAAGATTCTGGCGAGGAAAGTTTAAGCAAATTGCCTTATGCTATTGTTGAAATATTAGGTTTAAATGCCGATAGCTATTTGGCAGAAAGGATTGTAAGTGATAAAAATGGGTATTTTAAATTGGAGGTCGAACCAAAATCCGAGTACAAAATAACGGCAAGTAGCAATGGGTATTTTACGACGAGTATAGTACAAAAAACGCCATCGGTTGATAAGTTGGAAATGGATAAAACGATTACAGTTCGATTGGAGTTGGATAGAATCATCGCCCAAAAAGAAGTGGTGGTTGATAATATTTATTACGATTTAGATAAAGCTGATATTAGAGAAGATGCCCGCCCCATATTAGATGAAGTGGCTTTATTGTTAAAGGATAATCCTAATTTATATATTGAGTTTGGATCGCATACTGACTCCAGAGGGCAAAACCGTTATAACCTTGATTTGTCGCAACGCCGTGCACAATCGGTTGTTGATTATTTGGTTAGTCGTGGCATAGATAATCGCCGTTTAACCCCTCGTGGTTACGGCGAAACACAGTTGGTTAATGGTTGTGCTGATGGCGTTAACTGCGCCGAAGAACAGCACCAAGAAAACAGGCGTACCACTTTTAAAGTTATCGGTACCAATTTTAGGGGGCAGTAAAGTATTTCTTATCTGAGAAATCATTTAATTTTTGTTTTTTATTGGCTTTCAATAAGTTATTAAACTTGTTGAGAATTGCTGTTGCATTAACCCTTGTGTATTAGTCTGCCTAATTACAAGTATTTTGCTAATATTATGTAGCTATTTCAGTTGACATTTGTTATTTTGCATCCGCTTTTAAATACGAAACATTATTTATGAAAAAACTTTTTACACTCCTTTTGGTTTTCTGCTGTTTTGGTGCAATTGCACAAAACGGTACTATTATGGGCCTTGTTACTGAGGAAGGTACGGATGAGCCTTTGCCATTTGTAAACATTTCGTTAGTTATAAATGATAATACTACTGGTACACAAACTGATTTTGATGGTAATTATACTATTAGTGCGCCAGCAGGAACATATGAACTTACATTTACCTACGTTGGTTTTACTGAGCAAAAACAAGAGGTGACTGTTGTGGCAGGGCAAACCACCACTTTAAATGTTATACTAGGCGAAGAAGCCACGCTTTTAAATACAGTTGTTGTTACGGGTAACAAATTTGAAAAACCATTGGGCGAAGTAACCGTATCAATGGAGGTAATTAAGCCTGATTTGATTGAAAACAATAATGACACTAGAATGGATCAGTCATTAGAGCGTATCCCTGGTGTTACTATGATTGATGGGCAAGCAAACATTAGGGGCGGTAGCGGTTTTAGTTATGGTGCTGGTAGCCGTGTTTTATTACTAATTGATGATATGCCTGCCTTATCGGGTGATGCAGGTTACCCTGATTGGGATGCCGTACCTGTTGAAAACATATCTCAAGTAGAGGTGATAAAAGGTGCTGCTTCGGCATTATATGGCTCATCTGCAATGAATGGTATTATAAATGTCCGAACGGCATATCCATCATCAAAACCCAAAACTAAAATCAGCACTTTTTTTGGTATGAATGAATACCCTAAAGGAGAAGATGGGAATTTTTATAATGATGATGTTTGGTGGACTTATAAGGATAAAGATGGTAAGTTGAAAGTACCTTTATTGGCAGGTTCATTAACCGATTCAATAAGTAGAGTACCAGCCAAAGCAGGCATTAACTTTTTACATAGCAGAAAAATAGGCAAAAACTTTGATTTAGTAGTTGGTGCTAATACTTATGCTGAGGATAGTTGGCGTTTGAGTGAATATAGCCGCCGTATGCGTATTAATGTAAATACACGCTATAGAATCAATGATAACATGTCAATTGGTGTTAATGTTAACTATTCTCGTAGAAAAAGTGCAAACATTTTTCTTTGGGGAGGAGATATTGGAATTCCGGACATTTTAGGAGGGGGACAAGATGAAGCCTATAATGTAGATTCTCTATACATTAGTTGGTCATCATTAGATAACCCAACAAATAAAATTACAACTTATAATATTGATCCGTTTTTTGTTTACGCAAACGAAAAAGGAGTTAAACATAAAGTTTTAACTCGTTATTATGATAGGTTTTTAGATACCGATACAGGGCAAGATTTACCTTCTAAATTTATTTATGGTGAATACCAATTTCAAAAAAATTGGGCGGATAAGAATTTTACTTTAACAAGTGGTATTACAGGTAATTACGCTTGGAGTAATGCTGAGTTATATGCTGGAGATGTTACCCTAAAATCATTTAATACCGCTTTATATGCACAAGGTGATGTAAAACTATGGGAGAAACTAAACCTATCATTAGGTGTACGATTAGAACGTAATGGAATTAGTAGCACCAAGCCAGATATAGGTTTGTACGTACATCCTATTAGTAATGATAGTACCTATAGCGATATTTTAGCCCCCGATCCTAATAATTATGATTTTGAAACAAAACCAGTATTTCGTTTTGGAGCTAATTATCAAGCAGGAAAAGCAACATTTATTCGTGCATCAGTTGGGCAAGGCTATCGTTTTCCAACCATTGCTGAAAAATTTGTTTATACCGATTTAACAAGTGCTGATAGTGATAATCCTTTAAATGCTTTATTACCAAGTATTTTACCAAACCCTAACCTAAAATCTGAAACGGGAATAAGCGCAGAGTTTGGTGTTAAACAGGGCTTTAAAGTTGGCGAATGGAAGGCCTATGCAGATGTTTCAGCTTTTTACACTAGGTATAATGATATGATGGAATTTACATTTTTGCAATTTCCTGATACCCTAAATGGTATTCCGTATCAAAATCATGTTACAGGGCAGCCATCAGCCTTGGGTGATTTTATGTCGCTAAATATTGGCGACACCGAAATTATTGGTACTGAAGTTACTTTAGCTGGTACTGGTCAACTATTTGATTTAATGCCAACTAATGTTTTATTAGGTTATACATTTATTGAGCCTCGATTTCAATTATTTGATTCATTAACTAATGAATTAACATCAACCGATGAAAATGTTTTAAAGTATCGTTTCAGGCATACTGTAAAGGCAAACCTCGAAATGACTTTAGGGCCTGTTACATTAGGTAATACAATTATATATGCAAGTAGTATGGAAGCCGTTGACCAAGCTTTTTTAGATATATTGCCCATGATGGAGCCTTGGTATTTAGAAGAACAAAAGAAAAAAGGAAATGCCCGTTGGGATGCTAGGATAACCTTTAATATTAAAGACGGTATGTATAATATTGCCCTAATAGGTCAAAATTTAATGAATAATGTGTATGTAATAAGACCTGGATTAATTGAAGCACCACGAAGCTGGCAAATTAAGTTTTCTGCTCAATTTTAATATTAGAAAAGGCTTCTTATTTAAGAAGCCTTTTTACTTTATACACTATGTATAACTGGTTGGTATATTATATAACGTATTTTTTAGTTTTTTGTTCAATTTTGTGTTTTAACGAATGTTTTGCGCAAAAAACGGACAAGGAATTAGCCACGATTTACTTTGAATTAAGAGAAAATTTTAGACAAAATTTTATTTACATAGGAGAGGGTAGTGGTAAAAGCTTACCCGCTGTTTTGGTTGATCCTACTTTTGGAAAAAAAGGCTTAATAAAGTTTGGCGATGCCCCTGTTTATCTTGGTTTTTACTATGCCGTTTTAGCTACTGAGTTTAAGCTTTGTTTTGATGAGCATGGAATTACTAAATGCCAGCAGCCATTAGCCGAATTGTATTATGCAATGCTTGCTTTAAAACGTCTTGATTTAGCAGCTGAACCCTTTTTAGTTAGTGATGCAGCCAACGAGTACCCTTTACCTAAAAATGTAAATGGCTTTTTTATTAGAGATGATGTTTCGGTTGATTTAGGTAAAAAGCTGTTTAATAATCAACAGGTGTTTTCGGATTATTGTTGCTTAGATGATGCCCAAAAAAATGCTTTAAGTCAGGACCAAATTATAGGATTGTTATACGGCTTATCGTTTGTAATAAAACTTGTTGATAACAATATTGAGTACAAAAATTACAATTTTAATAAGCAGGCATCTACATTGTTTAAGCAATTGGTTGAAATTGAATATGAAAATAATTGGGTGCTAAAAAATCCTGTTACAGGGAAAAAAGTGCCGAGGGGGGCTTACTCGCTTTTTCAAAGTTACCCAATGGCAGAAAGTGCCTGTAAAATTGTTAATGAAAATTATCATAATCGCCGGTCAACAGGAATATCAAGATTTAGTTGGTGGTTTGCCCAATGGCCTTTTGTAATTGGTAGTAAAACTACTTTTATTGATCCTTTTGAGAAAAAATTACGGAAGCCTGTTTACGATGATATTAACAATAGTTTGATGTTAAAATTGGCTTGTATAAGTGATACCTGGCGACCTAAACGAATGCGAAAAAACTCAGTGGCAGCCGAAATGGAAGTTTATTATTTAAGCTGGGCAATGTTGTTTGATGCTAAAAGTAAACTTGATAGCGAGGATATTGAAAAAATGCTTGCTACTATAAGTAGTAAGGGTGCTTATTTTTTTGATGAAAATAACAAGGCTCCTGGGGGCTGGGCAAGTAGAGATAGATGGAGCCATGCACGCCATGCTTATACTGGCGACAAAGATTTTAAAGGTTACTATCCAAGCCTTGATTTTATGTTGTTGTACAATTTATGGCGTTTGTGTTACTAGATTCTTGTTTACACGTAAATTTTTTTTTTCATTTTTATGACATTTAACTAATTGTTATCTACCGTCAATTTTAAAGCCCCAATTAAGGTTGTAATTTTGCAGCACTAATCATCCAGTTACAATGAAAAATTTAATATTCTTATTATTGACTATTTTGGCATTTAACCTTAATGCACAAATAAGCCAAGATGCAATTGAGCAATTTAACGCAACAATTCCTGTTGATGTGCAAAATAGATGGGAACGTGCTGGCACTGATGGTAACGAACGTGCTGTTTATCAAGCTGAATTAGCTCCTTTTTATCATGGTGTTGCATCAGGCGACCCTACAAGTAATAGCGTTATTTTATGGACGCGTGTTAGCCCAGAATCTGATGGAGAAATTGCGGTTGAATATTGGGTGAGTACCAATAAAGAATTTACCGATGTTGTTTTAGAGGGCGAAACAACTACCGATGCGGATAAAGATTATACTGTTAAATTGGATGCTATTGGCTTGGATGCAGCAACAACTTATTATTATGTTTTTCGTGCCTTAGATAAATATTCATTAGTTGGACGAACCCGCACAGCTCCTGCAGGAGCAAGCGACCATTTACGATTTGGTGTAGTTTCATGTTCAAATTATCAAGCAGGGTATTTTAGTGCTTACGGGCGTATGGCCGAGCTAAATGATTTGGATGCCGTTATCCATTTAGGTGATTATTTGTATGAGTATGAGCAAACAGGTTTTGGCGGTTTTAATGAACAACGCCCGCACGAACCATCAAATGAAATAATTACTTTATTGGATTACCGTACCCGCCATGGGCATTATAAATTAGATGTTGATTTAATGCGCTTGCATCAATCATTTCCTTTTATTACTATTTGGGACGACCACGAAACAGCTAACGATGCTTGGCATGGTGGTGCTGAAAATCATACCGAAGGATTAGAAGGAAATTGGGAAGATAGAAAAGCTGCCGCACGCCAGGCCTATTTTGAATGGTTGCCTATACGTGGTACTGCGGAAGATAAAATTTATAGAAGTTTAAGTTATGGCGATTTGGTTGAAGTAATTGCTATTGACTCAAGAATTGAGGGTAGAGACGAACAAACACTTGACCTTGCAGTTACACAAGACCCTGATAGAACAATGTTAGGTGCTGAGCAAAAGCAATGGTTATTAGATGAGTTAAGCAATTCAACTGCACAATGGAAAGTAGTGGCCAATCAAGTAATTTTTTCGCCATTATTTTTAGGTGGTGCATTAACGGCATTTCAACAATATTTTAATGACATTTGGCAGGCATACCCTGTTGAGCGTAATAGCATTACCCAATATATTAGTGATAATGAAATTGATAATATAGTGATTTTAACGGGTGATTTTCATAGCGCAATGGCAACCAATGTACCTACAGCCAATTTAGAAAATACCACTAACTATAATGCTGAAACAGGCGAAGGTTCGGTGGCTGTTGAGTTTATGACAACCAGTGTAACATCAAATAACTTTAATGAAGTATTGGGTGATGACCAATTGGCGATAAATATCGAAAACATAGCTAAGGATAGCAACCCGCATGCGCAAATGCTAAACTTGCGTGACCATGGTTACTTTGTATTAGATATTACCCCAGAGCGTGCGCAAGCTGATTTTTATATTATTGATGATTTATATGTGCCTGATGCAGCTTCAAATTTTCAAACAGCATACAGTACACCAACTGGCGAAAATAAATTAGGGGAAGAAACAAGTGCTGCTAATCCTAAAGATGAGCAAATGATTCCTGCACCGCTTGAGCCATTTTCGGATGATTTTAATGTGAGTATTACTGAACCAAAAGATATTGTTGTTTTTGGCATTTACCCTTTACCAGCAAATGATTTTGTTACAATTAATTATGCGGTGGATAAATCTCAAAATGTTACAATTGAGTTGTTTAATACCAATGGACAGAAAATAAATGAGTTGTTTAATCAGCAACAAACAGCGGGTTTATACACTTTTAACTTTGATAGTAGAAACTTAGCAAATGGTGCTTATCTGTGCAAAATATCTGCGGGAGAGCAAAGCTTAACACGTAGATTAGTAGTACAACATTAAAAAGTTTTAAATTTCAAATATTGACTGAAGGGGTGCGTTAAACAATTAACTCATCCCTTTTTTTGTGAATTATACCCGATTTATTAACTCGCTTATTGTTACGGTTGTTTTTTACGCATCCTTTATTGGCTTAATGGCGGTTTACATAGCAATAGTGCTTTACTTGGAAAAAGTTGCCCTTTTCAGTCATAGTAATGAACTTGTTTTCGTTTTATTGCTTGTAAACATTGCAATTTGCCCAAGCGTTTTAACTGGCTTTATTTGCCGATTTAAGGATTTTAATGCCTATTGGAAAATGGTTTTAATAACAGTTTGCTATTTTATTTTTTTAGGTGGTTTATTTTTTTGGTTTATAGAACAAGGAGCTAGACTTATGGGGCTTTTACACCATCTTTCATTAGTATGGCTTTTATTGTTGTTTTTAGTAATGTATGTATTACCCTCCTTTTTTGTGGTGTATTACTTTTTGCCCTACCTAATTAAAAATCCTAATCAGTTTATTTTTAAGAAAAACTTCTAAACCATAAGCAAGTTTTTATGGGCATGACGTTCAACAATCATATCAACAATTTCATGGGTTTCATCGGGGTAGTTAACTTCAACTACTTGTCCATTTGCAACCCATTCATTAATCGTATCAATACTGGTTTGGTTTAAATCGGCTAGAGTAGTAACACCCATTTGGCGTAAAGCCTCGGCATTACATTGCTGTTCGTATTGCAATTTCATTGGAATAACTAAAAGGCGTTTGCCTAAAAAAAGCATTTCGGCGGGTGTTTCAAAACCACCACCACACAACATTCCGTGGCATGTTCGTACTGATTGTAAAAAGGCCTCATTATCAAAGGGGTGAATTAACACATTATCAATCCACTCAACTTTTGTAGCAAATTTGGTAAACACATGCCATTTAACATTTACTTTATTAAAAAGCTTAACTAGTTTTTTAATACTATATGCTGGGTGGTAAACGGTTATATGTCCATAGTTTTCAGTTTTTAAATTTCGTATTTGTTTACGTACCAATGGTGTAAAAATATTATCGTCATATTTTTGATAGTGGAAACCGTAATTAATATCTGGTGCTGCGGTACGCATTACCCACATACTAAATGCCGCCTTATAATCAGCAGGAGGGCGGGGGCTTTTTGGGCTAAGTACAGCCCCTTGGTGGCTTAAACCAATGCAGGGCACTTTTCTATATCGGCAGGCAAAGGTGGTTACAGGGTCAAAATCATTAACAACTAAATCGTAATCTTCAACGGGCAAATTATAAACATCTTTAAAAAATTTAACCGAGTCTAATTCCTTCCAAGTATCCCAAACATCAATACCACCATTTTTGCCAAAGGTAAAAGCTAGCCCCTTTACTTTTTTCCAAACAGGATAATCTAAAGGAATTTTACGTTGCCCATACTTGCCGCCGCTAATTAACAAATCAAGCTTAGCATGGCGGCAAAGTTCAGGTATTACATCCTGTGCACGGCTAAAATGCCCATTTCCTGTTGCCTGTACGGCGTATAAAATTTTCATTTAAAGCAAATGCTTTGTTAGCTAATTAAACACAACAAATTTTAAATTAGTTGCAGGGCAAATATCGTAAAATTAATAAGCATGCTTATAAAGTTAATTAATTGGATAAGCCAATTTAACTAAAGGCTATTAATTACTACTTAACAGTTAGTTAGTTGCATACTTTATATGCCAAATAATATTGTGATTAAAAATTACTTTAAAAAGGTAACAAACTTTAAGCTTAGTGTATTGATTAGGTAGTAGGTAATTTTTTAAGTGGTTTGAAAATTTTAAGTAGGAGGGATAACTATTTTCAATTTTAATTGGCATATAGTTAAACTATAACCACATGAAAAAAAATATTTATTTATGGATGATGCTGTTTGCGCTGCTACTGCTAAATGGATGCACTGGTAGTACGACTACCGAACTTGAACTTGACCGGATGGTAGGCACGCCTTTTCCTAAAAAACAAAAATTTGGTAACACAACGGTTACTTTATCAAGCGCATTTAGTAATGGAGAGACAGGTGTTAGTTTAAAAGTTACCGAGGGCAATACAAACATTGCAGTTTTAACTGGCCCTATAGACCCCGCAGAACCCGACCAATACGATTATATAAACGATGCAGAGTTGGATGCGCTAGAAACAAGGTATAGAGCATTGCAAAAAGAGGCTAAAATGTTTAAATGCGGCATTGGAAATAACAATGACTGTGGTTTATTTTACGTGTATGGCATAATAGTTTACCATTGGTATGAATACCCCGATAAAATACGTGGAAAATGGGTTATGGGCAAATTGTGGGATACAACGGATAGAGGCTCATTTGCTGTTTTTTATCGTAATCAAGATATTAGATTGAGCGAGAAAAAATTTTTAAGAACTACAGCACATGAACTTGGGCATACCTTTAACTTGCATCACGAAGATGGCAATTATGGTGGTTCGTTAATGGGCCAATCAACTAGCATTGTTAACCTATCGCAATTTTTCTTTACTCAACAAAGCAAAGCGCATTTGAAAGAGCACCCAATCAAATGTGCAAGACCAGGTACAGGCTCATTTTTTTCTGTTCATTCAAGCCACCATGATCACCCGAAAGAAAAGGATTTTAATAAAAATTGCAAGCCTTAAACTAAAACATTTTGAAGAAAGTATTAAAATATAGTTTTATAGTTAGCTTTTTTTGCATTGCTATTTTAACGCTTAATGCGCAACAGGCATTGGATTTTAGTATTGACCTTGAGAAAAAGGAGTATGTTATAGGCGAACCGATTTACTTGGAAATAGTGGTGACAAATAATTCAAACCAATCGGTTGAATTAATTAATCCGATGGAATTGGAAAACCAGTACTTGGTGGTAGGGGTGCAACATGAATCGCAGGATAAGCCTGATGCTTTTTTCCCTTTAAGTGCTTTTGATACCAATGCGCCACCATTAAAGCTTGGCGGCAGGCAAAGCGTTGGGTATTTTACGCCTATCCATTTTGGTGCTGCTGGCTGGTACTTTACAAACGAGGGGGGTTATAGAATCAAAGCTTTTTACGATTACGATAAGGAAAAAGAAGTTGTATCGAACACTATTGATATTGAAGTGCGAAGCAACGGCCAGTTTGATAATATTTTTCAATTTGAAAGCGACGGTAATCTTGAGTTAGGGAAATACACCATTTGGCAAAGCGGAGACCATTTAAAAAAGGGGCTTGAAACTGCTGATAAATTACGAAATGAGTCGGCGGCGTTATCTAATTACTATTTGTATTATGAGGGTATCCGTTTCAGTAAATCGTTTAAGGACTATACTAGGCAGCAAGTGCGCCCTTTTAATGCACAGCGTTCGCATAAAATGTTTTTAGAGGCTGATATAGGGCAATTGCCTGTTTATTTACAAATGCAGGCATTGATTGCTGAAACCAAGAATGCCATTCGTTTTGAAGATAAGGGGGATGCAATAGATTTTTTGCAACAAGCTAAAAATTTGCAGTCTGATTTTGTTTCATTACAAAACTTCAATCAACAAATTGAAAAATTAAATAAAATTGTGTTAGGCATGAATTGATGAAACCACCCTAAGCACACAATTAGCGCAACGCCTAGCAGGATTACCCCTTACCCCTTTGCAAAAGCGTTGCGTTTTTTATTTATTAAAATCAATGTAAAACAGTATGTCATCTATTTGTTGATTAGTTAACATTGGAAAGGCCGTCATTACAGAGGTATTGTAAGCCGCTGCTTTTATTGCAAGTACATCGCCAGATTTAACCATAACCTGATTGTTTTTAATCCAATTGTAAAGCCATTCACGCTCATATTTGTAAGTAATACCTGCTAAAGCTGGGCCTATTAAATCTGCATTAATTTTATGGCACGGGGCGCAGTTACTAACCCAAAGTTTTTCGCCATTTTTAAATTTAATCTCCTCTAATTCACTATCGAAATTCAAGGGCTCAATGGCTTCACCATCTATTAGGGCACACCATCCATAATTTTTATTACCATTTAAGCCAAAATTATTATCAGAAAAACTAAAACTTAGGATCATCAATAAAATTGAAATGGCACATAGTAGCATTGCACATAATATCAATAATTTTAATTTAATAAGCTGTTTCATGCAAATGTGTTTACTGGTTAACAAAGCTGACGATACATTAATTCCATATTTTTCAGTAATATTTGAAAATTGACGAAACGGCAGCCTTTAAGGCTAATACCTGACAAAAGGGGGGGGTGTATCTTAAAAAAGTTTAACTTTACCGCCATAAGTGGCAAAGTTTTGATTTGGCATTTATATTGACCTTTATTTGATGAACTAAAAAACAAAATCATGGCATTGGAATTTACAGATGCAAACTTCAAGGAAACAGTATTAGATAGCGATAAAGTTGCCATTGTTGACTTTTGGGCACCATGGTGCGGACCATGTAAAATGGTAGGACCAATTGTTGATGAATTAGCTACAGATTACGAAGGCCAAGCAGTTATCGGTAAGGTAAATGTTGATGAAAACTCAGAAATTAGTATGAATTATGGCGTACGTAACATACCTACTATATTGTTTATAAAGGGAGGTGAGGTTGTAGATAAGGTTGTTGGAGCAGTACCTAAAAGTGTATTAGAAGACAAGCTTAAAGCTGCAATGAATTAAATGAAATTTTTAAGTTGATTGATAAAGCCCTGCATTAGAAATAATGTGGGGCTTTTGTTTAACCTCACTCCATCCTTGCAATGGCGGCCATCATTTTTTCAATGTGTAGCCATTCAAGTTTTCTATGGGATTTCAAAAATGGTTTGAAATAGTTAACTTTAATAAAACAACTTACCCTAATGAAAATATTTGCCCCAATTTTAGCTATCTTTTTTTGCGTCTTTAATCTTAATGCCCAACTAGGCGATGAGTTGATACAGCTATACGAGGGGCATGGAATGCAACTGCCCAGTATCTTCGAAAAAACATCTGATAACAAAATAATATGTGCCACTCGGAACATTGATGATGTTGAAAATGGCTCGGGGGATTACATAGTTATTCGAGAATTTGATGAAAATTTTGGGATGTTTTGGGAGTATATCGACTCAACCCAATACGAGGACCATATATTTAGAATAATAGAAACCGATGCTGGTTATTTAAACCTAAGTAGATCTGCGGATTGGGATGTTGATAACCAAGAGTTTATAGGTTGTGCTATAAAACTTAGCCAATTAGATTATCAAGGTAATTTAATTTGGGAACAATGCTATGAACTAGATTTTATATGGGCTAGAGACATCCTATATATTGGTAACAAAATCGTATTGCTGGCAACAAGTAGCCAAGGCAATGAGTTTGCCGATGAATGTTTTTCTAAATTTTATGTATTTGATACAGATGGTAATTTTGAAGGAGAACATCTTTATCAAAACGCCATATCGGGCTATGAATATGTATTCAACTCACTTGCTGGTTTTGAAAAAGTAAATGAAAACGAGTTTTATGTTACAGGTTTTACAAGACATGCTTCAATATCAGGTTCAAAACATGATTATTTGATTTTGAAATATCAATTTAACAACGGCGGCTTCAACTTAGTTAAGGGTAAAACTTATGGAAGCGATAATGATGATTTGTGCGTTAATAGAAAACTATTATCAAATGGTAACTTGGTTGTAAATGGATTTATTAAAGAAGCTGGTGGAGATGTTATAGCAAGTTATCAGTCTTATGATGATTTTGTATTAGGAAGAGACGCTTGGTTGATATGTTTGGATAGTGATTTGGAGATTGTTTGGCAAAGAACGGTTGGGGGAACTGATAATGACCAACTATCTTTTTTGCATGTAGATGAACATGATAATATTTTTCTGTCTGGTTCTACAGAATCAAAAGACTATGACTGTAGTAACTGGATACATTATGCAGACGAAAACAATACTTTTAGAATACCTGCAGTTTTTAAATTGAATAGTAAGGGAGATTTACTTTGGAGTTATATTCATGGAGAAGGAAGCGGCGGCACTACAGCTTATACACGAATCTTGAAAATTGGAGATGACTTGTTTATGATGACAGGGCAAAACTATACAGAAGAACCCAATTTTGCATGCCCATTTGTAACGCCACAATATGGATATGTTGATTACTATTTCTCAAAGTTAATTGGTGGGGTTAACACCATCATCGTAAACTGTTTTTACGATTTAAACCAGAATGGCGTTAAAGAAATAGAGGAATTGCCTTTTGATTGCGATGGTTTTACAATTGCACCCAATGTAATAAGAAGCTTGCAATATGGTGGTTCTCAAAGTATTTATAATGTTAGCAAAGGCAGCTACTCAGTTAGTTATGAAAGGGAAGATTGGGGAAATTCTACTAGTTTGCCAGAAGAAATAGTTTTTGTGGCAGAAGATAGCCTTGTTAACTTAACTTTAGGCCTTTACCCTTTGTTTACAGCAAAAACTTTTGAGGTTGAGTTTACAGAAGGCCCTATGGTATGCAATAGTAGTTTTAACTTTTGGGTAGATATAAAAAATACGGGAACAAGCTATTTGGATGGAAATATTATAATAGACTTTAGCCCATTATTAAGCTTTGATAAATACATTGCAAATTCATTAGGCGATATTACTTTGGTTGATTCGCTGGAAAATATTTATGCTATATTCGAAAATTTGCCACCTTTTACACAAAGCTCAATCCAGTTTATTTTTAATAGTCCCAGCGAGCAAGAAATAGGAGAAATTGTAACATTGAATGCAACAGTTGAAGTTGGCGACGTTACTGACGGGCATAATGTTTACGAAGAATTTTATGAGTTTGAAACACTTTGTAGTTACGACCCCAATGATAAGTTGGTCGAGCCAAGTTTGGGCCATAAAAATTATGCTTTAATTGATGGCGGATTGCTATATACTATCCGTTTTCAGAATACAGGAAATTACCCAGCACAAAAGGTTGTTATCAGAGATACGATTAACCAACTGCTCGACCTTAATGATTTAAGGATTGTATCATCAAGCCATGAAATGGTTGCACATATAACACCATCTACTAGAGTTATTGAGTTTACATTCGATGATATTTGGCTTATAGACAGTTTAACAAATGAACCCTTGAGTCATGGCTTTGTTAAATTTTTTATAAACCCTATTGAGGGGGTTACTGATTATACGGAAGTTAGAAATAGGGCTGGAATATTTTTTGATAATAATCCACCCATTATTACTAATAATCTGTTGTCTACACTTGTACATGAATACCCAAAACCGGCAATGGACTTTTTTGAAAATAATGCCGAAAATTTTGACGAGTTATTTACCGATATTACTGCTTTAATCGATAAAGACATATTGATTTCACCCAATCCGTTCAATAATTTTTTAATTGTTGAAGTGGGAATTGAATGTCAATTAAATATTTATAATGTTAATGGTAAGTTGTTGTTTAACAGTCAGTTAAAGCAAAGCAATACAATAGACACTAGTTATCTTAGTGAAGGGTTTTATATAGTTGAGATTAGAAATAAAAACGGTGAAACTTATTACCAAAAAATAGTAAAAACAAATCATTAACAACCCTACTCCATTCTTGCAATGGTGGCCATCATTTTTTCAATGTGTTTCCGCATTTGGCTGTTACCGCAGGTGTAATTATTCACCATAATGGTAAAACTCATTAAATCGCCGCATTTATTGCGTACGTAACCCGAGTAGCATCTGTTATTAGATATGTAACCACTTTTAGCGATTAAGTTATTAGCAGCAGGCGTATTACACAACATGCCTCGCATACTACCACGGTCGCCTTTGTCGCAGGCAACTGATAGGCTATTAGCAAAAGTATTGTACCAGGGCTGTTTAACGGATTTTGCCAATAATTTACTCATTTGATAGGGCGATATTGCATTGCTCGGCGAAAGTCCCGAACCATCTTGTAAAATGGCTTTTCGTAAATCAACGCCTCTATTTCTCCAGTATTGAACAATGGCTTTTCGCCCCTTATTAAAACTACCGACACCACTGTTTTTTTTGCCAATCATTTTAAGCATGGCTTCGCAGTAAATATTAATGCTTTTTTTGTTTGCCCAAAAAACTATTTGACTTAAAGGTGGCGAAAAGTGTTGATGAATAATTTGACAATTATTGATTCGACTAGTATCCGCCGAAAATAGAAAATCAGCTTGGCCAGTAACGATGACATCTCTATCTTGTAAATACTGTTTTAGCCAATTGGCAGTAAACAATGCAGGGTTACTAACTGCTCCTTTGATAGTAAATTTTGGGTTGCCAGCAGGAACTGTACCCCGAACCACAATGGCATTGCTGTATGGCGCGCAAAAAATAACCGCTTGGTCGCCGCTGTTTTTTGTGCCTGTAAGTACTTCGTTGTTGATACTAAAACCATTTAGCGGCGGATGGATATTAACTACTTCTGCTTTTTCGCCTACAACTTTTGCAGGCTCAAATTGCATTTCGTATTTATTTTCATGGAAATTAAGTCCAGCAACACCAGCACCAAAGTAGTTACCCATATCTTCCCATTGCCATTTTTGTGGCACTAATTGCGAATCAAAAAAAGTAGGATCGCCAATAATATCTCCGTTAATTTGAGTGATTCCTGCATCGGTAATTGCCTTAGCCCACATACTTAAAACCTCTCTGCTTTTTAAGCCCATATCGTAGCGCATAAAGCCAAGCGTTGGGTCGCCACCACCGCGGATAATTAGGTTACCATTTAAAACTCCATTGGTTATTTCGCCTTCAATTAGTAGGTGTGTTTCAAATTTAAAATCCTCACCCAAAATGGCTAAAGCAGTTGCTGTTGTAACTACTTTTAGGGTTGAAGCAGGCTTTAAGGTTTTATAACCGTTATGATTGACAATCAACTCATTATCATCATCAATATTGATAACGGAAACGCCAAAACTTGCCGTAGTAAAATCCTTATGATTTTGCCATTGACTTAAAACCTCATCAACTGTTTGCGCTATTGCGTTAGTTGTTACAAAAGCAATAATAAACAAACAAACCAATCCCCTCAAAAACATATTTTGCTTTAATATTTATAGGTGGATTACTTCTCCGTAGGCTGCTGCCGCTGCTTCCATAACAGCCTCGCTCATGGTAGGATGTGGATGCACGGTTTTGATAATTTCGTGACCTGTTGTTTCCAATTTACGAGCAGCCACTACTTCAGCAATCATTTCAGTTACGTTTGAGCCTATCATGTGAGCGCCTAAAAACTCACCATATTTGGCATCAAAAATTACTTTTACAAAACCCTCTTTATGACCAGCGGCACTTGCTTTACCCGATGCTGAAAATGGAAATTTACCCACTTTTAACTCGTAGCCAGCTTCCTTAGCTTGCGCCTCAGTATAACCAACCGAGGCAATTTCAGGAATGCAATAAGTGCAACCTGGAATATTATTATAGTCTAAAGCTTCAGGATTATGCCCTGTTATTTGCTCAACGCAGATAATACCTTCGGCACTAGCAACGTGTGCTAATGCAGGGCCTTTAACTACATCGCCAATGGCATAAATACCTTTAATGTTTGTGCGATAAAATTCATCTACTTCAATTAAGCCTCTGTCCATTTTAACGCCCAAAGTTTCTAAGCCGATATTTTTAGTGTTAGGCGCAACACCCACCGCTGATAGTACGATATCGCATTCCAATGTTTCGTTTCCTTTTTTGGTTTTAACGCTTACTTTACATTGTTTGCCTTTGGTATCTACCTTTTCAACCGCCGATTCGGTCATGATGGTAATGCCCTTTTTCTTGTAGATTTTTGTTAACTCTTTACTAACATCCACATCTTCGTTAGGTACAATGCGAGGAGCGTATTCCACTATTGTAACCTTAGTACCCATTGCCGCATAAAAATAGGCAAACTCAATACCTATTGCCCCAGCACCAACTACAACCATGCTAGCAGGTTGTTTAGGCAAACTCATTGCCTCACGGTAGCCAATAACCTTTTTACCATCTTGTTTTAGGTTTGGTAGTTCGCGCGACCGCCCGCCCGTAGCAACAATAATATGCTTGGCGGTATATTCTTTTTTCTTTCCTTTAGCATCTGTTACTTCAACCTTGTTGGCCGTAACCAAAGTACCGTTACCCGTAAGGGTGTCAATTTTATTTTTTCTAAACAAAAAGTTAATGCCTTTACTCATGCCACCAGCAACGCCACGGCTTCGGTCAATTACTTTGTTAAAATCTGCTTTAGCTTCTTTTACGTTTATTCCATAGTCTTCGGCATGTTGCATATACTCAAAAACCTGCGCACTTTTCAGCAATGCTTTGGTAGGAATACACCCCCAATTTAAGCAGATACCACCTAAGCTTTCACGCTCAACCACCGTCGTTTTCAATCCTAATTGCGATGCTCTTATAGCTGCAACATATCCACCAGGTCCACTTCCTATAACTATTAAATCGTAATTCATAAACTAGTTAAATTTGGCGCAAAAATACAGCATTACGATGTATTAAAGTATGATGTTACTAACACTAGTGGTAGGCATAATATCAAAAAAAGTAATCTTATTTGAAATTTAATGAAGCCATAAAAAAACAAAAGGCAACCCTCTTTGCTCGTAAGGGTTGCCATCCGCTCAAACTATGGATTTAAAATGAGTGGTAAAACAAAGATAACCACGGTTATTTATTTGATAGTTAACTAGATAAGTTTAATTACTGGCTATTTCAAACAAATGATTATTGGTGTTTGATAAATCAGCACAAATAGGTTGTAATGGCTGTAAATTTTCAACCAAAGGTTTTTGCCAATGGTCTTTTTCTTTAATAACTGTACCCGTAATAGGCATGTGAATTATAATAGGCGTTTTTAAGTTGCTAAAACTCCAATTAATAATGCCTGGATTTAAGCGTTTTACATCGGCTTGGTTAACCCCAAACTCCTTAGCTAGTGCGTAAAGGCTTTTATTATTATGCAATAATAAATCGTAGCTATAATCCATATTGTAACCTGGCCACTTGGCAAATATGTTGTGATGGTTGTAGTAATTTGTAATGTAAATTGCTGCCATTAATTTGGGAATGTAAGCACGAGTTTCGCGTGGTAAGTATTTTTTAATTTCCCAAAAGTTTTTATTACCACCTGAACGGCGAATGGCTTTATTAACATTACCAGGTCCGCAGTTATAAGCAGCAATTGCTAATAACCAATCGTCATATTTTTGGTGTAACTGACTTAAATATTCTGCTGCGGCATAGGTTGCTTTGTAGGTATCCTTACGCTCATCAATTAAATTATTGATTTGAAGATTAAGCTCAGTTGCAGTACCTTTCATTATTTGCCACATACCTGTTGCACCAACTGGCGATACGGCATTGTTGTTTAAGTTGGACTCAACAATTGCTAAAGCGTAAACTTCGCGTGGAATACCATATGCAGGAAAAATTTGATCGAATATTGGGAAGTAAACTTCTGATAACCCGATAGTTTTACTGGTAAGGTGTTTTAACTGAAGGTATTGTTGAATGTGTTTTTTAACCTCTTGATTATAGGTAAGGGGCATGCGTGCGTAAATTTCTTTAAATCGTTCAGTAAATATTTCATCCTGAAGATTTGCGAAACTTTCGTTAGCGGTTGCCGCATCAATGGCAAACACAACATCGTTGTTTGAAACATCATTGTTAAATAAGAAGTGGGTACATAAAGTACTCGCCATCCAAACAAAAACAATGTTGATTGCAAAAAGTAGCACTCGTCTTTTCATAGCGAAAAAGTTTTGTTTACTTTTTAACCGTTTCCTTTTTTTGTGAAAAGGGCTGCAAAGGTACGATTAATTAATGAGTAATTTTCAACTCTTCTTATAGTGTTATATCCAAAGGGCGTGCCAAGGCTTTTAAATATTTGTATAAAGTAGAGTAGTATGTTCATTATCAAATGTTTATAAACTTGAAATAGTTCGTAAAAATTGTTTGATTTAGCAAAAATTTATAAATAAGAACTTTTTTTATGCCGCTGGACGTGCCAAAAAACTAAACCAATTGTAAGTAAAAAGCTAGGCTACCTACTATAAAATGGGCAATACTTGCTGCAAATAGGTTGGGGTGTTTTTCGTAAATAAAGCCCCAAACAATACCCATACCCAATGAAAGGAAAAGCATTAGGTAGTTAAAATAAATAAGGTGTAGCAAAGTGAAAATAGCTGTAGTAAAAGCTATTTTAAAGGTTCGGCTGTACTCAATATCCTTTTGGTTTTTAAGTTCGGCAAACAAAACGGAGCGGAATAAAAACTCTTGAACGGGGCAACTTATGGCAAAGTAAAATGCGTAGAAATAAAAGCTTGTGGGGTTGCCAGCTAAAGGAAAGTAGGCACTAAAGTAAGCAAGGTACAGCCCAATACTTACGCAAATGGTTGCTGGCATAAATAATTTAGCGGCAGGGCTAAAGTTATCCATGCGAATGCCTAAATCCTTTATACTATGCCCTTTATAATAAACATAACCTAATACTATAATTAATACAATAGCACCAAACTCATGGCGGTATTCAAAAGGGATAATGCCATAGGCAATGGCTAAAACGGGTAGTACATAAAGCAGTACTAAAAAACCGAGCCGAGTGCGCGGATATTCATTGATATGTTCGTAAAAATGCCACATGGGTAAGAGCTTTGCTATAATAATAAACCAAAATTATAATACACTGCTTTGATAATTATCAAAAACCAAGTCTATGACAAGCTGCTTTTCATTTTAAAATATCCAAATCTAGCCAAAGCTTATTATCTGCTAATTTATGGTAGGTGGTCTCTTTGTCTTTTAACTTATTTATAGGCACGTTTTTGCCATGTTTTAGGATGCCGACCATTATAAGAAATAGCACCAATTTTACATATACCATTAGTTTCTACAAACAAAACTGAATAAGGGAATTTATTTAGTAAAGCCCTTCTTATTTGTTTAGTTTCATCGATAATTGGAAATTGTCTTGGATTTTAGTGCATACGTTTTACCAAACTTTCAAATTCAATAGCAAATTGATATGCTAATCCTGCAAGTTTTGAATCATAATAGAGAAGTTGCTTTTTCTAAATCGGAAACAGCCTTATCAAGTATTTCAACTTTATACAAGGTATTGCTTTTTTAAACGATTGATAAGCTCTGTTACATTTTCTAGTTGGGCTTTACCCTTTACAATATCTTCAAATCTATTATCTATCTCTGCTTTGGTTAAGCTGGTTTGAGTTGATGAATACATTTTATTTAATGTGCGTTCAATAAGTTGAAGGCGTTCTTCTAAACTCAATTGTTCAATGGCCTGTTCAATAGCGGTAGTATTCATAAAATAAATTTAACACGTTTTTATTTAAACCGCTTTTAAACTCATATCTAAGCTCATATAGCTGTGGGTAAGCGCACCAATCGAAATATAATCTACTCCCGTTTCTGCATAAGCACGCAAAGTCTCTCTTGTAATGCCTCCCGATGCTTCGGTTTCAATCGTAATGCCGCTTTGCTCAATTACTTTTAGGGCTTCGGTAATTTGTTGAGGCGTATAATTATCGAGCATTACACGTTGTATGCCGCCTAGGCCTAGTGTTTCTTTAAGTTCATCATTGTTACGAACTTCAACCTCAATAGGTATAGTAAGTTGGTTTTGCTTTATGTAGGCTTTAGTTTGGTTAACACTTGCGGTTATGCCACCACAATAATCGTTGTGATTATCTTTAAGCATTATCATATCGTACAAACCCATACGGTGGTTATGACCGCCCCCAATGCGTACTGCCCATTTTTCAATATGGCGCAAACCAGGGGTTGTTTTTCGAGTATCTAATAGTTTGGCATTAGTGCCTTGTATTAGTTTAACCAGTTTGTTGGTTTTGGTAGCTATACCACTCATGCGTTGCATAAGATTAAGCACCAAGCGTTCGGCAGTCAATAATTTTTGAGCGTTACCTTCCACATAAAAGGCAACATCGCCATACTTAACAGATGAACCGTCAGTAATTCTTACATCAATTTCGGCTGTATCATCAACATATTTAAAAATGAATTTTGCTAGTTCAATACCAGCAATAATACCCTCGGCTTTTACTAATAAGCGTGCTTTTTTTTGTGCATTGGCAGGTACAGCCGAGCGGCTGCTATGGTCGCCATTGCCAACATCTTCAGCTAACCAAATGTCAACTTGTTGTTGCCATGTTAAATGGGGCAAATCAATCATCATAAATCGTCAAAAATCCATTTTAAATTGCATAACATAAGTTCGTGGAGGTTCGAGCATTGCGGGCCTTAAGCTATATTCTCTATTAAATAAATTTTCGACCCCTACTTGCAAGGTTATCTTATCGTTAAACAAGTATTTAGCACGAACGTTAAGTATGAAGTTACCACCCGCATTTTCTTCTCTCCATGCGGTTAAACCTGGTATTGGCTCGTTACGCCCAATTAATAAATCGAGTAAACCTGGTGTAAGATAAATTTGCCCACCACCATCAATTGGTACAGAGCCTTGTCCTAAAAATACCGAATCAATATTTTCCATGTGGCTATAAAAATTAAAGCTAGTTCCTAGTTCAAATTTTTCACCTAATTGCACTGCAATATCACCACTTACCGCATGGCGGAAACGATATTTCATTATATCATTTAGTTCATCATCGCCAGGTTGGCTTTTAAAAGCCCTAAACATATTGGCTAAAAAGTAGCCTGCGTCGCTATTATTTTGAATAAGCGTATCCAATGCTTGTTCAAGCGAATCTGTATAGGTATAACTACTTAAATCAACAGGATAGATGTAGGTATAACCAATATTAGTGGTAATGGGTACTTTACCAATTTTTCCTTTGGTATTCCAACTAACTTCAAGCCCTGCAATACGTGTTTTTTGAATGTTTGTAGATTGAAAACCAATTTCAGCATCAGTTAATCCGCCAGTTAAATCGGCTCCAAAACCAAATTCAATCATGTTTTGATATTCGCTCCAAAAACCTGCAATGTCAAATTCGTTTTTAAAGTTTTTAATCTCAAATGCTTTTTTCCATCCAATTTCGGCACTCCAACCTTGTTCGGGTTGTAATTCGGGGTTTTTACGTAAATCAATACCGCTTGTAATTTCGGTTTCAACAAACAACTCTAAATAACTAGGAAAACGGTAGCCTTGCCCAAAAGAAGCACGGAAATAGTTATTACCTCGTGCAGCATAATTTGCTCCAAATCTAAATGATGGAATGAAGTTTAAATCTTCAATTAACTCAGATACTGGCATTTCGCCTCTAAAACCTGCTGAAAGGGTTAAGCGTTTTATCTTTTTTTCCACTTGCCCATAAACGGCGTAAGTGTTAATAGATAATCTATCATTGTCGCGATATTTTGCAAAACCACTTTGAAAGTTAGTTCCTGCAATCATTTGAAAATTATGTGGAAACTCGCGATAGTAAGAGTAATCTGCATAAGCGAAATTACCTACATTTCGTTCATTATTTGATAATAACTGTGCGGTATTATAAAAGCGCCCTTTAAAGGAATGCTTGCCATCTTTTTTATCGAAGAATGTTAGCCAAGGGTCAAGATTCCAGTTAACAAACTCAAACGAAGGCGAGTTGCCACCAAGTGGTTTAAGGATGTTGTTATCAGCATCTGCCCAAATGATATATAACTCTTCGTAAGACTTCATTATGTTACCGTTTATACCCAATGTAAGGCGGTCGATACCTGGGCGGTAACGGGTTTTAAAAGTCATTCGCATGCGGTGCTCGTCATCACCATCCATCCACGAACTTAATTGATGTAGGTTTGCACCTACCACTAAATCAAATTTATTAATACGCTGTAAATGAGAGATATATGAGCCTGTTTCGTGTCGGTTGGTTCCCCACCATTTTGTTTCATTTCGCTTAGGTGCGCCAAAAATTTTGTTATAAACACTTAAACTTGTTTCGGGTTTAGCTTTTGGCCATTTTGTAATAACATTAATAACGCCATTAAGGGCACTTGCCCCATACAAAACGGACGATGCGCCTTTTAAAACTTCTAACTGTTCAACAGTTTCAAGCGATATATAATCCCATTTAATATCGCCACGGTCGGCAGTCATCATAGGCATACCATCAACCACAACAATTACACGGCTACCTGCTCCATAGGCATAGCCCGATCCGCCTCTAATGCTTGGCTGACCATCAATAACTTGTAAACCAGGTACGGTTCGTACGGCATCTTCTAAATCAGTTGCAACATTATTTTCAATTACTTCGGCGGTTACTACATCAATACTAACAACTTCTTTTTCAAGTTTTTTGGTGAATTTTCCTGCCTTAACCACAACAGTTTCCATCATTTGGGCTTCTTCGCCCATTACCAATTTAATTTCTTTGGTTTGATTTGGTTTTAGATTGATAAAGCGCGTTTGCTCCTCAAAACCTACATAGGAAAACCGTAAATCGTAGGCTCCAGGAGATAATTTTAACTCAAAATTGCCATCAATATCAGTAGTGGTTCCCTCTCCATCAGCCGTTATAATTGTAACGCCAAATAGTGGTTCGCCAAATTCTTCATCAGTTACATTGCCCTTAACCGTAGCATTTTGCGCAGTTATATTAAGGCTAAATAGGCACAGTAGTGTAAAAACTAAACCTTTCATCGGGTTGATTTAAGTCATGTCAAAGGTATAAAAGTGCAATCTATTTACAATTGTTAACTTGTTTAAAGTTGTGTGAAAGACGGATTTATACCCACAATATGGTATTAGTAACATTGTTACTATAAGTGCAATAAAACTTACTTTAGTTGCATGGAAAAACAGCCTAATAACCCATTACACGGAATAAAGTTGGCACAAATGGTTGAAGCTTTGGTTAACTACTATGGTTTTGAGCAATTAAGTATGCACATAAATATTAATTGCTTTAAAAATGATCCTAGTATTAAAAGCAGCTTAAAATTTTTGCGCCGTACGCCTTGGGCTCGTAAAAAAGTTGAGGATTTATTCTTGGAAAAAATGGATAAGTTGGAGTGGTGAGGGTTAAACAGTTCCATAGATTGAGTATGTAATCTTAATCCCCCGAAAATCTGACGATTTTCTGCCGAATCGTCGAACCGCCCCCTTTTCCAAAGGGGGACAAATTGTTTCGTAACAACTAATGTATTAAAAGCCGTATCTAATCTCATGCTAATCACCTTCATATTCTAAAAATCATATGTCTAACATCTAACAATACAAATAACTTACCTTTGATAAACCTAATGCAGTTAGTAAAAAACATAGTAATAATTGTTTTGGCTTTGGTTTGGCTTTTAATGCTTCCCAACGCACTTACAGCCCAATGCACCGCTACCGAAACTAAAGCCATTGTTTATATTGAACCCGATTTTTACGCTCTCGAAATTAGCTGGGTAATTACCGATTACTTTACCGACGAAGTTTTAGCATCGGGCAATGCCAATAGCGATACTTTGTGCTTACCATCTAATGGTTGTTATTTTTTTAAAATGTTTGATGCCGCAGGCGATGGCATTTGTTGCGAAGCTGGTGATGGCTTTTATCAATTATACTTTGATGGTGAATTGATAAAAGAAAACGGCGACTATACCAATATTGATTTAGCGGGACCAATGGGTTGTGCCGAGGGTGAAGCTTGCAATACTGCGCAAAGCGTATTTCTAGATGAAATTTATCTCGCCAATCCTAACCAAAACTGGTACACCATTACCGTACCTGATTCGGGCATGTATAGCATAAGTACTTGTATTGCAAACAATACTTGCAACAGTAACATAACCGTTTATAACTACTGCAATGGCTTGCAATATGCTGAAAATGTTCAAGGAGCTTTGGCTTTTGCGGATAGTAATTGCGATGCCTATGCTGAAAGTGCCGTGTTACCAATCAATTTATTTAAAGATGAAGTTTACTACATAAAAATTGATGACTTGTTGGGTGATTGCGAAAACAATCCTATTTACTGGTTTATTGAATATGCAGGGCCTTTAACGGGTTGCACCGATCCCGAAGCGTGTAATTATGCACCATTTGCTACCGTTTCTGATAATAGCTTATGTACTTATCCAGGTGATAATCCATTTTGCGATGGACCTGATTTGGTGGTAGATATGAGCGTTTTTGAGGAGAGTTATTTGATTACAAAGCAAGAAGTTGTAGAATTGGATTGTTATTTACAAGAAGGTTGCGTAGCGGCTTTAGGAGAAAGGGAACTTTTAAAATTTGAGACGAAGTTTTACAATATTGGGAATAAAGATTTTTACTTAGGAGTACCCCCAACTGAGCCAGCACAAGAGCATGAGTTTTGGGAGTGGGCAAGTTGTCATCAACATTATCATTATGAAGATTATGCAAGTTATACCCTTTACGACGACGAACACAACGAAATTCCCATCGGATTTAAAACGGGTTTTTGCATGATGGATTTGGAATGCCCATTTTTGGGGGATTATAAATACAACTGCGCTTTTCAAGGGCTTACCGCTGGTTGCGCTGATATTTATAGTAACGATTTACCTTGCCAATGGATTGATATTACCGATTTAAGCGAAGGCACTTATCATTTTATAATTGAAGTAAATCACAATTATGCCGCCGATGCCTTAGGGCGATTAGAGCAGAATTACGACAACAACTGGGGGCATGTAAGTTTTGAATTATTTAGAGATGCCGAAGGCGATGCTTTTATTGAAATTGATGAAAATGGCGAGCCAAATATTGATTGCGAAGGCAATTTGTTTGGTACAGCGCAAGAGGATTGCGCAGGCACTTGCGAAGGCGATGCCATTATAGGCGATATTAATGCCGATGGGCTGTTTAATCAAGATGATGTTGACCTTTATTTAGCTGATATTTTAATTAATGAGCTTACTGTAACAGAGTGTAACGATATTTCGGGCGATGGTGAATTAGATATTTATGATGCGACTATTGTACAGCATTGTCAAAATTTTGGTATTTGCCCTACATTACCCCATTACAGTTATGCAGGGCCAGGGGTGGCTATCAGTTTTATTAATGATAGTATTCCTTTAACCGTTAATCCTTATGTTGATGTGGTTATTAGGCAACCAACGCCAGGGTATCAATTATCGGCTTTACAATTTGAAGTTGAAGGCATTGATATAGAAAGTGTAGAGGTTTTGCAAAATGATGAAAGCTTGGTATGGTTATCAGGTAATCAAATTGCATGGATAAATGAAATTGCGCCAATCTCTTTTCCTAATGGGATGGGAGAGGATGGAAAAAAGGCGGTTATGCGTTTATACTTTTCAGCAATTGAGGGCGATGAAATTTGCCTGTTAGATTTTAACTATGCTATTGATAGTGAAAGTAATTTGTTCCTTACTCAGTTAGATGCCGATAATCAATGTGCTATTGTTCATGTTCCTATTATTGATACTACTGCTAATCAACCCATTTTACTAAATGATAGCTTTAAGGTTTGGTTGGCATCTCGTAATACGTTAATGGTTGATTATCAAAACCTTGATAATGCTCAATTAATTGAAATTTTTGATGTTAGTGGGCGTTTATTAACACAGCAAAAACTGCCTGCTAACAAACATCAAATAGAAATAAACATTAAAAACTTTACAAACCCTCATTGTTTAATTCGCATAAGTGGGGATAATTGGTTGGCAATTCGCAATTTTGCAGCCCTTAATATTTACAATGAATAAAACATTTGTTTTACTAGGTTGTGCTTTTGCTGCCTTGGGGGTAATAATTGGTGCATTTGGTGCGCATGGTTTAACCCCGCATTTAGAAGCCGCCCAACTAAAATCGTTTGAAACTGGGGTTAAATACCAAATGTATCATGCAATAGCCTTGATATTATTAGGTATTATTGCAGCACACATTAATAGTAAACTCATTAATTATAGTGGCGTTTTATTCGCATTGGGCATTAGCTTTTTTAGCGGCTCAATTTATATGCTTTCAACACGAGCATTAACGGGTTTAAGCGTTAAATGGCTGGGCCCCATTACCCCAATAGGGGGTACTATGCTAATTATGGCATGGATTTTACTTTTTATAGCAGTACTTAAATCGCAAAACTAACTATGGCAACTTATAATAATTATGTAGAAAAGGTGCAAAAAATGGCAGATGTAGGCAACTCAATTTCATTAATGAGTTGGGACCAAGAAACCTATATGCCCAAAGGTGGCGAAGCCTTACGGTCGCGCCAAATTGCAACCCTTGCAGGTATTTTGCACGAAATGAAAACAGCCGATGATTATGGCGATATATTACAGCAGTTATCTAATGATAAATCATTGGATTTTAAACAGAAACGAAATATTGAGGAGTCATTAAAAAGTTATAAAAAGGCTAAAAAATTTACAACTGATTTTGTAGTAAAAAGGGCACGTACCAGTAGCGAATGTTTTCAAGCTTGGGTAAAAGCACGTAAGGCTAATGATTTTAGCATATATCAACCTTACCTTGAAAAAATGGTTGCCTTAAAAAGGGAAGAAACCGAAATTTTAGGCTACGATGACCATCCTTATACGGCATTGCTCGATCAGTTTGAACCTGGAATGACCACAACAGAGGTTGATGAACTATTTGCCGATGTAAAAAAAGAACTAAAAGGCTTTGTTCAGCAAATTTTTAACGCACAACAGGTTGAGGATAATTGGCTGTACAAAAAATACGACACTAAAGTGCAATGGGATTTTGGTATGGATTTACTCCGAGATATTGGCTATGATTTACATCATGGTCGGCAAGATGTTTCGGCGCACCCTTTCACAACAGGTTTTGGCTCGCATGATATTAGGGTAACCACCCGTTTAGATGAAAATGATTTTCAAGAAATGTGCTGGGGTACTTTGCACGAAGGCGGGCATGCCTTATACGAGCAAGGCTTACCTATTAATGAATACGGCCTACCATCGGGCAATGCAATATCATTGGGTATTCACGAATCGCAATCGCGTTTATACGAAAATAATTTAGGTAGAGGCATTGATTTTTGGCGTAAACATTACCCTAAATTACAGCAACTTTTTCCTGATAATTTAAAGGATGTTTCGTTAGAAGATTTTTATAAATCCTTTAATATGGTTAAGCCCTCGCTTATCCGTACAAGTGCCGATGAGTTGACCTATCACTTTCATATAATGATTCGTTTTGAGATTGAAAAAGCATTAATTGAAGGCAGTTTAGAAGTGGCAGACATCCCAAAAGTGTGGAATGCCAAATACAAAGAATATTTGAACATTGATGTGCCTAGCGATGCAGACGGTTGCCTGCAAGATGTACACTGGAGTCATGGTAGTTTTGGTTATTTCCCAACTTATTCGATAGGCAGTTTTTATGCCGCTCAGTTTTACCAAAAGGCCTGCCAGTCGGTAGCTGGCTTACAGCAAAAAATTGCTGAAGGCAGTAATTCTGAACTTTTATCGTGGCTACGTACAAATATTCACCAATATGGCATGACTTATGCTGCAAATGAAATATGTGAGCGTGCTACAGGTGAAAGGCTGAATTTTAAATACTTTATGGATTACGCCCGCGAAAAATATGCTTTCATCTATGGCTTAAACTAACGCAGCACGCACAGTAACTTTAAAAAACTGTGCCTTTATGCCTAATAAAAGGTGTAAACCGAAAAATACTAACTCTACTACAAAGGCAAAAAAACGCTTAACGCTATTATTGTCTCTATTTTTTTGTAGCCTAATTACATTTAATTTATTGGCAACAAGCACGCAGAAGCTTAGTGTTTGTTTAAATATAGGTGATACAAGTTCAATCGAGGAGATAAATAGTTGTGCCCACTTTTTAAAGGAAGTTGAGTTAAGTAAAACCGCTGATAATCATTCGAAATTAAATTTAGGTAAGGCATATTTAAATTTAGCCCAAGTACAAATTTCCTATAATAACGATTCGTTGGCCGAAATAAACCTTTATCATGCCGTAACTTATTTTGAGGCAGTAAATAATGGAAATTTAACAGCTACAAGCCTAACAAATTTGGCAGATGTTAGTGGTAGGCTATTTAAAACAAAGCTGCAACTTAAACACTTATACAAAGCTTTAGTTATTAATGAGGGCTTGGCAAACCCCAATGTATTAATATCAAATTATTTAAATATTGCAGACTATTATTTTTATGAGGACAACCTTTTTTTAGCCAAACTTTTTTTACAAAAAGCATATGGGCTAAATAATACTGAAATTGAGCCAATCAATCTTTATAAAACAAAATTACTTGATGCGTCAATAAATATCAATGAAAAAAAGTATGCAAATGCCTCTAAAATATTAGATGAAATTAGTGTTAAAGCTTTTAGATTAAATGATGATAATTTGATAGCCGAAATCAATTTAGTTAAAGGAGATTTATATGAAAAGCAAAATGAAATTGAGCAAGCAATAAAAGCATATAATCAAGCTTTTAAAAAATTTGTAAAAACGAAAAATAAAAACAAAAAAACAAAAACAATTGTAAAGCTTACAAAGCTTTTTATTGATAACAGGCAATTTGAAAATGCAGGTAAAGGCATTGAGCAACTCTCAAAACTTTATAAACACAATATTAAGTACGAGTATCAATTTTACGATTTAGCAAGTAAATATTACGAAGCGCAAGGCAACAATGAATTAGCACTTACCTATTTTAAAAAAAGTGCTTCAACCAATCAAATAATAAGAGATAAAATAGCAAAAGCACAGTTAAAGCAAATGAGTGCTTTAAACCAACAAATAGATTCGGAAAACAAGCAGCAAACCAATAAAATAATTGAGCAACAGCAAGCATCAGCTAATAAATACCAACGGTTTTTAATGCTGGCACTAATAGTTTTAGCATTTACACTATCCATTTTAGCTTGGATGTGGTATCGGCAGGCAAGATTGTCGAAAATCAATGCGAAACGCTTTGAAAAGTCGGTTGAAAAACGGACTGCGCAATTAAAAATAGCCAATTTAAAGCTCAAAAAATCAAATAAAAGGCTTGAACAGTTTGCTTATGTTGCTTCGCATGATTTAAAATCGCCTTTACGAACGGTTTTAGGCTTTTTAAGCCTTGCTAAAAAAAATATGCCCGCTGAGGCTTATCAAGCAATAGGTGAAAATATTGATATAGCCATTGGTAGTTGCAAAAAAATGAGCCATATTATTGAAGATGTACTTGAGTATTCGCGTTTACAACAAGATGTTAGCAATAAACGATTTGTTGATTTAAACCAAACGATTGAAATTGTTAAAGGACATTTACACGAGCTAATTGATACTAAAAAGGGCACTTTACAGGTTGATGCTTTACCTGGTATTTATGCCAATTCAAACCAAATATTACAAGTTTTCCAAAACTTAATTGAAAATGCTTTTAAGTATAATGAGAGCCAGTTACCTTACGTAAAAGTAGAGTATTGGGAAGGGGAGGATTATCATAATTTTGCTGTTGAAGATAATGGAATTGGCTTTGATAGCGATTTAGCGGATAAAGCTTTTACCATGTTTCAAAGGCTAAATAACTCACGCAACTATGAGGGTACAGGTATAGGCCTAGCCATTGTAAAGGAGGTAATTGAATTGCATGGAGGTTTTATAACTGTTGCAAGCGAAGAAGGTTATGGGACCCGCTTTGAATTTTGCTTACGTAAATCAAAAATTTCTGATTTTGGCGAGCCTTATGCGAAAAAAAAACTGATGAGCAGACGACTAGTCGGCTAAACCTGATTTAGTAGCTTTACACAAAGCCTCAATTTCATTAAAAGTATTAAATGAGTGCAGGCAAACTCGCAATCGCTCTTGCCTTTTGGCAACTGTAGGGCTAACAATGGCTTTAACATAAAAACCTTTTTCTTCTAAATAAGCCGAGAGCTTTTTAGCCTTTTCGGCATTGCCAATTATAATGGATTGGATAAAACCATTGGGTTCAACTGTAATAATACCAAGCGATTCAGCTAACAATTTAAAGTGTTTTATGTTGGTTAAAAGCTTTTGCCATTTTTGTTGGTGTATGCTGGGTAATGTTTTAAAAATTATCCTTAAAGTTTCAACAAAATGTGGTGGTGGGGCAGTAGTATAAATAAATGGTCGGCAATAGTTAACTAAATAATCTTTAAGTAATTGATTGCCAACAATTACCGCTCCATGGTAACCAATGGCTTTACCAAAAGTATGTACTCTTGTATAAATATCCTTTTGTAAACCCAAGTGGCAAGCCAAGCCTTTACCCTTAGTGTACATGCCCGTGCTATGGGCTTCGTCAAGCACAATATAGGCATTGTATTTTTTTGATAATTCAACAATTTCAACAAGCGGACAAGTATCGCCATCCATTGAGTAAATACTTTCAACTACAATAAATTTTTTACCATTAATTGGAGCTTTTAATACATGTTCTAAATCCTGTAAATTATTGTGTTTAAAAGCAAGTGAATCCGCCTTTGACAAGCGGATGCCATCATGTAAACTGGCGTGGATTAACTCATCATAAACAATTAAATCGCTTTTGCGGGCCAGGGTAGGGATAAGCCCAGCATTTGCTGTATAGCCCGAGCTAAAAAGTAAAGCTGCTTCAGCATCAAAAAAAGTGGCTAACTCAGCCTCTAAAGTTTCGTGTATATTATGGTTTCCCGTAATTAGTCGGCTGCCTGTAGCACCTAATACTGGCAATTTTTGTAAGCCATTAATAATTGCCTTTTTAAGGAAGCTATGTTGTGCCAAGCCCAAATAATCATTACTACAAAAATCAACCAAATGCTGTTTTTGGGTTAAGCTGCGGTAAGTGCCGTTTTTAAGGCGTTTTCCAAGTATTGTTTTTATGCTATTATCCATTATTTTGTTATAACTTAGTTAAGCATCAATCGACTAAAATCCCATTTATGAAAAAACTAGTATTATTTTGCTGTTTTATATGCGCTAATTGGGCTTTAAATGCCTCGGAAACGCCGTATCAAATTCATACAAATGTAACTAATGCTAGTTGTGGGCAAGCAACGGGTTCGGTTCAAATACAGTTAACCAATAATTATTGCCATGATTTGTTGCAGTACATAACCGAAGGCGATTGCCATGATTATGATTGTTATTTTGAGTGGTTAACCGATTTACAACTTGAACATGGAATACCAGTACCTGGCTGGTGGTATAACCTTACTAACCTTGAAGATTGGTACTTAAATGGCAACCATAATTTGTTGTTTGAAGAGTTGCAATTATACCTAACCCAATTTTTGTTTGTTAACTGCGAGCTAACCCCTAAAATGGATAGCAGTTGCAGTTACAGCATTAATTTATACGATGATACAGGGGCGGTTGTAGCTACGGGTGCTAATATAAATGGCTTATCATCAGGCATTTATAGGCTTGAAGTTTTGCCCAATAATAATGTTACTAGCATAAATGGTTGCTTTGAATACTATGATTTTTGTGCCGCCGAAACCTATGTAATTATCAACGATTTTGATTTAGAGGTAGAGGTGTTAATGAAAGGCGAAACCTGCGCAAGTGTTTATAATTATGACACTTGGCCAGCCGATTATTTTAGCGGATCGGCCGATGGGTATTTAATTGTTAATGCTTTTAATTTTGATATGGATGATTACAATTTTGAATGGTTTGATTTTAACGGCAATTTAATAAGCCAAAGCTTGGTAGCCAATAATTTAAAAATGACCCCATTAGATTTTGAAGGCTGCTATAATCAACTGTTTGAAAACTACACCCTTAAAATTACCGATAACAATGGCTGTGCTTTTTATAAGCATTTTATTTTAGGGGCAGATAACTACATGCCTCATATTCAGTTAGATACAAAAGTTTCAATATGCAACAAGCCTGTTAAGCTAAATAGTATAAAAATGGATTTATTGGGCAATTATTTTGATGACTTTCAATATAATCCGTTTACTTTTCCTACGTGGATAAATGGCGAAGCCGTTGATTTAGAAACCCACGATTTTTATCCGGGTAACCACGAAATTATTATTAAACACTATGGGCAATGTTGGGATACCATTAACATAAATATACCTTACTACTGCTATCCTGCTAATTGCGAGTTTAATACAACAGCCATTAAAGTAAATCAAACCTTTGAATGGGATAATCAAACCAAAAATCTTTACCGATTATCAAACAACCAATTGGTTTACTTTACCGATAATGATATTGAATTGTTTAGTGCTTATGAAGATAGTTTGGTAATTAACTTACAGGAACATTGCCTTGTTAATGACCCTAATAATACCGAAAATATACTAATTGCTTGGGCCAATTGCATTGATTATAAAAGTGATTACGATGCCTATATTGAAGGTTGTGGCGAAAACTTTAGTTTTAATACTGTTATTGAATGCTATAATGAGGGAATTTATAACATGGCAGTTATAGTTGCTTTGTACGGGCAAGAAACCGCATATTACTACAATTTTGAAACTGAATTTGGCAATTTGAATGAAAATGGAGTAATTGATATGCAAGAAAACTATGGCTATTATGTAACACCTGCATTGACGGAAGGCGATAGCTATTTTTTAACCATTAGCAATGCCGACCAAAATTGTGTAAACATTATTAACGGAATGGTTGCTTGCACTTTAACCCCTATTGAATTGCTACATTTTGAAGCGTTAAAAGGGCAAAATGGAAATACCATTAATTGGCAAACCGCTTCTGTAATTGATGAGGATTATTTTGTTCTTGAATATTCAACAAACGGAGTTGATTTTACCGATTTGGCAAAACTTAATGCCAAACAACATCACCAAGGTATTCAAAACTATAGCTACAAACACAATAGTAATGCCTGCCCGCTTTATTACCGCCTTAAAACAATTGATGTAAACAGTGTTAACCGAGTGGTTAGTAATATTGAGCAAATATCTAATTGCACAACAAACACTATAAAGGTTTACCCAACTGTTAGCAGCTCAATTGTTACTATTGAAAATGCTTTGGGCTATCCTGTAAACATATATAATCAAATGGGTGAAAAAGTAACAGTTGAAAATAATAACAATCAACTTAATATTAGCCATTTAGCTATGGGCATTTACTACCTAAACATTAATGAAAATACCTTTAAAATAGTTAAGTTTTAAACCAGTTAAAATTATTGTTGCAGGAACTAAATTAAGCCCAAAAGCTTTATTAGCATAGCCTTATTTATTAAACATTTCTTATAGTAAATTTGAGCTCCCTAATTATTGTAAATGCTCGAGCGGAATATTTTAGCCAATCTTGAAAATTTAGATTACTGCCAATTGGCGGATTCTGATGAGTATGCCCAATATCACCGCCACTTGCTGCGAGTGCTTAAACTATTTGTGGGTTATCATGAAAGGCTTAAAGACGAAGACCATTTAAGCGATGCGGAGCTAACCCAAATAACCCATTGGTTTAAAAGCTTGCTAAATGCCATAAACTTACTTCGCTTAAAGTATCAATACAACCATATTAGTCAACTACAAATTGATTTGTCAGAAAGCGGTTTCCCTAATTACGATGAATTAGAAAACCTGAGTGTTGATATACAATACTGTAGCGAACAACTACGTAAAGCCCGCCCAGTTAAAGATGTAAAAGATGAATTATTAGATTTTTTGTGTGCCAATAAAGCGGCCCCAAAACGCTTATTAGGCGAGCTTGGTCAAATCCGCTATTATCAAAAATTACAAACTGAAAAAAACATATTTAACACCTTTATGCAAGGGCAATTTATGGAGTTAAGCCGTAAACAAACACATATTAACTACCTTATATCTTGGATGTATTACGATATGGCTACCAATAGGCCTAACATTTGTTTAATGAGTTTTGAATACCACAACAAGGGCTTGCCAATTATTGCTAATCCTGAACATTTAAATACTTTTTGGGCTAGTGTTAGCCAAAAAAATAGGCGCACTGTTAATATGCGCTTAATGGCCGAACAAATTGATTACGAATTAGAATTTGTACACCCAATGCAAATAAAGCGATTGGATATCGGACCTTTGTTTAATAACTATTCAAAAGATTCGCACCCCATTACACAATTTTTTAAGACAAATAAATTTGAAAAAAACGACTTTATACTAACCTTCACAATGGAGGTTATTAAATCGCAAGGCTACTTTGAAAAAACCATTGAAGTAAGCAAAGGCATATTTTTTAGAGAAACAAAAAAAATTGTTTATCAGGATTTTAAAGTTCCCGAACGCAAAGCCGAAACTTATATTAACGAAGTAAGTAGCTTTAACCGCTATATGCTGTTGCCACATACCATAGCACAACATCTTTACGATAGCGAACACCAAAAATTTATTAAGGAGTTAAGCATCCCTCCTATAACCTTTATCAATTAAACACAATGCAAGCAAACCCTACCATTCCCATTAAATGGAAAGAAATTGACGATTTTACGCAAAAAGCCACCGATGCCATGCGCGTTATTAACTGGCGCGAACGCCCTGGTGCGGTTAAAGGGAAAGGCGAAAACGAGAGCATACGCATGTTGCAAGATTTGCAGCAACATCGCGGGCTTAAAATGAACTTAGCCAAAACGGTTGCCGATATAAAGCCTCGCATTAGCAGCGATACCCTTGTATTGCCCGATGGCATGAATCACACGATTAATGTATTGCAATTGGGATTGCAAATTGGGTTTTATATGGCAGAAAATTTTGCCAAAAGCACCCGCCTGCGTATACTAGAAGAGCATAATACGGGCGGCACGCTTTCGCCAGCCGATGAGCAATTGCTGCGCGAAAAGCGCAACTCGCAAACCATAGTAACACTGTTTAGCTTATGCCGCTATGTGGTTTGGTCGTTAAAAAAATACCACCCCGAACGCCTAAGCAGTATTACCAAAGGGGTAGGGGCTATTCCTGATATTTCATTAATGAGCCCCCAATCGGGGATTGCCTGCTGTTTATTTTATTTAAACAGGATTTTAGATAATCCTACTAGCGTAAACTCCGACGACGAATTTGTTAAAATAGTGTTGCTGTATTTTGAGTTGATGTTGGAAGAGTTGCAAGTGCGTGCCAAAGCTTTAAAGCATTTGGACTCGTTTACGCACTCAACCTATCAGCTTGAAGGCAGCGAGTTCAGCCTAAACGGCTTTAATATTGATATTGACGTTGAAGTGAAATCGGCGCAAATTAGCCGCTTGAAGTTTGAGGAAATAGTGGGCAACAAACGCAGCAAAATGTTGGCGAAAAAAAGTGCCCAGTTCCTTGCGACGCATGATGTTAAGCTAGGCAAAAACCCGATACTGGAAATCGTGAAAAATTTCCCTAAAGTGGTAATGGGCGAGGGTTTCCCTGGCACAGGAAAAACCATGATGTCAAGGGCTACGGGTACTTACCTAACCGACATTTGCGAAATGATAGGCATCCCGTTTATTTTTCACGAATTTCCAAAGGATATTATATCGGAATATCAAGGTAAAACCGCACAAAATGCCTTGGCATGGTTCCGTATTTTTCAAGATACCAACAAGATTATTTACGCCCCAATTGACGATGCCGAGGGCTATTTGAAAAACCGTGCCGAGCAAGGCGTATCTGCTGGTGTTGAAGAATTGGTAAGCGTATTTTTAACGCAAACCGAGGGCTCGGGTTCAGTTTATAACGGCAACTGGATGATACATGTATTAACCAATTATCCCGATTTAATGGACCCCGCAGTTTTTAGTCGTATTCAAGTACGCGAAAAAATACCTGGAGCCGAAACTTCAGTTGATTTTATTGATCAATTACAATTATGGAAAGGCAAATTTGAAAAAACACTACCAGATTTTACCGATTTAACCGACCCTGAAGGTTTTACCTACTTTGAAGCTCAAAAAATGGATGGTAGCCTAGCGAATACCAACCGCGATGGTGGCGACTATAAAATTCAGGAAAGCGATGTGCAAGATGCCTATGATGCGGCATTAAAAATGGGCGACCCTGTTGATATGAAATTTTATGGAGAATTATATTACCAGTTACAACAACGCAACCCTCGTTTCACCTCTCGTGAGGTACGGAACATACAAGCAATGGTTGATAACCGCCGTATGGATTTCTTTTATCCAAACGAGTGGATGGATGACCCAGAAACCTTTTTTAGGCAAGCCTACGATGTTAAGGTAAATATGCTTAAAGAGTTGATTGATAGTAATTTAAAGGGTAAAAAGGTAAGCGATATTTTGTTGGATGAAACTTTACGCCATGCTGATTCATTCTTCCGCATACAAGCTGGGCGTATTGATAGAGAAGCTGAAAAAATGGTTGAACAACTAAAAGTGCAAAAGCGTGCACAACAAATGATAAAAGAAGGTGAATAAACCTAGGGCAAGCCAAGTATGGATAGCAGTACAAACATATTACGAGAAAAAGGCTTATATGGTAGTGGCTTAGTTGAAGTTAATACCAAAGTATGGGTTGAGCGATACAACAATTGCCTGAAAAAAATTGGAATAAAACCAACCACACTAAGCCAATTTACTATTGACGGTATGGGCTGGTCGCCCGAAATTGCCGACGAAAAAGACGATAATTTTTATCTGTCGCACGGCTTTGGGGCTAATCAATATGGCATTATTTTAACGCCTTTACAGCAAAATAAACCCGTTTATTTTCCTCTACACTCGTATGACAAAAATTTGGTGAATAGCATTTTTCAAAACGCTTACAACCATATTGCTGATGTTACACTTGATACTGCTATTTGGTTTGAAATTGACCAAGAAATAGAACTCTATTCCGACCCTGCCGATTTGTTGATGCTTGATTCTGTAATGCTCAACTTCCACTCAGTAAACGGAATGATTGAAGCTGCGCACGAGTTAAAGCAACTCATTAAAAAGTTTTACGACAATCAACAACACCTTTGGGCAAATGAAAAAGCAAGGCAACAAATCCGTTCAATAGCCAAAAAACATGGCGATTTACGTACGCGCGCGCTCGATATACAAAGCCTACCATATAACAATGTACAATCCTTTAGTACCCGTGCTTTTGGAGGGGTAACTGTGTTACGAGGGTTGAAAAATGAAAAACCAGTTTTAGTAATCGAAAATAAAGAACACATAAAACCGCCCCGTAATCAAAACTATTTACTGTACCATATCAACTACCCATCGTTTACAAAATTTTTAACCGAAAACAAGCTGGTATCTATTGATTTAGAACGTTTTTATATTGATGAAGCCGCACGCATTAAGCGTATATTAATGTTTAAGTTCATGCAAAGTTATGCTACTTTTAAAAAAGCCGAACATAGTGCTATTGAAGTAGGTAACAACAACTCGCTTTATCGTAAGTATCTAAATTTAATGGTTCAAAATAAACATTTTGATTTAGATTTTCTTGCCCTAAGAAAGTTTAGCCAAGCAGTTGAAAATTGGCAAAGGATTGATGAAAGCCAAATTGACCCCAAAATATTAAAATACCTTTATCATCCGCATTTTAGTTTAACGGATTCGGTTAAGGATTTGGTTTGGGACATATTATCGAAAATACACCCTATTGATTTTGCTGCAACCTACTTTTATAGTAAGGAGGTGTTTTATGAAAAATTCGCTTCATGGCCAAAGCAATTGCAACTTTGGGTGGCCGATTACCTTAGTAAAAATATTGATAATATGAACGTTGACTAAAGTAAATTGCCTTAGCTTACTTAAAGGAAATGGACCGTATATGCTGTGGTATTACGGGTAAAAATAGATGAGTGATATTTGAAATTTTCCACAAAAACGAAACTACTTTTCGCTTACTAGTGTTTAATGATTAACTTAAAAGCTGAAAAGCCAATACAAAAACTATGTTCGATATTTTTCAAACACTACTTATACTTATAATTATTACTTTTATTAGTATAGCCCTTTTATGGACGGATAGATTGCTGTCTCGTTTTTTTGGTTCGCCTAATATTGGCATTATTTGGGGTCGTTCATTAAAATGGAAATTAGTTGCAGCTTTTATATTAATTATAGGCTTTATGTATGTTGAAGTACGCCTAAAAAACAATTCTTTTTCAGGTTACGATTTAGGAATGGAACTAATAATCGGCTTTTTATCATTTATAACAATGTCAGCAATATTTTTCCGTGATAAATTCTTTTTGCTAATGGCTACTAAAAGTGGGGAGTTGATGGATAAGGTTGATTCGGGCGATTTAAACCCCAAAGATGCCTTAAAAGAAACCTATCAAGATGTAAAAGAAGGTTTTGGTGATATAGTTGAAAGTGCCAATGAACAAATTGACGATTTAAAAGAATATTTACCAAATGCTAAAAAGGATGAAGGAGATGAAGTAGCCGAAAAGCCCGATACAACAACAGAAGACGATGCACTTTCGCCTCGCGAACGTATAAATAAACACTTAAAGAATTAGTAGGCACTTGTTGCCCTGTTAAAAATTATTGTACCCAATTTAAAGCATGATTACATTATTTAAATGGTTTTTTAGAAATTGGAAATGGACTTTTCCATTAAAACTAATTGCGATAGCCTTATACTTTCGTGAGTTTTTCCATCCATTCTTTTTTCAATTACGTGAGTACTGGATGTTTAGTCTTTTATTGGCATTATCACTCATACTACTAATTGTCTTAATGGTGTGGAACTTTAAGCGTTCGGCCGTTGCAGGTAGGGTAACAACCTTTGCTTTAGGTATTGGGCTTGTAGCGTCAGCCATTTTTTTTAGAGCTGATAATTTAATTTTAGATTGGTTTGATTATGCCGAAAAACGTTATGCTTACCAAAACGAGTTAAACATAGTTGAGTTATCTGAAATTCCACTTACTCGTAATGAAAGGTTGTATCCACTTAATTTGTTAAAACAAAGAATTGCTAACGAACAACTACCTGCCGCTCGCGAATTATCAGAGCCCGACGAGGTAAGAATTGATGAACATCAATTTTGGTCAACAGCGGTGCAGCCAGCAAAAGGCTCATTGCAACGTTGGTATAAAAACATTGAAGAGGTACGCTTTGTTGATGTGCAAGCCACTTCATTAAAGCCCAAGGCTGAAAACATTAAAAAGGTAAACTTTGATGTTGGTGAAACCATGATTGGAAGTCGAAATACTTTTACGGCAATTATACGAGGATTTTCTCCATTTAAGTATTTTAACTATAAGCCAGCCGAGGTTAAATTTATGCCTAACGATGAAGGGGAAATGGTACAAGTTATCACCTTAATTCGTATGAAAGGGGGCTTGTATGCGCACCCCACTTTTGGCGGTGTTTACATAATTAAACAATACGATGATAGTTTGGGTTTAGGGGCTAAAATTGGTCGTTATCTTAAACGTGTTTTTTTAGGCGATGGTAAATTTATAAGCCCAGAAGAAATTGCAAGTGGGCAACATGAATTTTTAACCCGCCAAAATCTGCGCCCCTATGAGCAAAGCCGTTATTTGGCCGAAAGTTTCCGTTTTAAAGGCGGTTTAAGCACGGTTATCACCCACGAAAATGATATTAAAATTCCAGATTTAGATCAAGATTTAAACCCGCTTCCACACGTTAGCGATAACGATTTTAGAGGCACGGGCGTTAACATCCCACCAATGATGACGCACTTTATTCCTATTGAGCCTTACGATAAAGAAAAAAACGCTTTGCTATACAGTCTTTACATTCCTGCCGATGGTATTACGGATAAAGTTTATGTGGTTAATCACCGTGAATTGGGGCATGATTATTTTGGGATAAGTGAGGTGTCAACCAAAATCTTCGATTCAAGGAAAGAGATAACGCAGGATGATTATCATGCTATTGAACATATTGATTGCAACCGTGATGTAATGATGCCCGATGGTACAATTAAGCGTAAAAAATTCTGGTTTAGCACCGTTGTTACCGTTGATAAGCGTAATACAGAGCAAACCGTTTATAACTCAAGTGTACCCGATAAAACATTGACTGATGCTGAAATTGGAACGGTTAAATGGGTTCCTCAAGATGAGTTGGAATATTGGGATAGCTCAATAAAAGGCTTAATCAGATACGATGAAGGCGGTAATGCTATTATTGAAAAGTTTGATGATAACTTATCTGCTGAAATTGATACAACTGAATTGACCAACCAAATTGATTCTCTCAAACAAATTGAAACTACTTTAACGGGTAGTGAAAGTCAGGCTGAAGTGGATAGCCTTATTTTAATGGAGCAGCAAATTGAAGCTGAAATTAAAAAACAAGAAGAACTATTAAAACAAGGTCAAAGGCAACAAAAGCTTGAAGAACGCCAACGTTATTTAGATAGCCTTAAAGCGGTTAACAAAAGTTTGATTGGGGGGTAGGGCAAAAGTTGTAGAAATGTTTGAGTAGATTTCAACTAATTACTATGATTTGATGCCTTTATTGGTTTAACATTATTTCAATAACCTTATCATAATCTAGTATGTCCCTTCGCTGATTATCATATAGATATTGCCATTTGAAATTTTGAATCAAGATTTTGGTGTTAACGTTTTCATCCCATTCTATCTCAAATCCTTTGTTGGTTAGCACTTTTACAATTTTTTACCAATTTCTAGTGTTACATTACTATCTGAATTATCAACCTTTTGATATGCAATGTAAAGGCTTGAGTTGTTAGGAGTAATTGCTCTAGAAAGGTCTTGCTCGTGGTAAAAACAATACCCTTCTGACTTAATATGATTTTTGCGTAATTCTCTTTCTATTTCAACAACTTCATATACTCCATCACTTGTAGTATACCCAGCATTATGAAGCGCAATAATGTTTTGTCTACATAATTCATCAAAAGCTTCGATAAGCTTATCACTATCAGTTGGGCTGTCCCAATTTTCACTCTCTTTTCGTAACTTTTTAAATTCGTGGTCTATTTTTTCAAATGCCCATTTCTCAGAAATTTCATCTTCAAATCCATTATCTTGTATTTCTTCAAGAATATTCTCTTTAATTTCCAAAACCGAAAGAAATCCCATTCGTATTTGGTCGAAAATTGATTCGTAAATAAATTCTTCGTTTTCAGTCATTTTAAATAAGTTTTTTAATAGTGAAACTTTAAAATGAAAATACAATTAAATAGCCATTAGTTATTCGTGAAAATCAAATCATTTTTAACACCATTTAAGCCTTTATTAAAGCAATTTGCTTTTGTTTTAAAGCATGAAAGTTTACATAACTTTTTTAATGCTAGTGGTCGCGATAGTGGCTATCGGTTTTATTATTAAAATTACAGGTCAGCAAGCAAGTGCAACTGATTTACAGTTAAATGAAACGGCTTTAATAAAGCCTAGCGCCCAAACGCAATTAAAGTGGCATTCAAGTAATGAGCTTGAAAAACTACAGGCACAAAACCCAAAACAAGTTATCGTTGATATTTATACCGATTGGTGCAAATGGTGTAAGGTAATGGATGAGCAAACCTTTACCAATAAAGCCTTGATTGAATACTTAAACAAGCATTTTTACATGGTTAAGTTTAATGCTGAAACTAAAGAAAATATTAAGTTTAAAAACTCAACTTATAGTTTTGTTAATTCAGGAAGAAAAGGACACAACCAGTTAGCACAAACCCTAACAAACGGGCAGTTAGCATTTCCATCATTTGTTGTGTTAAATGAGCAGCTAAATACAAAACAAGTAATAAGAGGTTTTAAAACTGCTGAGGAGTTTAAAAGAGCCATTGAAAATGAGATGGGTATTTAACATTAAACAATAAAAAAAGGGCAAGCCTAGCAACTTGCCCTTTAAAGCATAAAGCTTTAGTTAACATCTCATTCTGTTATTTGTCGCCAGTCTTTTCTTCTGTCTTAGCAGGTGTATCTTTTGATACTTCCTCTTCTACAATCTCGGCTTCATCATCTAGTTGCTTTTCCAGTTTGTCAGCTAATTCGCGTAAAAAGCCAACGGCACTTTTGGCAGTTTCTTTAATAATACCCTTTCCTTTTTCCATTGATCCGCTTGCATCTTCTGCAAAGCCATCTAAGTCGTCTTTAAATTTTTTAAGATTATCATTTTCTTCCATGGCTTTACCTGCCTTGTCAATTTCATTCTCTAAAAAATCGCCTAAATCGTTTAATAAACTTTTAATTTTTCCCATTGGTTAATTTGCTGTTTTATTGCTAAACGATATTTAATCCTAAAAAATTCATTTTAATAAATATTTTTACGTTCAAATTCAAAAACTATGGAATTTTTAGCCAATCCGCAATTTTACCTAAGCTTACTATCGGTAACTTTTATTCAAATTGCTTTAGGAGCTGATAATATAATTGTGTTAACTATTGTAGCTGGTAAGCTAAAAACCATTGAAGAGCGCACCAAAGCTATTAGATTAGGGATGTTTATTGCCATGGCCTTACGTATTGCTTTGTTATTTGTAATTAACTGGATTTTAGTTGTAGCCACCGCTAAAATTTTTGAATTGCATGCCGATTGGTTTGATATAGCAATGACATGGAAAGCATTGGTACTTATAATAGGTGGTTTCATTTTAATATTAAAGGCTATTAACGAGCTTAGGCATAAAGTAAAAGGCTACGATGAAAAAGGGGTTGAAAGTAAAACCAGTTTTACCTCTGTTATCATGTACATGGTGGCTATGAACTTGCTTTTTTCTGTTGATTCAATTTTAACCGTTGTGGGTATGACGGATATGTTCCCCGTCATGGTCGGTTCCGTTGTAATATCGGTGCTACTTATGGTGGCATTTGTTGGGCCTATTGCCCGCTTTATCAGTAAAAACCCCGATTTCGAAATACTAGGCATTTTTATACTCATGTTCATCGGCTTCGTTTTGTTTATGGAAGGAGGACACGAGGCACATATCGCATTTTTAGGCTCAGAAATGCCACATTTTCCACAATGGGTAGTCGTATTCTTCTTGGTATTTATTATTAGTGTAGTTGTAATTTTAGACTTGGCAGAAACCAAACGCGAGGAAGAATTAATACAATTGCACCATCATGGTGAAGATGACATTACAAGTGCTCAAAAGGCGGTTGAGGCTAACGAATAACGGAAAAACACCATTATTAAAGGGAAAAGTGCCATTTTTTGCACCACTTTATACTGCTTTAATGCATTAACTTAGGTGTATGAAAAGACGTAATCTATTACAAGTTTTATCTGCAACAGGATTAGCTGGGCTTGTTCCGCAATTTTTAAAAGCCGAAGATGCTTGTATTACCACTAGCGATATATTAGGCCCTTTTTACAGCGAAGGAGCTCCAACTACTGAAGATTTAGTACCAGAAGGTGCACAAGGCACACTTTTGTTTTTAACAGGAACCGTTTTTTACAATGATGGCGAAACCCCTATGACTAATACGGTTTTGGATGCTTGGCAAGCAGATCATGACGGAGATTATGATAATGTAGGTTTTGATTTTAGGGGCAAATTTGCCACTAATGAAACCGCTAGCTATTCAATGAAAACCATTTTACCTGGGAAATATTTAAATGGGGCAAACTTTCGCCCACGGCATATACATTTTAAAGTGTGGAATGATACGCAAGAGCTATTAAGCACACAATTATATTTTGAGGGCGATACCGACATCCCTGCTGACCCTTGGGCATCATCTGTCGATGCGCAATGCCGTACTATCCCTTTAGCAACGGATGCTGAAGGTAATTTACATGGTGTTTTTGATGTTACTTTAAATGTTGAGCCACCAGTTGTTGGTGTTAACTTACAAAATATTGAAAGAGGGAGTTTACTATCAATTAGCCCGCAACCTGTGGTTGATGTGGCAACAGTTAATTTCTATTCACCAAAAGGCGAGGAAATCGGTTTTAATTTGTATAATCTTGCTGGTAAGCTAGTTAAAACTATAAAGACTCAATTTTACAATAAAGGTCAACACAAAATACAGTTTAATAAACAAAGCGATTTAGGCATTAACCTAAGTTGTGGCATGTACATATTGCAACTTAAAAGTGCTAATAATGTGCTTGATGCCAAGCGTTTAATGGTGCAGTAAATCTTTGTAATTGCACTACACAAAAATCAAAGCTCTAAAATCTTATTTCTAATATCTGCTAGTTATATCTTTGCGCCCTTATTATGGCAATAGCAGATCAGTTTAAAAAGATAATAGCCCATTGTAAAGAGTATGGGTACATTTTTCAAAGCAGCGAAATTTACGATGGCTTAGGGGCTGTTTACGATTACGGACCTTACGGTGCTGAATTGAAAAAAAACATCAAAGATTATTGGTGGACGGCAATGGTGCACATGCAAGAAAATATTGTAGGCTTGGATGCCGCAATATTTATGCATCCCAAAACATGGAAAGCCAGTGGGCACGTTGATGCCTTTAATGATCCATTAGTTGATAATAAGGATAGTAAAAAGCGTTACCGCGCCGATGTGTTAATTGAGGATTATGTTGAAAATAAAATCAACAAGAAAATTAAAAAGGAAGTTGATAAAGCACGTAAGCGTTTTGGCGATGCTTTTAATGAAGAAGAGTTTATTACAACCAATGGTAGGGTAGTAGGTTATATTGAAAAACGCCAAGCTATAATGGATCGTTTTACGGCTGGCATGGCTTCGGGCGATATGGCTGCTATCAAACAAATTATTGAAGATTTGGGTATTGCTTGCCCTGAAAGCGGTAGTAAAAATTGGACTGATGTTCGCCAATTTAACCTAATGTTTAGTACGCAAATGGGGGCAGCAGCAGATAGTAGTAGCACCATTTATTTACGCCCCGAAACGGCGCAAGGTATTTTCGTTAACTTTTTAAACGTACAAAAAAGTACCCGTCAAAAATTGCCTTTTGGTATTGCGCAAATTGGTAAGGCATTCCGTAACGAAATTGTTGCCCGTCAATTTATATTCCGTATGCGCGAGTTTGAGCAAATGGAAATGCAATTTTTCGTTTCCCCAGGTACTGAAATGGAGTGGTATCAATACTGGAAAGAAAAGCGTATTAAATGGCATCATGCAGTTTTACCGCAAGATAAATTGCGCTTCCACGATCATGATAATTTAGCACATTATGCCAATGCAGCTTTGGATATTGAGTATGAATTTCCATTTGGTTTTAAGGAGTTAGAGGGCATCCATTCTCGTACTGATTTTGATTTAACACAACATCAAGAGTTATCAGGAAAAAAATTACAGTATTTCGATCCTGAGAAAAATGAAAATTACGTGCCTTATGTGGTGGAAACCTCAATTGGTGTCGATCGTATGTTCCTAACCATTATCTCAAATGGATTAATGGAGGAAGAAGTGCCAGACTCTAAAGGTGGTACTGCTACAAGAACGGTTTTAAATATTCACCCATGTTTAGCCCCTGTTAAGGTGGCTATTTTACCTTTGTTGCGTACAAAACAGCCATTAACGGATAAGGCACGAGCTATTTTCAACGATTTACGATTGGATTTTAACTGCCAATATGATGAAAAGGATGCTATTGGTAAACGTTACCGCCGTCAAGATGCAATAGGAACGCCATTTTGCATTACTATTGATTTTGATACGCTTGAAGATGATACCGTTACCTTACGTAACCGCGATACCATGGAGCAAGAGCGCATAAATATCAGCGATTTACGAGGAATAATAAGCGAAAAGGTAAGTTACAAGCAGCTCTTGGCTGATTTTTAAAAACCAATGCCTAAACGTATTCCAATTTGATGGTAGGTTTGTCTTTCTTGAGTAAATGGAAGCTCAAAAAGGGTAGGGGTAAAAACAGTATTATGGTAAGTTAAACCAATATTAATATTATCAGGCTTTACTTGTCCTGGTTTTTTAGTAAGCTGCTTTTTAAATCCGAAACCACCTTCATAAAAAAAGTTGTTTTCGCCGGTATTATCATTACTGCCAAATCTATTTTCTAAACCAATCAAATTAGAAATGTAGAATTTGTTATCCTTTTTACCGATATAAATTTGTGAGTTTATAAATATGGGGAAAACTAAATAGGCAGGTACATCGGCATCAATAAAATTGTAAAAGTGAAAACCTGCTCCACCTCCTAAAAACAGTCTTTTTTTCCATACTAAACCACCAACGCTTAACCTACCAGTAAAGCCTAATAACTTACTACCACGCAATTGTAAATATTCAGCTTGGCTTATAATAGGTATTGCCTTTGCATTTCCTCCTGTGGCTAAACTTCCTCCTGTTTCAAAAATAAAATGTAGTATTTCTCTTATTTGCTTTTCACTTTTTTCTTTCTTTTTTTCTCGTTCTTGTCGTTTTTCGGCTATAAACTCATCAACCGTTTTTATAGCAACAATTTCATCTACAGGATAATAAAAAATTTGACCGCTAACAATTTTTAATTTCACTTCGGTTGAGTCTTTTACAAACTCAGCAACTCCCTTTTTCCATTTCCCATTTTCAAATATTACCACACTGGTTTCGGTTTGCGTAAAACCAAAAAACAGGTTAGCTACTAATATAAAACTTGTTATAAGTAAAGCCCTCATCATCAAAATTGTCGGCTATAAAGATAGAGCGATAAAATTGTTATAAAAGTTGCTTTCATTTTAAAAGTTTTAACAGTAATACTTGATAAATTAAAGTTATAAGTTCAATAAGAATCCTAAATTTGTAGATTAATAAATTACGTTATGAAAAAATTATTTGGTTCGTTACTCTTATTCCTACTTGCTTTTACAGTTAACGCCCAAAAAATTAATACCGAAAAAATTGACTTTGATTATGTGCGTTTGCCTCTTAATCCACTTGCTGAAGCTGTGCAAGATATTGACCGTGAAGTAGTAATTGAATATGAAGATGAAGTTTTAGCAGCTATCGCAGATTATGAAGCAATGGTTGAGCAAATGAAAGAAGATGAAGCTAAGGCTAAGGAAGAATGGAAAAGTAAATCTCTTGGGCAAAAGTTTGTTAGTAAAACTTTTTTAGATGAAGGAAAACCACAAGCGGCATACATTCCACCAGCAGGATATTTTCCTGAAATACACGATCCTAAATCACTTGAAGGCTACATTAAAGTTGATGGATTTGGCACTGCTGTAGGTGCACCCGTTAAAATAACAGCCTATTTAAAAGGCTTTGAAATTGGTGAGGTAAGTGAAGGGGCAGGCAAAAAAAAGGTAAAACGTGGCGATTCGTATATTGAGGAACCTTATTTTTTTCGAACTGTTAAATTCCGTCATCCAATACGGGTAAGGGTTGAACATGAAGGCATCGTTTTATTTGATGAAATGATTGAAGGCTTAAACAACTTTTCTGCTCGTGCAACAAGCAATTACAAATCAAAATCAGCATTAGAAAAATACTGGCGCGAAAACGAAAAAAACTTTTTACGAGATTGCGATGTAAGTTGTATTAATTCGAACATGAAAACCATTCAAAACATATTAAATGATTATCATGGCTACACAACACTAAACTATAAAACTGAGGTTTACAGAGTTAAGAGTGGCAAAATGAAATACCCACGCTTTGATCAAGCTTTTGAGGCGGCAGCAAATGCTTATCTTGATGTTGTAGATCATGAAGTATTTGAAGATGTTAAAGCAGGTTTACAGGAAGCTGTTGACTTATGGGAGGCTGAAATAAAAGAACACGAACCAGATAATAAAAAGGCTCGTATTGCTGATAAACACGTGGCAGTTGCACGTTTAAATTGTGCTGAGGCCTTATGCTGGATGCACGAATTTTCGAAGGCACGTAGGCACATTAATAAAATAAAATTGATGAACATTAAAAAATACGAGAAAAAAGCAAAGGCTTTAGAGGATATGATAAGCGATCACAAAACGCGTTTTGATGCAAATTTTGGCGAATAAAATCACTAATTTTAATAAGCGAAAAGCACTCAATTAATTGAGTGCTTTTTTTGTTTTCGCTAATCTGTTGTTTACTAGTAACCACATATTATCTTAGCTTAATGACTAATGAAATTGCAGTTAAATCAAAGCATATAAATGCTGCTGAAGTAAGCTGGTTTGCCCCAATTTGTAATGGCGATTTTGAGTACATGGGCGTTTTTGATAATGCCCTTAAAAGTACATGGCAAAATGCAAGTTCAATAGTTAAACGAGCTGATACGCTCGGCTACCGAAACGTTTTATGCCCAAGTAGTTACCAAGTAGGGCAAGATACTTGGAGTTTTGTTTCAGCATTAGCACCATTAACAAAAAACATAAATTTACTAGCAGCTATTAGGTGTGGCGAAGTACATCCGCCTATGTTAGCCCGTGCCATTGCAACGGTTGATCATATTATGCAAGGTAGGCTAACCATCAACATTATTTCAAGTAATATGCCTGGTGAAAAATTGCCGTCAGTAGCACGTTACCAGCGAAGTAGAGAAGTAATTGAAATATTAAAGCAAGCGTGGACAGCCGATGAAATTAATTACAAAGGTGAGTTTTATGATCTTCAAAATTTACCTACTCTTCCTGTAAAGCCATATCAGCAAAATGGCGGACCATTGCTATATTTTGGAGGCTATTCGCCCCCTGGTGTTGAACTTTGTGCGCAACATTGCGATGTATATTTAATGTGGCCCGAAACAGAGCAAAGGTTATCAGAATTAATGCTCAATATGTCGGAAAAAGCCGCTAAGTATAATAGGGTAATTGATTACGGCTTACGTGTTCATGTAATAGTAAGAGAAACAGAGGCAGAAGCAAAAGCATATGCTAAAAAGTTGATGAGCCATTTAGATGCTGATTTAGGAACTGATATTAGAAATAGAGCGCAAGATGCTAAAAGTTTAGGTGTTGCTCGCCAAGCAGATATGCGTAATCAAAGTGATATTGATGGTTTTGTTGAGGCTAACCTTTGGACGGGAATTGGACGTGCACGATCAGGCTGTGGTGCAGCAATTGTTGGTAATCCTGACCAAATTATTAACAAATTAAAACGGTATATTGACATTGGCATCCGCTCATTTATCCTTTCAGGTTATCCACATTTGCAAGAGTGCGAACTGTTTGCTAAATATGTTTTACCACAATTAAAAACAGTTAGTTTGCCTCAGGTTTACAATCGTAAACCTACTAATACACCGTTAACACCACTCGGTGTTGCTCAAAGGCAATAAAAAAGGGATTAATCGTAAAATTAATCCCTTTAAAAAATTGATAATCAATTTTTTATTTAATTAAACTTACATTAAAGCTTTTAGCTTTTCCTTGATGCGTTAAATGTAAATAATAAATACCATTTGGATATGGTAAATCAATGGTACTTTGCTTATCAGTCAGTTCCCATGTATCCATTATTTTACCTGAAACATCATAAATATTTATAACAGATTTTATAGCTTTTGGTAAATAAATGTTGATAAAACCATTTGATGGATTAGGCCCAAGCTTAACATTATCAATTGGATGAATGTTAGTAACCGCAGAACCAACTTGTTCAAGCGTATCAACCAAACTAGGGTCAGATATATCAATGCAAAAAGCACCAGGTTCTTGCCGTTCACCAAAAGTATAACCAACTGTAAAATCATACTGTATTCTACTACCAAAATCAGCAGGCCAACTTTGTACCCAGCCCCCGTTTACAGGGTCTTCAATTCGTACAAAACCATTGCCATCAGGTATAGCAAAGTTGTTTAAACCATCACCATCAGAATCTGAAACCGTTAAACGATAATGGCCTTCAGCTAGGTCACTCATATCATATTCGTAGGTAGTATTTGCTTGCATACTTACAGGGTTTTCAAACTCAGCAATACCCCATTCATTAGTAAGTACAAAACTTGTTTCAGTAGGCACGTTATTGGTATTTAGTCTAAATTCCATTGGCTCATCTCTACGAGGGGGTATTGTAAATGTTGATTGCTTGTAGTTGTTTTTATTTAAATTGTCAAAGTAGTAATTCATTTCAAGCACTTCAGCAAAAAAGGTAGGGTTATTAGGGTCAAGTTCTCCCCATTGCACACTATATGGCAAAGTAATTCTTTCCTTTTCAAAAGTTTCTAGGTTTCCAATCCACTCATAGTAGCAACTCCATTCTTCACCGTCGGCATTAATAACACCATAACGAATTAAAGTACGCTCAATTGGCGTTCGACCGCGGTTTTCAATTTCAATAATAGGTTCACGGTTAATAGGGTTATGGCGTGCCCATTCATCTTCATCAGTAGGTGCAATAATATTGGCTAATGCCAAATCAATTTCAGCCAAATCAGTTTCATAAGCAATTAACTGGCAGTTAAGACCATATGAAGGTGCTTGGGTTCCTGTCCAAGTGTAGCTTTGCATATCCATATCAATGCTAAATGGAATACCAGGGTTAAAATAGGGTGTTATTTCGTGCTCAAAAGTGTGTGCACGTTCACCAGGACACCAGTTAGCACGGTCAAAAATCCATGTTCCTCCTTGTGGCCATATTGGATTCATTCCGCAGTCATCACGCCAAATTTGTTGTGTAAAACGTTCAGTACCATTAATTTTTAAATCATAATTACGTACACAAAACTCAGCACAACTGGTATTGTTATCAAAACCATGGCCTGTTATAATTGTACGTACTTTGGCACTACTTACATTGTTACCTAAAAATATATCATGTTGTATCAGGTAATCTTCTTCAAATTGTTGAGATGTTTGGTAACCTGAACCCCCTGTATATAAATTTTGAATGCTATGCACTTTTCTTGGAGGAGTTCCTTCAACAAATTCAAAATCTAATGTTGCACTAAAACCACTACTCCAACCTTCATAAAAAGCACGAATAATTACATCATCTTGCATAAACATGGCGAAGTCAGTAATATCAAAAGTGTGGGTATGTGTCCAATCATTACTAAAACCATTACTATTATTAGCCATATATCCGCCGTATGGCGTTATAACTCTCCCTAATTCGTAAGGATGATAAGTTGGAAAGACATTCCAAGTAGTATCTACAACCAACGGATTAGTTGAGATAGTATCTATTTCAGCAACAGTTGAATCCATTAATCCTGTAGGAATACGTAATTCAATCCTTGTTGTATAGTCCCAATCAGAACATCCTGTTGATGCACAGCCCATTGTATAGTGTAACAATATTTTTTCGTAGGTTTTTGACCCGTCAGGAAATGTGCCTATTTCATCGTAAGCACCATACCAAGTCATGTCAACGGCATCATGTACTCTTATGGTTTCAACATCACCGTCTTCGGCAAAAACATTAAGGGCGGTAAAAAGTAGGGTGAAAAGTAGCAATTTTTTCATAGTCAAATTTTATATTTAAACTAAAGATTCAAGTTTTTCAGCATGTTCATATGCCTGCATAGGTTGTAAGCCTAATATTTCAAACAAAGCCATATCGTTATTGTATTCTGGGTTTGGCGTGGTTAATAATTTATCGCCTGCAAAAATGCTATTAGCCCCAGCCATAAAACACAATGCTTGTTCGGTATCGCTCATATTAATACGTCCAGCAGATAATCTAATCATAGATGCTGGCATCATTAATTTAGCGGTAGCAATGGTGCGTACCATATCCCAAACAGGTACTTTTTGTTGATTTTCTAATGGTGTTCCTTCAACTGCTATCAAGGCATTTATTGGTACTGATTCGGGATGCTTGGGTTGATTAGCTAATGTTACCAACATTTTTACTCTATCAGATATGTTTTCTCCCATGCCAATAATACCGCCACTACAAACGGTTAAACCAGCGTTTCTAACATTGTCAAGCGTATCTAAACGGTCATTATAAGTTCTGGTTGAAATGATTTCTTCATAAAACTCATCCGACGAATCAAGATTATGATTATAGGCATACAAACCAGCGTCCTTTAATTTTTGAGCCTGGCTTTCAGTAATCATACCCAAAGTGCAACAAACTTCCATACCAAGATTGTTTACACCTTTTACCATATCAACCACTTTGTCAAAATCTCGGTTATCTCTAACTTCTCGCCATGCTGCACCTAAGCAAAAGCGCGACGCTCCGCCTGCTTTAGCACTTTTAGCACTTTCAACCACTTCATCAACCTCAAGCATTTTATGCACCTTAACATCAGTATGATACCTAGCCGCCTGTGGGCAATAAGCACAATCTTCAGGGCAGCCACCAGTTTTAATTGAAAGTAAAGATGAAACTTGTACTTTTTGCGGATTAAAAAATTGCCTATGTGCTGTATTAGCCTTGTAAATCAATTCCAATAAAGGCATATTATATATATCTCTGGCTTCTTGTAATTGCCAATCATGTCTAATTGTAAAATCCATTAAAGTAAAGTTACATTACTAAAAATAAAAAACGCTTGTTTGTTACCAAACAAGCGTTTTAAAATATAAACAGTAGTTTATAATTACTACAAAACTTTAAGCCAACTATTGCAACTGTAAACCCCATCTGGCGATGAAACAACAACTAAATATTTACCTTTAACCAACGAACTTACATTAAATTCAGGTGTACAAGTAGTTGAAGCAGTGTTAATAACACCACTAATTAATTTTTTCCAACCCTTAAATATATTCAATTCAAGCTGCGGATATGCCGAAACATCATCATTAATACATAAAACTATTGTATTCTTTTCTTGATCAAAAATTAAATCAATGCAACCATTAATTACATCCATTTCAACCCAACTATAATTAGTAATTGATTGATTTGGCTCAATTACTCCATAAGTTATATCGCCTTTATCATTTAAAAAGCCTTCCATTTGTGCGTTAGCAAAAATGGTACAACAACAAAGTATTGAAAATAATATGAACGTTTTTTTAAACATTTACTGAATTTAATGGTTAGTAAATTACCTCTTCAATAACAATGCCACCAATTTGAAAGTTTAGCATTGTAATTACTAAAAGCAATTTTAAGCAAAAAATTGTTCGTTTCGATAAATTTAGTAAATTCATTTTAAAACAATTGCCATTTAGGCATTTTTTTCAATTTTAAGTTTTTCAATGTCGCGTACTAACAAACGTTTCCTATCAAAATAAATAAGATTTTTTTCTCTTAATTCATTTAAAACAACAGTAACTGTTTGGCGCGAAGTGCCTAAATAATTAGCCATTTCAAGATGAGTTAACGAATTGTAAACCAAATGCTCAAAACCAACTTTACGTCCATCTTTTTCAACCAATTCAAGTATAAAATCAATAATTCGGTTTCGGGCAACTGATGATACTTGCGATTTCCACCTTTGCTCGCTATTAGTAAGCTTATTAATAATTAATTGGTTAAAATACAATGCAAATAAACCATTTGTTGTCATCTGTTTTTTCAACTGCCCAACATTTACAACCCTTAAAACAGCATCCATTTTAATCCTTGCTCTTTCACTACGCGTATTACCACTAACCAATGCTTGTTCACCAAAAACCTCTCCTTGCCGTAAAATAGTTTTTATAACCTCACGGCCATCATCATTTATTTCACTCAATAATACCTGGCCACTTTCAATAAAATAAACCTTTTCAATACTATGGTTTTCACGATATATGTATTGATTGCGTTTATAGCTAATTGATTCTAGCTGGTTAATATAAGTTTGTGCATCATACATTTGAAGTACACGTGGGTTGTTAGCCGAGTCGAAATTTGATTTTGCTGCAATATTCATAGCATGCGATTTTGGTTAATATGCTAGTTAAACGCAAAAATTGCAAATAGTTTATGCAAATTTTAGAACAATTTTTTGCCATTTCCAATAAGTTTAGGGCTATTTTTTTTGTAAAAGCCTTTACATTAAACATTATTTTACTAGTTTAAATACTTAATTATCATACATTTACGATGTAAATAGCCGACATTTTTGAAAAAAAGAAACGTACTTTTTTTGGCAATTTTCCAAAGCTTGTTATATCTTGGATTTTATGAAAGACAGTAAACTAGTTGAATTTTTTTCGCAATTAAGCCGTGCGCAACTTAATCAATTAGGTTTTTTCTTAGAATCGCCCTACTATAATAAAAAAAAGGAGCTAGCTACATTCTTTGAATTTATAGTTCAATTTTATCCCGATTTTAACGACAACGCATTATCACGACAAAATGCTTTTGCCTTTATACATCCAAATAAAAAGTACGATGAAAAAGCAATGGGCTATTATCAAAGTTTTTTAATAAAATTGATTGAAGAGTTTTTAATAGTGCAAGAGCTTAGCGAAAGAAAAGTATTGCGCTCATCATTATTACTACGTAAGTTAAACGATTTAAACCTTGATAAGCCATTTAATTCAGCACTCAAAAATTCTCGTAAACTTTTAAAGCAAATTCCGTATCGTAACGGAATCTATTTTTTAGATGCATATTTAGTTAAAAGGCAAGAAAATGATTTTTACTATCGTAGCCATTCAAAAGAGTTTGATGATAGCATTCAAGAGGCAGTTAATGAATTAGATTCATTTTACTTTGCCGAAAAATTACGATACAGCTGTGCAATGGTAAATCGTAAAAAACACACAGGCACCCAATTTAATCAACGCTTATTCGATGAAATTTTACAAGAAATTACAAAAGAGCAACATAAAGAAGAACCCGTAATTCAAATTTACAGTTCAATACTTTTCGGCTTACTAAGACCTGAAAACGAAAACCACTTCGATCAGTTAAAATCCTTACTAATTAAATACATTGATTTTTTCCCGAAACAAGAAATTCGTGATCAATACATATACGCAATTAACTATTGTGTACGAAAAATAAACACAGGCAAGCCTGAATTTTACGATGAAATTTTTCAGCTATTTAAGCTACTTCTTGAAAACGAAGTGCTGCTTGAAAATGGGCAGTTGTCACCAGTTGAGTATATGAATATTGTATCAACAGCCGTACAATTAGAAGAATATGAATGGGCAGAGCGTTTTATACTTGATTATCGCCCTAAACTACCTTTAAATATTAGAAACACAGCCTACAATTTTAATTTAGCCTATTTATTGTTTGCCCAATTAGAATACGATAAGGCTCATAAACTCTTAAACAAAGTTGAGTTTATTGATATTTTTTATACCCTTCGCACGAAAGTACTTATACTCAAACTCTTTTACGAGCAAAAAGATTTCGACCCACTTTTAACTATGGCAGAAACCTTTAGGGTTTATCTACGCCGCAATAAAAAAATTGACGGTATGCGTAAAAAAGCATATACCAATACTATATCGGCCATTTTAAAAATGGCAAAAGGTTACAACAACAAACGTTTTGATACCCAACAACTTAAACAAAAAATAAAAGAAGGCCCAGTTACCAATCAAAAATGGTTACTAGAAAAAATTGGAGAAATTGATAAAAAACATGGGCGATTAATCTCTATTTCGCGTGTCTAGTGCTTAGATTTGTCTTGCTTAAATTTCAACAATAGCTAAAGCCACCTATGGGGGCTTTTTTATCTTATATGATGAAAGTTGCCATACAAGGATTTAGGGGTTCGTATCACGAAATTGCTACGTACAAATACTTTGGCGAAAGGCAAAATTTAAACCTGATTGAATGCGATAGTTTTGTTGAATTTTTTAAGCAACTTGAGCGTAATAATGATAGCTATGGTATAATGGCTATTGAAAACACAGTAGCAGGTACATTATTACCAAACTACATGCATTTATTAGGCTCAAAAATGCAAATAGTAGGCGAGGTGTATTTGCGCATCGAACACTTTTTGCTAACCTTACCCCAAAACGAGCTTTCAAACATAAGCGAAGTACACTCGCACCCAATGGCATTGCTGCAATGTTTAGAGTTTTTTAAACCCTATCCTAACATTAGGTTGGTCGAAACTACAGACACCGCATTAAGTGCTCAAAAGCTAAAAAGTGGCGAAACCGATAACATAGCCGTTATTGCAAGCCAGTTAGCTGCCGAAATGTATGGTTTAAAAATTTTGGAAAGAGGAATTGAAACCAATTCAAGAAACTTTACAAGGTTTTTAGTTTTACACTCGGCAACCGATGAAAATGAAAACGATAGTGCTAACTTTAATAAGGCCTCACTTAATTTTCATTTAAAGCACGAAATTGGCAGTTTGGCCAATGTGCTGGCTAAGTTTTCAAAACACAATGTTAACTTAACCAAAATACAATCGGTGCCCGTAATAGGGCAGGAGTGGGAGTACTCATTTATTGTCGATGTTGTTTTTGATGATATTAATCAATTCAACAAAGCAATTAATGATATTAAAATACATTTATCAAATCTAAGACTACTAGGAAAATACGTTTCTGGTAGAAAATATAGACGAGTTTAATAATTATGATTATTCAACCAGCCAACAGATTGCAATCAGTAAGCGAATATTATTTTTCGCATAAACTAAAGCAACTTGCACAATTAAAGCAAGATGGTTGGGATATTATTAATCTTGGTATTGGCAGCCCAGATATGCCACCTTCAAACTCAACTATTGGTGAGCTTTGCGATACCGTAAACGAAGGCAAAGGCAATGTTCATGGTTATCAATCTTATTGGGGAATGCCCGAGCTGGTAACCAGCATGCGTAATTGGTACGATAAAGTTTACGAAATTGAAATGGATGGGCTTCATGTTGTGCCTTTAATGGGCAGCAAGGAGGGTATCATGCATATTTCAATGGCATTTTTAAATAAAGGCGATCAAGTTTTGGTGCCTAATCCTGGTTATCCAACTTATCAATCGGTAAGTAAATTAGTTGAGGCGGAAATCATCCCTTACAACCTTACTGAATCTACTAATTGGGAACCCGATTTTAATGAGTTAGAAGCATTAGACACCAGTCGTGTTAAAATAATGTGGGTTAATTATCCCCACATGCCTACGGGTAAAAAAGCCAATCTTCGCTTGTTTCAACGATTAGTGAATTTTTGTACCGAACGGCATATTTTACTGGTACACGATAATCCTTACAGCTTAATATTAAATGATAATCCGTTAAGTATTTTTAATGCAGATGGAGCCGAAGAGGTTGCTGTTGAGTTAAACTCATTAAGTAAATCGCATAATATGGCAGGCTGGCGCGTAGGTATGTGCGTGGGCAAGCCCGAATATATTCAAACCATTATGAAGGTTAAATCCAATATGGATTCGGGTATGTTTAGTGGTATACAAAAAGGCGCAATTGCAGCTTTAAATAACAGCCAAACTTGGCACGATTTACAAGGGTTGGTTTATAAACGCCGTCGCAACGTTGTATATCATATAATGGATTGCTTGGGCTGTGTGTATAGTAAAGATTCCGCAGGTATGTTTGTTTGGGGGCGCATCCCCGATGATTGGGAAAGCAGCGAAGCCATGAGCGAGGAAATTCTTCAAAACTCAAAAGTGTTTATTACGCCTGGCTTTATTTTCGGTAGCAATGGCAATCGTTATATCCGCATTTCACTTTGTAGTAACGAAATGAGATTAACTGAAGCTTTAAATCGCATTGACGAAAAGTTTAATAAAACTATTTTATCTTTCACTAATTCTGTTGTTTAATCATCTGCTTGCATGAAAGTTTGTATAGTCGGTTTGGGGCTAATTGGTGGCTCAATGGCCATCGATATAAAAAAGAATTACGATAAAACCACAACAACAATTATTGGGGTAGATGCTAATGCACAGCACCAACAACAAGCACTTCAATTACAATTGGTTGATGAAGTACAACCCCTTGATAAAGCTTTACTAAATGCCAATTTGGTTATTTTAGCAATACCGGTTAATGCCATTATCAAGTTATTGCCAAGGGTTTTAAATACTATTAATACTAAATGTGCCGTAACCGATGTTGGTTCAACCAAAAATGCCATTATTCAGTCGGTAGTTAATCATCCAAAGCGGGGCAATTATGTGGCGGCGCATCCAATGGCAGGTACTGAATTTTCTGGGCCTCAAGCGGCAATTCCAAATCTGTTTCAGCAAAAAATTAATATTATTTGTAATAGCGAACAAAGTAATGAGCCAGCCCTTAATTTGGTAATTGAAATGTTTACAAAACTGGGAATGTTCAACAAATTCATGCCCGCGCTTCAGCACGATTTACATGCCGCTTATGTATCGCATATTTCGCACATTAGTAGTTTTATGTTAGCCGAAACCGTTTTAGATAAAGAGGGAGATGAACAGGCTATTTTTGATATGGCTGCCGGTGGTTTTGAGTCAACAGTTCGTTTAGCAAAAAGCTCCCCAGAAATGTGGGCACCAATTTTTTTACAAAATGCCGAATTTCTTACCGAAGTTATTGATACTTATATTGAAAACATGCGTAACTTTCGAGCCAAAATTTTCAATAAAGATATAGATGGCTTAGTTGAAACGATGAAAAAAGCCAATAATATTAAACGAATCTTAAAATAAGTTGCGATTGATTGAATGAATCTATAAGTTTGAACTTCATAAAATCGTGTGATGAACTTTTAAAAATAAAAAAAACAGTCATGTCATTTCGATGGAGTGTAGTGACGAGAAATCTAATATTAATTAAAATAGAAAAAGACCTGTCTCACCTTAATTAAAGGGGAGATGAAATGCTTTGCATTACAGGGGTATTAATAAGAAACAAAAAATAACATTTAACTCTGAACGGACGCTGAGCTTGTCGAAGCGGAAGTGGGAAATCTAAAAAGAAAAATAACAGTGGAAAACCTTAAAATAGTATCTCCTAAAACATGGGGAATAAAAAACGAACGACCAATTTTAATTGCAGGGCCTTGTAGTGTTGAAACGCCAGAACAAGTTATGGCTACGGCAAAAGGCTTAGTAAAATCAAATATAGATTTATTACGTGGTGGCATTTGGAAACCCCGTACTCGCCCAAATTCCTTTGAAGGCGTAGGGCGCGAAGGCTTGGCTTGGTTAAAAGATGCTGGTCGCGAAATTGGTGTGCCAGTAACAACCGAGGTGGCCAATGCAAAGCATGTTTACGAGGCATTGCGTGCCCAAATTGATGTACTTTGGTTAGGTGCGCGTACAACCGTTAATCCATTTGCCGTTCAAGAGATTGCCGATGCACTTCGTGGCGTTGATATTCCTGTTATGGTTAAAAACCCAATTAATCCCGATTTAAATCTTTGGATTGGTGCATTGGAGCGTATTAACGGAGCAGGTATTACCAAATTAGGGGCTATTCACCGTGGTTTTTCAACCTATGGCGATAGTAAATACCGCAATAAACCGCATTGGGAAATTCCTATTGAGTTAAAACGACGAATACCGGGCTTACCAATTATTATCGACCCATCGCATATTACAGGTAAAAGGCACATGATTGAGCCTGTTTCTCAAAAATCATTGGATTTGAATTTCAATGGCTTAATGATTGAATCACACATTAACCCTGATAAAGCATTAAGCGATGCAGCACAACAAGTAACCCCTGATAGGTTGCATGAAATTAAGGTGGGGCTAGTGTTACGCCAACCCAAAACGGATAATGTTGTAGCCAACGATAAACTAGAAGATTTACGAGAAACAATTGACAGTATTGATAGTAAATTGATTGGTGTTTTAGCAAAACGCATGAAGGTTGCCGAAGAAATCGGTCAATGTAAAAAAGACAATAATATTACCATTTTACAACAACAACGCTGGGATAAAGTAGTGAGTAACCGAGTAGAAAAAGGCGAAGAAAAAGGCTTAACATCCGATTTTATGAAAGCGCTTTTTGATAACATCCATAAGGAATCAATCCGCCACCAAACAGCAGTTATGAACGAGGAATAGAACTTTTAATATTCAATTCAAATAAGAGTAAACTTTCAAATTCATTTTGAGCCCTGATATTAAAATCTAGCTTCTGCAATATTTTAATTGAAGCTAGATTGTTTTTGTGAACCCAGGCCTTAGTCAAATGAGCTTTTGCAAGTTTAAGATGCTGTATTTGTGCTTGTACAATTTCAGTTCCATAACCTTTCCGCCAAAATGCTTTGTCAATGGAGTAACCTATTAAATGCACGTTATTAAGTTTTTCGTGTTTAATCAATGCAGTACCAATCAATAAGTCCAGCTTGTTTTCAATAACTGCATATCTTGTAGAAGTAAACTCATTACAATCAATTTTATAATTGTTAGCCATTTTAACAGCTTCAGCGAAATCTTTAAGTGGCTTGTTAAACCTAAACTTCATGGCTTCGGCATTACTGTAAATTTCAAAAAGCCGCTGAGCGTCTTTGCTAGCTAAGGGTCTAAAATATAGTCGCTCGCTTTCCTTCATTTTATTGAAAACTATTCTTTACTTCCATCACCCAAAACCGAGCAACTAATCCAATTACCCAACCAAAGAAAAATACCAAAAAATATAGCCGTACCCCAACCAACTACCTGAAAACCAGGTACTAGCCAGCTAACTAAAAGGATAACTGCTGCATTAACTACCAATAAAAATAAACCCAAAGTAATAATGGTTATCGGTAAGGTCAACACCTTTAAAATAGGTTTTACTGTAGCATTGGCAATACCTAATACTGCTGCCGTTAAAATAGCAGCTAAAGGACCATCTAGTAATACATCATCAAAAAAGTAAGCCCCTAAGTAAATAATTAAGGCACTTACAACTAAGCTTATAATCAAATCTTTCATTTCAAGTTTTTATACAATATAATCAATCAATTTAAGATTTGAAAAGTTCAAATAAAGAATGGAATCACCGCTTTTCGATTTTTCGGGTAATTATCAAACTTTTGTAAATACCATTTATGATGCTCAATAGCACGTGGCAATAAATTCGCGATCGTCCAAATAAAAAATGCCCATGCAGGTAAGCACCAGCACATCAAAGCAAAACCTAGCCACTCCACAATTTCTCCAAAAAGATTAGGGCAACTCACCCATTTAAACATCCCTCCATTGGGTATTTTATAGCCCGTTTCTCCTGGCTTACGTAAATTCAATAAAATATTATCCGATTGCCAGTTAATAGCCATGCCTGTAAAAAATACTATTAACCCAGTTACAAAAGGAATTGAGCTAACCCAATTATCAGGAAAATCCTGTATCCATCCTAAATAATAGCCTAAAAAAGCACCATTTATCACATTAAAAATAACGGCATTTAGGGCAATGATTAAGGGTATTTTTTTACCCTCAGTTTTTTGCCTAAAAGGAAAAATAAAGGTGCGATTAAAGTAATGCAAAACCCATAGTGATAATAGAAAATAGCCAACAAAATTCTTATTCAAATTGCCCAGACAAAAAATAGTAGGGTAGGTGAGTAGTGCGGGTAATTCCATTAAAACCCAGCCCCATTTATTATCAATCATTGACCCCCAGGATGTTTTGCTATGACGCCCATAAGGCGCAGGAATTTTTAACAATACAAAAAATATCACTACAGCCAAACCAATCCAACCATATAAAAGGGCAAAATACATTTAACTAAGGTAGTGAGAATTAGTACAATGTTTCTTTGTTTAGTGTAATGAGTGTTTTTAAACGCTACCACCCATTATATTCCCTTTATACCAACACTTAGTAGTTTATAAGTTTTTCCAACTTTAATAAATGTAAACTTATCTTGATGCGAAAACTCACCTTTCTCATCCTTAAAATTTATGAGTACTTGAAAACTTGGGTATTTTGAAATGTTTAGCATACCGCAATTGTCTTTTCGCTCGTCAAAAATATAGTTTAGGTTTTTCGGCACTGGTGTATAATGTTCAAGTGTAATGGAGTATTCTAAATTGTTGTTTTTAAGTTGCTCAAATCGGTCGATGATTAGGTCGCCATTTTTGTTGAAAAAATCTTTGCATAAATCAGCGGTCCATCCTTTTTCGCCAAAGTGAACAATTTTTGAAAAGCTATTTTTAATTAAATTTTCAAGTGTTAGATTATTTGTTAACCGAGAAAAATATACTTCAAATGCTTTTTCGTTATCCAAAAAGGAATAGTACTTACCATTTACTCCTTTAAAATTTACCCTTGTTTTATCTGTACTTATTTCCTTTGAAACTTTAAGTGAATAGAAATCCAAGTTTTCACTGTACTCGAAATTTTCAATTAAAATATTATTATTACAATCCATTAAAAACATATTTCCACCTTCCCAACTCCAATGATTGCAATCAGAATGCTCGTGCTTGTCCCAAAAGTTTTTTTCCGCATTTTTTAACCCAACAAAAACACCGTTTTTAATTTGGCTTGCCCAATTATATTCTGCAGGAATGGCAACTTTAGCATTTGAATTAAAAAAGCCTGTTAAATCTTTTTTTGTGTTTTTAAACTTTATAAATCCCTCACTTTCGCAGGCAAACATGTAGTCAAAAATGTACAAACTGTCTTGTCCAAATTTTCGCCCATCTTTTAGTAAATAATAAGATTGAAAAGTAGAATCGTTTTGAAATTCACAAACAGCCATTACTTTATCAAATTTTTTGGCAATTGTAAACAAGCCAAATTTTGCTTGAAGCATTACCACCCCATTTGAATTTTTAAATCCTTTGTAATCAGTTGATTGGTCAATAAATGAATGCCATGTTTCATTTGATTGAGCAAAAGATAAAACAGGAAAAAGCAATGATAATAGAACTAATACCTTCATAATAATTAAGTATTGTGTACGCTATAAATGTAACCTTATTAGCTTTTTAAACTTCATACGGACATTGAGCTTGCCGAAATGGGAGTTACATAATAAAACGAGCCTTCGACAGGCTCAGGCTCCACAAACCCCTACACCCCCTGCCCATACAACTGTTGGCGTTGTTGACGCACTTCCTCACTACGGATATAATCATCAAAAGTCATTAACTTATCCATAATACCGTAAGGCGTAACCTCAATAATACGGTTGGCGGTGGTATGCATTAATTGGTGGTCATGGCTAGTAATCATTAAGTTGCCTTTAAACTCACTTAAAGCCTTGTTTAACGACGAAATTGATTCCAAATCCAAGTGGTTAGTTGGTTCATCTAACAACAAAAAGTTAGGACTACTTAACATCAGCTTGCTCATCATACAACGCACCTTTTCACCCCCAGAAAGCACACTCGCCTTTTTATGTACCTCTTCGCCTGAAAACAGCATACGCCCTAAAAACCCGCGGATAAACTGCTCGTCTTTCTCTTCGGAATATTGGCGTAACCAATCCATTAAATTCACATCCTGCGAGCCTGAAAAATATTCCGCATTTTCGTTGGGTAAATAAGCCTTTGTAATGGTTTGTCCCCATTCAATAGTACCACTATCGGCGGGCTGCTCGCCACTTAAAACCTCAAAAAAGCCTGTTACAGCACCCGGTATGCGGCTAATAACCGCAATTTTATCATCATTTTGTAGGGTAAAGCTTACATTGCTAAAAAGTAAATTTCCCTCGGCACTCGTTTTACTTAAACCCTCAACTTCTAATATTTTACCACCAGGTTCGCGCTCCATCTGAAAATGGATATAAGGATACTTTCTACTCGATGGGCGGATTTCTTCCAAGTTCAATTTTTCCAAAGCCTTTTTACGGCTCGTTGCCTGCTTCGATTTTGAAGCATTCGCACTAAATCGTTGGATAAAATCCATTAATTCCTTTCGCTTTGCCTCTGTTTTTTTGTTTTTATTCGCCATTTGGCGCGCCATCATTTGGCTGGTTTCATACCAAAAAGTATAGTTACCGGTAGTAATTCTAATTTGGTTAAAATCAATATCCACAATGTGGGTACAAACCATATCCAAAAAATAACGGTCGTGCGAAACCACAATAACCGTATTTTTAAAATCAGCTAAAAAATCAGCCAACCATGTAACCGCTTCGGCATCAAGGTCATTCGTAGGCTCATCTAATAAAAGGATGTCAGGGTTACCAAAAAGTGCCTGACAAAGCAAAACCTTCACTTTATCCGAACCACTTAGCTCCTTCATCAATTTATAATGTAAATCCTCCTTAACGCCTAAAAGGCTCAACATTTCTGCAGCATCACTTTCGGCAGTCCAACCGCCCATTTCGCCATACTCATTTTCCAAATCAGCCGCACGCATACCGTCTTCATCAGTAGCATCAGGATTCATGTAAATGGCGTTTTTCTCCACCATTATATCATACATACGCTTATGCCCCATCATTACCGTGTTCAAAACATCGTACTCCTCAAAAGCAAAGTGATCTTGATTTAAAACTGCCATTCGGTTATCAGGTTCTAAATGCACTTTACCTGTATTAGCATCTAGCTGGCCCGAAAGTATTTTCAAAAAAGTAGATTTACCAGCTCCATTTGCACCAATAACGCCATAGCAATTACCGCGGGTAAATTTTAAATTAACTTCATCAAACAAAACACGCTTACCATATTGTAAGCTTAAATTAGATACTATTAGCATTAAACGCCAAAATTTAAGGATACTAAAATCGGCTGCAAAGTTACCGATTTTAAAGCAACTAAATAGACTTTAAAAATATGAATAAAGCAATTTCAAGAAAATACTGCAAAGTCATTTATTTTCTAATGGTAATAATTTTTTTAAACTGCGAACCCCATTATGTGAATTCATAGTAAATAATTTAATTGCACATAAATTATTTACTATGAAAAATACAATTTACTTTATCATGTTTTGCTTTGTGTTAAATTTATCGGCACAATCTTCTACTGAAATAAAAAATGCATTGGAATTTATAAACCAAAATGCATTTACGAGAAACTCAGAAAGAATTTTTTTTGAAACAAATGAGTTTATTAAAATTCGGTATGGGACTGAAATGATTCATGTTACACAAAGTATTTCTGAAGATATTTATACTCAAGAAAATAAGTATACTTATATGATTAGTATTTTGAAAATTAAAGATATTGGTTGGATTGAGCTGTATGAGGATGAAAATTCTATTTTCCTTAATTTAAAACAGAATAAAAAAGTGAAAGATTATGTTTTTTCAACAGAAACTGATTTTGACTTAGAGTATGTAGCTAATAATTACGTTAGTTTGATAAAATCAGGTAACTATGATGAATATGGAGGGCTTAGAAATACAGCTGAATTTATTATCATTGCTACTTGGAATGAAAATATGATGCAGCAAATTAAAAGTAAAATTGAACTTATAATGCAAGTTAACTAATCTTTTTGATTGCACCTTTCCAAACTTTTCATTTATAAATAAATTCACTACTAAAAATCAGTATGATCAAATGGATATTCCTTTGAAAGGTGGAGAAATTGAAGCTTATTACCGCAGAGTTATGAAGCCTCGCAATATGGATTATTTTTCAAATGAAAAATAATCTTAGTCTAACCTTCATTTAATTCCCTATCTTTATTTGTAACCAAAAACCATTGTCATGCCCAAGTGGATATGTCTTGTAATTCTTTTTCTATGCTTGCCATCACAAGCCCAAACCCTCGATCAACAAATCCAAGATATATTGGAACAAAACAATACACCAGGCTGTGCTGCTGGTGCAATTGTAAATGGGCAATTGGTTTACGAAGGCTATTTTGGTACAGCCAATTTTGATACCGATACTCCCGTTACTGAACAAACTGCTTTTATGCTGGCTAGCGTAAGTAAGGTATATACTCAAACAGCCGCCTTAATTGCCATTGATCAAGGGCATATTGAAAACCTTAGCGACCCTATTAACAACTACCTACCTTTTGAGGTTAAGCACCCAACCGATGATACTGATATTACTTTGGCTATGCTCATTAATCATACATCGGGCATAAATGATAATTGGGATGAAATGCCTTATTTAGCAACCGATGATTATTGTTCTCCCTTAGAAGTTTATCTTGAAAATTACTTAACCCCAAACGGCAATATTTATAACGCTAACTTAAACTTCAACAATAATGTTGGTGTAAACGATTACTGCAATATTGGTTACGCCCTTATTGGCTTGGTAGTGCAATCAGCATCAGGAGTTGATTTTTCCGATTTTGTAAAACAAAATATTTTTCAACCACTTTGCATGGAGTCAACCTCATTTTTTTTAGAAGATTTGGATGAGAGTTTAGTAGCAATGCCTTATGCTTTTAATGGGGTAGATTACACCCCGTATGGGCATTATTCCTATAACGATTATCCTTCAGGTAGAATGCGAACAACCTTACGGGAAATTGCCAATTTCGGTATAAGCGTTTTACAAAGTGGTAATATGGATAATCAACATATTTTAAGCCAAGCAATTTCAGCGCAACAAATTGAAAATCATGGTGGTGGCGATCAAGGCGTTTCAACCACTTTTAATATGGATAAGGATGCGGGAACAGGCATAATTATTCTGTGTAATGGTAGTGGCAGTGTACAACCAATATTCAATTTGCTAGAAAATGAAATGAATGAATTCCTTTCAACAACGCCCGATTTATTGGCTTGCCACGATGAGCCAACCTCGGCGCAATCAATTACACAAAACATTAGCTTTTATCCCAATCCAGCTAAAACACACATTAACTTTTCAACTGATTATGAAGTAGAGCGAATAAGCATAAGTAGTATTGAAGGCAAGGTTGTTTTAAAAACCAAAATCACAAATAACACTATTGATATTTCATCGCTTCAAAATGGAATTTACAATATTACTATCCAAGCAGATAGAGCTAAAAATGCTACTTATCGCATTGTTAAAATGGATTGAAAATTTAAGTAATTACTAATCAAAGCTTTGGTTGCCGCTACTAGCAATTTCAATCATCTTTTCAAACTCTTCTGGCGATAAATCGTTGTAGAAATAATAAATAGGATTTACCTTTTTTACACGCCCCGTTTTTTGGTCGGTTTTATGTACTTCGTAATGCAGGTGGTTGGCGGTTGATTTTCCTGTGCTTCCTACTTCGGCAATAATTTCGCCACGGCTAACTTCTTGTCCTTTTTTAACTAAAATTTTGCTGCAATGCGCATAAAGGCTTTTGTAACCGTAACCATGATTTACAACAATGTGATACCCATAACCACGTTTCATTTTGCTAACTTTTTCAACCTTGCCTTTACCAGTCGAATAAATTGGCGTGCCTTTTGGGGCCGAAAAATCAAGCCCGTAGTGCATTTTACGGGTTTTGTAAATAGGGTCAATTCGCATACCATAACCCGATGCTAAACGGCGCAAATCCTTATTGGCAATGGGCTGTATGGCGGGCATACTCGCATATAAATCTTCTTTGTTTTTAATAAGGTTGGTAATATCGTCGTAGCTTTTGCTTTGCATATAAAGCTGTCGTCCAATCGTATCTAATCGCTTTTGGGTTTTAAGTAATAAATCGCCGTTATTAAAATTTTGCAGGGTTTTGTATTTGCTTTTACTACCGCCAATACCTGTGTTTCGGGGTATGGGTTCCGCCTCAAAAATCACCCTATAAATATTGTCGTCTCGCCCTTGTAAATCATTTAACACTTGCGCATATAAATCCAACTGCTTGTTCATTTGCTCGTATTGGTATTTCATACCATTTAGCTCATTACTCAAAATACGTTCCTTCGGAGATTCAATAAATTGAAAAGCTAAAACCACAATTATAAAAGCAAAAACTAATACAGCACAAATAAAACCCAGGGTTCTAAGCAGGTAATGTTTCCAGCTTTTCTCCACTTTTTCATAACGTAAAGTTTGGGTATTATAAACGTATTGATTTTTTGGCATATCGCGATTTAATTGCTGTAAATTTGCAAGCTGTTTGCAAAAATAGTTAAACTAGTTTACACTATGAAATCCAATGAGATACGAGCGAAATTCTTAGAATTTTTTAATGAAAAGCGACATTTAATTGTTCCATCGGCGCCGATTGTAGTTAAAAATGACCCCACATTAATGTTTAATAATGCGGGGATGAATCAATTTAAGGATGTTTTTTTAGGAAATAGCCAACCTAAAAGTGCCCGTGTTGCCGATACGCAAAAATGTTTACGGGTATCGGGTAAGCATAACGATTTAGAGGAAGTTGGCGTGGATACCTATCATCATACTATGTTTGAGATGTTAGGTAACTGGAGTTTTGGTGATTATTTTAAACCAGAGGCGATTGCTTGGGCTTGGGAGTTACTAACCGAAGTTTATGGTATTGATAAAGAGCGTATTTATGTGAGCGTTTTTGAAGGCGATGTAAAGGATGGACTAGATAAAGACGAGGAGGCAATTAATGAATGGAAAAAGTGGATTGCCGAGGATAGAATTTTAGCTTTTGACAAAAAAGATAACTTTTGGGAAATGGGCGAGGTTGGCCCTTGTGGACCGTGTTCTGAAATACATGTAGATATGCGCCCTGAAGCCGAGCGTGCTAAAATTGACGGCAAAAGTTTGGTAAATGCCGATCATCCGCAGGTGGTTGAAATATGGAATTTGGTTTTTATCCAATATCAACGAATGGCTAATGGTAGCTTGGTTGAATTGCCTGCCAAACATATTGATACGGGAATGGGTTTTGAGCGTTTGTGTATGGCACTTCAAGGCAAGCAATCCAATTATGATACGGATGTTTTTACGCCTTTATTGAGTAAAATAGAGGAATTGACCAATGTTGAATATACTGCTGGCGACAGTGAAAAAGATGTTGCTTTCAGAGTAATTGCCGACCATATCCGTGCAATAAGCTTTACCATTGCTGATGGGCAGTTGCCAAGCAATACAGGTGCAGGCTATGTTATTAGAAGGATTTTGCGCAGAGCGGTTCGTTATGCTTATACTCACTTAAATAGTAAACAGCCTTTATTGTATCAATTAGTGGCTATTTTGGTTAAAGAAATGGGACATGTTTTCCCTGAAATTAAGGAGCAACAAGCACATATTGAGGCGACTGTTAAAGGCGAAGAAGAGGCTTTTTTACGTACATTAGGTTCTGGTATTCAGCGATTTGGGCAGTTGAAACAAGAAATGACTAAAAACAATAAAACCCAAGTTGAAGGAGCTAAAGCTTTTGAGTTGTATGATACCTATGGTTTTCCTTTTGATTTGACAATGTTGATGGCTAAGGAGTGCGGTTTTACTGTGGATGAAGCTGGTTTTGAAGCCGAAATGAAAAAGCAAAAAGAACGCGCCCGAGCCGCCACATCTTTAGAAACAGATGATTGGGTAGAATTAAAAGCCGATGGTAAAACGGAGTTTATTGGTTACACTCATTTAGAGTCAGAAACGGCGGTAGTTAAGTATCGTAAAGTAAATATTAAGAAGAAAAATTTTTATCAGCTTGTTTTGGAGCAAACGCCTTTTTATGCTGAAAGTGGCGGACAAGTTGGCGATAAGGGTTTACTATGGTTTGGTGAGGAGAAAATCCCTGTAATTGATACCAAAAAAGAGAATGATTTAATCTTGCATTTTACAACGGTACTGCCTGCTGATATTACCCAAATGGTTAAAGCTACCGTTAATGCGGGCAAGCGTAAAGCAACCGAGCGAAACCATACGGCAACGCACTTATTACACAGCAGCTTGAAGCAGGTATTAGGTACGCATGTTGCTCAAAAGGGTAGTGAAGTAACGCCTGATAAGTTACGTTTTGATTTTAGCCATACGGCAAAGGTTAGCGATGAGCAAATTGCCGAAGTGGAAAGCATTGTGAATGCTAAAATTAGGGAGAACATAAAGGGAGAAATTGAAACAATGAGTTTTGATGCTGCACAGTCTAAAGGGGCAACCGCTTTGTTTGGCGAAAAATACGGCGATGAGGTTCGTGTAGTAACTTTTGACCCTGATTATTCAATGGAGCTTTGCGGTGGAACGCATGTTAATGCAACGGGCGAAATCGGCTTTTGTAAGTTAACGGTTGAAACATCGGTTGGTACGGGTATCCGTCGTGTGGAGGCATTAACGGGCGAAAAGGCTTTTGATTATTTAGCTAAGGAAACATCAACTTTAAGAGATATTAAAACGATGTTTAAAAATCCTAAAAATATTTTAGGAAGCATTCAACAATTAGTGGATAAGCAAACGGCTTTGGAGCAGGAAATTCAGCAGTTACATGCCCAGCAAGCATCGCAAGTTAAAGATGTGTTATTAACAAAAATAGAGACTATTAATGGCGTTAATGCCATTATTCAAAGTATTGATGCTCCAAGTGCTGATGCCATTAAAAAAATAGCTTACGATTTACGTAATGAGGTTGAAAGTCTTTACTGTGTTTTAGCAGCGAATCTTAACGGCAAGGTTAACTTAACTATTATGATTGATGATGCCGTTGTTGAAAGCAAGGGCTTAAATGCGGGACAATTAATTAGACAAGTTGCTAAGCACATACAAGGCGGTGGTGGTGGCCAAGCGTTTTTTGCAACAGCAGGTGGAAAAAATCCTAATGGCATTCAAGCGGCTTTAGATGAGGCTAGGGGAGTGTTGGGGTAGGTTTTTATTCTATTCTTTCAAATCTATTTGTACCCTCAATTCTTTGAAACTTGCATGGAGCCTCAGTGTTTAAGTATTCTAAAATAGCAGGCTCATAATTTGCTATTGTATTTAAACTATAAATGTTTGAATTAGAAAGTTCGTTTAAATATTCATCAGATTCATCACCAGAGAAGAACCGCCAGCCTGTGTCAGAAGGGCGATTTGAATCGTACTCTTCCCGATACATGTAGTTTAGTTTTGCGTTATCAATAGTTATTCTATCTGTTGCAATACATGCTCCTGCATTTTCAATCAATTGTATAATGTCTTCGGCTTTTATTGAATGTATCTTTTCTTTTGAACTAGATATAGATTTTAGAATAGCAGCATTAACCTGCTTTACATGCGTTAAAATCATTAAATGACCTGCATTTTCAACTTTGAAAATATTGGGATGCTTAGGGCAGGGCAGAATTAAATCCTTAGTTCCATGAATGTGTAGGTAGTTGGATGGGGCCTGTTCATTTTTCCATTTAACTATGCAGTTAGTCGCATCTCTTAAAAAGTTGCTGTCTGTATCATCAATCACTTGGTTGATTAATTGCATATCTGCTTTGGTTTTTACGCCCGAGCCGATATGAAATGCCCATTTAAACTTTTTTGATAGACCAATGGGTACTAGGCTGAGTGGTATTGCATTACCAAGTAATCTGTAGGTTAAAGGGATGTTTTTATATGTCCAAACGGATGAAAGTAAGATGACTTTTTTGAAGTTTTTGATTTTGGAAATTTCGGTAGCCAACATTCCGCCGAAGGATAATCCAATAAGAACGTCATTACTAGTATCATTATTCATTTGTTGTGTTAACCTAAGGGCATAATTAGCAAGGCTTTCGTTTTTAGTAAAGGGTATCCATTGGATAAAAGTGTGGGGATGGGTTTCAAGTAATTTTAGTTTATGAAAAACTCTTTCATCTGCCCCTAAACCGCTTATTAAATAGATGTGCATTAGTCAAAGTTACTTGCTAAAGCCTAATTGCATTTTGAGTGTTTCAATAAACAGTAAAGCCCCTAACAAAAGTTAGAGGCTTCATTTAAATTGATCTTACTTTTAAGTTTTTAAAACTTAGTTAGTTTACCTTCAACAAATTTCACAATAGCTTCTTGTGCTTGTAATTCTTTCAATTTGTTTTCTTGATCTTGTTCATTTTTAACAATATCTTCCTCGGCCTCCTTAATTTTCTTTTTATAGTTTTCAATGTCTTTGTGTAAGCTTGTATTTTCCTTTTCAAGCTTCTTTTTTTCGCCTTCTAACTTTTTAAAAGCCTTTTGCTCATCGTTTAACTCATTCTTAATAACCACTTTCATAGTGTTTTTAGCAAATTGGCTAAGAAACTGTTCCATAATAGTGTACTTGTCAGGTGTATCAGTGCTTGATACAAAACCAGTATCACCCATATCGTAGAAACTCAACACTTTTACCCCACCATCTTGAAAGTAAAAGTTAGCATAAATGTCCATAGGGTTTCCTAAAATAACAATGTTGCTAGCAGTCGTTTCATTTTTGCTAGTGCTTACCTTGCTCTTTTTGTCAAAGCGGTTATCCTTCATCGTTTTTTCCCACTCCTTAATCACCGTTTTTTCATCAGCATCAGGTATAAAAACGTTCAACCCATTTTTAATACCTTTAGCCATATCGGCAACTTCTTCGCCAACTTCAAAGCTTGGCACATCAAATACTTTATCTTGTGCATTTACAGTAAAAACAAATGCAAAAGCAATAAGTACGGCTAATAAATGTTTCATATTCATTGGTTTTTTTAGCTTATGACTGCAAAGTAATTGAAAAGTTATCAGTTGTTGAAAATAAAGTTTTTACAATGGCTTAACTTTTGGTAATTATTTTTGAAGTTGGTGCAACATACAATTTATTTTGCACCTGTTTAAACATTACACTAAACAAAGCATCCACATATAGCAATTAATGGATTTTAAAGAAAGATACCAGTTTAACGTAAAAACCGATTTAGTAGGCAAAGGCGGCTTTTCAAAAGTTTATAAAGCTTTTGATGTAGTGCGCAAACGCCAAGTGGCACTAAAGTTTTTTTATGGAGATTGGAATGACAAATACGATGTAATTGCCGAGCTTGAAAAAGTAGAAGATTTAATCCACCCAAACCTTGTTCGTTATTACGATGCTGATATCATAAAATCAACCAACGCCATTGGCGAAGAAGATCAAATTCAAGTCGGAATTTTAGAATATGTTAATGGTGGTGATATCACACAACTATTACAAACCAACGATAAAGTCCTACTTAAAAGCGTTATTACCGATATTTTAAACGGACTTAAATATCTACATCAAAACGAAATTGCCCATCGAGATTTAAAGCCAAAAAACATTCTTCTTTCAAAAAAAGAAGGCAAAGTTGCTGCTAAAATAGCCGATTTCGGCATTAGTAAACGCCTTGGCTTCGATGATAATAAAAGCTCAACCCAACTCCTCGGAAGTGTTGAATATATGGCGCCCGAGCAGTTTAATACTGAAAAATATGGCATCAACGGTCAACTAAGCTCAAATGTTGATTTATGGAGTTTCGGCATTATCATTTACGAACTATTTACGCGTAACACTCCTTTTGGTAATCGCTCAACAGGATTGACCAATGAGCAAATTTTAAACAACATTCTTTTCAGTGATATTGTTATCGATTTTAATAAACTAGAAGAACCCTATCGAACCATTGTAAGGCGATGTTTGGTAAAAAATGCTAATGATAGAATTGCAAATGCCGATGAATTACTAGAATTGCTTAACCAATCCGTTCAAAATTCAACAAGTCCATCTCCAAGCAAAGAGGTTGACCATTCTGCAACAATGGTTTTACCAAATCCTAAAAAATTAATTTTAGAACAAGAAGCCAAGCTTAAAGCCGAGCATTTACGAAACGAACAAGAGGCAAAACAAAAAGCGGATGAGCAACGCCGTAAAGAGTTGGCAAAACAAGCTCAACTAGCCAAACAAATTGTTGACGATAAATCCACACTAGTTTTACAAAAACCTGCTATTTTAAAACAGCAGCAAGCCAAACTTGAAGAAAAGCAAAAACCCAAGCAGCCTGCAAAACCATCCTTTTTTAGCCGACTAAAAAAAGCAGCAATCAACCGAGGCGGAGTACCAACAAAAAAAGCGGTAATTCAAAATGCCATTAACTACAATTCCACCGAGGTTGAAATGGGCAAAGACTATTTTAAGCTTAAAGATTTTGTTAATAGTTACAAACACTTAAATAAGTATATCAACCACCCACAATTTGATACCGAAGGCAAGTTTTACGTGGGCTACATGTTATACAATGGCAAATGCGGCGGCGAGCACGACCCGCAATTAGGGCGCGATTTAATGGAAAAAGCCAAAGAAGAAAATCGCTCACTCGTAATGGACCTAATGGTAAAATATGTGTTGAATGATTAAGGGTGTAATTATAAACAACAATGTCACCCTGAGCGAAACATAATGAAGTCGAAGGGTAAATCTAAAACCCTCTCTCCTTCCCTAAAAAACTCAAAAGCATAAATTACATAATGTCATGGTGAGCGTAGTCGAACCATGCTTCGACTACCACTTTACAAACGGACATTGAGCCTGTGGGTACGCCTAGTGCGAAATGGTAGCACGCTTCGAGAGCCTCGAATGCGAGTGCAACCAAATATCAGTTCATGTCATGGTGAGTAGCGAAGCGATGTCGAACCATCCTTCGACTACCACTTCGGCAAGCTCAGTGTCCGCTCAGGATGACATTCTAAAGTATCATTTCAAAGGCTTTCTACCCGGATACAAATCAGAGATACGGGAACGTTGGATGCTACTTATGGTAGAATAAACATGCCAATTGATGATAAAGCTGATAAGGATTGGGTGCATGCTCTCAGATTCCATTTCTGTTAGTATTTCGAGTAAATCACCATGCACTGCTTCTCGATATTGTTTAGGAGCTAATTTGGAATACAAACCAATAAAACTATGAGGATTAAACAAGCCAAATAGGAAATTGAAAATACCAAAAGCCACAACTAATAATTGAAACCAATAGCCTAACACAAAAGCATAAAGCGGCTGATTTAATACCCAACCCGAAGCCCAATCATTATAGATAAAACTGGCTAATAAAAGCCCGTTGAGGAATAGTAATATGTACCGTAACGCTTTATTCATTACGGTGAGTTTGGCTGCGGAATGCCATTGTGATTTTATCCTTGATTAACTGTAAAATGATGCTTATACGGTGGATTTCAACTTCGTGAAAAATACGCCAATTGGAAGCTCCTTCCTCAATCAATTCATCTTCTAGGTCTTCTAAATCCTCACGTACTTCTTTGTATTCAAAGCCTTTAAGCGTTAATGTTTGCCAAATAGATTTTAGTTTTGGTCTTGAGCTATTTATTGAACTGAAAGAGTTATTTAATGTGGATTTTGTCTTAGAATAAACATCTTTTACAAATGCTATTATAATTGGAGAAAGTAAAATAAGAATGATAAGTGTAATACCAGCAAAACTGCCAAAATAAGGAAAATTTTCAGCATAAGCAACCACTAAACTCATAGCTAAAACAGCCGCAAAGTAAAATAAAAAATATAAAAAAACTTGCAAAAAAAGCCTAATACCCATTATGGATATTATGTGAATAATTGCTACCAAGGGGTAAGCGAATGCTGGTAGTTGAAAATATGCTATAACGCAATACAGAATAAAACAAACTAAGAATGTGATATTTACAATAAACTCCTTCATAGCTAAGCTATTTGAAAGTTAAAGCTGCTTTGCAATTGCAGGCGTACTTCTTGTAAGCTTCTCTCACCAAGGGCACTTATGCGGTAAAAACGTTTTCTCCTGCCACCTCGGGCTTCGGTGGCTTCGCCAAAATAGCTTTCTACCAATCCATCTCGCTCTAGTTTGCCTAGTACATTATACAAACTGCCTAATATCAGGCTAATGTTATGCTCGGCCTTTAAATGGCGCATTATTTCTAAGCCGTATCTATCTTGCCCGTCAAGGCTGTTGAGTACATGCAGTTGGTTTAAGGTCATTGAATAACCCATATCAATTCTCAATTTGATTAATGAATTTAAAGATAGGATATTTTGTGGAGCTTTGTCAAGTGTTGGGGCTATATTTTTCTTTAAATTGATGAATTACAATTCCCCTCTTTTAATCCAACATATCGGTGGAGGCAAAGCTGTGGAGTATCATATAAAGTTGTCGAACTCACTTGAAACAAGCTTCACCCATACTACTTCGCATAGCGTTACACAATAATATCTTTTTGTTAAACCGACGATTCGTAATGATAGCTGCAAGCTATGCGTAATCGCATTGCAAAGCAATAAGCGTGAAGCATAATGCTTGGCAGCAGTTTAAATTTTTAATTTAAAATCATCTTGAATCGTCTAGTATTTTGGTTCTTTGTTACGATGACAAAGAACAAGAAAAAAAAGGACTTTAACAGTTGTTTTATATAGCGTAATTTTTACATTTTGAATCATGATAACTTTATCCACAAACCTATTAACAAACCGCTGTTAACTAATAACAGGCACAAACAAAGGCTTTTTCAAAACCTTTTTAATTATTAGCCGTATATTTGCAGGCTGAAAGCTTTTAAAAAGACGAACAATTTAAACATGACAAGTACACAACGCAAAAAAGAAATTTTTGCCGAATTTGGAGGAAGCGAAACCAATACGGGTTCAGCACACGCGCAAGTAGCTTTATTTACTGAGCGCATTAACGAAATGTCGGAACATTTAAAAATCCAGAAAAAAGATCACGCTACAAGATTATCATTAATCAAATTAGTAGGTAAGCGTAAAAAACTGTTGCGTTACATCGCTAAAAACGACATTCAAGATTACCGTGATTTAATTAAGAAATTAGGCTTGAGAAAATAAACACTGCTCAAGTGGTACTCTACACACTTTAAATAGAAGGGATATGAAAATATCCCTTCTTGTTTTTTGCACTTTCGCAAACAGTTTAAAATCAAAAAGATGAAATTAGATTTAACCGCCCACACCCGGACGATTGATTTGGGAGATGGTGGGCTGCCTATTACCCTTGAAACAGGTAAAATGGCACGCCAAGCAGATGGTGCAGTTGTTGTTAAATGCGGCGATTGCGTTTTGCTTTGCACCGTTGTTTCAGCTACTGAAGAAAGACCAGGCGTTAACTTTTTCCCATTATCAGTTGATTATCAAGAAAAATTTGCCGCAAACGGTCGTATTCCAGGAAGTTTCCACCGCCGTGAAGCCCGTTTAAATACAAGCGAAATTTTGGTTTGCCGTTTGGTCGACCGTGCATTCCGCCCATTATTCCCAGATGGTTACCGTAATGATACCCAAATTTTAATTTCACTAATATCGCACGATGTTGAAGTAATGCCCGATGCATTAGCTTGCCTAGGTGCCGCAGCTGCTATCGCAGTTTCCGATGTTCCTTTAACTGAATTAATTTCTGAAGTTCGTATCGGTCGTGTAAATGGAGAGTTATTAATCAACCCTAAACGTTCTCAATTAGAAGAATGTGATATTGATATTATTTTGGCTGCAACCGAAGACAACATTATGATGGTTGAGGGCGAAATGAGCGAAGTATCAGAAGAAGAGTTGATTGAGGCAATGAAATTTGGCCATGAAGCCATTAAAAAGCAATTAGCCGTTATTAATCAATTGGCTGATGATTGCGGAATGAAAGGTGTGGTTAGAGAATTGGCCGAAAAAGAAGAAGACGAAGAACTTTACAATAAAATTGAAGCATTTATTACCGATAAAGTTTTAGATGTTGCACGTGGCGGTTTAACAAAACCAGAGCGTAAAGCTGGCTTTAAAGCTTGTAAAGAAGCGGTTGTTGAAGAGTTTGTTCCAGAGGAAGATGCTGAAGAAGGTTTAGAAAAAATGGTTAAAGACTATTATTCTAAAGTGGAGAAAAAAGCTATCCGCCGCATGATGTTGGATGAGCGCAAACGATTAGATGGTCGTGAAATGGATCAAGTTCGTGCAATTGCAACTGAAATTGATGTTTTACCTTCTCCACACGGATGTGCATTATTTACACGTGGTGAAACACAATCATTAACAACGGTAACATTAGGCTCAAAAGATGATGAGTTAATGAATGATGTTCCACATGAAGTTTCATTTAGCAAATTCTTTTTACACTATAATTTCCCACCATTTTCAACGGGCGAAACTAGACCAATGCGTGGTCCTGGTCGCCGTGAAATTGGGCATGGTAATTTAGCACAACGTTCATTAGAGCAAGTTTTACCATCAGAAGATGACAATCCATATACAATTCGTATTGTTTCTGATATTTTAGAGTCAAACGGCTCATCATCAATGGCAACCGTTTGTGCAGGTTCATTAGCATTAATGGATGCAGGTGTAAAAATCAAATCTGGCGTTTCAGGTATTGCAATGGGCTTAGTAACCGATGGAGAAAAGTTTGCGGTTTTGTCAGACATTTTAGGTGATGAAGATCACCTTGGCGATATGGACTTTAAAGTAACAGGTACAAAAAATGGTATCTGTGCTTGCCAAATGGATATTAAAGTTGACGGTTTACCTTACGAAGTTTTAACGCAAGCGTTAGAGCAATCTAAAAAAGGTCGTTTGCATATTTTATCTCTAATGGATGAAGTAATTGATTCAGCTAGAGAGGATATGAAATCGCACGCTCCACGTATGGAAAGTGTTACAATTGATGGCGAGTTTATCGGTGCAATTATCGGTCCTGGTGGTAAAAATATTCAAGAGTTACAACGTTCAACAAACACCAAAGTATCAATTACCGAAAGCGAAGATGGCAAGTTCGGTTACGTTACTATTATGAGTAGCGATAAAGAAGGTTTGGAAGCTGCAAAACAGCAAGTTGTACTTACAGCCACAAAACCAGAAGTTGGTAAAGAATACGAAGCAAAAGTAGTTTCATTAAAAGAATATGGTGCTTTTGTTGAATTTTTACCGGGTAAGCAAGGCTTACTACACATTTCTGAAGTTTCATGGAAACGTTTAGATACCGTTGAAGGCGTGTTAACACCAGGTGATATTATCAAAATCAAGTTATTAGATATTGATGCACGTTCGGGTAAATTTAAGTTATCGCGTAAAGTGTTAATGCCAAAACCAGAAGGTTACGTTGAGCCACCAGCTCGCGAAGAACGCCGAGGTGGGGGTCGCCGTGATGACCGTAGAGGTGGTTTCCGCCGTGATGATAGAAGAGGAGGAGGTCGCCGTGACGACCGCCGTGGAGGTGGAGGACGTGGCAGAGATGATCGTCGCCGCCGTTTTGACGATGATGATAAAGATGCTGATATGCGCTACCGTGAGGAAAGACGTACGAAACCAAATACGGAAGATTCATTTAAGAATGATACTCCACCTCCACCGCCGCCAGTTGATATAGTGGATGATGCGGAATTGATGTAAAAAATTAATCGAAGCCCTTAACTTGAAAAGTTAGGGGCTTTTATATTTGTGCTATGAATTTTAACTATCTCATTATTATCGCTTTATGTCTTGTTTCTTTTAGTTGTTTTTCACAAATTGATAGTACAAGAGTTGTTGTTTTTGAAAACGGTTTTTGGAAGAAAGGTTATATTGAATATTCTGAAGATTCAACTGAGTTAAAAATTGAAACTAAAGGTGGTAAAACACTTACTTACCCAAGTGGGAATGTGAAAAGTATTATGACTCCTGATGAATTTATTTATTATAAAAAGGAAAAAAGAGGTGAGTTTGATAGTGCTTTGGAAAAACGAAAGAAGTCAAAACTACATTTTCTTGTTGAGGCATACTTGGCTAACTCAATTAATGGAGAGGCGAGTGCCATAAGAAATCAAGCGGGGAATATACTCGACCAATTTTCAGGCTCAAATATGTACAATATAGAACAAAGATTTACAATTGGTGGGCTCTTTTGGAAAAAGCAAGCTTTTATGGGAATTGGTATGGGGCTTTTACAAGTTGGTTATACAGATGCACCTAAAATAAAGGATCTTCACTTTCCTTTATTCTTAAACTCAAGGTTTTATTTTGGGAAGTTAAAACCAAAATTTTCAATAGGAAGTATTTTAGGAATCCAAGATGTAGGTTTTCCAAGAATTACAAGATTTAATTCATCTGCCAATGATATTTTCATTTTTGAAAATAGCTTTGGAGTTAGTTATTGGTTTAATGATGGGCATTTCCATTTAGATGCCGATTTGTTTGTCAGAAAAACAACTGCTTATCCTTCAACAAACTTAATTAGTTTATATAATAAATATATTCGACGATTTTACTTAGTTGGGATAAAAATAGGTGTTGGTTTTTAAAACGTTACTCTACAAAAAATACCTCAACTTTAAATAAAACACTTGCCAAAACCAAAGGCCAAACCATTCGCCGCCTTTACGGGTGGCTTTGTAGCGTTTATGGATTTTTGTTTCAACTTTACCAGCCTTATCTATACGTTTTGTGTAAACATAAAATACTTTACGTGCATTGCCGTTATTAATAGCAGATAAACGGCTTTTTAAATTAGCGGTTATGCCTATTTTGTAAGTACCATAAATCCATTCGCTAATAATCCAAACTAATATTGTTGAAAGGATGGCCGTTATTAAAAACCGGGCATCATCAAAAAAATAAAAGGCTAAAACAAAGCTTAATAGGTTTATTATGCAAAGCATTATTTTCTTTGCAAGGTCAAAAGGTTCTTTAATTAGGTATAAGTATCTGCGGCTATCATCTTTATAGCGTGCCATAATGCTTTATTAGTAGCTTTTGCACAAATATCGCATATAATTTTTGAATAGGATTAAAGTATGGTTTCAATCTGCATACCAATATATAATACATTGATTGCCAATTTGGTAAATGGTATTGTTGCAGATTTACATGAAGTTGAAGGTAGCGAGTTAATTTTTTGCGATGACGACTCTAAAAAATCAATTGTTGAGGAAAATAGAATGCTTGCCCAAAAGCATGAGGGTGTTAGATTATTATTTAATGAAACTAATTTGGGACGCTCGGCGACAAGGAATAAGTTGGTAAAGGCTGCTAAAAATGATTGGTTGTTGTTTTTAGATGGGGATATGTTAGTTGAAAGTGGATTTGTAAAGCGTTATTTAAAATACTTGAATACTGCTGATTGCTTAGTTGGTGGCATAAAATACGAAGCGATTCCGCCGATTGAAAAGGAGCAGTATTTGCGATGGTATTATGGCATAAAAAGGGAAATGAAAGCTGCCGATTACCGTAATAAGTTTGTTTACAGAAGTTTTATGACGGGTAATTTTTTGATTAGAAAATCGGTTATTGAAGCTTTGCCATTTGATGAACAGATAAGCAAGTATGGGCATGAGGATACTTTAATGGGATTATCATTAAAGCATAACAAAATAAGTTTGAAACATATTGATAATGCTGCTGAACATTTAGGTATTGATACGGCTGATGTTTTTATTAAAAAATCAACGGAGGCATTGCATAGTTTACAATATGTTGGGCAATTGCTAGTACAAAAAGGGTGGACTAACAGTAATATTAGAATATTGGAAATGTACCTGTGGCTAGAAAAATGGTATATAAAAGCACCAATGCGTTTGCTGTTTAAGTTGTTTGGTGCCTTTATGAGGCAAAATTTGTTAGGGCAAAATCCTAGTTTGTTGTTTTTTGACCTTTACCGTTTGGGTTATTTCTGTGAAATTCAATCTTCTAACAATTCGGCAAAGTAGTGGAGATTGCAATCCAAGCCTTGCTTTAGGCAATAGGCATGAAAATGAAAGTAGGCTTCCATTTCATTAAAAATAAAAGTATCGTATAATTCAACCCATTGGTTAACTACTTGATGCAAAACTGGCTTAGTTTGATGATGCGGTAATATGCCTGTTTCTTCAATAAAAAACTGAGGTAGTTTAAAGTTGGATTGTTCAAAAAGCTTGGTGCATAAATAGTTGGCTGGCGAAGGATTGTTGCCAAAGTATGTAAATACTAATGCGGAAGATTGTTCGCTTTCAAGAGAGAAACTACGTTCAACAAATTGCGAAACATAATCTTCGAGTTCGATAAATTTTTTCAAGAAATCTTGATAATGTTCAATCCAACGGGTGTTTTTAAAAAGGATTGGAAAAATGGTTTTTGTTAGGTGCCTTAATCGTGGTGATAGGCTTATGATGGCATCAACATTTTTAAATGCTTTTAAAATGTTAATGGCATTTTCACGAGCTAAATCTATATCGTCATTTAAGTAGTCGTCTAAGCCATTGTCCAATAAATCTTCTGGGATAATCCATTGGGTGTTGGGTACTTGTAATAGTTTGTGAACCCGCTGCGCTAAATCTGGGTAAAAGCTATTGGTATATGGATCGATGAATAAGCCGAGCTTCATTTGGTAAAGTTCGTACAATGAAATTGAAAATAATAATGTTTCAATATTTAGCCTTGGTTATATCCGCCTGGGCGACCTCCGCCTCGTTTCTTTTTTTGATTTAATCGGTAAACAAAACTTAGGCTAAATTGTCTTGAACGCCATTGAAATTCAAAATCAGAATAATAGTTTTCGGCAATGGTTTTGCCAATGCGTTTGCGGCTATTTAAAACATCGCGAATATTAAAAGTAAGCGTGCCTTTGCCCTTTAATACGTCGGTACTTGCGCCAATATCCCAATTATAACGGGCTTTAATTTTGCCTTGTATGTAATTTACAGGCGCACGGTAGTTAAAACTGGTTTGTATATCAAGCTTCTTTTTAATGCTCCATTTACTGCTTACACGAGACATCCAGCTTAAATTTTCAGCACTTAAATCTTGGTTGGTGTCAAAATTTAGATTTTCAAGATTATGAATGACTAAATCAACAGAATCAATTTTACCCTTTGATTGACTACGAAATAGATTGAAGTTAGTGTTTAAACGCCACCATTTAGTTGGCGAATAATTCCAGTTAAATTCAATACCAACTGCATGTTGGGTTGAGATGTTGAAGGGTAGGGTGAAAGTGCCATTGTTTTCAGTATCGGCGGCGGTTAAGCGTTCAATAACACCTGTACGGTAACGATAATAAACACTAGTAAGGATGCTACCTTTATCCCATTGGTGTAAATGTCCTAACTCGGTTGAGTGGGTATATTCTGGGTTTAAATTTGGGTTTCCTGAAAATCGGTTGCGGTCATCAGAATAAGTGAAAAAGGGGAGGAGACTCCGGAAGCCTGGGCGACTTAATCGGCGGCTATAACTTAACTGAAGGCTACTTTTTTCGGTTACCGTGTATGAAAAGTGTGCAGTTGGAAAAGGATCAATATAATTACGAGGATTTTCATAATTATCATTTAAAAGCTTGGTGTTGATGTCGCTAATTTCAACACGTAAGCCGAATTGGTAGCTTAATTTTTTCCACTTGTTACCAAAACTTGCGTAGGCTGCGTAAATATTTTCTTGGTATTGAAATTCATTGTCCAAACCATCAATAGTTGTAAACTCTGTAGCTGTATTACCTTTTGTTTGCCCCAAATAATCGTTTATAATGGTGCGAAATGAACCCTTAATCCCTGCTTCAAATTTTCCATCTTTTTTAAGGGGTTGTACATAATCCGATTGAAAAATAAAGGATTGTTGATCTTCTATATTTGATACTATATCAATATTGCTTGTTTCGTTGTAATTGTAGCTTTCAATTATTTCGTTGTTTTCGGTATCGTCGCCGCGCATCCATTTAAAATCACTGGTCCATGTATGCCCTTTTTTTTTAAACTTTTTTTCGTGAACAAGATTCAATTCATAATCTTGTTTTACTTCTTTTTCGTCATCGGCTCGGTAACTTTCCGCCCAATTTCCGTTTTCATAATCTTGTAAATTATCAAAATCTTTATAGGTGATGTTTGCGGTGTTATTGCCGTTTGAGTGCTTAAACAAAAATGCGCCTGTAAGGGTGTTGGTTTTGTTAATAAAATAGTCCATACCCAAACGAAGGTTGTTGCTTAGACCACCTCTTTCGTGGGTGCGGTCAGTTTCTGTAATGCTGGTAATGCCTTCGTTTGTAAACTCACGATACATATCTCCAAAGCCAGGGTTTTTGCGGTAATCGAAGCCAAAGCTGCTGAATAGATTTACCTTTTTACGGCGATAGTTTAGATTGTAGGAAATGCCGTGATTGTGTGGCCAGCCCGTTTTAACTTCAAAGGAGCCATTTACGCCTTTCTTTTTCTCCTTTTTTAAAACAATGTTGATAATACCTACCTCGCCTTCGGCATCGTAACGGGCTGATGGGTTGGTAATAACTTCTACCTTTTCAATAAGATTGCCTTGCATTTGACGTAGGGCAGAAGTGCCATCTAAACCTACAAGGCCAGAGGGTTTGCCATCAACCAACACTCTAACATTTTGACTGCCACGTAGGCTAACATTACCGTCAATATCTACCTCAACACTTGGAATGTTATCCAAAATTTCTGAGGCACTATTGCCTGTGTTGGTTAAATCTTTACCGATTGTAAAAACTCGTTTGTCAAGGGCTAATTGCATGGTAGTTCGTTCGCCTTGAACGGTTACTTCTTCTAAATCAATATTGCCAGTTGTTAAGGCAATTTTACCTAAATCGGTTGTGGGGTTCTCAACATCAACCTTTATAACTTGCTGCTGAAAAGCTAAAAAATCTATTTTTAAAATAAACTGCCCTGCGCGCATTACTGTTAACTCAAATTCGCCAATATCGTTAGTGGCAACGCCCTTTATTAGTCGCTCGCCTTCGGGTGTGTTTTTGTATAGTGCAATGTTAGCGTAGGGTAGGCTTTCGCCTTGATTATCAACTACTATGCCGATGATTTTTTTGGGAGTACCTTGCGGTTTACTCCCATGATTTGGCTGTGCCAAAAGGCTTATTGTGCATATTATACTTAGGATAAATAGTAGGCTTTTTTGCATAGCGTAAAGGTAGGGATTATGAGGGCTTAGAAAGTATTAAGATTGGTTAATGTGTAGTAAAACAAAAAGATGTATGTGATTAATTTTACATATTATGTGTTTTCGTTTTCAATTCCCCAAAGATCCAATTTTTGATTTAGTAGAGCTATTTCATTGTCAAAACCATTTACAAATTGAAGTAATTTTCTTAAATACGTTAAACTAAGAATGAATTCTTTATCGTCGTTGTTAAGAGAATTTTCATGAAACATGTGATCAAGTACTAACCACAGATAACAAAGAAATGCTGAAGTGATTTTTGGGTTTTGAGAAGATAGTATCTGATTCATTATTTTGATTATATTGAAAAAATGTGGTAAATCTGGCCTTTGAAAAGGCCATAAATTGAAAATAATATTGTTTTCAGATAATTTTTTATAGTTGCGCTTTTCTAGTTTATCAAAAATGTCATTGAAATAACTGGCTATGATTGATTCTCTGTTTTTGCTTAAAATAATTTCAGTTTTTGCTGAATTTCCTGCATTGCTAAAATTGGTGAAATACTCTCTTGTTTTTTGGAATTACATATCTTTACAAATTTAAATATATCCATTGTTTGCTTTTTTATTAGAGTTAAACACAAATGCTTATGTTAGTATTAATGTGTTTTTTGTTATAAAACTAATGGCTCATTTCAAACTTTTGATATAGTTTTAGCCAAATACCTCTTTTCTCTTTTTGCCATATTAATTGAAATTGGCTGCTGCGTTGGAGTAATTCTCTGTGTTGCGGAAGTAGGCTGTTTTGAATGTTGCTATCCAAAATATATTTGCCATTTAACTCCTGACTTAAATTGCTAAATTGCTCTTTTTTTTCGGTTTTTAAATCTGTTAAATATAAACTATTGTAAGTAGGAAAAGCGGTGCTTACTTCATTAATATTAATGTTGTTTTTGCTAAGGTAATCCATAGCATTTTGACGGAGTTGAAAATAGGGGAGATGTGCTAAACTGGCATCCCAGGCTTGGGTGTAGCGCGGAGGGTAAACCCATAAATGCCCTGAATAAAGTGCTACGAAGGCTAGTGTTAAAATGGAGTAACTTAACCATTTAAAATTGATATTAATTGCATAGTAAATGAAGACTAAAAAGGCTAATATGAATAATGGTATTAAGTAACGTTGATGAACATTGCCTGAACGTAAAAGCATTACTATACTCATTGCTGTGAAGCCAATTATACAAAATGAAATAAGGGTTTTAATTTGTTGATTTTTTGGGGTTTTTTGCTTGCCCAAGCTTTGTGCCATTTTTTTCCAAAATAGATGGTAAATGGTTACGATAATTGCTAAAGCCCAAACGAAAACCCTACCATAGTCAAGCATTGCCCAAAGTAGCATTTTAAGGTGATAAAATATGTTGCTATCTAATTTCCATTGGTGGCGGGCCGACCATGTTGAATCTGGTGGGCTAAACATAAATCCTTGAGCCAAATAATGATAAGTGTACCATACAATTATTAAAAATGCTGCCGTAAAATAGGGTAGTGCTATTTTTTTTAAATTAAATAAAAATTCATTTTTAGACTGCTGATTCTTGTTTAGTATGAATACAAATTCAGTGAGTGCAAAAACCACGCACCAAATACTGCCTCTAATACTTGAAAACCCTAAAAGTATTAAGCCAGTAAATCGGTAATAATTATTGTTTAGTAGTATTCCGTTAAGCGTAAACAAAATGCCTGTAACTAAAATTATTTCTGGTGAAACCATAGTGCTGTGTGCCAAAAAGCTTGGCTCAGCAAAAAGAGCTAGTAAGCCTAGCCACCAAAATTTTGGTGCTAACACTTGCTTTATTAATTGACACCATTGCCAGGCAATTAATAGCAAAAACGGCAACATTGTTAAATGTGCAGAAATGAGGTTTAATCCGAAGATTTTATAGTTGAGTGCTACTAGCCAGCCCAATAGTGGTGGGTGACCATGGTCAATTTGAGCAAGAACGGTTAATGGGAATAATCCATTTTCAAAAAAATGTAGGGCAAAGCGGTTGACTATTGATATATTATCCCAAAAGTAGGGGAGTTGCATGCTCAACAAAAAAATGGCAAAGCATATAAGCCCTGCCATTTTAGTTAAATGATTGTTGATTAGTGCTTGCATTTACAGAAACAATTATTCAGCAATAACAAGATATTTATGTTTTTTGCCTTTTTGTACTAAGATAAAAGAATCGTTTAGTAAATCGTTTGCGGTAATTGAACCGTCAAGACTTACTTTTTCCATATTGATTTTTATGGAGTTTTGTTGTAATGCGCGACGGGCTTCGCTTTTACTTGGTAAAATACCTGTATGTTCCGACAAAAAATCAATTAAACCTAATTGTTCGCCGTGTTGTTTGCGATCAATTTTAAAAGTAGGGACTCCTTCTAGGATTTCTAAAAGCTGGCTTTTACTTAATGTTGTTAAATCCTCTTTGCTTCCTTTAAATAAAATTTGCGAAGCGGTAACGGCTTGTTGCCAAGCTTCTTCACTATGAATCATCGTGGTTACTTCTTGTGCTAATCTTTTTTGTAAAATTCGTGTGTGTGGTTGGATTTTATGTTCCTCAATTATAGCCTCAATAGTGGCTTTATCTAATAAAGTGAACTTTTTGATGTACTGTTCGGCATCGGCATCGCTGCTATTAATCCAAAATTGGTAGAATTTATATACAGATGTTTTATCGGCACTTAGCCAAATGGCCCCACCTGCTGTTTTACCGAATTTTGTACCGTCAGACTTGGTAATTAAAGGGCAGGTTAATGCAAAAGCTTCGCCACCCGCCATGCGGCGTATCAATTCGGTGCCGGCTGTAATATTGCCCCATTGGTCGGAACCACCAAATTGGATTTTACAATTATAATTTTTCCACAGGTAATAAAAGTCGTAGCCTTGAATAAGTTGATAACTAAATTCAGTAAATGAGATGCCGCTATCCATACGTTTTTTTACGGAATCTTTCGCCATCATATAGTTAAGAGTGAGGTGTTTTCCGATGTCGCGTAAAAATTCTAAAACGGTCATATCCTTATACCAATCGTAATTGTTAACTACTTTGGCTCCGTTGTTTTCTTGGTCAAAATCTAAGATTTTTGCAAAGTCTTTTTTCTGTCCTTCAAGATTTAACTGTATCTGTTCGGGGGTTAAAAGGTTGCGCTCGGCGCTTTTGCCCGATGGATCGCCCACCATGCCAGTTGCCCCGCCCATTAAAGCAATGGGCTGATGCCCGTGGCGTTGCAGGTGAACCAATAACATTAATGAAGCTAAATTGCCAATATGTAAACCGTCGGCAGTTGGATCAGTTCCTAAATAGCCTACTACTTTTTCTTTGTTTAATAATTCTTCCGTTCCGGGGGTTAAATCGTGTATCATTCCCCTCCATTTTAACTCCTCAACCAAGCTCATGTTTAAAATTTTGTGCAAAATTAGAGTAATGCTTTACTAAGCGTATAATTTAATTGTTTTTTATTTTTTTCTATCCACTTTTAACTACGTATATTTACCGTGCGAAAATATGGGCATGAGCAAGCTATGTCTATTTGAATTTGAAAACTTTTTTATTGACTATAAATTAAAAACTATGCAAAAACGCTTTACTCTATTAACATTGTTGGCATTGTTTATTACATGCTTTAGTGTTAATGCACAAATTACACCACCTTATGGAACATGTGGTGCTACATCGGGAGCTTATGAAGCCCCAGCTGGTGTTGAAACTGGTGAGGATGGGAATCCTATATTGTATGTTGATGGCTCAAACAGTGCCAGCTTTATGCAAACGCCAACTGGTGGAAGTTTACCAGATAATACTTATGTATTTGATGCGATTGATTATGAAGATGGTGTACCAGTTGATACCTTTTTGGTAATTAGCGATGATTACGTTTTTGATTTAACGGATTTGGTGGCATTAGGACTAGATGTAGGCGATGTTTTACATGCCTACTCTATAACTTATGATATTGCTACTATTAACACGATTGCTACTGGTGTTGAAGCTCAGTGTGCAACATTAGAAATTTTAACGGGTAACGATCAGGTTTGCGAAATTTTAGCTGAAATACAAGCTGGTGGTGGTTTTCAAAGTTTAGAAGATGCTATTACATTGGCTGGTTTATTTTTTGGCGAAATTCCTAGTGTAAGCGAAGCTGCTTTTCAATTAGATACTTTAAATATTATTTTAGAGCAATTTGGACCACTATTAGGAATTACTGATGATTTATGTTTTGCTTACGATGGTTTTGAAACCATTAACATAGTAACAGCACCACCAAGTTGTGATGCTACAGCAACAACATTAACTAATGATGATGTTACCATTTGCTTAAATAGTGATGAAACTAGCGTAACCGCTGTTACTGATGGTAGCGAAGGCGACCAGCAAGTTACTTATGTAATTACGGATGAAACGGGCGGTACTATTTTAGGAATGTCCGACTCGCCAACTATTAATTTTGGTGCATCAACTGCTACTATTTTAGATTTTGAATCTCCTTCAACAACTTCTAACTTCCAGGCATTTGGAGGAAGTATTGAAGGGCTTATGTATGGACCTGTAGCTAACCCTGACCCTAGTGGTGTTAATACAAGTGCAAATGTTATTATGTTTAATAAAGCTGTAGGTTCTGCTGATTGGAGTGGTGGTTTTGCTAACCCTGCACCAACAAATGAGGTTGATTTAACTGCAGGTGGAGAAGTATGTATTAGTGTTTGGATGGATGCGCCTCGTACAGTTACTATTAAATTAGAGAACTCTGCAACTAATCCTAATACTTGGGAACAAACTGTTGCAAACAATGTTATAAATGAGTGGGTTGAAATTTGTTTTGATTCAAATGCACTTTCAACTGATGGTAATGGTAATATTGCTGCTGGGCATTCTTTCCCAACAGTTGTTGTTTTCTTTAACTTATTAGTACCAGTTGGTGATACTGATGAAATTACTTACTTTGATAATATTACAGTGGTAACTCCTGGCGCACCTCCTGGTGTATGCTTAATTTGGGCAGTAACGCATGATGGTACTTTAAATGCACCAACGGATCAAGTTGCAGATTTAGAAGGATGTTTCGCTTTATCAAATTCTGTTGCGGTAACTCGTGAGGAGTGCGTTGCTGGTTGTATGGATGCTTCATCTTGTAATTACAATCCAGATGCACTTTTAGATGATGGAAGTTGTGTTTATGCAACTGGATGTGATGTATGTGATGGCGAAGGTGGGGTAACTGATAATCCCGAAGCAGGTGAAAGTTGTGACGATGGTGACGCAACTACTGAAAATGATGTAGTTCAAGGAGATTGTAGCTGTGCAGGAACGCCAATTGTTACTACTTGCGATTTAGTATTACAAGTAATTGAAGATTGCGATGAAGATGCAGGTGTATCAGCTATTACTTTATTGGTAACAGGTACTACATCAACTAGTGCTACTGTAAATGGTACATTTAATTTAGAGTTAACTGTTGGTGAGCCTTTATTTGTTGGTACTTTAAGTGATACTGATACTTATAGCCTTACTTTATCTGATGATAATGGACAGTGTGGCGAAACAATTAATGGAATAGTAAGCTGTGTTAAAGATGAAACTTGTGATTACAGCATTGAAATTATTGATGAGTGTGATACGGAAACTGGCGCATATACATTTGGTTTTATCGTAAATAGCGATTCGCAAACAACAGCAAATGTTACAGGCTCGTTTACTGGTGAGGTTAATGTTGGCGAATTAAACACTATGACATTGGTTGATGGTGATGTTTGGAACTTGAGCGTAAGCTTAAATGATGAAGAATGTACAAGTGTTGATGGTGTTGTAAGCTGTGTTAAAGATGAAACTTGTGATTACAGCATTGAAATTATTGATGAGTGTGATACGGCAACTGGCGCATATACATTTGGGTTTATCGTAAATAGCGATTCGCAAACAACGGCAAATGTTACAGGCTCGTTTACGGGCGAGGTTAATGTAGGCGAATTAAACACAATGACATTGGTTGATGGTGATGTTTGGAACTTGAGTGTAAGCTTAAATGGTGAAGAGTGTACAAGTGTTGATGGTATAGTAAGCTGTGTTAAAGATGAAGCTTGTGATTACAGCATTGAAATTATTGATGAGTGTGATACAGCAACTGGTGCATATACATTTGGTTTTATTGTAAATAGCGATTCGCAAACAACAGCAAATGTTACAGGCTCGTTTACGGGCGAGGTTAATGTAGGCGAATTAAACACAATGACATTGGTTGATGGCGATGTTTGGAATTTGAGTGTAAGCTTAAATGGAGAAGAATGTACAAGTGTTGATGGTGTTGTAAGCTGTGTTAAAGACCAAACTTGTGATTATAATTTAGTTATTGAAGATGAGTGTGATACAAATACTGGTGTGTTTACTTTGGCATTTACTGTTGAAAGTGATACTTACGCTACAGCTGAAGTAAGTGGTACATTTAATGGTACTGTTAATACTAATGAGTTAATTATTGCTGGAAGTATTGCTGATGGAGATTCATGGAGTTTAGATGTTTTACTTGACGACGAAGTTTGTGTAACAGCAAGTGAGCAGGTTAGCTGTATTAAAGATGCTTGCCCAGACCCTATTGTATTAACAGTTGATACAATTTGTAATGATATTGCTGGTGAATACACTTTAACATTTATTATAAATGGTGCTAGTGGTGAGTATAATTTGAGCGGTGGATTAAATATGACTGTTGAAGCTGATGAATTTATTTCTGCTGGTCCTTTTGCAAATGCTGATGTATTTACAATGACAATTTCGGATGCTGATGGCGATTGTGATGATGTTATATTCTCATCTTCTCCTGAGTGTGTTAAAGTTAGTTGCGATGAGCCAATTACGGCTGTTGTAGATACTTTATGTGATACATCAACTGGTGAGTACACTTTGCAAATTGTTATTAATGGTGGTAGCGGTGCATATAATTTGTCGGGCAGTTATAACGGTGGCGCAGCAGCAGGCGAAAATATATTTGCTGGTCCTTTTGCTGATAATGAAACATTTATCGCAACAATTAGCGATGCAGACCCTGAAAGTGTTTGTGATGACGTAACTCTTGAAGTTACACCTAATTGTGTTAAAGCTGAGTGTGAAGATCCTATTGTTATTAGCTCTGAAATAAACTGTGTTGATAACACGCCTTTTTATACGGTTACTTTCTCAGTAACTGGTGGTACGGGAGTTTATGATATTACAGGTTCATTTGAAGGTACTATTAATGCTGGAGATGTAATTACAACTGATGCTATTGCAGAAGATGAAGGATATAGCATTATTGCTGATGACCAAGATGTTACTGAATTATGTGATACAGCAGTTGAAATTGGTGAATTAGAAGAGCCTTGTTTCATTCCAAACTCAATTGGTGATACTGTATTTGAGGATACAAATGGTAATGGAATACAAGATGAAGGCGAGCCTGGTATTGCGGGTGTAACAATTACTCTAACTGGCCCTGCCGGACCACAAACTACTACTACTGATGAAAATGGTAACTACATTTTTGAAGATTTACCTGATGGTACTTATACGGTTACAGTAGGTACTGGTCCTGATGGTACTTTGATAACTACTGATGGTTCGTTTGAAATTACTGTAGCAGGTGGTGAATATAATGGTACTGGAGACTTTGGTTTCCAACCGATTGTTTGTGAAGATTTTGATGTATTCTTTGAGCAAATTTGCCCACAACCTGCTGATGGTACTTATGACTTACAAGTATTTATATTTGGTGGTACTGAGCCTTACACTTTAGCTGGAGATTTTAATGGTACTATTGAGGGTAATGAAATATTAGTTTCAAACTACGAAGATGGCTCACCTTATAGCTTTTTAATAACTGATGCGTTTGGCTGCGATACTTTAATTACTAATGAAACAGAATCATGTGTTAAAACTGATATTGAGTTGTTAACGTTTGATGGATTTGCTCGTGAAACAACTAATTTGTTGGAGTGGACAACTGCAAGCGAAATTGAAAATGATTACTTTATTGTTGAGCGTTCAGCTAATGGTGTTACATTTGAAGAAATTGGGCATGTGAATGGTGCGGGTAATTCTGTATCTCCAATTGGTTATAACTTAGTTGACCAAACACCAATTGCTGGCTTAAATTACTACCGTTTGTTAACGGTTGATTTTGATGGAAACAGCAAAATAGCTAGCCAAATTATTACTATTGATCGTACAACTCAATTAGATATTATTCATGTTGATGCTACTGGTGGCGATTTAGTTGCTAATATTAATAGCAATACTGCACAGGCTGCAACTATTACAGTTTATGATGCAGCAGGTAAATTAATAACAAACCAGAAAGTTGAATTAACTGGCGGCTTAAATAATATTGTTATGAATGCTTCAGCAATGAGCAATGGCATTTACTTTTTAAATGTTGAAGCTGCTGGAGAGCAAGTAAGCACTAAGTTTGTAAAACAATAAGGTTTACAAATTAAAATATTTTAAAGCCTCATTCTTAATTGAATGGGGCTTTTTTATTTATAATTACAGGGGGGCTTTGTTAGCTTAAAATGAGATTAATCTAATTGAATATCTATGCTATTTTACTCTTGTAAAAAGCTTGTTAGCTAAACTAGTTAAGTGTTGTTTTGAGTTAGGGCAGTTAACTTGATTTAGATGTTTAAATGCTTTTTCTTGGTATTTTGTCATTTCGGCTTTGCATAATTTTGGAATGTCTAGCGCAATATAAAGCTGTTTAACTTGTTCTATTTTTTCATTTTCATCACTAATATTCATTAGTAATTGAGTTTTTGAAGGGGCTAAATTTTTAGCAGTTATCAACAAAAAGGTTTGCTTGTTTTGAGCAATATCACCACCTACTTTTTTACCAAATTTTGCTGTATCGGCAAAAGCATCTAAATAATCGTCCATTAATTGAAATGCAATACCGATGTTTTTACCAAATTCGTAAAGATTAATTTGGTTGGTTTTTGAGGCATTGGCCAAAAGTGCGCCTATTTGTAAACTTGCTCCAAGTAAAACAGAAGTTTTAAGGCTTATCATGTTGATATATTCTTCGATTGTAACATTGGCTTTAGTTTCAAAAGCCATATCAAAGCTTTGTCCTTCGCAAACTTTAATGGCGTTATCACTAAATATTGAATATACATTGGGGTGTTTATCCAAATATTTTTCGAGTAGTTTATAGCAATATGCCAACATTACATCGCCTGATAAAATGGCATTGTTAACGCCAAATTTATGATGTACACTTGTTTCGCCTCTTCTTATTGGGGCTTCATCCATTACATCATCATGTACTAAACTAAAATTATGAAAAAGCTCAATTGCATAAGCTACTTCAAAAGCATAATTAATGTTATTATTAAAAAGTTGATGCGCCATTAAGCATAAAACTGGGCGGATTTTTTTCCCTTCTTGTTCCATTATATAGTTAATGGGGGCGTAAAGTAAATTTGGTTTACCAGTAATAAGCGGCTTATGGCATAGGCTTTTATAGGCCTGCAAACAATCTTGATAATTCATAAATCAATTTGTAACTGCATAATTACTTAAAAGGTGTTAATGTTTATAATTTTTGTAAAAAAGCTTAGTACAATAAAAAGGTATTAATGTAGGTTAATTGTTTAATTTTACGCTATGCCAGTTGAAACAGGACAACAATTAATAAAGTTAGAGGATTTACATCAGTTTGATAATTTTGAAATTTTAGCTAAACAAGTAGTTGAAGGCACAATTATCGGTTTGCATAAATCGCCTTTTCATGGTTTTTCGGTTGAGTTTGCCGAACATAGATTGTTTAATAATGGCGACCCTTTAAAAAATATTGATTGGAAAGTTTATGGGAGGACGGATAAGCTTTTTGTAAAACGATTTGAGGAAGAAACGAACTTACGTTGTAGAATTATTTTAGATGTTTCGTCATCAATGTATTACCCAATTGAGGGCAACCCAGCCAGTAAATTGGTAACCAATAAGTTAAACTTTTCGGCGGTTTCGGCGGCAGCATTAATGCACATTTTTAAAAAGCAACGCGATGCAGTGGGTTTATCAATGTTTACGGATGAGTTGTTGGTACATACCAATGCTAAATCAACAACCAAGCATCATAATATGTTGTTAGCAAAAATTGAGGAATTGGTGCGTAATCCTGAGCAGAATAGACCGACTGATGCAGCAGTTAGTTTACATCGTATTGCTGATGATATTCATAAACGCTCATTGGTTATTTTGTTTTCGGATATGTTTGATAAAACTGAAGATCAATCTGCCCTATTTGATGCCTTGCAGCATTTAAAGCATGCAAAGCATGAGGTAATTGTTTTTCATGTTGGTGATTATGCTACTGAAATTGATTTTGAGTTTGATAACCGCCCGTATCATTTTGTTGATATGGAAACAGGAGAGGAAGTTAAGCTAACATCAAACAAGATTAAGCAGCAGTATAAAGCGCAAATGGAAAAGCGTAAATCGGATATATATTTAAAGTGTGCGCAATTTAAAATTGATTTTGTTGAAGCAGATATTAGGAAAGATTTTACCCAAATTTTACTTCCGTATTTGAATAAGCGAACCCGAATGAATGTGTAAAGATGATTGACTACCCAAATGCCAAAATAAACTTAGGTTTGTATATTACGGGTAAACGACCCGATGGTTTTCATAATATAGAAACCGTTTTTTATCCTATTGATTGGTGCGATGTGTTGGAAATTACACCAAGCGAAACAATGGAGTTTGACTATTTTGGTTTGCCAATACCCGGTAATAAACACGATAATTTGATATTGAAAGCCTATCATTTTTTAAATGAAGATTTTCAGCTTCCTCCATTAAATTTTCAGTTGTTAAAAAATATACCAATTGGTGCTGGTTTGGGTGGCGGTTCATCGGATGGGGCTTTTGCGCTGAAGATGATGAATGACTATTTTAATCTTAAATTAAAATGTAATCAAATTGAGCTTTTGGCTGCCCGTTTAGGTAGCGATTGCGCTTTTTTTATTGATAATGTACCAGCCATTGCAAGGGGAAAGGGCGATATTTTAAAACCTATTGATTTAAGCTTAAAGGGTTATACTATTGTTTTGGTATATCCTGATGAGCATATAAACACGGGTTGGGCCTATAGTCAAATTACACCAAAAAAGCCTGAAAGGAATTTGACAGAAACAATAATGTTACCCGTTAAGCAATGGAAGGATAATTTGGTTAATGATTTTGAAGAAGTAGTTTTTAAGGCCTATCCGCGGGTGCGCGATTTGAAAATTAGTATGTATATGAACAATGCAGTTTATGCGGCTATGAGTGGTAGCGGCTCAACTGTATTTGGGCTTTTTGATAAACAGGGCGATATTGATAATTTAAAAACAACATTAGAGGATAAAGCTTATACTTATCGCATTTTTGATTTATGAGGGATTTGAATTTTAAAAGACTTGGCCAGGGCGATGAGCATATTATAATTTTACATGGATTATTTGGGATGTTGGACAATTGGCTAAGTATTGCAAAACAAATAAGTGCTGATATGCCAACGGTTTCCGTTTGGTTGCTTGATCAACGTAACCATGGAAAATCGTTTCATTCAGATGATTTTAATTATTATTTATTGGCCAATGATGTGCTTGAATTTATGGATAGCCATGATATTGAAAGGGCTATTGTTGTTGGGCATTCAATGGGGGGTAAGGTAGCTATGCAGTTGGCTTGTGAGCATCCGCAATTGGTTAAGCAGCTTATTGTGGTTGATATTGCGCCAAAAAGTTACGAACGAGGTCATGATGAGATTTTTGATGCTATTTTAAATCTTGACTTAACTAAAATAAGTAAACGTGGTGAGGCAGAAGAGCGTTTGATGGAGTTACTTGAATCTGAAATGGTGGTTTCTTTTCTACTTAAAAATTTGAAAAGGGGGAAAAACGGTGCTTTTGAATGGAAGGCAAACTTTCAATCGCTTTATGAAAATTATGATGATATACTCATCAATTCTTTATCCCCATACGATGAGTATGATAGTGAATGTTTGTTTATTAAGGGGGGAGCATCAAGCAGATATATTGAATTAGATGATTATGAAATGCTGCTGGATAAATTTCCGAATGCTAAAATTGAAATAATTGAGGGCGCAGGGCATTGGGTTCATGCAGAAAAACCAGAAGAACTTTTGATGCTTTTTAAGCAATTTATGGACTAGTAAATATTAGCATGGCACAATGGTTCAATTTTTGACTAATTAATAATGCGCCAGGTTGATATTTTAAATATTAACCGTTGATAAACTGGATAAAACTAAAAATTGATGACACTACACAGGTAATTGCACCGCAATGGCTAGCGGCTGTATGTGCTATACTCGTACTTTTATCGGGTTGGTTATACACTAGCGATGCGGAAACTACCTTGATAACCGCTATTCGGATAGGCATTGTACTATTTGACATAGCTTTGGTGTTTTATACCTTGTTTCCTGCCAATTACTCGCCTTATAGCTCATTTATAAATGAAGTTATTATTGCTGGCAATAGTTTGTTTTTGCTTGTACAAGTGTATTTAAGCGACATGAACCCAGAGATAGCGTACTTTACACTACTATCTGTATATTTTATAGGACAGTTTACTAACCACAAAAGCTTTTTCCGATATTACCCTTTATTACTTTTCGTTGTATGGTATTTAATAGTTGTTATAAACAATAATCCTGAAATTAATGTTTATGTTTTGCTACTTATTGCATTTGTTTTTAGTGTTGCCATTTTTTGGATTAATAGGCAAAGGATTGATTTGTTTGAAAAGCTGAGTAATCAAAAAATAGCTTATCAAGAAAGTAATGAGCTTTTTCAAAGCATGTTTGCTAAGTCGCCAATTGGCTCGGCATTAATTGATAAAAACTTGTATTTAAAACGAGTAAATAATGCACTTTGCGATGTTTTGGGCTATGATGCTAGTAGGCTTAGTAAAATGAAAATAATTGATATTGCTACCGAGGAAATGATGAGCGTTGATAGACAAATTTTTAAAAGTATTTTTTCGGGAAACAATCAGTTTTACAAAACTGAACGGCGTTTTATAAAAAAAGATGGGGAAGCCATTTGGGTGAATATGTCGTTATCAGCAATATCAAACGAAAATGGTGAGGCTGTTTATACTTTAATGATTGCAGAAGATATTGGGGAACAAAAAGTATCGGAAACGCAGATTAAACAGTATGCAGATGAATTGGAGAAGTGTTATAAAGAAATTGAAACGCTAAATTTAATAACATCGGGTAACTTACAAACTCCGCTACGAGAAGTTTCAAATTATTTGGATTGGTTAGCGATTAAAAAGGTAAAACCTGAAGATTTTCAGATGGTTGATGCAATAGGGCATGCAAAAAATAGTGTTGACAAAATTAGAATGCTCATTTCTGACTTAATGCAGTATGCGCAAATTGATAGGCGTAAGCCTAGATTTACGGATGTTGATATTGAGCGTTTGTTAGAACAGGTGGTTAATAACCTTGGTGAATTAATTGAAGAAAAAAGTGCTATTGTACATTATGAAGATTTACCGATTATTTTGTGCGACGAATCGGATACACGACAGGTTTTTCAACAGCTAATAAAAAATGCTATTGTACATTGCAAGGGTAAGGTGCCTATTGTTAAAATAGGTTTTATGGAGGATACTGATAAATGGATTTTTCAGGTAGTTGATAATGGTAGTGGTATTTCAGTTAATGAAAAAGAAAGGATTTTTGATTTGTTTTATCAAATGGAAAATCGTAAAAATACGGTAACAGGCAGTACGGGAATTGGCTTGGCAATGGCAAGAAAAGTAATTAATAGGGTAGGCGGCGATATTTGGGTAAGCAGCCAAGAAGGCGTGGGCTCTACTTTTTATTTTACTATCCCCAAAAAATTGGATTATAGTTTGGGGGTTGACTAGTTTAAATTGAAAAGGGTAGTTATAAAATAACTACCCTTTTATTGTAATTTTTTGTGAATTTTACATACTATATGTAAAGCCAACGCTAAATCTACGGCCAGGATTCCAAAATTCGTAAGTACGGTTTTCGGCGTTAAATGATTCGTATTGTTTGTGTTTATTGGCATTTAAAATATTATCTGCCGCAAGACTTAACTTGCACTTATTATCCTTCGCAAATTTGTAGGACATTTTAAAGTTAAGGCTGTGAAATGGTTGCTCGTAAACATCGGGTAAACGCCCAATACCAACCACTGCTAATCGCTTGCCTTGAACGTTGTAGCTTAAATTAGCATCAAAACGTTTTAGTGGGCTGGTGTAGTTAAGGTAAGTATTTACAATGTATGGCGATTGCCCAAACATTTCTCGCTTGCCTGTAATTACCTCGCCATCCCGTGCAAAGTTTTTACGCCCTTTAATCTCTTCTTCCGTCATTTGAACTTGAGATTTGATGTAGGTAAGGTTAGTACCTATTGATAAACCATCTAAAGCATCTGTAATGAACTTTAGGTTTTTACGGGCTTCAAACTCCACTCCATAAACATTAGCACTTTCAGCGTTTTGCGGCTGAACCTCGTCGGGGGCTTCATCAAAGGCTACAATTTCAATAGGGTTCAGGAATTTTTTGTAAAAACCACTTACTGAAACCATTTCGCCTGGCTTGTAAAACCACTCCCAACGAATATCAGTATTATGAATTTTGCTTTGAACTAAATCCAAGTTTCCGCTATATCTACGGTTTTGAATTGGGTCGTAAATTTGAGAATAAGAAATTTCGCGGAATGAAGGTCGAGCAACAGAGCTATTATATGATGCTCGCAAATTCATGTTTTCAACCAAATTATAAATAAGGTTTAATGAAGGGAGAATGCAAAGTTCGTTTAACACAACATCGTTGTTTAAAACATCAGTTCCATCAACATTTTGCCCTGTATAGCGATACAAAGCATGCTCAATTCGTAAACCATAAATGGCTTTAAATTTTCGTGTTATTGGCAACTCTTGCATGGCATAAGCAGCAGCAATGTTTTGGTTGGCTGTAAAGGTGTTGGCATCTTGTAATATTTGATTACCAAGGGCATAAGTGCCAATACCAGAACCTTCAACTGTGCTGGTTTCGGGTGTCCAAAGGTTTTCTTCGGCAAAATACCAGTTAGGGTCGCCTGTTAAATTGTCGGTATTGTTATTGAAGAAATTAATGCTGATATTCTCGTATGACCTTTTCTTGTAGGTTTCCAATAAACCAAATTTAATTTTTGATTTACCTTCATTCCAAACGGTTAAAGGTACGGTTACATCAACACGGAAGCTTTCGTTCATTTCCTTTAAATCGCGGTAAATTCTTCTAATTTGTGCGCCTTCGGCTTGACGGAAAGTATAGATTTTTTCTCCTTCGTCACTTTCTTCAACGTTTAAGCTTGTAGTGCGAATGTCGGGGTCGTTAATTGATGAAAAGGTTAAAGCGTTTCGCCATTCAACATCAACTTTATTAAAACGGTGTTTACCGTCAATCCCGAAGTTAGTAACTGAACGTTCGGTAAATTCGAGGTTGCTTTTCTCAAGGGTGGTTGGGTTGTCAATATAATCAATATTGGTAAGGAAAGAGGCTTTTTTAATCGCACTTTGCGTGCGTAAAGCGGTTAGTGAAAACTTGTGTTTTTCAAATTTGAATGAGGTTCCCACTAAGCCCGTCCATGAAGCTTCATTAATACCAACACTACCTTTTGAACTGCGTGATAATTCAAGTTGATTGTTGCTTAAATCGGATGTTTTACGGTAGTCGTTAAACTCGTATTTATCTGAAAATTGAAACTCGTTTTTGTAGCTAAGGGCAACGTTAAAGCCAATGTCCATCTTCTCCTTATTGTATTGATTGCCGTAGCCTAATGAATAGCTTTGGTCGATAAAACTTTTCATGTTTTCAATGGCCATAGTGCCGCTAAAAGCCGACGTTAAATCACTAAGGCGTTGGCTGTTTAAAGATTCATCGGGTAAAACGGTATTTTTTGCAATTGGCAAAGCGCGTGAGCCGTCATCAAAACCTAGCCAATCGGTTTTACCGCCTTTGTAAGAAACGAAATTGTTGTTTAAGCTTGAGCCTACTCTAAAACCAAAGCTTGTTGAAAGGCTAAGGGTTTCACGTTCAGGAAAATCTTTAGTAGTAATATTAACCATACCGCCTGTAAAATCACCTGGTAAATCGGGGGTAAAGGTTTTGTAAACCACAATGTTATCTAATAGATTAGTTGGGAATATATCCATTTGAACATTGTTGCGGTCGGGGTCTAAACCCGGAATTTCCATGTTGTTTAATATGGTTTTGGTGTATCTATCGCCTAAGCCACGCACATATACATGCTTACCACCTTCAACCGAAACACCAGGCACTCGCTTAATGGCTGCTGCTGCATCACCGTCGCCAGTTTTACTAAATGTTTGTGCCGATATACCATCTAACAAGTTAGCCGATTTTTTTTGCATGCTTAAAAGGGCATTGCTTGTATTACGGCTAGCCTTTGCAGTAACCACTATTTCTTCAAGCCCTGTAACTTCTTCCGCCATTCCTAAATCAATAATGGTAACTTGGTTGGCTTTTACGGCAACATCGGTTACTTTTTGTGAGGCAAAGGAAATGTAAGAGAAGCTTAAAGTGTAATTGCCTTCGGGCACTTTAATGGTGTAATTACCATCAATGTCGGTTGAGGTTCCTGTGCCAAGCGACTCAATTAATACCGAAACGCCAATTAGCGGATCGCCAAACTCTTGGTCGATTATTGTTCCTCTAATTGTGCCGTTTTGTGCAGCAATGCTAAAGGATACTAACATTAAAACTAGGCTTAGTAAACGGGTTTTCATAAGGTGATTTTTAAAGGCAATAATTTTGATAATAAGGAATAGTTTGTTTTTATAATTTGTTGTTTGCATCTGTCCATGTCCAGCCTGTAAATTCAGTTGTATTTGCGCCTGTGCTGGCTGCTCCAACAATGTTAACTCCAGTAATGGCAGCATCAAGGGCCGCTTGGTCAATATTCGCTTCGCAAGCCTCAACCTTAGTGTAGGCATTAATGCAATTTTCAACCGTTAATCCCAAAGCAATTATTTCAACATTATTGAAGCTTAAATCGCCGCTTAAAATTTTATCGTAAGCATCAAGTTTATCCGCACAATTGTTATCGGCATCAAAGCCTTTACTAACCTCAATAAAATTGCTTGCTGGCGAGTAACCCGCAAAAGTTGTATTAATGATTGTGCCTTGTGCTTTATCTTTTAAATCGGCACCGCCACCAGATTGATTGGTGTTGATAATTGTACCGTTAGTAAGTGTGAATTTGCCATCGGTATAGGTTGTGCCTTCAATACCGTCAATTTCTAAAGCCATATCGGTATCGCCACCGTGAATGATTAGGAAATTGTCAATAGTTCCCGCATAATTTTGGTCAATATCAATAGCATCATCGCCTTGAAAAGCAACAATTGCATTGTCGATGTTTACTGTACCACCAAAGCATTCAATACCATCATCTAAATTTCCTATAACTTCAACATGGTTTATTGTTGTGCCGCTACCAACGCCACCTAAAGTGATGCCGTTAATTTCGTTTCCTTCGCCAATTAAAACACCACCATGACGAACTGATACATATTCTAAAACACCTGAATTATCTTCAGTATTTGAGCCGCCGTATTTTCCGTAACCTTCGGCAGCAGGTAACCCTTCAATATTCGCTTCGGTATCGCCATCGCCGGCTGATATAGGGGCGTTTCCTAAAATAATTAAGCCCCCCCATTTTTGGCGATCGTTTTCATTTAAGTTTGAACCCGTAATTTGTCCAACTTCAATATCATCTAAAACTGATGTGAAAATGATAGGGTTACTAGCTGTACCCATTGCCATTATTTTGGCATCGCGGGTAATTATTAAGGCTGTTGCATCTGTTTCAGTGCCTTGAGCAGCTTTTAATATGGCTCCAGCACCAATAGTTAAGGTTGCACCATTTTCAACAACAATTTTGCCTGATAAGTTGTAAATTGTATTGCCTTCAAGCGTTAAATCATTTGAAATAGTGCCTGTAATCGTGCTTCCTGAAATGGCAAGTGAGCAATCAGAACCAGTAAAACCTTCATCGCAGTCGCAGATACCGTCAATGCACTCGCCATTAAGGCATTCAATGTTTTCACAATTATCGGTACAAGCGGTAAAAAGGCTGGTTAAGCTAACGAAAAAAAGTAGATAGGCTAATTTTTTCATTTAAGGTTGGGTTGGTTAATTGCTTTGATGTTGCAAATATGACCGCTGCGTTTTACCCTAACCTTATTGACCTATTAAGGCTGTATTAACAATTAAGCTTTATTATTAAACCAAAATGAAGTTGTATTAATTAATTATTGTGTTGCTTTTTTAAGCTGTTGATTAATAGTGTTTTATGGTAATTTTAATGTTAAGAATACCTTTGTGGCTATATAAGATGAAACTTTTTTTAGTTTTGTTGAGTAGATGTTTTTGTAAAATTAAGAACTTGTTAAACCAAAAAGTGGGGTAGGTTGTTACAAAACATCTTTTCCGAAATTTAGGATTTTGCCCCATATAAAGTATGATAAATTTTAGCCCTTTAAGGCACTCAATACATTTTGTTCAATGCGTTGTTGAATGTTTGCTGTATCAGCTTTTTCAAATTGTTTGCCTGTAATATTTTCAAATAACTCAATATATCTTTCGGTTACTGAATTGATAAACTCATCAGGCATATCAGGAATTTGTTGCCCTTCTTTACCTTGAAATCCGTTTGCCATTAACCATTCGCGAACAAACTCTTTTGATAATTGACGTTGTTTTGCATTAGCATCCAACAACTGTTGGTAAGTATCGCCGTAAAAGTAACGCGATGAATCAGGTGTGTGGATTTCGTCAATCAAGTAAATTTGATCACCTATTTTACCAAACTCATATTTTGTATCAACGAGAATTAAGCCTCGCTCTTCCGCCATTTCTGTTCCTCGTTTAAATAAGGCACGGGTGTAATTTTCAAGCTGAATGTAATCTTTTTCGCTAATTATGCCCTGCTCTAAAATTTCTTCTCGGCTAATATCTTCATCATGCCCCTCTAATGCTTTAGTTGTTGGGGTGATGATTGGTTCAGGAAAGCGTTGGTGCTCTTTCATGCCTTCAGGTAAAGTAACACCACAAAGCTCGCGTTTACCACTTTTGTAGGTACGCCAAGCGTGCCCTGTTAAATATCCACGGATAACCATTTCAATCATTAATGGTTCACAGCGTTTACCCATGCTAACGGTTGGATCGGGGGTACTATCTAGCCAATTAGGTACAATATCCTTGGTGGCATTTAAAAAATGACTGGCAATTTGATTAAGCACTTGCCCTTTGTAAGGTATTGGTTTAGGTAGTACATAATCAAAAGCACTAATACGGTCGCTTACCACCATAACCAGTGTTTCCTGATTTATGGTATATACATCGCGAACTTTACCACCATAAAAGGCAGTTTGATTGGGGAAGTTAAAGTTGGTTTTGGCTAATCCTTGCATGGGTGCAAAGATATAAAGGGTATAAATCAATTTTCCAAAGGTTTTCCCCAGCTTTAATTTTAATGTTTATAATTTAGAATTGTATCTTGTTAGGGTGAACGATAATTCATTAATTTTTGACCGATTCCCTACAGTAATTGAAGCAAATAATCTTCAAAGTTTTTTAGAAGAGCATGGAATTAATACATGGGTTGTTGACAATTCCCCACCTGTTGATGTCGCTTTGGGTGGTACACATATTGACGATGAATTTTTAGTAAAGATAAATGCGGAAGATTGGACGTCGGCAAAAAAAGTTATAGAAGAAAATGCTGGTTTGCAACTGTCAGATTTACCCGAAGATTACTACTTGTACGACTTTAGTGATGAAGAGCTTTTGAAACTATTATTTAACTATGACGAGTGGGGCGAACTTGATCAGGTTTTAGCTAGACAGTTATTAAATGAAAGAGGGGTTACTTTAAGCGATTCGGATATCGAAAATATGAAGAAAGATAGGCTGGAGGTTTTGTCTAAACCTGAAAGGCCAAGTTTAATAATGTTGATATGGGGCTATATTGCGGCTGTTGGGGGTGGAATTTTTGGCTTTGTTATAGGTTGGACTTTAATTAGCAAAAAAACACTACCCGATGGTAGAAAAGTACCTAACTACAATGAAAAAGGTATAAAACATGGGTTGAATATGCTCTATATAAGTTCTGTTACTATTGTTATTGCTACATTTTTGTTTTTTTTAAAAGAGTGGGTTAAATCGTTAATTCACACAATTTATTAGATGAGATTATTGTTTTGCATTTGGGGTAGCTAATTCAACCATTCATCTAGCTTTATGTGCTGTTTACCTACTAAACAAACCCTTGAAATGAGTTTGAGCGTTAAACTATGCAAAACACTAAATATTATTATAATGAGCTTACTTAGTTTAAATAGCTATCAATCGTACAAAGAAGTAAAAGCGAGTATCCAATTGGTAAATAGCAGTACAGCAACAAATGATACTGTAAAGTTGAGTGGTTACGCAAAACCAATAGCAATAAAAAAGAGCCAAAGTGATAGATTATTGAAATGGCAGCAAACAGGAAATGCCAATTTACCTAATAGGGTAAAAGCAACAATAAAAGAAGTTAGAGAAAACGACTCAGGACGAGTTTTAAAAGCGGAATTAGTTTATTTTGAAACCTTAGGCTGCCGCCTAGCAGTAGCCTAAGGTAAGTATATTTATTTGCGTGTTTGAGCGATTAACTCTTCTTCGTTAATATCGGCAGTGCCATATTTATAACCGCAATAAAGCGCGATACCGTAAAATAAAAAGTCCATTGGTTCAAGGCTATTAATCATAATACCTGGTATTTCGCCCATTGGTATAAGCGATAAAGCTTCCATAACACCTGAACCCATTTCATTTGCCAAAAAGCCAATCATACTTAAATAGTTGCCGATAATGCAGCCTAATAAAGCAAAGCCTGCACCTATAAAGCCGTAAACAGGGTCGATACCTCTACCAAGACGAACGGCAAAACCAACGATTAAACCAACTGCAATAGCCATGTAGCCAATTTGGTAACCAGTGGCTACAGTAACAACTGCCCATAAAATAGCAGAAACGATAGCTGCTACAGCACCTGCAATAATAGCAACTACTAAATTTTGTTCCATTCGCTTTTGCTCAATAAAACGTTCAACTTTTGCTTCATCTAGTTGGATGCCATCTTCTTGTGCATCTTCCATTGCCTCTTGGGTAGCTTCTTCAATTTGTTCTTCTTCCCATTGTTCATTTTTGTCCATAATGGTATGATTTTTTTGTGTGAATATATGAAAAATTTAACACATTTAATATTGGCTTTGTTAAACAAGTGGTGTTTATTAAGCCTTACAAATCAATGTAAAAACCCAATTGATTTCAAGCCAACTATCATACTTAATAGGTTTTGATTGTTGGATAAAATAGTAGTCTTCAGCAATTTTAAGAATGGTTTGGGTGTCGCAATCCTGCGAAAGAATCATGATTAATTGCCCGCTTTTTGATAAGTATTGAGGAGATTGGGAAAACAACTTTTGGAAGTATTCAAAATTTTCGCCGCAAAACCAAGCTTGTTCGCTAGGGTTTTGAGCTTGCTTTGGGTAAAAAGGCGGGTTAACAACAATGTAATCAAATTGTTGAGGAGGTACATTATCAAAGAGATTAGATTCAATACTATGAAGGTTTACATTATTGCTTTTAGCATTTTGAATGGTGGCTTTAACCGCATTGGGGTTAACATCAATAGCGGTAACACTTGCGCCTTGTTTAGCGGCATTTATAGCCACAAAACCGCTACCGCTTCCAACCTCAATAATGGGTTTGTTTTTTAATGGTAAGCTTCTTAAATGTTTAACTAATAATTGGCTACTAAAAAACCATTTAGGATGAAAAACGCCAATTGGTATGTGGTAAGTTTGTCCTTTGTATTGCCAGTTTTGGGCTTTGCTTGAAGAGCGTTTGTAAAGCCATTGCCATAAAGGGCTTAGTAGTTTAAAAAAAGGGCGAATTATGGGACGAAAAACAATCAAAATCCCTCGATTTCGGGTTGACGATAACGCAACCAAAATTTTTGTAATACTTTGAGCTCGTATGGTAATTTGAAAAAATTGTTGTTGTATCGCCAAGATGATATTTTACGCATAATTTGCTTTTGAAATTGTGTTAATTTACCATCAGTAGCAGTAGGGTAGTAGGCATTTAAAACGGTTTCAAAGCCTTTAATTGTATCAATAATTTCTGGCGTTAACCAAGGGGTTAATGGGTTTTTACGCAAGTCAAAATTTTCCCAAGATGGATTGAGCCAATCTTCTAGTTTTTCAGGAAAATCAAAGCCTAAATCACGTACTTGTTGGTATAAATCGGAGCCTTCAGTTGGTACAGGGCTGTACAAGTATATAATAATTTCAGTATCAGAATTAATTTCTTTTATCTCCTTAATAAAATTAATATCAAATTCTACTTGTTTGCGAACGGCTTCGGGGTTTTCGCCTGGTAATCCTAATACAAATGAGTATTCGGGAATAATGTCGAAGCGTTTCATTCGGGCAGCAAATTCCTTTATTTGTGCGCCCGTTTGTGTACCGCCTTTGTCCATTTGTTTTAGTACATCATCGTTGCCTGTTTCGGCTCCTAAAAATATCATTCGGCAGCCAGCTTCGCGCATTAATGCTAAATCCTCATCGGTGTATTGATTAATGGTATCAATACGACCTTCGCCCCACCAAAGGACGTTGTGCGGTTTTATTAGCTTGCTAAATTCAACCGTTCGTTTACGTGAAACGAAAAAGTTATTATCATGAAATTCGAGTGCATCGGCACCGTGGGTTTCAATTAAATACTTGGCATCTTTATAAATATTGGCGGCACTTTTGCCCTTCCATCGGGCATTGTAAATGGGTACAACAGCGCAAAAACTGCAGGTAAAGGGGCAGCCCATACTACTATGATAAGCGGCGGTTTTATTGCCCAAAAATGTTTTTTTCAAATATCCTTTAAGTGGATAAAATTGATTGAGTTTTTCGTAAGGTAAATCGGGTAGGGTATCTTGATTTTGTAAGGCAGCTTTTTTGTTTCGTTTAATATCCTGCCCGTTTTTGTAAATTAAATTGTCAAGATGATAAGGGGTTTCACCATTTTCTAGACATTGTAAAAGTGCAGGGAAAGCTTGGTCGCCTGGCCCATCAATTATATAATCAACTGCACCAGAATCAATACAGGTTTTATATTGGTTACTAGCAAAATATCCACCCCAAATATTAATGATTTCAGGAAATTGTTTTCTTATTTTTAGGGTGTAAGGTATGGCTTGCTTTAGTTGCGGACCTGGCATTACGGTACATCCAAAGTATTTATATTTGCCTGTGTTTAAATGGTTTTCAATGGTTTGCCAAGGGTTGGCTTCACGGTTGCCATCAACAATGGTGAAATCAAACAAATTGTTTATACTAGCCGCTATTTGCAATATGCTATTAGGAATACGGTAGCCGTATTTAGCTGCAAATGGGTTGAATAATAAAACTTTGTTTGCCATTTAATTTTCCGAATTAATTATCTCAACTGGGATAAATATGATGAACAAAAATACTATTCTTTTTGGGCTGTTTTCTGTTATCTTTCTTTTTTGGAGTTGTTTTAATTTAAAATCGGTAGATGAAGAGATTGATTATACTATAAAACTAAAATGGTATAAATCTCATGAGCAGAATACTTTGGAGCGTTTTGAAAATGGTATGAAGTGGGCGTTTACCAATTTGGGGGCTGCATTGCCATTGGGTAGTTGGCAAAAATCAACAACTTGGCTTGATGATAAAATTTTAGAAATTAACATTGAACATTTGGGCTTTAATGATAATGCCTTGTATCAATTGGGGCGTTTACAAAAAATCATTAAAGAGAGAGATGGCTATACTTACAATGGCTTTATTGATGCTGGTAGGTATTTAATGTTAACCATAGGAAGCAGTGCCCATTATTACGCTATTACGGATGTTGATAGACAAGTTGAACACTTTAATAAAAGGTTTGAGTTTGAGGCTGAAACAATGGGCTTTGCCAATCAGGAATCTGTTGTGTCATTAACGGATAGGGTAGTGGTTATGAGTGACTTTAACCAAACTATTGAAAGCATTGCTTTTATTGGCTATGAGGGGGAAGGCAATATATGGAGTTGTGAAGCTGATGCCTACAAGCCGAATGCTTTTGAAACAATTGATGTGATGCCCAATGGTAAATTACGTTATGGTATTTATGATGCGGATGGTAAACTAGTTGCTTCATCCGATCCTAATCATACGATTGCGGGCAAAGTGGCAAGCTGTATGTGGTGCCATGAGGGAATTTTATCCATAGGCTTTTTAGCGGAAACACAAGTGGATTGTCGATTAAATCCTACCGTTTTTGATGAGAAAATTAAGGTAAGAAATAGTTATTTAAGGGCTGTAAAAGATACAATAAGCATTGACTTAGATTATAGCGACAAACAGATGCACGAACAAATGGAGCTAATTTACAGTAGTTTTTTATTACCAAGTGCTGAAAGATTATCAAATGAATGGGGGTTTAGTTTGGATAGTGTTGGGGCAATTTTAGGGGAGTTGGAATTAGTTGAAAATGAGGAGTATCAACAGTTGCCAATGGGATATAACCGTAAATTGGTGGATGCAGTTTCCCCAATTCCTGTGATTGATGTACCCGAAAGTGCAAGGCTTGTCAAAGGAGATGAGCTTGATTGGTTGAGTTATTTATCGGATTAATGCTAAGCCATTTCAAGTTTAACCTTTTCTGTTGATTTGTTAAAGGTGTAATAGCTTGTTACAATGGCCGATATGATAAAATATCCAGCTACCAAATAAATGGTATAACTGAAAAACTGTTGTAACTGATACCAATCGCCGAGGTAATAAAGCAAGCCAAAACCACATGCTAGTTTAACCATTTCGGCGGGTACGGCTACCCAGTGCCTATCCATTAAAGCGGAGTAAGCAAAAATTGATACCGTAATGAATATGCCGTACAGTAATAAATCAACATAACTCATTGATGGTAAAAGCATTATCATGTGTATCTGCATTAATAAGTGCAGGTTTAATTGGAAGAAACTCCAAATGGTTAAACCAGTAGTTGTAGGCGTATCAAACTTAACTTGCTCATTAGCATTTTCAACATAGTCAACGGGAAATTTTACCTTAACATCTTCGGGTCGCCAGCCCGTAGGCATAAACCAAACACGGGCTTTGTCTTTCCAATTTTTAGTGTACCAAGCATCTTTTGTAATTTGCCAAACATGTTGAAAGTTAATAAGCATCGGATTCCAAGTACGGACGGCTTTTTTAACGCCATAAACAGGTGGTACATCGGGTAATTCTTCTTGAAAAGTGCCGAACCATTTATCCCAAAAAATAAAAATAGCAGAATAGTTTTTGTCGATATACTCCTTGTTAATGGCGTGGTGTACTCTGTGGTGCGATGGGGTCATAATAATATGCTCTAAAAAGCCCATTTTACCAATAAGGCGGGTATGATACCAAAATTGCGCAAAAAGATGTAGTGGCGCAATTATATTAATAACATCGGGCGGTACACCAATTATTGCCATGGGGATATAGAGGAAAAAGTAGATTTGGACAATGCCCGAAATTGATTGACGAAGAGCGCAAGCTAAGTTATATTCTTCGCTGCTATGGTGGATAATATGACGATTCCAAAAAAGATTGATTTCGTGATTCCAACGGTGGCTCCAGTAACTGGCAAAGTCAATGCCGATAAAGCCGATGAGGTAAACTAGCCAAGTTGATTGGATGTTGAATTGGGCTAGGTGGCTGTACATCCAATCGTAGCTAATAATAATTACACTTAGCTTAAAAATGGATTTGATGTTGTTAGTTAAGCCAGAACTTAAACTGGATATAGTATCCATGGCACGGTAAACCTGTTTGCCCATAATATGGCTTGCCAAAAACTCAATTACTATAAGTACTGTAAAAAATACAATGGCAATGGTTAGTACATTTGCATAGGCTTCCATACAAACAAATATAATGCTTGACAGCAAAAGGCTTATGGCTTATATCCTTTTTTTGCGTTTGCCTCTGCCTCGCCCATATTCTTTATAATAGTAGCCTTTTTTGTCTTTACCAATGCGGTACATTTCAAAAAATATTGTGCCGCTTTTGCCAATGGCTCGGTAGGTTTTATCGAGGTTGCCAGAAGCTTGTAAGTTTAGGCTAGGGTTACCAATGTTAAATTTGGTAGTATCGATTTGAACACTGCTTTCAAGTTCCAACTTTACGTTTTTCCCTTCAGAAACGAGCAGTGTAAATCCCTCTGCAATTCGAGTGCTATAAATAAGCACATAGTCATTGCGCCAAAAATCTTCATCAGCTTTCCATTTCTCAACTAGTTGCCCAATCACTTTTTCAAAGTCGGAAGGAGCAATTTCTTGCATTTTAAAGCCCTCATAAATAAAGGAGGTGTTTTTTCCAAATTTTAAAGTTGCCTTATTATTACCGCCATCGCTAAGACCAAATTGAATGTTTGTGCTTTTTGATTTACTGAAAGATTCATCTGAAGGGATTGCTGTGGAGTCGGGTGTTGCAAACGAAATTCCCTTATCGACAAGATTTCCAAATTTATCAAAATCAACATCTTTACTATTATAATGGCCATAATCAAATATTTTTATTGGGGTGCTAAAGCCCCAATTAATATGGCGTTTCATTTCTTTTTTAAGGGTGCGTTTGATGGTTTTAGTTAGTTTCATAGCTATTTAGTTTTGGGTGGATTGTCTCTTTATTAATCAATTGAATAGCTTTAAAGTTACCTTTAAACTGGAGATTTTGTTTTTAGCTTAAGAAATCAATATTCCGTTTTAAGCCTTCATATTTGGTGCGCTTTACAGGTGTGCCTTTAAAAAGGGTGTCAAACAGTTCTTCGGTAATTTCTTCCCATTCTTTTCGGCGCATTTTTAGCAAACTTTCGTGCGGTTCAAAATCTGGCTCTTGGTGTGGTGTGGCAAAACGATTCCACGGGCAAACTTGTTGGCAAATGTCGCAGCCAAACATCCAGTTATCCATCTTACCTTTAAACTCGTTGGGTATCTCATTTTTTAACTCAATGGTTAAGTATGAGATGCACTTACTAGCATCTAAAACATAAGGTTGAACAAAGGCATTAGTAGGGCAAGCATCTAAACATTTGGTACAGCTACCGCAGTGGTCGGTTACAGGAGTGTCAGTTTCCAATACTAAATCTAATATTAATTCTCCTAAAAAATAGTAACTACCCGCTTTTTTGCTTAATAATAAGGTGTTTTTGCCTAACCAGCCTAAACCAGATTTTTGTGCCCATTGCCGCTCCATTACTGGGGCTGAATCTACAAAGGCACGACCGCTAACTTCGCCTATATTTTCTTTAATAAAATTTACTAATTCCTTTAGTTTTTTCTTAACTACTTTATGGTAATCTCGTCCGTAAGCGTATTTTGCTATTTGGGGGGCAGTTGCATCCTTTTGTTCTAAATGGGTATAGTAGTTATACATTAATGAGATAACGCTTTTAGCACCAGGTACTAGCAGTGTGGGCTTTAGGCGTTTATCAAAGTGGTTAGCCATGTATGCCATTTCACCATGATAGTTATTGTTGAGCCACTCTTCCAATTTAGGTGCTTCTTCTTCCAAAAACTCAGCTTTTGATATACCTATAAAACTAAAACCTAATCGGTAAGCTTCTTGTTTAATTAATTGAGTGTAATTATTGGCTATTTGCACTTGGTAAATATAAAAAATCCGCTTAATGCTTTGCACTAAACGGATTATGATTGTTAAAGTAAGTTAGGAAGAGTAATCTTTTAATTTGTTGTTTTTTTCTCTTCTTTCTCCTCTTTTTTCTTTTCGGTTGTTTTAGATTTTACTGATATTGTGATTTTCTTTTTATCATCTAAATCAATCAAAATAGTATCGCCTTCGTTGATTTCGTTATTTAAAATTTCTTCGGCTAACGGATCTTCAACATATTTTTGGATGGCACGGTGCAATGGCCTTGCGCCAAATTGCGGATCATAACCTTTATCTGCCAAAAAGGTTTTAGCAGCATCAGTTAGGCTTAATTTATAGCCCATTTTATCAATACGGCTGTACAAACCTTTAAGGGTAATATCAATAATTTTGTGGATGTCTTCGTTGGTTAACGAATTAAAGATGACAATATCATCAATTCGATTTAAAAACTCAGGCGAAAAAGTGCGCTTTAATGCCTTTTGGATAACGGCTTTGGTTTGCCTTTCTTCATCGGCCTGCTTGGCTTGGGTATTAAAACCAACACCGGTTCCAAAATCTTTTAAATTACGAACACCTATATTAGATGTCATGATTATCAAGGTGTTTTTAAAGTCGATTTTACGGCCTAAACCATCAGTCAATTGACCATCGTCCAGCACTTGCAAAAGGATGTTATAAACATCGGGGTGTGCTTTTTCAATTTCGTCCAATAATACTACTGAATAAGGCTTGCGGCGTACCTTTTCGGTTAATTGTCCGCCCTCTTCATAACCCACATAGCCCGGAGGCGCACCAATTAAGCGTGAAATACTGAATTTTTCCATGTATTCACTCATGTCAATTCGGATAAGGCTATCGTCGCTATCAAAAAGGTAGCGGGCCAAAGCACGAGCCAATTCGGTTTTACCAACCCCCGTAGGCCCTAAGAAAATAAATGTACCTACTGGCTTTTTGGGGTCTTTTAATCCAACACGGTTACGCTGAATGGCACGGGTAATTTTTTTAACCGCATCATCTTGACCAATAACGTGGTTTTTCAAGTCGTCGGTCATGTTTAACAAACGCTTGCTTTCCTTTTGTCCCACACGGGTTACAGGAATGCCCGTCATCATTGAAACCACTTCGGCAATTTTATCCTCATCAACTGGGTAACGGCGTGTTTTGCTTTCCTCTTCCCACTCGGCTTGAGCATCTTCTAACTCCTTTTTCAGTTTCTTTTCTTGGTCGCGTAATTCAGCAGCTTCTTCAAATAATTGCTTTTTAATTACGCTATCCTTTTGCTTTTTAAGGGCTTCAATTTTGCCTTCAAGCTCCTCAATGTTTTTCGGAACATGGATATTTTTTAAGTGCACGCGCGCACCAACTTCATCCATTACATCAATGGCTTTATCGGGTAAAAAGCGGTCGGTAACATAGCGTTCACTTAATGTTACACAAGCTTTTATAGCAGCTTCAGAATAAGAAACACCGTGATGCTCCTCGTATTTTTCTTTAATATTGGTTAGTATGGTAATTGTTTCCTCAATAGATGGCGGTTCAATCATCACTTTTTGGAAACGTCTATCCAGCGCACCGTCTTTTTCAATATACTGGCGGTACTCATCTAATGTTGATGCGCCGATACATTGCAAGTCGCCACGGGCTAGGGCTGGCTTAAAAATGTTCGAGGCATCTAATGAACCCGTTGCGCCACCTGCACCTACAATCGTATGTATCTCATCAATGAACAGGATAACATCTTTGTTTTTTTCCAATTCATTCATAATGGCTTTCATGCGCTCTTCAAACTGGCCACGGTATTTTGTACCTGCCACCAAAGCAGCCATGTCTAACATTATTAAACGTTTGTCATATAAAGCACGCGATACCTTGCGGTCGTTAATGCGTAATGCCAAACCCTCAACAATGGCGGTTTTTCCAACGCCTGGTTCACCTATTAGTATTGGGTTATTTTTTTTACGACGACTTAATATCTGAGATACTCGCTCAATTTCCTTTTCGCGCCCAACAATGGGGTCAAGCTTGCCTTCTTCAGCCAAGCGGGTAATATCTCGCCCAAAATTATCGAGTACGGGTGTTTTTGATTTCGCCGCAGCACGGCGACCACTTGAGCCGCTTCCACCTTGACGGCCGCCGCCGCCCATACCGCCTTGGAAACCTCGTTCGCGTGGGTTGTCAAATTCATCATCATCGCCAGGAAAATCCATTTTAGGCATGCTTTCGCCACTATTGGTATTACCTGCAATGTAATCCAACTCCGAGCGGAAAATTTCGTAATCCACTTCAAACTGATTTAAAATTTGAGTGGCTACATTGTCTTTGTTTTTTAAAATTGATAGCATAAGGTGAACAGTGCCTACAACATCGTCTTTTAACTTTTTGGCTTCCAGTACCGTTATTTTCAATGTTTTTTCGGCTTGTTTGGTTAAGGGAATATTGTTTGCATTTAATGTACGGAATGAAACCCTATCGCGAATTGACGATTCTAAGCGTTTACGCAGTACCTCTAAATCAACCCCAACAGATTGTAAAACCTGAATGGCTTGCCCGTCGCCTTCGCGTAAAATACCCAATAATAGGTGTTCAATTCCTATATGATCGTGCCCCAATCTTAAAGCCTCTTCTCGGCTAAATTGGATTACGTCTTTTACTTTTTGTGAAAATTTCGCATTCTCCATATACTTGAAACTATTGCTAAAGTTGTTCCAAACCCTTAAATCTTAATCAATATTAACAGTTTAACTGCAAATACGACAGAAAAGATTTACTTGGCGGTAAAAAAGTGCAAATTAGGCATATTTTGCGTGTGGTGCAACTAAAAGTAGTTGATTTATAGTAAAGATTAAAGATGACAATGTTAAGTTGATTTTTTACTTTTGTACAAAATTTCGATTTATGAAATATACGGTTGAAAAATCGGACGATTATGCTTTAGTCCAGTTGCACGAAGAAAAGCTTGATTCTATTATCGCTCCTGATATAAAAACGGAGTTGGTTTTATTAATAAATGAGGGTTTTAAAAACATTGTTTTAAACTTGGCTGATGTTGAGTTTGTTGACTCGTCGGGTTTAAGTGCAATTTTGGTGGGCAACCGTAGCTGCGAAAATGCAGGAGGTGTTTTAATTTTAACAAATTTGCACGCCAATGTTAAGCGTTTGGTTATTATTAGCAAGCTAACTGATTTGTTGAAAATAATCCCTACTGTTGAGGAAGCTCGCGATTATTTGATGTTTTTACGGTTAGAGCAAGAAATTGCTGGTGAAGAAGCACCTACCGAGGAGTAAATGCACACCTTTAAATTATTGGTTTTAGGCAGCAATGCTGCTTTGCCTGCTTATGGTAGGCATCCTACAGCTCAAGTTTTAAATGTTAACGATAAGCTTTATTTGATTGATTGTGGCGAGTGCGCCCAAATTCGCATGAGTAATTTTAATGTTAAGCGAAGTAAAATCAATCAAATATTTATTAGCCACTTACATGGCGATCATTATTTTGGTTTGGTTGGCGTGCTAACCAGTTATAGCCTTATGGGTAGGCAAACTCCGCTTCATATTTATGGCCCCGAAGGCCTACAAGCTATTGTTGATATACAAACCAATGCCAGCAAAGGGTATTTGGGTTACGATGTTTTTTTTCATTCCATTAATACGAATGAACATAATTTAATTTTTGAAAATGAAGATTTGTTTGTTTACAGTGTACCAATGGATCATGGTATTGCCTGTTGTGGTTTTTGTTTTGTTGAAAAACAGTTACCCAATAATATTTTAAAGGAAAAAATTATTGAGTATAACATTCCAATAAAAAAAATACCAGGCATAAAATTGGGCGATGACTTGGAACTAGATGATGGTACTATTATCCCAAATAATGAATTGACAAAACCTGCCCCCCAGCCACGTTCGTATATGTTTTGTTCTGATACCGCATACAACCCCAAAGCTTGCGAGTATTTTGAGGGGGTTGATTTATTATACCACGAAACTACTTTTACGGCTGAAGATGCGGAATTAGCCAAAGAAAAGAAGCATTCCACTACTCATCAAGCGGCTAAAATAGCTAAAAAAGCAGATGTTGGGCGCTTACTTATCGGGCATTTTTCAGCAAGGTATAAGGAGCTTGACCCTTTAAAAGATGAGGCTCGCCAAATTTTCCCAAATACGGATTTAGCAATGGAAGGGATTTGGTTTGAGCTTTAAATTTTGAGTTAGATATATTGATCTATTTTTTAGTATAGGAAATAAAGCACATGACATTATTACTAAGTTGGGTGGGAAAAGATTCCAGGAAAATCTCGAGCTGTTATATTGCTAGTGATAGTAGAATTTCATGGGGAGGATTACAAAGTTTTGATTATGCTCAGAAAGTGTTTGCGTTTACGAAAACACCTGATATTTTAGGATATTGTGGTGATGTACTATATCCAACAATTGTCCTTAATCAAATTTTAAGTATGGGTGAACAAGAAATACTTTTTAATTCCGATTTTGATAGATTTAAGCGTAGCGAAATTATTTTTAGTGAGTTAAAAACTAAGTTTAAGGAATACCCAATAGAAAAAGTAGCCTGTGGACAGTTTCAAATTATTCACATTTCTAGAGATAACGAGATTGATTTTTTGTGCAACATTTTTACCTGGAGTTTAAATGATGGATGGAGAAAAGAGATTCAGAAGCTACCCTGTGAGTCTACTAAAATTGTAGCCTTGGGTAGTGGTAAGGCTGAATTTTTTGAACGATATTTAGAATATTATAAACGTCTAAATTGTAAAACTAGTAGAGCCTTATTTCAATGTTTATCAGATACTTTACTTGAAATAAAAGATTTACAATGTGGTGGTGCACCTCAATTAGTTGGTTTGTATAATAAATTTAATGGTAGAAAATTTGGAGTTATTTATAACAATAAAAGATACTTTTTGGGGAAAGAAATTAGTGATTCAGAAATACTAAACAATATTGAATGGAGAAATGAGTTATTTGAAAGATGTGATGGCGCAAAGATGAAAATTTTAAAAGGAGCCCAAAGGCAACCAAATGATTTAAAATTATAAAGAAGCGATTCCCTTTACCTCCACAATGTTAACACTTTAAATGGGGGTGGCTAGAAGAATGCCTGAGCCTTGGTGAAATTTAGTAGCCAAGGACTCATTAGGGTTTTTAAAAACCAATAAAAAAGCCATCGTTTTGGGCGGCCAATTTTTTCATAAAACGCACTTTGCTATCGCTGGCTATATTGTTGCGATAAACGGCCCCAACACCAAGAGTGTTGATTGTTTTACTGCCATTATTAAGTTTAGTAATGTGGCGTATAACGTCGTTATAATCGTCTTGCGGGCAATCATCACCATCGCGGTAAGTAGGTAATCCATCAGACAGAAAAGTGATTGTACCTGCTTCGTTATATGCAGTTTCATTATAAATAAAATCCATTACTGATCGGGTAGGGGTACAGTAACGAGCACGTAATCGAGAAATATAATTATATACTTGAAATTTAGTGTTTTCAGTAACTTTAGTCATTTTACCATATAGCGCATCGTAGTCCTCAACATTACTTTTAGGAAAAACAATTACATCAATTTTATAGCTACTGTTCATAGTAGCTATAAGCATTTTAAGCCCCGCTTTTACTTGGTCTAATTTTTCTGGTTCGGGGTCATCATCCATACTACCTGAAATATCCACGACAAAAAGGATGTTTTTATCCTTAAATGTAACCCCTGTTTTGTCTTCTTCGGCTTTGCCTTTTCCTGCTTCTTGTAGGCGTTCAATTTCTCGTTTAAGAGCACTGTTTTCACTTTTCAACTCGGCTAGTTCGGCAATATTCGCATCGCCGCCCTTTTTCATGGTCTCATTTTCATCGGCTAATTGAGTGTTTTCATTTTTTAAATCCGACACCATTTTTTTCAACTCCTCAATTTCCAGTAAGGCATTATCTAGCTCGTCGCTTTTTTGTTTTAAAGTGTTTTTTACTGCTTCAATTTGCTTAGTTAATTCTTTTTCAGTTGTTTGTAGGGTAGCGGTTAAAGTTTCAAGTCGCTGTACTTCCTGCTTTAGGCTTGCTTCCGATTCAGAAACAGAAGTAATTTTATTACGAAGTTGAGCATTTTCCTTTTTCAAAGTTTCGGCAAGGCTACTGTTAGTGCCTAATTGTTTTTTTAATGCCGCTATTTCATCAGTTAAGCTTTTGTTTCGAGCAACAACTTTGGCTTTTTCATCATCACATTTACCCAATTGCACTTGCAATTCTTTAATTTCTTGTTCAAGCGTGCTAATATTGGTTTGCAAGCTGCTAAACTTGCCTTGTAATTGACTTAACTGATCTTTTGGTACCGATGCTGATAATTCAGACATCATACCTTGAATTTCTTTTACTTCTAATTTTAAAGATTGAAAGGTTTCCAACTCTTGTAATTGTTGCCTGATTTTAGAATCTAGTTTGGGTACAATTACAAAAAGTATCAATATTGCCCCTAATGCTCCGGATAATAAATCCAGAAAAGCGACATTAAAAACATTTATTTCTTTCTTTCTCGACAAAAATTTGGCTTAGAATTACAGCAAAGATATTCAATGTGTAATTTTAGAACGACAAATTAACTATGATTAAGGCACAACACCCAAAATATTTAAACGAACTTGGTAAAAGACGCAACAATGAGGATGCTTTTTACTACACAGATAACTTATTTATAGTTTGCGATGGCGTTGGCGGTGCCAATAAAGGCGAAGTTGCCAGCCACTTGGCCAGCGAAAAAATGGCTGAGTTTATTGAAAATGAAGCTAACCAAGTTGTAAATGATGAATTTTGTGAAAAGGCTATTCGATTTATTGAAGCTGCTTTTGATGGGCAAATTGAAAATAAAGCGGAATGTGCAGGAATGGGAACAACTTTAGTTGCCCTTTATTTAACAGATAAGGCTTATGTTATTTGGGCAGGTGATAGCCCTTTATATCAATTTCGTGATGGAAAAATTATTTATAAAACCAAAGACCATTCGCTTGTTCAAAAAATGGTTGATGAGGGCGAAATTACTGACGAGCAAGCTTTAACACACAAACAAAAAAACATTATTTTAAGGGCTATAAATGGAAGCACTAACCCAACAAATTTTGAGTTTGCTGTATTAGATGATGTCAAGGAGGGTGATTTGTTTTTGTTGTGTACCGATGGTATTAATGATGGTTTAAGCAATGAAAAAATCGAGCAAATTGTTACACTTGCCGATGGCGATACTCATTTTATAGTTGAACAGCTAAATGCTTATTGTACCAAAAATTCAAACGATAATTATACTTGTATAGTTACTAAAATAGATAAAGTTGAGCCCCCCCCCTCAGCGGCTTTAAAAGGTTCATCTACTTCAATGTTAATGAAATATGGACCTTATGTTTTGGTAGCTTTACTTTTTGTTTTACTGTCAGTAATGGGCTACAAACTTGGGCAAAATCGGGCTAAAATAGCTAAGGTTGATAAAGCATTTAAGGCCGCTCAAGCTTTTTATCAAGATTCATTGTACCAATCGGCAAGCGAAGAATTGGCAGCCATTGATTCAATATACTTAACTGATGATATAAAAGTTTTACAAGCCAATATTCAGTTAAGGTTAAATGAACAGGCATTTATTGCATCAACCGAAAAACGTTTGGATGATGAATTGGAAACGGCTAATAAATTAGCTGAAATGAAAATGGCTAAAGATTCAACTTTAACACTTGCTGATTTTGAACCTTTAAAAAGCTATGTTAAAGGAAGACACCATTATCTTTTAAAACGTTTTGACCAAGCTTTTTTGTTTTTAAATGGAATTGAAAAGATAACCTTAGTTGATACCATGCTTTACGAAGCAGATTGGAGAATGTTGAAGAGCTTATATACAGAAGAAGCAAAAAAAGATACGATGCAAAATTTTGCAAGTAATATTTTTTACTGCGAGCAACGATTAAAGGAATCGATTTTGCAATAATGTACTTTCTTGTTAAAATGTTAAGGTATGAGTGGGTACTTGAAAGCGTGACAGCGCATACATGATTAAAAATGTATGTCCTTATGCAAAGGTGAGCTATGATGAGCTAAGCCGAACCATGTGAAGCTAAATTCAGTTACTAGTCTTTGACAACGCTTAGGTTGACATCCATTTATGCCAAATTTCGTCATTTCCATGAGTAGCTTTTGCTACGAGTTGGGAATCTCAGAATTAGCACAATAGTTATTTTGCTTTTGATTTAAATGGTACATTATTGTTAGCTTATGTGCATGAGATTCCGCATCAAGTGCGGAATGACGGCTAAGGTGGCATTTGGATGAGCCCGCAGACGTGTTGCCTAGATATTTTTTTTCTTAATGAAAAAACCCGATACCTTTTAAGTATCGGGTCTAAAAACAAATTTTAACACTACTCTTTGAAAAACTTACTTGTTATACGCTGCCTTTTGTAAAAAGTTTCAAAAAAGTACAGCCCAGGTGAAAAATTTTCAATTTTTATTTGAGATATGGTGTTTTCGTGTAAAAGCAATTGCCCTGCACTATTAAATATTTTCACTTTAATTATTTGACTATCAAACGTTTCCAAATGTATGTTTAAAATATCTTGTGCTGGTTGCGGGTATAAAATAAGTTCGATATTTTTTTCATTTTTTATCAAAATAATTTCTGAAATGGATTTTTTACCGTCAAAATCAACGCTTTTTAGGCGGTAATAATTAATGCCCCTAGGTGGATTTTGGTGTATATATTGATAGTGCTTTAATGTACTGCTATTACCAGCCCCTTTAATTTGAGATAATGGTTCAAAATCAATTCCGTTTATTGAATGTTCTAATATAAAAAAGTCATTTTGATGTTCAGAAGCGGTTGACCAGTTAACTTGATTGCTGCCATTAACTTCATTAACCCGAAATGTAAGTAACTCAATAGCAGTTTTTGAGCAGGGGTCAAATACCCCATCAGTTTGTGCGCTACAACCTAAATCATCATTTACCTCAACAAAATAAGGCTCTAAATCCAAAACTAATGTTGAATAGGTTTGGCTATACTCATAGTTATCGCCATTAATTGTTCCTGCAACGGTATAAGTAAAATCATCAGGGTATAATTGTGGCAACCCTCCTGTAAAAGTAAACAGCATATCAAACTGGTAAAAATTAGCTGACTCTTCACAATCCTGTTGAACTAAAATATTAATTGGTGCAACCCAAATAACGGGAGGACCAAAACTATAAAGCGTGCCGCAAACTTCATCTTCTGCTACAAATGAGATATAATAAGTTTGATAGTAGGCTATACCTTCTATGTCATCAAAATTAAATTCACCCGTATCATTGGTAGCCAAAATTTCACCAAGGGCATTATCACCAATTTGGGTGTGTAGTGCATAATAAGTAGTTGCCCCTTCGGGTACGCTAATGCTGCTTATTTGTGCCGATGCTATTCCAGTTTCACAAAACAATTGTTCATCTTGCGGCATGTCTCCCAATTCAATTAGGCATGGAACAGGGCAATCTATAGTTAACTCGGTTGAAGCCGTACAACCATCTACAGATGTTGCCGTTATAACTACTGAAGTACCATCTGCTACTAAATCACCATCGGCTCCTCCTTCAATAATTGCACCTTCGGTTGCTTGAATATTTAAAATACCGAAGCCAGTATTATTACCATTGTCATCTGTTTGGCATTGGTAACTTGCGTTAAGTTCAATGCTTGGCAATTCAATAATTTGGCTAATGGTGCTTGTACACGAATCATTAATACTTATAGTTAAACTCACTTCGTATTCTCCAATATTTTCATATAGGTGCGATGGCGAAATTTCATTTGATGTAGTTCCATCGCCAAAATTCCATATAATATTATACTCTTCCCACGGAGCTTGAATGTTTGATAAATTATCGAAACTTACTGTATTGTCAATGCAGATATTAGGGAAGAAATATTCAAAGTCAGCTTCAGTTTCGCAAACAAATTGACATCCTATAACAATGCTTTCGGTATCCTCGCAACCTGCAAAACTTATTGCTGTAACGGTTATGGTATCGCCAGTGTTATAAAAGCCAAAGTTGTTGCCACCAATTACGGTATCTGTATCGTTTGTTGAGTCGATAAATAATTGGGCGATGCCCGTTTCCAGTCCATTTTCATCAACTTGGCAAGTAAAACTTAACTCAACTTCAGGAAATACATCGGAAACCCAAATTGATGTTGAATCAGTTGAAACACAATCATCTAAACTAACGGTTAGGCTTACCGTATATTCACCAGGCTCCTCAAATTCATAAGTTGGGCTAAACTCGGTTGAGGTATTGCCGTCTCCAAAATCCCATAAAAAATCATAATCCTCAATAGCTTGATCAATCTGGCTTGTATTGTTAAAGTTTACAATATTATTTTCGCATGGAGCTTCGGGAATAGCCTCAAATTCTGCATCAAAAGTATTGATAACTTGCAGGGTAATACTTGAAGTATCGCTGCTATTACAAGCACCTTCATTTACGATAGTTAACTGTACATTGTATTCACCAACATTTTCGTAGGTATGTGTTGGTGCTGTTTCATTAGAGGTATTACCATCACCAAAATCCCAGTAATAATTACCTGGGAAATTAGCAATATTACTAAATGAGTAAGTTGACCCACCGCATTCTCCACCTTCAGCCTCAGCAATTGCTTCGGCATTTACAAAATCGGGCTCTAAAAAGAATTTTACAACAGCCAAATTCCAGCCTGAGTTGGTAGTTTGCGACCATGAACCAGGAGTGGTTGGGAAGGTGTCATCATTTGATCCTTCGCCGCAAATGGCTTGGTGTATAAAACCATTGGGTGAAAACCGACTAGTACCTCCATCAACATGCTCGCCAAATCCACCTGCAGTTGAGCCGAAATAAGTAGCGTAATGCAGCCCACCATCTGGGTTTAAAACAATAAAGTGAAAATCTTGTCCGTCGCCATCGCTTTGATAAGCATCAGGAGTAAGCGGAGCCTCTAAACCATCATTATCTGACCAGCCCGAAACGTAAATTTTGCCACAAATGTCAATACTTAATGCAGTAGGGATAACGGCTCCATTAAACCTACTGGTAAAAATAATTGAGCTAAGATCAGGGCTCATTAGGTGAATAAAATTAGTAGATGAACTGCCTTCATCAAATACAGCATAAGGTGGGTAGTCATATTCGCCATCGCTTTGACCGAAAACAACAACATTACCATCGGGGTCAAAATCATTAAAAAAAGTTTGCGAATAGGCACTGCCCCCTAAATAGGTGGAATAAACCATTTCAGTTGCAGTACTATTTAATGCCATTACAAAACCATCTAATTCGCCATTAAAGCTTGTACTTAAAGCATTTGCACTGGTTTCTAAACCTCCTTCAGTACCTCCACAAACATATATATTGCCATTATCGGCTTCCTTTATATTATATATAGCATCTTCGCCGCTACCACCTATATAAGTCGCCCAAATTAAATTGCTCAAGTCAGCATTAAATTTCAAGGCAATACCATCATAATTTCCGTTTAACGATGCTTGATATGCATTTGGGCTAGTCAAGTTGCTTGATGCTGTAATAGAAGCTATCAAAACGTTCCCGCTGTCATCCAAGTTTATTTCGCCTCGGAATTGGTCTCCATAGTTATTGTTAGTATTGCTGATATTAATACCATCATCGCCGGGACCACCAAAATAAGTTGAGTTAATCAATGTTGTTCCATCTGCTGAAATTAGAGCGGCATAAATATCGTAATTGCCACCAGTAGCATTGTCAAATGAGTTAGCAGTTATTGGTAAGTCAATTGATTGAGATGTACCAAAAACCAATAAATTCCCCTCACTATTTACAATCATACTATGCGGATGATCATCACTACTTCCACCATAATAGGTTGAAAACATCAATTGCCCTTGGTCAGAGGTGAATTTTGAGATGCCTGCATCACGCGAACCACCATTAAAGCTTTCGTCCAAAACACCTGTGGTGGTTGGGTAGCCCACATCAAAAACTACTCCTGCCCCAATGCTGTTTTCTAAAGCATCGTAAGTGGCTGAATAACCATAATTATTTGCTTCAGAACCCGAGTAGGTTGAAAAAATTAACTCAGGGTCAACAATTAACTCATAAGATTCATTATAACCTTCAGGTAAATTAAAGCGAAGCGTATTACCATCCAATTGATAGTTAATTGGCACATCAATACTTAATCCATTAATAATTTGCCATGCTTTTGGTGCAAGGTCAACTATATCGCCAATTGATGTTTGGATATTTAAATTACCACTGAGGAGAAATAAATAATCAGCCCCATTTATTTGCATTTCAATTTCATTAGGATTTCCTTCAGGCGCAACTATGAAATTGTATTTCAAGTGGTCTTTTTCTTGATAAATTTCAAGGTTAATATTATTGTATAAGTTATTGTAATTAAGTGTTTTATAAGATTTTACATTTGAGGCCCATTTACTGTTATCATTACCAAGTAAATAATTATAATACCACGGCGATTCATCTTCAACAGTTAATTGAGCCGATGGATTGGTATTGGTAAAGGCAAATTCGACCGCATGAAAAATATTAGGAAAGCCATGTCCACCATGCGCATCTAAATCACCAACAATATTAGCAAGTAGCGGGTCGTAGCTACCCAATGTAAATAGCCATCTATTTTGTTCAAAGTAAATGGCACCAGGTCTCATTTTTGTTTTGTATTCAACATTTTCATTCCATTGGCCTTTATTCTCTGTAAAAACGTAGTTGCGGTTGCCATTTAGGCTAAATGCAACTAAACAAAAGGCTACAATGGTTAAAATGGAAGTTTTCATAGAAATAGTTTTCTTTACAAGATAATAATTAGGCTTCAAAAATTTTAATAACTATTTTGCAAGAGTGATTAATAACATAGCTAAAATCAATATGGTGGCACGAGAAAAATATAATGTAAGCGATTTTGGTAAGGATTTTCATTTTGGTGTGGCTACAGCAGCTTATCAAATAGAAGGTGCTTGGAATGAAGATGGAAAAGGCGAATCAATATGGGATAGATTTACACATACCCCTGGTAAAATAATGAATAATGATCATGGTGATTTTGCTTGCGATTTTTACCATAAATATCCAAGCGATATTGAAATTTTAAATCAATTGAACATCCGTAATAATCGTTTTTCAATTGCATGGTCGCGAATTAAGCCACAGGGTTACGGCAAGGTTAATCAAAAAGGAATTGATTACTACAACAGGGTTATTGATACTTGTTTAGAAAAAGGAATTACGCCGTGGCTTACTTGCTATCATTGGGATTTACCTCAAAATCTACAAGAATTAGGAGGGTGGACTATTCGGCAGGTGGTTGATTGGTTTGAAGAGTATGTTGATACAATTTCACGAGCTTTTGGCGACCGTGTAAAAAACTGGATGGTGTTAAACGAGCCCGTGGCATTTACCACTTTGGGTTATTTGTTAGGGCTTCATGCACCAGGGCAACGCAAACCTCGAGCTTATTTTGCAACGGTTCATCATGCGGCATTGTGCCAAGCCTTAGGGGCTAAAATAATAAGAGAAAATGTAAAGGGTGCTGAAATTGGAACCACCATTTCATGCTCTTATATTGAGCCGTGGAAATCTAGCAAAATACATGTAAAAGCCGCTAGGCGCATGGAGGCCTTTTTAAATAAATTATTTATTGAGCCAGCATTAGGTATGGGTTATCCAGTTGATGATTTTCCTAATTTAAAACGCATTCATAAGTTTTACAAAGAAGGAGATGAGGAGCGATTGAAATTTGATTTTGATTTTTGGGGAATACAATATTATACCAGAGCAGTAGTGAAATACGCATTTTGGGTACCCATTATACAAGCTAATTTGGTAAAGCCAGAAAAACTGGGTAATAATAATAAGATTACTGAAATGAATTGGGAGGTTTACCCTGATGGTTTATATCAAAATCTTAAATTTTATAGTAAATACAAGGGCATAAAAAAACTGATTGTTACTGAAAATGGCAGCGCATTTCCCGATAAAGTAACCAAAGAGGGTAGGGTGCACGATACAGACCGTACCGAGTATTTGAAAGATCATATTTACGGAGTTTTAAAGGCCAAACAAGAAGGCGTGCCTTTGCATGGTTATTTTATCTGGACTTTTATGGACAATTTTGAATGGGCTGAAGGCTATCATCCACGCTTTGGTATTGTTTATAATGATTTTGGCTCTCAAAAACGATATATAAAAGATTCAGGCTATTGGATGCGCGATTTTTTAGCAGGGCAAACTGTTGAGTAAAATGCTAAACTTAAAATGGCGAATTGCTCAATTTACAGAGTTAAAATGGTGGCAATCTTATCTTAATAAAAAGGATAAAATAAAATACTACGAATGGAAAAATTCGTATTGGCAAAACTTGTTGCAACAATTACCAGTAAACTTTCAAGAAACCAATAATTTAAACATTCTTGATGCTGGCTGCGGTCCTGCGGGCGTTTTTATCGCTCTCACAAATCATAATATTACAGCTTTTGACCCTTTGCTTGATAGCTACCAAAAAAAGCTAAATCACTTTGAAAGTAATGACTTTAGCTGGGTAAGCTTTGAAAACAAATCCCTTGAAAATTTTACTAGCATTAGCAATAAACCATTTGATGTTGTTTTTTGCATGAATGCCATAAATCATGTTGCGGATATAGGTAAAAGCTACGATGTTTTAGTAAAGCATTTAAAAAAGGGCGGGCTTTTAGTCGTAACAATTGATGCACACAACTATAGCTTTTACAAAAACCTTTTTAGAGCATTACCTGGTGATATATTACATCCGCATCAATATGATTTGCAGGAGTACAGGCAATTTATGACTAATAGAGGAATAAATATTGATGGCGAACACCTAATTAAAAAGGAATATTTTTTTAACCATTACATGCTCTGGGGCTACAAAGCTTAGAAAAGATAAGGAATAAGAAATATTGAGATAAGTGCAAACAAAATTGTTAATGGCCCACCAACTATAACATAATCAATAAAACGGTATTTGCCAGGGCCGTAAATTAAGGTATTGGTTTGGTAGCCAATTGGGGTTAAAAAACTTGTGCTTGCAGCAAACATTACCGTTATCAAAAATGGTTTAGGGTCAATACCCATTTGATTGGCAATACCAATGGCAATTGGTGCTAACAAAATGGCGGTAGCATTGTTTGACATAAAACTTGTAAACAATGTAGTTAAAATAAATAAAATTGCAATAACAAGTTCAACTGAAGATTGACCAAGTATCCATAATAGATTTGTTGCTACAAGTGTACCCAATCCTGTTTTTTGAACTGCAATGCCTAATGGAATAACACCAGCTAATAAAAATATAATACGCCATTCCATTTTACGATATACATATTTAGGAGACACACAACCCACTAAATACATAGCTACGCATCCTGCCAATGCTGCTACGGCTAATGGTAACAATCCAATACTTACAATAACTACAACAGTTATTATTATGCCAATTGAAAGTGCCAACTTATCAGTTCTATAATTTGGCTTTTTCTTTTTTCCTAAAACAATAAAATCTTTTGAATTGTGAAATTTATCAATGTTTTGCCTCCTGGCTTCCATTAAAATAGTATCGCCAAATTTCATTTCAATTTCAGAAACTTTTTGATTAAGCGATGCTCCTTGCCGCCTTAATGCTAAAGGCACGGCTCCAAACAATTGTTTAAAATCAACATCCTTAATCATTTTACCAAGTAAAAATGAGTTGTTGCCAATAACAGCCTCAAAAAGTACGGCATCTTCTGATGTTAGTTGTTTGTCATCAAGGTGATCTTTTTTTATACGCAAGCCTAGCTTTCGTTTATTTTCAATTAAAGTTTTATAGTTTGCTTTAACAATTAACTCATCACCAGCATTTAGTTTTTCATTCCATTCAGGCACCCATATAATTTCTTCTCCTTTATGGATTATTTGAATTGTTCGTATCCTATTTTTATCTAAATCGCTTTCGGCAATTGTTTTACCAACCAAAGGCGAATTTTTATTTATAACAACATGAATTAAGAATTTCCCTAATTCATATTCTTCAGTAAGGGTAATATCAGTTGATTTTTTATTTGGAAGTAAATAACGACCGAATAAAAGTATATAAATTAAGTAGGTCGCAAATAGTACAAAGCCTAAAATAGCAAATTCAAAAATTCCAAAAGCCTTACCTGAATAATCTTGATAGATACTGCTTATAATTACATTGGTTGATGTACCAATTATTGTAATAGTACCACCAGCCATTGCAGCAAATGATAATGGCATTAATAGCTTTGATTCGCTAATACCAGTTGATTTTGAAAGCCGCATTACAACGGGAAGCATTATAGCAACTATGGCTGTATTGTTTAAAAAGGCAGAAGGAATACCTGCCAATATTGATAGTAGAAAAATGTTACCACTTTCTGATTTAAATGAAAGTTTTTCAACATAATCAGCTAAATAATTTACTGCACCAGTACTTTGTAAGCCTAAGCTTAAAACCAATAATGCAAAAACAGATAATGTACCAACATTACTAAAGCCAGATAAGCCTTCTTCAGGGCTAACTATACCACAAATCATTAATAAAACTGCCACTAATAGTGCAGTACTATCAACGGGTATTTTTTCTGAAACAAAAAGGATGATTGCTCCAAGTGTAATTAGTAATACTATTATAATTTCAAGTGTCAGTGTTATAATTTTTTATGAATTAAAAATTACGTAAAGCTTTTGATAAATGCAAAAAAAAAGCCTCGAGTAATTACCCGAGGCTTTGAAAATTTATGAATTAAAAATTACTTTTTAATCAATTTAGCAGTTGTTGCTTCGCTATTAAGCGTCATGCTTAATAAGTAAACACCTGTGCTCATATCAGCAACATTCAATTCAACAACATTGTTGCCTTCAACTGTTTGTATAACACCACGCTTAATCAATTTACCAGTTAAATCGTAAATTTCGTAAGCAGCTTCAGCTTCAACAACGCTATCAAAGTTAATGTTAACAAAATCGTTCGCTGGTACTGGAGTAATGCTGTTGATTACAAATTCATTTGCATCACGAGCCACTTCAATAATACCATTATCAGATGTAACACCGTTAAAGTCAGTATCTAATAAACGGTAGTAAGTTAAACCTGCAGTAGCTGATACATCAATGTATGAGTAGCTATTAGTATAAATTGAGTTACCTGCACCATTAACAGTAGCAATAGTTACAAAGTTGAAACCATCTTTAGATGACTGCAATGTAAAGTAATCATTTTCGTACTCAGAGGCAGTTGTCCAAGTAATTTCGTTTCCACGCTCAGTTGCTTTACCAGCAAAAGAAGAAAGTTCAATACTTAACTTAACACACTCTGTTTCAAAATCAACATTAAATTCAATTGTAGGGCAGCTAGTATCATCATTTGCATTTTGGAATACTTGCTCACCATCAGCATGTAATACGCTCAGGTTCATAGCATCTTCAGCAGTAAAGCTACCGTTAACATCACCAGCTAAAAAGTATTCAGCATCTTCATCATACTCAGGTAAACCACCTGAAACAGTAAAGTCGAAACGGTAAGTACCATCAGTTAACGTAGGGTCGTCAGCTGGGCAAACACGGTCACCTTCAATAGTAATTGGAGACAATACCACTACTTCAATACAAGCCGTAGCATCATTTTCAGCATTGTTTAATTGGAAACAAGCAGAAGCGTCATCAAATAAAACAGCAGCACTTTCGCCAATTTCAGGTAAAGTTGGTGCATTATCATTTGCATAGCTTAATGAGTGGAAGCAGTATGTACCAGCCTCTAAACCAGCAAATACCGTATTACCGTCAGCATCAGCACCGGCCATAGCAGCAACTGTTAAATCATCACCTTGTGTTGCAACAATAGCAAAACTGTAATCAGATAATGAGTTGAATCCTTCAGAGTTAATAACAACATCTTCGCAATTAGCAACAACATTTGCATCATCAGCATAAGAGTCATTTAATAATGATTTTGCACCAGCTTGTGCATCACAATCAAAACATTCTTGTCTGTCAACTACAATCGGGTTAGATAATGCAAAGCAACCCTCTAAATCAGCAACTTGGTCAGTCGGAGCGTTTAGTGAACCATCATGAGTTACTGCCCAAATTAAACAAGTGCCTGTTTCAACACCTGCAAAATCAACAAAGTTTGATTCTGGTAAACCTAAAATAGTTTCACCAGCTTCATCAGTAACAACAAAAGTAACTTGGTTATCACCTTCTCCTTCAACGTTGAAAATCACTGATGATTGCTCTTCATCATTAACACAAACACTAGTTTCAGTAAGACCATCTAACAATAAAATTAATGCAGGTTCAACGTTAGTACGAGTTACTGCAATTGCATTCGATAAAGCGAAACAGCCTTCAAAATCAGCAACTTGGTCAGTTGGTGCATTAAATGATCCATCGTGTGTTACAACCCAAATCAAGCAAACGCCAGATGGAGCACCAGCAAAATCAACAGCACCATTTTCTGGTTGTCCTAAAACAACTGAGCCACTTTCATCTGTTACAACATAAGCCATTTGTTGGTCACCAGCACCTTCAACTGTTACATTAACAACAGATGAATCATCGCTAGTACATAAATCAGTACTATCCTCTGTTGAAATTGTAGCTGAAAAAGCTTCTGTGCGAGTAACAGCAATTGAGTTAGATATTGCAAAGCAACCTTCTAAGTCAGCAACTTGGTCGGTCGGTGCGCTTAATGTACCATCGTGTGTTACAGCCCAAATTAAGCATACCCCTGGAGGTGCACCCGGATTTTTAACAACAATATCATCGAAATAAGTAATTTCATCAACATCTCCAACATCAACTAATAAGTTAAAAAATACAACTACTGTTGGGAAAGAATGACCAGCAGCAACATTACCGTTACCATCAGTTGAAGCTGCATTTGAATCAAAGCAAATTTCAACCCACTCATTCAAAGTTTCATTTAATACTGTTTGCTCCCATGTATCAGGGTTAGTTGCAGAATTTTCTAATTTAATAGTAACTGTACGAGGTGCATCCATATGTACTTTAATACAAACTTCGCCACCACTTGTTAAGTCAACAGCCGTAGTAGGGTTAGGGTTAGCAAAACCACCGCTCCAGCTTTCAGAACCAACAGCTTTGTTAAACTCAATAACATTATCGCTCATGTTAATCCCTGAAGGATTAGGGTTGGCAACTGGGCCATACATTAAACCTTCAATAGCACCACCAAATGCCTGAAACATTGATGTAGTTTCTGGTGTTTCAAAATCTAAAACTGTTGATTCAGAAGGACCGAAATTAATTGCAGGCGAACTAGATACACCTAAAATTGTTTCGCCTGATTCGTCAGTAATTACATAAGTAACTTCTTGCTCACCAGCACCATCAACGTTAACATTTACAATAGCATCTCCATCGCTTAAACAAAGTGTAGTTGGATCTTCAGTTGATAAAGTTGCAGCTACAGGATCGCAATCAATACAATCTTCATCGTCTTCAGCCAATTCAGTAACAAAAGTTGATAAGCCCCAACCATCGCAAACTGGAAAGAATAAATCGCCATTTTCAGGGTCGGTTTGTAACATTACAGGAGATACCCAGTACTCATCAGCTTCATCTAATTGACCTAAAGTAATAGTTGTACCTACATAAAAAATACCAACATAATCATCAGTACCTAAAAAGTCTAATGGATTTGCACCAGCAGGGTCAGCTAATGAAACTACCCAAAATATACCACCTTCTAAACCATCACTAACAGTACCAAAGTTTAATGTTTCAGCATTTACACTTAATGTAGTTAAAGTGTCGTTAGGGCAAAGTGATAACTCAGCTGGTGTATCAGCAGCTGATTCAATAAATGCTTCAACACAAGGGTCAACAGCTGCTTCAACGTTTACAAAAAACTCACCATCAGAAACACCAGTATCTAAGTTAAAACCATCAACCAAAATGTAGTAAACAACGCCTTCTTCAGTTGCTATATCTAAACCAGCAAAAAAGTCGCCACCAGTAGCTAAAGCATCATCCTCATTACATGAGTGGAATTCTAAACCATCGCAACCACCTGTAAATACAATTATTTGCGTATCGCCATCATCAACATAAGTGTCAGTTAATTGCGTTTCACCACCATCAGCCGAAGTGTAAACGTGGTATTCGTTACCATCACCAGTTAGTGTAAACCAAACAGTACCATTTACAAATGGTACAGCACCAAATTGATCTTCAAACATACATGGATCACCTTGAAAAGCATTTACTTCTTCTTCTGTTGGATCTTCAGGACCTAAAGTTGCATCAACGTTGGTGTAAGGACCATTGTGTGCAATTTCGCCAAATGCAGCAGGCAAACCTAATTCAATTGCATCAACACAATCATCATTATCTGGTGTTGGCGGTGGAGCAACTACGTTAATTGTAGTAAATCCATCGTAACCAAAACAAATTTGATCAGAAATACCTAAAATTGGACCGAAATTGATTAAAATTTGGTTTAAAGTATCCAATTGGAAAACTGCTTCGCCAACACTTGGTATTTCACCAAAAAATAAACCAGCTAAAGTAATAGCATCTTCTAAAGATTGGAAACCGCCATTAGCAGCAATTTCATCTAAAATTTCACAAACCTGGTCATTACCAGTTAATGTTTCAATAATTGAACATTGTGCAGTAACAACTTCAGCTATAGTGTTAATTGTTGCAATGTCATAAGTAAATGAAAAAGCTTGTAAAACATCGCCTTCATCTAAGCCTAATGCTGTTAAATCAACTGTATAGTCATCAGAGATAACTAAAAAAGTATCAACAGGAACACCACCTTCATAATCAATAGCATTGAAAACAAAAGCATTGTCAGGTTGAGTACCACCTTCAGGTGTTTGCATATAAAGTGTCCAGTTTGAACCATCATTATACACAATAAAGTTACCGTCAGCATCTGTGGTTGCGCTTGCAGGCGGCTCGTAAGGGCCTGACGCTGAATCACATGTGCCATAAGGCGGGTCTAATTGTGCATTAGCATTAAAAGCTACTGCAAAAAACAGTAACATCATTGCTAACGGCGTAAAAAATTTCTTCATAGTTAAAGAAGTTTGGATTAAAAAATTAGTTTTATTTTTAATATGAAAATTAGATACAAAATTGTTAAAGTACAAAGCTACCAAAATAGTTAAAAATCTCCGAATTTTCTAATTAACATTATGTGAAAAAATAGCAGTTTCTTAACATAACATTGCTTAAATAATGCACTTTTGCATGACTGTTGTATTTGTGTAAAAGTTTAAAGCATGATTAAAAAATATGGGTAAGAATATAGTTGTAGCAGGACATAAAAAAACCGTTGAAGCAGGACAATTGATTTTAAATGAAGGAGGAAATGCTTTTGATGCTATGATTACCGCCTTTTTAATGAGTTGTGTGGTTGAATCTGCTTCAATATCCTTAGGTGGTGGTGGCTTTTTACTAGCGCAAAAAGTAGGACAAAAACCAAAACTATTAGATTTTTTTACACAAACTCCAAAAAATAATAAAATTACTGGTACAGTTGATTTTAAAGCTGTTAAAGTTGATTATCAAGATTCAAACCAAACCTTTCATATTGGTTTGGGCTCAATTGCAGTACCTGGCAATGTTGCAGGTGTTTTTGAAATGCACAAACAGTTGGGCACAATTCCACTTAAAACTTTGGCGCAGCCAGTTATTGATGTAGCTAAAAATGGTGTAAAAGTTGATGATTTTCAAACGATGGCAATTGATTTGCTTAGAGGTATTCTTTTAGATAGACCGGATATGGCCGCCATTTACAATAAAAATGCTGGAGTAAAAGAAAAAGGCGATTTGGTAGTAATTCCATACTTAGCTGATGCAATTGATGCCTTAGTAAATGAAGGCGAACGCGAGTTTTATGAAGGCGAATTTGCAAAAAAGTTAAATGATGACTGTAAAAATTTAGGGGGTTATATCTGTTATAGTGATTTAAAAGATTATAAAGCGGTTTGGCGTAATCCTTTATCATTTAATTATAAAGGGCATAAAATTTATACAAACCCTTCGCCTAGTTCGGGTGGTTTACTTATTGGTATTGCCTTAAAATTCATGGAGCAACAATTTCAGCATGTTCAAGAATGGGGGAGTAGGAGTTATATCCAAAATCATGCGCTTTGCATGAAACAAACCAACCAACTACGGAAATTATATGTAGATGGTAAAAACCTTGATTTTGCACAGCAAACTAGTTTTTTAACTGATTTAACTACTAATCAACTTTTTAAAGAAGAGTTAAGTAAGGTTGGTAGTACTACACATATAAGTATTATTGATAAAAAGGGTAATGCTGCAACGCTTACCCATTCAAGTGGCGAAGGAAGTGGATATATGATTCCTAAAACGGGTATTATGTTAAATAATATGTTAGGCGAAGCAGATTTAAATCCGCAAGGCTTTAATAAGTGGCCATGCAATCAACGTATATCCTCCATGATGTCTCCAATTATTGTAAATGATAAAGGCGGATTAAAGGCTTTGCTAGGCTCTGGTGGAGCAAACCGTATTAGAACCGCTTTGGTACAAACACTTGTAAACCTTATTGATTATGGGTTTGATATTGAAAAAGCCATTGAAAAGGCTAGGATGCACCTTGAAGGGAACGTTTTAGAAATTGAAGGGGCTTTTAAAAATGAGCATGTTGTAAAAAGCCATTTAAATGGAATCGATAAAAACCATTGGAAACAAGATAGGCATATGTTTTTTGGAGGAGTAAACGGAATTGCCAAACTTGGCAATGAATTTTTCGGACATGCCGATAGCAGGCGGTTTGGGAGTTGTTCAAATTGAACTCAATTAGGTTATAAAGTAAAACTTAAAAAAACAAAACCTAAGTTTCGAGCTATCTATAATTTTTTATTTAACATTAGTAATACTCAAACTCGTATTTATAGTCGCTAAAAAAATCAGGAGGATTGACACTGTAATAAATTTCACTTGGGTAATTACTATTATTATAATAATTGGTATAATCTGCGCTGCCTATAAGTTCAAAATGGGTGGTGGTTGGCTCATTTCCACCGGTACCAAATGACGGAATGTAGATTAATTCGGTCTCAGCAAAAAAAGGCTTTATGTGCCCATCTGTTAATAATTGAAAAACTTCAGGGTATGGGTTTTTCACACTACTTACAACATACTTATGGGTATTATTTAACTGGTCATTTTCAGTTGAATATCTGTTTACGTAAAAAGTATCTAGCGAGCTTATATATTTGTAATACTCATTTAAAGGTTCTCCATTAGCTGTATAACTAAAACTCTCAGTAATGTTATATGGAGGCGTGCAAATGTATTCTACATAACCAGTTAAATTACCATTTTCAAATTCAGAATACTTTGTAATGCAATTGCCGTTTCTTTCAACTTGAGAACTATGATTACTTTGGGTGGCCGAAAAGGTTATTATGTTGTTTTCATAAGTAAATAAAAAAATAGTTTCATTCGTGGTATTTGAACTTGGGTAATGTACAGTCCTTAATAAAGAGTCAATGTTATTACTACCATTGTAGATAAATTTGTATGTAGTTGTTTTTAAAGTTACCATATCGGTATATGTGTACGATTTTAGCTTATACGTTTGATTGTTGTTGTTCACCACATCTTTTTTACAAGCGGCAATAGTTATTGCAAACAATATAAATATGGTACTAAGTTGCTTCGTCATTTGAGCCTTCTTGAAATTTAGTGGCAAAACTAATAAAAACAATAAAAGCCCGAAACCGAAGTCCCGAGCTTTTTGCTAGTTATTAATACTTTACTATAAACTATAAAAGTTTAATGCGTTGCCCTTATTGGGTCAAAAGTTAAAGTTTCAATTAATGGTATAATCTTGGTATCAGCCTTTTGTAAATCAATTAGTTCAAATTGTTGAATTTCGGGGCTAACAATTGGTGGATTTGGAATAAAGTCAGGCTCGAATATCTCCAAACCATCGGGTACTACAAATATGCTAAAACAATTATGCGAAAGCACAAAATTTCTAAGGTCAGCACCCCTTCTTTCAAGGTCATTAAATGGTCGTTGTTGACCATTGCCAGCAGCATCATCTACAAAAAATTGCCCATTATGGTCACCGTCATTATCACCAGCATTGTCATCAATGCCCTGTCCTGTTAAAAAACCTGATAACCCAGCTTCTGAACCAAAGGGCACAAAACCTATATGAACAAACATTTGTCCTGAATTTGAGTTGTGCGGAAAAAATGCTTGGCATTCGGTTTCACCGCCATGGCAACCGCTACAGGTATTAAGCGAAAATTTATGGCGTGCTTCAGGATTTGTTATAGTTGAAGTGCCACTTACAAAGCTAGCATCCCAATGGTGGGGCACATTATCTAAAGGTGATGCCGGTGGACTTGGTGTTGTTGCTAAAATTGGCAAACGTGTAAGCGCATGTCCACCCAAAAAGTTGCTGTTGTTAAATGAACCTGGCAGCACTTCAGGTACAACATGCCTTTCATTTATTACAGCTATTTCGTTTGCATTAATCCAATCGGCCAAATCTGTTTCGTTTATTGTTGGTGGGGTTGCCTTATTATTAAATTTAGTTGCTGGTTCTTGCTTTACAGTAACAATTTGTAATGTTGCTGGGCCAGAGCTATTTGGTAATAAATTAAATTCCCGTAACTCCCAAGGTCCTGAAAGCGCAATTTCGTTAGTACGTATTTGGTTTAATGAACTTTGGTTAGTGTTGCTTGTCTTGCTTCCACTTTTAGTAAATACATTGGTAATCGCTTCAAGCCGATTGTTGTAGCCTACTGAGCCTAATGAAAAGGCCTGCAAATCCCACCATTTTTTGGCATAAAGTTTTAAATCTTGGCAATTAAAAATAGGTATGCCATACTCAAATATTATATTAAATGGCAGGGGGGCGCATCCAGTAACATTGTTCGCTGCATCAAAAGACGGATTTAATAAGCAAAAAACAAATCGCCCTTCGCCACCACTATTAGTGTTGCCAGAGTAACCTAAATTTCCTCGTAAATCTAAACGGTTTACAATGGCGGTTAACTTAGCAGGAAAGTTTTCTAGCTTCAACCCAGCATTGGTAGTCGTTCCACTTAAAGCCCTCCAATCGGCTATTATGTTATTAATATTCGACCTGGCTGGTATTAGCTCACCGTTAACTGTATTATTAGCATCCCATGTATTTAAAAAATCCAGGATAAACTGAATTGTAGTGGCATCAGTTGCTATACTTGTTGGAGATGGAGAGGCTAACTGCCTCATTAATTCGCCAAATGTCCAAACCCCGTTTTTTGTACCTGTATTATCACATGGGTTATAAATTCTAGTCGGATCTTCAACAACATCCAAATCAGTAACCATTAAACTATGTGTTTTTACATGCTCCGGAATAGAACCTGTTAGTGCAAATATTGAAGGGTTGAAAGCAAAGTTTAAGCCTTGCCCAAAATTATTCGGATTAAGTACATTTTGAAAATTTTTATCAAAGCCAAACTCTTTTTCTAATTCGCTTTGGTTTACTTTTATAAATTCCCTGCCCCTAAAAAATCCAAGTTGTTCTTCATTTCTAAGTTTATCAAATTTATTCTCAAAATGCCTGTTAACTGCATTCAAATCTTCATTTAAAATAACGGAGTAAATCCCATCTTTTTTCACTTCATCGCCTTTCTTGCCATCATCTCTTAGCACAATAGTTTCGCCCCCAATTTGGGTAGTAAATCTATTCGTCCTTTTTTGAGTTGTTACAGTACCTTTTTTGAATTTGGCTTTAAAAAGCAGGTTGCCCAAATTACTATCTATTTGTTTAAATTCAACACTTTCAGCAATTGGAGGGTGTGTTTTGTGTTTAGCTAATACAGGTGGCTCATATTTAGGGTTAAATATGTCCTTTAAAGTTTCACAACCTAAAATACCCAGTATAGCAAAAGCGAATACAAAAAATAAAAGTCTGGTTTTCATAATATGTGGTTTAATTATACATAAATATAAATACACTAAAACAGAAGCGCAATATAATTTATAGATATAATTTTACAACATAAAATATATTCAGTATGTGATTTTTGTACTGTATTTAGAGGTCATCTATTTAATTTGAGCAACAAAAAAGCCCGAAACCGAAGTTTCGAGCTTTCCAATCAATTTATCTTGATATTTTCTTAAATCAAAGTAGCAATTACCAATGCAACTACCGACATTAATTTCAATAAAATATTTAATGATGGTCCTGATGTATCCTTAAAAGGATCACCAACAGTATCACCTACAACTGCCGCTTTATGAGGCTCGCTACCTTTTTTGAAAGTCTCGCCATCAATAACTACATCGTCTTCAAACATTTTTTTAGCGTTATCCCATGCACCACCTGCATTACTTTGGAAAAGTGCCATTAAAACACCACTTACCGTAACACCAGCTAATAAACCACCTAACATTAAAGCGTTTGTATTTCCTTCTAAAAAGAATTTAGGAACAAAACCAAAAGCAACTGGTACAATTACCGCTACTAAACCTGGTAATACCATTTCTTTAATTGATGCTTTAGTTGAAATATCAACACATTTGCTGTACTCAGCTTTACCATCGGCAGCATTAAAAGTATCTTGATCTGCTTGCGACCAGTTTTTCATATCAGTTCCTTCATTTTTACGCATTACGTTTAATGCCGCTTTTAACTCAGGAATTGCTTTAAATTGACGACGAACTTCTTCAATCATTGCCATTGCAGCACGACCAACTGCGCCCATACTCATTGCACTAAATGCAAATGGTAACATTGCACCTATAAATAACGATGCCATTACAAATGGGTTTGTAATATCAATAGCCACAATTGGTGTTGCAGGGTGTGTTTGGTTGTAAGCCGTCATAAAAGCAGCAAATAATGCTAATGCTGTTAATGCAGCCGAACCAATTGCAAAACCCTTACCAATAGCAGCAGTAGTATTACCTACCGCATCTAACTTATCAGTACGTTTACGTACTTCAGGGTCTAACTCAGCCATTTCAGCAATACCACCAGCGTTATCAGAAATAGGACCATAAGCATCTACTGCTAATTGAATACCTGTGTTTGATAACATACCTACTGCAGCAATTGCAATACCATATAAACCAGCTAAACTGTACGCACCAATAATAGCAATTGCAATAATTACAATAGGAATAACCGTTGACATCATACCAACACCTAAACCTGCAATAATGTTAGTTGCAGCACCTGTTTTTGATTGATTTACAATACTTGTTACTGGGCCAGTTCCAGTTCCTGTGTAATATTCAGTTATTTTACCAATACCTAAACCAGAAACTAAACCAATACAAATTGCGAAAAATACGCCTAAGCTTGAATATTCCATTGCACCAACTGTCCAAGTTGCTGGTAACATCCATTGAATGATAAAGAATGTAATTGCTAATAAAACACCAGCAGAACCAAATTCACCAATGTTTAATGCCGTATGAGGATCACCACCTTCTTTTACTTTAACAAAAAAAGTACCTACAATTGAAGTTAAAATACCAGCACCTGCTAAAACTAAAGGTAATAATACTGCACTTAAACCATCAAAATTATCAGTAAAACTTGGCGAAGCCATAAATGCCGCACCTAATACCATTGTACCAATAACTGAACCTACATACGATTCAAATAAATCGGCACCCATACCTGCAACATCACCAACGTTATCACCAACATTATCAGCAATAGTAGCTGGGTTTAATGGGTGATCTTCAGGGATACCTGCTTCTACTTTACCTACTAAATCTGCTCCTACATCGGCAGCCTTAGTATATATACCACCACCAACACGCGCAAATAAGGCAATTGATGATGCACCAAATGAAAATCCTGTTAAAATGGTAATTACCGTAACAATGCTATTAGCATCTGTACCTATCGTACTACTAAAAATTAGTAATAAACTACCAAGGCCTAAAACACCTAAACCAACAACACCTAAACCCATTACTGAACCACCAGCAAAAGCCACTTCTAAAGCTTTACCTAGGCTAGTTTTAGCCGCTTGTGTTGTACGTACATTAGCTTTTGTTGCCACTTTCATACCAATAAAGCCTGCTAAACCAGAGCAAAATGCACCAATTATAAACGATAAAGCTACTAGTGGATGAGAAGCTTCGTTAGTGTAGCCACCTACTAATAATAGAATAGCAACTACAGCAACAAAAACTGCTAAAATTTTGTACTCGGCTCTTAAAAAGGCCATTGCACCATCGGCAATGTTTTTGCCAATGCGTTCCATCTTTGCGTCACCAGCGTCTTGCTTTGATACCCAACTCGATTTAACGAATGTGTATAGTAAAGCAATAACACCAAAGACAGGAATCAAATAGATAATCATTTCTGACATTCTGAATCTTTTTTAGTTCTTCTTTTAAAATCGGCTGCAAAAGTAATTAATGTATTTAACATACTTTTAAGATAAAGGCAGTTTTACACATTTCATAAGAGAAAAAGTAGGGGAGAGAGAAGCATATGGAATTACTAAGTATAATCTTTGTGCATTTTAAGATTGAACTTACAAAATGAGAAGGAAGTCTAAAGTGCTATATAGGCAAAAATCACGAAATGGGATGTCATTGCGGAATTTCACTTGTAAATTTCATTTTAAAAGGGAAATATCCGCAATCTAACGGTAACATATACTGGATAAACGAATGCTGCTCATAAAGATGAGCATCCGTTTTCTGGCATTACAAATACATTTGGTGTAAAGTACTTAAAACATCCCGTCTGCGGGCCCAGCCTTCGCAACCCAGTCAAATGCACAAGGGCTTAAGTATTGTATTTTATATGGTGGAGTAATTCGTATAGTATATTAACAGGATATTTATTGCCTATTTGGTATTTTAATATGCTTATGTTTTCAAACGACACGAAACTAAAAGTCAATAAGTTAAATCACGCCATCTAGTAACTTCCCTAACTGCTTAACCCCTTCAGTGGCGGTAGCTTTAATGCAGGTAAGGTTTTGCACAAAGCTTAAATCAGGTAAATGCGGGTCAATAATAAATTTAGGTATATGGTGAGGCACATACTCAATTAACGAAGCAGCAGGATAAACCACCATACTAGTACCAATTACCACAAAAGCATCGGCTTTGTGGCAAATAGGGGCAGCTTTTTCCATCATGGGCACAGCCTCGCCAAACCAAACAATATGTGGGCGCAATTGCGCGCCTTTTTCGCAATTATCACCTATATTAATGTCCTTATAGCCTATATCATAGCGCAAATTTTCATCTAGCGTGCTTTTAGCATGGGTTAGTTTACCATGCAAGTGCATTACATTGGTACTGCCGCCACGCTCATGCAAATCATCTACATTTTGGGTAATAATTTGCACATCGAATTTGGTTTCTAAGTCGGCTAAAAAATAATGAGCAGCATTAGGCTTTACTTGGGCTAACTGCCTACGGCGTTGGTTGTAAAAATCGAGCACTAGCTCCATGTTTTTACGCCAGCCTTGCGGCGATGCTACTTCCATAACGTCGTGCCCTTCCCAAAGTCCGTTACTATCTCTAAAGGTTTTTATACCGCTTTCGGCACTAATTCCTGCCCCTGTTAAAACCACTATTTTTTTCATGTTACTATTGGCTTAAAATTATTTTTAAACTTAAATATTTATGTTCAATTTTAGTGGATTATTTAGAATTTCTCTTTTAAATTTGCAATCCACTTTATGGAGGATGTAGCTCAGTTGGTTAGAGCGCTGGTTTGTGGTGCCGGAAGTCGCCGGTTCGAGCCCGGTCTTCCTCCCTTTTTTAAGCCTTACTTTAACGAGTAAGGCTTTTTTTATTTTTCAATATAATTGGCATAATTTTTCGTTTTATCAAACTAAATGCTATATTGGCAAAGGTTTTTTAAAAAATTACTAATATTATGTCTTCAAAAGCTATTGAAGTTGATACGCTAGATTTACAAATCCTTTCCATTTTAATAAACGACGCAAGAACGCCTTATACTGAAATTGGAAAAAAATTGTTTGTTTCGGGTGGTACGGTTCATGTTCGCATGAAAAAATTGGAACGATTAGGGATTGTAAAAAAGCAGCAATTAAAAATTCATCACGAAAAATTAGGATACGATATAACCGCTTTTTTGGGCGTTTTTTTAACCAAAAGTTCATTGTATAAAGATGTTGTTGAAGAGTTAGATAAAATACCTGAGGTTTTAAACGTAAATTATACTACTGGCTCCTACAGTATGCTTATTAAAATTATTTGTAGAGATACCAATCATTTACGAGATGTTTTGAGTGATAAAATTCAAAAAATTGAAGGTATTCATCGTACAGAGACATTAATTTCTCTTGAAGAAAGCATTAACCGCCCTATCCATTTAATTGATGAAGAATAAGCAAATATGCTTTATATAGTGCCTACACCCATTGGTAATTTGGGCGATATTACCCTGCGTGCCATTGAGATTTTAAAATCAGTTGATTGCATTTTGGCGGAGGATACAAGGGTAAGCGGAAAATTGCTCAAACACTTTGAAATTAGTAAGCCACTAAAATCCTACCACGCCCATAACGAGCATAAGTTAACAGATAGCTTGATTGAGCAATTAAAAGCTGGACAAACTTTTGCCTTAATTTCTGATGCTGGAACCCCTGCCATTTCTGACCCTGGGTTTTTATTGAGCAAACATTGTATTGATAATGATATTGAAGTGCAATGTCTGCCAGGACCAACGGCCTTTGTGCCTGCCTTGGTTGCCTCAGGCTTGCCTTGCGATAAATTTGTTTTTGAGGGTTTTTTACCGCACAAAAAAGGGCGACAAACTCGCTTGCAAATTTTAGCAGAAGAAAACCGAACCATTGTACTTTATGAATCGCCTTATCGTGTTTTAAAAACATTAAAACAATTAATTGAGTTTTTAGGAGAAGATAGATTAGCCTGTACCTCACGAGAAATAAGTAAAAAATTTGAGGAACACAAACGGGGAACTTTGACAGAGTTGGCGGCTCATTTTGAGCAAACTAACCCCAAAGGGGAGTTTGTTATTTGTGTTGCTGGAAAAGAAAAAGAGAAGAAGAAAAGGTAATAACTTAGCAACTAATGCCTGTTACTTTAAAAAACATATTACTTGCCATTTTTGGAGGCCTACTGTGTTGGGCGGCTTGGCCTACATCGTGGTTGTTTCCGCTAATTTTTGTGGCCTGGATACCCATTTTATTAATTGAGGATAGTTTTTCCGAAAAGGAAATTCCTAAAAGTGCTAGAAAGCTATTTGGCTATGCCTTTATATTTTTTATAGTTTGGAATATTAGTACCACTTGGTGGGTTAAAAATGCCTCTTTCGGTGGCTCAATAGCGGCATTTATACTCAATTCCTTGTTTATGTGTATCCCCTTCATCCTTTTTCATAAAACGAAAAAGCGATTTGGGGCGGCAATTGGCTATTTTGCCCTAGTTAGCCTTTGGCTAACTTACGAATATGCCCACCAAAATTGGGAACTGACATGGCCCTGGCTAGTATTGGGTAATGTATTTGCCAACTTTCCGCAGTTAGTGCAATGGTATGAGTTTACAGGTAGCTCGGGCGGTACGCTTTGGGTGCTTTGCTTGAATATTTTACTGTTTTTACAACTTAAAAAACTGCGTGCTAACAGCTTGGAAGTGAACGGTTTACCCGACATACTTAAAATTTACTTTGGATTTAGCTGGAAGCCTTTACTGTTATTCACCTTGCCAATTGTCGTATCCTTGATTTTGTTTAAAAGCTATGAAGAACAAGGCGAAGCAGTGGAAATAGTGGTACTGCAACCCAATATTGATGCTTACGAAAAGTTTGAACGAAGCAAACAAAAGGAGTACATCAATAAGTTTGTTGCAATGTCGGATAGCTTGATTAGTGATAAAACGGAATTTTTGGTGTGGCCTGAAACCAGCTTGCCCAACACGGTATGGCTTAACAAGTTGGAAAGTAATCCATCAATAAAAAAGTGCCGCGAATTATTAGCCAAACACCCAGACTTGACATTAATTACTGGAGCAACCATAATTGAGCAATACGATAGCAAGGCAACGGCAACAGCACGACCTTTCCGTAATGACCCTGAACGGTTTTACGATGTTTATAATGGTGCAATGGAACTGAATGGCGAAAACTTGGAAATTGAGCAATACATAAAATCGAAGTTAGTACCGGGCGTGGAGCGGATGCCTTACCCTGGCTTGTTTAAATTTTTGGGTGATTATGCAATTGACTTGGGCGGAACAGCAGGCAGCCTGGGTATGCAAAATGAGCGCGAAGTTTTTACCGATGATGAGGGTATTAAAGTTGCCCCAGTAATTTGCTACGAATCGGTGTTTGCGGAGTATGTAACGGATTACATTAAACTAGGCGCAGACTTTATTTTCATCATCACCAATGATGATTGGTGGGGCGATACACCTGGCCACCGTCAGCATTTGCGATACGCCAGCCTGCGTGCTATTGAAAACCGCCGTGCTATTGCCCGCTCGGCAAATACGGGCATTTCTGCCTTTATTGACCAGCGCGGTATAATACACCAAGCAACAACTTATAAAAACCCAGCAGTTATCAAACAAAAAATAAAGGCCAACAAAACCCTTACTTTTTTTAGCCGACATGGCGATATTATTAGCCGACTAAGCATTTTTTGTAGTGTGTTGCTTATTCTTAATTTAATGGTGGGGCGGTTTACGAAGGGGTTTATGTTTGCTTCAATAAAAAGGAAAAGTTAAGGAATGATGTATCATATAATAATGCACTGTAAACCTCAGAAAGAAAATGAGGAATTTTATGGAAAAGTACTTGGTGCTTACGCATCAGTATTAATTGATTACCTTGATTATGATGGTGTTATGGTACTATCGAAATATTATATTGAACAGAATGGGTGGGAAATAATTGAAATAGAAGACGACTATTTTACGTTTGAACGTAAAGAAGATTTGCCTGAAAATTATCATCAATATTTTGATGACTTGGGTAAGTATGGCTATTCGTTAATTTTCAATACTTATGATAACGATGAGGAATGAAACTGTCGCTTCAAAAATACTTTTAGTTCTAATAGTTTTAACAAGTTGTCAACACTCAAATAACAAGATTGAATCAGAAAATTCTGATTGCTATGAAAAATATTTCTACTTAGCGAAAGAAGAATATTCGCATAAAAATTTAGAAGGAAATGTACTATTACATTTATCAGAGGAGGATAGCATTTTTATAATTCCAGAAAAAGTATGTACTCTTCATTTATATCCCGATTGGGAAAGGAAAGGATTTCCATTTGAAGTATTAAAGTTTCCAAACCTAAAATATTTATGGGTTGGCATGAGAGATTTTAAAGTGTTACCAAGTGAAATAATTCAATTAAAACAATTAAGAAGTCTGAATTTACAGCATAGTGGAGTTGAAAAATTAACAGAAAATATAGGAGAATTGAAAAATTTGGAAGAGCTAAGTTTATTATATAGTAATCTTGAATCTTTACCCCAATCAATTTGTGAATTACCGAATCTTAAAAAAATTCACCTAGGATATACTAAAATAGATAAACTACCAACTTGTTTGTACAAGTTAAAAAATTTGGAAGAGTTCATTCTATTTTATGAAGGTGATTCGGAAATCCCCCAAGAATTGAAATTAAACATAGAAAAACTTAGACACCAATTGAAAAAATGTAGATTTGCTATAAACTACAACAAAAAAGTCGACTGATAACAATTGTTTAAATGCAGTTCCTATTTCGGAATAACGGGGTCGTCTAGACTTTTTTATTTTAGCTTGTAAATAGGATTTAGCAAAAGTCAGAAAAAACACTTGCACTTCGACAAGCTCAGTGCCCAAATTTCATTATACCATCCCCTCCGCCGCTTCGTAAAGGCGTTTTAGGTTTACGGGTTCAACGCCTACTTGCTTGCATACTTGCGAGGCGGCCAAGTTGGCTAAGTCCATGAAAAAGTACATATTTTGATTGAGCGCCAAGCCCATTGCCAATACGGCTATAACCGTATCGCCAGCACCGCTTACATCAAAAATATTATGGCTGAAAGCGGGGCTTAGTTCCCCTGCTTCTTCATTGTGCATGTACATGCCTTTATCCGCTAAAGTAATTACGGTGTATTGGTTTTCAAGGCTGCCTTTAATAAAATTGCATGCCTTTTCTAATGACTCTGTGCTGGCTGGATCGATTGGCATGCCTACGCCTTTGCTGGCCTCTGCCAAATTGGGCTTAAAAAGGGTGCAGCCTTTGTAAGCAAAAAAGTTATCAAACTTTGGATCGGCAGCAACGGCAATTTCCTTTTCCTTGCAAAGCTTTATTATTTGTGTGATAACGTTTTCCGTCATCACGCCTTTGTTGTAATCTTGAAGCACAACAACATTAGGCTCTTGTCGGTCAATTAGGTTTTCAACCAAATTGATAAATGCCAATTCAAGCTGTTCACTTAGCGGTGTCCGCATTTCCTCATCAAAGCGGTTAACTTGGCGGTTGTTGCTAAACACCCTGCTTTTTACCGTTGTAATGCGGCTTGCATTGCGCATCATGCCCCACATGGGCATTTCATTATCTTCAAGTAGTTTATACACAATTTCGCCAGCGGAATCATCGCCAATTACCGATGCTAAAACACAGTTTGCCCCCATGCGGTGCATGTTCAATGCCACATTTGCAGCGCCGCCCAACCTATCTTCTTTGCCTTCTATATCCACAATTGGGATGGGTGCCTCGGCAGAAATACGATTGAGTTGCCCATATAGGTAATGGTCGAGCATTACATCGCCAACAACTAGTGCTTTTACATCAACAAAGCTTTCAAATAACTGAAGTATGGGTGATTTATCGGGCATAAGGTTGGTTTTGGTTATGATAGCTGTTGCAAACAGTTTTTAATACGGCTTAGGGCTTCTTTTAATACATCTTGCGAGGTAGCATAGCTTAAACGTAGGCAGTTAGGATTGCCAAATGCCGACCCCGTTACTACTGCAACGTGTCCTTTATTTAAAATGTACATGCTTAACTCATCGATATTGTTGATTTTTTGACCATCGGGCGTGGTTTTGCCGATGAAAGAAGAAGCATCTGGAAAAAAGTAGAATGCGCCTTGCGGCATGTTTACTTTCAATCCGTCAATATCTTTTAGCAAATCGTAAACGAAGGCACGGCGTTTTTCAAACTCAGCTTTAAATGCCATTGATGTGCTTACATCATCGCCTAAAGCAACAATAGCTGCACGTTGGGTAATGCTGCAAGTGGCACTTGTAAACTGTCCTTGCATTTTGCTGCATGCCTTGGCTATTGCCAATGGTGCACCCATATAGCCCAATCGCCAGCCCGTCATTGCGAAGCCTTTTGAAAGTCCGTTAACCGTTACCGTTCTATCTTTTAAAGAAGGGATAGTGCCGATACTGGCGTGGCTGCCTGTAAAGTTGATATGCTCGTAAATTTCATCAGAAATGATAACAATATTTGGGTGTTTTTCAAACACCTTAGCCAAGGCCTCAAGCTCATCCATTGTATAAACCGAGCCAGATGGATTGCAAGGGGAAGAGAATAAAAATGCCTTTGTTTTATCGGTAATAGCCGCCTCTAATTGTTGAGCTGTCATTTTAAAATCACTATCAATTGAGGTTGGAACGGCAACTACTTTACCACCTGCCAACTCAATTTGCGCTTGGTAGCTTACCCAGTAAGGAATAGGTAAAATCACTTCATCGCCTTCGTTTACCAAACACATCATTAGGTTAGCTAGGGTTTGCTTTGCGCCTGTTGATGCTACAATTTGGTTGGGGCTATAATCCAAATTATTATCTCTTTTAAATTTATTGCTGATGGCTTCGCGCAAATCGGCATAGCCCGGTACTGGGGTGTAATGGCTGTAATGCTCATCAATGGCTTTTTTAGCCGCCTCCCTAATGTGGGCAGGCGTATCAAAATCGGGTTCGCCTAAACTAAGGGCAATCACATCGATGCCTGTGGCTTTCAATTCGCGGCTTTTGGCAGCCATTGCCAAAGTTGCCGATTCCTCCATATTCAATATCCTATTGGATAACAAATGCTGCATTTGTGCTTAACTGTTTAACAATTATTTAAAAAAATGCAAATGTACTTCATCACTTGGGCTAAACGCTATTAATGTGGAAAAAGCTATTGTAATGTGAATGTTATTTTATTTATTTGGGTGATTTTTTGAATTGATGAAAACCAAATGGTACCATATTGCTATGTTTTTTGCCATTGTTGCTTGGGCAATGATGTGTAATACCGATGGTTTTTCGTTTTTAAAAAATAAGGATAGGCATTGGGCTTTTTTTGATAGCACCATTGTAATTACTGCCAGCCCTAAAGGGAAATTGAATGGTGAAGCCGTTTTTAAGAATTTAAATATTATTGAAAATGGTAAAAATGTTTTTACCAACAATAAACTTATTTTTAAAACACATAAAGATATACTTCCTATTTGCCGAGAATTGAGGAATGAAGACAAGGAGTGCCTTTTGGCCTTTAAGGAGAAAAATGGGGATAAAATGTTACGATTACAATTTAACTCTATAGGCATTAATGCCTTGGATACATTGCCTTTACTACAATTTGATTATAGAGATAATGACAATGATGGCATTATAGAAATGGGGGGCTTTATGCACACCAAACTCACCTATTGCTTTAACTGCGATAGCGTGTATTACAACCCCAAATTATACTACGAAATGACAGATGATGGCTTTAAACTAGACAGTTTGGCCACCAAAAAATGGATTAATCGTTATTACTCAGATTTTTATGGTTATGTCCCAAGAATGGATGTTACGGTTAGGTTACTTGAAAAGTAAAAGGCTTTTGGGCAAGGCCTAAATCAGGCATTAAAATTGCAGTAAAAAAAGTGGAGGATAGCGGAGTCGAACCGCTGACCTTTTGACTGCCAGTCAAACGCTCTAGCCAACTGAGCTAATCCCCCAAAAAAATGTTTTGTTAAAAACAGAACCAAAGTTAGTATTTAACGTAATTATAAAAAAGTATTATTCTAATTAACTATGCTTCAACCAAGTAAAAAGAAAAAACCTGAAATTTCAGTTTTAAATGATGAGGATGAATTAAGGGTTTGGTTGAATATGGCTGAACTGCATGTTGTTTACGATGCAGCAAAGGCAAACGAATATGCTAAACGTGCAAAAAAACTTTCAGCTTACCTAAATGATTTAGAAAGTTATGCTAAGGCTTTAAATTTAATTGGGCATGCCAATTATGTAAAGGGAAAATACAAGGCTGCAAAACCATATTTAACCGAGGCTTTAGGTATTATTAACGAGATTAATGATGAACAAACTATTTTAAAGATATACCTTAATCTTTCGAATGTTGAATATGAATCTGGTGATTTGTTTCAAGCCCTTGAGTACATTTTTTTAGCCAAAGATTTATCGGAGAAATTAGAGGATAAAGAAACTTTAACGCGTTGTTTATTAGGTATTGGTATGATTAATCATAAACTGGGTAACACGGTTTCTGCTATTTATTATCAAAGCCAAGTACAAAGCCATGTTCCGCAAATTGGTAGCGATTCAGTTAAAGAAAAAACTTATGCTGATTTAGGTGCATCCTACTGTTTAACGCAAAAGTTTGACGAAGCTGAAATATATCTATCAAAGGCAATTGAACTGAATAAAGCCTCAGGAAATGTTTATTCTTTCACGCAAAATTTAAGCAATTTAGGCTGGGCACTAATTCAAAACCAAAAGTTTAAACAGGCCGAAAATACATTGCGTGAAGCTGAAAATGTACTTGATCAAATTAGTGAAAACAGGCTAAATTCTTACGTTTTTAAAAACTTAGCCATAGCGCTTAGCAAGCAAAATCAACAAAAACAAGCTATTGAGTATTACCAAAAAGCAATTGGTTTAAACCCTAAAGTTGAAGATAGATGGATTTCACTATTATGCAACATTGGTATTGCCCATTGCCATAAGCAAATGAAAGCTTATAAAAAAGCTGAACGGTTTGCACTAAAAGCACTTAAAATAAGCAGCCCAATTAAGGCACTTGACGAAACTAAAAAAATTTATAGCTTACTTATTGAGCTTAGTATTGAACAGGATGATTATAAATCAGCTTTTAAATACCAACAAGAGTTAAGCAATTTTAAAGATGATTTAAGTGATGTTGAAGCGAAAGAAATTCAAGCAACTTTACAAAAACAGTTTAAAAATATTGAAAAAACAAAGGAGCTCGACCAGCATAAACTACTATTAAAAGGTGAGCGTAGGCTTAATGAAATGTTGGTAAAATATAATAAAGAAATAGAAGAGAAAACCGCTAATATACAAGCACAACAAGCTGAACTTGAACAGATTAATACACAGTTAAAAAAAGAAATTTATGACCGTGAACTAATGGAAACAAGGTTGAAAGAAAACGAACGTTTCCTACATTCAATAATTTCTCACATGCCTGTATTGGTTAATGTTATTAACCCCGATGGCATAATTGTTTTATCTAATGGCGAAAAAGTTGCTCGTGATAATAATTGGGAGTTTCAAAATTTTATCGGCCGTAGTGTTAGCGATTTGCCATCGTCAATTAATGCAGTAAAACAGTTTAACTTAACCAAAAATGGTCAAAAAGTTGTTTTCGATACTTCGTTTAACAAGCAGCACTTTCAAAATCATACTATCCCTATTATGAATCATGAAAATGAACTGCAATTTATTATTAGTGTATCAACCGATGTTTCGCAAATAATGTTGATGAAAAATCAGCTCGAATTGGTAAACTCAGAGCTTCGCAATTTCGCATATGCCGCTTCGCATGATATGAAAGAGCCTTTACGCAACATTCAAAGTTTTGGACGTTTATTGGCTCGAAAAATTTACGCTGATTTAGATGAGTCAGCACAAGAGTATATGGATTTTATTTTAAGTTCATCAAAACGGATGGGAGTGTTGATTGATGATTTATTAACTTACGCATCAACTGGAAAAAACTTGAAGGCTCCTAAACCAATCGATTTAAATGATACGGTTTCAGTTGTCGAGGATAATTTAAAATTAAAAATTAAGGAGCGTGGGGCAAAAATAATAGTTAAAAAATTGCCGGTAGTTCGGGCACACTTTAGTATGATGACTCAATTATTTCAAAATTTAATATCAAATGCAATCAAGTTTCAGCAAAAGGGTAAAACCGCCGAGGTTGTTGTCTGCGCTACTGAAATTGGCAAAGAATATGCTACCATTTGTGTAAAAGACAATGGTATAGGTATTGAGAAAAAATACCTTGATGAGATTTTTACTGTTTTTAGGCGCTTAAATGCACGAAGCGATTATGAGGGATCGGGAATTGGAATGGCCACATGCAAAAAAATAATTAATGCTTACAAAGCTAAAATTTGGGTTGAGTCTGAAGTAGGAAAAGGAACAAGTTTTTACTTTACCTTGCCAATTAAATAATCATTTCTTTAATTTTAATAGCAGCCCTTTGTGATGCTCCTTCACCACCTAATATTTTGCAAAGTTGAGTATAATTAGCTTTCATTTCATTAATATAATCGTGGTTATTAAGTAATTTTTCAAGTTCATCCGTTATCGTTTTTTTATTTGAATTTTGTTGCAACAACTCTTGTACTACCAACTTATTGGCAATTAAATTAACTAATGAAACGTACTTTACCTTGACTAAACGCTTGCCGATAAAATAACTTAGTCCACTTGTTTTGTAGCAAACTACTTGAGGCACATTGAATAAAGCGGTTTCTAAAGTGGCTGTACCAGATGTTACTAATGCAGCTTTTGCATTTTTTAATAAATTATAGGTTTGGCCCTTAACTAATTTCACATTTGTAGGTAAATTGTAATGTTGATAATAGGAATCTGGAAATTTATGTAGCCCTGCAATTACAAATTTTTGTTGCTCAAAGTTTTTAGCTACTTGACAATAAATTGGTAGCATCCGTTCAATTTCTTGTTTACGGCTACCTGGCATTAAAACAATGTGTTTTTCAACACTTTCAGTTTGTTGCTTAGTTTGTTTAAAAGCCTGTATAGCATCAATAAGCGGATGCCCAACATAATGAACCTGGTAATTATACTGCTGATAAAAAGCCTTTTCAAATGGTAATATTACCAACATCAAATCAACATATTTTTTAATATTTTCAACTCGCGAGGCTTTCCAAGCCCATAGTTGAGGTGAGATATAATAAACAGTTTTATACTGTCCCTTTAGTTGTTTTAACAAACGTAAATTAAAGCCTGGGTAATCAATTAATATTACAACATCAGGATTGAAATTTTTTATGGCTTCACTAACGGTTTTAAAATTTTGCCTAATAGTTTTTAAATGCTTAACTACCTCCCAAAAACCCATAAAATCCATTTGATTAATATGGAGTACTAGCTGACAATTTTGGGCTTGCATTAAAGTTCCTCCACAGCCAAAAAATTCCGCCTTTTCATCTTGCAATTTAATTTGCTTAATAAGGTTGGCTCCATGTAAATCGCCTGAGCTTTCGCCTGCTATAACAAAGTATTTCATTTAATTGCTTAAATCAAGTTTTGCCAATCTGCTTTCACCTTTATCGTTGGTTAAAAGCAAATTATATTTAGCTGGTTTTAATGCTAAACGAGCGGTATAGGTTTGGCTTAGGCTTTTCATTTCCAAAGTGTTAATATCTTTAATTTCAATTATATCAACAGGTACGGCTTGTTGGTAATCTTCATGCTCATAAAATGCCATTGCAAGGCATGGGCAGTCAATATCTAAATCGGTTAAAGTAAGGTTCCAAAACTGGCGGCCATTGCTGGCATACCATGTTTGGCGGCCTGTTTCCCAATCACTACGAGTGTGAAAAACTATAGCATCTACATGGATTTCAGACTTAGGCTTTTGCCATGAAACATTGTTTTCATCCACATAAACAACTGATTCATCATCCTTTACAAAAGCTTTATAATGCGGCTTATTGCTATCCTCAAAATAATCTGATTGGTTTACTGTAAAAGGGTTAACCCCTGTTAAATCGCTTAAACGACCTGCCATTGTTTTACCCCAACTGCCGTAATTATCGCCCTCAAAAGCATGAGCAAACCCGCAATGAATAAGGTATTTACCATCAGGATGCTGATTGATAAACTCGGCAATGTTTTCCGCTTGTCCTTGCTCACGAAGGCTTGCACTTCCGTGGCCCGCACTTTCATATCCAAACACTTTAAAACCAATTGAAATTGCCTCACGGATAAGGTTTGCCATTTGGGGCTCTTTGGTGTAAAAACCATCGTTAAAAAAAGGATAACCACGCTTGTTCAACGCAGTTAATAAACTATCATTTGGGTTAACGGCCTCTAATCCAAAGTAACGATAACCTTTATCATACAATTGTTGCAACAAACTTGCGGTATATATTCTATCAAAGGCAATATGATGCGCCTCGTTAATGATAAAAATGCTGGTTTTATCAGCCCCTTTAAGAATATAGTCTGTGGCGTTTACTGCCTTGTACTTGTTGTTGAAGGCATCAATTTCGGTTTTCTTTAAATCGGGTGTTTCGCCAATCATATCGCGCCAAATTTTACGAGCATACCAATAATTAGCCGTAAAACTTAAATCGAAAGCTGCCATTTGATCTGGATAATTAGCCTCTTCATCCTCAAGCATCGAATCTATTTGATATTTGAAATAGTAGTTTTCGTTTACATAATCAACGGGCTCAAATTTAGGGTGAATATTGTTGCAAGCAGCCAATGCAAGTAAAAGCAAAAAGTAGGCATATTTATAATAGTGTTTCATTATTGGAGGATTGGGCTTAGCTTTTCGTAATTATAAACTTGAATGCTTTGCGGATTATTGCCTAGGGCATATTTACCTCTAATTTTATGCACGGTATGGCATGCCAAATCATTTTTTGCATAGGGTACTATTAGGCTTTTAATATCGGGTTTTGAAAGTGGCGATAACCAAAGCCCCTCAGTTTCTTCATCCAAAATAAAAGGCATACGGGCCTCCTTTAGTTTAGAATTGTTATGAATTTGCGCCATCATAGCATTTGCTTTGGTGGTTACAATGCTTACCGTTAAGCGTTCGCAATCAAATTCACGATCGTACCAGCTTTGCCAAAGCCCTGCAAGTGTTAGGGGTTTTCCATTTTTGTGATAAATGTAATAGGGATAAGTTTTGCCACCAGCATGGCGATGTTCAAAAAAACCATCAACAATTACAAGACATCTATGGTATTGAGCAGCAGCTTTAAAAGATGGCTTTATGAAAATAGTTTCACCACGGGCATTAATGGTTGAGCGAGCTAGGCGCAGGGCAACGTCAGAATCTTTAACCCAAAAAGGGATTAATCCCCATTGGTAAAATTGGATAATATCAGGATTTTCGTTGGTTATAACGGGTAGGTATGGCTGGGTAAAACCATTGGCGTGGTATTGCACTAAATGCTGTAAAGTTGGGATGTTTTCAAGCTGAAAAAGTAATAGTTGCTGACCATGCGCACCTTGTCCGTAACGGTCGGCGTATTCCTTTTTTGTTTTTGTTAGTACGGACACATCATAGCACATGGCGTAAAGTTAGGAGGAATATAGTTTTATTTAGATAAAGTGTATTTAATTGTTCTTTTACTAAGCCCCAGTTGGTCGCCCTGACCAACTGGTATAAACGAAGGGTATCAGCCCAAAAATCATAGTCTAAGCGACCCCGTCATTTCCACGAAAGTGGAAATCTCAAGCACAGGAAAGGTAATAACACAAAAACCAAAAATTCCCCTCCAAGGACTGGGCTCGCATCCGAGGGGCTAGGGGTGGGTTAGGATGCGAGAGTTTCTATGAGGTTTCGAGAACCTCAAGCTTCTTACCCCTTGGACACTGAGCCTGCCGAAGTGTCATATGTAATTAACCCTTAAAATCTACTCCTTCGAATTAAATTGGGGCATTGTCCAATTCCTTTCCATGGCAGTTCGGCGTTTCGACCGACTCGCACAGACCAGGCTGCGCAAGCTGGGCTTGCATTCGAGGTAGTTTTTGGCTTTTAGTCAAAAATCGGAGGGTTTATAAAAGGCACTTTTACTCCTCCTCCCTTTTAAATTAGTAATGCTACATACAATTAAATTACGTTTCTTTTTTATGACAGTCTAACGGTTAATGTAAAAGCCGTGCGACGAAAGGTGATTAGGCGTTTTACTTTCTATACTTCAAATTTTTCACTCATTAAAACGAAATGTATCAAGTAAGAAATAACTAATCCGCTAATAGTTGTTCCAACGATATTTCTTGTAAATAATCCTCCTTCAATGAATGAGATTATAGTAATCAACCCTACTATGAATGGAATACTCTTCAAAGCTATTTTCCTAAACTGTTCAGCATTAAACAGCGGTGTTCTCAAATGTAAACTTGTTTCGTTGGATGTTATTAATGCAGTTTGTTTTTGTCTTTGATGAATTATTGATACACTTCCAAGTGTTAAAAGAAGTAAAGATAAAATTATTAATCCCCATTGTGAAAGAGTTGGAATTGGTTCTATTTCGCAAACATCTCCTACTCCATTATTATTTTCATCTAATTGATCTGGATTGGGAATAGTAGGGCAATTGTCCATTGTATTAGATATACCATCGTTATCGTCATCATCAGGACAAGCAGGACCATCATTTCCAGGATTTCCCATATTTCCAGGATTTCCATCAGGAGCATGACCATTACCGCCACTTCCAAATGTAGTGCCGCCACATGACCCTGTGCCGCCACTAGTGCCAAGGGTGACACCAGTCCCTGCTACAGATAAGCCAGCAGTCCCTCCTTCTCCTGTACCTGCATTGCCACCAGTTCCGATACCAGTCCCTCCTGAAGCGCCACCAGTACCCTCCGTTCCACCATTACCTGGATTGCCTCCATCTTGTCCACATTCGGAAGCATTTGCCCCATTACCACCATTGCCGCCATTGCCGCCATTGCCGCCATTGCCTGCATTACCTCCCGTACCATTACCGCCATTACCACCTTCTCCAAATGTTCCTGAGTTAGCTCCATTACCTCCGATACCATCGCCACCTGTTCCTCCAACTCCACCATTGCCGCCCCTACCACCATTTTGCCCATTATCTCCGGGATTTACCCCATTAAGTCCAATATAGCCTCTACCACCGCATCCTGCTCTTCCTCCATCACCACCTGTTCCATATCCTGCATTACCTTCATCAAAGCCGCCATTACCACCTTGTCCTTTGCCACCATTACCTCCTTTACCACCATTACCTCCCTTACCAGGAATTATATTATTTCCTGGCCAATCGTCACAAATTGCTCCTTTACCACCGTCGCCACCGTTGCCACCTTCTGCCCACCCACCATCGCCACCCACTCCGACACCTATATCTGCACCGCCATCACCTCCAAAAGCATCACCGCCGTCACCTCCATTACCACCATCACCACCATTTAGGATTCCACTACCTCCATTACCTCCATCTCCAGCTTGTGCGTTGTCTCCATCTCCAGGAGGATTAAATAGAGTATCGTCTGCTCCATCCAATCCAATTGCATCATCTGCACTTTCCCCATTATTACCAGTATTTGCTGGTTGAGCTGGTTTGTTAGGAGTTGTTACAAGTCCTAACACCACATTACCTCCATTACCACCATTACCTGCGACTCGAAAGTTATCACCACCATTACCACCTTTTCCCCCAATATAAGTGTTTACTTCTTGGTTAATATATTTTTCTGCAATTGTAATAATTGAACCTCCATGACCTCCATTCATGTCTTGTTCTCCGTCTTTGCCGTCACCTACGTTTAACTCTCCATCAAGTTGGACTACTTTACCTATCAGTATGATACTTCCACCATTTTTTCCAGAAAAATTCTCGCCACTTCCAGCTGTTAAAATACCTTTAACTATTATATTCCCAGAAGATTTTATGACAATGTTTCCTATGTTTGAATCTTTTAGTCTTATCGAGTCTGCATTTTTAGAATACGATAAAGAACCATTAATATATATATCTTTTTTGCTGTAAATAACTAGGTTTTTAGAAAATGTCACTTTGTGTCCAGATTTGATATTAATACCTTTGACCATTTCTTCTTTTACAAATTCTTCTTGCCTTGCACCAATCATTTTTAATTCTGAATTATCTTTTAACGCCTGTTTCTCTAATTTATATGCTTCTTTTATAATGTCATGTAGGTGATCTGGTATTAACTCATGAATTTCAGTCCCTCCAGGAGCAACTGCCTTCCCTGATTTAAGATTAAAAGTATCACCCTTTTGTTGTCCAATTACGAGGCTTAATGGATTTGTAATAAGCACTAAGCCTATTATAGTAAATAGTATTTTTTTCATAATATTTTTTCTTTTTAATTGTGCCTAACGATTGTATAATTATATAAACCCATAAATATAATACTTTATATTTAACTAAATAAATTAGTAAGTATAATCCATATTATTTAGGAAATATGAAATAAAACATTTTTCGGATGTTTTGGAATTAAGGCGTTATAGCTATAATACCATTAAATCCTATTCGTCTGTAATCAGGCAGTTTAAGTATAATTGTAATGTTAACTCGTTGCAGTTTGTGGCAAATGCTTCTTACAAGTAAGTCACCAACCTCCAGCTTTCATAAAGCACACCTTCAATAACCTACCATAATCAATACTGTCTAAAGCAAAAAAAGCATCCAACCACTATATCCAAAAATTCCCCTCCATTTTAGGGAGGGGTGTCACGAAGTAACGGGGTGGGTTAAAAAGCACTAATCATGTACATTCCCCTAATCATACAGTAACTTCCACCTTACACTAAAAACAACAATTCGGCAATAAAACCTTTCTCGCCAAACCAAGCCAATAAGTAAAAGCAGCATTAATCAAACACCTTAATAATCATATACTTAACTACATTAAAGGCAACACGCACAAGGTTTGGTTGCACAGCCAAAGGAAGCATATCGGAAAAGAATGTAAATCATTTAAAATCAACCAAAAAATGTAAATTTAGTTTTAAAAATACACGCCTAAGGTTTTACGGCATCATTAAAGGTGGCATTTGTTTAAAAAATAAACTACACTCGTAAGTCACCATTTTATCGTAAAGTTTGGGCTACTAAACAGGCATATATATAAATGCAGTACTAACACGCCAAAAGGTATCAAATGGTTTTTGCCAAAGTCAATTTTGTGCAAACCATTTAAAGCAAATAATGCGGCAAATGCTTAATTTCGCAGAACATTTAAAATTAGCGATTATGATGGCGGATACAATGGTTAAAAATGCACAGTATTATATTGATTTGGAGGATAAGCATGGGGCGCATAATTACCACCCATTGCCTGTGGTTTTGGCAAAGGGCGAAGGTGTGCATGTTTGGGATGTTGAAGGCAATAAATACTACGATTTTTTGTCGGCCTATTCGGCGGTAAACCAAGGTCATTGCCACCCACGAATCGTTAATAAAATGATTGAGCAAGCCAAAGAGTTAACCTTAACTTCGCGCGCTTTTCATAATGATAAATTAGGCGTTTACGAAAAATATTTAACCGAATATTTCGGTTTTGATAAAGTGCTACCGATGAATACAGGTGCCGAGGCAGTTGAAACGGCCATTAAAATATGCCGTAAATGGGGCTACGAAAAAAAAGGCATTGCCGAAAACCAAGCAATAATTATTGTTTGTGGGCAAAACTTCCACGGGCGTACTACTACTATCATTTCATTTTCGAGCGACCCAGATGCCAAAGGGCAGTTTGGGCCTTATACCCCTGGTTTCCATGCTATTCCGTATAATGATACTGGGGCATTAAAAGCCGCTTTAGCCGAATTTGGCGATAGGGTAGCGGGCTTTTTAGTTGAGCCGATTCAAGGCGAGGCCGGTGTTTTTGTTCCTGACGATGGTTTTTTAACAGATTGCAAAACACTTTGCACGCAGCATAATGTATTGTTTATTGCCGACGAGGTGCAAACGGGCATTGCCCGTACTGGTCAATTATTGGCTTGCGACCACGAAAATCTAAATCCTGATATATTGATTTTAGGAAAAGCCATTTCGGGGGGGGTATTTCCTGTTTCGGCTGTATTGGCAAACAACCCTATTATGGAGGTTATCCGGCCAGGCAACCACGGAAGTACATTTGGGGGCAACCCCGTAGCATGCGCCGTAGCCATGGAGGCTTTAGAGGTGGTTCGCGATGAAAATTTAGCTGAAAATGCCGAGCGTTTGGGTGTTTTATTTAGAAACAAGCTTCAAGCCTTAGTTAATAAGTCGGATTTATTAAGCTTGGTGCGTGGCAAGGGTTTGTTAAACGCCATTGTTATCAACGATACCCCCGAAAGCTCAACGGCGTGGAATATTTGCTTGGCATTAAAAGAAAATGGCTTATTGGCAAAGCCTACTCATGGCAACATTATCCGCTTTGCACCACCATTAGTAATGACCGAGGAGCAGATTTTGGATTGCGTTCGTATTATTGAAAAAACGATAATTTCCTTTGAAAACTAGCGACTTATATAAAAATGGTTTAAATTAAGCGTTCCTTTATTAACCGACCCCTAGATTTTGGACGATATTTTGCGCATAATTGGTGTTGCTTTCCGCAGCAACCGCATATACCTAAGCCTTGAAGACGGGCGTGAAATAGGTACACCTTTAGCTTGGTATCCTCGTATAAATAATTGTACGTCGGATGAATTAGCAAGGTTTCGTATAGTTAATAGCGGAAGTGCCATTTATTGGGAAGATTTCGACGAACTGCTTCAAATACAAGATTTATTGAAAGTGAATGCTGGTTACGTTTATTAAGAATAATCCAGTACTAGATTTTTTTTGAAATGGAATCTTTTTTCTATACAGATGAATTTATTGAGAGGTTGGAGTTTGAATACATTGAAACATATTCATTTCAAAGAGGTAGCGATTTTGAGAAAGATTTTGAAAAAGTAAACAACTTCAGAGTTTGGAAAGTAGGGTTCAATCAAAAGAAAAAATCATATTCTGATACAGAGCTAGAGAAGGTTAGAGAGTTAGAAAAAAAACTCCACCCTTATTTACTTAACGGTGATGGTGTGCTTCACTATTCAGCAGAAAAAAAAGGGCACTTTAAAAAAGAAGGCTTAGTAGTAAAAGAGTTAAGAGAAATTTTAACTATCCCGACCGATGAAGTAAATCATTGGATGTGTGCGCCATTTTATAGAGATGCTGTAGTGTTTTACGATGAGAATAATCAAATAGTAGATGTTTTAAATGTGTGTTTAAGTTGCGATCATATGTTTTCATGGAAAAGGGGGCCTGTTGATGCAGGTTATGAAACTTACCAGCGTATAAAGCAGTTTTTTATAGATATTGGACATCAAGTCAAACGAGATTTTCCTACCTCTAGAATTAATCACACCTAAGTTTATGCTGGATACGCTTATTAGGCAGTATTTGTAAAGATTTTAATTAGTTCGTGGTATTAACAACAGTTCAGAATAGCTAATCCCCCGTTAGGAACAGAATTTCACTTTTTAATTGTTTAGGGTTTAACCAAATTAATTTTTCCTTGTGCAATTTCATTTTTCATTTGAATTGCATAGGTATATATACCATTAGGCAAATGATTTAAATCCAAACCTTCTCCTTTTTGAATGTTTTTGTTGACTACTAATTGACCATAAATATTGTGTAACTCTAAATGAGCGATTCCATCATATCCAAAATCAAAGTTTATAAAACCCAATGATGGGTTTGGAAAAATTTGTACATCGGCATTGGGTTTTTGATTTTGTGTAGAAGTCGGATCACCATATTCGCCATCAACATAAAGCAGGTAGCCTGCAAACATCTCATCTTCGGTTGTTAAGCCAAATCCAATATCATTTTCTGTAGGATTGGTATAAGTGGCTTCCATTATAAAACCATCAGCCATATTTACAGTTAACATATTGTCATCCCTTAAAACGGGAGGGTGGGCATAATCAAAAAAACCTTGATTTTCAGTATGGTCGGTATTGTAAAAGCCCTCGTAAATCTGCTCGCCTTTAGTGCCATCTGCATTGCGAAGCCATATATCAAAATCGTTTCCAAGTTCATGGGTATGCCCTTGTATAATCCAATAGCTTCGTGTCGGTCCGTCTGGTATAAAGTGTTCATGCGTAAAAAGCTTGTCCTCAGCACCTGCTTCAATTTCTAGCGCAAAAGGGTTATCGCCGCCATAATTAATGGTTTCGGCCTTCATTTCAAATTCGGCAGTACCTACTGGCTGCGTGTAAATGTTTACATAAAACTCGACGGGTAAAATTTGGGTGGTGCTGTAATTTTTTATGTGGTAATTTAAGATTAATTGTGCCCCAGGCTCCCAAGTAAAGGCGGTGTTTTCGGGTAAATCCAAATCATAATAAGGAAATTGGGTGTTGACCATAAAATTGGCGTTGAGGTAAAAGTCAATAACATTTAAAAGGCTGCTTACAATAGTTGCTCCTTCTTCAATATCGCTTTCAGCCCCTTCATTAATTTTATACACCGCAAAATGATGCGAAAAATCATTAGTAAACATTTCTATTCGATTAATTTCGAGTGTTTCGTTTGTGTTGTTAACCAGTTCTTTTTTCTTTATCTCAAACTCTGCTTGCGGGGCTAAAAATTGAATGCCAAAATAAATTTGGAAACCCTCATCGGCCTGCGGCAGTTCAGGGGCTTCAATTCGCGGTAAGCCGCCATCAGTATAATAGCTTTCAATTAAGTTATCATCAATAGGCTCGTCAATCATATCGGCTCCCATTAGTATCCAAGTTCTTAAAACTTCAATATCTCTATTACTTAAAGGTGGGTTATAAAGCGGCATAGGCGCACCTTCATTATCAGCTAATTGCGAGTTTGGGTACAATCCATTATTGCATTTTGCCATTAAAAAACTCTGGTCGGGGTAGCCCGCTTTAATAAAAGGTTGGGTACTTGCAATGCTTTCATGTTCCATAAAAGTGTTAAACAACTCTTCCATCGGAACATTCATGTTTATGGGCGCATAGCTATTACCATCATGACAACCAGATGTAGCGCAATTGCTTTGCATAATATTATAAACTTGCTCAAAAAGGCTACTTTGTGCTTTAGCACTAAATGTAAAAATTAATAGTAGAATGAGGATTAATCGCATTGCTAACTTTTTTTAATAAAGTTAAACAAAAGTCGATTTTATTTTAAAAAACGTATGATGCCCCAATTCCAAAACTAAATCCTCTAAACTTAGTTTGGTAGCCACGTTGCCATAAAAAGGATTGATAACCTAATGCTGCATCAAACAAAAACTTACTATCTAAAAGATAGCTAAGTCCAATTTGTGTGTTTAGGCTACTGCCAACCCTATGTTCAACAGGGTAATACTCAACGTCAGCATCATAAACAGGTGTATTTGTGTTATAATCTACATAAACATTTCTGTAATGTTGTAAAGGGTCGCTACTGTAACTAAATGACGGGGTAAAACTTATATAAGGCGTAATAGCTTTTTCTAGTACATTAAAACGAATTGGTACACCAATTTCTAAACTTTGCACTTTGCGCTTACCTACAAAAATGCTAAAATCATCGTTGTTACCACGTGGGTAATAATTGCCAATGTTGTTTTTACCTTGTACAAATGAAAATTTGAAACCCCAAAGAAAACGGGCTGAACCGACCATATAGTGAATACCTATTCGCCTAAAACCAACTTTCATTATATCGGTATTGTAAGCTTCTTTACTTTTTGCATTTCCAAATTCAAAGTGAATACCAAAAACTTTATTATAATCTTTTAATGATTTAGTATTTAATACAAGGTCTTCTGTTAGGTCATGTCTGTCAATTATTTCAATTAACTCTATCTCGCCAGTTTTAAACTTATGTTCGCCCTCAGCACTAATAACAGTAAATGTGTTGTTTTTAAATTCTATAAAATGACAATCGTAAAAATCGCCATCTTCATTTTCTAGTTCGTATTGATAATCGTTGTCGTCTTCAAAATCATCAATGGTAGTAATACTTTCTACTTTATCAAGTTCAACAGCTTTGTAAACTTCTTTTTGCGTTATAAAATAAAAAGTGTTGTTTGAAAAGGCCACAAAAGTTACCGTTTCTGTTTTATTATTGCTAAAAGTAATTTTAGCTTGAGGGGTTGAAGCAAATAATTGTGTAAATCCTAAAGTGAGGAATAGAAGTAATGTTGTAATTTTCATGTTTCAAAAGTAGATATTACTTTTTAATTGTAATAGAATCATGCCAAATCTTGATTAAAAACCGCTTCTAGTATTTCAAACATTTCTGGGTGTTTTTCCTTCATTAATTCGGGGCGTTTAAAAAAGTATTCGCTAACTACGCTGAAAAACTCCGCCTCGTTTGTAGCCCCATAAGGTCGTATATCCGATTTCCCCTTTTTTATGAGTTTGGTTTTTTCATGTATCAACTTTAGCCAAGGGATGGTGTATTGCTTGGCCAATAGGTTTTCGGGCAGGCCATCAACCGCACCATCGTGCATATCTAACAAATGTACAAACTCATGAATGCCTACATTGCGTTTGCTTTGCTCATTTTCAAAGCCTTGGTAAAGCGATGGCTTCGACAATATCATTTTGCGACTTAAAGTGCCTGTACCCACCATGCCGCCAATGTTTCTATCCTTACCATTGGTTTCAAAATGCTCGTTAAAAGCGTTTGGATAAAGCAACACTTCATCCAAATTGGTGTAATACCAATCAGGAAAGCCAAAAAGAGGGATAATACCACTTGATGCTACTAGGATTTTATCTGTGTCGGTGGCTTTAAAACCCACGCCCGTAACTTGGGTATGCGCTAAAAAAGACATTAAATCCTGCTCGAAACGTTTTTTATTAGTAGCATTTAAAGCATTATAAAAACTTACTTTTTCGGTTAAAATATTACGCCAACTCTCAGGTAATTTTTGCTTTGATTTTTTCTTTTTATTAAAAAAAAGGTTCCAAAGCACATAGGCAATTAAAACCGTAAGTATAAGTATTGTAATTAGTTGGATATAGTTCAAAATTGTTAAAATAAAAGGTGAACATAACAGTTATCTAAATTAGGTAATTTTGAATATTAGATGGCATCAGCATTTTCGCACGCTTTGGTTGGTTTTACTATCGGAAAAGTTTTTCCTAAAGCGGTTAATACATTTAAAATTTTAGCTATTGGAATGGCTTGCGCTGCCATGCCCGATTTGGATGTTTTTATGAAACATTTGGGCTTTGAGTACGGGCATATTATGGGACATAGAGGCATTACGCATTCGGCGATTTTCGGCTTTGCTTTTGGCTTGTTAATGTTCAAGCTATTTTTTTGGAAAACCAGCCTTTTTAGCTGGAAAGGCTTTTGGATATTTTTCTTTTTTAGCTGTTGTACCGTATCGCATGGCATGATTGATATGTTAACCGATGGCGGCTATGGCATACCCTTATTATATCCATTTGAGGAACACCGATACTTTTTTCCTTACCGCCCTGTGCAGGTTTCCCCTATGAGTATTGCCCGCTTTTTTAGCGAGTGGGGTTGGCTGGTAATTAAAAGCGAGGCCTTTTGGCTGGGCATTCCCTGTATAGCGGTTTTGGCAATCAATTATTTGTTTAAAAGGGTGATATTTAGGTCTGCTGATGGCTAAAACGGCCGTCATACTACAGCCTGCATATTTGCCCTGGCTGGGTTATTTTAACCAAGTGGCACAAGCAGATGTTTTTGTGTTTTTTGATACCGTGCAATACACCCGAAGAGATTTTCGTAACCGAAACAAAATCCTAACTAAAAATAACGAAAGCAAGTGGTTAACAGTGCCTGTAAAAAGTAAAGGAAACTTCAATATCCTTATAAAAGATATTGAAATTGACTACAGCCAAAAGTGGCAAAAAAGCCATTTGCAGCAAATAAAAGAGGCTTACAGAAATTGCGATTTTTTCAATGAAATTTATCTGATTTTGGAAAGTCAAATAGGGGAGGGTTACCGATTTTTATCCAATTTGAATATGGCATTAACAAAGGCCTTTAGTAATTATCTTGAATTGGATACGCAATTTTTAATTGCCAGCGAAATGGATTATGATAAGGGCTACAACAATGCGTCGGAACACATTTTGCATATTTTAAAGACATTGGATTGCGACAAGTACTTAACAGGCTCATCATCAGTTAATTATTTAGATGTTGCTTTGCTTGACGGCAATGGTTTTGCCGTTAAATTCCACCAATACAAACATCCTGTTTATAAGCAAGCCAATAAAAATTTTATGCCTTATTTAAGTGTAGTGGATTTATTAATGCGCCACGGCAAACAATCATTGTCTATTTTTGATGTTCCTCAAATTTGGGACAATTGAAAGTTGAATTTTATAAGCACAGCCTTAGCGAACAGGACATTGCTAATAGCACGGATGTATTGCGCTCGCTTTTTTTAACCACGGGCAAAGTAGTTGATGATTTTGAACAAAAATTTGCCCAATTTTTAGGGGCAAAGCATGCCGTAGCAACCAACAGTTGCACCAACTCGCTTTTTTTGGCATTAAAGTGCGCTGGCGTTTTGCCTGGCGACGAGGTAATTACCACGCCTATGAGTTTTGTGGTAAGCAGCAATGCCATTGAGCGTTGCGGTGCAAAGCCCGTTTTTGTTGATGTGGAGGATTTTACAGGCAACATCAATGTTGATTTAATTGAGGCAGCGATAACAGAAAATACAGCGGCTATAGTACCTGTGCATTTGTATGGACAAATGTGTGATATGGTCGCTATCAAGAAGTTGGCAGATAAATATCAACTTAAAATTATTGAAGATGCTTGCCATGCTATTGAGGCTAAACGGGATAATATTAGACCGGGCGAGTTAAGCGATTTTGCTTGCTTTAGCTTTTATGCTACCAAAAATTTAACAAGCGGCGAGGGTGGCTGCATTGTTACTAATAACGATAAATCAGCAAAGTGGTTACAGCAGGCTCGTTTGCATGGTATTGATAAATCAGCTTATGATAGGCACGACAAAAGTTTTCAGCATTACGATATGAAGTTTTTGGGCTACAAATGCAATATGAGTAATATTAATGCTGCCCTTTTGGTTAATCAAATTGATGGTTTGCGAAACCGCCTGCAAATACGCGATGCTATTGCAAACATGTATGATGAGGCATTTGAAGAGCACCCTTTATTAGCGATACCTGCGGTGTTAAAAAATAGTTTGCACGCTAGGCATATTTACACCATTTGGGTGCCTCCAATAATTAGAGACAAATTGCTTGTTGCTTTAAAGGAAAATGGGGTAGGCTGTGCGGTTAATTACAGAGCCATTCATTTAATGGGCTATTACCAAAAAAAGTATGGCTATAAAAGGGGCGATTTTCCTGTTGCTGAAGCTATTGGAGATGCTACTATTACCTTACCTTTTTACCCTAGTTTAAAAGATGATGAAATTGAGTATGTTATTGAGGTAGTGGATGAGTTGATTTTAGCCTTGGCAGAAGAACATGGCCTATAAAAAAAGCCTCTAACAATAAGAGGCATTAGAAAAAATATTTTAGTCTTTATTAAATAATAGGTGCTGTACCACTATAGTTACCAGAAATTTGGTTACCAGCAGTTGTGGTTAAAGTAAAAGTAAAATCGTAACTAGCTTCATTACGTGTTACGGTTACAGTTCCCGCAGTGATACTAACTAAAGTGCCAACTAATCCATCAAAGTCGTAATCAATAAATATGTAACCTAAGTCAAATGTATTAGGGTCTCCACTTTCATCAACATCAAAAGTATAAGTTCCAGTTGCTAGTCCTGTTGATGAACTTGAGAACATTTCGAAATACAAGCCATTTCCATTACCTGTAAATTGGTTATTATTCCCATCGTATGTTACACCATCAGTAAACAAAAACAAATCAAAATTTGTTCCTTGAGTACCATAGTTACCATAATCTTCAAGGTAGGCATTATTAATTTCAAAATTTGTTGAATTATAGGTAAAATTATTTTTATCGTTTAAATCGTTTTGATTGTTAACATATCCTGTAGGCTGTTCGCAATGCACTTGTGATATGTTGGGATCTCCTAACCCGTCGCCATCTAAATCTTCAAACCAGGTTTGTTCGGTACAATCTTCGTTATCATCTTTTTTACAACTTGAAACAAAAGCGATAGATAAGCAGAGGGTAAGTAAAAGGGTTAATTTAAAAATCTTCATTTTTGTGCTTTATTGTTTCGGGCAAAGCAACAAATAAATTATGAAAATGAAAAAAGCATTTGACAAGTCGGTAAATGTTATTGTTGGTACTATGCGCTTAGGTAGTTGGGGGCAAAATTTTAATAAAAATCAATGGCAAAAGTTTATTGATAATTGCTTAGAATTGGGTTTAAACCATTTTGACCATGCCGATATTTATGGTGATTATACAACGGAAGCTGATTTTGGTAAGGTGTTAAAAGGTAATACAAGTTTAAGAGAACAATTGCATTTAACCACTAAATGTGGGATTAATAGGGTTTGTGAGAATAGACCCAATCACAAAATTAAAAGCTATGATTGTAGCTCAACTCATATTCGTAAATCAGTTGAACAATCGCTTAAAAATTTAAACACAGATTATATTGATTGCCTTTTGTTGCACCGACCAGATTATTTAATGGATATATACGATGTTGCTGACTGTGTTAATAGTTTAATTCAGGAAGGTAAAATTATTAGTTTTGGAGTATCTAACTTTTTAGCCAGGCAGTTTAGCATTTTAAATAAACTAGTACCCTTAGTTACTAATCAGTTTGAGGCTTCGGCTAGTAAATTACAGGCATTTGAAAATGGGCAGTTTGATGAATGCCATTTAAATAAGATACGCCCGATGATTTGGAGTCCGTTAGCTGGTGGGGCGATTTTTAATCCGCAATCAGTTAAAGAGCATCGGATTTTTGATTGTGCTAAAGATTTATCAGAGAAATACAATTGCCAAATTGACGAGTTATTATATGCTTTTTTATTTAGCCATCCATCAAAGCCAATTGTTGTTACTGGAACTACAAAAACTAATCGATTAAAGGCTGCAAAAAATGCAGTTTCAATAAGATTAAATAAAACGGATTGGTATGCCTTATGGCAAGCAAGTACTGGTGAAACAATAGCCTAATTTTATTTTATTAGGAACTTTTAAGCATTAATATTGATTTATTTAAACAGGAATAAGAAAAATTAGCATACTATATTTCAAGCATCAATTAAATATTCTTAACTTACAAACCAATTAAAATCCCATTTTTAAAATGACAGAAAAGTATTCAGAACTTGATTTTTTAAATCAAAGCGAAGGTGGTACGAAAGCAAAAGCCAAATCAAAAAGTTATACCGAAATTGTAAGTGGTATGAAAACGAGTTTGGCAGATGCTCCTGACCAAGAAACCAAACAAAAAATCATTAACTCTACTCTTGATTCGATTTTAGGTAAATCAGAAGAAACTAAAAAGGATTTACTTGAAAAGTTAAAAGATCTTGAGGATTTTGAAAAGCAATTTGGTGATCAATTTGCAGGCTTAACAAGCAATAATGAAAATGAGGCTAGCTGGATTACAAAAGCCGAAAACGCAAAAACTAAGCTTGAAAACCGTTTAACAGAAGTTAAAGGCTGGGGCGATAGTTGGTGGAATCGTGTTATTAGGGGTAAAGAGCGCAAAATTGAAAGCCTTACGCAAGATATTGAGGAGGCTGTAAAGCACTTACAGAACGAAAAAGATCGTGCTGAAATTAGCCGTAGAAAACGCCTTGAAAGCTCACCTATTGAGGATTTGCTAAAGCAATTGAATTTTAAGAAGGAAGGTATTGTAAAACAGTTAACTGAGCGACAAAAGGAAATTGCTACTGCTAAACATGAAATTTCGCTTCGTTTACAAGAATCGAACGATATTTTACAACAGGCAACTGAAAAGGTTGAGCAAGTAAAAGGTTTACGATCGGCTAAGGAGGCGGAATTACGCCAAGCACAAGATTTATTAGCTCAAATGATGCCAAGAAGCCCTGAACATGCAGAGCAAATTGAAGTTGTGCAAACCTTAGAGCAGGATTTAGAGGAGTTAAAAAAGCAAGAAAAAGTAGCTATTTCAATTGCAAACTCGAAAGAGAGCTTTGTGAAAAAGCATAATATGAGTATTAAAACTTTAACGGCTCAAGATGCTAACCTTACGGCTTATATGGCTAAGTTAAACTCGGATGTTAATGAGCGGAAGAAGTTTTATAAGGCTTATGTAACCATGTTAAAGGCTAGTAGCGACCAGGATGTTGCATCAATTTTAGAAGAATTTGGCGAACAAACCGATTATGCAGTTGCTGAAGATGTAGTTGCTATGTACAATGCTACACAAAATAATATGTATGAGATGTTGAAAAAACATCCTGACCGTATGAGCAATTACTATAAGTTAACGGCCATTCTAGCTCAATCAATGTCGAAATTTAGTCAAATGAATGATGAATTACGCCGCAATTTTGAAGAAAATTATGGTTACGACATCAATAATACTTTTGCTAAAACCTACGAAAACCCACTTGAAGGGAGGTTAGAAAGAGAGGAAGAATCTTCAGGCGGAGCTGATGATGGGGATATGGATGAAAGAGATTTTTTAAAATAAATTACCAAAGGCTCCTTTTTAGGAGCCTTTTTAATGTTAAAAAGCCTACATCACTTTTTTTGTGTATCAAAAATTATATCTTAATAAGCAATTATTTACCCAAATTGCTTGTTATGGAACTTTTACATCCTTGCTTTAGCTTGCTTGTGTTTTTTTCAATCACCGTTTTTGCACAAAACATTAATCGTGTTAACGACCCAATAATTTACAAAGGTAGTCAGCTTACAAGTTGTTTTGTTTCAGCAAACCCAAGTGACATAGTAGCATTTAGTTATAGCCCTACAGGTTGGCAACAAATTCCGTTGCAAATTGATGAAATGGAAGTAGTAGATGTAGTAGCTTGCTACGGTCCTCATGCCGTTACGGCAGGTTTTCCACCACCAACAGGTTATTCAATATTAGCGTATAGCGATGCAGGAACATATATAGGAGCTGATACCGATATAAGTTTTGATGCAGATGATGAATTAGTTTTTATGGCATTAGATGCGGGCTTGCAAGCACCGCCTTTAGTGCCTCAGCCAGTTGGTGTTACAAGCGCTAATTGTTGCGAGCTGCAAGTTACTGATCCTATTGATGGAAATATTGCTTACGTTTATTTGTTTTTGCAAGATGGAAGTTTGCAACAAGATGCAGGAATGGATTTAGTGAGTTATAGCTTTGCTTTAGCAAGTGGTGGTAGCTATCCAACCAATTATAATTTTTTTGGTTTTGAGGCTGAGAACAGCTCAATAACAACTGCTGCCTATCAGCATTATTTTTCATCAAGATGGGTTAATGAGCAGCTTTCTAATTCAACAAGCGGCTCAAGTAATACAGATATATTGAATAGGCATCAAAGCTACTTTGCACCTGGTGTATGCGTACGATCTGAAGATACTTTTTCAAATGGAGAAGGATGTTTTTTAACCATAAAAGATGGCCCTTTAAGAGCGATTCGATCATACATGGGTGCTAATAGTGGTCCTTTAACTCAACGTACACATTTGTTTTACGAAAGCCGCCATGACATTATTACTGATTTGCGTGTACATTCAATAAGCAGTATTTACGATTGTTTTGATTATGAAACGACTGCACCAGGTATGAAATACTATAATAACCTTAATACAGGTGGGCTTGATATTGATGGGCTGCCTGAACCTTGTAATTTAGGTTTAGTAGAGTGGGAGTTAGTTGAAGGTTCTCATGGTAGCCTTTCAATAATCCATGATTTAGAAACAGACCTAAACTTAACAACCGAGGCTACGGTTTCATCATACTGGGAAGATGATGCGGCCAATTCAATTGCAAATTGTACTGGCGATGGATTAGCAATTGGCAATAGTGGTTTGGCCATAACATTTATAAACAGTAATGTTTGTACTGATCCTGTGTTAACAAATTGCGGTTATGCAAGCCCAAATTTTAGGGAATTAAAAGCTAAACGTATTTTGTATTACGAATCGCCTGGGCAAGGTGTAGCAGATGCTACCTTAAAACACAATCAATATGAAAATCCTTTGCTGTTAGCCACTAATGCGTGTTCAATTTGTTGGGTAAATTTAAATTTAACCGACCCAAATGATACTTATGTAAACGGAGATAATGTTCATTTACAAGTATCTAATAAAATTGAGGGCTCCAATACAGTTCAATTAGGAGCTACCGCTATTTACGATGCGAAAATATGTGTTGAGCTTCATCCAAATTTTAATATAGAACAAGGCGCACAGTTTGAAGTTACTATGACTGGTTGTAATTAAACGGCAACTTCTTGCACTAAATCTTTTTCTACTTTTAGCCCTCTTATAATGTTTTTTTGACGTTCGGGGGTATTACTGCCCATATAATAAGCCAACATGTTTTTTAGTGGTGTTTTTGCATCTAAATACACTTGTTTAAGTCTTATCTCTTCCCCAATAAAACCTTTAAACTCGCTTGGCGAAATTTCGCCCAAACCTTTAAAGCGTGTTATTTCGGGTTTGCCTTTCAACTTAGCCATTGCCTGCAGTTTTTCTTCTTCGCTATAACAGTAATGCGTTTCTTTTTTATTACGTACGCGGAACAATGGGGTTTCTAAAATATAAACATGCCCATTACGCACTAAATCAGGGAAAAATTGTAAAAAGAAGGTCATTAATAAAAGGCGAATGTGCATACCGTCAACATCGGCATCGGTGGCAATAATTACTTTATTGTAACGTAGGTTTTCAATACCATCTTCAATATTTAATGCGTGCTGCAATAGGTTAAACTCCTCGTTTTCGTAAACTATTTTTTTTGTTTTATTGTGTGTATTTAATGGTTTGCCTCTTAAACTAAAAACGGCTTGCGTTTGAACATCGCGTGCTTTGGTTATGCTACCACTGGCTGAGTCTCCCTCGGTAATAAAAATACTACTTTCTTGTTGGCGTTGCCCTCGTTTATCTTGTAAATGAACACGGCAATCGCGCAATTTTTTATTGTGAAGGTTAGCTTTTTTAGCTCGTTGATTAGCTAATTTTTTTATACCTGCAATATCTTTTCGCTCTCTTTCTGATTGCTGAATTCGGGTTAAAAGTAATTTAGCGGTATCTGAGTTTTTATGGAGAAAATCGTCTAAATGTTTCTTCACAAAATCGGCTATATAGGTACGCACAGTTGGGCCATCAGGTCCCATGTTTATTGAGCCAAGTTTGGTTTTGGTTTGGCTTTCAAAAACGGGCTCTTGCACCCTAATACTAATAGATGCTGCTATTGAGGCGCGAACATCAGTTGTGTTAAAGTTTTTACCATAAAAATCGCGGACAACTTTAACAATGGCCTCTTTAAAAGCATTTAAATGGGTACCACCTTGTGTAGTGTACTGCCCATTTACAAAACTGTAATATTCCTCGCCATATTGGTTGGTATGGGTTAATGCCATTTCAATATCATCTCCTTTTAAATGGATGATGGGGTATCGCATTTCGGCCTCGTCAACCTTACGAGTAAGTAAATCGAATAAACCTTTTTTTGAATAAAACCGTTTATTATTAAAATGTAAGGATAAGCCTGCATTAAGGTAAGCATAGTTCCAAAGTTGGTTTTCTAAAAAATCGCTTACAAATTGATAATTTTTAAAGATTTCTAAATCGGGTATAAAACTTATAAAAGTGCCATTAGGCTTATCGGTTTTTGATATAGCATGGTCTTTAATTAAATTACCTTGTTTGAATTCGGCTGTTTTTTGTTTACCGTCTCTAACGGCTTGAACCATAAAATGTGTTGATAGGGCATTAACCGCTTTTGTACCTACGCCATTTAAACCTACTGATTTTTGAAATGCTTTACTGTCGTATTTTGCTCCTGTATTTATTTTTGAAACACAATCAATTACCTTACCTAAAGGTATGCCTCGTCCATAATCTTGAATTTCAACCTTTCCGCTATCAATGGTAATATCCACCTTTTTACCGAAGCCCATGGTAAACTCATCAATGCAGTTGTCAATCACTTCTTTTACCAAAACATAAATACCATCGTCAGCGGCCGAGCCATCGCCTAACTTACCAATGTACATACCTGGACGTAGGCGCATGTGTTCTTTCCAGTCGAGCGATCGTATATTATCTTCGGTATATTGAACGTTATTTTCCGCCATATCAAAAATTCTAGGCAACTAATTTAGCAACAATAAATGGGCATGGCCGCATAATTTTTCTACAAAGCGGGCTAGGCTATCCACCATGGCTGTGGATAAGTGTGGGATTTTATGGTTTAGTTGTTAAAGGGAAGAAAGTTTTTATCAGCTATAAAACCTACTAATGCCAAAAGTTGCTTGTTTTTTCAATGTTCTTTGTCGCAACAAAGAACCAAAATGCTTGACGATTCAAGGTGATTCATTTTTATGAAATGACCACTGACAAGCTTTATACTGCGCGCTTTGTTGCCTTGCAACGCGACTTCGTATAGCTTGCAGCTATCACTGCGAATCGCCAATTGGGGTATTTAGATTATCTTCCTGCATTCACCTTGAAATTTATGAGCATCAGTCAGATAGCGTTAAGAAAATCTGAAATGCAACGCTAAGAAGCGAACGGTTCGACGCCTCGACGGTGAACTTTGTTGACATTCGTTCGGTTTAGTTAAATGTAAGATTTTTAGCGTAATCGGAGTGCAACTCTTGATTTTTGGTTCTTTTTATTAACGGGGCGCGTAGTCGAAAAAGAACAACAAACCTCACTTCAACTCCTCCAGCTTTTGTTGCAGCCATTGGCGTTCGCTAACAAAATCGAAATCGGCAACCAATTGAACCAGTTTTTTACGCTTGCGCCATTGTTTGGGTTGCAGATAGCAAATTTTAACCAAGGTATTAATAAAGTTGCGATGAGCTTTTATTCTATCGGTGACTAGCTTTTTTTTATTGTTGAAAATATATACACTAAAGGCGTTTAAGTAACTTTCTAGTAAGTCTATTTCATACATTTCATAATAAATCATTGCTGAAAGTCGCTTTGCACCAAGCATATAAAAAATATCCTCTAGTTTAAGTGGCAATAGCAAATCTAAAGCGCTTTCATACTTTTTCTGCGTAAAAAAGATGAAGGCTTTATTGTAATCGTAATAGGCTTGGCGGTTGGCTTCGGGTAAATCGTTTTTATACTTTTCAAGATATGTTTTTGCCTGCTTTATTTTTTCAAGTTTCAAACAAACCGTTATCATATTTTTGTATATCAACGGGCTAAAGGTTGAACCTATTTTTAAAGTATTGAACTTATCTTGAAGTTGATGGATAGCATAAGTTTCTTCATAAAATGCCTTACCTTTAAATATCTCACGTATGCAATTATTGATGTAAACGAAAATAGATCCCATTTCTGTTTCATGAATTAAATTAATGTTTTCTTTACATGCTTGTGTAGCACTATTAAAATTGGCTTTAGTTGGGTTTTGTAAAAGTGTTAAAATAGTAAACCAAAATGAAATAATTGGTTTTCTTAGTTGTACACCAAAGCAAGGAGAAGATATGACCTCATTTAGATATGTATGGATGGGGACGATTTGTTTGACAACTTTACTCCTATCAATAATTGAGCAAGCATGCATTAACTTTCTCAAAACATAAAAATCGTCCAAATCTTCATTTAAGATTCCCAAATTTAAATCCCCAATACGTTTATCAGTTTGTACTTGAATTTTTGCGTTCAATAACTCAACATTATATTTTAATAAAAAATCTTCATAGTTTATTACTTGTTTGTTTAAAAGTATTGTGTCTATTGATTTTATTTTTGCTTGAGCTAATTCAATTAACTGATTGTGTAAATAATATTTTGCAATAAATAATTCGTTTTTTAGAGAAGGTTTAGTTCTATTTACTTCAATAGTTTGAACAATAAATTGCTCAGCAAATTCACTAATTTCTTTTAGGTGTCGTCTTGTTTTTACTAGGTTTTTTGATTTTGAAAAAACATTTTCTTGTATTTGTTCAATTGTGAGATTCTTATTAAAGTTGACCAATAATTGTTGATACAAGTTGAGTAGTGATTGGCTATTTGACTTGTATGAAATATATTTAAAAAGTAAAGTGATATTTTTAACTGTAAATGTACTTAAAATAGTTAATGTTTTGTTTATCTTCATTCGTGTTAAATATTTTTTATGAAAAACTATACTTTTTTTGTTTTTATATTATTAGGATTAATTTTTTCACAAGCTTGTGAAAAAGAGGAAGAACTTATTAATTTTTCATTACCAAGTAAAATTACAATAACTGATTATATAAGTACCCCTACACAAGTTAAAGTTGAATGGGATGCAGCTCCGAATGTATCTGAGTATATTTTGAAGCATTACATTGATGATGTTTTCGAACAAGAGTATCGTACAAGTCAGTTATCTCAATATGTATCAATTAATCCTTTTGAAATTAAAAGACATAGATTTCAAATTTATACTGAATGTGAAGACTTTGAAGCTGGAGGTTTAAATGCTTATATAGATATTATAGAAGACGATGCTAATGACCTTGATATTGAATGTGGACCTCCTACAAATATTGAAATAACTAGTACAACTGATACGACAGTTACTTTTATCTGGACTGGTCCTGCTAATGCGTTTAATTATACAGTAGTTAATCATACAACTACCCCTCCAGATACAACAATAGTTGATACAAATACTTTTACAATGAATATTGGGAGTGGAGGTGTTGCTAACGGAGCATCATTTAACTCAATTTGTCTGAATGCTGATGGCTCCAGTTCTGAGAGTCTTTTTGTTTACGTATGTATTGCTAGCCCTATTGATATTGATAGGATGAACTTTTGTGACAAGAGTTATTTTAACTCAATTGTAGGAAGGGCTACTTTTATTTATGTAAGAGATCAAACTACAGGTAATGTTATCATTAGTGGCTCACCTACTACAATATGGAATTATTACTGTTCTAACATAAATTACTCTAATACAAGACCAAAATAATTACCTTTATGTATTATTTATAAAGCCACATTTTGGCGGTTTCTTTATGCCCTTTTCTAAAGAAATACTAATCAAAAAAACGTTGTAATAAGCTTTTATATAGTGGTTTATATATAGTAATTAATATTTTAAGCTAAAAATTCGTTCATAAACTTGCTGTAAATTGTAATTAGTAATGGCTTAGCGGTTAGCTCATCTTTGGTTTGTCTTTAAGCGCAGATAAGATGGGTGTAAAGCTGTTTTCGCCCTTTTTTAAAACAGCAAGTTAAAACTTATTACATGAAAATTCAATTTGAAAATACAACTATCAATAATCTTTCAATTTGCAATGATTGTACGGATTATTCCTTTACTGCAAAAAACGAATTATCAGTAGATGGGAAGCCAACAATAGTTGAAAAGTTAGAAAGGTTAGTTAAAAAACCTGAAGATTTAGAACCAGTTACTGATAAACTTGGCATTCCCGCCAGTTTGATTAATTATCAATTAGCTAATCCGACAGATTTATCATTTTTAGGGATTCACGGATTAAGTCAAGTGATGGATTTGCCAGTATTAGTTAGTGATAGTAAAGGGGGGAGAAAGTCAATGTTTAGGATTGCTAGAGGTGAACAAACATTTACAGGTATTTATGTTGACGGAAATACAGTATTAAAAAAGTTTGTTACGCGTATAACTGGTGATGAAGAATTTGCCTCAGAAGGAGATGAATTTGTATTTAGCATTGTTGATTTGAATGGGAAACTTGTTTATGAAGCAAGTGGAAAACTTGAAGCCTACAATGAGAAACAAGGTAAAGGTGAGATTAAATTAAAACAAACTGATTCAAAACAAATGGCTGATAGTTTAATCATAATAATCATATACGAAAAATGGATTTTCAGTTTAAAAGAGAGGCTTACAATTATTGTAATTGACTAAACCTTATCCGTACTTGGCGGCTGCCGAAAAGCCTTTCAACAAAACGATAAACAGAGTAGGCATTTTTTTCTAATCAATTAAAAATCAAAGTAATGCAAACTGCTTTTACAAAGCATAAAACTACCCGTGTGCCTTTTTATAAACCAATAAATCTATTTAAAATGAGGAAATTATTACTGCAAATTATTAATTATTTAAAGTTTACAAAATCAATAAAGTTAACCGTATTGATAGTTTTATTTAGTTGTAACTACACATTTGCCCAAACATGGACGGGAGCTAGTGGCGACTTATGTACCAACCCATTAAGTACTAAGGTGGGAATAGGTTTGTGCAATCCTGAAACTTTACTAGACATTAACTCAACATTTAAAGATGAAGACTTTATAAGCTTGTCGTACACTAATGCAGGTGAAAAATGGAATTACCTAAACTTAGGAAATAACTATATGGCATTTAATGCTCGTTTACGTAATGGTAACTGGGAAGTTGATGACGGCTCATACATTGCAAATGCCTTTCAAATTGCGCACAGATGGGGCGGATTGGACTTTAACCATTATCAACACCCTACAAATAATCAGGGGGCTTCTACACAAACTTGGACAGGTTTTACAGGGAACTGGAAAACGGCCATGCGCATTAATTGGAATGGCACTATTAAAATTGGTGACAAAACAATTACATCAGGTCCATTGCAAGGTAAAAAAGTAACTATTGATGGTGAGTTGGTTGCAAGAGGGTATTATGCAACTGCAAATAACTGGGCTGATTATGTTTTGATGAAAGTTACGAGTTAGCCACTTTAAACGAAGTTGAAACCTATATAAACCAAAATAAACATTTACCTAATATACCATCGGAAAAGGAAGTTTTGGAAAATGGTATTGACTTGAAAGAAATGACCATTTTACAAATGGAAAAAATTGAAGAGCTTACTCTTTACATCATCCAGTTAAACAAAGAGTTGGAAACAGTAAAAGGTGAGCTTAAACAGCTTAAAACCATAACTCATGAGAAATAGATTGATAATACTATCCGTTGTTTTGTTATCATTAAGCTCATGTACCTTATTGGATAAATTGTTTGATACCAAAACAGAAGAGCCAATAGAACAAGAAGCACCTAATTACTTTGTGATAGTAAAGCAAAAGGAAGCTGAGTTTGCCAATATGCCTGATTCGTTGAGGTGGAAAGGAGGAAGTGGATATAAAGATTTGAAAAAGTTTCAAGATTTTTGGCGCACAAGGGTGGATGAGAATGGAAGCTTTGAGCCTTACCTTAAAATGAGAAGCGAAAAGTTTACCGAACAACAAGCTCAAAGTGGAGCAAGATCAACCGATACATGGAGGGAATTAGGTTACATTGATATACCTAGTGGAACAAACCCATCAAACGGAGGTACAGCAAGTGGTGGTGGCCCTATTGAGTTTATAGAAATTTTTGAACCCAGCACTAACTACATTTTGGCGGGTTCTACACAAGGAGGCTTATTCCAATCAACTAATTATGGTACAACTTGGGATAATATTGGAAGCGATACAAAATGGACGCATTCAGGTTGTGTTTGGGCGCAATATCATCCAACTAACCATCAAACAATTTTTGCCATTAGTGGTATGGGTGGCGGGAATGAACCCTTTTGGATTGGACATGGTGGTGGTATTATGCGAACTAAGGATGGTGGTACAACATGGGAAAAAATTGGAGATCAACAAAATTTTGGTTGGATATTTAGTAAACTCTTAAAGTTTGTTATCAACCCTAATAATCCTAATGAAATTTATTTGGCTACCTGTTATGGTTTGTACAAAACTACTAATGCATTAGCAGCAGCTAACAGTGTTATTTGGCAAAAGGTAAACAATATTGAAGGATATATTTATGATATAGAGTTTACGTCTAGTTCAAACTCAAACCCAAACCGTCTGGTTATAACTTATGCTTACGACACTAGCCCCCATATGAAAAATTACCCTCGTGAATTACATCAATTTAGATGGGTAATGAGCTACTCTGACAATGGTGGAACAAGTTGGACAAATGTTAACTCGGTTGGTATGCCAGATGTTAACAATACCCAATATATGACTATTGAAACGAGTAAAGACACCCCAAATACTATTTATACCCTGCATATTGATACTAATAGCCGAATAGGGTATTTGTATAAATATAATTTCGCTACTAATTCATGGTCATCGGCAAGCTATATTGGTCCTATTTCACACGGACAAGGACATTCCTTTGCCGTTTCAGATTTGAATGCCAATAAAATTGCAGTAGGTTGTTGTGGTACCAATAATGGGAGGTACAAAATATCACTTGATGGCGGCAATAACTGGAATTTTCATAACTATATTAATAAATACAAATACCATGTTGATGTTGAAGATTTTGAGTTTGACCCTGCTACAGATGAGTTATATATGACAAACCATGGTGGCGTTTGTAGGGCTTCTGATACTAATGCATATGAAAACTGGGTTAGTAAAAACGTAGGTTTGGGTGTTTCAACCGTTACAGGTTTTAGTATTTCTCTAACTGATCCAAGCTTAATGCTTGCAGGTTTATATCATGGAGGTACTATTATTACTCATAATAGTAATTATACACCTATTTGGCAACCCCAATGGAAAACTATACGATGTTGTGATGGCGGTGGAAACTTAATAACTGACAATTACATATTTGTTAGCACTCAAGAAAGTTTGTGCCGTTCAAACAATTTAGGAAATTCATATCAACGGTGTGTTTATCCATGGAGCAATTTAGCACAACTTAGCCCAAGCCGAACAATAGGTCTAGTTACTTGGATTATGAAACCTGTGAAAAATAGCCAGACCAATACAATTTATGTTCAGGGTGCAGAAACCGATTCAACTTTGCATGTAATACGGTCAGATGATTTTGGAGACAACTGGGAGGTTATTAGCGACATTAGTAGTTTTAATACTAATCCTGGACTTTCTAAATATGCTATTTGGGAAATTATTCCGGCTCCCTCTAACAAAGACGTGTTGTACATTAACACTACTTGTGAAGAAAATGGAGTGAGCAAACACAGGATATACAAAACAACCAACGCTACTGCTCCTGCATCAAGCGTTGGTTGGACTGAAGTAATTGTACCCTACAACAATATTCCAATAAGTGATGTAGAGGTTGACTTTAATAATCATGAAACCATTTATATTACATATGGAAATGATTTTGGGAACAATAATAATTTGGTGTTTGAGCTTAATCCTAATTTTTCTATTAATCATACAAATAACTTGAATAACTTAAGTGCAGTTGATTTAGAGTTAATTGAAGGGACTAATAATGAAATGTATTTATTAACCGATGTTGGAGTATATGTAAAAAACAACACCAATAATAACTGGAGATTACATGGAGTGGGGTTGCCTCATGTTAGGGGTGCCGATAATATGAGATTTGATTATAACGCTCATAAGCTAAGGGTTGCACTTGATGGTAGGGGAATATGGGAAATTAACCCTGCTTGCCCCAATAACTATGATTTAGTTGAAACTGGAACATATTCAACCAATGTTTTTAAAGAAGCGGAAAACAATATTACATCAACAGCTATTGTACCAAACGGCAAATCTGTTAAATATCGTGCTGGTAACCAAATTGATTTGAATAATGGTTTCCAAGCACAACCAGGTAGCGAGTTTCAGGCAGTAATACTACCTTGTAGAGATTGATTTGTATTCCTGAAAATTATCTTAGTTCAACGCCTCAGCCAATGGTTGGGGCGTTTTTTTTGTGTTGACTTAAAACTGTAAGTCTATGCCCATTTCAAGCATTTCCATATACATGCCCTTTGGGGTAACAACTTGGTGTGCATTAATGCCAAGTTCTTGTGCAGCTTTTATATTTATGGCAGAATCATCAAAAAACAAACATTGTTTGGGTGTTAGGTTCAGATAATTTAAAACGGTAAAGTAGGCTTCTTGTTCGGGCTTTATAGTGCCTATATGGTGCGAGGCAAACACTTTATCAAATGGGAAAAGCAGGCTTTTGTATTTCCATTTCCAAATTTTTTCGTGGGTAATATTGGTGTTGCTTAAAGCTACAACTTTAATGCCCTGTTGTTTTATTTGATGTATAACTTGCTCTATTAAAGGCAGGTTTTCGCAGTAAATGGCATTCCAACCATTAAAATATTGCTCAAAAGTTAATGATGGTGTTTGTAAAAGTTGCTTTATGTGTTCATAGTAATCAAGCTCGGTTATTTCACCACGCTCAAACTGCTTGTGGGTATCATCAAAACTAAAGCGATTGTTTATGACATGGAAAGGTAATCCTGTTGATTGTGCCCAATACTGTATTTGTTGCTCAATGCTAATATAAAATAGCGTGTTGCCTATATCAAAAATTACTGCCTTTATATCAGCCACCTCTTAATTTGGTTTTATATCCTTCGCTTTCTAAAATGGTTTTAACCTTTTGTCTAAAATCGCCTTGTATCAAAATTTCGCCTTGTTTTACAGCACCACCTACACCGCATTTGCTTTTTAATAATTTTCCTAAGTCTTTTAAATCACTTTCTGTGCCAATAAAGTTACATACCAAAGTAACTGACTTTCCAGCTCGCTTTTTTCGGTCTAATTCAATATATAAAGTTTGTTGCTGGGGGGGTAAAGTTTCGTCTTCATCTTCACTATAATCAAACTCAAAGTCATCATTTGTGCTGTAAACCATCCCGTGGCGGTCCTTCTTTTTTTTGCCCATAGTGCAAAGGTAAAGTATGTTGAAAATATTTGTAAATAGGGTGCTATTTTTGCCAAATGCTACATCAAGCCAATAGTACAGCAAAAAGGAGTAAACCCTCTTATTTTTACGCTATTTTAAGTGTAACCCTTGTGCTGTTTTTATTGGGTTTAATTTTAATCCTGTTTGTTAACACACAAAAAGTATCAACTTATTTAAAAGAAAATATTGCCATAACATTTGTATTGAAAGATGATGTTAAGCAAGTTGAAATTGATGCCTTGCATAGGCAAATTGATAAACAAACATTTGTAAAACGCAGCGAATTTGTATCAAAGGAGGAAGCTGCAAAAGATTTTCAAACTGAGTACGGCGAAAATTTTATGGATATTTTAGGCGGTAAAAACCCTTTATTCTCCTCAATAAATGTTTATTTAAAAGAAGATTATGCCAATAAGGATAGTCTAAAAATATTAGAGCAACGTTGGACAGGTAAAAAAACCGTTCAAGAGGTTTACTATCAAAAAAATGTACTTGAATCAATTAATGAAAATGTTAATAAGCTTAGTATCGCCCTAATTATTTTAAGTTTAATCTTTTTTATAGTGGCTTTGGTTTTAATTGATAATACCATGAAACTAGCCATGTTTAGCAATCGTTTTTTAATAAAAAGCATGCAATTGGTTGGTGCAACAAGGTGGTTTATAACGAAGCCCTTTATCAGTCAAAGTATATTTAATGGCGTTTTAAGTGGTGTTTTGGCAAGTGTTTTATTAGTAGGTGTTTTATACTTTATTAATAGCAGTTTCCCATATTTAAAATTAATGGAAGATGCCCGAACCTACGGCATTTTATGCCTTGTTATTGTAATGATTGGTGCAGCAATATCGTGGTTTAGCACAAGGCAGGCGGTATTAAAATACCTTAAAACCAAGCTTGATGATTTGTATTAACTTGTGGTTGCCAATCAATTAACTATTTTTGTAGCGTAATTATATAAAATGGCAAAGTACAAGCATCATATTTTATTTGGTAAAACCAATTATTTAATTGTTTTAGCAGGTGTTGGCTTAATGATTTTAGGCTTTATTTTAATGATTGGCGGCGGTACTGATGACCCCAGCGTTTACCCTGCCGATACGCTATATGGTTTTCAACGAACCGTTTTAGCTCCATTTTTGGTTTTATTGGGTTTTGTAGTTAATGGTTATGCCATTATGAAAAAGCCCGATATTGAAGTTGAAACAACTGTTACTGAAAAAAAAGTACTGTATGATCAGCCCGAAAAAACCACCACTAAAACCTATAAGGTTAAAGGCAAAAAGGGGCGTAAGTAAAATTATAGTTAGCTCTTCAACATCAAATTAGTAGGCATTATAAAAAGATAGTTTGCTAAGCGTAATTTTGCAGCAAAATTCATATGATGATTGCAGCAAATAATCCCACTTTAAAATCATGGATTGAGGTTAACCCACAATCTGATTTTCCAATTCAAAACATTCCTTTTGGTGTTTATAAATCAACAAATGGAGCTGCAATTGCAAGCCGTATTGGCAATACACTTATTGATGTTAAAGCATTAAATGCACTAGGTTATTTATCAGATTTAGGTTTTGATAATGAAGTGCTGAATGCCGAAAACTTAAACAATTTATTAAAGCTAACTAAAAAGGAGTGGCGTTCATTGCGCAACCGATTATCTGAACTTTTTCAAGATAACAATACAAGCCTAGCTAATAACGAAACTCATAAAAGCCAAGTGCTTTTTGATGCTACTACTGCCACTATGTTAATGCCGATTTTTATTGGCGATTATACTGATTTTTATGCCAGTAAAGAGCATGCTACCAATGTTGGTACTATGTTTCGTGGTAAGGAAAATGCCTTGATGCCTAACTGGTTGCATTTACCCGTTGGTTATCATGGTCGTGCATCCTCAATAGTTATTTCGGGTACGCCTTTTCATCGCCCAAAAGGGCAAAAACGTCCTGACAAAGAACAACCACCAGTTTTTGGCCCAACTAACTTAATGGATTTTGAGCTTGAAATGGGTTATGTAATGGGACAAGGCAAGCCTTTAGGTGATAGTATTACTACAGCTGAAGCTACCGATTTTATTTTTGGTTTAGTATTATTTAATGATTGGAGTGCACGTGACATTCAAGGTTGGGAGTATGTACCATTAGGTCCATTTTTAGGCAAAAATTTCGGCTCCTCAATTTCTCCTTGGATTGTTACTTTGGATGCTTTAGAGCCTTTTAGAACACCAGCACCAAAGCCTGAACTAGAGGTGTTACCTTACTTACAGTACGAAGGCGATAAATCAGTTGATATTGCATTAGAAGCGATTATTAAACCTGAAAATGGAGATGAAAACACGGTTTGCCGTTCAAACTTTAAATATATGTACTGGACAATGGAACAGCAATTAGCGCATCATACCGTTAATGGTTGCAACATTATGGCGGGCGATTTATTGGCATCGGGAACCATTAGTGGACCAACCCCCGATAGTTACGGCTCAATGTTAGAGTTAAGTTGGAGAGGGGCTAATCCATTAAAAATGGCTGACGGCTCGGAGCGTAAATTCATTAACGATAATGATACCGTTATTTTAAGAGGTTATGCTGAAAAAAATGGTGTTCGTGTTGGCTTTGGTGAGGTAAGCAATAAGGTTTTACCTGCTAAGTAATTTGTTTTTAGTATGTAAATTTATTGCGTATCTTTTGTGTCAATAATGCCCATGCTTTCTAAAATTCGTAATTACTTAACAAAGCCCACACCTATTGGGGTACTTTGTTACTTTAGGATTGTTTTTGGTTTAATAACCACTTGGGAAGTTTTGCGATATTTTAGTAAAGGGTGGATACATAAAATGTTTATTCAGCCTGAATTTTACTTTTATTACGAGCTGTTTCCTTGGGTACAACCTTGGGATGGGAATGCCATGTATCTTCACTTTTTAGTACTTGGAGCTTTGGCGGTTTTTATAACTTTAGGCTTGTTTTACAGGCTTTGTATGCCGCTATTCTTTTTGGCATTTACTTATATTTTTTTAATTGATAAAACCCATTATCTCAATCATTTTTACTTGATTAGCTTAGTAAGTGGGGTAATGATTTTTTTGCCACTCAACCGTAATTTTTCAATTGATTCGCTAATATGGCCTAAAATAAGGCAAAACTTTGCTCCATATTGGGTACTTTTTTTAATTCAATTCCAACTAGGTGTAGCCTACTTTTTTGGAGGCATAGCCAAAATAAATACTGACTGGCTACAAGGCGAACCAATGCGTATGTGGCTGGCTAAACGTGTTGATTTTCCGATAATCGGGCAATTTTTTACGCAGGAGTGGATGGTTTATACCTTTACTTATGGCGGTTTGTTTTTTGATTTACTCGTTATCCCATTCCTTGTATGGCGCAAAACCAGAGTGGCAGCATTTATTGCAGCAGCTTCATTTCATTTAATGAATATGCATTTATTTAGAATTGGTATTTTCCCTTGGTTCATGCTGTTTGCAACAGCCATATTTTTTAGTGCAAAACACTTTAATTTTTTCACTTTTAAAACTGAAAAATTAACCGTAGTAAAGCCAAAATTTAAACTCTCAAATATTGCTTTAAGCCTAATTAGTTTTTACATAATAATTCAATTACTATTACCATTTAGACATTGGCTTTATCAAGGTAATGTTAATTGGACGGAGCAAGGCCATCGCTTTGCTTGGCATATGAAATTGCGCTCGAAAAAAGCAAAGGGTAAAATTTGGGTTATTGACAAAGCAACAGGAGGAAAACAAGACATTGACCTTGATGTATGGCTAACAGATAAGCAAGAAAGAAAAATGTTTGGAAGACCCGATATGCTTTTGCAATTTGCACATTTTTTAAAGGATAGGGCTAAGGAAAAAACAGGCATGGATATAACTGTACATGCAAAAGCACGCAGCAGCTTAAATGGTAGAGCCTATCAACAAATTATATCTGAAGAAATTGACTTAGCAAGCATACCCCTTTTTACACCTAATAACAAATTTGTAATTCCTTTAAATACACCTTTAAAGGAGTAATATCTAAAAATTAAACCCAGCTAAAAACTGCTTGGTCTCCATACGTTTTTTACCTGCCAATTGCAATTCATTAATATGGATAAAGCCATCAGTACCAGCTACTTTTAAGTAAGTTTTATTATCCGTATCAATAGTGCCAGGTTCAACTTTGGCTTCACCATATTCAAAATGACATTGGTAAATTTTAAACCGATTATTCTTTAAAATGGTATAAGCAGCAGGGTAGGGGCTCAAACCCCTAATATGGTTATAAATATCACCGACTGATTGATTCCAATTAATTTCGCAATCTGCTTTAAAAATTTTAGGTGCTTTTTTCAGTTCCCCATCAATTTTTTGTGGAAGTCTTGGGCAATTGCCTTTTTCAATAGCTTTGGCTGTTTTTAAAACTAATTCAGCCCCTTCTTCCATCATTCTATCATGCAATTCACCAGCCGTTTCCCAGAAAGGAATATCAATACTTTCTTGATAAATTAGCTCCCCTGTATCAATTTGCTGCTCAATAAAAAAGGTGGTCATCCCAGTTTCTTGTTCGCCATTAATAATAGCCCAATTAATCGGTGCTGCCCCTCTATATTGTGGCAATAACGAAGCATGAAGATTTACCGTTCCTTTCGGTGGCATTTCAAAAACAACCGCTGGCAACATTCTAAAAGCCACAACAATTTGCAAGTCAGCTTTTAAAGCTTTCAACTCTTCAATAAAGGCGGGGGCTTTTAAATTTTTAGGTTGCAAAACATTTAACCCTTTATCAAGGGCATATTGCTTTACAGGAGATGGCACTAACTTTTGTCCACGTCCTTTGGGTTTATCAACTGCCGTGATTACTCCCACAACATCAAAACCATTTTCAACCAATATATTTAACGATGGAACGGCAAAATGAGGCGTTCCCATAAAAATTACACGCATGTACTGTTTATATTAAACGGCTGCAAAGTTATTTATAATACAACTATTTTCTGAACATAAACATCTGCGCCGTTTTGTACTTTAACAATGTAAGTACCAACTGACTTTACAAGGGGCATTGGTAAAACTTGGCCTTGTACAATATTTTTTAGTTGTAAAGTGTTAAACTGCAATTGGCCTTTAACATCGTATAGTTCAATGGTGGTTGTACCACTAAAATTATTGCTAAATTTTAGGTTAATATTTTGCCCTAAACTTATAGGATTTTTTTGCAAAGTAAAGCCCTTAACTTCCTCAATTTCATCAATAGCAACGCCATCGCCAGAGTCGGTTGAATCTAATACATCAACTTCATCTAAAGTTCCGCCATCCACATCATCAACTCCTGTAGTACCATCGCTATCATCAACAATATCCAAAGTGCCACCATCGGGGGTATCGGTATCATCAACAATATCTAAAGTGCCTCCATCAGGGGTATCGGTATCGTCAACAACATCTAAAGTGCCATCATCAGGGGTATCAGTTGTTCCATCTGGTGTATCAGTTGTGCTATCAGTATCATCAGTTGGCCCAGGGGGAACAGCACTTGTAAAAAAGTTACTGGTACAACCTTCAGCATCAATAACAGTTATGCTTAAAGTGGTATAGTACGGAAAATTACCCAGATAAAATTCAGGTTCGTAGATACTTGCATTATAAAATTGCCCATTTACATTGTCATAAATTTGATAAGGAGCAACACCCCCTTGCATAACAATACGGGTCATAAAGCTTTCTTCAAACATTATAGTTTCTTGCGAAGTATTAAAGGCATCAGGATCGGGGCAATCTTCAAGTTCAGATCCTTTAACGCATGGTGGAGAGGCTTCATTTATTTCGCCAAATGCCACTATGTTGTCGTTGCTATCAAATTTGGTAACTTGTAAAAAAACACCTTCTCCATCAATTTTTTGGAAATTAATTATTTGATTAGTTTCATCAAAGGTATCTTGGTAGTCGCCTGTAATTTCAAGGTAATAACCATTATTGGCCTCTTCGTCAGTCCAAACATTTTCAGGAAAAACAACGAAAACGTAAAAAACGCCAGCACCTTCTTCGCATATAAGACTATATAAAATTGGTAAACAGCTTGCGCAATCATCGCCCCCGCAATTTACTTGAAAGTCAATCCCTTCAATATTGGTTTGGGTGCATTGGGCATTTAAAAAAGGTGCATTTGAAAGCAGTAACCCTAAACATAGGGTTAAAATAAGTTGGAGTTGTTTCATAGCTTTGGGTTAATGGCGTTAATAAATTTATTGCATGTTAATCAGTCGCTTTCATTAGCAATTTGGCGCATTGCCGAAAGCGAAAAAACATTGCAATCATTACTTTCTGGCGATAAATATAAGCCATATCCCCTTTTTAAAAATACAAATCGCCGTAAAGAATGGTTTGCAACGCGCTGTTTGATACAAATATTACACCCAAGTTTAGTTTTAAAGTATCAAAAAAATGGCAAACCCCTGTTATTTAACAATTCAACTAAAAGTGCTTATGAAATTTCAATTAGCCATTGCCAAAATATGCTTGCAATAGCTATTAATAATCAAAATAAAACAGTAGGACTTGATATTGAATGGATTAGTAATCGCCCATTAAAAATTGCAATGCGATTTATGAATGATAATGAGTTGAAATTGTTTAGCGAAAACAAACTAAATGCAACAATTGTTTGGAGTGCTAAGGAAGCACTTTATAAATTATATGGAAATCCTGTTGAAGATTATCGAAACTCAATAAATGTGCTGGCAATTGATGCTAAAACCATTAAGGCCTGCTACAAAAGCAATATCCATTTACTGCAATACCATATGGCTAACGGCTTGTTAATTGTTTGGGTGTGTTAAACATTTAGTGTTTAAAAGCTTAACTTTTTAAATAGTATTGTTTAGGTTAAACTATGTTTATTAAATAAAGACTGAAAGCCAACAATTTTAATGGAATTGAATGCCGTAAAAAATGTTTAGGCCTAATAGCTAATTAATGCCGATATTTAAACTTGAATGACAAGAGAAGAGTTTATAAAACTATGTGGCGGCATATTTACCAGCGAGCAATCGTACAAAAGCTATACTTTAAGTGAAAAGTACCGCTATTTCTGGAGTTTTTACAATGGCAAAAAGTTTATTGAGAACAAAGAAATAACTGACGAGGAAATCGTTACTATTTATGCTGGCGTTGAAATTGATAATGTTAAGCAGCGCAAAAAATTTAGTATTGAGCACATTGTTCCAATGTCATTTATAAATAAATATTTAAGGCGGCAAGCCAAAGCAGTTAAAAAAGGGGCCTGCTGTAACCCATTCAATTTCGCAGCTTCGCACCGAGAAATAAACAGCCAGCGTAGCAGTTGGCCTTTTGATTTTGATGGCGATGAAATTGTGCGTAGAGGCAAATTACACATACGCCATGTATATACTGATTATGGTTTGGATCATGAAAACGAGTGGGTTGTTCCATCCAAATCTCGAGGTGATGTTGCTAGGGCAATACTGTACATGAGTCTTATTTATAATATAAGGGAGTTTTATGGCCGCGATATTGTTGAACTGGTTAAATGGGCAAAAATTGACCCTCCTGGTTTTTGGGAAATAAAGTATAACCAATGGGTATATCAACACCGTAAAATTCAAAACCCTTTTATTCAAAATCTAAAAGGAGACATCAGCCCTTTACAACTATTAACTGATACTGAACTCCTTAGCTCGCTTGATAAAAAGCATACCAAACGCCGTAAGCAGAAGTATGGGAAGGGTAACAAAAAGCGCAATCGTTAAATTATTAACATCCCTTATGCAACCTTAACAAAGTTTAACGGCACTATTATAACAAAATACGCCCATTTTCGGTTTAATTTGTGATACTTAACTTTATTAAAGCATCAATACATGAAAAAACTATTTTTGCTAGTTACAGCAGCCTTTTTAGGAGGCATTTTAACAATTGGAGGCTACCACATGTTGGGTTTCAACAATAAAGTCATTCAATTTGAAACGGCAAGCAATCCGTCAAATTTCGATTGGGTAAAAAACGCAGCAACTTTACCAAAAACTTCGGCAAACGTTCCGGCAAATTTTACATCAGCGGCAGCAAAGTCAATGCCTTCCGTAGTGCATATAAAAGCTATGCAAACAGCTAAATTATCTCGTTACAATAATAGAAACGATGATGTTTTTGAGCAATTTAGGCAATGGTTTGGCGATGATTTCTTTTCGCCAATACCCGATAACTACGGTGGCTACCCCCCACAAGGGAGGCATGCAACAGGTTCGGGTGTAATTTTTGCTAATGATGGCTATATAGTAACTAATAACCACGTAGTTGACGGAGCTGATGAGTTGGAAGTAACCACTTTTGATAATCATACCTACAAAGCCACCCTAATTGGCACCGATCCGTCAACTGATTTGGCAGTAATAAAAGTAGAGAACGCTACTTTACCGAAGCTTGAGTTTGCAAATTCAGATGATGCTAAAGTAGGGGAGTGGGTATTGGCAGTTGGCAACCCTTTTAACCTATCATCAACGGTTACAGCAGGTATTATTTCAGCAAAAGGAAGAAACCTTGATATTTTAAATGACAGAACAGCTATTGAATCCTTTATACAAACCGATGCAGCCGTAAACCCTGGCAACAGTGGCGGTGCTTTGGTTGATACTGATGGTAATTTAATTGGAATTAACACCGCAATTGCAACGCCTACGGGTACATATGCAGGTTATTCATTTGCTGTTCCTTCAAAAATTGTTCAAAAAGTTATTGACGATTTAATGACTTATGGTGTGGTACAACGCGGCTTTTTGGGTGTTCAAATTCGTGATTTAACAAACGGATTGTCGGATGAATTAGGCCTTAAAATAACACAAGGCGTTTATGTTGATGGTTTTTCGCCTAATAGCTCTGCCGAGCAATCAGGCATTAAAAAAGGCGATGTTATTGTAGGCGTTGATGGCTACGATGTAAAATCAGCCCCGGAACTGCAAGAATTAATTGGCCGCCGCCGCCCTGGAGATAATGTTAAAGTAGCCGTAAACCGTAAAGGCAACTTAATGGATGTAGTTGTTCAACTAAAAAATGCCAATGGTAAAACCGATATTGTTGAGCTGGAAAAATCTGAACTTTTTAGTGATTTGGGCATTGAAGCTATTGATTTAACTGATGAATTAAAAGAACAAACTAAGCTTGAAAATGGCATTCAAATTACCGAACTACGAAACGGTATTTTAACCCAAAGAACAGATATTGATAAAGGATTTATTGTAACTAAAATTGATGGAGAAATCGTTAAAAACCTAGAAGATTTTAAAACCAAATTAGGCAATAAAAAGGAGGCGTTTTATTTGAAGGTGTTTACCCTGATTCGCCAAGTTCTACCTACTATTATGGTTTAGGTATTGATAATTAAAAACAAAAAACTTATGCAATTACTATTTAAAAAATGGTTGAAGCAATGGCTTAATCGAAGCAAACAAACTGCTCCTAAAATATCAAAGCAACAATTTAACCCAATGCTAAAACCAATTTTGGCATAATAAATAAATTAAAAGGCTGTCTTTTACAAGGCAGCCTTTTTTATTTTTGGGCAATGGAAAACAACAGCGTTGCTAACATCAATCAAAAGCTGCAAGCTTTTGCACGTATCCTAAAAATAATGGACGAGCTAAGGGAAAAATGCCCGTGGGATAAAAAGCAAACCATTGAAAGCCTACGCATATTAACTATTGAAGAAACTTACGAACTTGCCGAAGCTATCACTAAAAATGATATGGCTGAAATAGAAGAGGAGTTAGGTGATATACTTTTACACATTGTTTTTTACAGCAAAATAGGAGAGGAGCAAGGCAAATTTGATATGGCATCAGTTATTAACAAACTTTGCGAAAAACTTATACACCGACACCCTCATATTTATGGTAACGAAAAACTTGAGACCGAAGAAGAAGTTTTAAAAAATTGGGAAGCTATTAAGCTTAAAGAAAAAGGCAAAAAATCAGCGTTACAAGGTGTACCTAAAAACTTACCTGCCTTACCAAAATCATTACGCATTCAAGAAAAAGCAAAAAAAATTGGTTTTGAATGGGATACAAAAGAGCAAGTATGGGATAAAGTTTTAGAGGAAATTGACGAGCTAAAACAAGCCGTTGAAAGCGGTAATGAAAACGAAATGCACAACGAATTTGGTGATGTACTTTTTGCGCTTTCCAACTATGCCCGTTTTATAAAAGTTGACCCCGAAGGTGCCCTTGAAACTACAAATCAACGCTTTATAAATCGGTTTAAAAAAATGGAAGAAATTGCAGCTAAAAAAAGTCAATCATTAGCCAACATGAATCTTGTTGAAATGGACAAACTTTGGGATGAAGCTAAAGAATTGTTAAAAGCTACCTAAGTAAATTAACTAATGTGTATTTTTACAGCGTTAATGTACGCTAAATTAGCAATTCATATTATTAAAACTAATAACTAAAACTTATGAAGAAACTTTTACTCATTTTAACCACATTTTTGTTTGTAAACGCTGCCTATGCACAATGCGATGAAGAGGTAGGTACACCAATTGCACCATCAGTTGCAGACCCTTACTGTTTTGAAGCTGCATCAGATTTAGTAATTGATGGTTACTCAGTTGACCCTGCTGATGGTTTTATTCCTGGCTTTATTGTTGCACAGTTAGATGAAGGACAAACAGCTGGAGAAGGCACCGTTGTAGGTGTAACTTTCGATGGTTCATGGGATTTTTCGGCAAATAACCCAGTTACCGGCGAATTATACATTAATGGCGGATACGCATTTATCCCTTCAGTTTATTCTGAATCAGATTTACAAGCCTTAATTACAAACCCAATTGTAACTGCGGTAATCCCTTTTAATGGCGATGAGCAGTTAGATGAAGTAATTAATGCAATTATTACTAACGAAACTGTATTAAGCTTAATTGGTATTGAAGTAGTAACTACTGATGCTTTTTATAGCACACTTTTACCAACATTAGTAAGCCTAGTTGGTCTTGATGTTTGTGTAAACAGCGATACCGAAAGAGCTTATACTATTAACGTAACTTGCCTATCAACAATTTCAGTTGAAAATTTAAGCCATGATGCAATTACTTTGTATCCTAATCCTGCTGACAATTTTGTAAACGTAAACTTTGAAAGCACATCAACTTTTGGTGCTTCAATTGATGTTTATGATTTAACAGGAAAAATGGTAAGTACACAAGTAGTTAACGTTGTTGCTGGTTCAAACAGTTTTGAAATTAACACAACTGATTACACATCAGGTGTTTATTTATTACAAATTAACGATGGCGTAAATGCAGTAACGCAGCGTTTAACTGTAAACAGATAAACAAGTATAATTTTTTAAATACTTAAAGCCGCATACACTTTTTGTATGCGGCTTTTTTTATAAGTTAACTATCTACTGGTTAAAACTAAAATTTACATCTATTTTTAACCTAACTGTCAAAAACTAATCATACTAAAAACACGCTAATCACCTTATAACTACAAATCCAAGTAAATGAAAAAAGTTATCGCATTACTAAGCCTCATTTTTATATTATCATCCGCTTTTGAAAGTCCAAAACTTGCAACACCTATTCCTAATAAACCTATTGAGCTAAACGATAGTAATTTTAACAGGCTAGTGCTACAAAGCGATGATGTGGTTTTAGTTGATTTTTGGGCAGTTTGGTGTGGCCCATGCCGACGTATAAACCCCATGCTTGATAGGCTAGCGAAAGAATATGATGGACAAGCAGTAATAGGCAAAGTAAATGTAGATAAAAGTAAACTTGTACCAATGAAGTATAATATTAAAAACTTGCCAACTATTTTAATTTTTAAAAACGGTAAGCAAGTTGATAAAACTATTGGTTTAGTACCCTACAAAACTTTAGAAGCAAAGCTAAAAAAACAACTTTAGTAGTTATACTTATCTGAAAGTGTAACTTATAGATTGCCAAACAACTAAGAGTGGTAGAGCTTTTTAAAAACATCAAGTTAACATAATATAAATTATTAGACAATTAGCCAAAAATCTTTTGATTGTGTTTAAGTGCTTTTATTGCAAGTGTATGTAATAAAGCCAATAAAAGTAAAACAACAATTATTGGGTTATACAAATCACTTAAAGCTAATTGCCAACGTTGGTAAACATCTAAAACCAAAAAAATTACAACTGTAGCTAACCAGCCACTATGTTCGCGCCTAAAAATAAAACGCCAAGCCATACTGTTTAAAGCCCTTTTGTAACCGTTTAATTTAGGAAAAAATCTTGGTGTTTGTTTAAGCCATTGCTTGTAAGGTGCGCCAAATTTTTCAGCTAAAAAATTTTCTTCAGCAATAATTATTCTATGGTAATAAAAGGCAAAAACTAAACTCGAAAAAATAACAAAATACAAATTGCCCGTAAAAAGCAACAAACCTAACCACATTAAATAATTACCTAAGTACAAAGGGTTTCTACAAAGCGAATAGATACCGCTAGTATTTAACTGATCAGCAATTTGTTTTTGGGTGTTTCTGCCCGATGTACCTGCTGGTGTACTTAAAACCACCCAAGCCCTTATAAGCATCCCTATAAATGATACGACCATACAAAGTGCAAAAAAATCAGTACGAACAACACAATATGGTGGTTTTAGCCACCAAGTTAACATAATATATAAGGGAAATAATATTAAGGGTATAAATGACCGATATTTAAATAACCAATTTCCTTGTTTAACTAATTTAGGATTGTGCATAAATAAATTGCCGCTTAGTAAATAGTAATTTTGTAGCAAAATTGTACCTTTTTAAATGAAGTTTCTCCAAATTCCTTTAGAAGATTTTTTTAAAAATCCAGAAAAAACGAATTTTAAAATTGCCCCCGATGGTAAAAACCTAGCTTTTTTAAGTTCTTATAAGCGTAGGTTAAACATTTTTGTTCAGCAATTGGGTAAAACAGCAACAACAAGGCTTACCGCCGAAACTGACCGTGATATTGCCGCCTATATGTGGGCTAATAACAATACGCTCCTTTTTTTAAAAGATGAAGGGGGTAATGAAAATTATAAGCTTTTTGGCGTAAACATAACTAATATGCAACAGCAATGCTTTACACCCTTTGCTGATGTAACCACCCAAATTATTGATGAACTTGAAGATATTGACGATGCTTTACTAATAGGGCTAAATAAAAGGAATCCTCAAATTTTTGATGTTTACAAACTTACCGTTTCAACAGGAAATTTAGAATTGGTGTTTGAAAACCCTGGAAATGTATCATCCTATATAACTGACCATAAGGGAGTTATAAGATTGTTAATAACAACTGATGGGGTAAGCCAAAGCTTTTTGTACCGTAATACTGAGGCTGATGAATTTAAACCAGTTTTGCAAACCAATTTTAAAGAAAGCATAGCTCCTTTGTTTTTCGATTTTAATAACGAAATGCTATACGCATCAAGTAATATTAATAGAGATAAAAGTGCGATTGTAAAAGTTGACCCACAAAATTTTAATGAACTTGATTTGTTATTTGAACATAATGAAGTTGATGTTGAAAGCTTATCATATAGTCGTAAACAACAAAAAATAACATCATGCACCTATACGGCTGCTAAAAAACAATACCATTTTTTTGATGAAAAAACAAAAAAGCTTTTTCATAATATACAAGATCAAATTGGCGAAGAATACGAATTTGGAATAAGCAGTTACGATAAAGATGAAGAGCATTTTATTGTACGTTCGTACAGCGATAAATCATTAGGTAAATACTTTTTGTATGAGCGTAGCAGTAACAGCCTTTTTGAGCTTGCTGATGTTAGCCCATGGATAAATGAGGAGCAAATGGCTGAAATGCGCCCTATCTCCTACCCTAGCCGAGATGGTTTAACTATTAATGGTTATTTAACCATTCCGCGTGGCCGAAAAGCAAAAGATTTGCCTGTAATCGTTAATCCGCATGGTGGGCCGTGGTGGAGAGATTTTTGGGGTTTTAGTAACGAAGTTCAATTTTTGGCAAACCGTGGCTATGCCGTTTTTCAAATGAATTTTAGAGGATCAACAGGTTATGGTCGCCAATTTTGGGAAAGCAGCTTTAAGCAATGGGGGCAAAATATGCAAAATGATATTACCGACGGCGTAAATTGGTTAATTGAACAAGGTATAGCTAAGCCTGATAAAATAGCTATATACGGTGGTTCGTACGGTGGTTATGCAACTTTAGCTGGCGTATGTTTTACTCCCGAATTGTATAAATGTGCGGTTGACTATGTAGGCGTTTCAAACCTATTCACGTTTATGGAAACCATACCGCCTTATTGGCAACCTTATTTAAAAATGATGTACGAAATGGTTGGGCATCCTGAGGAGGATAGGGAAATGCTTGAAAAATACTCCCCTGTTTTTCATGCAGAAAAAATACAATGCCCTTTAATGATTGTACAAGGCGCAAACGACCCTAGAGTAAAAAAAGCTGAAAGCGACCAAATGGTTGAAGCATTAAAAGCTAAAGGTATTGCCGTTGAGTATATGGTAAAATACGATGAAGGACACGGCTTTAGAAATGAAGAAAATAAATTTGAGTTTTACCGCAAAATGGAGGCTTTTTTAAATGAACACTTAAACAATGGATAAATTACTGATTATTATAGGCTTGCACCTTTTAGTTTTAAGTGCTTGCCAAAGTGGAAAACCTCAAGTAACCGAAGATTACATTCTTACTTTTTGTTTAGATGTTGAAGCTGCAGTTAACCAAAACAATACAGTTTTTATTAATTCGGTGTTTAATAGCGATTATATTATTAGCCAAGCCACAAATGGCATTAATGCTCCTGAATATTATGAAACGGGCTTTAAAACAGGCTTTTTACAAGTATATAATTTGGGGGATATTATGGCTGGTTCAATCGGAAATGAAGGTAGCTATAAGTTTATGAAGTTATTGCAGAAAGGCGATACCATTAATGCCTTTTTTAGAGCAACATCAGAATTTGGTTTAAATTATCACGAAGTTAAAATAGTACCCAATCAACTTGGTAACCTTAACATTATTGATATGTACTCCTATGCTGATGGTGATATTTTTAGCCAAAGCATTCGTAGGCTGTACATCCTTAATTTAGTAGCCGAAATTGATTCATTTACACATCCACTAGCAGAGCATTTACCAGCTATTAATGAAATTGCCAAATTAGCTGATTCAGGCGATTATGAAATGGCCTTTAAAAAAAGTGCAAAACTACCTCCTGTGGTACAAGACGAAAAAGTTGTTCAACTTATTCAATTACAGTTGGCTAACTCATTAAGTATTGAAAAGCTGGATTCTCTAAAGGATTTATTTATTGAAAAATACCCCGATGACAAGCTAATTTATTTAAAAGCAATGGAAATGGCTTTTGAGCGGCAAGATTTTGACGCAATAGTTAAAAATATTGATGAACTGGATAAGCAAATTGGTGGCGACCCCTATTTAAAGTTAATTAAAGCAAGTGTTTACCATAACAATATTCAAGATGATGTAGCCTTGAAATTAGCTAAACAGTGCATTAATGAAGAGCCTGATAATGATGAAGCATATTGGCTGGTTCTGGATATTTTAATAATTAAAAAAGAGTATGAAAAGGCGATAGAGTACTTTGTAAAAATGAAACACGAATTTGATGTTAATGCCGCCGAATATATCGTTTATGATGGTTACACTGATTTTTACGAATCACAGCCTTACCAACAATGGATAACCGATAATCCTTTGGATAAAAAACTTGTTCCCCTACCCGATTCTACTACCTTACAAAAATTGGAATTGGAGTTAGATAAATCTAAGCACAATCATGAACATAAGCATGGTCATAATCATGACCACGAACATAAAAGTGGACATGACCATATTCGTTAAATGTTAACTTATGATAAATCTACTCAAAATATTAGTTGTCAATATTTTATGCATTGTAACACTTTATGCGCAAAATGTACAAATTGGGGCTTTTGTAGCTGAAGAAGTTGGTGTGGATCATATAAGTTTTGATGGTCATGAGTTTGATGACGCAATTGAGCGTAGCATGAGCATTGGAGCTGGTGCATTTGTACGGCTTCCATTGGTTTGGGGGCTTAACTTTTATGGAATGGCAAGCTACCCAATTATGCGAACCGATTACTACGAAGTAAGTAACCCCAATGGGCTTGATGGTTTGTTTGATTATAGTTTGGAAATTGAAGATGGAAAGGACAGCCCCGACTGGTTTTTTACTGATTATTATATGCCAGATTATGCACTTGCAGATATTAAAAACACTTTTGTAGGGGCTTACCTAACAAAGGTTATTATTTCTACAATGCCAAAAGCGGAATGGGGCGATTGGGTGTTTAGCTATGAAGCGGGATTTGGCTGCTATTACAGAATAAGGCGATTAAATATTGATTATTCAACGGCCTACGATATATACGAATGGGATCGTTACAATTCAGCAGGCAATAGTATTTATTACTACAGAGATACGGAATTGGATTATGGGCAAGATGGTGATGCAATTTATATTTTAAGGAGTTTAAGTTTCCCTTTCGTAAATAAAATTAACATCGACTGGAAACGCCTAAACTTAAATGTTGATTTCAATTTCCTTTTTGGTGAGGATTTCGTAACCGTTTTTTCGTTTGGAACAGCTGTAAATATTGGGCATGTACCCGATAAATTTTGGCCCAAATATCAGTATTAAGCCACCTTCATTATCCCCATTAAATCAGAAAGGGTTTGTTTCATTTGGCGGCGGTCAACTATTTTATCGAGGAAACCACATTCAAGCAATGTTTCTGCTTTTTGAAAATCTTTAGGCAATTCTTTTCTTATCGTTTCTTTTATAACTCGCGGACCTGCAAAACCAATTAAAGCACCAGGCTCGGCTAAGTTTACATCGCCCAACATAGCAAACGATGCTGTAACGCCCCCCGTTGTTGGGTCAGTCATTAAACTAAAGTAGGGAATTTTTGCCTTTGCTAACAAAGTTAATCGGCTGCTAGTTTTAGCCATTTGCATTAAGGAATAGCCCGCCTCCATCATTCGCGCACCGCCCGATTTTGATATAATGAGCAAAGGCTGTTTGTTCTCTAAACTATAATCAATTGCAAGGGCAATTTTTTCTCCTACTACTGATCCCATTGATCCGCCAATAAACTTAAAGTCCATGCAAGCAATGGTAATATCTTTATCTAATAATTTACCAGTTGCCACCCTTATAGCATCAGTTAGGCCTGATTTTGCCTTACTTTGTTCCAACCTTTTAGTGTAGGATTTTATATCGGTAAACTGTAAAATATCCTTTGATGCTAAATCAGCATGTAATTCATCAAAAGTGTTTTCATCAAATAATACTTCAAAGTATTGTTCAGAATTTATACGAAGATGATAATTACATTTTTCGCAAACGTAGGCGGTTTCAAGCAGCTGTTTAGCTACCAATCTTTTTTTGCATGAAGGGCACTGATGCCATAATCCATCTGGCGTTTCTTTCTTTTCTGCCGTTCTTGTCCTAATTCCTTTCGTTATTCTCCGCAACCACGTCATACTACAAATTTAACCCATGCAAAGATGCACAACAAATTGACATTTGTCAATCACACCTAAAACTTAAACAAATTTTAATTTTTATGGAACTATAAACATCCTATAAGTATTGTTATTATTGCATACTAAATTGGGGCTGACTGGAATTGACAGGACTGATTGTAACTTGTAAGCACGCCGAGCATTGTTAATTGGCTCGTTAAACCTAAGTAACGAACTTTTTAAATGGCAATACTAGCCTAAGAATGGCTGCCTAATAAAATAGGAGTCTTTCTTGTTCCCTGCCACATGCGCTTTGTTAGTTCTGCGCGGTAGGTTGAGCATTAACCAACACAACTAACTAGCCGATTGGCCTAACCCGACCATGAAGCGAAATTTAGGGAATAAGGATGTTGCTATGACGACGTAAGCTAGTTGGCCCATCACGAAAATTAAATGCTTACTATGCGTGAAGAAAGCATTTTATGACTTTCGCTGGACGCGGGTTCGAATCCCGCCAGCTCCACTTCTTTTAAAGTATGTACAAATTTCAGTACTTTACAACTTTTGAAATTTCCCTTTTGCTATTAGCCAATAAATGAATGTAGTAGATACCACTACCCCAACCGCCCCCTAGCTGGTAGCGTTGGTTTGAAAAAAATTCTTCCGATTGAATTAACTGCCCATTCGCATTATAAATATCAACTATCCCCGTTTGTGTATTTTTTGAAATTTGCAAGCCAAAGCTTTCGCTAAAAGGGTTGCCTAAAATCTCTAACCCATTTTCATTAATTGCCTCATTAATACCTACAATAACAGTGTTGGCTTCACGTACCTTAAAATCGTCAATAGCAAATTGAATTTTTGCAACATTTATAATGCCATTTGAGGTTAATTCTACTATAAAGTAAGCTTCATCTGGCACTTCATCCATTAAATTTTTAAGATTGTAATACTTATGTTTCCATGGAAACTGAGAATAGTTAAAGGAATCGAAAAAGAATTGCTCGCCATCGCCCCACTCAATCCCAAACCTAACTTCGCCTGCAAAATCAATCGCTCCATAATGTGAAAGTCCAGTGCTATAGGCAAAACTAACTAGTGCTTCGTTAAAGTTTGAAAAGTTAATTACTGGGCTTTTTAGTTTGGCATAACAATTAATTCCAGTATTATTAGGAAACTGTGCAGAGGTGCCAAAGTAAGTAAAACTTTCACCAAAATCCGATTGGATATCATCTTCTAATTCGCACGCTAAATACCCAGTTAAGTTATCACAAACATCATTGGCTTCAACGTTTATTTCCCAAGTGTTGCCTTCACAATCACTAAAGGTTTCCCAATTAAAATCAAATAAAAACTCATCGGTATATCCAGGTTGTAATTCAATTATTATGGGCTCCGAATCTACAATTTGCTGTTGTGTTTGAGTACTTTCATAGCCCCAAGCACCGGCTGTTATGGTATAAAAGCCTCTAAAAATATCCTCCAAAAAAACATTGCCATTAGTGGCCTCCACAGTATAATTTTGACTGAAATAATCAATATTCACCTGCCCATTAGCTATTAAATCTCCAGTAACTGCATTTTTTAAAACAATGGATGTATTAAGCTTTTGCGCTGGCTTCAGCTCAAAATCTTTCATAACTACTTCGCCTGATTCAAGTTCAACCTCAACTGATTTTGCCCTGTAGCCTTCTGCTGCAACATTTACAGTAAATACGCCTTCATCTACTTGGCTTAATCCGTAATTGCCATTAAAACCGCTAGTTGCGTTTATGCCTGTTTGGTTAATTGCAACTTGTGCAGCATATATTGTATTTCCGGTATGCGCATTAGTTATATTGCCCCTTAAATAGCATGCCCGTTTGTAAGTGGCTTTTAAAATGTAAAGTATTCCATCTCGGTCGGTAGCTAAAATATTGCCCGAGGGCAAGTAGGGGTAAACACCCCAAAAACCAAGTTCGGTGGTTGGGGTAAAATACTCGGTTCTAGCCATTAAATCAGGCTCATGCGAATCAACAATTTGTACGCCTGCTTTATAATAGGATATTACTTGGAAATCGTTAATTACATGAGTATTGTGCGGTATGTTTTCTTCACTTTCCCTCCAAGAATCTAAATGAATAATATCATTAGGATTTGTTACATCATAAGACGCTATGTATGCACCTGTTTTTTCATCTGCTGTAAAAGCATATTGCGAATTATCGGACAATGAAATACTATGAGTGAAACTATAGGGGGTATTAATGGTACCCATTTGTATGGGGTTAGCTTTGTCAGTAATATCAACAATACCCATTCTACCCTCATATATTTCTGATGTGTACATCATATCGTTACGCACATAAACATCGTGGCAGTAACCGCCGCTATAAACACCTTTAAATAATGGTACCCAAGGAAAACTTAAACTAAAAATACTAACACCGCTTTGATTGTCGCTCGATATTAAATCGTCATTACAAGAATATCCTGCTAAATACAGGTAGCCATTTTCATCAATAAAAATATTATGCGCAGTATGGTAATAACCGCCCAAGTCGGTTACAATAGATTCGGCAGAGTTAGGCAAATCGCTTAAATCAACAATTAGCATCCCATCCAAAGGAGTTTCTGATACTACATAAGCAAAATTGTCCCAAACTTTAATATCGCACCAATAGTTTATTGTACGTTCCCAATAAAACAGCTCTTCGGTATTTTCAGGGTCGGTAACATCTATAATCCAAAAACCATTTTGAACACCAACCAAGGCGTATTCTTTGCCATTTGAATGATAACCCCAAACTTCGTTAACTATATCATCAAAAGTGTGGCTACCTAATTGCTGCATTTCAGTTTGGGCGGGTAATGCTATTGCTATAAACATCAAACATAAAAGTAGAATTCGTTTCATATTATATTAAGTTAATATTGCTAATAATGTATAAGATGAAGAATAGCTTAAAATTGGTTGCATACTTAGCCCCTTCCAGCACTTTTCAACAAACAAATTAACACTTTAGCGATTATGCTAATTTTTACTGCTTAAATACTAGCTTGGCTAGTAATTTTGCGCTAACATAAATTAGCGTTGTGACCCCTCAACACACTCTTTTTCAAAATAGGCATATTGGCATTAATAAAGCTGATAAAAAGGCCATGCTAAAACAGATTGGCGTAAGTTCATTAAATCAGCTAATTAATGAAACAATACCCGATAGTATAAGAAGCAATAAAGTTTTGAATATTCCCAAAGCGATGAGTGAGGCGGAATATTTACAACATAATTGGGAGTTAGGCAGCCAAAATCAAGTATTTCGAACTTATATAGGTAATGGCTATTATGGAACAATAACACCTAGTCCTATTTTAAGAAATGTGTTTGAAAATCCTGGTTGGTACACGCAATACACACCGTATCAAGCGGAAATTGCGCAGGGGCGGCTTGAGGCTTTACTCAATTTTCAAACAACTGTAAGTGATTTAACGGGTTTACCAGTAGCCAACGCTAGTTTGTTAGATGAAGGTAGCGCAGCAGCCGAAGCAATGATTATGTTTTTTAATGCAATTAATAAGCGAAAAGTTAATCGTCCGCGCTTTTTAGTTTCTGAAAATTGTTTTCCTCATGTAATTGAAGTAGTAAAAACTAGGGCTATACCATTGGGTATAATTGTAGAAGTTGGCAATCATAATAATTTTGATTTTAAAGATGATGTTTTTGGTTGCTTACTCTCCTACCCTGCTCAATTTGGGATGGTTGAAGATTTAGAAATAGTTAGCCAAAAGGCTCATGAAAATAATTGCTTAGTAGCCACAACTGCCGATTTATTATCGCTTACTTTACTGAAACCGCCTGCCGAATGGGGCGCTGATTGTGTTGTAGGAAGTACACAACGTTTTGGAGTTCCACTGGGATATGGAGGGCCACATGCTGCTTATTTTGCAACAACTGAAAAATATAAACGTCAATTGCCAGGGCGGATTATTGGTATATCGCAAGATAGATTAGGTAATACTGCTTTACGAATGGCATTGCAAACACGCGAGCAACATATACGACGTGAAAAAGCGACTTCAAATATTTGTACCGCGCAAGCACTACTGGCAATAATGGCCGGCATGTACGCCGTTTATCATGGTGCTGATGGGTTAAAAGCCATTGCTAATCAAATTCATGAGCAGGCAAAAACGCTAAATATTGCCTTAGATAAACTAGGCTACTATCAAACTAACGCTTACTTTTTTGACACATTACATATTCAGTTATCAGAAAGTCAAGTTAAAAAAATAGGAAAACTAGCACTAGCCAAGCAAATCAATTTTAGATATGTGAGTACCAATATTTCAATATCAATTGATGAATGCACAAGATTAGAGGATTTAGAAGATATAATTGAAATTTTTGCTGAAGCAGCGGATAAAAAGGCTTTCAAGCTATCTGAATTATCAACTTCAAAATCAATCAATATCCCTGAAAATTTAGTGCGTAAAAGTGCTTATCTACAGCATCCTGTGTTTAGCCAGTATCATACTGAAACTGAATTAATGCGCTATATTAAAAGATTGGAAAACAAGGATTTATCTCTTGTTCATAGCATGATTCCTTTAGGTTCGTGTACCATGAAATTAAACGCAGCAACCGAGCTTTTACCTTTAAGCTGGCCAGAGTGGGCGTACTTGCATCCTTTTGCGCCAACAAAACAAACACAAGGCTATCAGCAAATGTTTGAATCGCTTGAAAATTATTTAGCTGAAATTACAGGCTTTGCCGCCTGTAGCTTGCAGCCTAATAGTGGTGCGCAAGGAGAATATACTGGACTAATGGTTATTAGGGCTTTTCATATTGCAAATGGAGATGCGCATCGTAATGTAGTAATTATTCCATCATCAGCGCATGGCACAAACCCTGCTAGTGCCGTAATGAGTGGAATGAAAGTAGTGGTGGTTGGTTGCGATAAATACGGTAATATTAATATGGATGAATTGAAGGAGCAAGCGGAAACGCATGCCGAAAATTTATCTGCATTAATGATTACTTACCCAAGCACCCACGGTGTTTTTGAGCCAAAAGTTAAAGAAATGTGCCAAGTAATCCATGATAATGGCGGGCGCGTTTATATGGATGGGGCGAATATGAATGCTCAAGTTGGCTTAACAAGTCCTGGTATTATTGGCGCCGATGTTTGCCACTTAAACTTGCATAAAACTTTTGCTATTCCGCATGGTGGTGGTGGGCCTGGAATGGGGCCTATTTGCTGTACTGATGAGTTAAAACCCTTTTTACCATCGCATGGATTTATTAATAGTATAACGCCTAACAAAAAGCGTAAAAATATTGGTGCTGTAGCTTCTGCACCTTGGGGTAGCGCAAGTATTTTGTTAATATCTTATGCTTATATAAGAATGCTTGGAGCTAAAGGGTTATTGGCAAGCACGGAAGCGGCTATTTTAAATGCTAATTATATAAAAAGCCGAATTGAGAGCCATTATGAAATACTTTATAGTGGCGTTACTGGGCGTATCGCGCATGAGTTGATTATTGATTGCCGTCCTTTTAAAGCAGTAGGAATTGAAGTTGAAGATATTGCTAAACGGTTAATTGATTATGGTTTTCATGCGCCAACCATGTCATGGCCAGTGCCCGGCACAATGATGATTGAACCAACGGAAAGCGAAAGCAAAGAAGAGCTTGACCGTTTTTGCGATGCGCTAATCAGCATTAAAAAAGAAATTGAAGCAATTGAAAAAGGCGAAATGGATGCGGTGGACAATATATTGAAAAACGCCCCCCACCCTATTAACGAAATAACCGCCGACGATTGGCACTATGCTTACCCACGCTCGCAAGCCGCATACCCCTTGCCGTGGGTTAAAGAGCGTAAGTTTTGGGCTACCGTTGCCCGTGTTGACAATGCCTTTGGTGATAGGAATTTAGTATGTACTTGTCCGCCAGTTGAGGCGTATAAGTGAAAATTTTATTGGTAAAATTGGACTTTGACTATCCGAAATGTTAGGATAAAAAAGAGGCTATATCAAATAGGTTTATCTTAAATCAATAACATCAATATCGCTGCCATAATCGCTTGCGCTAACATTAAACAAATCGTTGTTTGATAAAGTGTTAGGCTTAAAAGAATCAATTTGATAAGTAACAAATGAGCCGTTTTTGCTTTCGACAACTGCTTTAACAATAAAGTTCGATACCTTGTTAATAATTAGTGAAACCTTAGCATAAGACTCCTGCTCATCGTTAGGGTATAAATCAATTACATGAAATTCAAATGAATCGATTGTTGTGTCTTTATATTCAGGGTAGCTGTAATCTTTAGTATATAGATTAAAAATTTCAGCAGGATTTATTTCTTCTTCTTCAGGGTCGAAATCTGTAATTTGTAATTCCTCGTCATCTTTAAAATAAGTCCAAACGGTTTCGCCATTTGTAACTCTATCAAGCATATCCGATTCAATACGGTACATATCATCTTTTATAAAAAAGAAGCCAGTTTGGTTTTCATTTACGCCAGCCTCCAAGTTTTCAATTATCATGGTAAACTTACCTTGCCCTGACTCAATTTGGCTATAAACTTCAGATACTTTTTCTAAAACAGCCTCAGCATCTGCATCATTTTGAGCATTGCTAAAAAAGCTAATCAAACAAAAGGTAAATATTAAAACTAAAAATCTCATAATTATAAAGGCTATGCTGTGCAATTAGATAAAGCTGCGCAAAGTTCGTTTAATTAGCGCAATAATAAAACTGAAATAAATGCAAATACCGTGCTTAACTTTTTTTAAGGTAAAACAGCAAAAGGACTTGGTTGTATTAAAAATTCTTAATTGCGAATCAAAAGTGAATTTAAATAGTTTATAGGGCATGATTAAGTGGTTAAAATATTTAGCAATAGCACTAGTACCCTTATACTTATTGGTGTGTTTGGCTGCCTATAGTTTTCAGGAGTCTTTGTTGTTTCATCCGCGAAAACTGAAGTCGACTTACGAGTTTAACTTCCCACAAAAATTTGAGGAGGTAAATATTGAAGTTGAAAATGGTATTAACATTAATGGCTTACTATTTAGTGGCAATGCCACTAATGGTGTTGTATTGTTTTTACATGGTAATGGGGGTAATATAAAAAGGTGGGCTAAACGTGCCGATGATTATCTAAAAAACGACTACGATGTTCTTTTTATAGATTATCGTGGCTACGGTAAAAGCAAGGGCAAAATTATAAGTGAAGCTCAGCTGTACGCTGATAATCAAATAGTATATGACTTTTTAAAAAGCCGATATGATGAACGAACAATAATTGTTAAAGGGTATTCAATTGGATCGGGGATGGCAGCTAAATTGGCATCAGTTAATAACCCTAAAATGCTAATTTTAATGGCCCCTTATTATAGTTTAAAAGATTTAATTAACGATAAAGTGCCTTGGTTGCCTCAAAACTTGAGCAGATATCATATTAAAACTAATGAATTTTTAAACTTGGTAGCTTGCCCCATAAAAGTTATGCATGGTACTAATGACAGAGTGATTCCTGTTGAAAATGCAAAGGAGTTAAAACATCATTTTGGCAATAAAATAGAATTACAAATTCTTGAAAATGCTTCGCACTTTTTAGCATGGCATGATGATTACTTAGGCATTTTAAGTAGATGGTTGAATTAACCTTTTCACCTAATCTTAACAAAGTATAAGCGGCTGCAATTTGTTAAAGCGTAACTTCAAAGTGTTAAAAGCATTTTAAGTTTTGCAAAACCACCGATTAATTTTGTTGGGGAAATGGGCTTTGCTCGTTTTACTAATTTCCTTGTACTTTGCTAAAGGGGTTTTACCTGCATTTACAATTGTAAAATCGGATTTTGTTAACTACTACCTTTCAGCTCAAATGTTTTGGGATGGTGCCGAGGTTAGTAGTTTTTACGATGATCAAGCTTTTATAAAATCTGCCAAAGATAAAGGCATTGATACATGGCCTAAGTTTTCGCAATTTCCTCCTATAAGTTGCATTTTAATGATGCCGTTGATTTATTGCGATGTTTTAGAGGCACAACAATATTTTACACTTTTTAATTTATTACTGATTCCATTTTGTTTGTGGTTAATGGTATTAGTAAACGGTTGGAGTTGGCTCAACAACTCGCTATTACTATTTGCAAGCGGTAAGGCATTATGGAATAATACAGCTTTAGGACAAGTCTATTTTTTATTGCTTGTTTTGCTATTATTGGCATTTTACTTTGTTAAGCGTAATAGGCAATTAGGTTCGGCCTTTATGGTTTCGTTAGGAGCACACTTTAAAATTATTCCTGCAATAATAGCCATCGCCTTTTTGCAATCAGGAAAAAAATTGTGGTTTGGGTTTTTCGTTTTGGCAAGCCTTGTTATTGGCGTACTATCAATTGGTATGATTGGTTGGGAAGCGCACCAAACTTACCTACCAATACTGTTTGCAAATTTGGGAGGGCAACTTCAATCGACAATGATGTTTAGTTACACTTTTCAAAGTTGGGGTGAGTTTTTTCATCACCTATTTATTTTTGATTTTATCTATAATGCCAACCCGATTATTGATTGTAAACCTTGTTTTACTATTGTTAAGTTATTCATTCAATTAGCGCTTTTAGTGCCTATGTTATGGTTAATGTTTAAGCTTAAAAAGCAAACCAGAACTTACAGAATAGCTGTTTTCACTTGCTTATGGATTTGCTTAATGTTAGCTATACATCCTGCAACAACAAGCTATTATTATTTATACATGACATTTGCTTTAACCGTTGCCCTACCCTATCTAAAAAAGTCTGTTTTTTTTGTGCCACTCTTAATCATTTATTTTTTAATAGGATTTATCCCATATCAATTATTCTGGAGTAATAGCTTACCAACTTTGCTTCACTTAATAATGGCTTACCCTCGTTTATGGCTTAGCAATGCCTTTTTCATTATTTTGCTAATTCATTTTTACAAGCAAGCCACTAAGCCGTTAAATGACCAAGTCGCTATTTTATAATGCACTAGCTTTTATAGCCTTTACCGCTTTTTTGTTGGTAGGTCTAAAAAACATTGATTCATACGGCGTTTCGTTCGATGAAAATATTGATCGTTACAAAACACTAGTTAACCTTAACGAAATAAACTACAATCTTGGCAATCCATTAGGACTTGAAAAACAGCCAAAGGGCTTTGAAGATGGGCAAGAACACCCCAATGCTTTCCAAGTTTTTCAAGCTGTTTGCCTTGGCTTAGAATACCTTTTTGGCATTGAGGATGATTTAGGGGCTGCTTTTAGATTAAGACATTATTTCGTCTTTCTTCTTTTTTGGTTATCAACAATTTGTTTTTACTTTTTATTAAGACAGAGGGTAACACATTTATTGCTTCCTTTGTTTTTTACAGGATTACTAATACTACAACCGCGCATTTATGCGCATTGCCATTTTAATCCAAAGGATATAGTGTTTTTGAGCCTGATGATTTTTGTATTGATAAGCCAGTATCGTTTTATGAAAAACCCAAAGTGGTGGGTGATTTTTACTATGAGTTTTGTTACTGCACTCGCCATTAACAGACGAATGGTTGGTTTGCTTTTTCCTTTAGTTTTTACCATAGTGTCGTGGTTTTATTATACCAGTTGGATCGAACGAAAAAAGCTGCTGCTTTACATGCCTTTAACCTTGTTTTTGCTAATAGCTATGTGGCCTACAATTTGGAATGACCCTTTTGGTAATTTAACTAAGCTAGTTTTTATTAAAGCCAATTTACCAATTGAAAGTTTTACTTGGTTGAGTGGTCAATTTTATGCTACCAACAATTTACCCTGGTATTATGTTTTTAAATGGATTGGCATTAGCACACCCATTCCATCGCTTAACATATTAATTGTTGGGCAAATCCTATTTTGGGTTATTGTTTGGAAATACCCGAAACATACGTTTTATCGCGCTTTTGATTACTATGTTGTAATTTGTTTATGGTTAATTATTAGTATTGTCATCATTCAAAACCCTACCCTTTACAATGGCTGGCGACATTTCTTTTTTCTATACCCCTTAATTGTTTATTTAGCCTGTGTAGGTTGGCAGCCACGGTATTACAAGCGTAAATTATTGGTGTTGGGCGCATTAGGCTTTTCGTTTGCATTTAACATGTTTATTATGATTAACATGAATGCCTTTCATAATGCCTATATAAGTGCTATTGCAGGCAGTGAAGTTGGCTATGAGTGCTACCCGCAAGATTATAGTGGTGTTAGCTATTTGCGCTTACTTGAAAAAGTAGATCATCAAGATAAAAGAGATAGGATTAAAGTGTATGGGCATACCCCTTTGGCACATAATATCAAACTTTATGAAACACTTAATCTTAATGAAGAGCCCAAATTTGTAAGCGTTGCTTCAATTGAGGAGGCGGACTATTTCTTAACGCATTACGCTTGGTTTTTTGTAAAAGATGCCGAATACAAGGAGTATGAACACTTACAAGCAATTCATGTTTACCACCAAAAGCGGATAATTTCAACAGCGTTTAGGGTGAGGTAGAGAGTTACAAGTTGCCCAAAAACTTAATGGTATCAACGCCATCAGCATAATCCCAAAGTTGGGGTTGTTGCCCTTTGCCAAATGGTGTGTGCGATTCCTTATTACTAATTACACATTGTATATCATCTTGTTGTTGGGCTAACTTTAATTCAACGGTTTTAGGGTCTTTATACATTTCATAAAAAAGCACAGATAAAGGCGAAAACAAGGCCTCGCTTTCCTTCATGGTAAACCAATCGTTGGTTTTTACTTCGTCTTTGTTTAATAGGTATATGGCTAAATTATAATCAAAGTTGTTTTTAAATTTATTGTGATGTTGAATGGTTGACTTATGCTCAAAAGCTTTGAAAAGTCGGTCAAATTCAAAGCCTTCTGGCAAAAATATTTTTGAAACATTACGGCAGCCCAAACCAAAATAATCAAAGCAATCATTGGCTAAAAGTCCTAGTTCATCATCGCTTGTTTTATTGTTAATTACTGCTACTGAAGTTCGGTTTTTACGTAATAAATTGGGTACTTTTTTAAAGTAATACTCAAAATACCGATTGCTGTTATTACTGCCTGTTGCAATTACCGCCTCAAAATCTTTTAGTTTATCAACTACCTGAACAAGGGTTGAAACTTCGGGCATTTGTTGAATCATAAAGCGTAAAATACACTTGAATAACACTTCATCTTTACTTGATAATTTAATGCGGGCTTTATGCCCACTTAAAAATACCGCCAAAAAATCGTGGAAGCCTACTAAGGGTAAATTACCTGCCATTATTAAGCCTACTTTTTTAGGGTTTTTAGTTTCAAAATATTCATCAGGATATTTAAGCATCCAGTTTTCAAGTTGCTCATTATCAAGGTAATAGTTGGCAATGATTTTGATGGCTTGGTTTTGATTTTCGATGGTAAACCATCTATTTTTAACATAGGCTTGTTGCTTTGCTTTTTCAAGCTCGGCACTATCGCTTAATAAAAACGTTTGTAATTTTGATAATAGGCTTAATCTATTGTTTACTGTCATTTTACAAATTTTATAGCACATTTGGTTGAGTAGGTATATTTTTGCAGCTGCAAATGTAAAAAAACGCGCATCAGTATGGCGATAATGATAACAGACGAATGCATTAATTGTGGGGCTTGCGAACCAGAATGCCCAAATAATGCAATTTATGAAGGTGGAGTTGAATGGGCAATGGCCGATGGAACTGGCGTTAGCGGAAGCTACACGCTTAAAAATGGCGATGTAGTTGATGTTGACAACAGAAATGCTCCTGTAGATGAGGATGTTTACTATATAGTAACGGATAAATGCACGGAGTGTGTTGGTTTTCATGAAGAGCCGCAATGTGCGGCGGTTTGCCCAGTTGATTGTTGCGTGCCTGACCCTGAACATGAAGAAACGGAGGAAGACCTTTTAGCGCGTAAAGGGCGATTACACTTATAAACAAAGGGTGAAATTTGTATTGCAAATTACCTTTTTGTGACAATTGTTTAAACTTAGGATTTAATTAACAAATAGAATTTGTTTTCACTTATCGGTTTGGGCTATCTTTATGGCTTAAACTTTTATTAAATGAGGATACTTATACTTGCTTTGTTTTTACTATCGAATGTAGTATTAGCAGATACTTTTGATGATGTAATTAGCATATTTGAAACTAAATGCCAAAGTTGCCATAGTGGCGCAACACCTGCTGGCGAATTGGATTTAACGGGTAGCAAAGATGCCATATACGACAAAATTTTTGAGGTGTCTCCGACTAACTCGACGGCAGCACAAAATGGAGATAAAATTGTAGATGCGGGCTACCCGATGCGTTCATCTATTTATAAAAAAATTAATGATGGGCTTTACCATGATGCTGAGTTAAAAACTGGCGAAGGTAGTAGCATGAGCGAATACGGCGTAAATGTTGACGACTGGGAAAGAGAATTAATCCGTTCGTGGATTTATAATGGTGCAAAGAAAACTGGTAATCCACCAGTTGGTACTAAACCAGTAATACAAGATTATTTTGATAATGGTGGTATTGCAAAAATGGAAAAGCCAGCAGAGCCTGAAAATGGTTTCCAATTATATTGTGGTTCAATTTTTATGGAGCCTGACCAAGAGTGGGAAATGGTTTATAAACATGAATTGAATAATCCTGAGCCATTAGAAATTACTAAGATTGAAGTTTTTATGGCTGATTTTTCACACCACTTTTTGTTTTTTGAGTATTTACCTAACCAATGGCAAGATGATGATGAAGGTTTTAGAGAGGTAGGCGTATTTACAGGAGAAATTGCTTTAACTGGTGATACAAAAATGATTTCGGGTTGGGCATACAGCCGCGCATTTGAGTTACCAGTTGGTACTGCTTATAAGTGGGATGCCAATTCTGTTTTAAAGTTCAACTACCACATTAAAAATTATAGTCAAAACCAAGTTTTCCCTGCTGAGTTATACATTAACGTTCATACGCAACCAGTAGGTACTGCAATTGAGGAAATGCACTCTGACTTTTTAATAGATACTAATTTCTTTGGAACTTTCATTCCAGCAAATGGTGAAGAAACTGTTTTATCGAGTACTGAAAGTGGATTTGGAGCTGCGAGTGGTAACCAGGATGTTCATATTTGGGCATTGGCTGGTCATACACACAGTTTAGGTGTTGATTATGATATTTACTTGAATGACAATGGCAACAAGGGTGAGCAAGTATATGAGGGTATGTATGACATAAACTACGAGTTTTTTACGGGTGTTTATGATTATGCTGAACCACCTTTTGCTATGTATGATGATTACATTACCATTAAACGTAATGATGGATTGATACAAGAAGCTAAATATATTAACAACACAGGTAGTTTGGTTGGTTATGGTTTAACTACCGAAGATGAAATGATGGGCTTTTTTACTCAATATATGGTGGGTGATATTTCGGAGTTATTAGAATATCAAGATTCTGTTGCAAATGCTGAACCACCAGTAAATATTGCACAACTAAGCAAAAACGATAGGATTAAATTAGTGCCTAACCCTAACAATGGTTTATTTACTGTTGATTTAGGTGATGTTTTAAATGCTAACATTCAAGTATTTGATGTTACTGGGCGTTTGGTTAATTCAACTGAAATAAATAATGCACGTAAACAAACTATTGATTTACAAGCGCAAAGCAATGGCGTGTATTTTGTTTATATAAATGTTAATGGCGAGCAGTTTGTTCAAAAATTATTGAAGAACTAACACTAATTGCCAAGTTTATGAAAGCCTCGAATGCAAATTCGGGGCTTTTGTTTTTTAACGGTTTAACAATGATTGATTACTGTTTAGGCTAAGGTTTATCTTGATAAATTGGAGCAGTCATTTTAAGTGCATCTTGTATTACTTTAAAAACTGGATGTTCGGGCTCAAAGATTAAGGCAAATAATTTATTTGCACGGTTAAAGGCTTCAGCTGCCACTTTTAAATCGGTTTCAAGATATTGTTGCGCTAAGTAAAAATGTAGGTTTGCTAAAATTAAATTATCGTTGTGTTGGGTTAACTGGTATTCATAAAAACCTGTTAACTCATTAGATTTTTTATAATAATTGTAAATGTCGCCAAGGTCGTTATAAATAGTTGGTTCAGTAGGGTCTATATTAAAAAAAGCTAATCGTAATGAATCGGCCATTGCTAAATTTTCTCGTACATAAATATCAAGTAATGGTCCAACATTATAGTAGTTGTTAGGTTGTAAATTACATGCAATTTTATAGTATTTTTTTGCCGCTTGTTGATTATTTTGTTCATCGTAAACAACAGCAATCATTCTTGCGGCATCAGCCTTTGAGTTAGGTGAATCATATAATTTAAAAGCTATTTGGGCATTGATTAAACAACTATCCTTTACATTATTATATAAGTAAGCATAAGCCATATTATAATAGGCTTCTGTATAAAGACTATCCATTTTAAGGCAAGTTTTAAAGCTTTTAATCGCATCATTTAAACCGCCATCAACAAGGGCAACATAAGCAATAGCATAATGTGTTTTTGCCGTTTCTAAATTAGTGCCTAATAAAAAGGAATTGTGGTGTTTAATTTTTTTTAGTTGCTGTTCAACGGGCATTAGCCACTCATAATTGTAAGTAAGGTGTACATCAAAATAATAATCTGCTAAATCATAATGTAGTCCAATTTTATCAGGAAATTGTTTTAGTAAACTTTCCAACGCCTTGCGTGGGTTAAAGTCAACCGTAATTGATTCGCCTTGTTGACCTCTTAAATCTTTTATATCTTCTTCTTCCTCTAAATCCTTTAAAGAAAACATTTCGTGCATTATGCTTACAATAAAATATTGTTTAACTAAATTGTATTTAGCACTTACTAAAGCTATGTTTTGGTTTTCTGGATCATTGGCATGTAGATAATTAAAAGCGGATAGATACTGCTTTTCTTTTATCATTTGATTTGCATTTGCTAAAGCAATGGTTGTAGGATTTTGAGCTGAAACGAAGTAAGTTGAAAGTAAAACAACAGTTACTATTAGCGTCCAATTTTTAAGCATTTTGAAATTTACGCTATTTATTTATTTAAATGAATTAACTAGCTATTTAATTAAGCTGTTTGACAAATGTGTTTCAGTATTTAAATAATGAAGGAAGCGACTATAATTTTAATCACTTAACTGTCCTTTTAATTCGCTAAGAATAATGAGTGCCTCAATAGGTGTAAGGCGATTAGTATCAATTTTTTCAAGTCGTTCTTTAATTTTTGCTAATTCGGGGTCGGTTGCGGCAAAAAGGTTTAGTTGATACTGCTGGGTGCTTATTCCTTTTACTTTACTTGAGGTATCATCATCAATACTTTTTTGTTCAAGTTCAGCCAAAATATTGTTGGCGCGCTCAATAATCCAGTTGGGCATACCAGCCATTTTGGCAACATGAATACCAAAGCTATGATGGCTTCCGCCCTCCTTTAGTTTTCTTAAAAAAATAACTTTGTTATCTTGCTCAAGTGTTGAAACGTGATAGTTTTTAATTCGTTCGTATTTTTCGGCTAACTCATTTAACTCATGATAGTGTGTTGCAAATAAAGTTTTAGGGCGCAAGCTATCAGCTAAATGTAAATACTCGGTTAGTGCCCAAGCAATAGATATACCATCGTAAGTACTAGTACCACGCCCAATTTCATCTAATAGCACCAAGCTTCGGTTGCTTAGGTTATTCATAATACTGGCGGTTTCGTTCATTTCAACCATAAAAGTTGATTCGCCAACTGAAAGGTTATCACTTGCTCCAACACGGGTAAAAACTTTATCAATTACACCAAGTGTTGCAGAAGTTGCGGGTACAAAGCAGCCCATTTGCGCCATTAAACAATTTAATGCAGTTTGGCGTAGTAAAGCGGATTTACCTGCCATATTGGGTCCTGTAATAATGATGATTTGTTGGTTGTCTGTATCTAGAAATACATCATTGGGGATGTAGGACTCACCCTGTGGCATATGCTGTTCAATAACGGGATGCCTCCCCCCTTTAATATCAATAATATAATCATCGGTTACAAGTGGACGGGCATAATTATTACGAATTGATATTTTGGCAAAACTCAACAAGCAATCCAAACGGGCAATTATGCGCGCATTTTGCTGAATAGGCAAAACGAAAACGGTTAACTTATCTAATAATTGGTCATATAAACGTTCTTCAATTGATTTAATTTCAGTTTCGGCGGTTAATATCTGTTGTTCAAGTTCTTTTAACTCGGGTGTTATATAGCGTTCAGCACTAGTAAGCGTTTGCTTGCGTATCCATTCTTCTGGTACGACATCTTTAAAGCGGTTGGTAACTTCAAGGTAATAACCAAAAACATTGTTAAAGCCAATTTTTAGCGAAGTGATGCCCGTAGCTTCTACTTCTCTGGTTTTAATGGCTTCAAGGTGTGCTTTGCTATTATTGGCAATTGAGCGTAATTGATCCAATCGTTCATTTACACCATCAGCAATTGTAGGCGATTTGTGCAATACTACTGGTGGCTCGCTCACTAAACTACTTTCAATAAGGCTAATGGCTTTATTGCAATTGTTTAAACGTTGGCAAATTTGTTTTAGGCTATCGTTACCTAGTGCTTCGCCAATTGCTTTAATTTCGTTACTTGCTTGTAAGGCTGTTTTAAGGCTGGCTACTTGCCTAGGTCCAATTCGTTTTAAGGGTATTTTAGCGATAAGCCGCTCTAAATCTCCTATTGATTTTATAAGGGCACTAAGTGTATCGCTTTCATCATCATGCTGCATAAAATAATGGACAGCTTGCAAGCGGTTGTTAATTTTTTGCACCGACTTAAGTGGAAGTAATAACCATTGTCGCATCATACGTGCGCCCATTGGGCTTTCGGTTCGGTCAAGTACACTTAGTAAGGTTTTGCCGTTTTCGTAAGGACTGTTTACCAATTCTAAATTGCGGATTGTGAATTTGTCCAACCAAACATAATCATCTAACCCTATGCGAGTTATGTTGTTTATATGTTGTAATTGATGATGTTCAGTATCGCCTAAGTATTGTAATATTGTCCCTGCAGCCACTATGCCTTGTTGCAAAGCATCAACACCAAAACCTTTTAACGAGTTTGTTTGAAAATGCTTACAAAGGCTTTCGTAAGCGTAATCGTATTGATAAATCCATTCATCTAAATGATAGGTGTACCACTGCTGTCCAAAGTACTGGTTAAAGTTATTTTTTTGGTTTCGGCAATAAATTATTTCTGATGGTTTAAAATTTTGTAGCAATCTGTCGATATAATCGGCTGTGCCTTCGGTTACTACAAATTCGCCTGTTGAAACATCAATAAATGCTACGCCTAAACTTTGCTTACCAAAGTGGATTGAAGCCAGAAAATTATTGGCTTTATGATCTAAAATTTTATCGCTTAATGCAATGCCCGGGGTAACGAGTTCAGTAACACCTCGGCGTACAATTTTTTTCCCCTTTTGCGGTTCTTCAAGTTGATCGCAAATAGCTACCCTTTGCCCTGCCTTTATTAACTTAGGCAAATAAGTATCTAGCGAATGATGGGGAAAACCTGCCAACTCAATATGACTGGCTGCACCATTGGCACGTTTGGTTAAAGTTATACCTAAAATTTGCGAGGCATGTATAGCATCTTTACCAAAGGTTTCATAAAAATCGCCTACCCTAAATAGCAAAACAGCATCTGGATACTTTGCTTTAATAGCATTGTACTGTTTCATTAAAGGGGTTTCCTTTTTAGCCTTTGGTTTTGCTAGCTTTTTTGCCAATAGTTATGTGCTTATTGAAAACTGTAAAGGTAAAATTTTATGATTATTGATTGTAGCAGATGTATTTGTTTTATGTTGGTTAAATGCTCTTAAATTTTTCCAATTACATGTTACTTTTTTTGTTTCGATGAATGGTAAGTTTTTGTAAGTTTTTTTACAATTTGGGCATGGGTATTGCTTCTTTTCTAGTAAATCCCTAAAAAATGAAATTAACACTGCAACACTTAACTAGCGTTATTATGGCGCTCATCATTATTTTAATATTAATTATAAGTTTAAATGCAATTTAAAAGTGCCTTTTAGGCTAGCCAGTAAATTTTAATTTGTGTACACTTTAGTGCAAATTGCAATTAATTGGCAGCTTAATTAATTTGATAAAAAGAAAATATACCCGATAAGAAGCTAATTTCGTTATTTTGTAGAAATTAGCTTTTAAATGGCTCGAATAGAGTGTTACAATTGTAAGAAAATTACTGATGCGGTTGCCCCGCGCTTTAGATGTACACATTGCAACTATCCGTTGTATAAATACATACAGTTAAGTAATAAAAAGGAAGATGAGGAAAAGGTAATAAAAAACCTGAAAGAGGCTGACCATAGCGGACCAGGTCCTGGTGGATCTGCTAAAACAAGTTTTACAAGTTCATTATTATCGCGTATTGGCTTAAAAAAGTCAGAAACGCCAAAAGCTGAACCATCTAAGCCCGAAACTAAAAAGGAAACAAAACCTGTTTACGAGAAAAAAGTAACACCACCTGTTAGTGAATCTAAGCAAGAAATAAATATCAATTTAGTAGTTGATACAGAAGAGAAAAAGGAACCCGTTAAGAAAAAACCCGAACCACTTAAAGTTGAGAAGAAAGAAACCCAACAAGCAACCATCGTTAACCTAAAACCAAAAGCCGATTTTAATAGCGAAGTAATTTTTAAGGTAAATAAAAATCCTGAAAAAACAGGTAAAATTGTAGCAGGTTGGCTAGTAGTTCATACTGAAAATCGTGAGCATTTAACATACGAATTGTTTGAAGGTGATAATGCCATTGGGCGGCACGATGGTCCACACCATGTAGATATTGAAATTGAAAACGACCGCTATATAAGTCGCGTACATTGCGTTATTAAGGTTAAAAAAGATTACTTACACCGTTTCCACTATTTATTGGTTGATAACGATAAAAACCGCCAGGGCAAGCCAAGTACTAATGGTACTTTTATTAATGGTAACGAAAAAAGAATACCCGCAAACCATAAAGTATTTTTAAAAGATGGCGATATAGTACAGGTTGGTGAAACAAAGTTGGCTTTTAAAAGCACAAGTGCATCAGATTCGTTTGAAGATGCCGCCCATAGCGTTATTGAAACAGATTACACTAAAACTGTGGCCATTAAATTAAACAAATGAAAAACAGAGGTAGGAATATAATTTTGGCATTAGTATTATCGGTTGTTATAGTCGGTTTATTTGCAGTAGGTTATACAATGTTGCCTAATCCAACTGCACAACGTATTTTTCAACTTTTTGGTGGTAAGTTGCCTGATGGTATAATACAATTAATTTCGTTTTTCTTCTTTTTTTGGGGCTTGTTCGAGATTATGAGCAAACTAAGCGATTTACGCCAAGAACGTAAAAGCTTAAATATGAATTTACTACCTGAAAAGGAGCATTGGGTGCTATCGCCTGATGACATTAACGATTTGAAATTAAAGATGATTGATTATGAGGATGAGTACAAATATCTTTTAACTGATATGATAAAAAAGGCCTGTACTAAATTTAGGTCAAACAAATCAATTTCTGATGTATTGGAAATCGTATCTACACAAGTAAAGATAAATATGAACCGTGCTGAGGGAGCACAATCAATTGTTAGGTATTTAGCTTGGGCATTGCCTTCGGTTGGTTTTATCGGAACTATATTGGGTATTGCATCCGCTTTAGGTTTGGCTGATAAAGCCAGCGACCCTGAAGTATTAGGGCAAATTACATCAAGCATGTACGTTGCATTCGATACCACTTTAGTAGCACTTATTTTAAGTGTGATTTTAATGTGGTTTTTTCACCAATTGCAAGAAAGAGAAGACCAATTACATACCGATATGGAAGAATATGTAATTGAAAACTTAGTGAATCGTATTCACGTGGAGTAACAAAAAAATAAATGAACATTACAAAAGACGCTGTTTTAAAGACCTTATCAAACGTTGACGACCCCGATTTAAAAAAGGATTTGGTAAGCCTTAATATGATAGAGGCCATAGAGATTGACGGAAAGAATATAACTTTTACCATAGTTTTAACAACCCCCCTTTGCCCTTTGCAGGATGTACTTAAAAACGACTGTACTGAAGCTTTAAAGGAGGATTTTGGAAACGAGATAGTTGTTAAAGTTAACTTTACATCTCGTATTACTACCGCCCGTAAAACTGCCGATGCAGTTTTACAAGGCGTTAAAAATATCATTACTGTAGGTTCTGGTAAGGGTGGCGTAGGTAAATCAACTGTAGCCGTTAATTTGGCAATTGGTTTAGCCAAAACAGGCGCAAAAGTGGGTTTGATTGACGCTGATATTTATGGTCCATCCATCCCTACTATGATGAATTTGGAGGGGCAACGACCTGAACTCAAAAAAATAAACGGCAAGGATACCATTATCCCAATTGAGCAATACGGTGTTAAAGTACTGTCAATTGGCTTTTTAATACGACCCGAACAAGCCGTTGTTTGGCGTGGACCAATGGTTACTTCTGCCTTACGCCAGTTTGTAACCGATTGCGAATGGGGCGAATTAGATTACTTAATTTTTGACCTTCCTCCTGGTACGGGTGATGTACAGTTAACACTAGTGCAAACGGTTCCGGTAACGGCTTCAATAATTGTTACCACGCCACAAAAAGTAGCGGTTGCAGATGTGCAAAAAGCCATTGAAATGTTCCGCTTACCGCAGATAAATGTACCTGTAATTGGCTTAGTTGAAAACATGGCTTGGTTTACCCCCGCCGAACTACCCGGCAACAAATACCACATTTTTGGTAAAGGCGGTGCTGATTTATTGAGCAAACATTACGACATCCCTGTAATTGGGCGTTTGCCATTGGTAATGGGCGTTTGTGAAGGCGGTGATGTAGGTGTCCCTGCCATTTTGAACACTGATAACAAAGCTATGCAAAACGCTTTTGATACTTTGGTAGAAACCACGGCACGACAAATAGCCATCCGCAACGAAATGATGAAGCCAACCGAACAGGTGGAGGTTAGGGAGTTTTAGAAGAATTTGCAAATCACGGAAACGACTATACAATATCGTCATTCTCGAAAATGATGAAATCATTTATCGGGAATCTCATGCACAGGCAGGGTTTACAAAGACAAGTAAAACCACAAATATTTCAACCGTTCCTTAAATCTAACCCAGTCATTCATAGCTATCCCTTCAAGGTACTGAACTTTAAGCAGAAATAAGGGTAAGGTGAAAGTTTTTTAAATATTTACAAGTAATCAAGTTTGCATAATGTGAAGTTTGAATGACGGCATATAAGATCCATTTATCCAAGTCCATCTCCTCCATACAAACACTCATCTTCTAAATTAAATCCAATGAATCTATGCCAAGTTTTAATTCTAAGCCACCAAGCCTTTTTCTCAAAAACCAATGTATTAATGTACCAAAGGGTTTCATAATTTTTTATTGGATCTTTACCAGTTAGTTTTTCGTATTCAAGTAATAGATTAAATGCCCTCTCATTAGTTATCCATTTCGGGTTTGAAGGCATGCCGTATCCAAATCCCGCAAATCCATGGTGTAGGTTAAACTTTCTCTTGGGGTGTTGTAAAATGAAATGTTCAAAGCTTGTTTTGTCCATTTTTATGTATATTAAAATTTGAAACTTATAATGAGATTAATTATGGATTTGTAAGTTTCAAAAAATTTTCACAATCTGATATTAAGATAGGTAATTTTGCTTCCCAACCCTTACCCAAATTTATTTCAGAAATTTTATTTGATTTTGCTCTTAGATTTGGGTCGGCATCATAAACTAAAATATCATAATCACTTGAATAAAATTTAACTTTATTCCTTTTTAATTGTTTGTGTAAATAACCATTGGTTGGGTCTCTATATAAAGCTAAATAAATATTTACATTTCTCTTCGTAAATACCAAAATTTCAAAGTACGGCCATTTTGTATGTGGTTTATATGAATCGCCAAAAGACCAATCATTATTTTCAAGCAAACAAATTATTTTACTTTTTTGAAATTCCATGAGTTTGTAAAAACATTTTCAGTGCTTAAAAAGTTCAATATCACTTACCCGACCTCCGCACAGCCGTCAAAGCTAATCTTAACAATTTCCCAAAAGTATAGCCACTCTCACCATATTGGCGTGCAGATACTTTTAAGGGTACTACCGAATATTTAAAATGGTTAGCCTGTAAAACCTCGGCAAAAATGCGGGCATAAAAAGGAGCGGTATAAGTTTTGGCGGTCAATGCCTTTAAAACCCTTCGGTTAAATACTCGCAACATACTTTGGTTGGCAATAATGGGTAAGCCTGTAAAAGTGCGGATAAAACCCCAAAATAATCTTGCAGTCAACTTTTTTAAAAAGGATTCACCCTCTCTTGCTAATCGCTGGGTATAAACCAAATCGTAGCCTTTTTGCAATTCTTCAAACAACAGAATGAAATTTTCAGGTTCATCTTGCAAATCGCCATCTAGCAAAAAAATATAGTCAGCACCAGCCACTTGTAAACCCTTTTGTATCGCTAAATGATGCCCAATATTACTTTCACAATAAATGGGTTTCAAACGATCATCCTTTGTTTGTAATTCAGCTAAAAGGGTGGGGGTTTGGTCGGTACTACCATCATCCACCATAATAATGCGGCAATTGTAACTGCTAAAATCCTTTTCTAAAACTTGGTTAAGTCGTTGGTATAAATGGGGCAAAACTTCGGCTTCATTATAAAGCGGAATAACAATATCAATGCTTTGCCCATTCATAACTAGGCGCTTACTAAAAAGTAAGGATTCAGTAAATTTTCTTTATTGTATTCTAAAGCTTTATTTGTTCCTGCTTGAGTAACGCTTGCACCCGCACATTCCGCCACTGCTTGTCCTGCGCCCGTATCCCATTCCATTGTTGGGGCATAGCGTGGGTACATATGCGCTTTACCTTCTGCAACAAAACACAATTTCAATGAGCTTCCTGCCGAAATAAAATCAACGGCATCAAAATACTTTTTCTGCTCATCAATAAAAGCTTGCGTATCCTCATTTAAATGCGAACGGCTAGCCATAACTATTAGCTTTTCTTTGGTGGGCTTTATTGTATTTATTTCTTTACTATTACCATCAATTATTTTATGCGCACCAATTAACGTACTAGCATAATATGTTTCGCTTTTAACAGGTAAATCAACCACGCCTAAAACGGGTTTTCCATCTTTAATCAAAGCAATATTAACGGTAAATTCGCCATTGCGTTTTATAAACTCTTTAGTGCCATCCAATGGGTCAACTAACCAAAAACAATCCCAGTCTTTACGTTCTTCAAATGCTACCTCACGGTTCTCCTCAGATAATATTGGAATTTGAGGATATAAGCGCTGTAAACCCTCGTTAATAACATCATTGCTTGCCTTATCAGCCGCAGTTAAAGGGCTTTTATCATCTTTATATTCAACTTTAATCGGTTGATTATATATTTCAAGTATAGCCTTGCCAGCCTGTTGTGCAATGGCTATAATATCCTTAACATTAATTTGCTCGAGCATCTAAATTATTTATGCTGCAAAAGTACCTTATGTTAAAGGTTTATCAATAAAGTTTGATTGATTGTTTGCTTAACATCATATTACAAGCAATGTCATTTTTGTATATTAACATAAAAAAAAGAATGCATCCAATAGTAAGAAATATTTTAGCAGTTGCACTTGGGGCAGTAGTCGGAGCCATTGTAAATAGTAGTATCATTTCCTATGGAGGTATGTTTTTGCCTAGCCCGGAGGGCGTTAATCCGAATGATTTGAAAGCCTTGAAAGAAAGTATGGCAACTTGGGATTGGACTTATTTTATAAAGCCTTTTTTAGCTCATGCTTTAGGAACTTTGGTGGGCGCTTTTGTGGCGGTCAAAATTGCCATTTCAAACTATCAAAATATTGGGTTAATTGTGGGTGCCTTTTTCTTTATTGGTGGAGTAATGATGGTTTATATGCTACCTGGGCCAACGTGGTTTAATGCATTAGATTTGATTGTTGCGTATTTGCCAATGGGCTGGTTGGGTTATACTTTAGCTAAGCCTAATAACGACATGTGAAAAAAGCCTTGATAGTTTTTGTAGCCATTATAATTGCCCTATTTCTTTTTTATTTAGTAGGGCCAAAACCTAATTATAAATTAGGAAGTCCAATTATAGATGACTTTGAAATTCCACTGGTTCATTTACAAGATTTTATTGAAAAACGGGAAAGCTTAATAAAGGATTTACGCCCAGGAAATGAATCAGTTTTACAATGGGCGGATAGTACTGTTAAAACTGAATATGCTGTTGTGTTTTTACATGGATTTTCAGCAAGTCCAATGGAAGGTAATCCTACTGCTTACGAGTTGGCAAAACACCTTAATGCAAACTTATATATCCCTCTTTTGGCTGATCATGGTAGAAAATTAGGAGAAGAAAATTTTCTTAATTTAACACCAAAAGCACTTATTGAATCAGCCAAACAAGCCATTGCAGTTGCTAATGCTATTGGTGAAAAAGTTATTGTTATTTCTTCATCAACAGGAGGCACTTTAAGTAGTTATTTGGCAGCTCATAATCCCACTAAAATCCATGCACAAATAATGTGTTCGCCTAACATACAAATTGCAAAGGCAGGTACCGATATGTTAATCGGACCTTGGGGCTTACAAATTGCACGCATGATATTTGGCGGTAAAAATCGCTCTTACACACTTGATGAAGCGGAAGCGATGAATTATTGGACACATCGTTATCGATTGGAAGGCGTGCAATGCTTAGCAAGCTTGGTTAAAATGACAATGACAGATGAAGCCTTTGCGAAAATCAATCAACCAACTTTTGTAGCCTATTATTATAAAGATGAAAACAACAAAGACGAAGTAGTTTCTATACCTGCTATGCACGATTTTATTAATAAAATAAACACTCCAAAATCCCAACAAAAAATTGAAGCATATGGCGAAGTTGGAGCCCATGTAATGACTAGTAAATTCCAATCAAAAGACAGAAGCCGTTTAAAGACGGATATATTTAAGTTTGTTGATGGGTTGGATTCAAATTAGAAACCCGTTACCCCATTAACCGTGGTGTATTTAAAACTCAATTTCGCATCGGGATTAATGCGTTTAAAGGCTGATTGGCACATTAAAGTTGCCTCGTGGAAACCACATAAAATCAATTTTAACTTACCCGGATAAGTATTAATATCGCCAATAGCGTAAACGCCAGGCACATTGGTACTGTAATCAAAAGTATCAACCTCAATGGCATTTTTAGTAATGTTAAGCCCCCACTCTGCTAAAGGCCCCAGTTTTGGCGATAAGCCAAATAAAGGCACAAAATGGTCAGCCGTTTTAGTTTGCTCGCCTTCAGTTTTATGCTTTATCGTAATCTCATTTAAACGACCATTACCGTTTAAGCCTGTTACTTGGGCATCTGTTATCAAGTTAATTTTACCAGCCTCGGCCAATTCCATAACTTTTTCAACCGAATCTAAAGCCCCTCGGAAACTGGTACGGCGGTGAACTAATGTTACCTCATCGGCAACATCTGTTAAAAATATACTCCAATCTAAAGCGGAATCACCACCACCAGCAATTACTACTTTTTTATTGCGGTATAACTCTGGCTCTTTAATAATGTACTCTACACCTTTATCCTCAAAGTCAGTGATATTACTAATAGGTGGCTTACGTGGCTCAAAGCATCCTAAACCGCCTGCTATACAAATAACTGGGGCTATATGCTCCGTACCACGATTAGTGGTTACTTTAAATTTGCCATCACCTAACTCCTGAATAGTTTCGGCACGTTCGCCAAGGGTAAAGCCTGGCTTAAATGGTGCAATTTGCGCCATTAAATTATCAACCAACTCACCAGCTAAAATGGATGGGTAACCAGGAATATCGTAAATTGGTTTTTTAGGGTAAATTTCGCTACACTGCCCTCCTGGTTGCCCTAAAGAATCAATTAAATGGCAGCGCATTTTTAGCAAACCTGCCTCAAAAACGGTGAATAAACCACATGGTCCTGCACCTATTATTAAAATATCCGTTTCAATCATCGGGTATAAAAATTAATGTTTATTGAATAATGAAAAACAAGGCTAAATGTTTTGCCACCCTTCAATTGGGCTGCAAAATTAACCTAAATTAATGGCTTAGTGCATCGCCATTAAATAGTAAATGCACTAATGTATTTTATTGGATATACTTTAGCTACAACAGTGATTAATAGATAGTATTTTGGGGATAAGGTTTACCATTATTTTATAACGATTTTATTTTGAGAATGTAAACCACACTCGGTTTTGCTTTGATTAGCCCATCGACCGTTTCTCCCTTGTCCTTTTAAGGTGCAATGGGTACAGCCTACTGAACCATAACCCTCTGCTAATAATGGATGCTTGGGTAAATTATGCTGCTTAACATAGCTTGCCCAATCACTTGCACTTACATCAATTAAAGGGTTGAATTTCAACCAACTATCTTGCCAAGTAAATATATCCATACCTAAACGAAAATGGGTTTGATAGGCCATCATGCCTGTTATCCAAACTTTGTAATTCACCTTAACACTATCCAAAGTAATTACCTTGTTAACCATACAACATAGGTCGGGTTCATGCTCCCAACTACGGTCGCGGCGGGTTATTTCATTTTGTGTAACATCGGGTAAAACCTCAAGCACTTTTAAGCCTAATTTTTCAGTAAGTAGCTGCTTGTATTGTAGGGTTTCGTTAAAATGAAAGGTAGTATTAATAAAATGTACTTTTTGCTGCTTGCGAAACTGACTGATTAAATGTAAAAGCATAACAGCAGTTGTACCAAATGATGAAGTGTACATCACATCATTTTGTTGCACTAAATTGTACAAACGCATAATGCGTTGTGCAGGGCTAAGTGGTTTAAACTCCTTATTTAATGCTTGTAAATCAAGATGTTGATAGGCTGCATTCATTATTCAACTAAACTTTGGGTTATGCGGTTTAATTCTTTCACTTTATACTCAAAGTCGTTTTTTAGAGTGCTGCGGTAAGCACGTAAACTGCTTATTAGTTGAGTAATATCATCGGGAATTACTTCCTCTAACCATTGGCGTAAGCGTTTTGCCATTGTAGGGCTTTGTCCGTTAGTGCTAATGGCAATTTTTAAAGGTCCTTTTGTAACGATTCCCCCCATATAGAAATCGCATAAATGGGGCGTATCAGCTACGTTAACCAGTTTACCTTGTGCTTTTGCATGCTCCCATACCTGAATATTCAAATCAGGAAAATTGGTTGCTACAACAACAATTGTTGCCTCCTGTAAATCAGCTGGAGCAAAACGTTTTTTTATCCATCGTACATTAGGATATTTAGCCAGTACTTGAGGCACTTCGGCCTTTGCTTCGGGAGCAATTAAGGTTACTTGGGCGTTAGGGCTGCTTTTAAGTAAAAAATGTAGCTTTTCGCTGGCTACCTCGCCTGCACCAATTATTACGGTTTTTAACTGGTGCATTTTTATAAATATGGGATATAACTCGTTCATAGTTAGATGATAGAATTTAGATTTTAGACGCTAGAATTTGGATTGATGAGCTAATACACTTGCTTTTTGTTGTGCAAAATCAGCATGGGTGCTTACCACTTCTCCAATAACAATTATACCTGGCGTACCAATTTGAGCTTTGGTTGCTTTTTCAACAATATCTTCAACTGTGCCAACAACTGCCTTTTCGTTTTTTGTTGTTCCGTTTTGTACAACCATTATAGGCGTTTTAGCACGACCGTATTGTTGCATTAATTGGCATATTTTACTTAGTTTTTTTATGCCCATTAATATTACAATAGTTGCAGATGATTGGGCTGCCAATCGTAAATCGTTAGTAAATTGCCCGTATTGAGTTGTAGCTGTTACTACCCAAAAACTTTCAGCCATACCTCGGTAGGTAACAGGTATTTGTTGCGATGCTGGTACTGCAATAGCCGAGCTAATACCAGGGACAACATCCACTTGTATATCAAAGGCTCGAGCATAATCGGCTTCCTCCAAACCTCGCCCAAAAACAAATGGATCGCCACCTTTTAAGCGCACTACCTTATTGCCATTTAAAGCATGGTGCACTAGCATGTAGTTAATTTCATCTTGAGTAAAGGCGTGCTTATTAGCGCGTTTGCCAACATAAATGGTTTGCGCGCATGGTGGGGCATAGCCCAGCAACTCCATATTTACCAAGGCATCGTACAATACTACATCGGCTTTGCCTAAGGCTTTAATTCCTTTAAGTGTTATTAATTCTGCATCGCCTGGGCCGGCTCCTACTAATGTTATTTTTCCGTTTTTCATTTTTATTGGTTTAGGGGTGGGGATTTACTTCTTTAAAATCCACCTGAAAATCATAAATTTCTAAGCTTTATAATATTGAGCAACAACGGGGGTTTCTGTGTGCTGATTTGATAATTGCAACTGACGATAGATTTTAACATCTTGAACAAAAGACATTGCCTGTTTATAATAGGTTTTTGCAAAACTTTCAGACGGTTCGTTTTTGTTTATCTGTAAAACTGTTTGACCAAATGGTGCGTATTTTTCGCCTATCCACGATTGCTCAAAATGCGATTCGAAATCATTAATAATGCCTTTGTGGGTATTACACTTTACATCATCGGCGAGCAATAATGCCTTTGCGCCAATAACTAATGCAGCATAGCTATGGTAAATACTATCAGCAGGATGTGCGGTTTCAAGGCTTTCTTCGGCAAGGCTTACTTTTTCCTCGGCCTCGCTAATTATGGCGGAAACCATATCATAACTAACCCCTGCGCACTCTCCTACTCCAATGGCTTGATGGTAATTATCATCGCTACCCCAATCCACAAAATCAATATCAGTGAGGGTTGATTTATCTGCCAAATGCTTGAGTAAATCGTAAAAGTATTTTTTGCCTTGTCGTTGAAAATATTGGTTGAATAGTTCTTTTTCTGTTTGATTTTCAAGGTAATCATCCAAAAGCAAGCGAATAGCTGCAGGAATACGGCGAGTAGGTAGTTTTATAACTCTTTCGGCAATAAAACCTTGACCGCTAGGGCTAACACCACCTCCCAAAACTATTTGAAGTGCTGGTAAAATGCGTTGATTCACTTTTATTGAACTGCCATGTAATCCTATTTGAGCTGCCATGTGCTGCCCGCAACTATTCATACAGCCTGAAATTTTAATTTTTAGGTTTTGCTCATATTGTAAATCTGGATACTCACTTTCAATTAAATCTTCCAATTCAAGCGCAATATTAGTGCTATCGGTTACCGCTAAATTGCAAGTATCAGTACCTGGGCAAGCCGTAATATCGTTAGTTTTATCAAAGCCTGCACCTGCTAAGTTTAACTGTTTTAAGCCTTGATAAAGATTGGGCAAAAATTGAGGGCGCACATAACGCAATAAAAAGCCTTGATTTACTGTAATTCGTATATCATCGGCGGCATAGGTACGTACTAATTGGGCTAGCTGACGAGCCGTTTCAGCATTAATATTACCTAATGGCACTTTGATAAACACACCATAAAAACCCGCTTGCTTTTGCTCGAAAGTGTTGGTATTTAGCCACAATTGATACTTGAAGGGATTAGCAATATTGGCGGATTTAAAATCCTTTTGTAATTGTGGTGTTTGTACTTTTTGCTGCTTTACATCAATTGGATATTTTTTGTTTTTTATTGCGGTACGCTCCGCTTGCACCAATTGTAAAAAAGCATCGAAACCAAGCTTTTTAATTAGAAATTTCATTCGGGCTTTAAGTCGTTTTGCACGCTCGCCATATCTATCAAAAACACGAATACTTGCCTCAACAAAAGGAATTATCTCATCGGTTGGTAAAAAATCATAAGCTGTTTGTGCAATAATACTTTGCGCGCCTAAGCCTCCTCCAACTACTACTTTAAATCCTTTAATTGCCTGTCCATCAACATTTTGAACCTTTGGAATAAAACCAAAATCGTGAAAATAGGTAAAGGCAGAATCTTTTGTACTACTGCTAAAAGCTGGTTTAATTTTGCGGCCCATTTCTTGGCAAATTGGGTTACGCAAAAAATACTCGTACATGGCTTGTACATAAGGCGAAACATCAAAAGGTTCATCGGGGTCGATACCTGCTTTTGCCGAGGCCGTTAAGTTACGAACGGTATTACCGCATGCCTCACGAGCGGTAACTCCTGCCTCCGCTAAATCTTGCCAAATGGCGGTTGCATCATCCAACTTTACATAGTGCATTTGGATGTTTTGTCGGGTAGTTAAATGTAAATTTCCGTTGGTGTATTTTTCGCTTACATCTGCCAATCGTATCAATTGTTGGGCGGTTAACTTACCATAAGGGATTTTTGTACGAAACATGTGCACCCCCGTTTGCCGTTGCCCATACACACCCCTTGTTAATCGAAAATGTTTGAATTTGTCTTCAATAATTTCTCCCTTTTTAAACAATAGGATTTTTTGTTGCAGCTCTTCAATATCTGCCTTAGCGGCAGGATCGAGTTGTGATAATTTGGAGTTACTAGCCATTTTAAATTGGGTTTAAATAAAAAAAGCCCGACAAGTTTTGAACCTGTCGGGCTTTTTAGAAAAATGATATTTAGTTAAATCAATCCTTCATCAATGCGTGGCACAGGTTATTGCTTTGCTGCGTACAGCAAACACAACAACAAGTACAACATGTATTGATAAAATTTTTCATTTACAAGGCAAACATAAATGCCAATTGTTTAAGATGCAAATATTAGGCGTGTTAAAATTTTGTAAAGGGGGATTGCAAAGAATTTTTCACCTTCTCTTTTACACTACCTAAACAATTTACACACCTTTAATTTTTACCTTCGTAGGCAAATTGTGGAGGTGATGAACAGAACAAAATCAAACGAATTATTTGAGGCGGCTAAAAAGGTTTTCCCAGGTGGGGTAAACTCGCCTGTTAGGGCGTTCAAATCAGTAAATGGCAGCCCTTTGTTTATGGAAAAAGGAGAGGGCGCATATATATGGGATGTTGATGGTAATAAATATATCGACTTTTGTTGTAGCTGGGGACCTTTGATTTTGGGGCATAAACATCCAACTGTTATGCAACATATACAAATGGCAATTAACAATGGTAGCACTTTTGGTACGCCCACTAAATGGGGCTTGGACTTGGCTAATTTAATTATTGATAATAACCGTTTTGTTGATAAAATACGTTTTGTAAGCTCAGGAACAGAGGCGGTAATGAGTGCTATTCGTTTAGCGCGTGGTTTTTCTGGTCGCAGTAAAATTGTGAAATTCGACGGTTGCTATCATGGGCATGTGGATCATTTGTTGGTTAAAGCGGGAAGCGGTTTGGCCACTTTTGGCACTAGCAGCTCGGCAGGTGTACCCGAAGCCTTTGCCAACGAAACTATTGTCCTCCCTTTAAACGATATAACAGCCATTGACCAAGCAATTGCAAAACACGGAAATGATATTGCTGCGATAATTATTGAACCGATACCAGCCAATAATGGCTTGCTTTTGCAAGATAAAAGCTTTTTGCAGCACTTGAGAGATGTTTGTACGAAACATGGAATGGTACTTCTTTTTGACGAGGTAATTTCAGGCTTTAGAGCTGGTTTTGAAGGGGCTGCAGGCTACTATGATATAACCCCTGATTTGGTTACTTATGGTAAAATAATTGGCGGTGGAATGCCAGTAGGTGCTTTTGGTGGCAGAGCCGATATTATGGGGCATGTGGCCCCTGATGGCCCCGTTTATCAGGCTGGAACTTTATCAGCCAATCCTGTAGCTATGGCGGCTGGCTTAGGGCAATTAAAAGAGTGCGCAAAGCCTGATTTTTATAAAAACGTTGAAGAGAAAACCCAAAGTTTTGTTAATACTGTTAATGCGCATTGTAAGGCTAAGGGATACCCTGTGCATTTATTTAGTGTGGCCAGTATTTACTGGATTGCTTTTACCGAAGAAAACAAAGTACAACGTGCTGACCAAATTGATGGTAGTAAGATGACTTACTTTGCGCAACTACATGAATATTTATTGGAAAATGGGGTTTATTTAGGACCTAGTGGTTATGAAGTTGGATTTGTTTCAACCGCCCATAAAGAAGCGGTTTTAGAAGAAGCGGCGCAACATTTTTGCAATGGTTTTGACAAAATATTTTAACATTTGCTAAAAAACATGCAACCTTATTGGATATGTTAAACTACTAATTAAAAGTAAGACAAACGTATCTCAGTAAGATTGATTTTCCCATTTAAAGCGAGCATCTACTCCCCCCAAATGCTTGCTTTTATTTTATGCCTTTTTTTATTGAAAAACTGAAAGTACTCCCCTCACCTTCTTGAGATTTTAAGTTGATTGAACCACCGTGTTGTTCAACAATTTTTTTGCATAAGGCTAAGCCAATTCCTGAACCTTCATAGTCACTCGCTTTGTTCAATCTTCTAAACAAATCGAATACTTTTCCAATAAACTCCTCTCTAATTCCAATACCGTTATCTTCAATTTCAAACTCATAAAAATCGTTAGTTTCTTCGCAATGAATTTTTATGATTGGCTTAACATCTTCTCTTGAAAATTTAATAGCGTTTTGAATAAGATTTTGGAATAGTTGGCGCAATTTTACTTTATCGCCTTTAATTACATTAGGTAAATTTTCGCAAATCTGAATTTCGGCTTCTTTTTCTCTGACTAAAGAGTTCAACTCAAGATAAACCTCTTCAATTAGGCTTCCTAAATCAACTTCATCAACATTCAATTTACTAGAGTTGGCTTTTGAGTAAATCAATAAATCTTCAACTAAAGTTTGTAAATTTTTTGTTGCCGATCGGATGAAGTTCATGAATTCTAATTCATCTTCGGTAAGCTTGTTTTTGAGCTTCCTTTCTAAAAGATTAGTGTAACTATTAATCGTTCTTAATGGTGCTTTTAAATCATGCGAAGCAACATAGGCAAAGTTTTCTAATTGCTCGTTACTTTTAATATAGCGCTCCAATTGTAAGTTTTTGCCATTAAGGTTATCCATTTGTTCCTTAATAATTTGGCGTTGTTTTATTTGTAAAGTAACATCTTCAGCTACTCTAATAATTAAACGTTTATCGTTTACCATAACTCTATGTGCAACAACAGATAAATCGATAATTTTTCCTTTTGGTGATATAACTTTCCATGGATAACGGGCAATACCTTCTTCATGTAAAGTACGTACAAACATTTTAATACTATCAATTGATGTTTGATTATCGTTTTGTAATTCAGGCGAAATTTCCATTACTTCATCAATGGATACGTAAGCTTTATCAACAGTACCAATAAAACTTTTCATAACATCATTTCGATTTAAAAGTTCGGCTTTAAACTCAAACTTTTCCATATCAAGTTTAACAATTTCAAGTACATCAATACCACTAAATGAGTTATTTATTAAGGCTTCGTAAATAATAGCTTGTTCCTTTGTTTTTTTTTGGCTCTCAATAAGTTGCGTAATTGTTTTTCGATAAGTATAAACCAACGTTCCTGCCCTTAAACACACCCAAAAAAAGAAAGCTGCAATTATACATTGGTTGTAAAAATTATATTCTGAATTAATTGGGATATTTGAATAATAGATAAACTCGTATAAATAAAAACTTACCCCAAAAAGCAGAGATAAGTAAAATATATAGTTAGCAACTCGATAGTTTAAAACGAAAAAGAAGGTTGTAAGCCCGATTGGAATAAAGAACAATGCCTCATTTTTAATTTGCGGAGATAGCATTGCTATCATAAAAATAACAACATAAGACATTAAGAAAAACAATGCAATTGCGTAATTAACTTTATTACGATAAGCTAAAACTAAAATTAAAGCCTGCCCAATTACGGAGGCACTCAATATAATAAAAACACCTTGGTGTAACTCTTTAAAGAAAAAAAGGTAGGCAATTACTAAAATACTTATAACTAAACCCGCCCAATTATCCTTAGTAAAAAGCGAACGTGTGTTTTTAGAGCCTAAACCATTTTTAGCTTCTTTAAAATAATTTGTTGCTGTATTAATATTAAGCTCTTCCATTATACACTTCGCTTGCTATTTTTTAAGTGGTAAGCTAACATAAAATGTAGTGCCTTCACCTTCAGCTGATTCAAACCAAATTTCACCATTTAGGTTTTCAATTACATTGCGGCTAATAGCTAAGCCTAAGCCCATGCCAGTATTTTTTGTAGTAAAATTGGGTTGGAAAATTTTATCTTTTTGGTCTTCAGGAATACCTCTACCGTTATCGGCAAAGCTAACCAACACTTTATTTCCGTCGTTTTTCACGCTAATAATTATAATGCCTTGGTCCTTATCGGTTATGGCTTGTATTGCATTTTTAATGATGTTGTGAATTACTTTAGTAAGCTGTGTTTTATCCGCTAAAACCAAACAAGTTTCTTCAGGAAACATTTTTACTATTTTAACCGCTTTCGATTCTTTGTATAAATCAATAACTGAGTTAAGTAAGCTTAATAAATCAAGTAATTCCTCTTCAAGTTGGGGCACTTTCGCAAATGATGAAAACTCAGATGCAACATGTGCCAAATGGTCAATCTGTTCAATTAAAGTTTTGCTCATCCTTCCTACCAATTCGGATATTTTAGGGTCGTTTGATTGGTTGGCTCGCTGCAAATGCTGTATGCTTAACTTCATTGGAGTAAGCGGGTTTTTAATTTCGTGTGCCACCTGCTTGGCCATTTGTTGCCATGCAAATTGCCGTTCGCTTTCTGCCAACATTTTAGCACTTGCATCCAGTTCTTCTAATGTATTGTTGTATTGGTTTACTAAATCCCCTATTTCATCATCATCTTCCCATACTAATTTTTCGTTACGCTGCCCTAAGCGAATTTTTGTTAACCTATCCCTAATAATCATTAGAGGGCGGGTAATTGAGTTACTTAAAAAGAGACCAAAAAAGCTTGTTAAAAGCAACAATATTACATAGGAGTTAAGTATGGTAACTAAAAAGTTTGAAAGATTGTTTTGAACCGATTTTTGACTTGCATAATATGGCAAATTTATGTACCCAATGCTTTTACCGAAATTGTTACGCAAAGTTCCATAGCTTGATAAATACTCTAATTTACCCGTTTTTTCGTGTTGGGTAAAAATGGTTTGCTCCAATTTATCTAAAGTTTGAAAGGCATCAGGATCCATCTGCTCAGGTACTATACCTTTTTCGTATATTAATGGACGTGACGAAGCTACTAGCTCACCATCAAGGTCAAATAAATTAATGTCAATTGAATGGATTTCAGCTAAATCATCAAGGTATGATTGAATTTGAAAATCATTCTTCAACTTATCAATTCCTCCGCGTGCATTATCAGCTAAATAATCTTCCATTATTAAGCTTAGCTCATTTCGTTTTAAGCTAAGTTTTTGTAAATGGTCGTTACCAGCTTGGTTAATAAAGTACCATGATGTGATTAAGCCAATTAATAAAAATGAGAATAGAATTGTGATAAAAAGTGTTGTGTTTACTCTTTTACGTAGTGTTGAGTAAAACAAATCAACCGCTAAATTTTTGTTTGGATTAATGCTAAACAACGATCGGATAATTACAAATAGCATTACAACTACCAATAGCAAAAAGAAAATAAATGAGAACAAGGACAAAAAGTATAGTAAACTATTTAATGGCTTTGATACCACAATCATTTTATCCAAATTGGGCAAAAAGAAAAGGTGAGAATAGCCATTAAATTTTTTAAATGTTAAACTATCTGTTAGCTCATCGTCATAAAACAATCTTCTGTTACGTGAATATGGATAATCACCTTTTGAGTTTACAAGCAACTCTTCATTATAAATTGCATAATTATAACTGTTGGTAAGATTGCTAGTTGCATATTGTTCGCCCATTACTAACTCGGGCACATTACTAACATTGGTTTTACTTTCAAGCGGATATAATTTTAAACACACATCACCAACCGTTTTACCATTTGATTTTATGGGAATGTGAGCTAAAAAGTGTGTTTTATCATCAGGGGCATCAATTATATAAATACTTTTGCTTTCGGTTTGCGTTCCATAAGCATTAATATAAATGTTTAAATCGTTTAAGTTTTGCAGTTTGCTGCCTTTATTAATACACTGCCCGTTTACTTCAAACAAAAAGGTTTCAATGTCAAATTTCTTTTTATAAAACTCACCTAAATGCTTGGCATCAATACGCTTATATAACTCTGCTTTAGGTAAAAAAGGAATTTGGAAAAAACTATTTAAGTTATTGTCTGATTTAATGTTCTCGATAATATTCTCAACCAAAATTGGTGTAATCTGGTCTCCCTCTTTTGATAACTCAACAGCATAATCAACTCTTCTATCTTCTTCACTATCGTTTTCAATAATTTTTATGAAAATTGATGCTATAAATGATAGTAATACTAGTGAAATAATAATGGTTTGTAAATTAAGTTCTCTAATTAAAGGCCAACCTATTACTGGTATTATAAAACAGGTAAAAAGTGCAATTACTGTTACAAAAATCCAAACATTACTTAATGGAAAAATAAAGTTTAAAACCGCAAAAAAGAATAATGCAAGAACTACGGATACCAGTCGCACAAAAAACTCTAATTGAATACTAGTATTAAAGTGAGCAACAAAACGACCTACCAAAGTTGCAATTACAATTATGGCAATTAAGCTAAAAAGCCCAACTACAATAAATAGGTTTATGTTAAAAATTTCGGAAAACGCAAAACTTGTTTCGGGGTTTTTAACTAAACCAATTAGTATGCAAGCAAAGCCCCATATAATAATAGTATAAATAAATGTTGAGGCTGTATGGATTAATAACTTCTTAGTTTCATCAAATTCATGTGTAATTTTCAGGTTTAACTCTCGTAAAAAATACCAAAACCAACTAAAAAACACGCCTATAAATAAAGCTACCTTTCCAACAGTTATCACAGTCCCCCCCTTAAAAAGCGGTAATGAAAAAAGCCTTAACGTTGATAATTGAACAGGAAAATTTGACAGAAAAACAAGCGCAATCATTATAATACAAAAAATGGAGTAGCCTAAAAAGCCCTTCCATTTATTGTGGTTTTCATTAAAATTGACCCTGAATAATTGATAGGCAAAATGGAAAAATAATGCCAATGCCACCAATTGTAATAATACTACATATACATATTTACGAGATGATGACAATTGTTTGTCGAAATAGGCAAAAACGGCCTTAGTGTTTTTGCTAGCCTCGTTTAAAGTTAAATATTGGTTTGGCTGCAAATGCTCAGGCAATTGGCTGGTTAAAACCAAATTTTCAGGTATAGGAAAATCAGAGTTTGTATTGTTTTCTAAAAACTGATTTTCAATCGAATAATCATCTTTAAGCCAATAAAGGCCAACAACATCAATATTTCTATAAGCTTCGGTAACATTTTTGGGTACAGATTTAACAAAATAATAAAAGCCATTATCTAATTTATAAATTTCACCACTTTTCCATTTACTAACATCTGAGCCTTTTATATCAGTTTTTAAGTTATTCCAAAAAACCAGCTCTTCATTATTAAAAATAAGTAGGGTAAAATCCTCGTCGGTAAAACTTTCAAACTCTTGAAAGTTATAACTATTGTTAGCAATTTTGCTGTTTATAATGTCGTTATCATATACATAAGAGGTAAATTGAGAGTTAGCACGCATCAATTCTTGGCTTAACTGTTTGTTAGTTGCCTCTAAATTTTCGGAACTACGCCCTAATATCAATATTAGAAATGAGGCTAACCACAAAAACATTGCAAAGGCAAGCCACTTCCACTCTATTTTTAAATTCTCGAACACTCAACTTTTTATACCTAAAACCATACCAAACAAGGATTGCTTTATGGCAAAATACTATTTAGTGGTAAACCTACTTAAATTAAAAAGCCCTGCATTTATAGCAAGGCTTCAAAAAACTATTTTATTTAAGTTATGCTTCAACCGTTTTTTGGCTTTCGGCATACTCCTTTGCAGCTAAGTATCTTTCAGCTTCTAATGCTGCCATACAACCTGTTCCTGCTGCTGTTACAGCTTGCCGATAAAGTTTATCTTGTACATCGCCTCCAGCAAAAACACCTGCAATATTTGTTTGGGTTGAATCATGTTTGGTTATTAAATACCCTTCATGGTCCATGTCCAACATATCTTTAAATAAATCAGTATTTGGTTTGTGCCCAATTGCTACAAAAAAACCATGAATAGGAATATCCCATTCATCATTAGTTTTATTATTAAAAACACGTACGGCTGTAACGCCATCATCCCCTAAAACTTCTTTAGTTTCGGTATTCCAGTACACCTTTATATTTTCAGCATCATGTACACGGGCTTGCATAATTTTACTTGCACGCATTTCATCACGGCGAATTAACATGTGTACAGTTGTACATAATTTTGATAAGTATAACGCTTCTTCGGCAGCAGTATCACCTGCACCAACAATAGCAACTTCTCTACCTTTATAAAAAAATCCGTCGCATACTGCACAAGCACTTACTCCTCCTCCAGCATCGCGCAATCTAATTTCACTTTCTAAGCCCAACCATTTGGCTGATGCCCCCGTGCAAATAATAATTGAATCTGCCGTTAATTCGGTTTTTTCATCAACAGTTACTTTATGAACATCGCCAGAAAAATCAACCGATGTTACCATTCCAAATCGAATATCCGTACCAAAACGTTCGGCTTGTTGACGAAAATCTTCCATCATTTGCGGCCCCATAATACCTTTAGGGTAGCCCGGATAATTTTCAACATCGGTCGTATCCATTAATTGTCCACCCATTTTAAGACCAGTAACCATTACAGGATTCATACCTGCCCTAGCGGCATATATAGCTGCGGTATAACCCGCTGGCCCCGACCCAATTATCAAACACTTAATATGTTCAGCCATTCTTCTTAATTTAAAAGCTGCAAAAATACAATTACAATTAACCAATGCCCACTTAATAAGCAAACATTTACTAATAACTATCGTTTTGTTAAACCGTTTATAGTTAGTTAAGGTTTAAATTTTCAATACTTTAAAAAATCTTAACAAGATTTAAGCATTTGCATACAATTTTTGTTTGGCTTGTTATAAATATTTTCTGTAATGAATTGTTTTAGTATAATGTGAATGCTAAGAGTCAAACATATCAGGCTAACCCTAATGTTTGTTACTATACAATATGCCTTTTTGCAATAATCAATTATTTGTTTTACAATTATGATAGTTAGTTTATACGTAAAAACTAGTATTTAATTCACCAAAGGTTAGTTGCGATTAAAACTTTCGTATAAATAAACCTATATCTCACCTTTTATTTTGTTAAATAATAACACAAGTTATAAAGTTTGTATTTCACAACATTAACACCTGTTTTAATATATAAAAAACTGCTTTCCAATTACTAATTAATAGTTGCGATATTATTTTTATTCAATTTATTATTTATTAGTTTAATTATTTTGTAATAAGATAAAATACATTCATTTTAATTAATAATAAGTATAGGTAACTTGCAAACAAATAACCAGATAATATGAAAACAAAGTATTTATTATTTGGCTTGATTTTTTGTATGCTTCCTATACTTTCATTCAGTATTCTGAATAATGGATCAGCAATAAAAACTCCAGCCATTCCAACCCCTCAAATTATTAGTGCTTTTCCTGTAAACCCAGCACATGAAATGTTTCCGCCAATTGCCGAAAAGGTTGAATTGAAACCTATAACAGGCAGTAAACTAGGAAATTTACTTTTAAAGGCTTGGATTAAAAAAGGTACACTTACAACAAACTCCAAGGCTCCAATGTTTACCGTACCTGTTGGTAAGCAAAAAGTTACCTTGCGTGATGATGGCAAAGCTGGTGATGAAAAAGCATTTGATGGCGTTTTTTCAGTTATGCTTAAAGAAGACTTACAAAATGTTTCAAACAACATGAAGCTTTTAGAGCATAAGTTGTTAAAATCCAAAAAAACAACAGTTTTTGAAGGTCGTAACGTTAAAACTATGGCATCAAAAGCAGCATTACAAAAGTTTACTTTTGATAGTCAAAAAATATCAACTAGTTTATTACAACCTAATGCAACAACAAGTAAACAAATTTTAACTTTCAACCCAGTAATTGTTCAACCAAGTGGACCTGTACCCCAAGTTGTAAAGGATAACTCGCTTTTTGTAACTGATTTAGGTGTTGTTGAAGACCCTACAAGAACCTTTAACCCTTGTACAGGAGCGGGTAACCCAACTGGTGTTTGGACTTTTACCGAGCTAATGCGACAATTAGCATCTCCTAATCCATCAACTATCGCAACAGATGCTCAAACCGTTCAGTTTATCAAAGATTTTCTTTTTGAATGGGGACCAGTAACTGTTAATGGCGATTTTATTGACCCAAGAAGTATAGCTAGTATCTTAAATGATTGGCAAACATTAAGCGGTAGTCCAACTGAAATATTGGAGCATTTTCCAGCTAAGCTTACAGCAATTGTAAACAGAAGCGATTTAGCAGGCAACCATGCATATGGTGTTACAAGTGGTGGTGAAGGCAGATTTGTATTTTGTTTATTGGATGCCAATTGCAATGCACGCCCAATGAATTTCATTTTCGAATATGGAATTCCTATAAAGACATGTACTGGGTTTAAAAGCTATGTGCAACAGTGGTGGAATTTGCAATTCATTTCTATTGGCTCTCCATTGTATAACCAAGCATTAGAAAATATAACAAATTCGTTTACAAGAACTGGTTCAAATCCTAGTAAACCGAACCAAAGTGCTTTAAATCAATTAAGAACAAATGAAATTGCTTTAGGTTCTCCGTGGGAGTTAAGAGAATTTATTTTGCAACCTACTCCATTAATTTCACCTTTTGTTGGAGTACCACTTGTATCAACAACAACTAAGTTAGAGCCACAACGAAAATTTAACGATAAAGCTGTGCCACCTACTGTTGACGAAGATGATTTAGCAGCATTTGTAAATGCTAATACTACAGATATAATTTTAGAAAGACACAATGTACCGTTAACCTTTAATGGACAGGATTTTTTAAGTGGGCATGCCTTAACTTTTGGATTTCCTTTAGGTACACCAACCCCTCCAAGCAATAGCGGTGGTTTTATGGATAATACACCGCACCATTGGGATGCTAGTTTACCAGGCACATCAGGTGAAATATTTCACGATGATGCAAGACATTTCTTTTCAATTAACACTTGTAGTGGATGCCATGGAGGGGATACAAGATGCCAAGCAAACAACCCTAGTGGAAGTAGCCAACCTTTCGTACATGTGGGCTTTGTTCCATTTGGTCAGCAAGCAGGTTTATCAAGTTTTTTAACAGGTTTAGGTGCTGATGATCAAGTTGGCGACAATGATGCCGACCCTAATGGTCAGTTTTTCTTAACCGATGCTGCCTCACGACCAGTTGGTAACCCAACTATTAGAGGTTTTAACGATTTAGAAAGAAGAGGAATTGAGTTGCAAAGCGATGTAAACAAAACTTGTGGTTTTGTAATTGGCCCACCAATTTTACCACCACCTGTAATACTTAATCCTCCTGTTATTGGCCCTATTCAATTAGGTACAATTACATCGCCAATACCTATACAACAAGGTACATCTATAAGCACAACAACAAGCCCAACTTCAACTACAACAAGCCCAACTTCAACTACAATACAGCCAAGTGGTAGTGCTACCAGTACTAGTGTTGTTATGGATTTATTAGACATTTTATCTGAAGACGCATTAAGAGCTTCGCATTAAAATTTTGGGGGTTTTTAACTTTATTGTAGTGTTTTGTTAAACTACACAGCCTGATGGTAACACATCAGGCTTTTTTATTGGTTATTTTGTTAATTGACAACCATAATTTACGAGCAGTTTCATCCCAGCTAAAATCGTTTGTACGCCTTAATCCGGCATCTATTAATTTTTTACGCAAGCCATTTTTATTATTTACTAATCTTGTAATTTGGTTTGCTATGTTTTCAATATTGTAAGGGTCAATCAACAATGTAGCATCTCCAGCTACTTCGGGCATACTTGTTACATTGCTTGTAATTACTGGCGTACCGCTACGCATTGCCTCTAAAATAGGAATACCAAAACCTTCAAAGTAAGGAATAAAAAGCAACGCTTCAGCAGCAGCATATATTTGTTTCAACTCTTTAGGGCTAGTCCAATTTTTAAAAACAACATGTTGTTTAAACTGCATGGCCTCATAGGTTTCTTCCATTTTTCGTGTCCACCATTGCCTATTTCCAACCAATAAAAGCCTATGTGGGCAATTTACTTTTGTCTTAAACAAATCAAAGGCCTTTAATAGACGTGAAATGTTTTTACGAGGAATCATTGTACCAACAAATAAAAAAAAAGGATGTCCTAAAGTGAACTCCGTTCGTGTTTTATGCTGCTCATTTTCTGAGGCGGGTTTAAACCCAACATTAACTCCATTGTAAACCACATCAATTTTATCAAATGATATATTATAGGCACTTGCAATATCTTCTTTTGAATATTGCGATACTGTTGCAATACGAGCCGCCTTTTTAGCGTATTTCGGAAAAAATCGATTATAGAAAAACTGGTCTGTCCACTTAAAGTCATTAGGAAAATGGTAAAAGTTAATATCGTGTATAACACTTAATTGTGGTACATCAGTATTAAGGCTTAAATAGCCATCGGGCGATAGAAATATATCAACCTTATATTTTTTTAAAATTTTAGGGATACTATAATTAAACCACCAGTAATACAGTATTGGATGACGTGCTGGAGGAAATATTTTAACTGGTGTAACATTATTGGCAAAAACAAAATCATTATGCCACTGCCTATCAAATATAAAAATAAATTGATGCTGAGGATTGTTAGTTACAATCCGTTTAAGGCTTTCATAGGTAAACCAGGCAATTCCATCCATTTTACCCTTAATAAGCAACCTTGTATTTACTGCAATTATCAATTATTTACTGAAAACTATCCAAACTACGGCGGGTTCGTTGCAATTTTAAATCTTGTAATACTGATGATTTAACTTGTATAGTAAACTCGTAACGCCTCCATGCGCCTGAAGGATACCAGTTAAAGTTCATATCCCAGCAATGCAAATCGCGGTAAACACGCAAGCTTGTAACGTTTATTTTTTTGTTGGTAAAATCATATCCAGCTGCAAAGGTAAACTTCCACCTCGGAGTTATGTTAGCTGTTACATCAAAACTAAATGTTTGAACAATATCAATTTCATCTTTTTCTAATTGGCTATTGTATCGGCGGCTAAAGTTTAAATAATATCGGTAGCCAAATGTAAAGGGAATTTTAAAATCAACAAAGTCGCTCAAATTGTTCAATACATCTTGGCGTTCGGCATCCGTGCCTTCATTAGTTTGGTTAGCTCCTTTACTTTTTGATTTAAAACTACCTGATAATGAAATTTGCCCTGATGTTAATTGCGCTAATTTTTTTTGATTTTTCCAAAGTGTTGTGTTTACTCTAACCCCTTGTTCGCGCATGTAAGGATCAAAATTTGCGTTAGCCGAAAGCTTTATAAAATTGGCTAAAGTAGTGGCAGCCGAAAGCCTAAAAGTATTCCACTTAAATTCTTCGCGGGCAAAATCATAACCAATACCAGTTAAATTTAATGTTTCAAAAATCTTTACTTTCCGGTCTGTATCCGAAGTGTCCGTTTTACTCCGCAGTTTCATTTCAATATTATTATTTAAATCAAACGAAACCCTTGCCGAAAGTCCTTCGGCAGGAGCACTTATTGTACTCAATTCAAATGGTGTGTAACGTTCCACAACATCACCCTCAGTATCAAGCACATCAAAATAATTACCCCAAAACTCTTTTCCAAAATCAGGATGCGCCGTAAAATTTATACTCGGTCGCATAACATGCCTTATCGCTTTTAATTTTCCCTTTTTAAAGTTAAACATACCGTAAACAGTAGTATTCATACTTAATCCCCCATCAAAAAATCTAGTGGTTTTAAAACCCCAAGTAGTATCAACCACAACCATTGGTGGTAAGGTATCAACTGGCGTTATTACCCCTTCAATTTCTTCATAAACCACCGTACTATCTTGATATGCTTTTGAAACATTTCTAATACTCCAACTTTCGTTATAATTAAACCGTGGCGTAACGTTAATGTGCTTAAATAGCTTATATGTTCCAAGGTTTATTGGGAAATTATGACGGATTCCATTCCTTAATTTATCAAGTGTTGTGGGTTCAAAAAGAGTTGAATCAATAGTTGATACACTATTTGTAAAGTTAAAGTTGTAACCAATATAAATTTGTTCGTACCACTTTTCGGCCCCTACTCTATTTTTTCTTTTAAAAGGATATTGATTATTCATCCTAAAATTTAAATTAGGAAGCGTAAAGCTTATGGTACGCGAGCTTGTATTTTGACTATGATTGGCTGAAACCGTCATGCTAAATGGGCTGTTAGGAAATTTGCGACTAAAATTGATTGATGAGGTTAATACATTTTGTGTTAACTGGGTATAATCGTCATCAATAAAATTATCATTAAAGGATGAAGTAGCCGCATTAATACTAGCCGAAAAGCTACGGTACGGGTGTGCTTTAGCATCTTGATTATGCGACCAACGAATCCTAAAATCACGACGACTACTATACTCTGGTGTAATATTAATACCAGAAATAGATTTACCATATTCCAAATTAAAACTACCCGAATATTTGTATCGCTTTTTGTATTGGGCTATGCCGGCCGTTTTCCATTGGCCACGGCTGTAAACATCGGCTAAAAGTTTAAAATCCCAATACTCGCTAATACCCAAGTAAAAACCTAAATCACGAAAAAAGAAACCTTGATCGCCCGCTTCGCCATATTTAGGTAATAATATACCCGAAGTACGCCCCTTTTGTAAAGGAAAAATGCCAAAAGGTAAAACAAGTGGTGTTGGTATATCGGCAATTTTAAGGTTGGCAGGACCAGTTATTATTATTTTATTTGGAATAACTTTAACCTTACGAGATGTTATTTTAAAATGTGGATGTTCATGATTACAAGTAGTGTAAAAGGCATGCTCGCCAAACATCGTTTCTTCTCCTACCCTTTTAACATTTTCAGCACGTAAAAAACCTTCGCCCTCTTGTGTAAGTAACTGCGTAATTCGTCCTTTTTTAGTTTCAAAATTGTAACGCATTTCATTTGCCCTAATTTCCTGTTCCCCATCTTTAAACAAAGGTGTACCAACTATATGACCTAAACTATCTAATCCGCTTTCGGCCTTAACCTCCTTTGTATTAAAATCAAACTCTATATATGCGGCTTTCATACTCATTTCGCCTTGTTTTACAAAGGCATTGCCATATAAATAAACTACTGAGTTAACAATATCATAAATAATACTATCCGATGCGTTGTATTCAATATTTTCATCTAGGGCATCTGTCGAAATTTTAATTGACTTTTTTTGTTTCGGATTGATATTTGCTATAGTATCAACAGATACGGAATCGGGCAACACTACCGACGAAGTATCTGTAAATAAAGTAGAATCTTTAATAGATTTAAATACTTCAACACCACTATCTTGAGCCATTGCTACGCAATTTATTAAGAAAATGGTTAAACCAATTAAGTATTTTATACGTCTATTATTCAATTATTACTTAATTTACGTTATATTTGATGATAAAGAAAGAAAGTAAAAAGCTAATGAAAATCAGTATTCGATTATTCAGCGCAATGTTAATGTTTTTGTTGTGGAATAGCATGTTAAATTTTGCTCAAAATTCAAACAACAAAGTTATGAAAGTTGTGATTGATGCAGGGCATGGTGGCAAAGATCCTGGTTGCCGTGGCAAATTAGTTACTGAAAAATCGGTTGCATTAAATGTTGCCTTAAAAACGGGTAAGTATATTGAAGAAAGAATACCAAATGTTGAAGTAATATATACTCGTTCATCTGATAAGTTTGTTGAGTTAAATGAAAGAGCCGAAATTGCCAACCGCGCAAATGCTGATTTATTTATATCAATACATGCCAATGCACAACGAAAAGGTAGTAGCGTTTATGGTACCGAAACTTTTGTAATGGGCTTGCATAAAAGTGATGCCAATGCCGAGGTGGCAATGAGAGAAAATGCTGTAATTGAATTAGAAGATAATTATGAGTTAATGTATGATGGTTTTGACCCAAAATCGCCCGAAGCTTATATTATGTTTAGCTTATATCAAGATGCTTACCTTAACCAAAGTATTGAGTTTGCCGCAAAAGTTGAAGAACAATTTAGCGGTAGAGCAGGCAGGCATAGCCGAGGGGTTAAACAAGCTGGTTTTTTAGTGTTATACAAAACCACTATGCCAAGCGTTTTAATTGAGGTTGGCTTTTTAACCAATGCCACTGAAGAAAAGTATTTGGCTAGCGAACATGGAGAAGACATTATTGCTTCTGCAATTTACCGTGCCTTTAAGGATTATAAAGATGGCGTTACTAACTTAGTTCAGAATTAGTTTTTACTCCGTATTAAAACGTAAGGGCAATTTAAAATCTACCTTAACAAATTCACCATTTACTGTGCCAGGAAACCAGTCAAGGTTTTTCAGTACAACTTCATAAATTCGTAAAGCTTCATTATTAAAACTTTTGTCGCTACTTTCAGTTACTCGCGGATGAGTTAACTGACCATTTTCATTAACTATAAATGATAAAACTACCCTAGCCTCTAAATTTCTATTTACAGCACTTGGAGGAAACTTTATGGTGTTTGAAATTTCATTCAACATTCTTTGACTACCGCCAATTACAAATGGCACTGTGCCTTCATCACCAATCTTTATAAGTGTATCAATAACAAAGTCGGTCGAATCATGTACAAATTTTAAGTCCTCTCTTGCCTTTAAAATAAGGTTTTTATCAAAATCGTATATCATCATAGTTGTACCATCGGCAGTAAAAAACGACCATATTCCAACTTTTTCACCTTCTAAAAATTCACCTTCCGCACATAAACCATTTTGCCAATATAGTTTCCTAAGTTTTGGTGCAATAGCTATTCCATCCTCAAAATCATCAACCCAATGAGTATTGTTTTTATTGTAAGTGTACCACACACCATGTTTTACCCCATTATTGTAAGTGCCATATTCAACTAAAAACCAACTGTATAACTCGTACTTTTCGTATGTACCATGTTTAAGTTTCGTTGATTTATCAATCGTAAAAATCTCTTTATGTAACTTGTCTTTTGAAAGTTGCTTAACCTTTTTAAGCTTTTGTGCATTAACTGTAAAACTTAGTATTAATAGCAATATTGCAAGTAGTTTGTAAGCCATAAAATAAATTTACTCATCAGCATTTTTACCCGTAAAATCCAAGGGAAATTTAAATTGAAATTCAACAAATTCTCCATTAATTGTTGCCGGAAACCATTTTAGGTTTTGTATAACCTTGTTATACATCCGTAAAAGTTCTTGGCTCATAAGCTCGTGGTCGCTTTCTAAAATTTTGGGGCTATGCACATTACCATGTTTTGTTATTGTAAAGCCCAAAACGGCTTTTCCTCTTATGGGTTTATTATAATCGTCAACAGGGTAAATTGCCATTTTTTCAATTTCAGTTAACATTCGTCTGTGGCCACCAAATGTAAATGGCATTGTGCCATTTGGTTTAACAAATTCATTTATATAGTTATTATCATTTCCGCTTGTGTTAGCATTAAACTTCATATCATCTTTTACCCATAAAACTTCATTTTCATCAAAATTGTAAACCAACAGTCGATTATCTAAAACATCCCAAAAATTCCATATACCCTTTTTTTCTCCGTCAACCATTTTCCCCCTAGCACAAATTTTACCATCAACACTAAGTTTCCTAACTTGGTTGGTTCTTCCATCTTTAAATATTTCCTGCCAGTAAAAATCTTTTGATTCGTAGTAAAACCACTCTCCATGTTTCTCCCCATCCTTATACATTCCTTTTTCAAGTAATGTCCACGGTCTAACTTTAATTTTCGAATACTTACCTTGCTTTACTAAACTTATTTTATCAACGGTATAAATTTCCTTATATAATCCGTTGTCACTTAGTTGCTTAACCTTTTTTAGTTTCTGGGCATCAACATTAAAACCAGTTAATAAAAAAGCTATCAATAATAGGATGTAGTTGTAACTCATAATGCAAAAGTAAATTCACTAAAGTAATTTAATAACTACCGATTTTGATAACTCATCATGTATGGCCCGGCGTTCATCGTTTCCTGTAATTGTAAAAAAGGATACCGCACCTAAGCCTATTTTTACAAGATGCCTCAATAAAGCCTGAAATATGTTTAGTCGTTTATCAAGCTTGTGCATTTTACGTACACGAATTTTGAGTAAATATTGCCCTAAAGTACAGCCCAGTGCATTACAAATAGGTTCATAAATGTAAAATAATATAAAAATGATTACTTTACCATATTTTGGTATAAATGCCAAATCAAATCCTAAACTTGATATTATTAATGGAATTGAAAGCAGAAAAAAAACATCAATTAAAGTACTAGCAAAACGTCGTACTAAACTAGGATAAACGTATTCTTGTGTTATTGTGAGCTCCATAAATACAGCAACTAATTTATAACATACAAAGTTCCGATTTTTCTTATAATAACAAGTTAAAAGCTACTTAACAAATTACACTTGCCAAACTAAACTCATTTATTATCTTTGAAGGCAAGCACAAGCCACCATATGAGCAGAGAAATTAAAGTAAGTCTCCTTTTTATAGTTGCAGCCGTAATACTATGGTTTGGGTTTAATTATTTAAAAGGTAAAAATACTTTTAGTAGTGACCAAGCATTCTATTCCATTTATAATGATGTTAACCTATTGGTACCAGGTAACCAAGTATTGCTTAACGGTATGGGTGTTGGCTTGGTTGAAGCTGTTGAGTTACAAAACGATGGTAGCGGATTAATAAGAGTTGATTTTACTGTTAAGGGCGATATTAAAATACCCAATGGCACTGCCGCCGAAATTTTTGATGTTGATTTTTTGGGTGGCAAAGCTGTTAAATTAAAATTTCCTAAGCAGTTTGAGGGCTTTCAATCAAGTGGCGATAAGCTTAAAAGCACATTAGATGCTGGAATTTTTGCAATGGTTGAAAGCGAATTGTTACCGCTTAAAGACGATTTAACAGGTACGATTAAAAAGGTTGACACCTTACTAAGTTCATTAAATGCAATTTTAGGAACGGGCGAATTACAAAACACATTAAGTTTGGTTAACAAAACAATGGGCAATCTTGAAAAAAGTACTGGAGGCTTAGATGGTATAATTGCTGATAAAAATGCACAACTAACTCGTATTTTAGATGATGTTGAAGTTTTAACTGATGGTTTAGCTACCAATCAAGATAAAATTGATAATATGGTTGACTCTGCTAACAATTTTGCCGAGCAGCTAAATGAAATTGACCTTAAAACTTTAACATCCGAACTTGAAAACACTTTAAGTAGTGCCAACAAATCATTAAGCGATGTACAAGCTATAATGAACCAAATTAAAAGTGGTAAAGGAACTATTGGTGCACTTTTGTATGATGATGATATGTATGCTAACCTTGAAAAAGCTAGCGCAGATTTAGATAAACTTTTGATTGATTTAAAGGAAAATCCTTCACGCTATGTATCTTTTGCATTAATAAATAGAGGTGAAAAGGGTAAAAAGGAAAAAAAGCGTAAAAAAGATAATCAATAAAACACCTTTGCGTTTTTAAACGTTAATTATCTATTTCACTCAAACTACAGATGAAACGCGTATTACTAAGCATTTTATTTTTTGCAACCACTTTATGTTTTGGTCAAAGTTTCGCCCATGTTGACTCACATGTAGCAGGCACTCCAAATCATCTTAAAAAAAATATTGAAAAACTTAGCCTTTATTTAACTGCACCTTTTAACACTGAAACTGAAAAGGTTAGGGCTATTTATGTTTGGTTGGCCAAAAATATTGCCTACGATGTTAAGGCTGCAAGAGCAATATCACGTATCGGTTTTGAAACAGTAAAAGATGCCGATACCCGTAACCAAGAAATAATAAAAAACACTTTACGTGATAATAAGGGCGTATGCCAGGGCTATGCACTTTGCTTTAAAAAAATGTGCGATATAGCTGGTATTAAAAATCATGTTGTTGTTGGTTTTTCAAAAAAAGAAGATGGTAGCGTTTTTACCCAATACCCAAGTCATGCGTGGAATGCCGCTTTTGTAAACAATAAATGGCATTTGTTTGATGTTACATGGGGCGCAGGCTATGTAAGTGGTAACAGCTTTACACCAAGGCTAAACGATAATTTTTTTATGGCAGATACTGAAAATTTCAGACTACGCCATTTACCTGCCGACCCAATGTGGCAATTATCAAAAAAACCAATAACACTAAATAATTTTATTGGTAAATCAAAAGGCGAAATATGGACAACCAACTTTAATTACGTTGATAGCCTTAATGCTTATTACCAATTGCCACAAGATTTAATGCCACTTAAAACTGCAAGAAATGCGTATAATTTCGACCCTAAAAATAGCAGTCGTATAGCAGTAGCTTATACCAACTATGCTAATAAATTTGCTAATTCAGCCCTTAAAAATCAAAAAGTATCTGGCATTACATTAGAAAGTCTTTTGCAAGATAACCAAAGGGCTATCGAGGCTCAAAAAATAGCCTATTCAATGGATCATTCAGATGAGATAAAACACGGATTAGGTATTTTTTATGCCAATCATGCCAGCTATATGAACGACCAAGCCTATAAATGGATTCAACAAGATGTACAGCACGACAATGCTATTGAAATTCGCCAAAAATCATTAGAATATTTAAATGAGGCTAAACTTTATCATGCCGATAAAAATTTCATTCGCGAGTCAATTGGTTTTACCTATTTAGGTATTGGCTTTGCCTATTTTAAAAAGGGTATTAAATACAGTAATGATTTAGAAAGTTATAATAAGGCTTCAACAGCTTACAAAAAGGCAATTTCATATCTTGAAGGATTAAGGAGCTCCAATGCAAAAAACGGCTTAAAAAATTGCTTAAATAATCTTGAGGTAATTAAGAGTAATATTGCTGTTATTAAACGTCAAAATAGGCAATAATTAAATATACTTTTTACATAGTGCTGTTTGTTTTAGCTTACGTTACATCTTACGCTCAAAATGATAATAACGCTTCTAAAAGCGATACTATTCAAATAGACATTAATCATGCTGATGTTTTTAAAGCAATTAACAACGATAGTTTACGCATGTTAATTGGCAATGTAATGCTTCAACAAAATGAAGATGAAGTAACCTTTGCCTGCGATAGTGCAAACTTATACGAACGCTCAAAATCCTTTACAGCATTTGGCAATATCCATTTACAGCAAGGCGATTCAATTGATATTTATGCCGATGAAATGCGTTATGATGGCAGCAAAAGGGTGGCATACTTATACAATAATGTGCATTTAACTGATAAAACCACCGATATATATTCCGATACACTGGTGTATAACTTGCAAAACCGAAAGGCTGTACTGTATAAAGGGGTTGATGTTACGGATAATAAAGTAGATATATATGCAGACTCACTTGAATACTTTACCAATACTAAAATGGCCTTTTTGTATGATAATGTAATACTAAAAGACGAAGAAAACACAATTACAAGTAATTACATGGATTACAACATGCAAACCGAAGTTGGGCATTATAAAAACGGGGGGAAACTTGAAAGTAAACAAACCGTTTTAACTAGCGAAAATGCAACTTACAAATCAATAAGTAATACTGTAGTTTTTGATACGGATGTTTTTTTAAAAGATCCTGAATATGAACTAACTACAGATAAATTGGTTTATAATACCAATACCGAATTAGCTGAATTTAATGGGCCAACCACTATTGTTAACGATGGTAGCATTATACAAACCAATAAAGGCTATTACGACCAAAAAAACGAGCGCATTATCCTTGAAGATTCGCCAATAATTGAATCGGAAAATACATATTTAGAAGCCGATAGTTTATTTTTTAACCAGCAAACAGGCAAGGGCTATGCCTTTAACAATGTTTTTTGGCAAGATACAAGCCAAAACGTAAGCATTAAAAGCCATTATGTTGAGTTTGATGATAGCACAGATTATGTATTGGCCAGTAAACGCCCCCTAATGGAGCAAATTATTGATGGAGACACCTTGTTTATGGTTGCCGATACGCTTAGCACATACCAAACTATTGATAGCATACGGGTATTAACGGCTTATGGAGATGTTCGCATATATAAAAGCAATATGCAAGGTCTATGCGACTCATTAGGTTACACAAGCCAAGATTCAAGTTTTAGTTTTTACGGCAGCCCAATTTTATGGCTTGAGGATACCCAACTTTACGCTGATACTATTATCCTTGAAACGGCTAATAATAATCCGAAGCACTTTAGTTTACATAATTATGGTTTTATAGGAAACGATACTGGCGATAGTGTTTATAACCAAATAAAAGGCAAACGGGTTGATGGTTTTTTTACAGATGGAGAGCTTAAAAGAATAGTTGTTAAGCAAGAAGGCGAAACCTTGTATTTTGCGCAAGATGACTCATTGGCATACATAGGAGCAAACAAAGCCGAAGCCCCACTAATTAAAATTTACATGGCTAACAGAAAGGTAGAAAGAATAAAATTTATTGAAAACCCAAAAGCAAAGTTTGAAACCATTACAAGTATAAATCCATATACCTATAAAATTACAGGTTTTGAGTGGAAAGGCTTTTTACGGCCAAGCTCATTGTTTGATTTATTAAATAATGAAAATAGGCAAGTTTTAACTAGCAAAAACTTTAACCGCTTAATGATCAAAGAAAAAAGTGAAGACGACATTAAAGAGGAAACTAAATCTCTACAGCCTAATTTACCGCAAACGGCTAAACGTGCCTTTGGGCAAAAAACTAAACAACCGTGATGATTGCCCATTCCCCTCTCCTACTGTTTTAGGGATAACAAAATCAACTTTATTTAAAATTAAAGTTTCTAACATTTCAAACTTTACAGTTGCAGGCTTTCCACTAGTATTTGCAGATGTTGAAACAATTGGTTCTCCTACATAACCAATTAATTGCTTGCAAAAATTATGTTGAGTAATACGTATAGCTACACTCCCATTTTCAGCGCAACAATGTTGGGCAAGCTTAGTTTTAGGATAAATTATTGTAGTTGGCTCATCCGCCAAAGCCAGCGGTTTAGCATTACTTAGTAAATTATTATCATCAATATAACTGCATAGCATTTGCCAACTATCAACCAGTAAAATATATGGTTTTTCGGGCGGTCTTTGCTTAATTGTGTTAATTTTTAAATAGGCATCTAAGTTACTACTCAAGCAACCCAAGCCCCAAACTGTTTCTGTAGGGTAAAGTATAACACCTTTATTTAATAGGCATTTTGCTGCCTGTTGTAAAATATCTTTTTTATCCATTAAAATGCAAAACCTACTACAACCTCAGTTCCAAAACCAAAATTCCTTATTTTAAATCGCTCGTCAGATTCTATTGTACTACTCAAATCTTGCTTAAACCGCTCATAACCAATGGTAAACTCGGTTCCAACTCGTAAAACTTTTAATATTTTAAGGTTTACACCTAATAAAAAACCCAGTCCAGCATGTAAGTTACCGTTTTTTACCCCCTCAAAAAATTGGTCAGTTTCTCCTAACAAAGTATCTTCTCCTACGTAGGTTATTGGTATATAAATACCCGGATAAACATCTAAAAAAGCAATATCAAAATGCTTTTCAAGACCCAAAATTCCTGTAAAATTGTGCCTTTTGGCCCTATAATCAGTTTCTAAACCATTTCCAGCAACTTTATATTCAATATTTTGCCAGCCTGCTCCAATTCTATAAGCCCATTTTTTTTCGGAAAATATTTTAAGGTTACCGCTAAATGATACAGAGCCATCATAATTTTTTAAACTAATACTATCACCATCTTCATTATCAGCAAAATTAATGTTGAATGCTTGCACATTTAAGTTAAGCCCTATCCGTTGGGCATTAGCCGTAAAATTAAAAACAAGAAAGCTTATGATGATTAAGTATAAATAACGCATTGCCAAAGGTTTGTAAGGTTCTCTATTATTATACAATAGACGAATTTTTTAGCTAAAAGTTATATTCAGAAAGAAAAAATTGTCTTAATTGTGCTTCATCGTCAGGTTTACGATAACTACCAGCCAAATTTTCCAAAACAATTAGGCTTTGTGCAATTTCTTCTTTACGCGATTGAAAGTAAAAACTATTACGATTGATTATACGAGGCGTAACCAAAAATTCGCGTCCATTATACTTCCACGGAATACCGTAAAAATTTTTATTTGTAAGAGGATAAAAGCCTTTTTCCCAAACTTGCTTTCCTACAGTTATTGATTTTATTTCATTATCAGCAAAAAGTTCAAAGTCCTTTTTTCCATAAAAATGTACCATTGCCTCACTTGGTGTATTATATTCATTTCTTAAATCAAAAGCTTGAACTAAACCATTACCCTTAATCTTTTTACCATTTTTTAGCTTCAATTCAACAAACTTCCACTTCAATAAATCCATTGGTAATTCACTGTTATACAAGTCAATTACATAAAACATTGCTCTTAAATCGCGGGTTTCAGCCTTGCCCGTAGCCCTAGCTGCTTTCATAAAATATGGCTTATCGCCAATTAAAACACTTAAATCCTTCATTTCCGTTAGCTTACGAGCTTTTCCGTCGGCTTTAACCGCAACAACATAAAAATTATCTAAACCTTTATATCGTTCATTTACAATTCTCGAGTTATCGTAAACTGATATTTTCCCAGCTTTTACTCGGCGTAATAAATCACTATATTGTGGTATCCATTCGTAAAAAGTTGAATCTGTTCTTTCCGTTACTCCAAATTCAGCACCAACAAGTGTTAAGTTTTCATACAACGATACATCAATAAATTTTTTCTTTGCTCCTTTTTTATCTTCTAAATAAACCCAATAAGGAACATCGTTTTTAACATGTTGAAATTTAAATTTACCTTGAATTTTTAAGCCACTTTTAAGCAATGCATGGCCATATTGCCACTTGTACTTTATTTTGCTTTTTTTACCCTTTTTACTTTGTAACTGAACACGCGACTGCATGCTTATTTGAGCATTTATAGTAACTGAACATGCAGCAAATAGTAATAAAACAGCCAAACAATTAAAAATAAAAGAAGCTCGCATTTAGATAAAAAAAGATTTTTGTGCAAAAGTAAAAAAGTGCAGACAGCAATTAAACCATCTGCACTTATTGAGACTATAATATTGTAATAAAGTTAATAATCAGTGGCTTGATCCTTAACCTTAGTGGTTTTTTTATTACTACGCCAAGTTAAATCATAACCCAAAGTAATTTCGTGCGTGCCATTACTCACATTTTTTACAGCCGAAGTTGTAAAATCGTATGAATAAGCCAAGTTAATACCATTGTTTAACTCAATACCAACTAAAATTGAAACTGCATCTTGCGTACGATAAGTTAAACCAATCCAATATTGTTTTTGATAAAGAAACCGACCAGTAATATCAAATTGAACTGGTGCAGCTTTAACCGCTTTCATCAAAACCATTGGTTCTAAGGCAAAATCGTCATTAAAGTCAAATCTATAACCAGCAGATGCGTATAAGTGTCGCGCTAATTTTAAGTTATTCTCATCATTATCAACAGCATATTCGGTAAACTTGATACCGCTACCTAAAATTTGTGCAATTGAAGCTCCAATAAATAACTTATCGGTATAATAATAGGTGCCAAAATTAAAATCCATTGACATTTTTGATTCAGTACCAGTAATCAATACATTATCATTTTCATGGTAAGCATTTAACTTATCGTAATTAAGCGTATTGCGTTGCAAAGCTGCACCTAAACCAAATGATAAATGTTTATTTCCATCATCAAATGGTAAATGGTAGGCATATGAAAGAATACCGCCACCACGGCGAGTAGGCCCTGTAACATCACTATAAATTGTTAAACCTAAACCAACTGATTTTGACTCAGTAAAATTAGTATGTGCTGTAACAGCAAAAGTTGATGGAGCTTCATCACCAAAGCCACCAGCCCATTGCTTTCGGTAATTTAACTTCATAACCAAATCGTGGCTTTTACCAGCTATTGCTGGGTTAAACACAAAATCGTTAGTAGTATATTGTGTAAGTTGGTGTATTTGCTGCGCCTCAACAGCTACATATCCGCCAACCAAAAGAATTATTATCGCTAAAAAATTTTTCATTGTTTAAAGATTAAAAGTGATTAGTTATTTGGTTAGCAATTATCTTACAATTGTAACAGTTCCAGATAAAATTTCACCTGCTTCATCATTTAAATGAATCAAGTAGTAATACGTACCATCAGGTAATTCGTTGCCTTTACGCATACCGCCCCATTGATCTAAATAACCAATTTGCTCATAAAGTAATTCGCCCCATCTATTATAAATGTGCACCTCGTTATCAGGATATTGCGATAGTAAATCACTTAGTATCCATGTATCGTTACGCCCATCTCCATTAGGTGTAATAACATTTGGCACTTCCATATCTTTTATTGTTTCGCAAAGCGAATCATCAAGGAATAAGCTAAATTCAGCATTTTTAAAACAGCCATTATCATCTGTTTCGGTTACTATTAGTTGAGCATCTTCATTTGCAACAACTTCAAAGCCGCCTTCAATAGCAGTTACTGTAACATCAATACCATCTTCAACTGCTAGGCTCAATCCATCATCTAAAACAATAGTTGTAGCATTACCTGCACAAACACTAACATCGCTCGGAACATTTACTTCAAAATCTTCATGAACATCAATTGTAATATCTTGCGACTTTTCACAACCATTTTCATCCATAGCTGTAACCGTAAACACTGTTATTCCTGCAATGCTTGTACTTACTTCAGTATTGGTATTGCCTTCAAGCAAACCGCCAGACCAAGTAATGTTTGAAGCAGTTGTAGTTACATTTAAATTAAAATCCTCACCACTACAAACAACACCATCAATATCAGTTGTAATTATAGTTACCTCTGGTCTTGCATTTGATGCAACAGTAATTTCCATAACCTCAATACAACCTTTATCATTTTCGGCAGTAACAGTAAATGATACATCACCAGTTACGCTTTCAGGAATAAAAGTGCTAACATTTTGCCCTTCCTCACTTTCTAAACCATAGCCAAGCCATGTATATGTTACATTCTCATCTTCAGATACTGCTTGTAATTCAACACCATCGCCAGCACAAATTGAGCTAGGATAATTTACATCAAATACTGGTTTAGCCGCAACATCAACGGTTAATTCACTTTGTGCGATACAGCCAAATTCATCTTCAGCATAAACAGTATAAGTTGTTGTTTCGCTTAGGTTAACAATAATTTCAGAATCAATTGCAACCTGCGTGCCCTCTAACTCCCATGTATAAACAATAGCATCTTCAGTTTGTATTGAAAGTACACTCTCCTCATTTTCACAAACTTCATCAACCTCATCAAAAACAATTGTTGGTGCATCACGCCCCTCAATAGTAATTGTTGTTTCGTACTCGCAACCTAAAGCACTAGTACCTAAAACGGTAAACACTTGGTTGCCTAAGCTAATATTGGCATTTACTTGATTGCCCGAAGTAGTTTCAAGTCCATCGCCTTGCCATTCATAGTCTAAATCAGTTGAAGCATTCTCAATTTCTAATGATATTGTTTGGTTAGCACAAACCTGCGTACCAGCTGCCGAAACCAAGTCAAAAGTTGGTATAGGCTCAGCTTCAACCGTAAAAGTTTCAGATGATTGACAATTATCTTCATCAATAATTAACACAGTGTATAATCCACTATTTTCAATTGACACTTCAATACTCGCTCCTGTTTCATTTAATCCAGGACCTGACCAATAATATTCGGCATTAGTAATTTCATCAACACTAAGTGTTGCCATATCGCCAACACAAACTGCTTCTGGTGCATCAAGTACAACTTCAGGTGCAGCTTTACCTGTAATAGTAATCTCTGTTTCGTATGTACAGCCTTGTCCATTATTGGCCGTTACAAAAACGGTTTGTACGCCTTCGCTAACAAATAAATCGGCAGTATTGTTTTCAATATTTGTAATTCCTGTACCCAGCCACACATAATCATAAGTAAAATTATCAGCAGATAAAGTAATGGTTTCGCCAGAACATACAAGGTTGCCATCACTTGAATTTAAGTTAAACGTAGGTGCTTCAATATTTTGAATATTAACGCTTTGTGTTCTTGAGCAGCCATTTATAAAATCAATTGTAACAAAAAACTCACCATCAATACCATTAGCAATATCTGCTGTTACAATTTGTCCGCTAGTTTGGTTAAGCCCATTACCACTCCAAGTGTAATCAGCTCCAGCAAAAAAGTCAGCTTCTAAAGTTATTTCACTATCATCGCAAGCCGTTACTGGGGCATCAATGTTAAATGTAGGAACATCAATACCATTAAACTCAATTGTGTTTGAAATGGCACAACCTTTATCATTTTCACCAACTACGGTTATAGTTTCGGTACCTGATTGAACAACATAACTAACAGTATTACCAGCTGATTGAAGCAAGCCATCGCCAATCCATGTATAAGTATAATCATCAGCGGCATTAATAATATCTAGTGCAACTACTTCATCTTGGCAAGCAACAAGTCCGATAACTGAATTTATTTCAAAAACAGGTAACGCCACAGCTTCAACATCAACCATTTCAACACGTTCGCAACCATTTGAAAAACTTACTGTTACTGAGTAAGTACCCGTTTCATTTAAGTTTGCAGTTACAGTTTGTCCATTAGTTTGATTTAAGCCATCACCACTCCAAGTATAAGTTGCATCAGCATCAGTAGTTGACGCAGTTAATACAATTGGTGCACCAACGCATGATTCTTCTGGGGCAATCAAATCAATTGGCAATGCCTCAGATCCAGTAATATCAATGGTAGTTTCAAACTCACATCCTGCACCACTTGCACCCATAACTGTAATAGTTGTTTGCCCTTCTTGTACTTCGTAGTCAACAGTATTCCCAGCAGTTTGTTGTAAGCCAACACCGCTCCAAGTAAAATCCAAACCACCAGTACTATTTTCAACGTTTATTTGAATTATATCGCCCGTACAAGCAGCATTACCACTATTTGTAGCAACTTCAAAGTAAGGACTATCAATAATTACAACTTCAAAAGTTTCAGTTTTTTGGCAATCAGTGCTGTTATTTTGCGCCAATACAGAAAAAATTTGATCATCAGCAATGGTAGCCGTAACAACACTTCCTGTAGTTTGTATAAGGCCAACACCAGCCCAAGTATAAGTTGTGTTTAGTTGTGGTTGTAATTCAAAAGTTATTGTACTTCCTGCGCAAGCAGTAGCGGGTACCGTTAAGTTAATTTCAGGGCCATTTTGTGCTGTAACAGTTACTTCTCTTTCGCTTGTACAACCATCGGTACTTTCAGCAATAACGGTATAAGTTTGCGTTCCTTCGCCAACAATGGCATTAACTGTGGTTCCGGTGTTTTGCATTAAACCATCGCCAGCCCATGAGTAGGTATAAGTGCCATCTTCGTTTTCAATACTTAACTCAACTTCCGAACCAGCACAAACATCTACTGCTGCATCACTAACAACGTCAAAGTCAGGGCCAGGTTTTAAATCAACAAAAAAGCTTTCAGTTGTAACACAACCTTCATCACTAATTACCTCAACTTGGTATGATGATGCTATTTGAATATTAGCCGTAACACTTGAGCCCGATGTTTCATTTAAATCAGCACCAATCCAACTATACTGATAGCCAGCAGTTTCTTCAACACTAAAAGTTATTGTTGTACCTAAGCAAGCTTCTGTTGGTTGTTCAACAAAAGTAATTTCGGGTCCCTCTGCACCAACTATATCAATAGATACTGTTTTGTCGCAAAAACCACCAGGTCCTGTAACCGTACCAGCAATACCATTTATTGTAATTGTTCCTTCACCAGCTATTGCTGTTACAATTAGGGTAGCAGCATCAAAGTCAACTGAGTTGCCAGTAAACTCATATGATTCAACATCTTCTGTGTCAGATAATTGTATTTCAACTTCTTGACCATCACAAGCATCAGTAGTCAAAATTTCATAAGTAAAATCAACAACTTGATTAATTGTAAATGCGCTTGATTCAAACGCCACATCATTTGATGATCCACAACCATCAATAAACAAGGTTACATTATATTCGCCTGCATCAAGTGCAGTAAAGCTTACATCAGTATTGTTAAAAGTTAAAACTTCGCTAGTCTCTTGGTTGGTAACTTGCCATGTAGATGAAACTGCATTTGCTGATAAATTATCAATTTCAATTACATCTCCAATACAATAGCTTTCACCAGTAACGTTAAAACTTGCACTTGGCTCATTATCAGTTGAAATTTCAACTTGTAAAGTTTCAGTTGTTGAACAACCATTACCATCAATATAAGTAGCTGTATAAGCTTGGTTTGTAGTGGTTGATGCCATTAATGTATTACCAGCAGTTGATATAATACCATTACCAGTCCAGTTAACTGTACCAGTACCACTTATGGTTGTACTTACATTAAATATTTCGCCTTCGCAAACAGATAACAAATTGTCAGACAACTCAAGCGTTGGCAAATCATTAACGGTAATAGTTTCATCGTAAACCGAAACATTTGCGCAGCCCTCAACTTGTAAGCTTACGTTATAAGTACCCGCAGTAGTAGGGTTAAAAATTGGGTTATCATCAGTACTTGATACTGAGGTACCATTAGATGTATTTGTAAATACCCAATTAGGATTTTCGTAGTTTGTTGATGTGTTTGTAAACACAAACGAATCGCCGAGGCATGCTTGGTTTTTATCAGCATTAAATGATGCGCTTGGCGATGAATTCTGGTCAACAACTACTTCAAACGACGTAATTGATGAGCAACCATTAAAATCAACAACATTAAGCAAATAAGTACCAGGCGAGTTAACAGTATAAGTAGCAGCAGTTGTAGTTCCATTCCAAGTAACCGATTGGTAATTATTCTGTAAGCCTAATGTTGCGCTTTCTCCAGGGCAAATTTCCAAATCGCCAATAATAACAGGGTTTGGCGATGCCATAACATCAACTTCGGCTGTTTCAATTGTAATACAACCATCAGGAGCAATATACTCATAAGATATTGTATATACTCCTGCACTAAGTGCGGCAGGGTTAAAAGTATTGGTTTGAATTATATTGCCATTACCAATAATTTCAAATACCCCTCCCGACGGTGAAGCTGATAATCCAAAAGCAACATCGTTTTGGCAAACTGAATTTGGGGTACTGCTTAATGTAATATCCTCAGGTTGGCATGATGCAGCAGTACATTCAATAACTGATTCAACACTTGATCCACAAGCACCATTTCCGTAGGCTTGAATTTCAAAAGTTACAGCAGTGCCAGGTCCAGCTGCATATGTATATGAATTGTTGGTTTGTGTATTAGGTGCACCACCATTAACTGATACCAAGTAAATTGTTACCCCAGGTATATCATCCCATGCAACTGTTACACTACCCTGTACACCCGACTGCTGGCAACTAACGTTAGGAGCTGGTAAAGCCGCTTCAATATTAATTTGTTGCGAATAAAAATCAACGCAACCATTATTATTATCAATAGTTAAACTAATGGTTTTCGAACCAATTGATGAATAACTTACGGCATATTGGTTGGTTCCTATTAAACTAGCGTTTCCACCAGTACCAAAATTCCAGTTAAAATCAGCACCATTTGCAGCCGAGCCCGTAAAACTTACAATCAAATCATTTTCTTCGCAAAGGGTTATACCACCCAATAAACCAGATAATGAAAAATCAGCATCAGGGCTTTCGCTAATAGTAAAAGATTCAAATCCATTTGATCCGCAGCCACTTGCTGGGTCAACATAAGTATAATTAATACTATAACTACCTGCACTTAACATTGCAGGATTTATTGATGTTGCAGAAACACCATTTATTGTAAATGATCCATTATTTACGTTAAATCCAGCTTCGGGTGCTGTTGCCGTTAATGTAACAATACCATCATCTTGGCAATAAACATTTGAAATACCCGGAATTGAAATTGAATAAGTTGCTCCATTACAATCAGGATTTGTAACATTAATTGACAAACTAGCCTCATTATTATCATAACAATCCTCTTCGGCAATATTACCAGGGTTAACAGTTACTGTAACTGTGTTAAGGCCATCATTACTACCTTGCGAAACAGGAACTAATAAAGTATAAGTTACACCATCAACAGGGTCATCAATTGTAAAATTTTGAGTAAAAACCGTTTGCCCAGATGATGGGTGCGTTTGTGTTACATTAACAATAACATTGTCTTGGGCGACATTACCCATATTATTATAGGTAAAATAAACATCGTAACTACTATCGGATGAGCTGTTAATATTTGAATCAGAAACACTAACATCGCCCGATTCTAAATAAAATTCAGGGTTTATAAAGTTATACAACTTAATAGCAGGGTCGCCAGTATAAGTAAACTCATAACAAGTAATTTCGGCAGCTTCGGCATCTTGTCCTGTTAATTGTCCTGTTTGAATTTTGAAAATCATATCCAAAACAGTTTGCTCAACACTTAAACCAATTGGTTGCCCAAAAAACTCATCCGAGCTTAAATTCTCCATCAATGCCGATGAATAAATTTCAAGGAAAGAAGGTGTACTTAATGCAACGGCTGCTAAAAAAGCAATACTACCTCCATTATCGTACAAGGTCCATTGTTCAGCCATACTAGGTAAGTAGTCACCATTACAAGTTACATAATCGTTAATTTTTCCAACAAAACATGAGTTTGATAAGATAAAAGGATATTTACCCTCATTATCATGGTCAGATGGGTAACCAAAATCATATTGCCACCAATGCCCATATGAGTGCCCAACATAGGTTACTAAATTAACGCCATCTTCAATTAATGGTTGTATAGGTTCAAGGTGATAATAAGCACTATTTACATCCAAATAGTTAACTAAGGCATTGCCACAATCAACTGAGGTGGGGATTTTTACATCAACATCATTTTCAAAAGTTGCCACAACATCCATATTCATAGGAGGGTTTTCAATAATATCTTTGAAAACATCTAAGGTTTCAACAAAACCTTCAGTTTCATCTCCCCAACCTTTTGCTAGGTGCAAAGCATTATCCATCCATTCCCTAGTTTCTAAGTCGCAAGGTGCATTATAAAGCACCTCATATTCTTCAACTTTATCAATATAAACATCCAATTCGCTACAATTAAATACAGGAATACGCCCTACTGACATAACTGGTGCAAAATTTTGTGTACTTGTTGATACCAACATTAAATCCGAAGCACGATGCCCGTATGAAGGCACCAAACAATCCGCCTTTGCATCAGGAATATATCTATGAATATTGTACTGAACCCCTTTACCAACTAAAAACAAAAAATCAGGCTCTATCGTCCATTCGTCACTTGCTTGGTGAGTAAAGTTTTTAATTGCCATTACATGTCTATCAATACCATGAGCATATTGGTCGTACAACTCTTGTATCTCAACTGGCACAACATTGTAACTACCACCCTGTACTGATGAACGATAGTTAACATAACGTTGAATTTGATTAGTTCCACAACCTGATTCAAGTTGACTGTTATAAATTAATATGTAGTTTCCTTGGTTAGCTACATTACTGTAATCAGTATAATTTTTGGCCTCCAAACTAGTAACGTTTTCAACTACGCCCGAACTTGTAGTGTTTGAAATAAAAATTCTTCGTGTTGTTTCGCTAGTTGGAGAAAGCTTAAATTTATACAAACCGCCACTAAAAACAGGAATAATGCGCTGCATGCTTGTTAAATCATAAATAATTGGCGCAGCACCACCATTAAAGCCACTAATTTCAAAATACTTGGTTGATGGTACATCAAGCTCCATCATAAACGATTTCTCGTTATACAAGTTAAAATTTCTTGGATAGGTTAAACTAACATAGCCAACAGCATATTGTGTTATAATCGGAAAACCGCTATTACTAACACCATCCCAAGCATAATAATAAACACGTGTATCATCCAAAGCGTCTAAATCGTTAATATCAATTGTAAGTTGATAATCTTTAGTTTGGTAACCACTCATTAACATTGAGGTTGGTGTTCCTGGTGCTTGTGTATCTAGATAAATATTATCATTTACTTCAATTTGCAATAACTTATCAAAATAAACTCCGCTATTTTGATTTTTTCCTACTAATCTCGTATCAAGGGTTGCATCAATACCAGCAGCAGCATAAGCCCCTCTTGTATCAACCTTATAATTTTTACTATTAACAACATTTCCACCTAATGTGTTATATGCAACATTTGTTGAACTCCATCCTTCACCCTCTCCAAATTGGGCAGTTAAACTTAAAGCAGAGCCTACCCCCGTTTTAGGTCGTCCAAAATGAAAAATATTAGCATTATCAACAGCAGCTGTGTACATAAAATACTGCTCGGCAGAAGGTACACTACTAATATCATTACTTGTATTTAAATATCTTATTCCGCCACCCGATGGGTCTGAAACTAAAAAATAAGTTCCTTCTGTTTCAAAATTTGAAAAATAAGGATTAGGAACATGGTCCTCATCTTCATATAATTGAATATCAAAATAGCAATCATTAGTTTCCCCATAAAATTCAATATAATCACTACTTCCAAAAAAACCAGAAGTAGTTACATAAATAGGTATTTCTTCACCTCGGCTAAATAATTTAAAGTTTGAACCATTTAAATTAATTCCAGATGAATTTAAAGTTGAATAACTAATGCGATGTAAACCGTCGTGATCAGTTTTAAACTTATAATAAGTTTTGTCGTATCCTACTGATTCAATCCATTCATTTTCATATGCAGCAAAAGTAGGAATAGTGAGGGCTAAGAGTAGTACCCAAACCAAAGTAGTAATTCTCATAAGAGATAGGTTTTTCATGAACTAACAAAGTTAAAAATTAAACAATTAGCTAAAGCAATTTCCTGGGATTAAATAGATGCTTTAGTCATTTCCGAAAGTAAAATGTTGTTTTGATGACAAATATTGTGCAGCCGACATTAAAAGGTATAACCCAAACTTATGTAAAAAGCACGACCTTCAGCAGGTATAATTCCAGGACCAGGGTAGCCAGAAGCCCTACGTGTAAAGTATTTAACGTTATTTAAGTTATTAAAATCGAACGCAATTAAATAGCCCGATTTCTTAAATTTTGCAGAAAAATCCATAACAAAATAATTTGGAATTGTCCCCTCCACGGCAGAAGCTGTGAACTCCGCATTAGTCGCATCTGAGTAATGTTGGCTTACAAATGTGTTTTGAAATGAGGCTGAAAAAGCATCGCCCCACTTAAAAGTTAAGCCAGTTTTTAAATTTACTGGCGGCACATATTCAACTTGATTTTTATTTATCGCAGGTTCATCCGATTTTAAATATTGAGCTTGAATAAATGAGCAATTACCAAATACTGAAAAGCTGTATTTATGGGGTAAATCAAACCATTTAAATGGATTATACTCACCAAAAAATTCAGTACCAGCAACCCCAGCTTTAGCAACATTAGTTCGCAAACGCACCAAACGTTCGCCTAAAATTGGGTCGGGCACACTTTGTAAAACATTGCCAATTTTATTGTTGTAAAACAGATAAAATAATGAGGCATCAATATATAATGCCCCTTTGTTTATGTTAGCCCGATAACCCAAATCAACATTAAACCCTTTTTCATCGGTCAATTCGGGGTCAATTACCAAGTTTACATTACTTACCCTAAAGTCGTTATAACCAATAGGACGGTAATTTTGAGCAAAATTAAAATAGTACTCTTGGCTATTGCCTTGCTTTTTATTTTTTGGTTTATATGATAAGCCTAAGCCAAACAAAAACACGTTTCGTTGTCGTTTTAAAGATTCGCTAATTTGTTCTTCAACAAGTACATTATCTGCTAAGTCAAAGGTTCGATAATAATAATAACCATCAGCTTTTGACTGTAAGTTTTCCATTCGTGCGCCTGCGGTTAAGTACCACTTATTGTTCCAATTAAAAACATTTTCAATAAACATTGCAACATTAATTCCTGGATATTTGAATTGAAATTGATATGGGCTTTCAGGATTTAAAAAGTTAAAATCTGCCTTATTATCTGCATTTGCTAAGCCTTGTGCTTGCTGCAACTGTCCATAATATCCCCTTACGCCTATCAACAAATTATTATACTTGGATTTTTTAAGATTATAACCTTTTAATAATCTCAGCTCCCCTACCCCGTAATGAAATCTATCAACCAATAAATCACGGTTATTTTCAGGGTCATCCGTTCTATCAATGCGCCCTAAAAAACCGACTGCATCACGCCCAGCATTTAAGCTGGTTAGTTTCGCTTGTAATTGCCATTTATTAGGCATTTTCAACTCAAAGTTTGCATTGCTTAAATGCCAATTTATTTTAAACCAATTTCTATCTCTAATAGATTGTCGAGCATTTTGATTAAACAAAGCATCCGTTAAGCCACCAGCCTGATGCGTTAAGTAGTTAAAAAAAGTATGCTCAATACTCAGCTTACCGCTGCGCCTTTTATTTTTTTCAAACCTTCGAGTGATTTTAGCAAAGGCATTATGCGCTTGAAATTCACTATTACATCTCCAACAATTACCTCGTCTGTATTGATAGTAAGTATAAAATTTCCATTGTTTGTTTTTACTTCTCCAGCCAATTGAGTTAAAGCTGTTGAAATACCAATAACTACCAAGACTTTGACTGGTTTCAATTGCTAAGTTTTTATCATCAGGCGCATCTTTTAAAACAAAATTTACACGCCCTCCAAATTGCGAACCATATTGTAATGAAGCAGCACCACGTACAACTTCAATCCTTTCAACCGCTTGTAGTGGCGGTGAATAATAACTTTCAGGATAACCCATTGGGTCGGCACTAATATCGTAGCCATTTTGGCGCATATTAAAATTGCTACTTCGGTTAGGGCTTAGTCCTCGTCCTCCAATTCCTAACTGCAAACCCGCACAATCACTTTCCCAAATATTAAAACCAGGAACCTTAGCAAATGCTTGACGACTATTATTACTTGCCACATTTATTGGACGTTCTTCCAAGCTAATTACCTCACTTTTTTTACCTACAAAAATCCCAAAATCCTCTATTGTACGAAGACTACGAAGCCCAAAATCATTTTCTTTGGTATTGGTAATCATTGTTTCATCTAAGTTTATCACAATAGGTTGTAAAAAGAGTACCAACGGTTTGTTTGGTTCCAATAATTGGGCTTTTAAATCAAAGCCTTCTTTGTAAAAAGTGATTAGCAAGCTTTGCTCTTCCTCCGTTTCCAAAGTAAATACTCCATTTGAATTTGTTTTACCTAAAAGCGTTCCGTCTTCCTTTATTAATTCAACATCGGCTACACCTATTTCGGTGTTAAACTCATAAACCTCAACATTATAAGCACTTTGAGCCACCAAATAAGTAGGTAAGCATAACAATATGTAAGTAAAGTACTTAATCATTCATTAAAATCCTTAAAAGGCATAACCCACCATTTATTTTGCCAACTATCATCAACACTTAGCAAATCAACTTTAGGATCAATAAAAAGCTGACTCCCTCTAGCGTTCAAAGTAACATAACTATCACAATACACCCCAATATTTTTCATCCCCAGTTTTGAGTATTCTTCTCCCAAAAAATGAGCAAACTGCAAAATCATATCGGGTTGGGTGCTCATTTGTTTTATCTGATTTGGTGTTAAATATTCATCATTTTGAATTACCGTTGATTGCCCTGTTGTTTTATCTACCACTTTAAAATTGACATAGCCGCCCTTTTCCATTAACATTACCCTCCATGAAAAACGGTAGCCCTGTTCATGCCAAAACAATTTTCCTCCATAGCCCAAATACCTAAATGGGAAAACCAACTGCCAAACAATCCAAAGCATAAATCCATATTGTAACCATTTAGATAAATCAAATTGATATTGATTTACTTTTTTAGGCACTTTATTTTTAAATAGACTTTGAAACGGTTTTAACAACCAAGCTTGCCATTTTAAATGATATTTAGCAGGAAAAAATATGAGTGTTGCCAATATCATAATATAGGGAAACATACCAATAGGAAATAGTATGGCAGTCAACAAATGGAAACCAACTACTGCCGCATAAGCCAACCATCTTGTTTTAGCAAAACACAATAAAAAAGGAATTGTACAATCATAAATGCAACCAAACCAACTTGACAAATAGGCAAACCATTTTTGCTGAAACAAACCACCTAGAATCGGTACATCAGCTTTTGCGGGCAACCAAATAGCCATAGGTAAAGCGCGCAATAACCAATCGGAATTTATTTTAGCAATACCCGCAAAAAAGTAAACCACACCTAATTGAAATCGGATAATGTTGATGAATATTGAAGGTACTTCTGTTAATCGCAAATTGGGTTTTCGCCAAACATCAACCGACCAAAAACGATGAGCAGGAAGCCATATCGTTAAAAAAGCAACAAGGCTAACAAAGTAATAATGGTTGAGATAATTAGTTTTATCAATTAACTCAACATAAGTAAAAGTTATAAAAAACAGTACTGCTCCCCAACGATAAAACCACCCAAGCATCACACTTATACTACTTAATGCCATTAAAGTAAAAAGGGCGTAAATGCCCCATTCTCCTAAAGGTTTAACCCAACCAAAACCATAGTACGTAAAATAGTATGTTGGCTCAACATATTGCTCGTAAATCCACCCATTATACCAAAAACGGATGATGCTCACTAACATCATTAAGCCAAATAAAAAACGAAAAGAAGCCAATGGCGCAATGTGCGTTGGCTTCTTTACTAAATAGGTATATGCATTTTGGCAATATTTATACATCAACTCAAAACTAATCGCCGTCGTTATCTTGATAAGTAATTAAAACTCCTAATGATGAAGTCATATCCACTTTCATTAAAACCACCAACCTTTGTAAAGCGGTATAAAGTTCTGCTACTCTGTCTTCTTGTGTTGCAAGGGCAATTTCCATTGAATCATTGATGTTATCAGTTTTAACTAATGCAACTTCAATTTGATCAATAATTACTTTTGATAAATCTTCCCCATTGTATTTTGCCCCAACGGCATTTAAGTTGTCATCAATTCCTATTCCAGTACTTCCCTCAAAAATTAACTTTAAACTATTGAGGCTTTGCTTAATTAATGTTCTACTTAAAGTATTAGAATAACGTGCTTCAATATGAGTTGGCTTTTGCTGATTTAAACTAAAAACACCTAATGGAATCCCTACTTTCCCAGCACGTATATATTTCTCTAAATGAAGCGTTGTAGCATTAATCAACATCCCCATTCCACTACCAACATCAGTACCGTTGGCAGCTATAAAAGTATCAGCATAACCGCCATTCCATTTATCATTCACAAAATGGATGTCAGTTTTTAGCTTATTGCTAAGTGTACTTAAATAAGCAGTATAACTATTCGTGTTTTTAAATTTTTCAACGATGTCAAAATCCGTTACCTCAATGCTATGCAACAAATAATCTAAAGCAGGTAAACCAATTGCAGTAAGTTGATTAGCAGCACCTAAATTGTAATTGCCGTTGGCAACGTTTTCTTCAATTAACTCAACACTTGCAGGGTATGTATTTGTTGATGCTCGTAAGTTAATTTCCTCGGCTGGTCCAAAATGAAAGGGAGCTGCACTTTGCCAAATTGTATATAAATTACTATAATGATGCCTAACCGTATTCAAGCCCTCTTCTGTAGGATTTTCAATAAAGTCATTCACACTATCATCCAATGCATCAACGTGACTTACCAATAATGCATATGTTGGAATGATTATGTTATTAGCATAATTATCTAACATTAAATCGCGGTCAAAATCAATATTTCCTGCACCTTCATCTTTTGAGCAAGCTGCAAAAAGCATTACTAGTAAAAGACTTAAAACTCCAGTATATTTTAATTTCATGTTCATTACAATTCTAGTTTAACGGCATCAAAACCGTAAGTTGAACTTAATAAGTCTCTAGCTTCTGACAAGCTTATTAAATCGCTTTCATAAAAATTACTTCCAAGGGCATTTTGAACTAACCCAATCGCATCAATACTTAATTCTCTATCAGAGTTGTATTTAATAGCCCCAGTAAAAGCATATGCCTCACTTAATGTATGATTACGTAAAGCATCATCATTAAAGTTATTTACGGCTTCGTTTATATAATGAATTGCTGTTGCTGCAGCAACTCGCTCTATTTGGCTACGCACCTCAATTGCAGCTTCCCACTTAGCAACATCATCGTTATTTGAAATAGCAGCCCTTCCTTTTAAAAAGGCATCCATAATAGCTTGATTGCAGTTAATTAAGGCATCTCTATCATTACTATATTTTGCCCAATAACGAATTCCATTTGTATTTGCAGGAAAATCAGTTGTAGCACCAAAATAACCAAAAGCCTCATCCCAATGGTGTTCCATATCTGTACCTTTTCCTTCTGTTACTGTAGTATTGTCAACAGCATCACCAATTTTACCTTCACGAGTATAAACTTCAGCTATTTGATAAAAAATCAAAGCGCCCATCAAGCCTTTTTCAATTAACTGAACGTACTCAAAACCATTAGCACTATTCAAATAGCTTTTAGCACCATCGTTACTGGTAACCACACCAGCAACACCATTACTACCCGCTTCTGTAGCTTGGCTTGAGGCAGCCATTTCAGCCATCCAACCCTCAAACATAGCTAAATCATCAGCAAAAGTTTTGCTTGCAATTTGCTTAGTGGTTGTATTTAATTCATCTGTGCTAAATGGGCTGTTCTCATTACGGAACATGTTCAATAGTGTTTGTTCAGTAACTTGAGTACCTAATGTGTTAGCAGTTTTCATGTAAGTAGTCAACTCACCTAACATATCTAAACGTTGTGTTTGACCAGTATAACTAACATTATCAAAATTGTAAGTTGTAGGAATAGTGTATTCATTGTGATCATGGTCGTGATCATCATGATCATCTTTATCGCAGCTAACAAAACCAACTGCTACTAATAAAAACAAGAATAAAATAGACTTAATTTGCATTTGCTAATTTGTTTTATGATGACACAAAGTTAGAAAGTGCAATAGGCTAGTACAATACCGAATTATGGTGTAAATTACTTTTTATAAGTACCTAATAGTAGGTACTAAAACGACAACAAGCCCTCATTTATAGCATAAATCAACAACTCTGTTGCTGAGTTTACACCCAACTTTTTCATCATGTTTTTACGATGGGTATTAACGGTATGCGGGCTAAGGTAAATTTCGCTTGCAATTTCTTTAGTAGTATAGCCTTTCGCTATTAGTTTAAGTATGTCAATTTCGCGCGGCGTCAAGGTACTTTGTTCAATTTTTTTATCGGCCATTTGTTTCTCCACAATCAAGTCAAGCACACTTTGACAAAAAAACCGCTTGCCACTTTGTATACTTTCAATGGCTTCAGTAACTTCTTCTTCTTTACAACGTTTGGTCAAAAAACCGTAAATACCGTAACTCAATACTTCGTAAATTGAGTTTTTGTTTTTGTCCGATGAAATGATAAGTACTTTAGTCTTGTCCGTTGTTGCCTTAATATCATCCAAACTAAATGCATCTTCCTGATTATAATAGTCTAAAATAACTATATCAGGCTTGTCAAACTCTATCAAATCAAGTAACTCATTACGGTTACTTGCAATACCAATAACATTAATATTTTTATTTTTTGATAAAAGATATCTTAAACCTGCACTAGTTAAATACTGCGAATCGGCTAAAACTATATTTACGATTTTACTCATATAATCTCGGACAAAGAAAAAGCTAATTAATTAACATTATCAATCATTACTAAAAAATAAAACTCAAATACCTAAAAATGGTGGTGCGTTTTAGGTCTGATGAATATCAACAAAAGAAACGTAAAAATTAATAAAATTGTTTTCCTAAAACAGGCCACTTAAAATTCATAATTACAAATTTGCATTCCTAATTTTTATTAATTTGCTTTTGGCATCATAATATTACATTTGCAGCAATGGCACAAAAAATTGTAAATGCCGATTTAGGTCGCATAAATGTTGAGGGGTATAAAAATAAAACTAAGCAAACCATAACCGTTGTTTTAGATAATGTGCGCTCTTTTAATAATGTGGGCTCCGTGTTTAGAACCAGCGATGCACTTTGTGTTGAAAAGATAATGCTATGTGGTATTACACCTAAACCACCGCACAGAGAAATTAGAAAAACCGCCCTAGGGGCTACAGAAAGTGTTGATTGGCAGTATTTTAATGAAACACAGCAAGCCATTAAACAATTAAAAAAAAATGGTTATTTGGTTTACGCTATTGAGCAAGCCAAACCCAACATTTGGCTGCAAAATTTTAAACCAAGCAAACAACCAATTGCACTAGTTTTTGGTCATGAAGTAAAGGGCGTTGAAAAAGCCATTATTGATATGTGCGATGGGGTTATTGAAATACCTCAATTTGGCACTAAGCATTCTTTTAATATTGCAGTTAGTTTTGGCATTGTATTGTGGGATATTAGTTGTAAATTTCAGCAATTAGATTTTGAGCAAGAAAATAGAATTTAGAAAATGAAAAAAACGGTTGGAGTAATGTTATTGGTAGTACTGCTTAGCGGTTGTACCTTAACACGTCTTATCCGTTATAAATTTCCTAATGTTGATCATCACGAAAAATTCAAATACGCCCGAATTGATAAATCAGCTTCCCCTTTTTACTTTACTGAAACGCTTTATAAACCCTTACCTCCTATGGAGTTATGGGTTGATAAAAAATTTGCAGGCGATGCAAATACCGTTGAGGAATTTTTAGTTGAAACAGGCACTACTTCTCTACTAGTTATCCGTAATGATTCTATTCTTTACGAAAATTACTTTAACGGGCATTATAAAGATAAACCCGCTATTGTTTTTTCCGTTTCAAAAGCTATAACCACTACCCTAGTAGCGCAAGCTATTAGAGATGGATATTTAAAAAGTGTTGAACAAAAAGTTTCAGAATTTATTCCTGAATTTGCGAATGATTCAAGGCGAGATATTTCACTCGATCACCTTTTACAAATGACATCAGGACTTGATTTTGAAGATGTTAATACCGTTTTTAAATTGGCAAAAGCTTATTACTCTAAAAATGTAAATAAATACATCAAAAGCATCAAACTAAAGCACCCGCCAGGCACACATTTCGCCTATAAATCAATTGATACCCAAATACTAGCTTATTGCTTAGAGATTGCTTTGGGTAATATACGTATTTCAGAATACCTGCAAGAAAATTTATGGTCACCTATAGGAACAGAATATGATGCCCTAATCACTTTAGATCAAGAAAATGGAAACCCCCGAATGTATGGTGGTATTGCAGCATGCACCCGCGATTTGGCCAAATTTGGTAAACTGTTTTTGCAAGAAGGTAAATGGAATAACACACAAATAGTTCCTAACCAATGGGTTGTTGATACCAAAAAGCGCGACAATGACGGTAAATGGTGGGGCTACAACAACGGTTGGTGGATGGATGGTTTTGCCGATGGAAATTTATTTGAAAAACGCGATTTTTTTGCCGCAGGTTTTAAAGGTCAAATGGTATATGTAAACCCCGATTACAATATGATTATAGTTCGGCAAGGAAGAAACCGCGACAAAATTTTTTGGGGCTACATAATAAGTCGCTTATCAAGTGTAATAAACCGCCCAGCAAACTGCAAACCCGATCAATTATTAAGCGAAAATGTAATTGGCGAGTATTTTAATGAAGATGGTAAAAAACTAAAAATAAGCTTTAATGGTAACTTCTTTGAAACACAAGGAATTGGAGTTAGCAAGCTAACATATATTGAAGAATGCCCTCAGACATTGTTCAATGATAAATTAAGGATTCGACTATTATTCCATAAAGAAAAAGGCGAGATTGTAGGGCTTTGGGTTGATGATTTTAAAACTTTAACCCACTACACTAAAGCGGGTGGCTAATACTGCTTTACAAACATTAATCATCCATAATGGAAGAAAATGAAAAACATTTTAACAAACTACTTAGCTTAGTTAAGCTTGAGTACCAGTACGAACAACAACAATACAAACAAAAACTAAAAAAACTTAATCTGGCTGATAGAATAGCTGAAGGCATTAGTTTATACCCATTTGTTTTAACCGATAGCCAATTTGATATAAGCGGAAACTTGAGCATCATTCTTGAACCAACTAAAAAAGTTACCTTCAACAGCCAATTTAAAAATGGTAGTCCTATTGAAGTGTTTGCCGATAACAACACCATTAATGGCATAATAAAAGGCAGACCTAACAATACCCTTACAATAGTTTTAACTACTGATGTTTTACCCGACTGGCTTGATGAAGGCAAGCTTGGTATAAATATCCGACCAGATGAAAAAACTTTTGCTTGCATTAAATATGCTATGGAAAAAGGGGCTAATGCAAATAAAGATGTTAAGAGATTAGTTAATAAATTAATTGGAATTGGCGAACCCCATTTTAGGAACAATGAACATGTTTTAAGTAATAAATTAAACTCTACTCAACAAGCCGCCATAACCCAATGCTTAAATGCAGATGATATTGGTATAATACACGGGCCACCAGGAACTGGTAAAACAACAACCCTTGTAGCCTATGTTAAAGAGGAAGTAAAACGCTCAAATCGCATTTTGGCATGCGCTCCAAGTAATACCGCTGTTGATTGGCTTACAGAAAAATTAGCCGATGCTAATATTAAGGTTATTCGTATTGGAAATCCCATCCGAATTAATGAAACAATTATCCAGCATTCATTAGAATATAAATTAAATGCTCATCCTGAGGCAAAAATGCTTGATAATTGGCGCAAAGAGGCAAAAGCTACAAGAAAAAAAGCCCTTAAATACAAACGCTCGTTTGGGGCTGAAGATAGGGCTGAACGCAAAAGACTTTTAGCAGAAGCCAAAGAGTGGCAACGACAAATAAAAGAACAGCAAAAACTATTGATTAACAAACTTTTAGCAAACGCCGATGTTATTTGTGCAACACTTACAGGAAGTGATGATATAATTCTTAAAACACAAGAATTTGACCTTTGTATAATTGACGAATGTGCACAAGCAACAGAGCCTGCTTGTTGGGTACCAATTTTAAAATGTAAAAAAGTAATTTTGGCTGGCGACCCACATCAACTTCCAGCAACAGTTAAGTGTAATGAGGCCGCAAAAAAGGGGCTTAATGTTTCTTTAATGGAGCGTTTACTTAGCAAATCTTTTCTCAATATAATGCTTAGCACCCAGTACAGAATGAATAAGCAGATTATGCAATTTTCAAGCGAGCAATTTTATAACAATAAACTTAAAGCCCATAGCACAAATGCCGATAGTAAACTTGAAAATTGGCCTGCAATAAGTTTTATTGATACTGCTGGTTCAGGATTTTATGAAGATGAATTAAGTGAACATGAAAGCAAATTAAACACTAAAGAGGCTGAATTTTGTATAAAATATTTAAGTAATTATTTTACACCTAAGCATACAATTGGAATAATGGCACCTTATCGGGCACAAGTAAATTACCTTCAAAAATTACTAACAGAAAATGAAAGACTTTCACCACAAAAAAATGTTGTTATTAATACTATCGACTCCTTTCAAGGCCAGGAAAAAGAGGTGATAATTATATCATTAACACGCTCTAACGAAAAGGGAGTAATAGGTTTTTTAAAAGATTATAGGCGGATGAATGTAGCATTAACACGCGCCAAAAAAAGCCTTATTGTAATCGGCGACAGCGGTACAATTAGCAATGATAAATTTTATTCCAAGCTTTTAACATATTTCGACAAACAAGGTGCTTACCATTCCGTTTGGGAGTTTAGTTTTGCATTTGAATAATAAACGTAAAATTGGATTTTAAAGCAGGCGAAATTTTATTAGTTAATAAACCACTTGAATGGACATCATTTGATGTGGTTAAGTTTTTGAAGTTTCGTTTACAAGCAATCGAAAAAGTCAAAGTAGGTCATGCAGGAACCCTTGATCCTTTGGCAACTGGCCTACTAATAATTTGCACAGGCAAGGCTACAAAAAAAATAATCGACTTTCAATATTTGGGTAAAACATACACAGGTACAATACGTTTGGGCGCAACCACACCATGCTATGATCGCGAAATGCCCCCTAATTGCTTTTATCCAACTAAACATATTACTGAAGATGATATTAACCAAAATGCACAAAAATTAACAGGTTGGATTGATCAACAAGTACCTCTTTATTCCGCTGTTAAGCAAAATGGAAAAAAGTTGTATAAGCTTGCAAGAAAGGGTAAAGTTATTGAAACTAAAAGTAGAAAGGTTGAAGTAAAATCATTTAAAATTACAAAAGTAAAAATGCCTTATATTGATTTTGAAATTGAATGCAGTAAGGGCACATATATACGCTCATTAGCCCACGATTTAGGAAAAGCACTTAACAGCGGTGGCTTTTTATGGTCATTAAAACGTACACATATTGGTCAACATAAATTAACAGATGCTTGGGAGTTGGATGACTTAACAGAAAAAATAAGGCTTATCGCAAACACCGTTAAATTAAGTGACTAATGAAATTATTTTCAAGCATACCACTAAACTATACGTTTAATAATTCAGTAATTACTATAGGTTCGTTTGATGGTGTACATGTTGGACATCAACAATTACTTAAAAAAATAAACAGTATTGCCACAACTCAAAAGGGTGAAAGTGTTTTAATAACCTTTAATCCACACCCAAGAACTATCATACAATCAAAAAATAAAATACATTTATTACAAAGCCTTGATGAAAAAATAAAAACACTTGAACAAACTGGTTTGCAAAACCTAGTAATTGTTCCATTTACTCGCGAATTTTCACAACAAAACCCTGAAGATTATATAGTTAATTTTCTAGTTCAAAACTTTAATCCAAAAGTAATTGTTATTGGCTACAATCATCGCTTCGGAAAAAATCGAGAAGGTGATATAGCCCTACTAAATAAACTTTCAAAAAAGCATAATTATTCTGTTGAACAGATTACTAAACAACAGGTTGAAGATATTTCAGTAAGTTCAACAAAAATTCGTAATGCGCTGCAAAAGGGCGAAATTGAAACCGCTAACACTTTACTAGGGCGAGCTTATAGCATATTTGGACATGTTGTTAAAGGACGGCAATTAGGGCGCAAAATAGGTTTTCCTACAGCTAATATTATTATACAAGATGAGTATAAACTCATACCCCAAAAAGGTGTTTATGCCGTTAAAATAAACTTTAAAAATAAACTGTATAATGGCATGCTAAATATTGGTACACGCCCAACAATTGGTGGTACAAAGGAAAGCATTGAGGCAAACATTTTCGATTTCACTAAAGATATATACGGCGAAGTACTTGAAGTGCAATTCATCAAGTATATCCGCGAAGAAAGGAAGTTTAATACAATTGATGAATTAACCAAACAATTAATAAAAGACAAGGCAAGAGTGCTAAATTTTTTACTTAATTAATTTTTCGTAATCTATATTCCTTAGGGTAGTTGTTATTTAATCGCGTTCCTATTGCTTTAACAAAACCCAAGCTATGATTTTTATATTTAACTATATAATTTCCTTTTAGACTACTGATATTATTTTGCGATATTTCATTTTTCGACAAGTACGCTAAAGCCTGTTGTTTATTCACTTCAATTGTTTGAATATCGCTATTTAAAATAGGATTCTGGCTTAAAAAATGCGATGGTAAAAACTTTTCTCTAATACTACTACCAACTTTAAACAACTCAACATTTTTTATTTTTTGAATGAAATTTTCAAAATGTTTAGGCATTAAAAATAACTTATCGTTTTGCTCAAACAACTCATGGTCATCTAAAAATTTGAATGGAACATTTGCTTTGCTTTTTAAAAATGGATTGAGTTTATTTTTTCCTTTTCGCTTTTTTTTATTGCCCTCAATTGTATTACCTGTTTTTTGTACTAAGCTCATAAAAAAACCTTCACCCTGTACTCGGCTCGGTAAAGCTTGATAACCAACTCCACTACCCGATTCAATTTTTAGCACCCCCATTTCTTCTAAGTCACTAATGGCTTTGCAATTCATTCCAAACTCACTTAACAACCATTCAACATTTTTAATATTTTCAGTGGGGTTATAAGTACAAGTTGAGTAAAGTAAAAAACCACCAGGTTTTAATAGCTCAATTGCTTCAGCTAAAATGCGTTTTTGCCTTGCAGCGCAAAGTTCTACATTATCTAAACTCCAATGTTTTACAGCCTTAAAATTTTTTCTAAATAAGCCCTCTCCTGAGCATGGAGCATCAACAAATATCCAATCAAACTCATTTTTTAAATAGGTTAAATTTGATGGATCTTCATTTAGTAAGCAAACATTCGTATGTCCCCATTTCATTAAGTTTTCTTTTAAAATAGGATAACGTGATTTTATAACTTCATTGCTAACTAACAAACTGTTTTCAGGCAGGTTTGCTGCAATTAAAGTCGATTTTCCACCGGGTGCAGCACATAAATCTAATACTTTAAGCCCCTTTTGCCCATTTACATATTGTTTTAATGCCATTGCAATTAACATTGACGAAGCCTCTTGCACATAGTAGCCTCCAGCATGAAAAAAAGGGTCATGTGCAAAGTTGTTGGGACGCTCTTTTAAATAATAAGCTCCATCGCACCATTTAACTGGCTCGCCTAAATCAAAACTACAATTTGGCTTTAAAGGGTTTAACCGAATTGATGTTAAACTTTGCTTTGCCTTAATGCAATCAACTAAATCAGAAATTATATCATCCTCAAATTGAGGTCTTAGGTTTTCAATAAATGCCGAAGGTAAATTTGACATATCAAAATTTATTTTCTGGCTAGCCAAAACGCCTAACCCACCACATACCAGCTTTACCCAGCAATGATTTGGCCTTTAAATAAAGTGCCATAAAATTAAAAGGATGGCTTGCAATTGCAGCTTTATGATAATTAACTTCATTATTAACCCTACGCAGGGCATGTTTATAATAATGTTTCGGATAAGTGCGCTTAAAATCTATATCTCTATCCGTGCTTGTAAACCAATCGGGTACATTTGTACGAATATCTTGTATGTCATGATGCAATGCTGTACCAGCAATAGGATATGCAACAGTAATTGTAAAATAGGTAGGGTTTGATACTTTTAAATGATGGATAGTCGCTTCAATATCTTCTTCCGTTTCACCAGGATAACCCAACATAATAAAAGTACCTGTTTCAAGCCCTGCGCTATTTGCTCGTTGAATAATTCTTTGAACATGATTAACATCAACACGCCTATCCATGGCATCAATTATTTTTTGCGAACCACTTTCTGCACCAATCCACACTCGATAACAACCTGATTTTTTAAGAAAATCAATTACTTCATCATTCATACGATCGGCACGGCTTATACACTCATAAGGAATTATTGCCTGTTTATTATTAACAACTTCAGTAAAAGCGGCCAACCATCTATGGCTAACGGTAAAGGTATCATCAACTACCCAAACTGAGTCAGGCGCAAATGCTTGTTTAAGATACAAAAACTCATCCGCCACTTTTTCAGGCGAACGTCGCCTATAACTTTGCCCATAAACTGCTGTACTACACCACTTACAAGTATAGGGGCAACCCCGCTGCGTACTTACAGTTATTGAGCTTGAGCCATGATGCTTTTTCCATGTTGCTAAATAAGGCTGCATGTCAATTGCTTCCCTATTTGGCATCGGCAATTCATCAACTGATTTTATATGCTTTCGCTTCGTATTTTGTTCTACAGCACCCATCGCATTCATATAAGCAATACCAGGTATATGGTCAACAAAAGGATTACCCGATTCAATATTGGCAACCAATTCAAGCATACTTTCCTCACCTTCGCCAACAACGATAAAATCAGCCCCCCCTTTTAAATAATTTTCAAGATTATAAGTAACATCGGGGCCACCCAAAATAATTCGTGCCTTTTTTAACTGCGGATGATTATGGATAAAACGCATCCACTCCAACACATTTAGCTTGGTCATTAAATTAGTGTAAATCGCAATTACATCAGGTTCATAATCCGCAAGTCGTTGCTGCATTTCGGCTTTACTGCTAAAAGTGGTATCAAACACTTTGTTAGCATAACCATTTTCTTGCAAATAAGCTGATATATAGAGGATACCCAAAGGCGGGTAAGGCTTCATTATTTTGCGTTCCTTGGGGTCTTCATGCAAAAAATATCCATGTGTTAACGCTACTCTCAAGCTTGCTTTTTCAATTGTAAATCAATTAAATAATGGTCAGATAAATAAGCTGGCCAGGCATATTTCTTTAAGCGATTATCCCAACTGTTAAAACTACTTAAAGTTTTGGGTTTTTTACCAAAAAATGAGTTTAAGTACGATGGCGGAATAGCAAATCCTATTGCCTGTAGTTTTAATAAATTAAACTTAACAGCCCACTTTTTAATTTGCTTAGGAGTAAAATAATAGGTATCAACTGCCTTGCCGTTTACATTTACTGCAACCGCTTTATTTGTTGCCCTTCTAAACATTTTAGCCCAATTTAACTTCGCAAAAAAATAGAGCCATTCCCATAAACAATATTGCCCCATAATAACCAAAACCAGCCTTCCGTTAGGCTTAACAATGGTTGGTACTTCTTCAAAAAACCTTTCCATTTTCTCAACTGATAAACAATTAAGCCCTCCGAAATTAGAAAAAACTACATCAAATTTTTGTCCTTTAAATTTTTTTTGAATTTCAATAGTATTACAAACCTCAAACTTTAAATTAGGCATGTTAGCATACTTACTATTTGCTACATTAATCATTTCAGGCGAAATATCGCATGCCCTTACATTGTAACCATTTTCGGCCAAATAATTAGCATCATATCCTGTACCGCAATTTATTTCAAGAATGTTTTTTACATGTTTATTTAACCTACTATCTAAGTATTGCCATACTTGTTTACGCTGGTATTGTCCAACTAAACTATTTGTAAAATCCTCATCATATTGCTGAGCGATATGGTCAAAATCGGCAGTCAAAATATTACTTAGCTAATTTCTCCATTTTGCTTTTATGCCATTTTGAACCCAATGCAAAATAAGGTAAAGCAATTCCTTTTAGTAATGAGCCCCTATTTACAGTTGCCTTTTTATGTTGCCCTATAAAATTTTTTAGATAATCAATACCTTGCTCACGTTGAAAAACTTTGTGAACATATTTATACAATTCTCTATAAAAACTACTACCAAAAGTCCCTTGGTACATCATTTCAAAATCTTCAGAATCGTCCCAGTTAAATTTCGATTGCATTTGGCTTTTAACCATATCGTAAAACTTTGTACCCGGCAAAGGATAACTAACTGAAATACCAATTTTATCGGGCATACATCGTTTAAGCATGTCAATGGTCATTTCAATTTCCTCCCTACTTTCATCCATGTATCCAAATTGCAAAAAATAAGCAACTGTTACTCCCTTTTGCTGTAATAAGCTTGTACTCTCTTCAATTTGCTTAATACTCGTGCCTTTATCCATTAAATCAAGTATTCGCTGCGATCCACTTTCAGCACCAATCCACACTTCATCAAGCCCAGATTCTACCAAAACATCAATCGTATCTTCCTTTAAAAGCAAATCAGCCCTCGATTGTATTTTATATTGAAAATCAAGTCCTTCATTTTGTACAATTTGGTTAAACTCCTGTACCCATCCAGGCTTTAAACCAAAAATATCATCGCACATCCAAAAATAGCGGCAACCCGTGCTGTTTATTAACCACTCAATTTCATCAACAACAGCTTGCGGATTTCTTGTATTATATCTATTACCATAAATTGGTTTAGCACACCAATTACACTTAAACGGGCACCCTCTGGTAGTAGCAATATTTAAAGCCCAATTAGTATGCTTACTTAACCATAACTTTTTGTACGATTCAAAATTTATTTCTTGCCAATCAGCTTGCGGTAAACTATCCAAATTGCGTAAAACAGGGCGTTTGGGCGTTTTAATTAGTGTACTTTTTCGTTTGAAAATAAGCCCCTTAATATTGTTTAGCGTTTTATCTTCTTTCCAACTTTCAAGTACTTCAAGCATCCCCATTTCTGCCTCACCAGCAATAACGGCATCAATGCCAGTATCCAAATATTTTTCCGAATGGTCGGTAGCATCTGAACTGCTCATTAAAACCTTGCAATTGTATTTTTTTCCAAGCTCGGCTAGTTTAAAAGCCGCTTCACGCATGCGGGTTAAGCACATTTTAGTTAAATAGTTAAAACCATCTTCATAAATAACCAATACATCAGGTCTAAACGATTGTAAAAGCGGTTCAATTTCATTGGGCGATTGTGTTAAACAAGTATCCCAAAACTTGGTTTCATAGCCTTCACGTTTTAAAAGTGCACTAGCTATTAAAGTACCATATGGTGGATACGGCTCTTTAAAACGCCATTGCTTTTTATCAAGGCGGTAAAAATAGGCATTGCTTATTAGCACCTTCATACCAACAATTTAACATTATTCTGTTGTTCAAAATCAAGCAAATTAGCGGCCAAAGCCTCTTTAACCCTATCTTGATAATTTTTAGGATGATGTTTACTTACAGTTTCTGTTGATTTTAAGCCAATATCAAAATCCTTTTTAGGTAATGCCTTAAACTTTTTTTTCCAAAATTTTTTAGTTAGTTGCATTAAGTAGTTGTTTAGCCAATCGCCAAATTTATTGTTTAAACAAAACTCAAAAAATTTTTTAAACAAACCATCCTTTACATTAACAGCTTGTTTAGTTTTTATACTGTTTACTTGGTTAGGATAAAAATTAAACAACCATTTATTAGCATCATTAAATTGGCTTAAAATAGCACTATTTGTTACTGGAATTAAGGTGGCTAGTTCAGTAGCAGTAAATTGATTTTGGTCAGTTATAGCAATACTTTCTTCATCAATAAAATAGTTAAGGCAAAAAAACTTGCTTGAGTTTAACAAAACAATTTTTTTAAATAAAACCAAAAACGTTCTTGCAATCCACATGCGCTTGGCTTTAGTTACAATAAAAAAGTCAATATCGCTTTCATCATCCATATAATTTTTAGATAAAGTTCCCGATATAAAAACAGCCTGTACATACGGAAAACGTTGTATAAACCTAGCACGTAATTTCCCCTTAGGTAAAAGTTTTAAAGCCAGTTTATTACCCTTGTTTCGTCTTTCAACTAAACTTAAATCATTAGCCAAATAAAAGTAATTGTTCAGTTTATAAACTAAATTACAATTTACTAAGCTTTCAAGGCTCGTGTCAATTAAGCTTTCATCACACTTAACATTACTGTAAAGCCAAATTTCATGCGAGCTTAAAGGGTAACTAAAGATTTTGAAATAAGCCAATGCCCTAATAACAGCAGTTTCAGCTTCAGTTAGTATTTTTACCTCATTCTTTTGGGTTGATGAAATCATCTACTATTGGCACCCTTTATTAACAAACTACCAAATTACAAGTTGCATCTGCTTTTAACAAGTGGCTTACTTGTTATTTCTCCAATTATATGTCATATTATTTTTTATCAAGTAAAAAGTTTTGGGGCTGTTATTGTTTTGCTAACCTGTTTACTAAGTTTGGGCGCAAGTTTACTTCAATCAACATCCCGTTTTCAATTTAATTTATTAGATGCTGTAATAACATTGTTTGGCAGTTGGTTTTTTTTAAGCATATTTTGGGCAACCAACCAAAGCGAAGCTATTATAAATGCTTGCATAAATGGAGCAGTTGTAGTCAGTTATTTCTGTTTTCGCATAACTAATAATCAGCTTAGTCAACAAAAATTTAAACTAATTGATGCCATTTGTTGGTTAGCCCTTGCACTCGCCATTTTTTTTGTTGCCGAAGGCATTTATTGGTTAATAAAACTTGTTGTTGAAATTGGTTTCTTCACTAACTTAACCTACGGAGCCTCACTTTTACTAGTACATAAAAACACCTATTCCAACTTTTTACTTTTATTAAGCCCTTTTTTAATTTACGGTATTACAGCAAATCGCTTTAACAAGCAGGCTAAGTTAATAGCACTCATAACACTTGTATTAATAACTATAATCATTATAATATATCAATCACGCACAGCTTTAATGACCTTAACCATTTTGTACGCAATTTATTTTTGGTTTTCAGCAATGCCATTAAAACGTAAATTATTAATGGGTTTATCAGTTATACTAATTGTTATAATAGCACTTATAGTATCAAGTAAAGCTTTAGGTATAAACCTATCTACTTTTTTTGAAAAATTAAATTTAACCTCATCAACCGCCAATAGCACATTTTACGAAAGGCTAGCTTTGTGGAACCGAACAAGCGAACTAAGTTCACAAAACTTTTTGTTTGGCGTTGGTGCAGGTAATTGGATTATTATGCTACCAACCGTAGGGCTTTTTGGCATTAAAACAGTTACTGAAAACAACGTACTTCTTACACACCCCCACAACGATTTTATTTGGATATTAAGCGAACTTGGGCTTATTGGTCTAACAATATTTTTATCTCTTTTTGCAATAGCATTTCAGGCATGTAAAACCATGTTTACCAAAACTTCAAATAGGCATATTGTAACTTTAATACTTAGCTTCTCTATCTGCTATCTATTTATCTCCTGTTTTACTTCCCCACACAATTTACTATTCTTAAAACTCTTATTAATGCTGATTTTAGCCCATGTTCAACTTAACTGGCCACCACTATTTAAAACTAAACCCAAAACCTTAATCACGCTAACAATTATCTCATCTGCTATTATGTTTTTTCCATTAATTAGTAACAGTAAAGGGCATTTTAGCATGCAAAATATGCAAGCCCTAAAGCAAAAAAAAGACTGGCAAGGAATATATAATTTAATAAACGAAAATGAAAACATCTTTTTCAACACATCAAACAATGGTGTGCCAATACGTTTTTATAAAGCAAATGCAGCACAAAAAAAGGGTGAAATTTCACTTGCAATAAACCTATTAAAAAAATCACTGAAAACACACCCAAATAATCTATCAGTTTTATTAAAATTAGGAAACATACACAAAAACCAACAACTATATACGCTTGCTAAACAATATTATGAAACCGCTTTAAAAGTTAATCCCCAAAATAAATTTTTAGCCTTACAACTAAGCAATGTTTTAATAGAATTGAAAGATTATAAAAATGCAAAAAACTGGCTTCAAGGTATAAATAACACCAATAAACGAAAACAAAAACTTTTAGAAAAAATAAAAGAATTAGAAAAACCACAACACTAAAAAAAATCAATTTCGACAAATAGCTTGCAATCAAAAAGTAATTAGCTTATACTTATATAATTGGCACGCATTTTTCTATAAGCTTTCTACTTAACATCATAATGATATTGCTAATCAGCTTTTTGTATGACTAACAAAACAATAGAAGGCATAATAGCACAAGCAGGTGCATTATATATAAGCAAGCCCGAAAAAGCTGAAACTTTAGCTTTAGAAGGCTTCCAAAAATCATTACATTACAAACAACAAGCTACAAGCCGTAAAGCCATGTATATATTGTTGAAAGCATTATTTCAACAAGCAAAATACCACCAAGCACTAGCAACATTTAAACAGCATGAACCCATGTTGTTTTTGCACGACAACGATGTTGATGCCATGAAAATTTATAACCAAATGGGCAACAACGTTTACCGATTGCACGAAACCCAAATGGCTATTGATTTTTATAATAGAGCCTTAACAACAGCATATGTTTTAAACAACAATAACACAATAGCCAATTTATATAATAATCTAGGAAACAGTTATTTAATACTACCCGATTACAATAACGCTTTACGCTACTTTGAAAAAGCATACGAACTTCAAAAAAATAAAGAACTTGAAATGCTTTGCTATTTAAACATGGCGCATTTTTACAATAGCGTTGATAATGGTTTAAAGGCCAAACAATACTTAAATTATTTTGATAGTACAAAATTCAAAAGTATTGAACAACAATTACTGTTTAACATAAACAAAGCAAGGTCATTAATAAACATCGAAAATTTTGAAGCCGCCGAAGAAACACTTTACAAAGCACTTGAACCAAATGGGCATAGCAACCCATTTTGGAGCTCAAGCATGTACATGCTCTTAGCAGAAAATGCAAGTAAAAGCGATGCACAACCACAAATTGTTTTAAACCACGCAAAATACGCTACAACTGTAATTGAAATAAACCAACTAAAAGGGGGGCTGTATGAAAACGCTTTAAAGTACAAATTAAAAGCAATGAACAAGCTAAACATGCACGATAAAGTACTTGTTGAAGGAGCCGTTTACAAAGAAAAATCGTTTAATGATATAAGAAAGATAAACCGCTACGCCATTTTAAAAGAATGTTTGGTCGCCAATTTCAAAAAAGACAATCAAAAAGGAATAGTTGAAGTAAAACATTTACTCAACGATTTAAAAGAAGATGTACTACAAATAAAAGCACAAAAAAGGCAATTTGCAATTGTCGCTTAAACAACAGTTGCTTCATCGAAAATTAAGCATTACTCAAAATGCTTACCCCATCGCAAAAAACAATTGGTTATTTTTGTAACACATGTTTCGCAAAAATTAAATGCCAAACTCGCTAAGTTTACAAAATATTGCCTCTAACTTTTTTTATAGTTTCATAAACTCTATAAACGATCCCCTATTTGTAAAAAATAGGCAATACAAATATGTATTTGGCAATACAGCCTTTTGCCAGTTAATTAATGTACCACAACAAACATTAATAGGAAAAACCGACTTTGAACTTGTAGATAAAAACCTTGCCGAATTATTTAACACCCAAGATAATAGCGTATTTACAACTGGCAATGTATGCACTTATATTGAAGAATTTAAAAACGGCAACGATGGCCAAGCCATGTACTACGAAACCAAGAAAAACTTATTTGAAGATGAAAACGGCAATTCATTTATAATAGGAATTGTACGCAATGTAACCGAGTTAAAAAAATATAAGCTCGAACTTGAACACCTTGTAAATCAAAAAACCGAAGAAATTAGGTTGCAACATCAGTATATACGAAACATTATTGATTTAATACCCAATGTTATCGGCTCAAAAGATAAACAAGGGCGTTTTAAATTGGCCAACAAAGCATTAAAAGCCGTTTACAATGTCGAAAACCTTGATATTATCGGTAAAAAAGATAAAGACTTCAACCCAGATATTGAAAAAACACAACAATTTGAAAAAGAAGATGAATTAGTGTTTGAAACAGGTCAAAATCTAATGGTCGAAACCCAACATATCAATAAAACGAATGGGCAAAAGCTGTGGTATAGTACCACAAAATCTCCACTATTTGATGAAAATGGTAATGTAAAAGAACTAGTACTCGTTGCAACTGACATTACCAAACGTATGGAAGCCGAGCAAAAACTAAAACAAAAAAATGAAGAGCTTCAACAATACATAAATAGCAATTTACAACTCGAAAATTTTGCATACATTGCCTCGCACGATTTAAAAGCCCCTATACGAACCATTAGTAGTTTTGGGAAGCTTCTAAAAAAATCAGCTTACGAAAAATTAGATATTGATGAACAAGAATTTTTAGACTACATCATAAAATCATCTAAAAATTTAACCCAACTTATATCTGATTTATTAGAATTTTCAAAAGCCTCGCGCGATTCGTACAATTTTGCTGTTATTTCGCCAACAAAAATCATTTTAGATGTTTTTAAAGATTTAAGGCAATTAATTTACGAAACTGATGCACAAGTTATTCTTGGTGATATGCCCGAAGAAATTATTGCCGACCCAAGTAGATTTAAACAAATAATCCAAAACCTAATTTCAAACGGTATTAAATTTCAAAAAGCCAACTCCGAACCTATTATCAATATTACCAGTTACGAAATGGAAGATTATTGGCAATTTTTAGTAAAAGATAACGGAATTGGAATTGAACATGACCACATAAAACGTATATTTTTATTGTTTAAACGCCTACATTCAACCAACGAATATGAAGGCACAGGCTTAGGCTTATCAATTTGTAAAACCATTGCCGAACACCATAAAGGCACTATAACTGTTGAATCAATTATTAATGAAGGAAGCACATTTAGCTTTACTATTGCTAAAAACATTCAAACCACAACTAACGAAACTTAAATCTATTTTACCAACTCAATAATGCGGTTTAAATCACCCTCATCAAGATAAGGCACAACGATTTCACCACCACCACTTGCATTTATTTTAAGGGTTACTTTAGCTTCAAAAAAGTTACATAAATCTTTTTCAATTTGTTGATAGGCGAAAGCTTTTTTATCGTTTAAAGCGGCTTGCTTATTTTGCTTTTTCTTGCCTAAAGCATTTACCATTTTTTCAACCTGCCTAACACTTAGCCCATGTTCTTTTATTTGCCGATAAACCTCTAATTGCATATCAACATTGGCAACACCAAGTAAAGCGCGCGCATGCCCCATGCGCAATTTACCTGTTTTTAAACCATCTTGAACATCAGGTGGTAATTTAAGAAGGCGTAAAAAGTTTGTAATGGTTGCTCGGCTTTTACCTAATCTAACAGATAACTCCTCATGTGTTAAGCCAATATCTTCAATTAATGCTTGATAACTTATGGAAATTTCCATTGGGTTTAAGTCGCGCCTTTGGATGTTTTCAATCAAGGCGATTTCTCGCATTTCTTGATCGTTGGCTTCGCGAACATAAGCTGGTATTTCATCTAGCCCAGCTAATTGTGATGCGCGAAAACGACGCTCGCCTGAAATAATTTGGTATGCCTTGTTGTTTAATTTACGTACTGTTATTGGCTGAACAACGCCATGAATTTTAATTGAATCTGCCAACTCCTGCAAAGCCGTTTCTTCAAACTCCTTACGGGGTTGGTATGGGTTAGGCTCAATAAACTTTATCTTAATTGAAGCATTGCTAGTTGTTAAATCTTGTTGTTGTTTATCGTCGGTTTTGTTTAACTCCTCTTTATCGGCAACATTATACAATGCGCCAACCCCTAAACCTTTTAAAGATTTTCCTAATCCTACTTTTTTCTTTTGTATTTTTTTCAATGGATGGCTTTAAGCTTCAATAAAGTTATCTTGTTTTTGCAACAACTCCTGAGCAAGGTTCAAATAATTCATTGCGCCTTTGCTTTTTACATCGTGCATAATTACCGATTTACCAAAACTTGGTGCTTCGCTAATTCTTGTATTTCTATGAATAATGGTGTTGAAAACAATTTCGTTAAAGTGCTCTTTAACATCGGCTACAACGTCTTTTGATAAACGTAAACGAGAGTCGTACATAGTCATTAAAATACCTTCAATACTCAACATTTGGTTGTAACGGCTTTGCACAATACGGATTGTATTTAATAACTTACCTAAACCCTCCAAAGCAAAATATTCGCATTGTACGGGGATAATTACAGAATCGGAAGCGGTTAAAGCATTTAGGGTTATTAAGCCCAAAGATGGCGAGCAATCAATCAACACATAATCAAAAGCCTCTTTGGCTTCGTCGGCTATGCGTTTCATTATATATTCCCTTTTCGGAAAATTTACAAACTCAATTTCGGCACCCACTAAATCAATATGCGAAGCCAATACATAAACGTTCGGAGATGTTGTTTCAATTACGGCATCCTCCAACTCTACACGTTCCATTAAGCAATCGTAAACGGTGCTATCGGCATTATCAGGGTCAATACCTAAACCCGATGTTGAATTGGCCTGTGGATCTGCATCAATTAGTAAAACTGTTTTTTCGAGCACCCCCAAACTTGCCGCCAAATTTATTGCAGTAGTCGTTTTACCTACTCCTCCTTTTTGGTTGGCTATTGCTATTACTTTTCCCATCTTTATTTACAGTTCAATCGTTTCTCCAATATTAGGCAGCAATAACTTTTTTCCATCGTCGGCAAAAAGTTCAATAGCGGCTTGTTTGTTAATTTCAATATACCCAAAGGTATCATAATGCACACCAATAACGGTGTTGCAATCCACAAAATTACTGGCTAAAATGGCATCATCTGCCCCCATTGTAAAATTGTCGCCAATAGGAAAAACACAAAAATCCAAATCATATTGCATTGGAATTAATTGCATATCCATTGTTAAAGCGGTATCGCCAGCATAGTAAAAAGTTTTATCGTCGCTTTCAATAACAAAACCAGCAGGGTTCCCGCCGTAAGCACCATCGGGCATTACGCTTGAGTGCACGGCATTTACCATTTTTACCGTTCCAAAATCAAAGGCTTTTTTCCCGCCATGATTCATTGGGTAGCCTTTTTTATAATCCTGAGTTTCGGCATACCAACTAACTATTTCAAAATTACTAACAATGGTTGCCCCCGTATTTTTAGCAATTGCTAGGGCATCGGCTACATGATCAAAATGCCCGTGCGATAATAGAATATAATCCGCCTTAATACTATTTATATCAATAGATTTTGCTAAATCATTGGGCTCAATAAATGGATCGAAAAGGATATGTTTTCCATTTATTTCAACTGAAAAACAGGAATGACCGTAGTAAGTAAATTTCATAGCTTGCTTTATACAAAGGTAATTTTTTGAGGGTAGATTTGAGAAGTTGCGCTTAGACTTTCTTTCAACAAATTACTGGGTAATATCATTTAAGAACTGCTCGAGTGCATAAACATCGGTGTATAAAACCTCTCGTGCTTTACTTCCTTGGCTAGGACCAACTATGCCTGCTGCCTCTAACTGATCCATTAAACGCCCTGCCCTATTATAACCCAATTTCATTTTACGTTGTAACATTGACGTTGACCCCGATTGACTGCTAACGACCATGCGTGCCGCATCTTCAAACATTGGGTCTTTTTCCATCATTTTTAATGATAATTGACCGCCTTCGCCATCATCACTAAACTCTGGTAACTCAAATGCCGATGCGTAGCCCATTTGCTCGCCTATGCAATCGGTAATCGCTTCAACTTCTGGCGTATCAACCAAAGCGCATTGCAAACGAATGGTTTCAGCCCCCGATAACAACAACATATCACCACGACCGATTAATTGGTCGGCGCCACCCTTATCAATAATGGTTTTTGAATCTACTTTTGAAGTAACTCTAAAGGCTATACGAACAGGGAAATTTGCCTTGATTGTACCCGTAATAATGTTTACCGTTGGCCTTTGCGTTGAAATAATTAAGTGAATACCCACCGCACGCGCTAACTGCGCTAAACGGGTTAATGGCAATTCAACTTCTTTGCCGGCAGTCATAATTAAATCGGCAAATTCATCAACCACCAAAACGATGTAAGGTAAAAAGCGATGCCCTTTTTCAGGATTTAATTTGCGTTGTTTAAACTTGGCGTTATACTCTTTTATGTTTCTTACGTAAGCATTTTTTAGTAAATCATAACGGTTATCCATTTCAATACACAAAGCATTTAAGCTATGGATTGATTTTTTTGTATCTGTGATTATCGCTTCTTCCTCGCTAGGTAATTTGGCTAAAAAGTGGCGTTCAATTTTATTGTAAATTGATAGCTCTACTTTTTTGGGGTCAACCAAAACGAACTTTAACTCCGCTGGATGCTTACTATATAATAAGGAAACTAAAATAGTATTAATACCTACCGATTTACCTTGACCCGTTGCGCCCGCCATTAACAAGTGCGGCATTTTAGTTAAATCCGCCACATAATCGCCATGGCTAATGCTTGTACCTAATGCAACGGGCAGTTCCATTTTTGAATTTTGGAACTTATCAGATGCAATTAACGAGCGTAAGGAAACGATTTCCTTAGTACGGTTCGGTACCTCAATGCCAATGGTTCCTTTACCCGGAATTGGGGCAATTATACGAATACCTAAAGCGGCTAAACTCAAAGCAATATCATCTTCTAAGTTTCTAATACGAGATATACGAACACCCGCCGCAGGAACGATTTCAAAAAGCGTAATAGTAGGCCCAATTTTGGCAGTAATTTTTGTTATTTCAATACCAAAATTGCGCAATGTTTCAATAATTTGATTTTTGTTTTCGCGCAGTTCCGACTCATTATAATTCAAAGCATCATGCCCGTATTTTTCAAGCAACTCAATGCTTGGTTTTTTGTAGTTAGGCAAATCAAGCTTAGGGTCGTAAGCGCCATTAACGGCTACCAAATCAAGCTCATCTTTTACTTCAACTTCCTCTGATCGGTCAACGGTTGCCACTTCAATTTCTAAATCGCCATTACTATCGGGCTTAATTGTTTCGAGCGGAGCAACTTTAGTATCAGTGTCTAAATCAATGCCCTCTTTTTTATCACCTAAAACTTCGGTGTATTTATGAATAATATTCCCCTTAGTTTCTTCTTCATCTATAATATTAGAGTTTTCTTGTAAAACATCCGTTACCGTTTTTTTGCGAGACCCCGTGTTTTTGCGCTTGGCATTACCACCAAAAGATGGCATTTTAAATGCTGGTAAACTAAAACTTGGAAAATTGAATTTCGGTAATTTGATATTTAGTGCATCGGCAATAGGATCAAGCGTAAAATCGAAAAAGGCAATTAACAATAAAAGCACTAATAGTAAGACCAAAAATAATGTTCCAATCCAGCCGATAATGCCCATTAACCAAGTGCTAATGGTTCGTCCAAATTCACCTCCGTAAGGAAAAGTATCAGAGTAAAAGAAAAAGGCTAAAACGATGCTTGAAAAGATGCAGAACACCAAGCAAACACTTGCCCAATCGTATAACTTTAAATTGCGTTTGGGCATTAAAAAATGTAGCCCGCAAACGCCTATAAAAACAGGAATTAAAAAAGAGCCTAATCCAAAAAGACGATAAATAAAAGTATGCGACAACAACGCACCCAAAGTGCCTGCCAAATTATCGTATTGTTGTTGGTTTGAGAGGATTTCGCCTAATGCAAGCGAAGCAACATCTTGGTCGTTTTGCCAAGTATATAAATAGGAAACAAAAGAAACCAAAAGCACTATGGCAACAAAAAGCAACAAAGCACCAAAAGCTTTTTTTACTCTTTCATCAAAAGTAAAAGTTTTTTTGCGCCTGCGTGTTCGTCTTGTAGTCGTTTTTCGTTTAGCCATTTACTGAATAATGTATCTCAAAAATACTGAAATTTTAACTAATTATTGTAATAAAGTTAATTAATCAGTTGAAAAATTTAGTCTTTATCCAATGCCAAAAATAGAAGAAAAATAAGCACATTTACAAAGTACATCTTCAACAATTAACATTTTTAATAAGCAAGCTAATAATTACATTTGCATGCAACTTTTAAATACCTTTTACCATGAGAAAATTTTCTGCAGGCGTTATTACAGGCAATAAAGTACAAGAAGTATATGCCCATGCCAAAAAACATGCTTATGCTTTACCAGCGGCCAATGTTATCGGTACCAATTCGGTTAACGCATTGTTAGAGGCTTCTGCCGAAATCAACTCGCCAGTAATTCTTCAATTTTCAAATGGTGGTGCATCATTTTTTGCAGGAAAGGGTTTAAGCAATACCGACCAAAAAGCATCAATTGCCGGTGCCATTTCGGGCGCACATCATGTTAATTTACTAGCGGAGCAATATGGCGCTACCGTTATTTTACATACCGACCATTGTGCTAAAAAATTAACCCCCTGGGTTGATGGTATGTTAAGCGCAGGCGAAGAGTATTACAAAGTGCATGGACGACCTTTATATAGTAGCCACATGCTTGATTTAAGCGAAGAGCCGATTGAAGAAAATATTGAAATTTGCAAGCGTTATTTAGAGCGCATGAGCAAAATTGATATGACGCTTGAAATTGAATTGGGTATTACTGGGGGTGAAGAAGATGGTGTGGATAATAGTGATGTTGATGTTTCAAAACTATATACACAACCCGAAGAAGTGGCTTATGCTTACGAAGAATTAATGAAAGTGAGTGATAAATTTATGGTTGCTGCAGCTTTTGGAAATGTACATGGGGTTTATAAGCCTGGTAATGTTAAATTAACCCCTGTTATCCTAAAAAACTCGCAAACACACATTCAAGAAAAATTTGGAACGGGGCATAACCCTATTGATTTTGTTTTCCACGGTGGTTCGGGTTCAACACAAGCTGAAATTCGTGAAGCGATATCTTATGGTGTTATCAAAATGAATATTGATACCGATTTGCAATGGGCATTTTTATCGGGGCTTCGTGAGTATTATAAAAGCAATGAAGCTTACCTACAAACGCAAATTGGTAATCCTGAGGGGGCTGACCAACCTAACAAAAAGAAATACGACCCACGTAAATGGTTGCGCCAAAGCGAGGAATTTTTTAAAGCTCGTTTAAAACAAGCTTTTGAAGATTTGAATAATGTAAATACTTTGGCATTGGATTAGCACATTCAAAAAATTACGTCATTTCCAAGAGTACGTGCTCGTACGAGTTGAAAATCTAAAAATAGAAACTAAGTGTAAAACATAGCTTTTTTACTAAAGCTAACTCAAATATTAATCACAATAGACCTCATTTAGTTAACCTCAACTGAATAGACCTCTTAACTTTTGGCTCTTCGTTGTAACGGGACACGTAGTCTGACAAAGAACAAGAAATAGAAAGAATACGCAACCTGAGTTCGATTTAAGATTTATTCTCAAGTAGTTGAAAGTCAGTTATTTAAAACTGTTAAGAACATAGATATTTGTCAATTAAAATTGAATTTGGAAATGTCCCCCATTTTGTGGGGGAAGATTTTGCGGAAACGGAAAATCTGGCTGGCCCCGCATTCGGGGGGTGATTCTGAACAACTTTATACAAATTGCAAAGTATCGCTTCTATAACTGAACATTTTAATCGAACTCAGGTTATTTCAAAGCCAAAGGCAATAAAAAATAGCTGTTTAACTTTACACTATGAAACCCTATTTGTTACTAACTAGCCTACTAATCATCATCTTACAAGCATGCCAAGCCCCACCATTACCCATGCAAAACATTAAGGGTAAAACAATGGGTACTACCTACTCCATTAACTATTACGATAGTTTGCAGCGCGATGTTAAACCTCAAATTGATTCGCTTTTAGTAGCTTTTAATCAATCCGTTTCAACTTATATTCCAACATCAACCATTTCAAAATTTAATCAGGCGGATAGCTTAATAACTGGTGATAGGCATTTAATGGATGTGTGGTTTATTGCGCAAACTGTAGCCGATGCAACGGGTGGTGCTTTTGACCCTACAATTATGCCTTTGGTTAATTTTTATGGTTTTGGCTACAAAAAGCGGAATGAAATAGATACCACAAAACTGGACTCAATTCGCCAATATATTGGATACCGAAAAGTTAATGCCGTTGAAAACTACCTAATAAAAGCACACCCTAAAACGGAACTGGATTTAAGTGCTGTTGCTAAAGGCTATGGTGTTGATTTAGTAGCTGGTTATTTAAGTCAACAAGGGATAAAAAGCTATTTTGTAGAAATTGGCGGTGAGATTAGAACAAAAGGCAAAAAAGCAAATGATTCAAGTTGGGTGGTTGGCGTTGAAAAGCCAAATGAAGATGCTAGTAACCGCTCACTGCAAACACGAATACCTTTAAATAATATGAGCATGGCAACTAGTGGTAATTATCGTAACTTTTATGAAGTTGATGGTAAAAAAATGGTACATACCATTAATCCCAAAACTGCCAAACCTGAACAAAACAACTTATTAAGTGCTACGGTTTTACACCAATCTTGCGCAATGGCTGATGCCTATGCTACTGCCTTTATGGTAATGGGTTTTGAAAAATCAAAGTATTTTCTTGAGCAAAACCCAGCGCAAAAATTACAAGCTTATTTTATTTATTTGGATGAAAACAACCAAACCCAAGTTTGGGATGGCTTGATAAAACAATAACGTGTTACTCAAACTCTTCCCTTGTATATTTAAATACGGTACGAAAAGTTCCATCTTCAATTACAATATTTTTATCACCATACGCATCAAGGGTTGTACACTACCTTCTATTTTGTAAAAGTCTTCATACTTTTTAAAGCCAACACTTTTGGTTTCAACTAATTCTGCTTGTACTATTGATAAAAAATCTTCTTCATTAGCATTTAAACTTGCATTAGTTTTATATCTTGAATGCCCTGAAATTCTAATTTCAAGTTCGGCCAACCAATCTTCTTTAGTTGATTTTTTGCATGAATCGGTAAACCTAATTTTTTTTCCAACAAGGCCTTTTATGTCATCTTCACTTATTCCATTGTCTTTCTTATACAGATTTACATAGAATTTCACACCCACATCCTTACTTTCAGGTTTTAATATCGATCTTATCTTAGCGCATTCATTTTCCTTGTCTGATGACCAAGCTGAAATTTCTAAGTCATCCGCAAAAACTTCTTCTCCATCAATAACTATTGAAAAAAATGTATTATTCGTAATTGAAAAACATTTACTATATAATAGCATTGAAAGCACTATAACAAAAAGTAAATAAAACACATTTTTCATCGCTAATTTTTTGCCTCAGCTAACCCAAAAGTAACCTAACAAAGTGTAAAAAATAAAGTAACCCTATTGTATTAACTAATTATAGTAATATGCCTAACCATCGCTATTTTGTAAGTACTGCCCACAAAAAAGCCATTAAACTCAATAAGTTATATTGATGAAAGGTCCTAAACTTTTATCATTTCTGGTCTTTAATAAAATCATAAAAGCCCATTATACTTATTAATGATTGTCGCTCTTCAAATGTTATGTGTTGATCTTTAACATATTGCGACCCATGAAATCTGATTTTAGGATTTTGGCTATTAGCTATATCTTTTATCATTGCTAAAGTTTCATCACTTATAGATTCATCGCACCATTCCCAAATCTTGCCATCTCCATTATCCCTTTTAATTTCGCCTGAAGGGGTATATGTATAAGTTTGTGTATCCGTTTTAATCGTATATTTTTCAATAAAAAGCCAGTCTTCTGCTACATATTGAATTCTTAATCTATACCACTGGTCGCCATTATCTCTTCTTCCTATGTAAAGATGAAAGCTATTTACATTGTTATAGCTAGTAGTGTTATTATCATAAATCCAATTTAACCCCTCCATATCATCGTACTTAACACGTACGCTCTCATACCTCAATCTGCTTTCACGTTCTTCAGGTGTTTCATTAGCCAACATTTCATTCATTTCTTGGGTCGCTTTATCAATTGTGCCCCATCTTGAAAGAAGGAAAAAGCCTCCCCAAGCTATTACAGCCGAAACAATTTTTCCAGCCATTGAAATTTCTTCGGAATCAAAGAAAAACACCCCAATTCCAAATATCAATACAACTGATAAAAAATACCAACTTTTTACAATCCATCTAAGTACTTTACCCTCTTCTCTGTATTTAGGAGTAGTCATAATCTAAAGTTAAATTTATAGTTTAAAAATCCACCGCTAATATATAACTCAATTATCAAATTACAAAAAAAAAGATACTACTAAACCCTTTCATAACAAATCCAGTAAAGCAATTATACACTTTTGTACACAAATTCATTCTACTACAAAAACCACAAACAGTATCTTTACGCATTCACCCCAAACCATTTTTTAAATGCCTGTTTTTTCGCACTTACATTGCCACACTCAATATTCTTTACTTGATGGAGCAGCATCAATAAAAGATATGGTTAAAAAAGCGGCGGCTGATAATATGCCCGCTGTTGCGTTAACCGATCACGGCAATATGTTTGGCGTTTTCGATTTTGTAAACACCTGCAATAAACAAGGCGTTAAACCTATAGTTGGTTGCGAGTTTTATGTTGTGGAAGATCGCTTTGAAAAAACCTTTACTAAAAGTAAAAGAGATAAACGTTACCACCAACTCATGTTTGCAAAAGACCAAGAAGGTTATAAAAACTTATCAAAGCTTTGTAGCCTTGGCTACATTGAGGGGCTTTACAGCAAATATCCCCGTATTGACCTTGATTTAATCAAGCAATATAAAGATGGTTTAATTGCTACAACTTGTTGCATTGGTGCACAAGTACCGCAGGCTATTTTGTGGAAGGGTGAAGAAGAAGCCGAGAAAATTTTTAAGCAATGGTTGGATATTTTTGGCGATGATTATTTTATTGAATTGCAACGCCATGGATTAAAAGACATTGACGGTACAGGCATTTCGCAGGAAGATATAAATCAAATACTATTAAAGTGGAGTAAAAAGTATGGCGTATCTGCCATTGCAACAAATGATAGTCATTACATTGAAGAAGAAGATTGGTATCCGCATGATATTTTACTTTGTGTAAATACGGGCGAAAAACAAAGTACCCCAAAAGGGCATGGAAAGGGCTTACGTTTTGGTTTTCCAAATGAGCAGTTTTATTTTAAAACGCAAGCCGAAATGAATCAGCTTTTTGCTGACGTGCCTTTTGCAATTGATAACACCAATTTGCTAATTGATAAAATTACCCCCCCACAATTAAAGCGCGATATACTTTTACCTAATTACGCTTTACCTCAAGGCTTTTTAACACAAGATGATTACCTTAGACACCTGACCTATGAAGGCGCAAAAAAACGTTACGGTGAGTTAACCAGCGAAATAACCGAGCGTTTAGATTTAGAGCTGAACATTATTAAAGAGATGGGCTTTCCTGGCTACTTTTTAATCGTTCAAGATTTTACGACTACTGCAAGGCAAATGAATGTTTCTGTTGGGCCAGGTCGTGGTTCGGCGGCAGGCTCGGCGGTTGCCTATGCTGTGGGTATTACCAATATCGACCCCATAAAATACAAGCTACTTTTTGAGCGTTTCTTAAACCCTGAAAGGGTAACCATGCCCGATATTGATATTGATTTTGATGATGAAGGGCGGCAAAAAATTATTGATTATGTAGTTGAAAAATATGGCGAAAATCAGGTAGCACAAATTATTACTTATGGTACAATGGCAGCCAAATCATCTATTAGAGATGTGGGACGAGTGTTGGATTTACCTTTACCTGAGGTAGATAAGATTGCCAAAATGGTGCCTAATGTATCTTTAAATGATGCTTTGAATGCTGACTTTAAAAGCATAAAAGATAAAATTAACTCAGAGGAAAAAGCCAAGCTTGAAGAGTTACGAAAACTGGCTAGTGGAAGTGATTTAACCGCCCGAACTTTAAAAAGCGCTGTGCGTTTAGAAGGCTCGGTGCGAAATACGGGTGTGCATGCTTGCGGTATTATTATTACCCCCGATGATATTAGAGAATATATTCCTGTTTGCACCTCAAAAGATTCTGATTTATGGTTAACGCAGTTTGACAATAAACTGGTTGAAGATGCTGGACTTTTAAAAATGGACTTTTTGGGCTTAAAAACCCTTACCATTATTAAAGATGCCGTTAAAAACATTAAATACCGACATAATATCGACATCATCCCTGATGAAATTCCACTGGATGATGCTAAAGCTTTTGAGCTTTTTCAAAAGGGAGATACCATTGGCATTTTCCAGTTTGAAAGCCCCGGAATGCAAAAGCATTTAAAGGATTTAAAGCCAACCAATATTGAGGATATTATCGCAATGAATGCGTTATATCGCCCTGGTCCAATGGCTTATATTCCCTCTTTTATTGCTCGTAAACAAGGGCGTGAAAAAATTGAATATCCGCATGATTTACTAAAGGGGATTTTGGAGGATACCTACGGTATTATGGTGTATCAGGAGCAAATTATGCAAACGGCTCAAATTATTGGTGGTTTTACGCTTGGCGGTGCAGATATTTTGCGTCGTGCGATGGGTAAAAAGAAGATGTCAATAATGGCTGAGCAAAAAATTAAGTTTACAGAAGGTGCAGCCAACTTACACAACATTGATGCAAAAAAAGCTAACGATATTTTTGATACCATGGCGGAGTTTGCCAAATACGGTTTCAACCGTTCGCACTCGGCGGCTTACTCGCTTTTAGCCTATCAAACGGCTTACTTAAAAATCCACTACCCTGCTGAGTTTATGGCATCGGTGCTTACGCATAATATGAACGATATTAGTAAGCTCAACTTCTTTTTAAATGAATGTAACCGCATGGGTATTAAAACCCTTGTGCCCGATATTAATGAAAGTTTTGTAAAATTTACGGTAAATCAAAAAGGAGAAATTCGTTTTGGTATGGCAGCCGTTAAAGGCGTTGGTCGAGCAGCCGTTAAAGACATGATTGCGGAAAGACAGGAAGCTGGCAATTTTTCAAGCATATTTGATTTAACCAAGCGAATGAATTTGCAAAGCCTTAATCGCCGAAGCCTTGAAAATTTATGTAAGGCAGGAGCTTTTGACAGCTTTGGCAAAAACCGTTCGCAGTATATGGATGCCGATTCCCGAGACGGATATACAGGAATTGAAAAAGCCCTAAAATACGGTAAATCTGTACAAGCGCAAGAGGCGAGTAACCAAGCCAGCCTTTTTGGTGGTACGGCAGATGCCGCCGATGTTTTAGAGCCTAGCTTACCCGAAAAAGAAGAATGGGGCTTAATCGACAAACTCAATAAAGAGCGTGAAGTTGCGGGCATTTTCCTTTCAAGCCATCCTTTAGATGATTTTGCTTTAGAAATTGATTGTTTTTGTAACGCCAATTTGGTAAGCATGCAAGGCAGTAAAGGGCGCGAAGTAAGGGTTGCTGCAATTGTACAAAGTGTAAATCATCGTATTAGTAAAAACGGAAAGCCTTTCGGTAGTTTTCAATTAGAAGATAAACACGGAAGCACTGTTTTAACACTTTTTGGAGAAGATTATGCCAAGCACAAACACATGTTTGAGCCCAATTATCTATTATTTATTAAGGGGCGTTACCAAGCCCGTTGGGGACGAGAGGATGATTATGAATTGAAAGTAACTGATGTTAGGCTTTTACATAGTATTAAAGAGATAGCACGAAAAGTTAACTTAAAAATTGACATACACGAACTTACTGATAAACTAAACCAACAGATAAAGGAAAACATTGTTAGCCATCCTGGTAAAATGGGCATTAATATACACCTGTTTGATGGTCGTCAGCAGGTAAAACTATATTCAGGAAAATATACAGTTGATGCTCAAAATGGATTTATAGAGCAAATGCAAAAACTGCCGCAGGTTAAGTTAAGTTTGGAGGCGTAAATGGTACGAAAAATGCATACTTTTTTAGGCTAACTTAGTATTATGAACGAGAACCACATTAGCAAAGTAAAAATTGGCAATTTTAAATCAATTATTGATTTGGAGTTTGATTGCAAGCGGCTTAACCTATTTATTGGTAAACCCAATGTAGGTAAAAGCAATATATTGGAAGCGATGGGAGTTCATAGTTTCTTTTCGACAGGTAATCGAACAAATAGTTTTGTAGAAATTGTTAACGTAAAAAACAAAAAACTAATAAAGCATAAGTTTGAAAGTACAGATAAAAAGACATTTTCAAATTTACATTTAAATTCAAAAGAACAAATTTATAACTGTGAAATAAATACTTCAGAAAAGGACAATAAAGTTAAACTATTACTTTCCTCAACTGAAAATTTCAGGCGGGGAAATAGTCAATTCAAAGGAAAAAGATTTCTAAGAGATATAATTTTCTATGGATTAAATGAAGGAGGGGAATTAACATCATTTGAGTCTATAAAAACATATAAACTCCTTTTCTATAAGTTTAAAAAAGATCTTGACTTAAACTCAACGCCTTTTCTAATCGATTCCAATTTAAGGATTCCTTTTGGTGAAAACTTGCCTTGGGTAATTAATAATTACCAAGCTATTTATCACAAACTAGGTAGTATATTAGAAGAATATGGTTTTTATATGGTTATCGATGATGAAAGCGATCAATTTGAAATTCAGCGTAAGGTAGGCAATCGTATTTATAAAATACCCTATCATCTATTAGCCGATACCTTACGACGTTATATATTTCATTATGCGGCTATTGAAAGTAACGAAAACGCTACTTTGTTATTTGAAGAACCCGAAGCGCATTGCTATATCGAATATGTTAAAATGCTGGCTTGGGATATGATAAAGGCGGAAAGTAACCAATTTTTTGTTACTACCCACAGCCCTACGGTTATCAGCACCATTGTTGAAAATATGGATGTTGACGATTATACCATTAATATTGTTTATTACGAAGATTACCAAACAAAAATCCACCAGTTAACCAAAGCCGAAATCCAAGATTCGATTGATTACAACTACGATTTATTGTTGAATTTGGATGACTTTATAAAGGAAAAAGTCAATGCCTAAGCCTCAAATCATTGTAACATTTGTTGAGGGATTAATGGACAAACTTTTATATACAGAGCTTGGTTTTCCGAAAGTTATAGTGAAGGATAATAAAGGCCAAGTTTTTAATAAGATTGAAAAAATCCCTAACGCTTCAAAAGGCATTGCTATTGTTGATAATGATTTTGCAAGCCGACAGCCTAAAAGACTAGAAAATTATATCGAGGTATTACCTGCTAAACATGGCATCCGCTTTTTCAAACATAAAGAAAAAGTAATTTGGTGTATTATTATTGTACCCGATATTGAAAACTGGATATTTAACCAACTACCACAAAAAGACATAAAAGCTGATACTAAGCTAAAGTATAAAACAGCCAAGGAATTGAAAGGCGATTCTAAAAATGTTAATGTTAAGAATAACCGTAATGTAAATTACCTTATTGAAAAACTTATAACATCAAACTGCAAGGGTATTATTCAGTTGAAAGAACATTTGGAAGAAATAAAGACCGCTTAGAAAGTTAAAATTATCCCCCGCCTTCTACCAAACTATCCAATAAATACCCCATACTACTGAAAGCACGCCTAAAAAGGCTTCAAAAGGAATTAGTTTTTTAGCAAAACTTTCTAAATCATCGCCAATTTTAGGAATTTGAGGTAGCAAAGCAGCTAACAATACAAGCCCATCCATAATACCCAATAAAGGACCAACTAAACCCTTTAATTGTAAAAGATTATGTACACCAAACATTAATACGGCAACGCCAATAACTACTTGAAAGCCTGCCAATGTTTTAGAAATATTAGCTAAAGCATCTCCAATTGCTGGTAAAGTTTTAAGCGAAGCAACACCTAAAATTAATCCCGCTAAAATCAACATTATATTTAACCACATAACTATTTAACTAATTTGTAGTTAAAATAATTCATTTTTGGTAAGCCACCAATGATGCACTTATAGTAACCTCAATTTCTTCGGCAATATTGTAAAATACAATTTTCGGAATTTGGATTTTATGATCCACCAATTTTACGATAAACTTACTATCAATACTCACATCTTCTCCTTGTACTGTAATGGTTGCAGGTATGCGCATTTCCTTTTCAACGCCATGAATGCTAAGTGTTCCAACCGCTTCTAAAGCATACACACCATCATCGGTCATACTAAAATCGCCTTCAATTTTGCCCTTAAAAGTTCCATTAGGGTATTTATCGCTTTCCATATAATTTTCATTAAAATGGTCGCGCATCAAACTCTTGTCAAACACAAACGATTTTATCGGAACCCGAAAACTAAACTCTCCCGTTTCGCTATCCACAACCGCCTTTGTATCGGCATTAGTCGCTTCAATATTTTCCATTGGTGCTTCCGAAAAAAAGCGAACATTCGACTCTTTAATAACATACTTACTTTGCGCTATTAAGCCCGTTGAAAATAAAAGCAAAGCCAGTAACAATATGTGGTTTTTCATAACTAACTATTTAGCAATTTTGATAATGATATTGCCAATGGGTTTAAATGCCAAATTCATATAAACGTTAATGAGGTTTCATTTGTTTTTTGTTTAACGTAAACTGGCGCGTAATGTTAAAGCCAAAACGTATTTCCCCTTTAAGCCATTTATCAGCCGTTTCGGTTATATATGCCCTTTCAAACATACCTTGCGAGTTTGAAAAATGAAACTGGAAAACATGCCCACCCGTTTCAATATCTAAACCAATACCTGCCGAGTTAACAAACCTTGCATCGCTTGATGCTTCATCTCCTCCATAGTCAATCATACGTGGCACATATTCGCCAGTAATGGCTAAACGCTTGGTTAATTTCAACCTACCAGCCACACCAACTGCAAAAATGGTATTGCTTTCGGTGGTAAAGCGCACCTGGTTTCTATGCACCACCGTTGGCGAAAGCTGCAAGCTTAACCAATCCGTTATTTTACTGCCAATAATTAACTGATTGGTATAAGTAAATCGCCTCCCTGGTTCACCTGCAAAAAGCCCATCACTTTGGTCACGGCTGGCATTAACTGCAATCGACCCATAGTATAAAATGCTCAATGGCATTTTTCTTTTACCAGTACTTTGCCTTAAAATGCTGGCTTTGGTATAAAAATCATAAACGGGTTGCCCGCCATTTTGCGACCGACCAAAACCAACAGTTACCCAATCGTTTATACCATAATCAAATGAAAAACGTATATCTGCATCATCCAAACCGAATAAATCAAACACATGGTTTTTAACGTGGTTAAAGCGGTGCGAAATACGAAACTCCATTGTGCCGCCCGCCACTTTTTCTAAGCTTTGTAAATTTATTACTCGTATTGATTTAAAAGCATAGCGAACATACTCCACTTTTTGTTCCTCTTCGCTGCTATCCATATCATCCAGCAAAGCATCCAAATCATCTTGTGCAAAAAGGGAAAAAGACAGTAGAAAAACAAATAGCGTAAAATTTATGCGCATAATCACTTTTTAATTTTTTAAAAGATTTTAGTTGTCGTTTTTCCCACGTAAAATCCAGCATTCCAGTTGCTGAATTGTATTGGCATCAACAACACCTGGGTTGCCTAATGGCATTTGTGTAAATTGCTCATCGCCACTAACCGAACCTAAAACACGTTCCGCTTCAGCCGAAAAAGCAGGATAACCTTCAAGCACAATACTGTTACCAGCATAAGGTGCTGCTGCTGTGCTATGGCAATTATAACAACCATAATTTGTTAGTGCGGGTACAATATCGTTAGCAAAACTAACCGTTGGTTGTAATGAGTCGCATAAGGCCAAAGCATCATCAATAGCCATTGGCGGATCCATCTCGGCTTCTTTTAAACAAGCGTTAAACAACAATAAAGCCGCAAAAAGAAGTATTGTATAATTGAAATTCCTCATCTTCAACATTAATTGGTTGCCAATTTAACGAATGATTTTGAACATTTAGTTAACTGCCAAAAGTTATTTTTTTAACAAATTGTAGCTTTTGCAATCATACGACAGCAATTTAACCTCCGTTTTATACCCCAAATAATTTTACTATGGTAGCAATTAAAATACCCAAGTAATTGCCTATGGCATAGCCCATTATACCAATGCTAATACCCGTAAAAACCATGTCGGGGCGTTTGATGGCGGTAGCTACTTGCCCAATAAATGCTGGACCAAAAACCATAGCTGTCGAGCTAATTACTGAAACCGTGGCATTAATTTTAAATAGATAACACAGCAGATAAAAAATAAACAAGTTTAACAAAAACAGAAAGCCGTTAAATAAAAATACCGTTATAGAAGCATTAGCTAATTCAGTAAAGTCAGCCATCAATCCTGCTGCTACTGAAAATACTAACAATAAATAATCGCCCATAGGATAACTAAAAGGCAAATTTCTAATGCTTGCTTTAAATGAAGCTACTATACTTAATGAAGTTAAAAACAGGATTATCCAAACCAATCTCATTTGCCCAAACAGCAACCAAACAGACAACAATGAGACAGCAACGATAATTATTGCAACAGCTAATGACTTTAAAATTGATTGAAAAGAAAAAGCAACTTCTGGCTTTTTTAATTCCCCTTTTGTGTCAACATTAAACTCATCATTCGGTAAAAATACAGCAAGTACTTTTAAGCTTACTGAGGTTAAAAAAACAAGGTATAAAAAACTGAAAACCAAGTCAGTAACATTCAACAATACAAACAATTGCTTTGGTGCATTTAATGCCGTATTAATACTAGCCATATTAGGTGTTCCGCCCGTGTAAACCCCAGCTAACATAGCGGCACTTTCGGCTTTTAAGGGTAAATCAACAAACAACCAAGCACTAACTAACGAGCTTATAAATATGGCTATTAATGCAATTCCAAATGCCATTAAACTTTGGCCTGCCGTTTTTAGCCAGGCCTTAATATTAGTTGTAACAAGTAATAAGGGTAATGCTAATAAAATGGTGATCTGCGTTACATTGTCATTAACCGCATCATTAATTGGGATGAATAGCAAATTGCCTAAAAGCATACCTATGGCGTAGCACCATATAATCGGGCTAATTAACTTTGTTGCGCCTGAGCTCTCCCCTATTTTAATTATCAAATAAGGAAGAATAAAAACTATTGCGAGTTGTATGCCAGCAGTTACGGTCATATTTGTGGCAGCAACCTATTCATAAATTCAATTAAAATAGCATCGCGTGTTTTAGGCGGTAAACTATTTAAAAGGGCGTTTACATCGCTTAAATCGTCGGGTAGCTCGCCATCGCCAGCACCAATCATTTTTTCCATTTGATTAAACATACTGGTTGAAAAGTTACGAGCCATAAACTTTGTAATTGGGTTGTTTAACAAGCGCGACGGGCTTTTACCTCGTACATCTTCAATCGCATTTTTCAAGTCTGTTACAAAATCGTTTATATGGTGTGCATTATTTTGATTGATGGATAGATGGATATTTTCTGGCGATGGGTCGTTTTTAAACTGTGCTTGCACAAACCAACCTCTTTTTTTAAGGGCCTCTGTTAAGTTAAACACATTAATTTCCTTTGAAACGCTGGTAAAAGCAACCATATTCATACTGGGCGTTCCTAAAACCTTTAATTCACCAAGGCTATTTAATTGATTAACAAATGATTGTGTAGCCTCTTGCATACTTTTAACCATTTTTTCATAACCTGCGAAGCCAAAATGCTGCATGGCCGCCCAACAAGCCGCCAGTGAGCCGCCTGATTTAGAGGACATCACCGTTGGATTTACTATTGAATAGCCCGTCCAGCTTGAGTTGCTAAAAATTTGATATTTCCGCATTTCGGCATCTTTAAATAAAATAGCAGATGCCCCTTTTGCCGCAAAGCCATACTTGTGAAAATCCATAGAAATGGAAGTAACCCCATCAACCGAAAAATCAAATTGTGGGATACTATAGCTCATGCGACGAGCAAAAGGCAGGTACATACCTCCAACGCAAGCATCTACATGAAAAAGTAAATTTTTAGAACGGGCAACAACGGCAATTGCCTCAATGGGGTCAATAACACCATGCGCATACGATGGTGCCGATGCTACAAATAAAATCGTGTTTTTATCAATCGCTTTTTCATAATCAACCGCCTTAGCAGTAAAGCGTTCGGCATCAACACCGATAACTTTTGGCTCAATACCCATATAATGACAAGCTTTGTGAAAAGCGGCATGCGCCGTTATTGGTAAAACTATATTTGGTTTTTTAACCCCTTTTTTACCAAGGGCAAAATTTCTTGCAGCTTTCAAAGCACAAAAAATACTTTCCGTTCCGCCGAAAGTAAAAGTACCTACCGCACCTTTTGGTGCATTCATTAAACTAAGGGCGGTTGTTATAATATCGCTTTCCAACTTACCGAGGCTTGGAAAAGAAGTAGGATCTAAAGCATTTTCGGTTAAAAACTCGCTGTAAGCTTCCTTTATTAAATCGTAGGTTTCAGTTGGAGGCACATAGGTTAAAGCAAAGGCCCTGCCGCTATTGTAAGGAATATCCTTTGCCTTTAAAGCTTTTAATTGCTGTTTTATTGCCTGTGCCGATTGCTGATTCTCCAATAAATTCATCCTTAAAAATTTTGCACAATTTAATGGCTTTACCCCACTTTAATTTTGAGTAATGATAAGTAGTTGATTTAGCTGAATTTGATTATGTATGAAACGATTTAAAGGTGCGCAAACGATAAGCTTTTAAACGAAATTTAAAGTTGAGCTAGACAAAAAAAGTTTGATACCTTTTAGCGTGTTAGGGCTGTATTTAAAAATTTGCCTGAATTGTAACCTTTGCATTACTGTTAAATGGTTTTATAAACAGTAACTTGTTTTTATAATAAATGCCACCTTTAATTGTGCCATAAAACCTTAGGCGTGTATTTTAAAATTGCCTTTACATTTTTTTACTGATTCTTAATGTTTTACATTTTTTTTTGAGTTGCAGCCTTTAGCTGTGCAACCAAACCTTGGGCGTTTTACATTTATTAGGATTAAGTTGTTGGTTTTCAGTTAAATTTGGTAAAGTGACCTTCACTTATTGGCTTATTTGCACAAAAAAGGGCTTTAGGGCTAAATTGCATTTTTGATGTAAATTGTAGATTAATATGGGGTAAATATTTTTTGTTAAATTAGAGAAATTGCGGCAAGCAAATGAAACAGATAGTTTACATATTGACCATAGTATTAGGTGATAAAACTAAATTAAAAGAAGATTGGATTTACCGATTATGCAGAATAAGAGTTTGAAAAAGAAATACTAATTAGACATGAATATCAATAAATAAAATGCCTATTACATAACAATACATAAAATGTTTATTTTTAGTAAAAGCAAGATAAGTCAACATAATAAAACTGTTCTCAAACTTTAATCGTATAAATTAAAAACCACTAGATATGCAGCAGTCAATGGAAGATTTGATTGAGGAAAATAAAAGGCTTGAAGAGGAACTTCAAAAAACAAAAAAAAGTTTTAAGGAGTTAAACTTGATATTTAATACCATTTTAGAAAGCACTTTGGCGGGTTACTGGGATTGGCACATAGAAGAGAATTATAATTTTATGAGCCATAATTATAAAAAAATGCTTGGCTACGCTCCTGATGAAGTTCCTAACGATCCTAATTGGTGGGCGGATAATACTCATCCGGATGATGTGAAAAAATTCATGGGTTCGTTTGAAGAACATGTAAAAAACAAAGGAGTAAACCCAATTACACAAGAACTTCGTTTTTACCATAAAAATGGTAATGTTGTATGGGTGTATTGTAGAAGCAAGGTAGTAGAATGGGATACTAATGGGCAACCTTTAAGAATGATTGGTTGCCATATTGATATTACTGAGTTAAAAAAAGTAACCATTACACTAAATGAAAAAAATAAAGATTTAGAACACTTTGCCTATATTGCCTCTCACGATTTGAATGAGCCTTTACGTACGATGGATAGTTTTATAGAAATAATTAGGAATGAATATCACGACAATAAAGATGAAAACCTAAGTACTTATTTTAATTTCATTCATGATGCACAAATAAGAATGCGTAAAATGATTGATGCTTTATTATCGTATTCGAGATTGGGAAAAAATAAAGCTTTCAAACAAACCGATTTGAAAATATTAGTAGATGAAATTGAAAAAGATTTAAATTACCTTTTTAAGAAAAAAAATGTTAAGCTAAAAAGGACAAATCTACCTAGTGTTAATTGTTTAGCTATTGAAATAAAACAAGTGTTTCAAAACTTAATTATAAATGGCATTAAATTTCAAAAACCTAATGTTACACCAGATATTGAAATCAGTTGCCAGGAAAGGCAAACGCATTGGCAATTTTGCGTATCTGATAATGGAATTGGAATAAGCAAAGACAAACAAGAGGCGGTTTTTCAAATATTTACTAAACTACATAGAGCAACAGAATTTGAAGGCCATGGAATTGGTTTAGCTTTTTGCAAAAAAATAGTTGAATCGCACAAAGGGAATATATGGATTGAATCGACCCCGAATGTAGGGAGCCAATTTTACTTCACCATATCAAAAGAGCTTTGAAAGGTTTCAAGTTAAACGAAACACCTCTATTGTAAGGTATATCCTTGCCCTTAAAGCATTTAATTAGCGATACTTGTTTGAGTTAACTTCAAAAGCCAGTTAGTGTAATATCTAGTATCTCAGTTTAAAGTCCTTCCAATTTTGTGTGCTACACTTACAAAACCATCGATACGCCAAACTGCCCTAAAGAGGAGGGGTAAAAGACACATAGATTCAGTTTAATGCCTGTTGGTCGGGCGACCAACAGGGGGAGTGATAATATTGTAAGTAATTTATTTTTAAGCTGATACTAGATTAGATAAAAAAACGGGGTATCTACCTATTGCAGATACCCCGTTTAATAATATAAACTGATATTACTTTAAACCACCTCGAAGGTTATTTTTAGGTTTACTCTGTATTCAGCAACCTTGCCATTTTTAACCGTTACACTTTGCGATTGAACAAATGCCGAACGTACATTTTTTACTGATTTAGCCGTGCGTTTAACGCCTATTGCTGTTGCATCTTCCCAGCTTTTTTTACTGCTACTTAATACTTCAATTACTTTTAAAACTGCCATAACTTTTTATTGTTTGCTATTATGATTAACTATTGCACCAAAAGTAACTAAATTTTATTGCCAACAATGGCAATTAGCCTAAAAACATCCTAACCATTTTCTCTTTTAAATTGGTAAATGGTGCATAACGCACTGGCACATCAATTAAAGTAGGCGTTTTAATAATTGATTGATTATGGCTAAAAGTATCAAATCCATATTTACCATGATAACTGCCTTGCCCGCTAGTACCTACCCCACCAAAAGGTAAATCGGGGTTGCCTAAGTGCATCAAGCAATCGTTAACACAGCCACCACCAAATGCCACTTGGCTCATCACTTTTTCTTCAACCGAACTTTTATTGGTAAACAAGTATAAGGCTAAAGGGTGGCTATTTTGGCGAATAATATCAATTACTTCATCCAAGTTTTCATAAGTTAGTATTGGTAAAATAGGACCAAAAATTTCTTCTTTCATCACCTTATCTTCCATATGCACATTGTCAAGTAATGTAGGAGCAATAAATTTATCGGTCTTATCATTTTCGCCACCATATAAAATATTTCCTTCGGCCAAAAACTCAGTTAAAGCATCAAAGCGGCGTTCATTAATAATGCGTCCATAATCAGCACTTTGGTGCGGATTTTCACCAAATGCAGCAACAATATGCTTTTTTAAACCATCAACCAATTGCTGCTTTTTACTGTTATGTACTAACACATAATCAGGAGCCACACAAGTTTGCCCTGCATTGGTAAACTTACCCCAAACAATACGTTTGGCTGCTATGTTAATATTAGCAGTTTCATCAACAATAGCTGGGCTTTTGCCACCAAGCTCTAAAGTGCAAGGTATTAAATGGCGTGCGGCTTGTTCGGCTATAATAGCCCCAACGGGTACACTACCCGTAAAAAATATATGGTTAAATTTTAAGTTGTCAATCATTGGCGGAAGCACTACATGCCCCTCTCCTTCAACAATGGCAATATATTCCTCGTCAAAAGTATCTGAAATAATTTTTTTAATAACCTCATTTGTAGCAGGTGTAAACTCCGATGGTTTTAAAATAGCCGTATTACCAGCAGCAATGGCCGGCAATAACACCGCTAACATTAATTGAAACGGATAATTCCACGGTCCAATAATCAAAACCTGTCCTAATGGGCGTTTCATAATTTTACTACTTGATGGTGCTAAGGCTAAAGGTGTAGCAACATGTTCGGGTCGCATCCACTCCTTTAGGTTTGCTAACACATGCTCAATTTCAGGATACATAAAGCCAACCTCGGTAGTATAAGCCTCCATTTGTGCCTTACCTAAATCATAATTTAAGGCTTTAATTGCTGCTTCTTCATTATCCTTAATCGCCTTTTTAAGCTTTTTTATCTGTTTAACTCTAAACTTATAATCTAGTGTTTTACCTGAATTATAAAAAGCTTGTTGTTTTTTAAATATAGGACTAACCTCACCTAAAACATCTGTTGGATTTACTACTGCTTGCATGCTATAAAATTAAAGCATTTTATCAAAGTGTTAATCAACAAATGTTAACTGCCTATTTCAGTACTTATTTTAGGTACCGAAAACAAAACTGCAGTACCTTCTCCCTCAGCACTTTCAATCCACATATCGCCACCTGCACGTAAAACTAAATGCTTACAAACCGCTAAACTTAAACCTGAGTTTTTAAAACTTACAAACTGGCGATTAAAAGGCTCGAAAACCTTATCCTGCATAAATTTTGTTATACCAATTCCGTTATCAATAAACTTAAATGTAAATTGGTTTTCAAGCTCTTTACTATAAAATTCAATCCGTAATTTTTCCGTTGTGTTTCGGTACTTTATGGCATTTGAAATAATACTTTTAGTAATAAACTGAAAATGAGCCAAGTTAAAATAAATAACAGGCATTTCGCCTAGCTCAATTTGTGCATTTAAGCTTTTTAAAAACTCACGCGCATTAAACAATTCATGTTCAATAACATCCTTAACCACAATCATCCTGCTCGATTCAAGCTCCATTACTTCATAGGCTCCAAGCAAATCATCTAACAATTTGCTCATCTTTTCTGTGCCATTAATAATATACTCTAAATACTCCTCTTTATTAGTGGCATTTTCATTACCAAAATCGCGCACTAGTAACTGGCTAAAAGTTCTTACATTTCTAAAAGGCTCCCTTAAATCATGCGACAAACTAAACAAAATACGCTTTAGAAATTGGTTTGAGTTTTCAAGCTGCACTCTATAACTAACAGCATCCGATATATCGCTTAAAATACCAACAACCTTATTCTCTTCTGTTTTAAAAAATTTAATTTGATGGTGAATTAACTTACCATTTTTGTTAACATCAAAAAACTTAACAACCTTTTTTTTGCCTGTACTCACCTCATCAATACCACCACCAATTATTTGTGCAATTGTTAATGGTAAAACATCATAAATACTTTTGCCAATAAGCTCATTAATAGGTAATAAGCCCTCAAAATCAAGCCCAGCCTTAGCCCTTTCAATGGTATAACCATTGTACAACAAATACAAATTTGATGATGCACTTATAAATTTTTCAAAAATGTCCATTATCTATACTAGATATATAGCTTAACACCAAAAATTGAAAGATAATCCGTAAATGCAGTGTTAATATAGCCTTTATTTAGTTAAATCTACTAAAAAACAAAACAATCAATATGCCAATAAAGCCTATACTAAGCTCTATTAAAATAATCCAATTGTAAATTCTTCAATACCCAGGGAATTAATTTAAACCATTTAACGTTTTGTATCTTTAAACCCAAAAAACACATCACATGTTCAAACAATTATGCTTTGTAAGCCTACTTGCTTTTTTTGCTTTTAACAGCCTAAATGCCCAAAAAAAGTGCGAAAAACTAGCTAATACCAAACTTGAAGTAGGGCAAAACGATTACAAGACCTTTAAAAATGAATACGCAAAAAAAATAAATAAATACGCTGATAAATGCTTAAATAAAGGAGTTGCCAACGATAAAAAATTTGAAGGCCCTGTTTTAAATTTATTGGCATTTGCTTTAATGACTTTTGAAAAAAGTGAGGATAAAAAATATTTGAGCGCGCTTAACCAGATTAGCGATTTTAAAATGCCTGAAAATGAAAACCCTGAGATAAAAGAAGTTCTTAATAGTTTTAACATTAGTACATTAAACAATTTTTTAACTAAAAAAGCCAATGTAAGTAGTTTCCCAACCGATATGGCATCTATATTCCCCGAAGAGTTAAGAGGCGACTTTCTTCAAGGTTACTACTCTGATGTTGAAAAAAGCAAAGAAGCCGAAATAGGACTAAAGGTATTGTTCGGACTTTGTGGTGGCAACTGCACCTACGAAGAAACCTTTGCAAGTATAGTTGGCTTTTTTGGCAGTTTAGGCATATTTGATGATTTAAACCTTGAAGATACCGACAGCTTTAACTTTGATAAACTACAAGATTCAATAGGTTTGTAATTTACCACACTATGAATTTTAAAATCGTTGCCATATTAGCCTGTTTATTTTGTAGCACATTAAATGCACAAACTGAATTTGCAAGCGGTTTAGTCGTTAATTTTCCATTTGGCGATGAGTACGATAAAACAGGTACAGGCTTCGATCTTAAAGGTATAAGCTACTTAAACGATTTAGGCGGAATGCGCATTGGAATAGCATACCTAGGTCATCCAAAAGGTAGTGCAAGCATACCTGCCTATGCAATTGATAACAGTAGCGTAAGTAACGATACCATACTTGTTCCCCATGTTGTAAAACGCCAAGCCTATCGGCTTGATATGCAATACTTTAGGCTGCTAAGTAATGGTTATAACAACGATATGAATTTTTACACCTACGGCGGGCTTCGTTTTAACATGACTAACCAACGTTATAAACCCGAAAACTACTCCGAAGATGTTTATGTGCTACAAACAGGGCAAGCTAATAATGGTATTGATTTACATACAAGAGGCTCAGTAGGCTTTGGTTACGAAATAGCCCTCGATTTTTTTGATTTTGTTTACCTTGAAATTGAAACAAGCTTCCCCCTATTTAAAATTACCGACAAACCGTACATTCCTAACAATAAATGGAGCCTCGGTATTAATTTAGGTTTCCGTACTAATTTTAGTAACTAAGCTTTAATGGAACGCTTTTACTTAACACATAGTTAGTATATTAGCAATAACAATTTTAACTTATGGACGAAGGAAGTTTATTATACGTTTTACTTTTAATAGCTTACGGTTTATATAGTTTTTTTACTGGCGGAAAAAAGGAAAACCAGCAAAACATGCCACTACCTCCAATTTTTGAAATGGATGGGCATGCCCGCGAAATTGAACCACCACAAGCTCAACCACAAACTCCAGCAGCTCCAGCACCGGCTCCTAAAAAAATAGTTAAGCCTCAAAAAGTTAAAACTATACACGAACCAGTTTTTACTTATGACACACAACCAATAAAACGTGAAAATATCGACAACGATTCTCCAAAAACACATAAAGCAGATAATAACTACCGAAAAAAGAGAAAGCGATTTTCACTCGGTAAAAACTTTAAATTTAATCTGCACGATGCAATTATTTATAAAGAAATTTTGACTAAAAAATATTAATAACCACTTTTACATTAAAAAACCATTATGGCTTTATTTAAATCAAGTAATCCAGCATTAGGCTCGCAAGTTTTTCAAGAAACAGCTGCCGAAAACCGACTTAACAACCCTACAGAAGTAATGACTATTGACGGAACAGTTAATAAAGTAGGGCTTATGGGCTTTATAGTATTTGCTTTTGCCGCAGTTAGCTGGAATCTTACCGCATCAATGCCACATTTAAGCGGCATTTTAACCTACGGAGGTGCAATTGCAGGCTTTATAACCGCATTGGTAATCATTTTTAAAAAGAAAATGGCCCCCATGTTATCACCACTTTACTGTGTTTTCGAGGGTTTATTTGTAGGCGGAATTTCCTATATGTACAATGCCGCCTTTGAGGGTATTGTTGTACAAGCTCTATTTTTAACACTGGGCATTTTATTTGCTTTACTTTTTGTTTACAAAGCTGGATGGATAGCCGTAACCGAAAACTTTAAACTAATGGTAGCAGCCGCAACAGGCGGAATTTTAATTTTCTACCTTGTATCCTTTGTACTTGGCTTTTTTGGCATTTCAATACCACTAATTCACTCAAACGGATTAATGGGCATTGGCTTTTCATTATTTGTAATTGGTATTGCCTCGTTAAATTTAGTTGTTGATTTTGATTTTATTGAAGAAGGAGCAGAAGTAGGTGCTCCCAAATACATGGAATGGTATGCAGCATTTGGCTTAATGGTAACCCTAATATGGTTATACATTGAGGTTTTAAGGCTACTAGCCAAATTACAAAGCAGAGATTAGTACATTTACTTTAGTGTAAGAAACTGTAAAGGGCATTGGTAAAACCAGTGCCCTTTTTTATTTAACGCGCTTACAAGTTTAGGTTCTATTTTAAAAAAATACGCAAGATGATGACTGGGTTGCTGGCGCAGACGAGTTCAGCGGCGGGTTGGCTAAAGTTAAAACATTGATTTCCAATGATTATAAATACAGCTTAAACATTACTTATCTTACTTTCCCTTCCTTGCCATTATCAAAATAGCGAATGGTTGGGTAAGCCAAATCAATTTTTGCTTCATTTTCCAAAGCAATTAAAATGCTTTCCCACATTTTTTCAGTTTCAATACGCCTTGTATGTGGCAGGCAAACATGGCGTATTGTTAACATAATACCCGAATCTTTAACATTAGTGTAAACCCTAGGCGTTAGTTTATTATACACAATCATATACTTATTGGCAGATGATTTTAAAGTATTAGCTGCATTTTGGCTTGTTTGTTCAAATTGCTTATCAGCTAAACTTTGCAGTAATTTTTTTGCTTTTTTCCAATCGCTTTCAAAGGTTACTAAAACCGCAATTTCATTCCATATATAGCTAAAGCCCTTATTAAAGTTACTAATAGGCGTAGTAAATATTAACGAATTAGGAATATGGATTATACGCCCTGTACTCTGGTCAGCATCAACCCAGTTACCAATTTCATTAATTGTAAATTGAAAAATACGTTGGTCAACAACATCACCAGCATTTTCTCCAATTTGAATCCGGTCGCCCAAAACAAAAGGTCGTCTAATTAAAATAAAAATCCATCCGGCAATATCAACCAGCGGATCCTTTAAAGCAATTGCCAAGCCCGCCGACAATAAACCCAAATAGGTTGAAAGCGATTTAAAACCTTCTAACCATATTGAGCCAACTATAACTAAACCAATAAAAAAAGCAATGTACGATATAACGTTATTAGTCCAATAACGAGCCTTTACATCCGCTTGCCAATTACGTATTAAACGCTTGGCTAAATAACTAAGTAAGCTTAAAATTAAAATAACAATAGCGGTAATAACCACTTTAACAACAAAGCCATCTGATAATGGCATACTGGTGGGCATTTCAAACATTTAAGCAAAGTTAAAGCCCTTTACATTTTTTCTTTAAAAAATTGTTATTGCTTAACAACCTTAGTGCTTACTGTTTTGCCAACACTTGTTAAATAAACATAATAAACACCATTAGGCCAATTGTTACCCAACAATAATTCTTTTGAATTAATTACTTGCGATTCAACTAACTGCCCAAAACTATTGTAAACATCAATTACGCCCGTTTCAAAATGTTCATCAAGTTCAATTACAAAACTTTCGTTAAAAGGATTTCCTAATACCTTAATTAAATTATCAGTAACAAGCTCCTCAACATCAATAACAACACTATTAGCCTCTCTTACAAAAAAATCATCCATTGCAAACTCAACTTGCAAACCATTATCAACCAAGTTGTTTGAGTTAATTTCAACAATAAACCGCCCCTCATCGGGCACAGTTTCCATTAAATTAGCTAAGTTGTAATACTTGTGTTCCCATTGCGCTTTGGAGGTATTAAAAACTTCAAGAATAAACTGTTCACCATCGCCCCACTCAATACCAACAATTATTTCATCTTCAAAATCGCCATCGTCATATTGGCTTACACGGCTACCATAAGCAAAGCTAAGCAAGGGCTCGTTCAAAGTTGAAAAATTAATTAAAGGGCTAGCCAAACTAGCATTACAATTTGGTTCTTCAGGCGAAAGTTCAATGGCATTATAGTACATAATAGTTTCACCAAAATCACTTTCAATATCGTCATTTAAAGTACAACCTAAATCGCCACCAGCTTGGGTTATACAATTATTTGCTGGCTCAATATTAATCATCCAACTATTTTGTGTACAATCGCTTAACGTTTCCCATTCATAATCAAAAAAGAAAGCATCATGATAGCCTGGTTCAAGTGTAATTGTAATGGGCTCCGAATTGCCAATAAATTGCGCTATTTTATTAGTGCCATAGCCCCATGCACCAGCCGTAATGGTATAAAAACCAGCATAAATATCTTGTAAATTAAGATTTCCGTCGGGGGCATTTGCCATAAAGTTTTGTGTATAGTAAACAATATTAACCTTACCATTTCCAACATATTCTCCTGTTACAGCATCTTTTAATAAAACGGTAGTATTAATAACAGGTGCAGGCTCCAATTCAAAATCTTGAACAATAATTTCGCCCGATATAAATTCAATTTCAACGGTTTGTGTTAAATAACCTTCTGCACCAACATTTACCGTATAAGTACCTTCAGTAGCTTGTCCAAAACCATAATTACCATCAAAACCCGTTGTTTCCGCAATATCTGTTTCATTAATTACTATATATGCTGAGTTAACAGGGTTGCCCGTTGAAGCATTAGTAATATTACCTTGCAGATAACTTGCCCTTTGGTAACTTGCTCCTAAAATATACAAAATACCGCTTCGCTCGCTTGCCAATATATTACCCGATGGCAAATAAGGATATGCACCCCAGCAGCCTCTTGTACCGCTACTTTCAACAGTAGTAGTAAAGTGCTCCGTTTGCACTAACATATCTGGCTCATGCGAATCAATTACCTGAATACCTGCCAAGTAATAAGATATAATTTGAAAATCATTTAACACATGGCTATTATGAGGCGTATTCGTTTCACCTTCACGCCAAGTATCTAAAAATTGTATATCGTAAGGGTTACTAACATCGTACGATGCAATGTAAGCCCCTCCTTTTTCATCAGTAGTAAAAGCATATTGAGAATCATCAGACAACCAAACGTTATGTGTAAAATTGTAAGGCGTATTAATTCCGCTTAAAAAAGATGGATTTGCCTTATCACTTACCAAAACCAAGCCCATTTGCCCTGCATAAATTTCTGATGTGTACATAATATCATCTCTTACATAAACATCATGGCAATAATTATCTGTGTACGCGCCTTCAAATTCAGGATTCCATGGATCATTTAAATTAAAAATGCTAACACCGCCTTGTAAATCCGCAGGTATTAACTCATTATTGCACGAGTAACCAGCCAAGTACATATATCCATTTTCATCAATAAAAACATTATGGCAAGTGTGCACATAGCCCCCTAAATCTGTTGCCAAAGTATCTGCGCTATTTGGCAAATCGCTTAAATCAACAATCAACATACCCGCATTGGCCTCAGTAACTACATATGCAATATCATTCCACACTTTAATATCGCGCCATGTACTTGCTAAACCCTCCCAAAAAAATAGTTCCTCGGTATTGGTTGGGTCAGTAACATCAACAATTGAAAATCCATTATGCACGCCAACCAAAGCATACTCTTTACCATTAGCTTCATAACCCCAAACATCATTTATAATATTATCATAGTTATGAACCCCCAATTCTTGCAATTGAGTTTGTGCATTAAGGCCTAATGCAAAACACATTAAAACCATTAGTATAAATTGTTTCATCTACTTTTGTTTGGTAAAACTGTAATCTTCAAACTGCAATATATGCAAAGCTTTGTTCTCAAAGTATTGGCAAGCCGACGAATCTGCATATATTGGCTGAATATCAAAATTCATAAATGCTCCATTACTTAAAAGCTCGGGCTCGTTAAAGCTTAAATTTAAATCAACGCCAACATTCTTCATTGTTGTTAACACAAATTTTGTTATATCGTAGGATTTTTTGGCATACTCCGTTGGTTTATACCCAATATTTGCATTATAATTCATGCTAAAAACCTCCTGTACAATATCTTCATCATTATCATAAACAGCGCTTGTACAAATAAAGCCTAAATCATTTAACATATCAATGTTAATGTTTTTAAACTTTCGCCAATTAGGCATTCCAATCAAATGAATTTCATACTCAGATTTAAGCATATTTAAACGCCTAACAACATCAGTTGAAAATATTTCGTTATATGATGCTACTAAAACATAATTAGGCATATCCTTATCTAAAAAAGATTCAAGTAATGATACCTCTTTTTCACGCTCTTTTTTTGTTTTAATTATCGTTTCATTCGTATCATGAATCATGTTTATTGCCAATGAATCAACCAAACCTGTTGGCCCAGGCACACTCATTTCTCTACACAAGACCTCAATGCTTTCAGCCAGTTTAATATCTTTAAATGAGTTAGCATCGGTTACTATATTAATTCGCTCAACCTTTATATCGCCTAACAAATACGTTAAAAGTGACTCGGTATGCGCCCTTGATGATGGGTTCATTGAAATGAAATAAGGATTATCCTTAACAAAATCAACATTTGTTGCAACAGGCGAAATCAAGTAGGTTTGATTTTCTTTAGCCCATTTAGCTGCAACCTTTAAACACTTTGAATAAGCAGGGCCAATTACTAAATCAAACTGCTCATGCGATAAACTTTGTAGTAAACTTTGTGTTCTAAAAGCATCAATACGTGTATCATAAATTTTAACATTACAACTTAGTCCATCCCGTTTCAATTCACGCAAAGCCGTTATCATTCCGTTGTAAACCTCTAATGCCATTTTCGATTTTGCATCAATGCGCTTATCCGAATAATCAAAATTATTTAAATGCGAGTTAAAAGGCATTAACACCAAAATATCAACAGTATTTGTGGTGTAATTAACATATTCAGGCTCAATAGTAAAAACTGTATCAGGTTTTTCGGGTATTTCGCCAATTGTGCCACCCTCACTATTGTTTTCACCTTCTTCAGGTTCATTAATTCCATCGGTTCCATTGTCCGTACTAGCAGTCGATTCATCGCCGCCGCCATCGGTTTCAGGCTCTAGCACCTCAATGTTTTTCGATTCGTAAGGGTCGGTAATAGGCTTTGTACCAAAGCAAGCGGCTAATAATACCACTACAAACAAAGCAGTTATGTACTGTAATTTTCTCAATTTATTCCCATTCAATTGTTGCAGGAGGCTTGGTGCTAATATCGTAAACAACTCGGTTAATTCCTTTAACTTGGTTAATGATTTTATTTGATATTTCAGCCATTAAATCGTAAGGTAATTGCACCCATTCGGCAGTCATACCATCAGTACTACTAACAGCGCGCAATGCCACAGGGTTTTCGTAAGTGCGTTCGTCGCCCATAACCCCAACTGATTTTACTGGCAATAAAATAACGCCAGCTTGCCAAATTTTATCATACCAACCCGCCTTTTTTAACAAATCTATATAAATAGCATCGGCTTGCTGTAAAGTATTTACCTTTTCTGCCGTAATATCTCCCAAAATTCTTATTGCCAAACCAGGCCCTGGAAAAGGATGCCTTCCAATTAAGTTATGTGGTAAGCCAAGTGCCTCTTTACCCACCCTTCTAACTTCATCTTTAAATAAAAGCCTAAGCGGTTCAACTAATTTAAGGCCCATTTTTTCAGGCAATCCGCCAACATTATGGTGGCTTTTTATTGTAACTGATGGTCCATGTACCGATACTGATTCAATAACATCAGGATAAATAGTGCCTTGGCCTAACCATTTTGCCCCTTCAACCTTTTTACTCTCCGCTTCAAAAACCTCAATAAACACCCTTCCTATTATCTTGCGTTTTTGTTCGGGTTCACTAACACCCGCCAAAGCATTTAAAAATTGCGCTGAAGCATCAACCCCCTTTATGTTTAAGCCCAAATCTTTATAGCTTTCAAGCACCTCGTCAAACTCATTTTGGCGCAACAAACCATTATCAACAAAAATGCAATGCAAATTACTACCAATAGCCCTATGTATTAACATTGCAGCAACCGATGAATCAACACCACCAGATAAACCTAAAATTACTTTATCATCGCCAACCTGGCGTTTTATGTCATCAATAGTTGATTCGGCAAAAGCCTTCGATGTCCAATTTTGTTGGCAACCACATATACCAAGAACAAAATTTTCAATAATTGTTTTGCCTTGTTTTGTATGGTAAACTTCAGGATGAAATTGTAAACCAAAAACAGGTTTTTCATAACCCTTTAACTCAAAAGCTGCAAAAGGAATATCTGCCGTTTCAGCAATTTTAACGGCATTATCTGGTAAACTTAAAATACTATCGGCATGCGACATCCAAACTTGGCTACCCTCATCAATACCTTTTAAAATAGCTGCCTGCCCATTAACATTTTTCAAATTCGCCTTTCCATATTCTCGTTTATTACTTTTGTCCACTCGTCCGCCTAACACATGCGTCAACATTTGTGCACCGTAACAAATTCCTAGCACAGGGCATTTACCAATAAAATCTTTCAAATTAAGCTTGGGTGCCTTTTCATCTTTTACTGAAAAAGGGCTGCCCGAAAAAACCACCCCTTTCACATCATCACTTAAAGCTGGCACTTTATAGCATGAAACAATTTCAGAAAAAACATCGAACTCTCTAATTCTACGCGCAATTAATTGGGTGTACTGCGAGCCAAAATCAATTATCAATATCTTTTCCTTCATGCCAAGCAAAGGTAAAAATTAAAGTGGATATGAAATAAGCATTTATCGCACTTACAAATTTTAAATACAAAAAATTTAAGGCCTTTACAATATGGAAAAGCAGCTTTTTTTACTACCTAAAGTTTAGGGTGTAATAAGTGTAAATAAGTGCTTAGGTGCTAACTAGGCTGCTACCGCAAATAAGTTAATTTAAATTTAACATGGTGATTATCAACTATTTGAGTTGTTATTTAAACATTATTCAGCTTAATTAAATACAAGTAACTTTGTAGTTAAATGAGCAATTCAAAAAAAGGCATAAGCTTAAACAAATACATCAGCGATTCGGGCTACTGTTCACGTCGCGAAGCCGATTTATATATTGAAAGCGGCATGGTATTAATAAATGGAAAAGAACCCATTAAATCAGCAAGAGTGATGCCTGGCGACAAGGTTATTGTAAACGGTCAAAAAATTAAACCAAAAGCAAGCGAAAAAGATACCGTAATCGCACTTTTTAAGCCCAAAGGCATTAATTGTACAATTGACCGTAAAGTAAAAAACAACGTTTTAGATTTTATGGGATACGCTAAAACGCTTTTCCCTATCGGTGGATTGGATAAAGCATCGGAAGGCATGTTACTATTAACAAACAAACAAGAATTAGCCAATAAACTAAGCCAGCAAATTGAAAACGAATATGTAGTAAGTGTTAATAGAGATATTACACCACAATTTATTGAAAGTATGGAGTTAGGCGTTAAGGTGGGCAATAAAACAATAACCGTTTCAAGTTTTAGACAGTTAGGTAAAACTGAGTTTGGATTAACAACTAAAAAAGAAATAAATCGCCAGATAAGAAAAATGTGCCAAGCCCAAGGCTATTATGTTCGTTCAATTGTACGAGTACGTATTTTAGGTATTGATTTAAAAAACCTTCAACTAGGTAGATGGCGTTTTTTAAGTGATGCGGAAATTGCCACTTTGCTTGATGGGAAAAATACCGAAAAGAAAAAACGCATAGGAAAAACTAAAGCAAGAACCTAAGCAACATTTAATAAAAGAAGCTATTTATCTCTAACACATTCAATTGTAAAAACAGAATCAATTTCCGAATTTAAAACTTGAGTTTCCCAATCGTTTACTTCTTTTTTTGTTCCACAAAACTCTTGGCTTTCAATCAACTCATTTGTTGTAATATAACTGGCTACGCAAGTAACACATTGTTCGCAGCTAGTAAATGTTGACAAACAAAAAACCAATATAGTTAACTGCCCTAAAGTTTTCACAAATTTAAATATACAACAAGGCTGGCTTAAATAAAAAAAGGAGGCTATTAAAGCCTCCTCTTTCTTTATTCTAACTAATAAAATTAGTCTAAGCTACAAGTTGTTGTTATTGTACCAAGCGTTGATTCAGCTGCAGCACAAGCATCTTCAGCATCACCTTTTTTACCTTCGTATGTTACAGTAGTAGTAACGTCATCGATTAAGCCAGAGCTATCTGATGTTACGCAAGTACAAGTGTGTTCTTTAGAGCATGATGAAAGTGCAAATGTTAAACCTAATGCACAAAATGCAAGTAAAAATGATTTTTTCATTATGAAAATTTAGTGTTAAATAAAGGACAAAGATAATAAAGGAATAGTTAAAAATTATTTTTTTGAATAAAAATTAATCCAAAGTACAAGTTACTGAAACTGAACCTACGGTTGTTTCATTAGCAGCACATTGCTCTTCAGCCTCACTACTTAATACATTTTCAATAATTACTGATACTGATGTTGGAGTAATAATACCAGCACTATCCGCAGCTACACAAGTACATGTATAATCTTGTGGCATTTCTATTTCATTGTCATCATTTGAGCATGACAGGAAAGTGCATGTTAGCGTAACTGCACATAAAAACATAAAAAGCATTTTTTTCATTTCGTAGATTTTTAAATTTAAAGGCAAAATTAGTTACTTATATTCAAAACTTCCTTTTTCGGATTCAATAATCAATTCATTTTTTTCTGCCCTTTCGCAATAACCAATAATTTGCGCATCAATATTAAAATTGTTGCTAATTTCAATAATACGCTTAGCCGTTTCTTTATCTGTATAAAACTCCAAGCGATGCCCACAGTTAAAAACTTCATACATTTCACGCCAATCAACGCCACTTTCATTATTTATTAATCTAAACACATGCGGTATTGGCAATAAATTATTTTTCACCACTCTAATACCTTCAACAAACTTCATTACTTTGGTTTGCGCACCGCCTGTACAATGGATTATTCCATTAATTTTAGGTTTTAACTCAGTTAAAATAGGCTTTAAAACAGGTAAAAAAGTGCGTGTTGGCGACAACAACAACTCCCCTACTTTTAAACCACTTTCAGTATCAATATCTGTAATACTTTTTTGCCCAGTAAATACGACCTCTTCAGGCGTATTAGGGTCAAAAGCTTCAGGATATTTTATAGCAGTAGCCTTATTTAAAACATCATGCCTTGCTGAAGTTAGCCCATTGCTTCCAATACCTGAATTATAAGCTGTTTCATAACTTGCTTGCCCATAACTTGCTAAACCAACTATAACGTCTCCCCCTTTAATATTATTAACTACCAAGTTCGATTTTTTTAAACGAGCAAAAGCAGTATAACCAACATCAGCAGTACGTACAATATCTCCTACATCAGCCGTTTCTCCTCCGGCTAAATGTATATTAATACCCATTTCTGCCAATCGGTCGGTAAACTTTTTGGTGCCTTGTATTAAGGCTGATATCACATCTCCGCTAATTAAATTTTTGTTCCGCCCAATTGTAGATGATAAAACAATATTATCGATACAGCCTACGCAGCCCATATCATCTAAATTCATTACAATGGCATCCTGTACAATTTTCTCCCAAATACTAATATCACCCGTTTCTTTCCACCATATATAAGCCAACGATGTTTTGGTGCCAGCCGTATCGGCGTGCATAATATTACAGTAATCCGTATTACCGCCAACCATATCGGGCAGTATTTTACAAAAAGCAAGCGGATATAAGCCCTTATCCATATTTTTTATGGCGGCATGCACCTCATTTTTATTGGCCGAAACGCCACGTTTTTCATAAACCGTACTCATAATACAAAGGTAGTTAAGTAATAAAAAAAGCCTGCTTTAGCTAAAGCAGGCTTTTAACAAATTAAATTAAATGTTGATTAGTTTTTAATAACAGGTCGCATCATTTTTACACGCTCATTATTTATAACAATATAATACACACCACTTGGGTAAGGCACTAAGCTTACCTGCGTAGTATAAGTATCATCATATCTAACCAATTTCAACTCATCAATAAACTTACCCGAGTTATCAAAAATCTTAAACGGCATAAAAACACTATCATAGTCAACACCACTCAAGTTAATTTTAAATACCCCATCAGTTGGGTTAGGAAAAATATTTAAATTAGATTGGTTAATACCACTAATTGAAGTTGGTTCGCCCAAAGTATAATCAATACCAATTGTACAACCACCAGCATCTAATACTTGGATATAATAATCATCATTAATCAAATTACTAAAATTAGGTGAGTTTTGAACAATTTGCTCATTGCCATCAAACACCATATAAGTGTAAGGGCCTGAACCACCATTAATTAAAATATTTAAAGCACCATTAGCCAAATTTCCAGTAGGTTCAGTAGTTGTAGTTACAGTTAGTTCTAAAGCACATGCAGGTATATAAATTTCCTCTTCGTATGTGCAATCATTTTCATCTTGCAACACAATACCATAAAAGCCTGAAGCTAAACCAGTAAACAAACCAGTTGAAGTAAAATTAGTACCACCATCAATACTAATACTAACAATACCAATACCGTTTAATGGTGTAATTAATAAGGCTGCATCGTCATCATGGTCTGTACTTTCGGGCGTAATAATAATGTCGGCACTTAAATTACAAGTTGCATTTACGCAAAAAGTATTCGATTCTGAATTACCAAAACCAGGGTCATTTAAGTCAGCTAAAACAGTACCCTCGCTATCAGTAATAGTATAATCGCCCTCAATACCAGTAAACGATTGCATACCATCGCCAAACGAATCAAAAATTGTAAATGTAAAGCACTCATTGGCCGATAAACACCATTCTTCATTTGTAGTTGAAGCAGGAGTTGAATATCCACCACCAGATAAAACTACTGAACCACTAGCATTTTCTATTTCCCAACTAGTTTCATCAGGATAAGAGTCAGTAAATAACTCAAAGAAAACTGCTACGCCACTTGTTACAACATTAAAGCTTCTTGAAACTTGGTCGTTAGTAGGTATTTCATCTGTTTCACCATTCGGATTTTCAGTATAAGCTATAACGGTATTATTACCATCTTCTAAACCAGTTACAGGAAAAGTATAAGTTGTTGATTCTCCTGGAGGAATAAGCCCAGCCCAAGGCACTACAACTGTTGGGTTATCATTAACTCTTACTGCAACATCGCAGCTTGTTAAAGCATCCGATCCAAAGTTTGTTAAAACCAAATCAACCGTAACACTCGAACCACAAACTGATTCAGGAATACCATTAATAGCCGAAACACCTGCATCATCACGTGGCAACTTGGTTACCACAACATTAAGCACATCATTATTATCAGCTTGGTCGCCCTCAAGCGCAGTAAAAATTTCAACTGTATGCTCACCTACTTGCGAAAAGTCAGCCTTTTGAGCAAAAGTAAATGTAGCTGTTTCATCAGGGCTTATAAATACGTCACACGATTCAACAACAGTTGCGCCGCCATTAACACTATAGCCAATAGGAAAACCAAACTGAATTTCTAATCCAAAATTGGTTACCTCAACAGTAATTTCTTCGTTATCAGTTAAATCGCCACTAGTAACAGGGGCAACTAAAGCAGTAGGACCAACATCAGTTGTATCTCTACCTAAAGTAAACGATGCAATACGCGTACGCCAGCTTCCGCCATTACCCATATACTCACCAGTAAACCAAAATGAGTTTTCAACCGGGTCAACAGATAATTGAGCATAATCACCAAAACGGTCAAAGTTTTGTGCGCCAGTACCTTCAACTAAAATGTACTCATCAACTGTCATTTCGCCTAATGGGTCATTACTCTTTCTACCCGTAAATGCCAACGATGCAAACTCACCAGCATCAGGACCCGAGTAAGCAAATACTAAACCTATATTACCGTATCCATCCATAGCCGTAGCACCCATGTAACGATCAAATCCATCATCTGGCGCATAAGTACCTTCTTGGTAAACACTCCAATCTTGGCTGCCACTTTTGCGCATTTCAATCCAACGGATACCAGAAGTATTGTTACCATCTGCATCCGTAATAAAGTTGATTAACATTGCTTCATAGCTACCAAAATTTCTGTAATGTGCTTGGTGCATAATCGTTTCAGGAATGCCATCTAAACCACTACCGTTTGGTTGAGGTACACAAGCAAATCCACCAGTTTCCATCGAACATGGATAAGAATCATAATGCCCAGTCGGCACTGTAGTTATATCAGTAGATGTTTGGTTAGAGTTATTCCAGTTAATATCAAACTCAACTACACGAATAGCATCTTGCGATACGCCACTCCAGTTATCATCATACAAATAAACCATTGTAGGATTTGTTGAAGCTGGAGGAGGTGTAGTACCATTCCAATCAACAGGCGTACCTACAAAAAAACCAGGTCCACTACCAACAGATGATGGAACTGTAATACGTTGAATTGTAACGCTATTAGCACCTGCTAACAATTCTTCTCTATTAATAAAATAGTTTGGTAAAGTACCAGGTCCTTGCTCATTAGTCGTTACCACATAAGCCTCATCCCAAACAGAATACTTAGGGTAATCAGGGAAGTTAGGCGTAGCAAAATTGTAAACATCATATTCACCTAATGGGTCGCCAGTAACACTAATTGCCACTAACAATTGGTTTCCGCTTGGGAACTCAGTAATTAACCAACGCTCTGCTTCTTCGTCAAAAATAATAATCGGGTCGCCCGCTGATGAAAACCCGATACTACTCCATAATGAGTTACCAGTAAAAGGACTTGATGCTGGGCTACCATCTTTGTTATGAACACGTATTGTAGTAGCATTTACCGCTTGCATGTAATAGTTGATACCAATATCACCACTAGGATCTGGTGGTGTACCGTTACCACTGTTAATACCATCCATGTTTACGTCAGGTATAACCTCAAAAGCCAACGATTTTTTAATTGACTTTTGTCTAAGTTTATCCTCGCCCATTGGCAAAGCATTTGGCTGTTCAGGCATTCTATCGCCACGGCCATAAAAGTTAGGCACTTGCTTGCGACGGCTTTTGTTGGCAGCACGCTTTTCAGGAGCCATTTGCCCTACAGGCGCAAGCATGTAAACTGGTGGTGTTGTACCAATTTTTTCAGCATAAGTAACGGAAACTTCGCAGTTAACCGCTTCCTTTATGCTCGGCCCATAATCAAATTGTTTTTCCTTGTCATTGGCATACAATAAACAAGTAACGAAAAACAACATTAAAGTAAGTTTAATTTTCATTGTTTGGTTTTATATTAAAAAGGTATTGATTTTCTATATAATTTCTATTTCACAAGCTGTGCTTCTTTTACTAAGCCAGTTTTAATAATTAACTCAACTACTGATTTTGAGTAAATTTTATTTGAATCATAAGCAAACATCCAACGGTTTTCGCTGCGGCTAGTTCGCCCTTGTTGTTTTAAGCCGTAATAATCACCCACTTTTTGTATTAGCTCATCAGGGCTTACGCCATCTTTTAACAAAACGGTTATTTGCTCCTCATTTGCGGCTAATGTTTTATCGGCTTTGGTATCACTTGCACCCACTTTAGCATCTATTTCAGCTTTGCCATCAGCATTGCTTTCAGCAGTAGCACCGCCCAAAGTTGCCTTGCCTTTTTTCTGGTTAGTTGAATTTTGGTTACCAGTTGTTTCAACCTTTTCTTTAGTAGATGTTGATGTATTTTCCTGTGTTGTATTCAGCTTTTGTTCACCTACTTCAGCAGATTCTTTATTGTCACCGCCACACGCACCCGACATCAATATAAATCCAAGCGAAACAACCGCTATCAATTGTAAAAAATGCTTCATTTAAAAATTTGTCACGAATTTACAAAAATCAAGTGGTCTTTTAATGTCGTATATACTAACACTTTTGCATTTATTAACTTACCAACATCAATAAATGCTTAAATGTTTATATCTTATATGGTTAAGTTTAACCCACCAACAAATTGCAGCCTCTTACATCGCTATTATCCATCCGTCCAAGCACTTCAAATCCCCCATCGGCATGGCAACGCCCTAAATCGCTGGTTTTTATAAAGCAACAACTGTTAATATTGGCTAGGTCAATTATGTTCAAAATCCCCGTTTGTCCAGCCTCCAAAATTTGCATCGGGTCATTAACATCCGTAACAAATACCCGCATCCAAGGTGGGCAATAGTAAATCCCTTCTCCTTTTGAGTAAGCTTGGCTCAATAACTCTGACATTCCATACTCTGAGTGGATGTTCCCAACCCCTAAGCCTTTGGTTAAAGCTCCATGCAACTCTTGCCTAGTAATTTCTTTTCGCCGTCCCTTCATACCGCCCGTTTCGATAACAATCGCATTTTTCAAATTCAACTCGTATTGCTCAACTAAATCCAATAAAGCAAAGCTCACCCCAAATAATATAAAGGATTGATTTTCAATGCTTAAAATTTGCAACACTTCAACCAATTCATCAAGTTCATATAAATAAAAACCATTGGCCTTATGCCCCGATTTTTTCATTAATTGCTCAACCATATATACTAATGATGATTCGCCCTGCTCCAGATAATTAGGCAATAAAGCCAAAATGGCATAATTGCTTATACTACCATAAAACAGCTCAAAACATCTAGTAAATGATTCCTCGTATAAAGCCAAATCTGCAACTAAATGCTGGCTTGTAGTTGCGCCTGTTGTACCGCTACTTTTAAACACTTTAACAGGATTAATATCACCACTTACAACCTGATGCGTTTTAAAAAAATCGATAGGCAAAAAAGGGAGGCCAAAATCCCTCAAATCAAATTGGCTGCACCAATCCTTAAAAATAGGGTTGTTAACCAATTGATAATCAAATGCCCATTGCTTCAACAAATCAAAATCAGCATCCGAATTGATATTAAAAATGCGCTGTTTATACGTTTGTAGGTTCAAATGCGTTTTATCTATTAAATTAGGCGTTATTATGAGGCAAATATCGTACATCCCGCTTTTACTTTTACTATTTTGGGCACTCCATTTCACATCATGTATTGATGCGCCTGAATACCCCGACGAGCCTAATATTGCCAATGTAGGCATTAGTGCCAACTCATTTCAAGTAGGCGATATTAACGCTCAGTTGGTTGTTAGCATTGAATTTGAAGATGGCGACGGCGATTTAGGCAAAATAAACGATACTTCATTTGGTCGGCTAATAAAATTCGATTCGCGTGTACCCGAAGTTTACGACACCATCCCAATTATTGAAAATATTGAAGAAAACGGTGCGGTTGATGATATTTCGGGTACGCTATTCTTCACCTTTTTCTCCACCGAGTTTATTTGCACCCAAAGCAACCCAACACAAGATTACCATTACACCTTTCAATTAAAAGATAGAGCAGGCAATATCAGCAACGAAGTAGCAACCCCAAACATTACTTTAACCTGTAACTAATAAAATTGGGACACTGAGCCAGCCGAAGTGTCCATCAAAAAATAATCTGTGAACTTTTTTAGAACGGTCATACAGTTTGTCCTCTTTTTGTAAAGAAGGTGGAGAAATCTAAATTGATTTTTTCGAAGGATTGCTTTCAAAAAATTGAATTGAGAAAAAGCCATTGCAAAGCATCACCTTACTTTTGCAACTAATATGGAGTTTAAAAACGAAGTAATTGGCTGGTTCAAAAATTTACAAGACGATATTTGCCAACAACTAGAAGCGGTTGATGGTAAAGCAAAATTTCATCAAGATTTATGGGAGCGACCAGGCGGCGGTGGCGGTCGTACCCGCATCATCCAAAATGGAAATGCCTATGAAAAAGGGGGTGTTAACTTCTCTGCTGTACATGGCACTTTGCCCCAAAACATCCAAAACGCCCTAAACCTTAGTGAAAATCGTTTTTTGGCAACTGGCGTTAGCATCGTTATCCATCCGCAAAACCCATTCGTCCCTATTATCCACATGAATGTCCGCTATTTTGAGTTAGAAGATGGTACTTTTTGGTTTGGTGGCGGCATCGACCTTACACCCCATTACATTATTGAAGCAGATGCCCGCTATTTCCACCAGCAATTAAAAACCGCATGCGATGCGCACCACCCTACCTATTACCCTACTTTTAAAAAATGGGCTGATGATTATTTTTTCATCCCCCACCGCAACGAAACCCGTGGTATCGGCGGTATCTTCTTCGATAAACTTAATGAAAGCGATGGCTTTACTAAAACCCAACGCTGGGATTTTGTAAAACAAATCGGTAAAACCTTTGCCCCAACCTATGTTGAGCTAAGCAACCGAAATAAAAACACCGCTTTTACCCCCGAAAACAAACAATGGCAAATGCTGCGCCGCAGCCGTTATGTAGAGTTTAACCTAGTTTACGATAAAGGCACAAAATTCGGGCTTCAAACCGCTGGCAGAATTGAAAGCATATTAATGAGCATGCCCCCCCAAGCCCAATGGGTATATAACCACCACCCTCAACCCAACAGCCCAGAGGCAAACACACTTAACTTACTGAAAAAAGGGGTTGAGTGGGTGTAAGTAGTTAAAGTAAATAATGTTTAAGCTCAAAACCATATCATTGATAATCAATACTTTAACTTTCCCGAGTCGTCATGCTGAACTCGTCTGCGCCGGCAGCCCGGTCAGCATCTAAAGCAATTATTTAAGCTTTTTAGACCCTCAAATAAATTCAGGGTGACGAAAGATTTAGCTTAACCAGTTAATTATCAACAAGTTATCCTTTTGCATTATCCATTATTCACGTTAATTAAGAACAAGTAACTTGCTCATTTATTAGATATATAATTACCTTTATAGTGAAGTGCCCTTATGCAATTGTTGGCGGTAATAAATTAAAACCTTCATTATGATGAAAAAAATAGCCTTACCAATAATATTGTTATTTACAGGAATTGTATTGTTTGCTCAAAATCAAGAAGACACCCTTGATTTAAGACCCGTAAATAATATAAGTTTGAACTTACTGGGTGATGCCTCAATAATTTCGATAAATTACGAGAGACAATTTTTATTAAGTCCGAACTTTATTTTAAGTGGCAAATTAGGATTAGGGTATAATACAGAATTCAAAATTTGTATTTTTGGTCCGTGTTCTCCACCAGAAAATTATCTCACAATACCACATCACATAACGGGAAATATTGGGAAAGAAAGACATTTCTTTGAATTTGGATTAGGCGGAACAATAATTAATGGAAATACAACTCAACACTATTTATTATACCCAATAGTTGGATATAGAATATTACCTCTAAGATCGAAAAAAATTAGTTTTAGAATATTTACACAAATACCATTTTCGGGACTAGAAACGGACGATATTATATTTATACCTTTTGGATTGAACTTAGGCCTTAGTTTTTAAATATATAATTGACCGCCAACAAAGGCTATCATATCCATACCTCCCAAACGTCGGCACGGCACATATTCAGGCTGCGCTCTGATGACTGATAGTTTACCTTGTTATTCTCAACTCGTATGGCGCATAAAAAATTTATAACCAATTAACATTAGCTTAACCAACGGATTAATCCATTCACTAATTATTAACCTAAATTTTAATCTCCCAGTTATTAAAGGAACTTTAACTTAAAACAATTAATAACCAACTACTTATACATTAATAGACGTACACGCCCAAGGTTTGGTTGCACTACCAAAGGATTCATTTTAGTAAAAACCAACAATGCTTTACACACACATTTTTCAAGTAAATACAAGTTTACAAAACAGACCAATTACACGCCTAAGGTTTGGTCGCACTGCAAAAGGTTTAAGCTAAACTTAAATACTATTAACATTAGGCATTGTATTCAACATAAATCAACCATTTAAACAATCAAAACCCCATAAAACAATTAATTAATAACAAACCATCAAAACCTTAGCCGTGCCTTTAACAGTTATTAAAATATTCTATTTCTCTAAAAAAAGTGCTTTTAGTATTTTTGCAGCGCTGCAAACCAAAATGCAAAACAAATGGATATAAAAATCCAAAACCTTACTAAAAATTATGGCCCGCAAATAGCGGTTGATAATATCTTGTTTGAAGTTAAAACTGGGGAGATACTTGGTTTTTTAGGGCCAAACGGTGCGGGCAAAACCACCACCATGAAAATGATTACCAGCTACATAGATATTGATAGCGGTAGCGTTTCCATTGGTGGGCAAAGTATTGAAGACAATGCCGACAGCCTGAAACGCCATATTGGCTACCTCCCCGAGCACAATCCGCTTTATTTGGATATGCCTGTTATTGACTACTTGCAATTTTGTGCCAATTTGCAAAACGTAAGCAAAAGCCTAATTAAAGATAGGATTCGCGAGATGATTCGCCTATGTGGATTGAATAAAGAAAAGCACAAAAAAATAAGCGAGCTATCAAAAGGTTACCGCCAACGTGTTGGCTTAGCGCAAGCCATGATTCACGACCCTGAAATTTTAATTTTAGATGAACCGACCACTGGTTTAGACCCCAATCAAATTGTTGAGATAAGGGAATTGATTAAAACCTTAGGGCAGCAGAAAACGGTTATCCTATCTACTCATATTTTACCTGAAGTAGAAGCTACTTGCGACCGTATTTTAATTATCGACCAAGGTAAAATTGTTGCCGATGGTACATCGGGTACTTTGCGTAAGCAAGCGCAAGGTAAAGAAGTTCTAAAAGTAAGAATTGAGGAAGGCGAAACCGATGATATTTATAATAAATTGCTAGAAACCACTACAATTGAATTGGTTGATAGGCTTGAAAACCAATGCTTTGAGGTGCAAAGCTATGCAGATTTAAGCTCAAAACGAACCGTGTTTGAAGCCTGCGTTAAAAACGGCTGGGTGCTAACCGAATTAACCCCGCTTGAAACCAAGTTGGAAGATATTTTCCGCGATTTAACCATGAATTAAGCTACAAAAAAACAACTATATGTCAGCCATTATTACGATTGCCAAACGAGAGCTGCAATCCTTTTTTGATTCACTAATTGCCTACATTATACTGGGGTTATTTTTAGGTTTTAGCGGCCTACTAACTTGGGTTTACGGCATCGGAAACTCCGATATGTTTTTTAGAAACCAAGCCGACTTGATGGTGTTTTTCAGCATCGCCTATTGGACGCTCTTTTTCTTTATACCTGCACTAACCATGCGTATGTTGGCAGAAGAAAAAAAGACAGGAACAATTGAATTATTGTTGACCAAAGCGGTTACAGACCGCCAAGTAGTGTTAGGCAAATTCTTCGCTTGTATCAGTCTAATTATTCTTGCATTATTGTTTACCCTACCCTACTATATCACCATCTCTTTTATTGGAGATGTTGACCACGGCGCTACCATTTGTGGTTACCTCGGTTTACTATTTATGAGTTGCGTTTATATTGGCATTGGGCTATTTGCCAGCAGCATAACCAATAACCAAATCGTAGCCTTTTTATTAGCCTTGATAATCGGCATATTATTCCACTTTGTATTTGGTGCATTGGCAGCCAGCTTTACGGGCTTTTTCGGAAACACGCTTTCAGCCCTAAGCATGCAAACTCACTTTAACAGCATTGCCCGTGGCGTAATTGATAGCAAGGATTTGATATACTTTATTTCGTTAACCGTGTTAGGCTTGTTTTTAGCCGAGCAAGTAATTGCCAAACGCGCCTAAAATATCCCTTATGAAAAATTGGACATCGGTTTTATTGATGGTGGGCATTATCGCTTTGTTGAATGTATTGGCCTATCAGTTTTTTTTCAGGTTAGATTTTACTGAAGATGAACGCTACACCCTTAGCCCAGCCACTGAAAACGTACTTAAAAGTTTAGAAGACCCCGTTACAATCACTGCTTATTTCACTAAAGATTTACCGCCGCAATTCACCGAAGCACAGCGAGAGTTCAACGATATAGTGGTTGAATACAACAACCTTTCAGGTGGCTTGATTAATTACGAAATCAAATACCCTGAAGATGATGAAATGAAAAGAGAGGCGGCTCAAGGTGGCGTTCAACCTTTCATTTTAAATGTTAGGGAAAACAACCAAGCATCGAGCAAAGAAGCTTTTATGGGTGCGGTAATCGCTATGGGCGAAAAAACAGAGGCATTGCCTATCATACAACCCCAACAACCATTGGAATACCCTTTAACCACCAAGATTAAAAAGATCGCGGTAACCGATAAGCCTGCTATTGGCTTGGTTCAAGGTCATGGAGAAGCTGGGCTTCAGCAATTAGCTGAAGTAAATGAGTCATTATCTATTTTATACACGGTTGAAACGCTTACGCTTGACCAACCAGTACCGGAAACGCTTGGTACTATAGCCATTATCAACCCGCAGGATTCAATTCCTCCTGCACATTTTGCTGTTTTAGATGCCTTTATTGCGAGGGGCGGCCATTTATTGGCTTGCCTAAATACTGTAAATGGTGATTTTCAAACTTCGCAAGGCTCAGCGGTAGGTACAGGGCTTGAAAACTGGTTAGCGACTAAGGGCATTGCTGTAACATCCGACTTTGTAATTGATGCTTCATGTGGTTCGGTTTCTGTTCAGCAACAAAGGGGCTTTTTCAATTTCAATACACCTGTTCAATTTCCATTTTTGCCTTTAATCACCAATTTTGCCGAGCACCCCATTACAGATGGCATGAGCGCATTGATGCTCACCTTTGCCAGCCCTATCGAATTTATTGGCGGCGACGATGTTAGCTTTACGCCAATCGCTTTTACATCTGACAAATCTGGTGTAAAAAGCCCGCCTGTGTTTTTTGATGTAAATAAAAAATGGTCAGAAAGAGATTTCCCTAAAGGCCGTGATGTGGTTGCCGGAATTGCCGAAGGTACTTTTGGCGGCGATACAGCCGCAAAAATAGTAGTGGTTTCCGACGGTGATTTTCCTATAAATGAGCAAGGTAGCCAACGCCGTTTACAAACCGATAACGTTGGTTTAATGGTTAACTCAATTGATTGGCTAACAGATGATAGTGGCCTCATTAACTTGCGCACCAAAGGCTTTACTTTCCGACCAATTGATGAGATGGAAGAAAGCAAAAAAGGTATGCTTAAATACCTTAACTTTTTACTGCCCTTGGTATTGGTTTTATTTTACGGCATTATCCGTTTTTCGCGCAACCGTGCTATCCGCAACAAACGAATGAAAGAGAATTATGGCTAAGAAAAAATCGAATAACTTAATACTGATAATTGCCTTTTTGATTTTAGCAGGCGTTTTTGGTGCCTACCATTTTTTGGATTTTGGCAAAAATGAACGCTCATTCCGCAGCGAATTTTTTAGCTTGGATACGGCTTTGGTTAACAAGATAACCTTGTACCCTAAAAACGAACGCCATGTTGAAGTAGTTTTAAAAAGAGCGGATAATGGTTGGTTGGTTAGCAGAGAGGGGGCGATTGACGCTCCCGTGCAAAGCGGCAAAATCAAAAACACGCTTACTAGCTTAACCCAAATGAAACCAAGCCGAGTGGTTGCCAACAAACAAGCCAAATGGGCAGATTACGAAATTGAAGAGGGCGTTGCCACCCATGTAATTGTTGAAACTAGCGATGGGGAAAAGGCTGATTTTTATGTTGGTAAATACAGCATTAACCAACAAACCCAAGCAAGCCTTACATACATTAGGGTTACTGGTGAAAATGAAGTTTATGCCGCTAACGGCTTTTTTAATATGGCCTTTGACCAAAGCCACGACCAATGGCGCGACAACCGCTGCATGACCATTAACGATTACCAAAGTGTTAGCAAAGTTGATTTTAGCTATCCTAAACCTATTGAAAATTTTAGCTTGCAAAAGCAAGATGATAAATGGTTACTTACAAAAGCAATATCAGATAGTAATGTTGAAGAGACTGACAAAACTAAAGTTGAAAATTACCTGCGCTCCTTAGCAATTGTTAATGGCACTTTTTTCTTAGATGGCTTTAAAGCATCAAACGAAGCTAAAACAACATTGACTGTTGAGGCAGGTGGCGAAACTTATACAGTTGATTCATATGAAATTGAGCCGAATCGTTTTGCGGTTATCGGCAGCCAATACCCTAACAATATTTTCCGTACAGATTCCAACCAAATTATAAAAAGGGTGTTTAAGCAGCCTGCAGATTTTCAGTAGAAACTTATAATGTCAAAGAACGAACTATAAGTTTAACTAAAGTTGATGGGATTTGAGTGGGAGTAGTTGGGAAGTTAATTTGTAGTGAATGGTTTTATAGTAGATTTCCAGACCTCGGATATTTCGATTACGAAATTCTGAGATGACAGTTTAAGTTAAGTCCTGTTGTCATTTCGGAAATTAAAAGAACTTGGTTCGTTAATTATCCGAAATCTAAAAATGTAAGAAGGGAAGTTATAGACCTCAGATATTTCGATTCCGAAATTCTGAGGTTACAGATTGAGTTAAGTCATGTTGTCAACTCGGAAAACAAATGCGTAAGTTTCACTAGCATTTATTTATCCGATACCTATATTAAAGTTCATTTTGTGTTAAACAGCTGAAGTTCTAACCTGTAATCTTTAATTGTCGTTAATCCCAATCGCTTGATAAATCTATTAAACTAGGATTTGTTTTCATCGCTAACTCCCATTTCCATTCTCGCTTCCATTTTTTAAGTTGCTTTTCATATTTAATGGCTTTATCAATATTGTTAAAGGTCTCATAGTAAATTAAATAATGAGCCTTATACAGTGCCGTAAACTTTGAGCCTTCTCCTCTTTTATGTTCTCTTATTCTTCTTTCTAAATCATTGGTTACTCCAACATACAAAGTTGTTTTGCTGTAGTTGGTTAGCATGTAAACGAAGTATTGGTTCATACTGTAAAAATATAAATCCTTGTATCTTTTCTGTTTACTACTAAAGGCTTTGAATTAGATCTCAGATATTCCATTTCGCCTTTAAGGCTCATTGAAATTCTGAGATGACATGTACAAGAAATGAAAGGTGACAGCTTAAGTTAAGCCCTATTGTCATCTTGTTTGCAAGTCCAGTCTGTACGATGATGTACCCCTTTTATTTAGTTTAATCGAAGGCAACACTGCTATAATTTTCTTATTTTAGAATAGATGAAATTCTCCTGTTTTGAACCATCGCCTGCCTTGCAGCCCTTTATTAAGTGTTTTTGGACGCTTGAAAGCGAACTGGGCGAATTGGAAGGCACAACTTACCGCCTAATACCCGACGGTTATTGCGAACTTATGTTCCATAGGAAATCGGCATGGCAAATGGCCATAAATGGGCAAAACGATAAAATTAGTCACAGCTCTTTTTTCATTGGTCAATTCAGTCGATACCTCGATTTAACTATACCTGAGCAGTTAAGTGTTTTCTGCATCAAATTCCACCCTTGGGCAGCAGCAGGTTTTTTAGGCTTCCCAATTCATGAAATTACTGACCATATACTGCCGATTGACGAATTGCCCGGGCATAAGTACCAGCAGTTGGCTTCTTTAATATTTAATGCCCCAACAACAGGGGCTGCATTGCAAGCAGCCGAATTGTTTTTTAAGCAAAAGTTGCCTGCTTTTAACAACGAAAGCTTTGTAACACCTGCCGCCAAAATTATTTTGCAATCGAAAGGACAATTAAAAATTGAGGAGCTTATGAATAAAGTGTTTATAAGCCAACGGAGGTTTGAGCAACGGTTTAAAGAGCAGGTGGGTGTTAGTGCAAAATATTTTTCGAGGATAACGCGTATATCGAATGCTACGGGCAAGTTAAGGGATATGCCTAACGTTTCCCTTAAAGATATTGCTTACGATTATGGGTTTTACGACCCTGCGCACTTTTCGCGCGAGTTTAAAAATTTTACTGATTTTACTGCCAGCGAGTTTAAAAAACGCATTAAGCCTAGCGGTATGCTTTTAAATTTTAATGTATCCTAGTTAACGTACTTGCGTTAGAATTTCGATTTTATACAAAAAACGGCTTGTTTGTGTGCGTAGCTTTGTTTTTCACCTTAATAAATAGGTTATGCGTATTAAACTGTACTTATTATTGTTCTTGCAAATTTTCTTTTTCAGTTTACAGGCCCAAGATTTCACCAAATTATCAGTAATCGACAACCAATATACGCCCGACCCCAATTATAGCGGTGTGGCATGGGTTGATTACGATTTGGACGGCGACTTGGATTTATTTGTAACCCGTGCTAACCTTTTCCGCAACGATGGTGAAGATGTTTTTACGAAAATAACAACCGAAATTGGCCAAAACCAAGCCGACCAACAAGGTAATGGCATTAGTTGGGCCGACTACGATAACGACGGCGATTTAGATGCTTTTTTGGCAGGCAGCCCCTCAACGCTTTACAGCAATAATGGCGATGGTACTTTTAGTGCTATAATGCCTAGCCCAGAACCAATATATGCTTGGGCTTGTGCATGGGCCGATTATAATAACGATGGCTGGGTTGATATGGTATCAACTAATCCTGAAGCACCCTTTGTAACCGAAACACAACCCAATACTTTACTGCTAAACACACAGCTAGGCGGATTTGAAAAAATAACCGCTTTTGAATTTACTACCCTTAGCAACCAACCTTACACCGTGCCAGTTTGGGCAGATTATGATGACGATGGCGACCAAGATTTATTTATTGGGACGGGGCCAGCAAATGGCACAACGGCATTGGATTTTTTGTACCAAAACCAACTAAGCGAAACGGGCGATGCCAGTTTTAGCCGCATTACCGACGGGCTGCTAGGAACAACGGAACAGGATGGGCAAGTATATAACTGGATTGATTACGACAATGACGGCGATTTGGATTGCTATTTAACCAATTATAGCAGCGCACCCAATCGGTTTTACGAGAATGTGGATGGCGAGCTTCAAAGCGTAAACAATCCGCTAACATTCCAAGCGCCTGGCTTGGCCAGTTGCTGGGGCGATTTTGACAATGATGGCGACCTTGATGTGTTGACAACCAACGAATCCGCCATTACCCGTTTTTTCCTTAACGATAACGGTAGCTTTATTTCAGCAACCAATGCTATTACTGCAAACAGTGGCTTTAAGGTTTGCGCCGCCGCCGGAGATTATGACAACGACGGCGATTTGGATGTTTATATATCTGGCACCTCGGGCCGCGGGCTTTTTCGTAACGATTTACAATCCTTCAACCAATGGATTGGTTTTAAGTTAAATGGTACTATTTCAAACAAGGCAGCTATTGGAGCTAAGGTGCGCTTAAAGGCTACCATTGATGGCGAAGCCGTTTGGCAACGAAGGGATATATCTGCCCAAAATAGTTTTAATGGGCATAATAGTTTAAATGTCCATTTTGGGTTAGGGGGTAGCTTTATCGCTGATTCAATTATAGTTGAATGGCCTTCTGGCATTGTCGATTATTACGCTAACTTGTTAACGGATTCTTGCTATGTATTAACAGAAGGGGAAACGGCAACTGCTACAAACATTGGCAAAGTGCAATTGCTAAAATCCGCCAACATATTTCCCAACCCAACAAATAGCGAGGAGCTAAACGTTTCCATACAATTGGCTTACCCAGTCAATGTTAGCTTTAGCTGGTTCAATGCTTCGGGCAAGTTGCTTTTTATGGAGGATTTTGGTCATCAACAAGCTGGCAAGCATCAATTTAAACCACTAAGCACAGATTTAGTAACAGGCTTTTATATTTTAAAGATTGAAGCAGGCAATGAAGAGATTGAACGAAAGGTTTTTGTTTACTAGTTGACGTTGGGTTGTATTTGAAAGCTTCATACCTTTCATTAGCTATGGTTTTCAAATTTCATATTACTGTAAAAGATAAAATATCAATATTTAACTTACCTCCGAGTTTAGTGTACACCTTTTCTTCATATAGTTGAATCAGCCCCCTATTTGTATCGTACTTTATTGTTTCTTTAAACTTAAAATAATATTCGTTTTTCAAAAACAATTCTTTTAAACCCTTTTTATCAAAGGGTTTAAACTCCTCTTCATTCTTCTCAAATATTTTCATAAGCCCTTCATTGTCAACATTTTTAGTTAATTTATAATCCAAGCATTGCGTCTCATTATCAAAGTATGATTTTATCTTATTAATTGATGGAATTTTCGTTTTTGCTAACTTTCTATTAAACGTTCCCTTTTCTTCTTTCTCTAAATTTTTCGGTAGTTGTAATCCATAGTTCTTATAGTATTTTTTTATTAAACCTATTAAGTTGTCTATTTCAATTTCTATCATAAACTCTCCAAATTGCCCGAATAACTGTTCTTGAAATGGACTTCCAGCAGTCAAACTATTATCGTCAATCTTATTCATATTCCCCTTTATTTTTTCAAGAACCCTGTTTAAATTTTCAATTCCTATCAATTCTCCTGTATCACTTAGCTTAAATTCAATTTTACACCCTTTGATAAATTTTTCAATTTCATCAATATCATCGTCAATATTGAGATGTTCTTTTCTAACATCTTTTATTTCCCACAATCCGTTTCGTTCATTACCTACTAATGGACTTAAACAAATTTCAACTTCATATTCGACTAGTTCCTTTTTAACTATTTCATTATTTCGATTTTGAGTGATTTGTTCTTCTTTAACCAGCAAAATACCCTTTGTAATTTGATTCAATCTCAATTTCATGCTTTATCATTTAATTCCATCGTTTTTTTAAACTTATTTTTTCACCAATAATTATATTACCCCCAACAACTCCCCAACTGCTTAACGCCTTCGTTGGCGTTGGCTTAATGCAAACTTCGGTTTCACTATATCAATTTTTAAATTGATTTTATATAAGGCAATAACATAAATCACTCTTCCCATTTTAGTTTTAATACTTGGGCTCTTATGGATTGTTTGGCAAAAAAATCTAACCAAAATAGTTGTTGAAACGAAAGTTGATCAGTAGGCGATTTTACTTCTACAAAAAAGGTTTCATTGTCGTTATAAACCCATAAATCAGGGAAGCCTTTAACAAATTGAGCGGGCTGCTGTGCCATTTGCAGTAGTATTGCTTTAGCTGCCTTTTTTCCAATTTGATTATACAGCAAATTGATTTTCTTCTCTAAATCATCATGCCAATAAACAAGGAAATTGGTAATGCCAAATTTGCTTTTAATAAGGGATTTTAGGTACGTTTTAAAACTCCTTTTATTGTTTAATGTTTTGAGGCAATCATCAATTTTAACTTTGCGCTCAGTGTAGAAATTAGGATTATTAAAATCGCTGGGCAGGCGTTGAAAGGGGTGATTAATGGCAGTAGTTTCCGTATCATAAAGTACGGGCCAAAAAACCAGCCCAAAAAGGGAACGCCAAATCCAATTTTCTGCATGCTCCGCTTGGTATCCCTGTTGGGTATAATAGACGGCAGCTGCGGCTTCGGGGCGGTATTGCCATTTTTTAGAAACGCTTATTTGTTCAGCCGATTTTAGTCGGGCGGTGGTGGCGTAAACGGCCTTTTCGCCTAACAGTTTCTTTTTGAAAAATTCCGCAAAATAGTAATCATCAACTACTATTGTTTGGTCAAGCATTTGTTGGCAAAGCTCAAGCGCACTTTGGGTTTTGCCAATGCGTTGGTATAAACGGCAAAGGCGTTGGCGTGCCGGTTGCTTTTGTGTTAGTCGGTATAATTGTATGGCGTATTCAAACTGCTTGTCACGCTCAAGGTGGGTGGCCAATTTCAAAATCATTTTATCTTGAATTTTGATAGCCTGTGGGCATTGTAAAATGGTTTGATTATACCAATTATAAAACCAATGGTAAATATCCAAAAAGGGCGTATCAAGGCTTCGGAGGAGTTTGTAGTTTTCGTAAGCAAGGGCAACAGTCCAAGTTTGGTCAATTTCATCGCGATTGTTGAAACGGGGGCTAATTATGCTTTCATCAAAATCCTCGAAACGGCTGTTACCCAAATCACGGATAACAAACTGGCTCATATCAGCGTGCATATATCCGAAATAAAGGAATTTAGTAAAAATATCGTTAGTCGCCAAAGGGTAGAAAAACTGTAAATCTGCGAGTTGTTTTAGAGTTTGCGCTACCTTTTCGTCTTGCACAAGTACTTGGATAATTTGTGCTTTTGAATAACTCTTTTTTAAACCTTCATCAAAAGGTAGCAAATCAGCTTTGGTGCACTGATTGAGCAAATCAAGTACATATTCTGTTTGGTTAGCTTGCCAAAAGTTTAGCCATCCTTTTTTGTCGAGTAAGTTAAGGGCAGCTTCCGTGTCTTCAATTTCATTGTATTGCAAATCCTTTAAGCGGAAAAAGTTTTTACGACGATTGACCATGCGTACCCAAAGGCATTGGGCATCTTCCGTTAGAGTTTGGAAGTGGATGAAATAGTCGGCTTCTTCATCCGTTAGCCATAGCCCATATTTTTCTTGCACAAAAGCCAGCATGCTCTTGTAATAATCTAGGTAATATTTTGGAGGCAGCTCGGTTGGGGGCATAAGTAAATTTACATTACCTCAAACATTTGTAGTGGACCATTGTTGGTGGCTACCACAATATATTTTTTGCCTTTGTTTTTGGCTATCACCACTTTTCGGGCGTCGCCCTCAACATACATTCCATGATCGCGATTAGCAATATAATTGAATTGGCCATTACCTGTACCTTGCAAATAATGCCCGAAACTAGCATCGTAATTACCAATTTCAGAATCGGCAGTATAGGCGTTACCGACTAGTATTAAATCCAAATTGCCGTCCTTATTCAAATCGTCAATTGCAATATCTTTTACTGGAGATATTTGGCAAATCGTCGGTAATGCTTCTACTCTGAAATTACTATTTCCATCATTCCAAATAATGGCCGATTGAAAATAATTGGCTTGGCGTTGGAAAGAAGCATCAATTTTTTCTTTCGGGAAAATGTCAAAAATATCTTGCTTGGCGAACTCAGCATAAGATCGGTAAACGGATTTAAGCGAAACCATTTGCTCCAATACTTCATCGCGGTTGTGCAACAAATAAGGCTTGCCAAAACTGTATTGGGTGATTATCGGGTCGAGGTTAGTGTCGCCATCAAAATCTGCGGCATACATTTTTACGGGCTCGGCTTTTGTGCCTTTAATCCGCGAGTTCAATCCGAGGTTTCCCGCAACAAAATCCATATCACCATCGCCATCTAAATCGGCCGCTTTAATACAGTTCCACCAACCGCTGTAATCGTTCAAGATTTTATCTTCCGTAAAGTTGCCTTTACCGTCATTTTTCAAGAATATAATGGGCGACCACTCACCAACTGCTACCAAATCAATGGCTTTGTCCCCATTATAATCAACGGCAGTTATATCCTTAATTATGCCGTATTGGTTAAGCTTATTAATAGTTGCATTAGGCGTTTCAACCCAATTTCCATTATCGTTTTTAAGGTAGGTTGATGGTTGTGACAAGGGGTAATTGGAATGGCTGGCTGCGCCACCCAATACAACATCTTGGTCGCCATCACCATCAAAATCGGCTGTTGCAATGCAGCTAGTTGCATTTGGCTTTTTAAGCGAGTTAGCACTTACCTTTCCATTTTTATAAGTTTCATCTTGATAAATTGCAGATGGTGAGTTGTGCTCGTTACTGCCATTTGCCAAGTAAACTGCATTATTGATAAAAGCGGCATCAACGGTTTCTTTGCCTTTAAAGCCTACTGGCTTAGCCGAAGAGTTTTTACCAATATTTGAAATTATTTGGCATTTGCTTTCAAAGGCGGAACCTAAGAAAAGCTCATCATTACCATCGCCGTTTTCATCGAAAGCAATTAATGCAGGGCCTTCGCGCGAAAGCATCATAGGTATAAGCGGTTCAATTTTAAAGTCGATATAATAGTTCTCTTGATGAGCAATTTTAGTAGGGATGTTTTTAAATAGCGGCTTGGCTTTATCTGTCTTTTTAGAGGCAACAGAACCAGCTTGCTTTTCTATTTTATGCTTTTTACCCGTTGCTAAATCTTTCAATTCCTTTTTCGTTCCATCCATCCAAGTAATGGTGGCATTTACGCTTTGTGCTTTATCCAACCCAAAATGAACCAGGTTACCCAAGCTACTCATAAATCCGCGTTCAGGTCGGTAAACAACACATTGGCTACCATTAGCATTCGTAATTTCGATACATGTATTGCGTGCCTGTTCATTACTGGCAAACTCGAACTGGATATAATTGTTTTTGCCTTGTTGCACGGCTTGGTTTTCATAAACAAAGGCTGGATCGTTAATATTATTGATGATGATGTCCAAATCTCCATCATTATCAAAATCGGCGTAAACCGCCCCATTAGAATAGCTTTGTTGGGTTAATCCCCAGTTGTTTGATTGGTCTGAAAATTCCAATCCATTTTCATTTTTAAATAAGTAATTACGTAGCTTTTGCTGAGGGATGATGTCGAACACCTCCATGCTGTTGAAATTGCCGAAACCGCCCTTATTATTGATAAAGCGAGGCAAGGTGTATTGCATAAAATCCCAATTACTATAATCGCGGCGGAAGCCGTTACAAACTAGCAAATCCTTAAAGCCATCATTATCAAAATCAGCGAAAAGCGTTGCCCAACTCCAATCAGTAAATGCCATATTAGCCAATTGACCGATTTCGCTAAAATGCCCGTTGCCTTGGTTGAGTTGTAGCGTATTTCTTTTATATTGATAATGGTAGCCATTTTCAACATGCAGCATTACCTTTTCATAATTGCTTGGTGGTTCGTGGGTTTTACGGCGGTAATTATCTTCGGGCATCATATCTACAACAACTATATCTAGCAAGCCATCGTTGTTAAAATCTTGTATATCCGCGCCCATCGCAAATTGGCTCATGTGCTCAAAATATTGCTTGCTGCGATTGGTGAAAGTGCCGTTTTTGTTATTGACATATAGGAAGTCAGGCATCCAATAATCGTTGGCAATATACATATCTAGCCAACCATCTTCATTAATATCAACTACATTAATACTAAGCCCAAAAGCGGCGGCTTTAATACCTGCCTTTTCAGAAACATCAACGAATTTACCTCCTTTGTTTTCGTATAAATGGTTGGTGGTGCTTTCTGTGTATTTATTTATTTTCTCTTCATAACTGTAGGAAACTTTGTTACGCCACTTGTCTTGGTGGTTAACGACCATTAAATCTAAATCACCATCATTATCATAATCAAAAAAAGCGGCATGAGTAGTAAAGCCTGCATCGGCAATGCCATATTTTTTGGCTTGCTCTTCAAACTTAAAATCGCCTTTATTAATAAATAACAAGTTCTCCCTGTTCGATTCAGAATAACGTTGCTCATTGCCAGAAGCGCCTACGTAAATATCTTGCAAACCATCGTTATTAATATCAACAATGGTAACACCTGTGCACCACTTTTTTGGGACACCAATATTAGCAACATCGCTCATGTCTTTAAACTGCATGTTGCCTGTGTTTTTGTAGATTTTGTTTTTCACTTGATTACCTGCAAAAAACACATCTTCCAAGCCGTCATTGTCAAAATCGGCAACGCCAATGCCCGCACCATTGTAAAAGTATTCGTACAACAAAAAGTTGCTGCCTTCAACATCTTTTAATTGATTATTGAAGTTGATACCCGTACTTGATGCTGGTAACAGATTAAACAAGCTAGGACCAGTATTTTCTACTTTTTCAGCTTGCTTTTTTTCTAGGTTTTTCTTTTCTGTTTGTGGCTCGCTTTGGCATGCCGCTAAAAGTAACAGGCAACACAAAAGCATAATATGACTACTAACTCGCATAAGCATTTATTAGTTAGTATAAAGCTATGTTTAATAATGCTATTTTTTAAACTAGGATTGATATTGTTTAAAGGAAACAATCATAATAAGACCCTTCGACTTCACTACGTTTCCCTCAGGATGACATTTTTTTTTAATAAAAGTTCTACTCCTCCGTAAACGTAAAAGGATTTAGGCTGGTTTTATCAATAATAAACTGCCCGATAGCTCTGCCTTGTACAACTCCATTGTCAATAGCTGGTCGGTAGTGGATACCACCATACAAACGGCTGATTGCTGCCTCAGAAGCAGCTTGATTAAAGGAGTTGAAGGTGCGGATAGGCAAACCATACTTAACTTCTGTTGAATCGACAAAAAAGAAACTATCGCCGAACATATGTGTTAACACGCTTGCGCACGAGGCCGAAACAACACTATGCCCACTGGTGTATTCAGGAAAAGCGGGCGTTTGCAGAATGGGCTCCCATTCATTATCAATGTATTTATGAATATAGGTCTCTGGGCGGATGAGGTTAGAACGGTATTTTTCATCCCAACAACTGATAAAAGCATCTGCCATTGTTAAACCCACCGTAGCATAAGCCGCAACGCATTGCTGTAAATTGGCATTTTTGCTTTTTAATACTTGCGTGGTAATACTCATCCAGTGCCCACCAGGCGTTAGCTTTTTCTCAACAAACATAAAGTGCCCCCTGTGGGTAGCTGCAATGGGGTTGCAATCCCAAAAACGGGCAATATCCTTCTGCTCTTCGGTTAAGTTTTTAACCACATCGTACACCTCTTTGGTTTCCTTATAAAACTCAGATGATGGGTCATTACTGAATTTTGTTGGCAACTCTGGTTGAAATTGCCCCGCACTATCAATAACAAACGGGCGGATATTGCGCCAATTGGGTTCAATAGCTTCAATAAAGTTAGGGGCGGTTGGTCGCCAACTGCCTGCGTAAGTAGTATCAACCAAGTAATTATTACTAAAACGGCTTTCGCGGTAGCCATCTTCTAACAGCCATTTTCCATACTCCACTACTAATTTGGCGGCATTTATTTTGGCTTCTTTCACCAAGTTAGCATCAAAATGGTTAACTAAAAGTGAATCGTAAAAGGCTACTTTTTCATCAATAAGATGCTTGGAATAAACCATTTTTTTTGCCACCATTAAAAAGGCATAAAGTGATGCAATTTCATTACCTTGCTCCTCGCTTTGTAAGTTAAAGCCCTTGAAATTTTTGGTGTAGCTTTTTGATTGTTGCGGATATGCGGCTAACATTGCCGCAACATTGCTGTTTGAGTAGATACGGCTTGCTACAGGCGGGCTAAAAATATCTTCAACTATAATATCAGTTAACAAAGTATTAACCGTATGATATTCATTAGCCAAGTTAATTGGTGTTTTAGCTTGTTGGCACGATGCCAAGCCAAGCATAAGCATTGTAAAAACTAATAATTGCTTTAACATAACACAAAGGTAGCAACAAGTTTATATAGAATAAATTGGGTTTAGTAGCAAAGGGGGATATACCTTAACTTTGCGCCTGTTTTTACAAGAAATATTGATAGCAAATGTTCGAAAATCTTCAAGATAGATTAGAAGGTGCGTTTAAAACGCTAAAAGGAGAAGGCAAAATATCAGAAATAAATATTGCATCGACAGTTAAAGAAATTAGACGTGCGCTAGTTGCTGCTGATGTTAATTATAAAATTGCAAAGGATTTTACCGCCAAAGTAAAAGACCAAGCATTGGGTCAAGGGGTTTTAAATGCAGTATCGCCTGGGCAATTAATGGTTAAAATTGTTAAGGACGAATTAGCACAATTAATGGGTGGCGAAGCGGCAACTTTTGATGTTAAAGGTAAGCCTGGTGTTGTTTTATTGGCTGGTTTGCAAGGCTCTGGTAAAACCACTTTTTGCGCTAAGTTGGCGCGCCACATAAAAAGCAGCAAAGGCATTAAAGTGTTAATGGTGGCTTGCGATGTTTACCGCCCAGCAGCGATTGAACAATTGAAGGTTTTAGGTGGCCAAATTAATGTTGATGTTTTTAGTGATGAGGGTAATAAAAATCCTGTTGATATTGCACAAAAGGCACTTGAGCATGCAAAGGTTAGCGGACACAACTTGGTGATTGTTGATACGGCTGGTAGGTTGGCAGTTGATGCCGAGATGATGGATGAGATTGAGGCGGTAAAAAAAGGCATTAATCCTAATGAAACGCTTTTTGTTGTGGACTCAATGACAGGGCAGGATGCGGTGAATACGGCTAAGGCATTTAATGATCGTATTGATTATAGCGGCGTTGTTTTAACAAAATTAGATGGTGATACCCGTGGTGGTGCGGCAATTTCAATAGCTTATACAGTTGGTAAGCCATTAAAATTTGTAAGTACGGGCGAGAAGCTGGACCAAATGGATGTGTTCCACCCGGATAGGATGGCACAGCGTATTTTGGGCATGGGCGATATTATATCGTTTGTTGAGCGTGCACAGCAGCAGTATGATGAAAAGGAAGCGGCCAGGCTACAAAAGAAGATTAAGAAAAATACTTTTGATTTTGATGACTTTTTGGGTCAGCTTAACCAAATTAGGAAGATGGGTAACATCAAGGATTTATTGGGGATGATACCTGGCATTGGTAAGCAAATTAAAGACCTTGATATTAGCGACAAGGATTTTAAATCAATTGAAGCAATTATATTTTCGATGACACCTGAGGAGCGTAGCAAGCCTGAAATACTAAATGGTAGTCGTAAAAAGCGTATTGCAAAGGGTTGCGGTAAAAGCGTACAACAGGTAAATAACTTTATTAAGCAGTTTGACCAAATGAAAAAAATGATGCGCATGATGAGTGGCATGCAAGGCAAAAAAGGAATGCCACGTATGAATATGCCATCGATGGGCAAGCGCAGATAATTTTAATGAGCTATAAACTTTTTGCCCCCAGCTTTATTTAGTAATGGTATGAAAAAAAAGATTGGCGTTTTAATTGTGAACTTAGGTACACCAGATTCGGCTGCAACATCGGATGTGAGGAAATATTTAATTGAATTTTTAACCGATGAGCGCGTTATTGATAAGCCCTGGCTGCAACGCCAATTATTAGTTAGGGGGATAATTGCCCCTTTTAGAGCCCCCGAATCTGCTAAAACATATAAAGAAATTTGGGATAGCAAAACGGGATCACCGTTATTGCATTATAGCTTGGGCTTGGCTAAAAACTTACAAAACGTTTTTGATAAAGCAGATGATGATGCAGAATATATTGTTGAATTGGCTATGCGTTATCAAACACCAAACATACCCGATGCTTTAAAACGATTGCAAGAAAAAGAGGTTGATAAAATAATTGTGTTTCCATTGTTTCCTCAATACGCATCGGCAACTACGGGTTCGGTGCATCAATATGTAATGGAAATTGTAGGTAAATGGTGGGAAATTCCAGACATTAGTTTTATTAATTCGTATTACGATAATGATGAAATGAATGAAATATTTGCCAATAATGGCAAGGCCTATGGTATTGAAAATTACGACCATGTTTTATTTAGTTTTCATGGTTTACCTGAGGGGCAGTTAATAAAAGGAAACCGACACAATCATTGTACAAAGGTTGAAAATTGTTGTTCGGAAATTGGTGAGTATAACCGTTATTGTTACAGCGCGCAATGCCATGCAACAGCAAAATTAATAGCCCAAAAATGCAATTTAAAAGAAGAAGATTATACGATTTGTTACCAATCGCGATTAGGTAAAGAAGAGTGGGTAAAGCCATATACCACTAACGTAATTGCCCAATTAGCTGAACAGGGAAAAAAGAAAATGCTAGTTTTTTGTCCCGCTTTTGTGGCAGATTGCTTAGAAACTGTTTTTGAAGTATCAGTTGAATATCAAGAAGAATTTGAGGAGAAAGGAGGCGAGCATTTACAATTGGTAGAAAGCTTAAACGATAGCTACCAATGGGCAGAAGCTATACGAAATATAGTTATATCTCACTAACAATCAACAACTTACACTAAATTAAGCTAACACTTTAGTGTAAGTATAGTTAGCTATACCTAGCCGTATAGCTATACCAAATAGCTATACTTTAATTAAGTTAATTGTATAGTTAAGTAGCTATTTGTTTAAAGATTTTATAGGGTTTAGTTAAAAAAAGTTTGCATTTGATTAAGGACATCCTTAATTTTAGCATGGTTATTGGGTATAATAAACTGGAAAATGAAAATTTTAACTTAATTCCAGTAACAATAATTGAAGTAAAGGATGAAAAATTCGATGAAACATTTTGTTAAAGAGCGTTTTAAAGAATCGTTCAGTAAACTGTATGATCACAATTACTTTAAAAACAAAAAGTCGTTTGCTGAATCGATGCAAATAACACCACAGTTTTTAAGTCAGTTGTTAAATGACAATACCCCTGTGCCATTAGAGTTCATTTCAAATTACATTGAGGTATATCCTATTAACCCTGGTTTTTTATTTAATAAAAATGATACGAATATTTTTAGGAACGATGCGCTACATTTAAAAAATGGCGATACTAACGGTAACACCTCTAGTTATAGTAGTAGCGGTATTGATATTAGCAACTCAATTGAAGTAGATGATTTAGCCACATTATTGTATAAAGTTTCGCAAATGCAATTGGAAGTTGCGCGCCTTTTTGAAAAAGCAACGGCTAATATAGCCAGCCGCTAAATCCCCTCCTACTCTAGCCAATCGGCAACCACTCTCCATCCGTACTTAAAAATCCCTTCATCAAATTTGCCGCCATGCAACTATGCACTGGCAAAATTGCTAGTATATCACCCAACTTATAATTGTTGATTGACTGTGCTGGGCATTTGACTATGCCATGCTCTTGCGAAAGTTTTGACAGGTAAAAATCCTTAATTGGTTTAAACCAACCTTTGCCTGATTTATTATAAGACACTACCCTTCCGTAAATTTTTCCTACGTCCTCTTCAATAATATAATCTTTTGAAAAATGGATGCCACCACCATGAATAACTATTTCATTCCTTTGAGTATGGATGGCAACAATTGGGCAGTACATAGCAACTGCAATTTCGTTGTAATTACATGCACCTATTTGTTGCTGCATCAAATCATAAAAAATAAAATTACCTGGGCGGATTTCATTAATGCCATTAAAATGCTCGGCAACACTACACGAAGGCGTATCGCCAATTGATAAAATTGCATTAGGATATTGGAACTGGAAAGCGATTTTCACCGATTGCATGCGCATTACCGTTTGCTCGTGAATTTGTAAAATTTCATCCTTGCCTCTTGCATTGTAAGTGTGCCCAGCATGGCATAAAAAGCCTTTAAAATTTAACAACCGATTTTGAGTAATTCCATTTAGTAGATTTTGAATTTTTGAGGTATTATCCCAAGTAATACCAGTACGCCCATAGCCTGTATCAATTTTAATAAAAACGCCAACCGATTGGCTCAAACCTTTCTCAAGAAAGGGCAAAGCATCAATTGATTCAAGTAAAATGTTTAACTGGATTTTGGCAGCCAACTCATTAATTTGTTGGATTTCCAAAACGTTTAGCGGAAAGGCAATAGTGATGTCATCCCAACCGCTTTTGGCGAAATATTGCGCCATTTGTACCGAACTTACCGTTGCCTTTTTTATACCAAATTGTTTGTACCAATTCGCCACTAAAATGCTTTGCGGTGTTTTTAAATGTGGACGAAAAATGCAATTACTGGCTTTGGCCTTAGCTGCCATTTTTTTGATATTGGCAATTGCCTTTTGTTTATCAACAACTAATGTGGGTTGGGTTATGTGCATTTTTATTGCTTTATAAAAACACTAAGTTATTGTTTCCAAAAAATCGGGGGTTTTATAGGCTATAGTTTTGTAATATTTAGGCCTTATGTCCATTCGAATATGCAACCAAATAACGCCCAAACCAGCCGTGCTTAACCACACCACTTTTTGCCTTTCAATCTCCTGAGTTATTGTTTGACCAATACATTTGAAAACTGCTATGATTTGGTTTTCATCAGCAAACCTTATAAACTTACCAAAGTGATTATAAATCTCATTTTCTGTTTTTTTAGTTGGCACAACTAACCTTGCGGTATTACCTAAATTCATGAAACAGGCTACTTCTTCATTATTATAGATATAATCCTTAAAAGCATTTTTATTTAATGGCAAGCCTTCTAAAATTGAACTTTTTTCTATTAAGCATTCGTAGTTTTTTTCAAGATACTCTTTTTTTAATGCAGGATGCTCCCAGTAAAAGGCCTTAAAATTCATTTTGATTAGTTCGTTTTTATAGAATTTTATGAATGTTTCATTACTGCTCCAAAGCTCGAATACTTCTCGAAATGTCAAAAATTGATTATCCTTTTTAATACGGAATCGGATGGTAGTTTGGTTTTGTTGTACTACCTCAATTTGATAATCATTAATCATTGGTCTAAGTATAGATGATTTAACCCAAAATTATCATTATGTTTAAATAACAATAACTTACTTAAAACAAAAGTTTTTAAAAAGATATGAGGTTAGGTGTCACTTTTATTTGTATAACCCTATTATGCCACTTTTTACATGTTAAGAATGCTAATGCACAAAGCCAAGCGGGGGGTTACGACCATCAATGGCTTAACTACCCTGCTGGAGAGTTTGGCCCAGTAAATATCACTTTTGATTATACGGGTATGCGGCAAATACAACAAGCACCAGCTATAGGAGTGCACCCAAGGTTGTATTTTACTCCATCAGAAATACCTGATATTATTAGCCGATTAACTACAACCACCAGCGGTTTAGAAGCTATGGCCCAGATGCATGCTTATACCACCTTACTCCATTTGGGTTACAGTAATGGGGGAACTTATAACCATAACAGTAGTTATGGCTCGGATGCGTTTGACAACCGACGCATTGACAATGCAGGTAGCTGGGACTATTCTGATTTATATGCCCAATTGGTGGCACAAAACCCAACTGCACTTGACGGCGTATCAAACAAGGATAGATATAAACTGGCGAGTATAATGGCTTTAGAAGCTTTGGAATGCATGGTTTTTTCAGGATTAACAGATGCTGATACTGGCTTAACCTATAATGACCGAGCCGATGATTTAGCGACTGCAATGGATTTTTGGGCAAGTTTAGTTATCGGAGATCCTTTATTGGATTGGACAAACTACCACTACTTTGGTGGCATACATATGGCTATATGTTATGATGTTCATTTTAATCATTTAACTGTAAGCCAGCAAAACAATATACGCACCGCTTTAGCAGCCACTATTCCACCGCAGCCCCGTTATGGCTGGGATACCGATTATTATGCCACAACAAGTAACTGGGTAGGTCTAAACTCATTTGAGTTACTCACCAATTTTGCAATTGAAGGAGAAACGGGCTACAATGCCAGCCTTACCACCGAATACATGCGTGCTTACCGCAACTTTTTAACTTACGGCTGGTATCAATCGGGTACACCCTATGAAGGTTTAGGTAAAAATTACCAGTTTATTGCCAACTTAATTACACCAGCAAGGGCCGGATATAGTTTGTTAGGGCACCCTTATGTAAAAACTTATGGCACTCAATTTTTACCAGCAATATTGCAAAATTATGGCCATGCCTTTATTGGCACCGATGTTTGGGGAGGAACAGGTTGGAACAATGAAATTGGGGGCTATAAATTCAATGCCAATGATATTATTGGTTTAAAATGGATTTTTCCTAACGACCCAACTATTGATTTTGTATGGCGAAACTATATTGAAAAGTATTATGGAAATACCTCTTCAGGCTACGTTTACCAACAAATTTTACCTGCCTCAAGCGGTTATCATAATTACCTATTTACTGCTGCTGTTTATGCCAGCGATTACAATACCGGCAACTACCAAACCCAATTTGATGCGGCAATACCAACCGAATTTTTTGCTCCTGAACGGGGCATGGCAGTTTTACGCAGCGGCAGCGAGCCTGAAGATATGACGATTCATTACCACTGCCGACAAGATTTAGGTGGGCATACCCATGGCGACCGTAACAGTTTTACATTGAGTAGCCATGGCAGAGTTTGGGTGCCTTATACTTTTGGTAGCGCATTTCAAGAAACCCAATATCATAGTTGCGTTTTAATTGATGATATGGGAATTTTTATCACCCAAAAAGATGGGAAAAAAGCAAGGCAACCTGGTAAGGTGTTGAATTATGAAACTAGCACAAATACTGCTCAAATTAGCGGCGATGCCACATATGCTTATAGTTGGGAATGGCATTGGGAATCTCGGCCGCCAACACAAGACCATAGTTGGCTAGGAAGCAATAACTGGGAAGAGGTTACCGAAACTTGGAATGATTTCCGTTACATACTGGGTACTGAAGCTTACCATAATTTACCTTTTTATGATTATGGGCAATGGAATGATGGTGGCAACCTTGAGCGGATGATAAAACGTCCCTACAATCCCATGCAAAAAGTACAACGTACTTTGCTATTAAACAAATACGAACATCCATTTGCATTGATAGTGGACGACATTCAAAAAGATGCATTGGAGCATAATTATAAATGGTTGATGCAGTTAGCTAACGATATTGAAGTGGAAAGCACAGATATTAATTTAGACCCAAACAATTTCCGTAATGACATAATTTTAAAAGAAAGTACAGGTAATAGACGGCTTTTAGTAAGAGTGCTAAACAACAATGGACAATGTGCACAAAGCTTGCAGCTAAATTCATCATCGCCGATTAATGCGGTTGAAAATGCAGATGTAATTAAAAGTAGTGCCGATTTACCCAATTCATCAAACGTAACCTATGAGGCGACTAATTGTGTTGAGTTACAGCCCAATTTTCAAACCCAAAATGGAGGTGAATTTGCAGCTAAAATGCTACTTTGTAATGAAACTCCAGGTATAGTTGAAACCCTTACTCCAGGGATTAACGGCATAAACCCTATCGTACGCTTAGTTATTGAAGCCAATGCTGTAAATCCAGATTTTAAAATACTGTTATACCCCTATTTAGATGGGGAAAACTTGCCTATTACAAAGCTTGAAAACAACAAGCAATTACTAACTGTAACTATTAACAATGAGCTAAGTCAATTTTCATTTACAAATACAAATGGCTACCCACACATAGCCGAAATTAGTTATAATAATTAATGGGCTAAAACCATAATCAATTCATCGAGCACATGGTAATTTAACTCATGCCTTTGGTTTAAGTAATATTTCTAAGTATGGCTGTTGCAAGTAAAAGTTTCTAAATTTCAATAGACACATTTTCAAACATTTATTCCTTTGATTATTTCATACACTTTTTGTAGTTGTTTTTCAGTGATGCAGTATGGCGGTAAAACATATAAGGTATTACCTAATGGACGAAGAATTGCACCACGGTTAAGGGCATATTCGTAAATTGCATCGCGGCGGTTATTAAAGTAGGAAGTGCTTTCCGTTGACTTAACATCCATTGCTAAAATGGTGCCTTGCTGGCGGATGTTTTCAAATTTAGGGTGTGTTTTAAGTTCTTCTGCAAATTGCTGATGCTGGTTTTCAATTCGCTTTATTGCTTGCTCACATTCAGGCTTTTCAAGTAAATCCATACTGGCATTAGAAACGGCGCATGCCAATGGGTTAGCTGTAAATGAATGCCCATGAAAAAAGGTTTTCATTTTATCGTTACTTAAAAAGGCATTGTAGATTTCTGCGGTGCATGCCGTAACGCCAAGTGCCATAGTGCCACCTGTTAACCCTTTTGATAAGGCCATTAAATCGGGCTTATTAGTGGTGTGGTTTGAGGCAAACATTTTACCAGTGCGGTAAAAGCCGACCATTACCTCATCTGCCAAACAAAGGATATTGTTTTGTTGGCAAATGCCCATGAGTTTATCGAGCAATTGTGGGGAGTACATGAGCATGCCGCCTGCGCCCATTACTAATGGTTCGTAAATAAAGCAGGCAATTTCATTTTTATTATCGTAAATTATTTTTTGGAGTTGGTTGAGGATTTCATCCTCGGAGACAGACGAAGGGGCGGGCAAATACTCGACTTGAAACATGAAGGGGTTGAAGGGCGCATTAAAAGGCGAGCGCCCGCTAACGGACATACTACCAAAAGTATCACCGTGGTAAGCATCGTGGAGGGCGATTACCTTGGTGCGTTTTTGCCCAATGTTGAACCAATACTGAAATGCCATTTTCAAAGCCACCTCTACAGCAGTCGAACCATTATCAGAATAAAATATTTTACTGAAATTATCGGGGAGTTTTTGTAGTAGTCGTTCGGCAAGTTTAACGGCTGGTTGGTGGGTAAAGCCAGCAAAAACAACATGCTCTAATTGTAGTGCTTGCTCGGCTAATTTTTTAGCTATGTAAGGGTGGCTATGCCCGTGTATATTCGTCCACCAACTACTAATAGCATCAATATATTGGTTACCGTTGGTATCTGTTAAAATCGCTCCCTTACCTGATTGAATTGGTATTGGCGGTTTGGCTGTTTGCATTTGCGTAAAAGGGTGCCAAATGCTTTGGTAACTACGTTTACTTAGGCTGTTTTGCATTGTGCAATGTTACTGCCTAAATAGGTATTTACAAAAAATGAAAATTTATGGTTGTTATTGTTCGCCGTAATAGTAAAAAATTATACTGTCATTTCCAACAACATCCACTTATCTCGTTTATGTTCAGATTCCAATTTGAAACCTGCTTTTTGAGCGGCTTCAATTACTAAATTCCTATCGTCAATCAAGATTCCACTGAAAAGTATTGTTCCATCTTCGGTAAGTAGTTGTTTTAATTTTTCCAAGCTGTTTAATATAACATGCCGATTGATGTTGGCTAAAATAATGTCGTATTTATCCTTAGCCAGATCAATACCCCCTTGTTGAATTTGTATATTGTTACAGTTGTTTAGCTGGCAACATTCAATGGCGTTTTTATATGCCCATTCTTCAATATCAACACCTAAAATTTGATTTGCGCCTAATTGCTCGGCAAGGATTGAAAGAATAGCCGTACCACAACCAAAATCGAATACCTTTTTATTGGTAAAATTGAGCGAAAGCATTTGCTCAACCATCATATAAGTAGTGGCGTGGTGACCCGTACCAAATGCCATTTTGGGGTTAATAAGTATTTGATGAGCTATTTCAGCCTTTTGCGGATGAAAGTTGGCACGTATATATACTTGGTTATTGACCAAAACTGGCTCGAAGTTTTTCTCCCATTCCTCGTTCCAGTTTTTGCTGGCAAGGGCTTGTATTTTTTTTAATTCCATTAAAGGAATAGGCTGTTCTAACAAAAATTCTTTTAACCTTGCTTCGTTAAAATCAGTTTGTAAAATGTAGGCTTTTAATTGCTCGCCGTCTTCCCAAAAACTATCAAAGCCTAATTGGGTTAGCTGGTAAATGGCCAACTCCAATAAATCGGCGTTTTTTAGTAAGAAATTTGCTTGTAAATACATTATAAACTTTGGTTCATAATATTGGCAATTTCAGTAAAGCTATCAGCTTTTAAGCTTGCACCACCAATCAATCCACCATCAACATCGGCTTGTGCAAAAAGGTCGGCTGCATTGCTTGGTTTACAGCTACCGCCATATAAAATGGAGGTATTTTCTGCTTGCTCTGCATCCCAATTTTCCTTTAATAGATTGCGGATAAATGCGTGCATTTGTTGCGCCTGCTCAGGGCTTGCCGTTACCCCTGTACCAATTGCCCAAACGGGCTCATAAGCAATTGTTACATTATCTAAATTAGGCAGATGCGCCAATGCACCTTTAATTTGATTACCTACAATTTTTTCGTGTTGGTTACTTTTACGCTGTTCCAAAACTTCACCACAGCAGTAAATTACTTTAAGCCCTGCTTGCAATGCCAAATCAACTTTAGTTTTTAAAATGGCTTCATCTTCATTAAAATAAGCACGGCGTTCGGAGTGCCCCAATATTACATATTGACAACCTACATTTTTAAGCATTTCAACCGAAACCTCGCCAGTGTAAGCACCCTTTTCATAGGCAGCACAGTTTTGTGCACTTAGGTGAAAATAGCTTGATTGGCTACCTGGAATAAATTGGTTGATTTTAAAAAGGTAAGCAAAGTTGGGCGCAATAATCAACTTGATATTTTCCTTTAATGAAAGCTGTTCTAAATTATTGGCAATGCCTTTTGTTAGTGTTTCTGCCTCGGCAATGCTTAAATTCATTTTCCAGTTACCGGCTATAATTTTTTGTCTCATGTTTTATTTGTAGCTAAGTTGATTAATGCTTTGCAGGATTTCAACATCCTGTTCTGTTAAGGCTTTGTCGCGCCTTTTCATCATATTATTGGCTGCTTCTAAGGCTTTATCAAATCTAAAATTTTCAAAGCCATTAGCACCGCCCCAACTAAAAGATGGGATATGCTTTTGTGGGAAACCACCACCAAATATATTGCACGAAACCCCTACACAAGTAGCGGTATTAAACATGGTATTGATGCCTGCTTTAGAATAATCGCCCATGATTAGACCGCAAAATTGCAATTGCTGCTTTTGCATTTGTTGGTTTTTGTAATCCCAAAGGCTAACATTGCCATAGTTATTTTTAAGATTGGATGAATTGGTATCGGCACCCAAGTTACACCATTCGCCAATTAAGGAATTGCCCAAATAACCATCATGCCCTTTGTTGCTATAAGCTTGGAATATGCTGTTGCCAATTTCGCCACCTACTTTGCAATGCGGACCAATAGTAGTATCGCCATAAATTTTTGCACCCATTTTAATAGTGGCATTTGCCCCAATGTATAATGGACCTCGCAACATGGCCCCCTCCATTACTACCGCCTCGCTATCAATAAATATAGGGCCCTTTTTGGTATTAAAAGTAACCCCTTCAACAACAGCATCGTAGGCAACAAAAAGTTGATTTACATTGCCAATAATAGTATTGTTTTGCGGTACTATTTGGGCGATGTTCCCCCTTTGGTAACGCAAAAAATCTAAGTTAAGAGCAATCCCATTTTTTTGGAACAAATCCCATATTTCGGCTATTTTAAAAGGTTCACTTGTTAATGGAACGGTTACAAAACCCTCTAAAGTTTGTGGTATTTGTTGCCCAGCAAAGCGTATGGCTACCAATTCGTCGCCATCCATTAATGCTTGGTTAACACCCAATTCGCCAACTTGATTGGCCAAACCATTATATGGCAAGTAACAGGCTTTTATTAGCCAATTATCATCCATTAAATTGGTAGGATATTTACTTGAAAGGTAGGCTTGGCTATGGTAACTAATAGTACCACCGAGGGCATGCTGCCATTTCTCAGATATGGTATCGTAGCCAATACGTAATTGCGCTATTGGTTTTGTAAAACAAAGCGGCAACATTTTATACCAATAATTGCTGCCCCCCCAATCGTCAGCCAAAATAATGTTAGGCATGGGTATAAAAATAAAAAGCCCCGCTTAAAAGCAGGGCTTAATTTCAGAAATATTTTTTTAGGCTTCTTCGTTTTTAGCCTCTGTTTTGCGTTTGCTAAAACGTTGGTATTTGTTTTTGAATTTCTCAATACGACCAGCAGTATCGATATAAGTCATTTTACCCGTAAAAAATGGGTGCGACTTATGAGAAATTTCTAACTTAACTAATGGGTATTCGTTGCCATCTTCCCATTGTATTGTATCTTTAGTATTTGCGCATGACTTGCCTAAAAAGGCATAATCGCACGAAAAATCTTTGAAAACAACTGTTCTATAATTTTCAGGATGGATTCCAGTTTTCATTGTAACTTATATTATACTCAAAATTCGGTGCAAATTTAAATATAATTTTCCACAATTGTAAAATTGATTGGGCACCTTTTTAGTAATTTAATGGTTATAAGTGGTAGTTGAGGTTGGCTTGAGGGGTAAAACAACTAAAACTATTTAAAAAATGAACCAAAATCAATGGAGAAAACTTAGTGGCGAAAAGCTTGACTTACCCTTGATGGGTGCCGTTGAAAGGGCAATTATCCGCGAGCATGAGCAAGGTATTAAACTAAAGGTTTGTATTGGTACTGACTCGCAAGTGTATGGTAAGGAAACGGAGTTTGCCACGGTAGTGGTGTTTATTAGGGAAGGTAAAGGCGGTTTTATGTTTATACAAAACGACCGTAAGTACAAACCTATGGGCCTAAAAGAGCGTATGCTTGATGAGGTGAGCCGATCAATACAAGTAGCGTATAAGCTATGCGATTTGTTTGATTTGTACGATGTAGATATGGAAGTGCATGCCGATATTAACACTAACCCTCAGTTTAAAAGTAATACGGCACTTGCCGAGGCAATGGGCTATATAAAAGGGATGGGTTTTGCCTTTAAAGCGAAGCCCGATGCCTTTGCAAGCTCATCATGCGCGAATAAGGTGTGTTAAAATGATTGAAGCCCCAGCCGTTGGTTGGGGTTTTGTTATACTCCCAATTAACTCTAGCTAATTATTTTAAATTAACTGATATTCAAGTTTAATTGTTTTTCCATTCTAATTATCTCTCTAATATTTACTGCAAAATGATGTAGCCAAAGCTTATCTTTCCATTGTTGCGAAGAAATCGTTACATCAAATGCATCATCCTCTGATTTATTTTTTGTCTTAAAAAATTTAAAAATATCATCATAGCGTAAATCTAACCAATCAATATTACTATGTTCGTAATCATCCATGGCTTGAGTTTTCAGATACTCTAAATGCACCTCTGGTATTTTTAGTTTAGTTATCCCAATAAAATGCCCACCAAATCTAGGAGGTGCTAATCCAATCCAACTCAAAAGTATTGGTTCATAATGCTCTTCGTTTAATCCCAATTCCTCAAGAAGACCACGTTTCATTGTATGAAATACACTTTTATCTGCTTCATGTTTTAATCCACTAGCTCTCATTGTTTCATTTATTGAACACACCCACATATTTTTTGCCGTATCCACTAAAGTACTTCTTTTAGTTACCAATACTTTATCACCAGTTTGATTAATTACAATTGTATTAGTATTAATGTGAACAGGTAAGGGTTGATAATTCACGTATTCTCTTGGGTTTAGATTTACTTTATTTAAAGTCTTAAAAAATAAAGATCTATCGTCCTGCATAATCTTTCTAATAGCTAAAAAATTATGATAATGAACTTTTGTTAATTGTAATTTAAGTGTACTACTATTCTCGCCATCCACATCAAAATTATCAATTTTAGTCAAACAATAATTATTCCCTTTAGCACCTTGGTCCTTATAGTATTTTGACAATTCTAAGTACTTTTTCTCATCTATATTCTTACTTATTTCAAAAGAATACTCATTATCAATAATATGAGTTAGTGAGTTAAAATCATTACTCTTAATACCCTTATTAGCTGAAAGTGGCCAAAGTTCAATGAAGTTATCATCAATTGAATTGTAGTTAATTATATAAGTTTTCTTTTCAATTTCCGATAGACTCAAAAAACTCTTTTCATCAATTTCACTTGTGATTTCATTTGGGATCTCACCAATCTCAAATTCTTTCTCAGCAGGAAGACCATACAGTATACGTATCAATCTTTTAGATGAGTTGTTGAAATTTTTATCATCTGTAAAGTCTTCATAAATTCTTGGTTCAATAAAAGTTGGACAGCTTGTATTAACATCCCCTTCTCTTAGAATTGGAATAAACTTCTTAGAACCAGGATTTTTCATAATCTCATTCTGAATAATAGAATACTCAGTTTTAACACCACTTCCCTTATTGGCCTCTGCCTTTTCTTTATAGTTAGGTGTAAGTATAAGAATAACCCTATCTGCTTTAACCAAACTAAGCATGAATTCATTTTTATCAATTCCTCCATATAAAGCAAACTGATCAAAATCAGGTTTTAGGCCATTAGCATATAACTCACGTACCAATTTTCTTACCCATTCAATATGTATTTTAGAATCCCATGAATAAGATATAAAAATTTTCGGCTTTTTTTTTAAGTTCATTAGTTTTCCTTTTTTACTTTTCAATAACATTCAAAGCATATTTTGGCATGCTAAACACCTTTTAATATTATTTAGCTAAATAACATAATTTCAATTTTTTAATTAATATTATGAGTTAATTTTCAAAACAAATGTTAAATAAGGATGAATATTACATATATATTTTAACCCTTCAAGCCATTTCTTTCAACCCCCCATTAGTAAAAAGCGTTTCATTTGGCTCCAAACTTTCTTTTTGGCTTGTTTGTCCATAGCTTGGATGTGGGGGATTGATCCAACAGCAAAATGGTGGAGATTAGCGATATTGTTGTACTTGATTTTGGGGGCTTGCTGAAAACCGAAACTCATTAGTTTAGTCAAATTATTTTTAGTTGCCCCTACTAAATTATTGGGTAAACTGGTGCAGTTGAGTTTTTGTACTTCGCTTTGTTCAATTTTAGCGGCTACCAAAATGGTGTCGATAAATTGCATTTCGCTTTCGGTAATTGGTTGGCTGCTATTGACTAAAACCAACAATTTAGTTTGTGGCTCAATAATTTTATCCACCGATTTGATGTTATAGATGGGATTGGTTAATAAGTACTTGAGCCAAGTATCTTTCATTTAAGTTAATTTTGCACTAAATTATAAATTACATCAATGGTAGCAGAGCTGAAAATAAAAAGAACTGAAAATTCTAAGTTAAGTAGTGTTGATTTTAATAATCTACCTTTTGGTAAAGTATTTTCTGACCATCTTTTTCAAATGGATTATAATGATGGTAAATGGCAAGAGCCTCAGATTATTCCTTATCAAGATATGAGTATCAGTCCTGCCTGTTCGGCTTTGCATTATGGACAATCAATTTTTGAAGGATTAAAAGCTGAACGTGGCCCTAATGGCGAAATATTGGTTTTCCGTCCTGATCAAAATTTTATCCGCTTAAATAATTCGGCGGAGAGAATGGGCATACCTACCATACCTGTTGAAGATTCGTTGTTTTATATGAAAACTTTAATTGAGTTGGAACAGCAATGGATTCCGCAAACGGAGGGGGCATCATTATATATTCGTCCGTTATTGTTTGGCAATGATGATTTTATTGGCGTTAGGGCTGCTGAAAGTTATCGCTATTTAATTATGGTTGGTCCTGCAGGACCTTATTATGCTAAACCTGTTAATGTTTATATTGAAGATTTTTATGTGCGTGCCGCCAAAGGTGGTATTGGTGAAGCTAAAACAGCAGGTAATTATGCGGCATCGTTAAAGCCCATGCAAGAGGCTGCCGCTAAGGGTTTTGACCAAATTTTATGGACGGATGCCAAAGAACATAAATACGTACAAGAGGCTGGAACAATGAATGCCTTTTTTATAATTGATGGTGTTGTTATAACGCCAAACTTAGATGGAACTATTTTGCCAGGTATAACGCGCAACAGTTTTATTCAATTATTTAAAGATGCGGGCTATACCGTTGAAGAGCGGCAATTATCAGTTGATGAGATTATTGATGCCAGCGAGCGCGGTATTTTAAATGATGCCTTTGGGGCTGGTACTGCGGCTGTACTTATACCTTTTGCAAGTTTGAGTACTAAAGACAAAAAAATTGAATTACCACCCCTTGAGTCTCGTACGATTTCAAAAAACATGAAGGAACGATTTGTAAATATTAAAAAGGGATTAGCCACTGATAAATATAATTGGTTGTACAAAATTTAACTTGTGAAATGGGGAACTTCATTTTTACTTTTTGCCTTTGGGCTTAGCCTTGGCTTGCTTTGGCATTACAAAACAATGGCTAACAAAACCGAGCCTTTTGAGGTTAAAGCCGAACGTTTAAGAAGCATTATTAAGAAGAGTAGCAAGCAGATTGTTACGGAGGTACAGTTATCGGAAAAGGTAACAATAAACAAAAATATTGCCCTATCTATTTTGGGTGAAGTAAATTACAAAACGGCTAGTGCTATTGGCTCGGGCGTTATACAATACGGTTTTGATTGGGAAGAGGTTGAAATTGAAATTATTGAAATAAATGATAGCACGGTTGTTTATTTTACCGAGCCCGACATTTACATTGTAGGGTTAAGCGATTTGGATATTGCTTATACTGAACTTTCAAGCGTTTGGGGTACGAGTTTTAATACCAACGAAATTTACCAGTTAAATCAGGCATTAAAAGATAGTTTGTATGAGGCTGCAGAAAAGCTGGATTACTTTATTGAGGCAAGGAAGAATTTGCCAAAATCATTAGCGTTTATTAAAACGATTGTTGAGGAGGGTTTTAATGCTACTTTTGTTTATGTACCTAAAAATAAGATGACAGCAATTGAGGTGGAGTAGATGATTATATAAAGGCTATTTTTATCCTGAACTTGACTAGGCTTGCACCAACGAATCATTGTATTGAATTTTGATACAACGCAATTTCTAGAATACAAGAAAGGCTGTCATTTAAGAAATTGCTGAAGGCAATTATCTGAAATCTCTTTTCCGTTAATATATTTAAGACCTCGGATAATTACAAAGTAATTTCCGAGGTGACAATACGATTAAGGCTAGCTAAAGGCATATTAAGTTTAATACTCAAACAATCTGTCATCACTTGGCTAGTTCCAAAGGGCGAGTAAAAACTCTATCGAATAAATACATCTGAGGTAGGTATTTAGCAACCATTCTATATGCTGCGTTCACAAAGGCTGATTTCTTGTCGAAGTAATTTAGAGTAGCGAAGCTTGCAAAGCCCAAACCATAAACAAAAAAAGCCCTTTAACTTAATTTGCTAAAGGGCTTTAATTTATTGTATATCAATAGTTTATTATTCTATACCTTTATTTTTACTTACCTCTTCATACTTAATCTTCATTTCTTTAGATTTATCAAACTGTTGAGTACGTGCATAAATCTCTTTTAATGCGATGATAGAGCCTAAATCGGTTTCATTTAAACTATGTGCTTTAGTTAAGTAAGGTAATGCCTCTTTAAATAAGCCATCAATCTCGCCACTCAACCTATCGTAGTTAGCTTGATCATCTAAAGGCAACTCATTCATTTCGGTTGTTTTTTCGGCTGCTTGGTTGTAATAAACTGCCCCTAAGTTGTAATAAGCATCAAAATAACCCTCTCTTAAATCAATTGCCTTTTTATAATTTACAATTGCGTTTTCATAATCTTTTTGTGTGTCGTATGCCACTGCTAAGGCAAAATATAAGTTTTCGTTTTTAGGATCAATTGAAATGGCTTCCTTCATTGAAGCAATAGCTGCTTCTTGGTCGCCACTTGATAGTAGTATGTTAACCTTTTCAATATTTAATGCCTTATCTGATGGAAATTGTTTTAAACCAGCATTAATCGTTTCGTTAGCTTTTTCGGTATTACCTTGCTCTTTATAAACGCCTGCTAAACCAATAAATATTGATGGGTTATTGTAGTTTAACTCAATTAATCTATTGTAAAGATTAACTGCTTCGTCAAATTTTTTGATTTTACTAGCCGAATTTGCTGTTGCATAAATTGCTGAAGTATCAATAGCAATATCATCATTTGCATCGCGTGTAATTGTATTTATATTAACTACATTGTTAAAATCAATATATGCATTTGCATAATCTCCTGCATTATAGGCATCAAAGCCATTAGCGTAAAATAAGTTTGAAATTTTTGACATTGCATCAATAGCATCAGAAGTGTAGCGTGCCTTTTTTTCGCTTGCTTTTTCTAAAGCTATAACCTTTAAAAAAGCCTCTTTTGCTGTTCGTAAAGCTCCATTTTTTTCTTCTATTGCTTTTTCTGAAGCAATAGCTGCATAAACACGGCCTTTTGTAAGGTATGCTTTAGCTGAATTTTTTGTTGCCTCGTGTTCAACCGCCACATCAATAGCCTCTTGTGCTTTTAGCAAGTCGTTAACATCAAATCCGTATTGTTGGTAGCTTCTTAAATAAGTACCTGCACTTGTTACTTTTGAATTTTGGGCAAAAACACCAACAGTAACAAAGGTTAGGATTAATAAACTAATTTTTTTCATAAGTTTTAATTTGTCAAGAAAATAGTTTTTCAAATAGTTTAATTAAAAAGTACTTGGAAAATGCGTGAGCGCCATTTTGGCTTCTTTAGAATATTTCACCATTCCCCCTTTATTGTTTTTTTCAAGTTCAATAATTTTTTCAAATGATTCTTTGGCAATTCGCCATGCTTTGCCTGAATCCATTAATGTTCCATTTAGTGCAATTTCAACATAAACTTCGCCTCTTGTAAAATGTGCTTGCGATGAGTTCATCGTTCTTTTATGAAGTACCGCTGCATCAATTTTTTCCTTTGCACTTTTAAGATTTTTTATTTTTTTACCGTGATCCTGATACGATCTCAAATCTTGAAGTGCGTAGGCTACTTTAGGTAATTGGGCTGAAACACCAACTGAAACAAAAGTTAAAAGCATTAATAGCAAAGCAAATTTTTTCATCATTTTATTTTAAAAGCAATAGTTTATAATGTTTGTTTAATATGATGGTTACAAAAGTAATACGTTTAATTACTATTCTTTAGATTCATCAGAGTTAGCTTCTGTTGCATCCGTTGCTTCATTATTTTCAGCATCGTTTGTTTCCTCATCTTCATCTTCTAAAATCCTTGCTACACTGGCTATTTCATCGCCTTCGTTAATACGAATTAACTTAACGCCTTGTGTAGCCCTACTTAACTCAGAAATAGTATTTACTGCCAAACGAATTGTAATACCTGATTTGTTAATAATCATTAAACCATGGTCGGAAGTTACAGCCTTAACCGCCACCAAATTACCTGTTTTGTCCGTAATATTCATGGCTTTAATGCCCTTACCACCACGGTTGGTTTCTCGGTATTCGCTAACAGCGGTACGCTTACCATAGCCATTTTTAGATACTACTAATACTTGGTAGTTTTCTTTTTCCTCTTGTGTTAAGCAAATCATACCAATTAACTCATCATCAGGGTTTGAACGAATATCGATACCACGAACACCACCAGAATTTCTACCCATTTCGCGGGCTTTACTTTCGTGGAAATGGATGGCCTTACCTGCTTTGCTTGCTAAAATAATGTCGCTATTACCATCAGTAAGTTTACATTCAAGTAATTCATCTCCATCGCGAATTATAATAGCGTTAATACCATTGCTACGCGGGCGTGAGTAAGCCTCTAAGCTGGTTTTTTTAACAATACCTTGCTTGGTGCAAAAAACAATGTAGTTGTTTTCTAAAAACTCTTGATCCTTTAAATCCTTAACAACTATGGTTGCCAACACTTTATCATCTTGTGGAAGGGAAATGAGGTTTTGAATTGCCCTGCCTTTACTGGTTTTCGTTCCTTCAGGAATTTGATACACCCTTAACCAATAGCAACGCCCTTGTTGGGTAAAGAACAATAGGTAATTATGTGCCGAAGCAATGAATAGATTTTCAGTAAAATCATCATTACGGGTGGCAGCACCACGCGAGCCACGACCACCACGACCTTGCTCACGGTACTCCGTTAACGAAGTACGCTTGATGTAACCTAGATGCGAAATGGTGATTGCAGCGGTTTCATCATCAATAATATCTTCAATGTTGATGTCGCCATCATTAAAAGTTATTTCTGTTTGACGCTCATCGCCATATTTATCACGAATTTCAAGCAACTCATCTTTAATGATTTGCATGCGTAACTCCTCTTTCTCCAAAATTTCTTTCAATTTGGCGATTAGTTTCATTACTTCATCGTACTCGGCTCGTAGTTTATCAATTTCAAGCCCTGTAAGTTTTTGAAGGCGCATTTCCAATATCGCCTTAGCTTGAATTTCTGACAATTCAAAACGGCTCATCAAGCCATTACGGGCTTCTTCAACATTTTTACTTGCACGAATTAATTTGATTACCTCGTCAATATTATCAACAGCAATAATTAATCCTTCTAAAATATGAGCCCGCTCCTCGGCTTTACGTAACTCGTATTGGGTGCGGCGGAAAACCACCTCATGCCTAAACTCAACAAAGTATTTTATCAAGTCCTTAATTGGTAGCAACTCAGGGCGACCATTTACCAAGCATATGTTGTTAATACCGTATGATGTTTGCAAAGCCGTGTGCTTGAACAAGTTGTTTAGCACCACCTGCGGGTTGGCATCGCGCTTTAAATCGTAAACGATGCGCATACCGTTACGGTCAGAAAAATCGTCAATGGCTGAGATGCCTTCGATTTTTTTATCGTTAACCAAAGCTGCTGTTTTGGCTATTAGCATTGCTTTGTTTACCTGATATGGCAACTCATCGACTATGATTTGGCTTTTGCCGTTTGCTTTTTCTTCAATTTCAGTTTTGGCACGTACTACTACCCTTCCACGCCCAGTTTCGTAGGCTTGTATTACGCCACCTGTACCGTAAATAATTCCACCAGTAGGAAAATCGGGTGCTTTAATATGCTCCATCAACTCCTTAGTGGTTACTTCGTTATTGTCAATGTAAGCAATAGTGCCGTTTATAACTTCTGTAAGGTTGTGGGGCAACATGTTAGTTGCCATACCTACTGCAATACCGCTACCTCCATTTACTAAAAGGGTTGGTATTTTTGAGGGTAGAACGGTTGGCTCTTTTAGAGAGTCGTCGAAATTTAAACGAAAATCGACGGTGTCTTTATCAATATCGCCTAAAATATCGGCGGATATTTTTTGAAGGCGTGCCTCGGTATAACGCATAGCGGCTGGGCTATCGCCATCGACTGAGCCAAAGTTTCCTTGCCCATCAACCAATTGGTAACGCATGCTCCATTGTTGCGCCATACGTACCATGGCATCGTAAACGGCGGTGTCGCCATGTGGGTGGTATTTACCTAAAACTTCCCCTACAATTCTTGCTGATTTTTTATGGGGTTTGTTGCTATGCAGACCCAGCTCGTTCATACCGTATAAAATACGGCGGTGAACAGGCTTTAAGCCATCTCTTACATCTGGTAAGGCTCTTGATACAATAACGGACATCGAATAATCGATATATGCCGTTTTCATTTCCTCCTCAATATTAACCGCAACTATCCGGTTATCTTGCGTTTCTTCTGACATCCAATTTTTTTAATTACACAATTGGGAAGCACTTAAAATGAGTGCTATTTTATTGTTGCGAAGCAGCTTATATATGTGGGTAAAAATTGCCCAAAAACTGCCTGCAATAATTAAGTGCAAAAATACTAAAAAATAGGCAGAAAAAGGTACTTTTTAGCAAGCGTAAACAGCTTGTTAACATTATAGGATTTAGTGTGGATTGTTGGGGTGTGGTTAATTTGGGTGATTAAGTAAATGTGGCAAAAAAATTGTTTTTAAATAAAGCGTAATTTTGGCTGACAATGCTTTTAATATGATAAAATCAATACGGCTTGATAATTTTTTTAGTTTTAAGGATACCACAATAAACTTCAAAAAAGGTACTAATTTTTTGGTAGGTATAAATGGCTCTGGAAAAAGTAATATTATAAAAGCAGTACAACTTTTAAAACAAGGAGTAAGAGGTAACGCAGATGGTAATGCCCTACAGGCTTTAATTACAAGTTGGGGTGGTTTTGAAAGCATCCAATGCCAATCAGATGTCAATCATGAATACAACGAATCTATAAACATTGAGTTTACTTTTGATAAGGAAAAATTAAATCAGTTCAATAAATACGATTTTCATAACGATGTAACATACATAATAAGAATTATCAAAAAACCCTCTTTTGAAAATTATACGTTAAGTGAAAAATTAATGTCTGGTAATTATCTATTGATGGATTTTTTTAATGGTAGTGGTTTAATTTCTGAGAAAATTAAGGGTAGGAGCAAAATAAAATTAAATAAACACGAAAACTATCCACCACAAGAAATGATTTTGTCAAGCATATCTGAAATTGATCAAGACAAATTTTACCCATTAGTTAGTTTTAAAACTGCCATAAAAAGCATCAACTTTTATTACAATTTCGATACTTCAAGTAGAAGTCCTATACGAAAATCAAATATTGCTACTTCATCAATAGCTACATTGAACTCAAATGGTGATAATTTATCTCAGTTATTGAATACCATCAAATTAAAAGACAAACCAATTTTTCGAAAAATTATAAATCATATTTCAGATATAAATGAAAATTTCCTTGGTTTCGATTTTAACTATTTCGGTAGTTCTGGAATGTTAGAGTTAATGCTTGATGAAAAGAACATGAATAAATCAATACATGTTAGCCATATTTCTGATGGTACTTTAAAATACTTTTGCCTACTGTTAATTTTATGTAACCCCAATAGGGGTAAATTTGTTTGTATTGATGAACCTGAAGCTGGTTTGCACCCTGATATGTTGATTAATATTGCTGAACTAATAAAAGAAGCCAGCCAAGACACCACTTTTTTAATCTCTACGCATTCAGATATTTTACTAAACAACTTCAATATAAATGAAGTAATAGTTTTAGAAAAAAACACCCAAAATTGTACTATTGTAAATAAACACACAGAAGAAGATTTTAAAGGTTGGTATGAGGAGTTTTTTCCAGGGCGTATGTGGCGAGATGGTGATTTAGGAGGAAATCGTTGGTAGAATGAGAAAACATTTACATATTGAAGGTACAAGTGTAAACGACAATGGGAATCTTAGAAAGGGTTTTAACAAATTATTTTCTAAACTCCTAAAAGGCTCTATGCCTCGTATAATTATGGGCAATGGAAAAAGTACAACAATTGATAAGTTTACCAACGATGACAGGGCAGACGAAAAAACTTTATTGATTGATTTGGATGATAAGCCTGAAAACAAACAAAAGTATGTTGAAAAATTGCCGATAATAAGTGAAACGAGTATTTATTTTATGATACAAGAAACGGAAGCTTGGTTTTTAAGCCAACCTAACATATTAAAAGCTCGCTTTGGTGTTGATTTGAGCAAGAAGATTAAAACCAAACCGATACAATCAATTGACAACCCATCAGAATTTTTAAAAAACTTATTGAGTAGAACGGTTAAAAAAGAATATCATAAAGTAACAGATGGTGCAGCTTTGTTAGGCATGTTGGATGCAGAACAACTTAAAAACGATTTTCCTGAGTTTAAAAGTTTGGTTGAACGGCTGGAGAGCTAGCTTTATGTGTTAACCTGAGTTTGATTGGGTTGCCTAGCCTTTAGTTATATTTAATCCCCCGAAAATTACTATTTTTGATTATCTATAATTTTTAACCAAAACGGTCAACACTATTCAGAGAAGTACACTTATCTAATTTCTATCGTCTAAGTATCTAAAAATCTATTAATCTTACTACTTAATACTTTGTACTTAACCATCCTAAAACGGATAACCAATACCTAAATTTAAAATGATGTTTTCGCGGCGCCAATCGCGTTCGCCAAGGCGGATTTCCTCAGTTACCCAGCGATCGTTTTCAGGTAAATCAGGGCGGCGGAGGGGCATAGCAGTATCTAGACGAAGGATGAAGTAGGTGAAATCGAGCCGGACACCGAAGCCTGCACCAATGGCAATCTCTTTCCAAAAATCATTGAACTCAAATTGGCTACCTGGTTTGTCGGGGTCTTCTGCTAGTGTCCAAATGTTACCTGCATCGGCAAATATTGCCCCTTTAAAGTATTGCCAAATAGGGAAACGGTATTCCATACTCAAGGCTAGTTTTACATCGCCCGTACGGTCGAATGCGCCTTCGTTATTGTTGGCATCGGATACAAATTCGCCGGGACCGATACCACGGATACGAAATGCGCGGAGGTCGTTTGTGCCCCCTGCGAAAAACTGTTTTACATAAGGTAAAAATTCGCTATTACCATGCGGAATTGCCAAACCTGCATAAGCCCTAAAGGCGACTAAACGGTCCTTTTCAATACCGAAATAATATCTAAAATCGCTTTCAATTTTAAAATATTGCGCATATGGTACACCATTGATTAACAATGGTTTATCGGGGTTTATATTATCGACTAGTTTAAATAGGTTACCTGCAATTTCAACGCGCGGGCGGTAATAGTAAAAACGTTCGTCGCCGAGTTTGCCGTTAGTCATTACTAAGCCATAGTTAGCACCGATGATGAAGTTCTCTTCAAAACTTTTTTGAAGGCGGACGCTGCCATTTAAATCACTCTCAAAAGCTGGCTCGGTGCGGATAACATTGAAAAAGTTAATAGTTAAGGGATTTAGGAAATGCTGAGGCCCTTTCGGTTTTTTCCACTCATAACCATAGGTAAACTCTGTGGCATTAATCATGTAGTAATCAATACGGTTTACCAATGAATTGGCGATAGTAAAATTGGTTTTAGGGTTATAGAGGCTTTGTTGCTTTTTCAGATTAAAAGGCAGTAAAAAGCGTGGGAAACTCAAGCCGATTTTACCATTGAAAGTGGCAGTGTTCACCAATTTTTCGGTTCGTCGCAAATCGAATTCGACTCCAGAAGAAAGGGCGAGGGATAGATTTTCGCCACCTTTAAAAGTGTTTTTATTGGCAATAAAGGTGGACAATGCCGTTCCGATAAAGTTATCATCAAAGGCGTTTTGGCGGCTGTTGGCTTCTAATTCACCCGAAAATTGCCATTTTTTACCCGGTGTCATATTTATCATCACATCCAATAAATACTCCCCATTTGGCCCTTTGCGAGGTATATGGCTAATATTAACAAACTTGAAAACCCCCAAGCTAATGAGGTTATTTTGGGTATTGCGATAGTCGCGCACATCATACAATTTACCCGATTGGTAAAACACTAAATCGGCAATGGCTTTGGGGCGATAGCGGTTGTTTTGCTTGAGGTAAAAGACATTGTAATTTACTTGTATGGTATCCGTAGGGCTATTATCAAAACCGCCAGGGCTAAAGTTGGAATTGATGTAAATTTTATTGATGGTATAGGTATGGTGTAGGCTATCAGTTTCAGGATATTTTAACTGGTAATGGATGTTTACTTTTTGATTACGTTGAAAGCTATCAATTTGATAATGAATGTAGTTTTTATTAAAGTCGAAATAGCCGATACGGCGCATGTGTTCGGTTAAATCCACTCTTTCTTTATCCATTGCATCTTTATCGAAAGCATCGCCGCTTTTTATGCCTTTTTCACTTAAAAATCTGTTGATTATTGATGCTGATTTTGTCGAATTTTTGAGTAAATAAACATCGTTTACATGGTAGCGTTTATCGGGATTGACGGTATAGGTTACTTTGGCGCGCTTTCGTTTAACTTTTATTTCATAATCGGCGGTTGAGTGGAAAAAACCCTTGTTGAATAAATAGGCGTTGAGGCGGGCGGCTGTGCGGTCGCAATTAGCGGTATCTAATAAAATGGCTGGTTCGCCAACTTTATCGGCCATCCAGCCGCGAATGCCTTTGCCACCGGGCTTACCGTGGTTGTACATCCACAGGTTAATTTTCAAGAATCCGAGCCATTTTCTGTTTAATTTGGGTACTGGTAGCTTTTGCAACTCGGATTGCATGGCGGCATCTAATGGAATTTCAGCTTTTTTATCAATCTTTACAATGCTTTTGTTGTGCAAAACCTGCCCACTTTTTAAGTAACGGGTGTTGCTACACGATGCCAATAAAAGGCAGCCGAGCAAAAGCCAATAGTATGATCGATATAATTTCAATATGCTAACTAATAATCAGGTTAAGTTAATACGTTCGTTAAGTTTAAAAAAGTATAGACAGCAATTAGGTCTGTTTATTATTGAAGGACCCAAAGTTGTTACCGAATTACTTAAAAGCAAGTATGAAATTGAGAATATTTTTGCTTTAGAGGCTTGGGTTGATGAAAACAGTGATTTATTGGCTGATGCCGAGCTAAGAATTGTTAACGAAAAGGCACTTGGACGTATTTCGCAATTTAAAAGCCCTAACCAAGTAGTAGCGGTTGTTAAGCAACAGCATTTGACGATTGAAAAGTTTGAAAATGAAGGTGTTAACTTGGTGCTCGATAATATTAACGACCCAGGTAATTTAGGTACGATTATCCGTATTTGTGATTGGTTCGGTATTGAAAACTTAATTTGCTCGACCAACACGGTTGATTGTTATAATGCCAAAACAGTGCAAGCAAGCATGGGTAGCATTTTAAGAACAAACATTTACTACACTGATTTACAAGAATTTATAGAACAAAGCCCCTACCCTTTTTACGGAGCAAGTTTGGAGGGCCAACCGATTAATAACACTGCTTTTAAAAAACCTTGCTTTATTGTAATGGGCAGCGAGAGCCACGGTATTAGCCCCGAACTAAAACCCTTGTTAAAGGGCGAATTTAAAATTCCTCGCAAAGGGCGGGCAGAATCGTTGAATGTTGCGGTGGCTACGGCTATTAGTTTGTTTGTGGTGGGGTGAGAGGGGCTTCTCATACTTTTTCAGATTGCACATCCTGTTACAAAAAAGTATGCGAAATTCTATTAAATACTTTCAAAATTATTACTTAGTATTATTGCAAGAGATGTTTCTTTGTCTATTCATTAACCTCTAAAATAATATTTAATGATAAATATATTTATAAGTCATGCACATGAGGATAAAAAACTGGCAAGTTTATTCGGGGAAGTATTGAAAGAATGTAGCATGGGACTAATCCGTACTTTTTGGTCTTCTGACTTAGAATTTGGTAGTGGTATACAATATGGTGATGAGTGGTTTAATACAATAATAAATAAAATTGAAGAAAGTGATTATGTTATTGCTCTTCTTACAAAAAATTCTTACAAAAAACCTTGGATATTATTTGAATCAGGATATGCTAAATCATATAAGAATAAAAAAGTCTTAGGCATACTTTTGGGTTTAGAATTCTCTGAATTATCGGGACCATTTACTTTATTTCAAAATTGTGACGACAAAAAAGAATCTATAAAAAAATTAATCATTGAAGTTTTAACAAAAATAGAAAATTTATCTCCCAATTTGGATTTAATTAGTAATTCTATAACTTCTTTTTTAAAAAAAGCTAAGCCATTATATGATAAACCCTCGCACATTAAAGTTGACATACCATGCAAAGGAGTTCTTTATGCGAAAATATTATCACTAAGCAAAAAACATTTTACTCGAAGGTTTATTCCAAGATTAAATAAAGAAATAAAAATCTACGATGAATATAGCTTGTATTCTGTAGTTTATCATCAAAAAGACATATACAGTGCTAATCCTTATATAAATGGTTCTGGCGTAGTGGATATGAATATAATCAACCCTTGGCAACCTGAGCAAGAATACGCATTTAATAAACAGAAAGAAATTGAAAATTTCATAACTCAAAGAGTTAACTTCCATGAAAACTTAGCGATAATTAATTATAAATATTATAATGGACTACAAAAAGATAGCGAAAGTATTTCATTTGATTTTAATTGCAATAGGTTAATAATGACTTTTGTTTTAGATTTTACACCTATTGTAGATTTTGCAAAAATCTTAACTTCTAAACCAAAATGTTTTTTATTAAAAAATAACGAAATTATAAGAGAGCTACCAGTTGATGATTCAATTTGGGGAATTTTCACAAGCCCTAATGTTGAAATGTACAAAGGATATACTATTAGAATGAATTTTGACTTAATACCAGATAGATGAAAAGTTATTAGTAATGAATAAGTATCAAAGTTCACATTTGGAATAATTGTAAAAATTACAAACCCCAAACATAGGTTTGAGGCTTACTATCTTTTTAAACTTAATCGCAATCACTACTCCCCTAAAAACGGGTAACGGTAGTCTTTTGCCGGCACGAAATTTTCTTTTATGGTTCGTGGGGAAACCCACTTTAATAAATTGAGCTTTGAACCTGCTTTATCGTTGGTGCCCGATGCACGGCTTCCGCCAAAAGGCTGCTGACCTACTACTGCGCCTGTTGGCTTATCGTTGATATAAAAGTTACCTGCTGAGTGGGTTAAGCGTTTAGTCGCAAAGTCAATAGCATACCTATCTTGCGAGAAAATAGAACCCGTTAATGCGTAAGGTGAGGTTGAATCGACCATATCCAATGCGCCTTCAAAATCATCTGCTGGATAAACATAAATAGTTAACACTGGGCCAAAAATTTCCTCTTCCATTGTTTGGCTGTTGGGATTTTTGGTTAGCAAAACGGTTGGTTCAACAAAGTAGCCCTTGCTTTTATCGTAATTACCACCTGCTAAAATTTCAACATCGGGGTCGTTTTTAGCATTGTCAATGTAATTGGTGATTTTGTCGAAAGCTCGCTCATCAATTACGGCATTAATAAAGTTGCTAAAATCATCAACCACACCCATTTTAAAACTGCTAACATCGGCTACTAGTTTTTCCTTAACCGTTTCCCAAATATTATCTGGCACATAAGCCCTTGATGCCGCCGAACACTTTTGCCCTTGATACTCAAAAGCACCACGTGCTAAGTTGGTTGCAACGGCTATTGGGTCGGCACTGTGGTGTGCCACAACAAAATCCTTACCGCCAGTTTCACCAACAATACGTGGGTACGATTTGTATTTAGGGATGTTTTCGCCGATTACCTTCCACATGTATTGGAAAGTTGGCGTAGAGCCCGTAAAGTGAATGCCCGCAAACTCTGGATGATTGAAAACGACTTCCCCACTTGTTGGGCCATCAACATATACTAAGTTGATAACGCCAGGGGGCAAACCTGCTTCAATAAACAGCTCCATAATTACATGGGCTGAATAGATTTGTGAGTCGCTCGGCTTCCAAACAACGGTATTCCCCATTAAGGCAGCCGATGCCGGTAAGTTAGCCGAAATAGCCGTGAAATTAAATGGTGTTACGGCGAATACGAAGCCCTCTAAGGGGCGGTATTCTACCCTATTCCAGATATTAGGCGCACTTTCTGGTTGCTCGCTGTAAATATCTGCCATATACTCTACGTTAAAACGCAAAAAGTCAATTAACTCGCAAGCCGAATCTATCTCCGCTTGGTAACAGTTTTTTGACTGCGCCAACATGGTAGCGGCATTTAATTTATATCGGTATGGGCCAGCCAATAAATCGGCAGCTTTCATAAAAATTGCGGCACGTTGTTCCCATGCCAAAGCTTCCCATTGAGGTTTTGCTGCCAAAGCAGCGTCAATAGCTTGCTCAACATGCTGTTTGCCACCATAGTGGTAATGCCCTAAGCAATGGCTTAACTCATGCGGCGGGTACATTGGGCGTAAATCACCCGTAGTTATGGCTTTTCCACCAATGTAAAAAGGCAATTCCTTTTTTTGGCTTTTAGCTTCAGCTAAAGCTTCTTTTAATAATAAAGTTTCTTCGCTGTTTGGTGCGTAGCTTTTTACAGGCTCGTTAACAGCAGGGGGTATTGGGTAAATTCCTTTTGGCATGCTGCAAAGGTAAATTACGCTAGATGTTAAAAAAAATAGATAAAGGCTTTTACAGTTTCTTTGATGCAACCCTTTACTTGAAACATTCAATCAAAAGAGAAAAACAAGTTTCCTGCTATGAAAAACATTTACTTATTCCTTTTATTGGTTAGCAACTTAGTTATTGCCCAAAGTGTTGACTATACAACAATCTACGAATCCCCAGAAAATGAAACTTCAGTATCCAAGGTGCATAATTTATACGAAGAGGGTTTTTTAATTCAATATCAAGATGAAGATGAAATTCCAAATATTGCCAAAATTAATGATGAGGATGATGCAATCGAATGGCTTTTACCATTAGTAAATCCAGAATATCTGTATGGACAAGTTTCGCCTTGGCTAAGCAACAATGCCTTGTATTTAGCCAATTGGGATTTTACACTTGATTCGACTGACTGCTTTATTGACACAAATTTTGTAATACTTTCAAAATACGATTATAATGGCTCTATACAATTTATAAAAACAATTAAAAAACACCCTGATTATCAACTTTATCCAAAAGCTTTAAGTGCCAAAAACAGCAATTCTCTGGTTGTTGTTTGCGAAAAAAATTTCACATCGTTTGACAATCCCTATTCCATAAGGTTTTTAACCGTTACCAATCAAGGTGATTTACTAAACGAACATGAGTTTAGCCCCTCGGCAAACCAGCGTTTTTACAACCTAAAATTTACGCCTAATAACCAATGGCTTTTAACTACTAAAACAAATTTTGGTCAACACAAATTTTACCTTTTTGATGAGGATTTTAACTTACTAGCACAACATTATTTTCCTAATGCCACAATAGCCAATCTCAAAATATTTCCAATGCAAAATAAATTTGTGGCGGTTTCATTACTTGCAGAAGAAACTGTTTTAGACGACAACCCAAGCATTTACAGTCAAAAAATGCTTTGGATAGGTAATTTTGATTATGAACTGAACATAATAAGCGAAAAAGGTATTATAGCCGAGGGCATCCATACACGTTTTAGTGCATTGCACGATTCACAAATTTATAATGAAAACCTTGTAATAGGTTGCACAAAAACAATTTCAGGTCCACCCTATCAAAGGTTTTATGAAACCTATCATTTAGATACAGAAGGAAATATTATTTGGCAAGAAAACATTGATTGGGAATACCGTAACGGTAAATTTTCACAAAATACCGAAGGCGATTTAATATCATTTGATGTTAAACCCAATACTAGCGATGTTAGAAAAACAACCTTTTGCCAAAACCAGCCTTTTTATTACGATAACAATGGCGATGGTAATGGCAACCCTAACAATATTATATATGGTTGCCATCCTCCTGAGGGTTACGTTACTGAAGGTACGGATATATGGGACAACTGGCCAGCAGGCTATACCTCATTAAATGAAATTGACCACCAACTTTGGGATATTACAAAAACAAGTTTAGGTTGGGATGTTAAGGCATTAAATGGCGATAAAACAAGCCTTTATTTATACAATAGTATAGGGCAATTAGTTAAAACATCCTTAAACGGTAGCCTTACAACAAATAATTTATCTGCGGGCATTTATGTTATTAAGGTTTTAACAAGTTCAAATAAAGCTAATTTTAAAATTGCTGTAGGTTTTTAACCCCAATAACAAGCAGTTAATGCTAGCTAAAACCTTTTAACATCGCATATGAAACAACTTTTGATTCGGGTATTTATTATGTAAAAATTTCAAGTTTAAAAGATAAGGGCATTATTAAAAAATTAGTTGTTAAACAAGTCCTTCATTAAACATTGCTAATTGCATTTATTTAGGATCAATTTCATTATTGAATTTAGCAACTTATTAGCTTACTTACTTAAAATAAATTTTAATATGGTTAGGCTTGTCTAGCTCAAATTTAACCTTACAATACCAATGGGTGGTTTCAGTTGAAACCGCCCATTTTTTTTCCTTTTTAAAAAAAACAAGCAACCAATTTTAATAATATTTAATATTACTATTAGTTGGATATAAATATTACTAATAAAGTAAACAAAATTTTATAATTAAATTATAGTAACAAAATAATTTTTGTTGCAAAATAGTTTAAGAATTATTTAACAATAAAATCCTATTTATGAACTCTAGATTTATGTGCTTTTTAGCACTTCTATTATGTATGCCTTTAGTGGCACAAATTAACCCGCCAGTTTTAAATACACCCGGCGGTGTTATTCAAAACCAACAAGGCGGCTTAAATGGCTCTGGTAGCAATTTAGGCGGCGACAAATTGCAATTGTACGGTGCCACCATTTCGCCCCAACAAGTACCAGCTTTACAAGGGGGGCAAACTGTTATTGGCGGACACATTACGCCACTGCAAACGCCTAATACTGTTATTGCAGTACCAAACCCAAATGTAAATGGAAGTATTTCAGCAATGCAGCAACAAGCTGATTGTGCTAATTCCTACAACACTCCTTGGGGTGTTTTTATAGGTGGTAATTGTAATGACGATGATGATGGTGACGACGACGATGGCGATGAGGATGATGGTGAAGATGATGACGTAGATCTTAATGATTTATGTAATACACCAACAATTAGTGTGCAAGCGGTTAGTACGGGTGATTGCGCTTGCGATTTTAAATTTATTGAAACGGTAAATAATTCTAATTGTTCATGTTTAACCACTTTTACCCGTAAGTTTTATGTTAATAGTGTACAACAAGACGATAATGCCATTACTGTTAACAATGGAGAGGTAACTATTAATGGTGGTTGCGACCCTAACGCTACCTATTTTTATGAGGTTGACATGAATTTCTCTGGCACATGCGCCATAGGTATGCCTGGCATGAGCGGAGCTACAGGCGCACAAGCTTCATGGACACCAAGCGGTGATGATTGTGGCGGCGGAACTCCTACTAATACTGGTGAAGAAGAGGAAGAAGGTACGCTTTGCAGTCCGCCTTCGATAAACCCTGTAGTTATTCTGGATGAGTCTGGTTGTCCTTGCGACTTTCAATTCACCTACCAGCTTTTGGCATCAAACTGCCAATGTAACTACTCAGTTAATGAAAACATCCCTACAATAAATAGTTGCGAGGGCGGTACAACTTATACCTATACTACAACTTTAAATTACTGGGGAGATTGTGCTGGTGGTAATAGAACCAAAAAAATTGAAAAAGAATTTGAATATACAATTCCAGGGGGTTCAGTACAACCTGCCGCTTGCAATGACGTGATAAATATTAACCCTACTGGTAATTGCCCATGCCAATTTCAAATTGATTTAGATGTACCTGAAGGAGCAGAAATAGTTTCATTTGCAATTACAGATTGGACTGATAACCCAACTGTAATTTTTGAATTATTAGATGAGGATTATATAGGGTCACCAAATTGTCCTGAATATGAAGGAGGCATAGTTGGTTGCGTATCTGAAATTCCAAATTCAATAAACTTTGATGAAATAAATTTTGACTCGTGCTTAGAAGAAAATGTAATTGATGAAATGCAAATTGAAGTATTGTATATCCATCCAGTTACTGAAGAACTAGTCACTATTTCAGTTTCATACCAACCAGATAATTCTACACTTTGCGGCCTAAGCCCAGAAATTGCAAACAATGGCTTTGAATCTAATAAAACTGACGAAACATCACTATTATCTAACTCAAATAACTTAGTTTCTATTAGCCCCAACCCAGCATCGGATATGGTGAATATTGACCTACCTGAAGCAGCAGTTGATCAGTTTGTTAATATACAAATTAGTGATTTAAGTGGTAAATCATTTACTATTTATAGTGGTGCAAATAAATTAAATCAAATTGGCTTGGATTTACAAAATTACAACCTTAATAACGGATTGTACTTGCTAAACATCCAATATGGCAGTACAAATACTAGCCATAAACTTATGATAACAAAATAATTTAACCTTACAATACCAATGGGTGGTTTCAACTGAAACCGTTCATTTTTTATTTTAATTTTTTTTTAAAAACAAGCAACCAATTTCAATAATATCTAATCTTACTATTAGTTGGATATAAATATTACTAATAAATTAAACAAAATTTTTAAAATTGACTTATGATAAATAAAACAAGCTTTATAACAATTAGCTTTAAAATTATTTAACAACAAAACTCTATTTATGAACTCTAAATTTTTATGCTTTTTAGCACTACTATTATGTATGCCTTTAGTGGCACAAATTAATCCGCCTGTTTTAAATACACCCGGCGGAGTTATTCAATCTCCAACTGGACTAAATGGCACTGCCAGTAATTTAGGAGGCGACAAGTTACAATTGTACGGTACTACCATTTCGCCCCAACAAGTACCAGCTTTACAAGGGGGGCAAACAATTGTTGGCGGACATATTGCCCCACTACAAACGCCCAACACTTTAATTGGTGTTCAAAATCCTAATGGTAGTATTACAATTAACAGTGCTGGAGGTTCAGGCTCGTGGAACGGCGTTACTGGTGTTACTGGTGTTGGACCTTGGAACCCTGGAGGCGGCGGCGGTGGAACGCCTCCTGATACTGGCGAAGAGGAGGAAGAAGAGGAACAGGATGATGATTGTTTTACACCTACTTTAACAGTAACTGGGCACGAGGCTGGTGATTGTGATTGTAAGATTAATTTACTTTATAATGTTAGTGCACCTAACCCTAGTGTATGTGAATGCAAAACTAGTATTGAACTAATTTCACCTACAGGAAGTTGCTCCCCAGGTGATAAACTGATATTTAAAGTTCGCCTAACTTATAATGGTGAATGTGGCGATGGTAGTAGTACTACTTCATATCCATATATGGTGCCATTAGCTAGCAACAACTTTGATTGCAACTCAAATGAAGTAACCTTTTCTCAAGGATTTTGTCCTTGCGATGTTGATGTTGACTTCGACCTTCCAGATGGAGCAACTCTTGAAAACATTGATGTATTTATCAATAACTCCCCTTCAGCATCCCAATCATTAATTCAAAATTCTGCAATTGACCCAGATTATTATGATATAATTTGCAATGAATACGAGAATACAACTTGCGTAGTAGATATAGGGACAAGCCTTAACATGGGAGATTTATTAGGTGATGCTTGCAATGGTAATACAGAGACAATTACAGTTAGTGGTCAGTACTATGACCCTGAAACAGAACAGCATGTAATAATTTATGCTGAATATGATTTGCCAGATCCTCCAACTGGACCATTTCCAGATGGTGAAGATTGCAATTTTGATGTTGAATTTAAAACTGACGAAACATCACTATTATCAAATTCAAATAACTTAGTTGATTTAGTTTCTATCAGCCCCAACCCTGCATCAGATATGGTAAATATTGACCTACCTGAAGCGGCGGTTGACCAGTTTGTTAATGTACAGATTAGTGATTTGAGCGGAAAATCGTTTACTATTTATAGCGGAGTTTCTGACATAAATCAACTTAACTTAAACTTAATTGATTATAACTTTAGTAGCGGACTGTATTTGTTAAACATCCAATATGGCAGTACCAATACTAGCCATAAGCTTATGATAACAAAATAATACTCCGATATGTTTTCTTACTAAGCAATAGCGGGGTGAAAGCCCTGCTATTTTATTTTATAACTCTTTCAGGGGCCTCATTATCGCGGATGCTACCACCAATACATTTAATAATACGGCCTGGGTAATCTTCAATTACTTTATAATCGTGCGTACCAATTAAAGCTGCCGTTTCGGTTTGCATGCAAATTTTATACAGCAGTTTTATAATAGCACTACTTGTATCAGGATCAAGCGAGCCAGTTGGCTCGTCGGCAATAATTAGTTCGGGGTCGTTTAAAAGAGCTCGTGCAATTGAAATACGTTGCTGTTCGCCACCCGAAAGTTTAAAAGGCATTTCGTTACGCTTACTACTCATGCCTACATTAGTTAAAACTAAATCAATACGTTTTTCAATATCGTTTTTATTTGCCCAGCCAGTTACTTGCAGCGCAAAACGTAAGTTTTCTTCAACATTTCTATCATTTAGCAATTGAAAATCTTGAAAAATAATGCCTAACTTCCTACGTAAATGCGGAACGCTTTTCCATGTTAGTGTTTGCAAATCAAAACCACAAACTTGCCCATAACCATGCTTAAACTCTAAATCGCCATATAAAGCCTTTAGCAAACTTGTTTTGCCAGTACCCGTTTTACCAACCAAATAAACATACTCGCCTTTGCTAATGTTTAGATTAACATCATTAAGTATTAAACTTTTTTGCTGGTAAATGTCGGCATTGCGTAACTGTACAACTGGGTTTAACATAAAAGCAAATGTACAATTGAAATTAAGATGGCGATAGGCTTAAATAAAAAAAGTATCCGAAAGGCATTTGAAAACAAATGCCACACCCAGCATATGGGTTTCCGGATACTTACCCTCTGCAATACAACAAAATAACATACTTATCTCAAGTTTTAAAATATCTTATGTAAGTTTTTTCAAGTTTTTCAAAAAAAATTGAACTGTTTTTTTACACTTTGGTTATAACATTATAAGTTTTTGGCTAGCATCCACCGTATTTATTTGTTAAATTTATTTTGATTTAATGTATAATAGTTGTTGTTGTTTGTGACTTGAGCATAGCTATGCCTGTCAGATTTATAGAAACTAAAGTTTAAAAAATGACTACAGTAAGATTATTAATTGTTCTGTTAATTATTTGCTTGCTTACAGGTGCTTATTGGTATGCTTGCAAAATACAATTACAGTGCTTAAACTCAGGGGCAAATACCGAAGCCCCTGTAAATAAAACAGCAGTAGTTAAAACTAATGTTAATAAAACGGCACAGCCAAACTTTATTTTAAACGACGGAGATAGTTTATTAGTTAGTAATAAAGAGGGTTTTCGTTTTCCTGTTTCAAGCGGCGAGCCTATAATTCCTAATTCAATTTCGGATGATTTTGATAAAATTGCAGAATACCTTAAAAGCAATAACAGCAAAAAGCTGTATTTAAGCGGTAAATACAAAAAAGAGGAAGCTCCAAGCAATGGATTTGCCGATTTAGGTTTGGCACGTGCCGATAAATTGGTAACTGAATTTTTGAAAAGAGGCGTTAGTCCCAAACAACTATTTTTTGGGTCGGAAATGGGCGTTGAAAACGAAAAAGGAGGTTTTATTTACGATGGTGTTGCATTTTCTTTTTCAAAACCTAATCTTAGTAATTTAACTTCGCTTGATAAAGGCAATTTACCTGGTGCTAAATTTTCAATTAATGATGGGCAAGGCATTTCAATTGATTTGGAAGAAAATGTAAATTTCCCTAAAAACAGCGCTACCCCAACAATAACCGATAAAATTTCATCAGCTTTTAAGCAAACCGCCAGTTACTTAAAAACAAACCGCGATAGAATATTGCAAATTACAGGCCTTTATACCCGCGATGAAAAAAACCAAAGCCAACACCCTAACTTAGGGGTTGCACGCGCTGAGGCAATAAAAAATGAATTGGTAAAAAAAGGGGCAAATAAAACGCAGGTTTCAGTAACATCTAAAATTGTACCCAAACTACCTTTTAATGGTAACATTTTAAATGGAGGGGTTGAGTATAGCTTTAAAACAAAACAAGAAATTGCGGATTACGAAAAAAAGCTAATGGATGATATTTACGCTAAAATAAACAACATAGGATCAATGAATTTGTACTTTGATTTTGGCGCAAAACAAATAAACCTATCACCCAAATTAGCAAACTACATTGAAGATGTGAAATTATACTTAGCAAAAAATAATACTGCTAAAGTTCGCTTAATTGGTCATACTGATGATAAAGGCTCAGCACAATCAAATTATGGGTTTGGTATGGACAGAGCAAAATTTGTAAAAAATTATTTTGTTAACAGCGGTGTACGTTCAAGCCAAATAATTACGGAATCAAAAGGCGAGCAACAACCAATTGCTAGCAATGATACCGATGCTGGGCGCGCAAAAAACAGAAGGGTTGAAATAACTATTAACTAACAATAAAAATATTCTTTTTGTATGGATTTTGAATACGAATACATAGTCGGTCTTGGTTTTTTGGCCCTAGCCGCTTTGCTTGGTTTTTTAATTGCTTGGCTATGGCGAAGCAGTAAAATTGATGCTATTAAAGACGAGCTTGAAGCTTGCAACAGTACTTGCAGCGAAATGACATCAAAGCTAAAAAAGGCTGAACGAGATGTAAAAGAAATAAACAATAAATACAATGCTGCTGAACAATCGCTAGTTAATTTTAAAAGCGAATTAGACCCTTTAAAAGCATCTATTGGGCAAAAAGATACTACAATTAGCCAATTAAAAGCCCAGTTATCGCAAAAAGATAATCACATTGGAGAGTTGAATCTTATAAAAAATAAATACGACGAGTTATTACCCAAATTTGATATTAACACTAATGTTGCCGAGCAATTAGATGGTGAAATGGACTCAGTTAGGTTTGAACGTGATAATCTTAAAAACGAGGTTGACATATTAACACGAAAGTTTGAAGCCTATAAAATAGATAATGAAGACATTATAAATAAATATGCTACTTTAAAAGCTGATTATGATGCCTTAAAAGCTGAAGGAGGTGCATCAAACAACGACGCTGATATTGCTGGCTTGCAAAATGCTGTTGCCAAAGCTGAAAAAAATGCAAATGCTTTTAAAGCTAAATGGAGCGATTTGCAAATGGCTAATACCAACTTTATGAACGAAAATGAGGCCTTAAAAGCCCGAATTGCTGATTTAGAAGCACAAAGCAAAGTAGTGGTTGAAGCACCAAAAGTTGAGCCCCCTACCCCATCTAAGCCTGAAACTAAGGAGGATAAGGAAGCGGCTGTTTTAGCGCGTATAAAGGAAAAAGCTAAAGACATTAACTACGATTTAATTGGTATAGGTAATGCCGATGATAAAGATGATTTAAAGCTTATAAAAGGAATTGGTCCGTTTATTGAAAAAAAATTAAATGCAATTAGTATATATAAGTTCGCGCAAATAGCTAAATTTGACGAAGTAACCATTGAAAAGGTTAACAACGCAATAGAGTTTTTCCCTGGTCGTGTTAAGCGCGACGATTGGAGGGGACAAGCTACTGAACTAATAAAATAAAACATAACTTAAAGGTGGTTTAAGTTAATTGTGGCCGTTCAATTTTTTATTGAGCGGCTTTTTTTATTGTAGCTGTTGATGCCTGAAACAAGTTTTTGTATGATCGTTAACCATACCAACGGCTTGCATAAAGGCGTATAAAATGGTGCTGCCTACAAATTTGAAACCGTCCTTTTTTAGGGTCTTGCTCATGGTATCGCTTATCGGGGTTGTTGCGGGTACTTGGCTTATTGTTTTAAAGTTGTTTACAATAGGTTTACCATCAACAAACTGCCAAATGTAATTACTGAAACTACCGTGTTTGCTTTGCTTTTCAAGAAACAATTGGGCATTAACAATAGCCGCATTCACTTTTAACTTGTTACGGATAATACCTGCATCTGCTAAAAGGGTTTGCCGTTTTGCTTCATCGTACTTTGCCATTTTTTGGGCGTTGAAATTATCGAATGCCTTACGGTAATTTTCTCTTTTTTTTAAAACGGTTAGCCAGTTAAGGCCTGCTTGCGCACCTTCTAAAATCAACATTTCAAAAAGCTTTCGGTCGTCGTAAACAGGCACGCCCCATTCCTCATCGTGGTATTTTACGTAAATATCGTGGCCTAAGCACCACTCGCATCGATTTACTCCCATTTCCATTTTATCAATTTATAAAGCTTTAATACACTCAAAGATAAAACTGTATCGTTATTAAGTTTAAAGTGGAAAAATTGAAGTTTTTAATATCAGTAATTTTGATTGTATGCTTTGCTTGTAGCACGAGCAAAACGGAAAAAAAAGTTGAAACTGTTGAAGTACTAAGCAAGCCCTATGTTGAACAGTCAATAAAAAACAAGGGCGGTACTACCATTAAAAGCAGGTTTAATCCACCTAGTGGTTTTGATCGTAAAAATTATGCCGAAAACTCCTTTGAACATTATTTGCAAAATTTGCCTTTGTTAGCTGATGGAACTAAGGTTTTACTGTATAACGGGGTTTTAAAGGGCTACCAGGGTGCACATGAAGCGGTGGTTGACGTTAATGTTGGTAAACGCGACTTGCAACAATGCGCTGATGCCATTATGCGGCTTAGGGGCGAATATTTGTTTGCACAAAACAACTTGGCTGATTTACATTTTAATTTTACCAATGGTTTTAACTGCCGTTTTGATAAGTGGAAGGAGGGCTACCGAGTAAAAGTTAATGGCAACAAAACCAACTGGTATCAAAGTGGTAAAGCTTATGAAGGTTACAAAAGTTTTAGGGATTATATGACTTTGGTTTTTACTTATGCGGGCACTTTATCATTAAGCCAAGAATTGAAAAGTGTTGATATTTTGGATATTGCCATTGGCGACGTTTTGATACAAGGAGGAAGCCCAGGACATGCTGTTATTGTTGTGGATATGGCTGTAAACATTAAGGGCGAAAAAATGGTGATGTTAGCGCAAAGCTACATGCCTGCGCAGCAAATTCATGTGCTTAAAAACCCCAATAATAGTGGCTTAAACCCTTGGTATAAAATTGAAGCAGGCAAAGATGTACAAACGCCTGAGTGGTATTTTAACTATACTGATTTGAAGCGGTTTAGGTAGAGATTTGATTAAGCTTTTCATTTTTGTGCAATTTAAAGTTGGAAGTAGTGTATTGCGTTTCAAAATTAGTTTTTTGCAGTTAACCTCTGTTTCCTTTTAGTGTGCTACTAAAATATGCGAATTTTTAGCTTATTTGTAAAGGGTAGATTACTTGTTATACCACTACTGATTTACTAAACTATTTTTTTACTAATGTTACCTTTTACTATGCTGTAAAACCTTGGGCGTGTACTTTATAGTTTTAATTAATATTTTTTACTGATTACGAGCAAGTTATAAATTTTGTAAACCTGCAACCTTTAGGTGTATTGTTAAACCTTAAACGTACTACACAAACAGTTGATTTTCAATTAGATAAAATAAAAACATTTTAATTGAAGTTTTTTATGGAGTAATTAGGTTTTGCAAAACCAAAACTAAGTTTGTTGTAAAGTAAAAGTTAACAACAACTTATTTAGTACCTTAAAATTGAGGATAAATGTTATGCCTTCGATATAAATTACTCCTCCTCTTGCCTTACAAATTCAGCTTTTAACACAATGTTTAAAGGTTGCCCAGGGCCTTGATCGATGGCGATGGTGAAATCATAAACACCATCCGATTTTTTTACCCAAGTATCATAAACAACTACTTGCTGCGCGCCGTATAGATAGGAGTATATAATGCTATCGCCCTTTATTTGTACTTGTCCGTCAACCAGCTCGCCGCTATAATCATAATCTAAAAACATAATTAGTTGTTCTTGCGGCATATATGCTCTAATTCCCTCGCTGCGCATACCCCAAAATTCTCTTGCTTCATCTAAATATCCATAAGTTTGGGTTTTAACATAGCTATTGGCTATGCCCCACTCAAATATTTTTTGCTGGGTAAAAGCACTACCATCGGCAAAGGTGGTTTCTACATTCCAAACATGCCCAACCAAGGGCGAAAATGCTTTTTCAAATTCAGCCTTTGTGGTTTGTGCCGATAGGTTGGCTACTATTAGTATAGCGAAGATTAACGAAATAAGATTTTTCATTTTGCAAAGCTACGTTTTCAAGAATTTAAACGGGTATATTTGATTGTTAACTGTTAGCTGCAAAACATAAAGCCCTTTTTGTAAGCTGCTAACTTCTATACTGCTATCGTTTAATGCAAAATTGCCTATAAATTGTCCGTTTAAGCCAAAAATTTTAGCCTTTTCAACAGTTAAACTATGACTTAAATGGATGAAAAGCTCATTTTGCACAACTGTTGGAAAAACAAAAACATCGGTATTATGTACATCGCTTAAATTGCAAGCCAAATCATAATCAGGCAAACTAATACTATTTATAAGTTGTATTTGCTTATAGCCCAAAATTTCAATCTCTAAATAAGATGTATCAACCGCATAATAACCAAGTTCTTCATATTGATAGGTATTGGTTTCATCATAATAGCTAATCCAAAAGTTTTTATCGTCACACAATCTTTCAATGGGAAAGTCATGCTCTAAATGTATTTTAGCTAACTGTTTTATTTCATCATTTTCTATTCTACATTTTTCCAATTCTATATTACTTATTTTCCAATACGGCCAGTTAGGATAATCATAATATCCCATTACAAATGTTGTATCGCATTGGTTTAGTTCATCTTGTAACTGGAAATAATGGGATTCATATTGTATTCCAATAAAAGAGAATTCGTATGCCTTTCCATACTCTAAACCACTAAGGTTAATAGAGCCATGTATTGAATAAGTTGATGGTTGTACTGGAGCTTCTGCCATTACATCTAATCTAATTGTATAATTGGCAGGGCTAACACAATTATAATCAGCAAAGGTTAAATGGCTATTATCAAAGCAATTTTGCGATTTAAGGTTTGTAGTACTAACAAGTAAAAAAAGGAGCAAAACAAAACCACACCCAACACTTGGTACTGCATAATGGTGGGTGTGGGGGGATGTCGATAATCCATTTAAAGATAAGAGCTTGTTAATGAGTAGTTGTTTCATCGAGTGCATCCCTAATTTGTTAGGATAAATACGATTTGAAACTTTTGTTTATTGTTTGGGGCATAAAAAAACCGGAAGCCGAAGCTTCCGGTTAAAACCTTTATTAACCACTACTTACTCATTTGAGTCAAAAATTTTGACAAGATGTTGGTTTAACAACACCTTTGTGAAAGCATGTGTAAGTATGACGTTAATTTAACCTCAAGTGGTTGCATGCACGAAAGTACACCTTTGTGTTAAGATACAAAATATTACGCATATTCATATGAGCAAATGTCAATTTGTTTTCAACTTTTTTTATTAAATTATATTTGCTACACAATGTACACCCCTTTAAAATTTAAAATGGCTGATAAAGTCATTGTTAAACAGTTTGTTATAGATAACCCTTTTGGGGTTATTGTTTCAACAAATAATGGGCGACCAATTGCCACTCACATTCCTTTTGAGTTTGAAGAAATTGATGGAAAATGGTTTTTGGAAGGCCATATAAGCAAGGCCAATAAACAATGGCGTGTTTTTAATAGTGACACAGATGTTTTGTGCATTTTCCAATCAGAACATGCTTATGTTTCCTCATCGTGGTATAGTTTTTTGGAAGTGCCTACTTGGAATTATATGGCAGCACATTTGTATGGGAAAGTACATGTTTTAAATGAGGCTGATTTGTTTGTAAGCCTTAACAAAATGGTAAGGCATTATGAGCATGGTAGGCCTAATGCTTTTAAAATGGAACAGTTTGACAATGAAGCTATGCGCAAAAAAATGCGTGGTATTGTTGGGTTTAGGATTGAGGTAAGCGACTTTGAAGCCAATTTTAAATTATCGCAAAACCGAAGCGATAAGGATTACCAAAATATTATTTCCCAACTTAAAAATGAGGGGGATGCTCAATCCGTAGCTATTGCCAAGGCGATGGAGGCAATGCGGCGATAGATTAAAATCCGTAGCCTGGACCGTTTTCGGTAAATTCGTTTGATGGGAAGCTTGGGTTGATTTGCATGTTTCTGAACTCGAACTGTTCATATAGAACGCCTTTTTCGTCAAACATTTTTAGCTTAATAGGTAGCATGGTATCTTTTTCAACCCATATAACGGTGCGCTTGCTATATGAAGTTGGGATTCGGATTACATCACCTGCACTAACATCTTTAAAATCGGATATTTTAGGGTTTTGTAGCATAATCATATAGTCTCCAATATTTAGTCTATCCGAAATTGTACAAAGGTTTTCGCCTGACTTAACGGTATAATTAACATAGCCAAAAGTTGGGTCGTTTAATTCAACTTTATAGCATTCTTTACCATCAAAAGCGTCATCGGCGGTGCGGGTTAATACGTTAACGCTTTCTTCATCAGCGCGCTTAATGGCTTTGCGCATAATGCGTTCAATAGGTTTAAAACCCGAACGGAATATAGGGTGATGCCTATCTTTCATTAATTGACCGCTTAGTGGATCGAGCTTTACATTTACGTAAGGGAAACCATTGGGGTTAATTAATGCCTTATTGTTTAAGTGTCCATCGCGGTATAAAACTTCAATACCTTTATCGGGCGAAATGGTTTTAACATATACTTTTTGCGGGTTTATTTGCAACCTTACATGCGCCAAGTATTCATTACGCCCTTTGCGTAATTGTTCATTTTGGTAAAAATCATATTCCAATGTTCGTAGCTCCCCAAATGAGTCGAGCATATCGTCAATAATATCACGAGCAGTTTGCGCATTTGTAAAAGTATTGGTTAAGGCTAATAGGGTAAAAGTAAAAAATAAAGTACGTAACATGTAGCTATAGTAATTTTAACAATTTTAATGGATGATGAAACTAACGTAAGGTTTAACAAACTAGTACGAAATTCCTATTTTTTTATAAATAAAACTTAGTAACCAAGCAGGCCCAATCATTAAAAATTGAAGATCTTCAAAAAAAGAGGGTTTTTCTCCTTCAATTTTATGACCGATGAATTGGCCTATCCAAGCTATTACAAAAATGGCTACCGAAATGATGACTAATGTGAGCCTATTGTAGCCGACTGTTTTAAATAAAAGAATATTGCCTGCATACATTAATGCGCTTACAAACAGCATACCCAGTGCCATTGGCAACGATAGTCGTAAATAAAATACTAAAGCTATAGCAATAACTATAGTTGCTACATTTAGGTGCGCTATACCCGTAGGTATGGGTATGGGTATGGCTAATAACAAACCAAATAAACTAAAAACAATTGCTGGCACACAAAGCCAATGGATGAGTTTGTTAGTTGGGTTTTGATGGCTTACCGCATAAGCATCGAGCCATTGTTGCATACTTTTCATTTGCTAATTTTATTGGTTGACTAAAAATAATAAAAATAGCTATACCTAAAAGTAACCAAAAGCAGTTGCCCCGATTTTATAACACTGGTTAACAAAAAGCCCCACATTATTTCTAATGCAGGGCTTCAATTTTTTTATCTAATTGTGTGATTTTAGCCTAAATACTCAATAACCATTGCCGATGCGCCACCACCTCCATTGCAAATACCAGCTGCACCAATTTTACCGCCTTTATGTTTTAATGCTGAAATTAAGGTACAACTAATACGAGCACCCGAAGCACCAATTGGATGACCCAAGCTTACCGCACCGCCTAAAACGTTAACCTTATCCGTATCTAACTTTAAAAGGTTATTATTGGCTACCGCCACTACTGAAAAGGCTTCATTTATTTCAAATTTATCTACTTGGTCAATACTAATACCTGCTTTATCTAGAGCTTTAGGAATGGCTTTGCTTGGCGTTGTTGTAAACCAATCTGGCTCTTGAGCGGCGTCTGCATAACTTAAGATTTTTGCTAATGGCTTAACACCCAATTTTTCAACCATTTCGCCACTCATTAACACCATTGCCGCTGCACCATCGTTAATTTTAGAAGCATTAACAGCGGTTACCGTTCCATCTTTTTGAAAAGCAGGACGTACGGTTGCCACTTTTTCCCAACGGATTTTTTTGTACTCATCATCATCGGCAACCACAACTGGTTCGCCTCTACGTTGAGGAATTTCAACACTTACCAATTCATCAGCAAAATGACCATTTTCGTAAGCCGCTGCAGCACGCTTATAGCTTTCAATAGCATAAGCATCTTGCGCTTCACGATCAATTTTACAACCCTCGGCACATATTTCGGCAGTGTTGCCCATCATTGTTCCTTTGTAAGGGTCTTGTAAACCATCGCGAACAATACCATCTAAAATTTCGGCATTGCCATAACGGTAACCGCTTCGCCCCTTTGGGATGTAAAAAGGTGCATTAGTCATACTTTCCATACCTCCAGCAATAACAACATGCGCATCACCTAAACGAATGGCTTGTGCGCCCATCATTATGGCTTTCATACCCGAAGCACAAACTTTGTTTATGGCTGTACAAGGAGCATTTTCATTAACACCAGCCGCTAATGCCGCTTGGCGTGCGGGTGCTTGCCCCGTATTAGCCGTTAACACATGCCCCATTATAACTTCCTGCACATCATCGCCAGTTATGCCTGCACGGCTAATCGCCTCTTTGATTACGATTGTGCCCAATTGCACCGCTGATAATTTGGCTAAACTACCACTAAATGCACCAATTGGGGTACGCGCCATGCTTACTATAAATACTTCGTTCATTATTACTCAAAAATTATGGTTTCAAAATAGAATTCTTCAGCTGCAAAAATACCATTTCCTCCATCAATATTATCATGCATAATTATAGGCTCCGAAAAAGGACCACTAACATTAGCTTGACGATTACGGGTATATTGATAATCATACCAATCCTTATTGGGCATACGTAAACGTAAACTTAATGCACGATCTCCATTTTGAGGGTAGTAAGGATCCTCATAAAAAGCCAATAAGGCCGCATCAACCAAAAAGCTAAGCGTTACCGTTTCGCCATCAAAAAGATTATCAGTAAAGTAGATTTTTTTACCCACATATTCATATTGCCCTAACTTAATATCGTTGCCCGAAACTGGCAATTTATCATTGCCATAATCACCTTGCGCTTTAGCCACTAAGGTGTAATAATTTTTTTCGTTTGGAGGGTCGCTTATCGTAATATCAACTTTAAGGTAAAAACCAACATCATCCGCATCCGAAAAAATATCAAACTTACCATTGTACCACGAAGTATCAATATTTTCAATAGGCACTATGGTTGGGAAATTGGTGTTAGCCGTTATCGTTTCATAACCTGGTGCACTTATCTCAAGATTATATTCCTCGCCAGCTTGCCAAGCAACAGTAGCATCAATATCCAAATGATATAGTCCATCAATAACCGTGTTTCCATTAAATTCATCCGACCATGTAGCGATATCCGTTTCGCTGTAAACAAAATTGCCAATACTTTGATTGGGCGAATTGATTGATACACTGGCATCAGGAACAGGCGTAATTAATCCACCTTGAGTTGCACCAATGCTATGGGTAAGGTGCACCCTCGGAGATTCTCCATTTTGCAAAAGACAAAAGGCTACCAACTGCGGGTCTCCAGGGTCTAAATCAATGGTTACAACATTTTCGCACGATGGCATAGTAATAATTCCTAAAACCACAAATGCCAATGCTATTATATGAAATTGCCTATTGCCCATTTTGTGCTTTTTTTAGTTTACGAACCGCTTCATCTCCCTTACCATTAAACTCAAATGTGTACATAAACGATGGAAGAATTGGGAATAAACTTACTTGCTTGTAAATCGGTTTTTCGGTGGTGTAATTAAAATCCTTGTAAATAAAAAAGGCGTTTTTACGATTGTAAGTATTGTAAATATTGACAGACCAAGTTCTTAATCCACGCTTTTTTTGCTTTTTAAAATTAACCCCTAAATCAAGGCGATGATAATCCGCCATTTTGTAATTGTTTTTGGTATCAAAGCCTTCAATATTTTGCCCAGTATTAGCTAAGCCATTATTGTTAATACTTTTAATACCCAAATACTCAACTTCTGCTAAAGTTTGTCGGTAGCCTGAGCCATAAACCCATGTTGCTGAAAACTCAACACGTTTTCCTAATTTATAAATGGCAACAACGCTTATATCATGCCTTCTATCATAACGATACAAATAAGGTTCTTCTTGAATATCAGGGAAATCGCGCCAGTTCCAGCTAAGTGTGTAACCTATCCAACCAGTTAGTTTACCCTCATCTTTTTTAACCAAAAATTCAGCTCCGTAGCTTTGCCCATTACCAACGGAAACCTTTTCGTACCACGGTATTGATGGATCAATAATGTTTGTACCAGGCGTGTAAGCCAACATATTTCGCATATCCTTATAATAGCCTTCAACGCTAAAATTGAAACCCTTATAATTAGCTGCCCAACCCAATGCAGCTTGCCATGCCCTTTGCGGTTTTATATTGGCACGGGCAGGCACCCACAAGTCAGTGGGCAAACTAAGGGTAGTTGCTGCCAATAAGTGCACATATTGGTTCATTAATGCAAAGGATGCTTTAAAAGCATTATGCTTGTTAAGGGTGTAATTAACCGCCATTCGAGGCTCAAGCGATTTATAGGTTTTACCCTCAACTCCAAAAATTGAAAAGTGAAGCCCACCATTTATTTTCAGCTTTTCAGTTATGGTATATTCATCTTCAATGTAAGCAAAGGCTTCAATTGCCGTATCAGGGTTGTAATTTAATGTTGTATCAACTGATGCTCCCGCATTGGTCGTATCATTTTCTAAGCTTGTGTTGTTAGCAAATGATATAAAGCCAGGGCGAAATTGATGGTGGGTTATGTTAGCCCCAAATCGAACAAAATGATTACCGCCTGCAGCCCAATCATAATCTATTTTAGCTCCAAAATCTCTAATTAACGATTGATAGTCAACATTAAAATCTTCATTTACAACCAACCCATCAGGAAAAGTTTCGGTGTAATTGGATTGATAACCTGTTGCAAAATCGTAGTTACTAAAATGCAAAGTAACATTTGAAAAAAGCTTATTATTATATTGATGATTCCAGCGAAGGGCAGAAATTACATTACCCCACCCTAGCGAAAATTCATTCTCTTCCTTTACATCAGTATCGTAACTATAGCTATCGCTAAATCGAGTAAAACCCTTATCTCTACCAAAATAAAGGCTGTAATACAACTTATCTTTTTCTGAAAGTTTGTAGTTTACTTTAGCATTAATATCGTAAAAGTAGTAACCAAAAAGCCCGTCCTCACCTGTTTTTCTAAACGATGATTTAATAATCGGGCGCGCCAAAACATCAATATAAGTTCGGCGTGCGCTAATAATAATCGACGATTTATCCTTTTTTAAAGGTCCTTCAACCAATGCATTTGAAGATATAAGCCCAACACCAACGCTGCCTCGCCAGTCCTTCAAATTACCCTCTTTCATCCTTATGTCTAATACTGATGATAAACGACCTCCATAACGAGCAGGGAAACCACCAGTGATAAACTTCATGCTATTAATCGCATTAGCATTAAAAACAGAAAAGAAACCAAACAAGTGTTGAACATTATAAAGCGGCACACCATCCAACAAAACCAAATTTTGATCGGGACCACCACCACGCACATACAATCCTGAGCTACCCTCACTACCCGATTGAACACCTGGTAATAATTGTAAGGCTTTAATTAAATCGGGCTCTCCACCAAAGCTAGGTAGGCTGGTAATTTGCTTCATTTCAAGTGTAACCGAACTCATTTGCGTTTGGGTTACAATATTGTTCTCCTTATTAGCAACTACGCTTACTTCATTTAATAGTACCGATTCAGTAAGGGCAATATTTGCAGCAAAATCTTCCCGCTTTTCAATGCTTATTTTTTGATTTTGGTAACCAACATAACTTACCAAAATATTAACCGAATCTGCCTTTACAATAAGGCTATAAAAACCGTAAACATTGGTAGTAGTTCCACTTAAATCGTAGGTATTAAAAATATTGGCACCAATCAAGGCTTCGCCCGTTTCAGCATCCGTTACATAACCGCTTATAGTAAAGTTTTGCGCCCCTAAATGAGCACTTAAAAGCAAAAGAAAGCTGAGTAATAATTGTTTTGCCATAAGCATTAAACGCAATTTTACTATTTCCATTTTATGTTGCAGCCTAAACTTGGCTTTTGATTTGGATTTACTTCCTCACCAACAATTAATGCATCTAATGCCGCACGAATATCTTTACCAGTAACTGGCGTAGCTGAACCCGGACGGCTATCATCTAATTGCCCACGATAAACACAAATATTGTTAGCATCAAAAATGCTAAAATCGGGGGTACAAGCCGCATCGTAAGCTTTCGCTACTTCCTGCGTTTCATCGTATAAATAAGGATATGGAAAGCCTTTATTTTCTGCCAATGTTTTCATTTTATCAGGCCCATCCTGTGGATAATTAACTACATCGTTACTACTAATAGCAATAAAGCCAACACCTTTATCCTTATAATCGTTGCCAAGGCGCACCAATTCATCAATTACATGCACCACAAAGGGGCAATGGTTGCAAATAAACATAACCAAAGTGGCTTTATTACCTGCTAAATCATTGTAAGTAAAGTTTTTACCGCTAACGGTATCAGGTAAGTTAAAGTTGGGGGCTTTGTAGCCCAAAGGAATCATATTTGTTTCTGTACGTGCCATAACTGGCAAAGATAGTTTTTTTATCCTCCTAGCTTTATTTGACCTTGAAAATAAATCTTACATCGCAAGTTTTAACCCCTTCCGATTTTGTGCGCTACACTTACAAAATCCCTTCCCTTGGGAAGGAATTATTATCTAACATTTTGAAAAAATTAACTGATAACTACTCTCCTTCTTTATCTGATTTTTCAGCTTCAACCTTTACTGTTTCCGCCTTTCCATTTGTTTGAAAACCAGCCTTGCGCTTGCCTGCACCTGAGTCATTATCGTAAGCCTTTATAATTTGTTTTACCAATTTATGGCGCATTACATCCTCGGTTGTTAAACGCAATATGCCAATGCCTTTAATGCCACCTAAAATATCCAATGCTTTAACCAAGCCCGAGCGTTGATTTTTTGGTAAATCAACTTGCGTCATATCGCCTGTAATAATACACTTTGCCGTTGGGCCAATACGGGTTAAAAACATTTTCAACTGTAACTCGTTAGTGTTTTGGGCTTCATCTAAAATGATGTAAGCATTGTTAAGCGTACGCCCACGCATATAAGCCAATGGCGCAATTTCAATTACCCTATTATCAAAAAAATATTTGAGCTTATCTGTTGGAATCATATCTTCCAAAGCATCGTAAAGAGGGCGTAAATAAGGGTCAATTTTTTCCTTTAAATCACCTGGTAAAAAGCCTAAACTTTCGCCAGCCTCAACCGCTGGTCGTGTAAGGATAATTTTACGCACCACTTTATTTTTTAATGCTCTAACAGCCAAAGCTACTGCTGTATAGGTTTTACCCGTACCGGCAGGGCCAATAGCAAAAACAATATCATTGCCTTCAACCATATTTACCAACTCCTTTTGGTTAGGCGTACGTGCACGCACAGCACGCCCATTAGTGCCATATAAAATAACGTCGCTGTTAATGGTAACATCGGCATTAGGGTTGGGTTCGACCCCATCTAACATAGCCTCCAAATTTTCAATGGAAATACGCCCGTAGGTACGTAAAAAAGTAAGCGTATTATGTACTACCTCTTCAAACTGCTTTAAATCATTAGCATTCCCCTCGGCAGAAATTTTACTGCCACGGCTATTGATTTTTAAGCGAGGAAATGCTCTTTTTAATAAAGTAAATTTTTGATTATTAACACCAAAAAATTCGATTAGGCTAACGCCTTCTATTGCTAAACTTAGCGATTCTAAATTTGCCAAATTGTTGTTTTTAAATTTTATTTAATGGGTTCGAGCCCTGCCAACAAATACAAAACAGCCATACGAATGGCGACACCGTTTTGTACCTGTTCCAAGATAATAGATTGATTAGAATCAGCCGCATCGGATGCTAATTCAACCCCTCTATTAATAGGCCCTGGATGCATTACAACTATTTCTTTGCCTAATTGATTCAATAAAGCCTTATTAATTCCAAATTTATTGCTGTATTCGCGCAAACTAGGGAAAAAACTGACTTTTTCGCCAGCTGCCCCCCCCTGCCGCTCAAGTTGAATGCGGAGAACATTGGCAACATCGCACCATTGCAAAGTTTCCGTTACATTATGCGATACTTGAACGCCTAATTGGCTGGCATATTTTGGAATTAATGTCGGAGGACCGCATAAACGCACATTTGCGCCCAACTTTTGTAAGCAAAATATATTACTCATTGCCACCCGCGAATGAGTAATATCGCCGATTATCGCCACATTTTTACCAGATAAATCGCCTAGCTTTTCTCGCATTGAAAAAGCATCGAGTAATGCTTGGGTTGGATGTTCATGACAACCATCGCCTGCATTAATAATTTGCGCATCAATTTTTTTAGATAGAAAAGTAGGTACGCCTTGACTTGAATGACGGATTACAATCATATCCACCTTCATAGCTAAAACATTATTAACTGTATCTAGCAAAGTTTCGCCCTTTTTGGTTGAAGATGTTGAAGCAGAGAAATTCACTACATCGGCATTAAGGCGTTTTTCAGCTAACTCAAAAGAAATTCGGGTGCGTGTTGAATTTTCAAAGAAAAGATTAGCAATAGTTACCCCCCTAAGACTTGGTACTTTTTTAATGGGTCGTTGTAAAATTTCTTTAAAATTGGTAGCAGTATCTAAAATAAGATTGATGTCCGCTTCGGAAAGGTGTTTAATGCCCAGTAAATGCTTAGAGGATAATTGGCTCATTAAAATCCAAATTTAAGGAAGATTTTACTAAAACTTTGCATGATACTTTAAACTGTTAGGTTAGTCATCTTTTTCTATCATTAAAACTTTATCGTCTTTTTGGTCATCATCCCAAAGCACTTTTACTTTTTGTGATTGTATTGAATCAACCTCGTAACCAATATAATCAGGCTGAACGGGTAAATGCCGCTTAAATCGGCGATTAATCAACACCAATAATTCAACTTTTTCAGGCCGTCCGTAATCCAATAAAGCATCCATTGCTGCCCTAATAGTACGCCCTGTAAAAAACACATCGTCAATTAAAATTACCTTTTTGCCCTCAACATCAAAATTAATGGTGGTGGTGTTGGCAATGGCAGGTGCATCTCTATGGCGGTAATCATCTCGGTAAAAAGTAACATCTAAATCACCATACAGAATATTGGTTTGCGGTAGCATTTTTTGTAGGCTTTCCATTAGTTTACGAGCAAAAAATACCCCGCGTGGTTGAACGCCAATTATTACGGTATTATTAAAATCGCCATGATTTTCAATAAGCTGCTTACACAAGCGATTGAGAATTATGTGCAATTTTTTTGCTGGTAATATTACTTTAGGCTGTGCCATTAAGGTTAAATTATAAGTTTGTTACACATAGCAAGTAACGCTAATTGAAATATCATGTTATTTTGTCTAAGCCTCAATTAACATCTTAAAAGTTGAGACCCTGAAATAAATTCAGGGTGACGAATTTTTAGTTTAAACTTGTTGACTTACACCAACTCAAATAATTATTATTCATTGTGTAAATTAAATTGATGAATGCCTTTTGTAAAGGTACGAGAAACCAAGTTTTTTATCTTTTCATAATCCGCAGGATTGTTAACAAAGTCCAAATCGTCGGCCTCAATAATTACAATGCGTAAATGTTGATTTTCGGCAAACCATTTAAAATATTCGTCTTCAACATCTTGTAAATATTGTGGATTTACTTGCTGTTCAAAATCTCTACCTCGTGTTTTAATATTGCCAATCAACTTATCTAATGTTGAGTGGATGTAAACAAACAATTCAGGCTCTTCTAAATTTGGAAATAGCAGGTTAAAATATCTTTTAAAAAGATTCAACTCATCCTTATCGGGTAAGTTAACATTAGCGTAAAGCAATGTTTTATGAAAAATATAATCGCTGATATGTAGGCTATCGTAAAGCTTAAATTGCTTAATTCGGTTTACATAATCTTCATATCTATCCAACAAAAAAGTCATTTCGTTACCCAATGAAAAACGTTCGCGATTGGCGTAGCTTTTTGGTAAAAAAGGATTTTCAGCAAAAGCCTCTAGTATTAACTCCGCTTTAAAATCGCGCGCCAACATTTTTGAAAGGCTGGTTTTGCCTGCCCCCGTATTGCCATCAATGGCTATATAATTGTATTGAAACATATTGTGTTGCAATAATAAAAAAAAGCCCCGTAACCATTGGTTACAGGGCTTAATATTTTGTGAACTAAAAGTTATTAGTCAATTAACAACTTAGTGTTCATTACTTTATCTGATGTAGTTACTTGTAACATGTACATGCCAGCAGGTAACATTTGTACATCCATTAAGTATTCAATTTTACCAGCTTCAACCTCAGTAACATTGGCAATAACTAATTTACCATCGGCAGCGTAAACTGAAATGGTAGCTTTATCAGCCGTAGTTTGGTTCCAGCTAATAATTGCCTCAGTAATTGCAGGTACTGGCCAAACTGTTAAGTCAGTTGATGAAGTAGTTCTAATTAACTCAACAACATTACTAGCAATTTGGTAGTTACCGTTAAAGTCAGTTTCGCCTAAGCGGTAGTAAGCACGTCCGATTGGTGCATCTGTATCCATGTAAGCGTAATCTAACTCAACGCTTGATGTACCAGCGCCGTCAATATCAGCAATTGGTTGGAAGTTAACACCATCCAAACTACGCTCCAATGTAAAGAAGTCGTTATCAATTTCAGTAGCAGTAGTCCAGTACAATTGATTTCCTTCTGTTTCAACTCTACCATCAAAAGTTAGCAACTCAATTGCTGTAACTGTACAAGCTACCGAATTGGTTGTTTCTTCAACATTACCTGTTGCAGGATCTTGAACATAGAATGTGTATGAACCTTCGCTATTAGCATCTAAAGTTCCGCTGAACTCAAATATGCCAACACCATTTTCATCAGTAGTAACATCTGTATAAGTAACGCCATCTAATGAGTAGCCAATTGTAGTACCAGGCTCGCCTATAATAGTTACAACAACATTAAATTCATCATCATTACAAACAACTGCTGGTGTTGCCGTAAAGTCGGTAGGTGCAACAAAAGTAATAGTTACAGTTGCGGTAGATGAGCTTGAACCATCAGCCGATGTAATAGTATAGGTAACAAAATCCATTTCAACATCAGGATCGTTTGGTGAGTATAACCACATACCGTTACCTAAATCGGTTAAAGTACCTTGCGATGGAGGACCATCAATTGATAAGGTGTAACCCTCTCCAATATCGTTGTCAGTCATATCAATAACAACATCTGAACCAGCAGTATTGTCAAGATATTCATCGTCAACAGCTAATAAATCAGCACTACACTCAAAGTTTCCAGTAAAGCTTGTTGTACAACCAGTATTAGCACCAGTTATAACTACCATGTAATCAACACCCGATGTAATATCTAATGTTACGCTTGAACCGCTTACTAATAAGCCGTCAACCAAGAACTCGCTATCGCCCGTCATATCAAATGTGATGCTTGCATCTCCATTATCGCAGTTTTCAGTTAAGTTTTCAACACCAATTTCAGGGTATAATGAAACATTAACCGCTAATGGTGCGCTATCACAACCTTGGAACTCGCTGCTTACATAGAATGTAGCACTTGAACCATCAAATACTGGAACATAAGAATCACCCGTTGCAACAACATTACCTTCAGCATCCGTCCACATGTAGTTAACACCACCTAATACATTTAATACTAGGTCAGCTGCATTACAAGCTTCCGTTACTGAGTTAGTAGCCAAGAATGGTTGAGGTACTGCAGCATCCGATACAAAGTATGCAAAGTCGTCAGCAGCACATCCACGAGAATCTTCAAGTGAGAATACATAGTAACCAGGAGCTAAGCTTAATATGCCGTCACCTAATGGTTGGTTAGGGCCATTATTAACACTTAACCAGTAGTTACCATCACCACCACCTGCAGAAATTGTTAAGTCAGTTAATCCAGTTTCAGGATCTAAGCACGCTACATTAGTAATAGCAGCACCAACTTCATCGTAAATATCAACTACTACTGAAGTTGACTCACAACCATCAGTTTCAAGGCTAATAGTTACTTGGTCAACATCATCAGGGTTAACCCAGAATGGATTAGTTGTAGCAACGCCATCGGCTAATACCGTATAGTTATCAGGACCGATGTAGTAAACTTGAACGCGTACTAAACCGTTTTCATCAACACATGATACAACTGGCTCAAACGGCTTAACCTCAACTAGGCTAAACACATCAACATCTGATGTACATCCATTACCATCCATTACCTGAACGGTTACTTCAGTTAATGTTTCAGATGAGTACGACTGCTCAAATTGATCAGTAAAGCCACCACCGTTGAATGATACTGTGTAACCAAGTCCAGAACCGCCATTAGCCGTTACTGAAACTGTTACTAAGTTGTTACCATCTGGGCAGCTTACAAATGCGCTAAATTCAACTGGCATATCAGCCGCTGCACTAACAGTAGTTGATGAGATACAACCATTGCTATCCATAACAACGATGTCATTAATAACCCCAGCTAATACCGCAAATTGTGCAACACCGTAATCAGCGTAAGTAGCACCACCATCAATTGAAATGCTGTAAGGTGCTAAACCACCTGTAGGAATAACCGTCATGGTAGCATTGCCCTCTTGTGAAGTACAATCAAAGCTTACGCCGCTTTCAGCAATTGTAGGCTCTTCCCAAACCGTGTAGCTTACGCTTGCCGCAGGGCCTTCGCAACCACCTTGGTTAGTTTGTGTAATAGTAAAGGTATGTGTACCTGGTACGCTAGTATCAACAAACGGATTTGGATCGAATGTATCAATTGAGTAATTACCACTTGCTTGAATTGGAATACCATCCGCATCGTAAACGGTGAACTGGCTATCAAAAGGACCAGCTATATCAATAGTAGCTAAAGTACCATCTAAACAAACGCTGTTGCCTTCGCTAACTTGCGGAGCTTCAGGAATGCCATAAACCACAACTGCTTTACTAAATGACTTGAAGCAAAGTGTGTTACCCACTGTATGCGTAATAATATAAGTACCTGGCTCAGATGGCTCGAACATTGTTCCGTTAACATCCATACCAGCCCACTCAAAGCCTGCCATTACAGCATTGGCTTCTAAATCTAATGTTTCGCCAACACACATGGTAGATGGTGCTGAGAACGAAGCATCAGCATCAATACCTACTTGTACAACTTCCTCATGCGTGTAATCGCACTCGCCATTGCTTACGGTGTAGCTAATAGTAACGTAACCCACATAGCCATCTAAGCTATAAGTGTTACCACTAATTGAACCGCCACCGCTAACAATTGCCCATGTGCCATCAGCAGCAGTACCTGGTAATAAGAAGTTAGTTAAGTTTTGAGTTGATGGGAAGCTACAGAATGCACCTGGTGCATCAAATGCTGCACTTAATGCAGGTAACACTGTAACTGTAATATCATCACTATCCATACCGCATGCGCTGGTTGGGCTACCTACCGTATAAGTAATGGTGTAAGTACCACCATTAACATCTGGTTGTAATAAACTACCGAACATGCCGTTTCCGCTAAATGTACCACCCGAAGTTGTGCCTTCAGCAAAGAAGCCAGTAATATCTAAGAATGGTTGGTAGCAAATTGTGCTATCGTTACCCAATGTTGCATCAACTGAACAAACAACCTCAACTGGGAACTCTTGGTAAGTATCGCAGTAGTTGCAAGTTAAACGTGTAAAGGCAATGTTAATATCATTGATTTCGCAAAGACCCGTTGGATCAAATGCGTATTGACCTTCGCCTAAGTAAACAACTCCACCGTTAACGCCAATTCCAGCATTAGGTATTTCAACACCACTTTCGTGAATTGTTGATGAGAAGTAACCATCTAAGTACTCAACGTGTACGCTTACACACATATCCCAGAACTCAGAGTTTGAGTATAAGTAGTAACGTACCGTATCGTTAACACAATCAGTATTGATAATGTCTAATAAATCCATTGGCGCAAAGCCAGTTGACTCATCAAATGTGTATGTAAATGCACCGAAGTGATTATCATTATCAGCCGTTGGATTTTCAGCATTACCAAATGCTGCAATAACTGTGTTACCAATTGTTAATCCAATAGTATCGCTATCACCATCAGAGTTTGAACTACCGTTGGCAACATAATCAATTGTAAATGTAATTTCAGTAATGGTTGACCCTTCAGGAATACCAGTAATCGGAATTTCTAATAACTGGTCGCCCACAGGCTGCATATCACCAACAACATCGCTGCGGCAAATTGTTGCATCAAATGTTTTAATTAAGCCTTCATCGCATAAGAAATCGTTTAAGCCAATTAAACCTTCGCCTTCGCAAACCACAGGATATTGGTCGTAATCAGTAAAGTCGAAGCATTCAGCAGCAGCCTCGCCAATTACAAACGTAATTTGGTCGCTACTTCCGCAATCGCCACTAGCTTCAATAATATAAGTTAACACGTGTGTACCTTCTGCCGGGCAGAATTGGAAACCACTTAATGTAGTCGCATCAGGACCACTTGTGTATTGCCAGTAACCTTGTCCTGTTCCATCACTATCATTAGTAAAGTATTGAGAAAGGTCTAAGCAATTTAAGTCGCCATCGCAAGCTTCAACTAATGTTTCAGTTAAGTTAACATTAAAGCTTGATACGATATTGATGTGATGTGTTTCGCTATCAACACAAGTGCCAAACTCAGAAACTACTGTGTAAGTAATTTCAATTGAACTAGCATCTGATAAGTTACTTGAGTTAAAGAAGTTGTTATTACTTCCTGCAACTGTATTGGCATCTAACATTGCTTGAACATCAGCGTTTGTACTTGACCATGTACCTGTACCAGTTGGTTGACTAGGAGATAATGTTACAATATCACCCTCGCACCAGTATGGTAATGCAGGTACCCAAGCTGCGCTGTGGAACTCTTCAACCCAAATAGTGATGCAATCAGAACCACCACCGCAAGTTGGAACGCCATCGTTCAACTCATAACAGATAGTGTGAGAACCTGGACCTACCATTTCAGGATCGAAAATATCGCCCATAGCACCAGGGCCATAGAATTGACCACCGTTAGTTGATGTTTCAGCTAAGTACTGTGTTAAATCAATCATACCATCAGCAATACAAATTGTATCTGCTGTTTTCTTCAAGCTAGGGTCAATGCTTTCAACCACAAATACAAATTGTGAGTTAGGGTTGCTACAAGCATCGCAATCTAAACGATCAAAGATGATTTCAACTTCGTTGAATACTTCTAATCCATTAGCATCAAACACCCAGTTACCGTTGCCAGTATAGTAAACACCACCAGGAATGTCATTAACATCATCATAATCGCCGTCGCCATTATCATCGTATGGTAATGATACAGGATACTCGATTAATGTACCACCATCTTCTTCGTGCAATTGTGCCCAGAAGATACAAGTGTTATAGATTACGTTAACACGTAAGCCCATACCCCAGTTTTCAGCATTTGATGTAACCGTCCAAGTAATATCTGGAGGAGTACAGTTGGCAAATAATGAATCTGGAATGTCATTGTAAGTAAGTGTTTGCCACTCGAAGTGCTCATCGCCATCGCCACCAGGACCAGGGAAACCAAATTCTGGAGCAATGTAAACAACCGTATCTGAGCCATTAATACCACCTGTAAAGCCAGGGATAATTAAGTAGCTTTCGTCAATATCACCTTCTGAGTTACCATTGATAGCAAAGTAGTTGTACTGAATTTCAAAGCCGAGTATATCCGCACCAAACGGTATGCCCGCCAAACTAGCAGAGAGCGTATGCGTGCCGACACCATTAAAGAAGCCTGTGTTACCAGGTCCAACATTTAATGGACCGAATAACTCAATATCAATTGTATCAATACATGGATCTTCAATACAGCCTGGACCACCAACCATATCTTGAAGGATATAACCGCCAAGAATTTCGTGGTCGTTGCCATTAACATCAACTGTGCCTTGCCATGGACCTACATCTTCGCACATAATTGGCGAAGGCTCTAAGTCCCAACAAGTGTTTGCTAAAGGAATAACATATACTTCTAGCGTATCTTGAGCGAAGCAAGAGCTTCCTGGGTCGCCCATACCAACAGTATATATTAAATCGAATGTTCCGCCACCTAAACCAGTGCTGTTAAAGTACCACTCAAGTATAGTTTGTAAAGTTGTCGGATCAATTGGGCCTTCTTGCACGTATAAGTTAGCAATTGCGGCAGCTAACAAGCTGTTAGGATCGGCTGAATCAACCGTCCAAATACCACCTGGAGTAGTATCATCGCTTAACCACTCGTTTAAGTAAAGTATTTCGCCTTCGCAAATTTCAACGTATTCAGGCTCAATTACATCAGCAATAACTTCCTCGTAAATTACGAAATCGCACATGTATGTTTCCTTGCAATCTTCCTTACCCATTTCTAACATCACGGTATAGATACCAGGACCAGACGGGTTGAATAATGCGGTTTGTGTATTGTTAGGGTCGCCACAATCAGTAACATTAATTACAGTTGTGTCAGCCATAGCAATTGGGTTACCCATCCAGTCAACCGCTTCAACAAGGCTCCACTCAACAATATTCTCTAAGTAGTTAATAAACTCATTAGTACAAACACCTGATACACCCGAAGTTGGGTAGTTTAATGTAGGAATTGAATCCATGATTAAGAAGTCAGGCGTTAAAGTTAACGGCCAGTTTACATCAGGGAAACAAAGTGTATCGCACTGGAATGTTGGATCAACATTTGGCGAGATTTCAATTACCTCTTCAAAGCTAGTTTCGCAAGTTAAGCTTGCAGGGTTAGCAGGATCAAGCTGTGCAACTTCAGTGTACTGTAAAGTAACTAAGCCCATGTAATCGCTTACATCCCATGGAATATCAGCAATTGGAGGACCACTATAAATAACACCAGCATAAGCCGCTGGGGCAATAACTTCCCAAGTAATATCAACAATTAAAATACTGGTATTAGGGTCGCTAGTTACATAATCAGATAAGTTAACAATATTGTCAAGCTCCATTAGTGGGAAACCTACTTGGTTAACCGCACATAAGAAGTTAGGTCCGCTATATGTAGTACCTGGTGTTGGTGTAATACAAATTTGAACGTATGCGCTATCAGGTTGGCAGAATCCGTTAGGATCTTCAACTGTGTACTTAATAGCGTAGCACTCGCCAATTTCAGAGAATGGTGCTACAAATGTTTCACCATCGTTAATTCCTTCATTAGCCTCGTAAGGACCATAAACAGCAGGATCGTAAGTAGTAACAAATGGTGAAGCACCACCATCATTATCACCTAATGGTAACAATGTCCAAGTTCCACCTGGGGTAGTTGTATCTGTTAAGAATTGTGTTAAATCAACTGGTGTAGTTGAATAGCAAATGTCAATTCCCATTTTCAGTGTTGCTACTAACTCTTCCAATACCGTAAAGCGTTGGCTATATGATTCTTGACAATCAGGACGACCAGTTGCACCACTTAATCCAACAGTGTACATAATTTCAAACGAAGCAGGATAAATTGAGAATGGATAACCATTACCAGCTGCCCAAACCGCAGCAGCAGCAGCAGCAGCAGCTGGGTCAAATTCTGCCTGGAAATCAGCAGCACCACCATCAGTTAAACCACCTATTGGAATAAGTGAACCATCTAATGGACTTACATAGAATAACTCCCATAAGTCATCAGCACCTGTAATACATGCTGGTGTTGTTGCATCAATTTCATGATTAGGAATCATGGTATAGGTGCTTGCAGCAGGTGTTAAGTCATCTTCGCAGAAGAATTCAGGAACGGTGAATGTTGCATCAACATCAGGTAATACGGTTACGTTAACCGTCATTGATTCTTCACAATTATTAACCGTACCATTAGCTACATCGCCAACTGTATAAGTAATAGGAATTGCTGGAGCAGTAACACCTGCACAACCTTGTCCGTTAACAGTTAAAATGTTACCATTTATTTCAGCCGTAGGATCAGTTGATGAGAATGTACCACCTGGGGTGGTTGTTCCATTAATAAACAAGTCAGTTAAGTTAATTGTTCCTAAAGTTTCGCAAACTGTTGTATCCATAAGTGCTGGATTGACATCGAAGAATACGAAAATTTCAGAAGTATGGCATTCCGTACAAATAGTATCGGCAGCCATATTTAACCAAGCCTCGCAGTAAGTTAATGCGTAGTAACCGTTTAATAATAATGGATCAAATGTTGGAGATTCTGCATTTGCATCGCTTAAAGCAGCAATTGCAGCAGCATCGCCATTAGTATCCCACCAGTGAATATGTAATGGATCGTTAGCAGTACCCGTTGCTGTAAAGCCTGTTGGTGGTGTGTTTAAAGGAACTAAACCACCGTTAGCACAAACATTACCTGGCGACTGCCAGAAAGGATCTAAATCTTGATAAACAGTTATTGTTTCGCAAACTAAAACATTACAGTTGGTAAATGGTCCTGCACCTGGATCAACGCCATTTGCACCCGCTTCATCGTTTGTAATGTTTTCAGCCGTAAAGTCAAAGTTGTTAATGTTCATAGGGTAAGTAGCACCATTGTAGTGTACCGGATCTGGACCAACTGCATAGCAAATTTCAATTGATGCAATACCATCAACAAATGTGTTGATTGCCTCGATATCTAAATCATCGCCAAATATTGGCGTACCATCTACAAAGAATACACCATCTTGCGTGCTTCCAGCTTCAACCAAGTTACTCAAGTCGATATTACTACCGTTTTGGCAGTATTCAGCATCATTAATTTCAGCCGTAACTACTGGGTGAACAAGGATTTCGTGCGTTTCGCATTCAATACACTCTTCAACACCAACACAGAAAGTAATTTCAACCCAACCTGTTACATCGTCGTAAGTACCTAAAGTACCATCGTTGCCCGATGGGTTAAAGAAGTACTGACCTGGAGCCGTAGTATAGATAGCTGCATTTAATACGCCACCCTCAGGGTATTCAGCATAGAAGAATCCGCTGCTATCAGCAATTTCTTGAGCAGTTGTGTAACTACCTGCGGCAAATACCATTTCGCTCAAGTCTAAATCAACGCCATTTACATAATCATTAGCACACCACTCACGAGGGGCATTCCATGCAGGATCACCACCTAAAACAACCTCAATAACTGCAACCTCGTTGTAAATACAATCAGGCTCTGGGTCGTTATCAATAGTTATTTCATAAGTAATATTTGTATATCCACCATCTAATCCATCAGGATTGAAATAGTACATGCCAGAAGCAGCAGGGAATTCAAATACACCTGTACCTGTAAATACGCCAACACCAACTAATGGATCAGTTTGGTTAACAAACTGGTTTAATGGCAATACCATAACACCATTTATAAATACTAATGATTCATCATCAGTACAGATAAAGTCTGGCAAATCAAACTCAGGGTCTGGTGTAGGTTGAATAGTAACAAAAGTGGTAAATGTTGCATAGCAATCATTATCACTTTGGTCGTCGTTAGCATCAACAACACCATCGCCATTGGTATCTAACGGTGTACCTACTGTATAAGTAACAGGTACAATAGTAGTAGCGGTAATTGCATTAAAGTCATAGTATAAAATATCACCTGTAATACCTAACACACCACCTGGCAAAGCACCAAACTCGCTAAACACACCACCTGGGGTAGTGTTATTACCGTCGCCAGCACCAGCAGCCGATTCGCCAATACTAAAGTCATCAATAAACAACTGCGTTAAATCAAACTGCGCTGAAATTGACTTACAAGCCACCCATGAACCTAAATCAGCAAATGCCTCGCAGTAAACAAACATTTCGTTTGAGAAAATACCGCCACAAACACCACCAACTGCATAGGTTAAGGTGTATTCACCTTCAATTAAACCACTTGGATCAAATATGAAGTACTCATCGCCATTATCAATAGCACTAGCATCAGGGTTAACAACTGATACGTTAATACCCGTCCAATCGCCACCTAATGTTGTAGGGTAAGTACCATTAACAGTAGGATCAGTTAATAATATTGTACCAGCCGGGGCAGCCGCAGGGGTTGCTGTTCCATCAACAAATCCTAAAAATACAGGATCGGCAGTACAGCAGATTGCGCCACCATCCCAGTCGCCAGAAACATTATCAACAAATATAGTTTCCATTGCAGGTGTACTATTACAGTTTCCACCTTCGCAAGCCATAAAGTTATAAGTAATGGTATAAGTAGTACCTGGTACAACACCAGCCGCATTAGGGTCAAAAGTTGCCGTACCATCACCATTATCAACTAAACAGCCAGCACAAGCAGGTGCCAATGTAAAGGTTGACAATTGTTCAGGCACATCAATTTCTAAGTCATAATCACCTTCATCTCCAGCAGCTTGACCTTGTACAACAAAACAATACTCTTGACCAGCAGTAGCTGCAATAGCTAAACCACCACTACCAGCTGCGGCAACATTTGTAAAGTTTACAATGTTAGCTGATAAGTCATTAATATCAAATGGCGAATATGCTATAATTGTTCCATCAAAAGTTGGTTCAAATAGATAGCTATAGTTATCAGTATAACCTGCAGTAAAGCAATAAACATCCATTGCTACATCGCCATTTCCAAGGTTAGAATAGAAATCCGCAGCAACTGGATCAAAAGCATCGAATGTGCCATCAGCTTCGCTAATATTTCTACCATCCATATCAATATTACAATCAGGATCCACTGGAGGTGTAGGTACACCCGTTAAGTTAAATACTTCGCCAGCTTGAGGAATTGCATCGCCTTGGCAATAAAATTCTGGTAAACCTTGTATAGCAACCGTTGGCGTATCGCAAATAGTAATACTTACAGGGTATTGGAATGTACACCATGTATTGTGATCCATAATTTGGAAGATAGCCGTGTAAGTACCTGGCGTTGTTTCCGTAATTGTTATCGAATCAGGGCTACCTACAACAGGCTCAAAATCGCCACCAAATATCCACTCAGCATGCCAGTTTTCCTTATACAGGTTAATTACTTGTGGTTGGAAAGGCTCGGTACCGCAATAAGCACTACCTGGACCAGTAATGGTATTAGTAGCTGTACCACTATCACCATTACCAAAGCCTGCAATAACAATAAAGTATGTTGTGCCAACATTTAAAGTTGCTGTTACTTCAGATGTTCCTATACCACCAGGTCCGTCATCATTGGAACCTAAACAATTAGCAGCAGGATCTAAAGGATCAAATGCACCTTCGTATATTGTCATAAATCCATCGTACGCCTGAGTTGAACTAATGGTGTAAGAACCTGTTTCATCAACACTAAAAGGTATAACTGAGTAGGCTACGTTTGTACCAACTCCAGAAACACCTGTACAATCGCCAAACATACGGTTGTATGTTCCATCAGGTGTTGTAGTATCTGTATCGGTTTGCGCAGCAGAGCAAACAGGGTCGGTAGTACCACCACAATTAGCAATTGCCATACCTGGCCCACCTGTAATGGCAGTGGTAAAGTTTCCACTATCGCCATTACCAAAACCAGTAGTTACTAAAACATACTCCGTACAAGCCGTTAAAGCCATACCAACAAGTTCTGAAGTACCTATACCACCAGGGCCATCATCATCAACACCTAAACAAGTACCCACGGTAGGGTTAGCAGCATCAAATGGTGCTTCAAATAAATGGATATAGCCATCATAATCTTGTGTTGAAGTAATTGTATAATTACCAGATTCGCTAACCGTAAAGCTTTGCTCAACAAAAGCTACATTGTTTGCAAAACCACTTGTTGCACCACAGGCAAATAAACGGTTAAAAGTAGGAGCACCAGCTGTTGAACCAGCCAAATCAGCAGGATCAAAGCTTTCGCAGAATAATGAATCGGTTTCAAAATAAGCACCAATAGTAACTTGGTCGCCAGGGCAAATACAAGCTAATTCAGGTAAAATAACCTCAGGTGCACAAGGGATGAAAATACAAAGTGAAGTGGTATCGGTACCACAAGCATCTTGTACTAAAACACCTACATCAAATGCGCCGCAATCATCAAATTGATGACAAATTATTGGATTGTTACCATTGTTAGTTTCAAAATCGCCATCGCCATCTAAATCAAATAAATAAGTATCAATACCACCAGCTGTGCTAAATGCCAAGCTTGCATCAATAGTTGTACAGTCAGAACCAATAAAAGTATCTTGTGGTTGAGGGAAAGTACCACCAGCACCAAGATAAGCACCATCGCAAATACCATCCCATGCTACTGTATTACAGAAACCATCAGCCGCAACTGTTGCTGCATAAACTGGGTCTTCAAGCCAAAGTGGGCCGCCACTACCTGCTGCACAACACGCTGGTGCAGGTGTTGGCGCACCAGCATCACTTGTACAAGTAAATACGGTTTCGCCCGGATCAACTACACCATTACCACAAACATTTTCAATGTTTATTGCTTCAATAGCACATTGTGCGCTATAAGTTGCTAAAGCAACAGGGTCAATACAGCAGTTTTCAACTACAAAAATATCGTAAGCGCAGCAAAGCTCCTCAACCGTAGTTGAACCGCCGCTGCATTCCATAACACAACCACCAGCTGCGCCAACAGGGGTAATTGTTGTAGTGCTTGTACCAAAATCAGCCGCAGCAAAAGCACTAATAACTAATACATAAGTATTACCAGCCGTTAAGTTTAAGCCTAATATATCGGATGTACCGATACCACCAGCACCATCATCATCAACAGCTAAGCAATTAGTAGCTTGATTAAGTGGATCAAATGGTGAATCATAAATATGCATATAGCCATCATAATTTTGAACTGACTGAAAATCATAAGTACCACCGCAACCAGCAGGTACTGTAAATTCAAAAGTTACATAGTTTACAGGTCCTAAGCCACTTATGCCACCTCCACAAGCACCTATACTCCTATCCCATGTACCTTCTGCTACTCCTGGCGAGTTATCACCATCAAAAGAGGTTACACCACCAGCATCGGTAGGGCAAGGTGCAGCTGCACCACCGCCACCTGGAGGAGGTGGGAATGTATCTGCCGGTTGAGGGAATGTACCTGGGCAATTAGCACTAGCACCATTATAAGCACCTTCGCAAATGCCATCCCAAGCAGTCGTATTACAAAAACCATCGTTGGCAACAACTTCTGCATAGCAAGGATCTTCCAACCAAAGTGGTGTAACACCATCAACGGCAAAAGCACAACATGCAGGGGCTGCCGTTGGCGCACCGCAATCCGTTGTTGAAGTGAATACATCTTCACCGCCAGCAGCATCGCAAATACCATCGCCACTAAACACGCCATCGCTACCTGTGCAATATGTAATTAAGTACTCGCCTGGAGCCGCTTGGCTTGGGTCAATTAACAATGTACCGTTATTATTGTCGGTAAACATGGCCGTTAAAGTATCTGTACCCACCGTAGGTGGTACAGTTGTATTATCCGTTATTTGGTGTACGGTAAAGGCACCAAATGTATAAGTTGTGGCATCAAAATCTCCATCAAATAAGGCATTATCGTAAACTGTAAAGGCCGCATCTTGCTGGCAAACTTCGTTTTGAGTACCTATTAAATCCAATGTGCACTCAAAGCAATCAACAATATCAATAGTTTGTGCGTAGGTTGTTTCGCATTGGTCGTAACCAACTACATAAACAATAGTAAATACACCAGTTGTATCAGGATCAAAAATTGCAGTTCCATCGCCATTATCGGTTACAAAAGGTCCGCTCCAACGTACATAATCAGCAAATGCTGCTGCACCGCTAGGGCTAAATATTGGAGGGAAATCAGCCGGTGTAGGCGGATTATTAGCTACCAAGTTAACTGGTAAACCGCCCATTGCTGCTGGTAAAGTATTAGCAGGCTGTGGGAAACTACCTGGGCAGTTACCCGATGCATTAGGTGTGTTATAAGCACCTTCGCAAACGCCATCCCAAGCATTATTTAAACAGAAAGCATCCGCCGCAGTAACATCTTGCCAGCATGGGTCTTCTTGCCAAAGTGGGGTTACACCATCCACCGCAAAAGCACAACATGCATTTGGAGGTGTACCAGGACCAGCATCAGCCGTACAGTTAAATACATTTTCGCCAGCATCTAAAACACCGTCGCCACAACCTGAAGAACTTTCGTTAATACAAATAGCAGCAGGTACATCAAAGCTTGGATCAAATGATTCAAATACAGAGAAAATTTCCAAAGCACAAGTATCGCCATCGGCATTTTCATAAATCATTGCGAATTGACCGCTATTGGTAAATGAACCTGGGTCAATATCAACTGAACCATCGCCATTATCAGTAAAGGAACCTGCTGGTGCAGGAGCCGTTGTTACTGGTGATGTAGTATTATCAGTAATTTCAAATAAAGTAAAAGTACCTGGCATATAACCATCAAAAGTACAAGGGCTTATTGCAGCACCTGGTCCAGTAATATCTAAATCAGATAAACCACCGCCGCTAAAGCCACTAAAGGTTGAGATAACCGCCACATAATCCGTACATGCAGTTAAGGCAACACCAACAACTTGTGAATCGCCTAAACCACCAGGGCCGTCATCATCACCTGCCAAGCAATTAGTTCCTGGCAATGTTGCATCAAATGGTGCTTCATAAATATGTAAGAAACCATCAAAACCACCGTGTGTAGCCGTTATAGTGTAAGCACCATCCGTATCTACACTAAAGGCAAATGTACCATGTGGGTGATCAGCAGCACCGCCGCCAACACAACCTGCAGATGGTCTGTCCCAATCGCCAGCACCAGTTGCATCGCTTGCATCAATACCCAAAACAGGCATTGCAATTGGCGCACCTGGTATGGTATCTGTGCTTGTTGTTAAGCTTGCTTCATCATAAGCTCTAAAATCAGGGTCGCTAGTACAAAGGGTTGAAATACCCGTAATGTTACAAACAGGTACGGTACAATCTTCTACAATTATATTAAATGTTTGGCAATCGAAACAGTCAGGACCTTGGCCTGCTTGCCCAACGCAATATTGAATATCCATATCAATAGGGAAAGTAGCCGTTAATGGATCGTAAACGATAATATCAGCCACTAAATTAGCAGGGCCACCTGCATTAAGCGCAACTAAATTAAAGGTGCTACCCGGATCTGGGCTTTGAGCCAATATTTGGGTAAGCGTTTGCACTTCTGGTGCTGGCGCTGCTGCATTAACCATTGTTGCATTTGGCGGAGGTACTGGACCACCATTACAGCCATCATAAGCACCTTGGCAAATACCATCCCAATTAATTCCAGAACAGAAGCCATCATTACCAATAACTGTTTGATAACAAGGGTCGAGCCATGAATATGGTGAAGCAACTGCACCACCATCAGTTGAAGGTGGCGGTGGGCAATCAGCACAGTTATAATTGGCAATTGTGTTTGACTCGAAACCAGCCGTTAAATCATCAGCATCTGCACAACCAGCAGGACCTGCTCCGCCTTGCTCACAAATTCCATTACCGCAAGCCGAGAAAGTTGCAGGAACCGTGCCTACGCAAGTACCGCCAGCAATAGCTGCACTTAGCGGGTAGTTACCTGATGGCGAAGCACAAACGGTTAAATCGTTTACGCTAGCATCAACATTAGCAACAATACGGAAAGTACGCGTGCATGTGTTTTGGCATGCTGGATGACCTACCGTATAAGAAACTGAAATATCAGCAGGTAAATCAAAAACGGTTAAACCTAATTGAGCCATTGCTAGGTTAGCATCGAAAGTACCGTTAAAATCGGTTGCCGTGTTAACAGGTCCACCGTCATCGCCAGCAGTACCATCAACATTAGTATCGGCACCAGTAGTTACACCAACGCCACTCCAGTAGCCAAATATTTCAAAATCATCAGGGAAATCATATTCCGTTGCAGGGTAAGCAGTTGTGGCAGCACCAAAGTTAAAAAATGGTGGGTTGGTGGTATCCGATAAAGGAACCACACCAGCACCCGAGCCAACATCTGTTAATATACATACGGTTTGTGCTGCAAAAACGCAAGCATCAACTTTAGGGTGAACCACCACTTGGCGGTCAACACATTGTTGCAAGCAGCCCGCATAAGGCGTGCCTGTGTAATTAGGATCGGTTGCAAAGTCAGGACCACAATAAGTAATCGTCCATTGACCGGCACCAGCTTGTTCGCTAAGGAAAGCACCAGTATTATCTGCATTATCAACTAAAGCTGCTGCTGGGGCATCGGTAGTATAAGTACCAATAGGAGCCGCCGAAGCTACAACCGCAATACTTGTAAATGCCCAGTTTCCAGAATCGTTAGCTGAACCAGTTGCATTACCATCATTACCTGCACTACTACCACAAGTACCAGGACCACCTTGTCCTAAAGCAGCTGTACCACTATTCCAATCAGTAACAGGTCCGCCACCTAAGTTAAATGGTGTTCCAGCATTATCAGCGGTTTCATCTAACACAGATGCACCAGTACCTAAATCAACCACATCAAAACTACCTGATCCTGGTGCACATGATGAGTTACCATCGTTAAATGAATCAAATATTTCAAAAGTATAGGTATCATTAGGGTCAACTAAAACATTAAACACATCAACTGCAAAAGGAGCAGCTGCACCACCATTACCAGTACCAACAACAGTACCCGCTCCATTACGAATTTGCCATGAGGTTTCAACGGGGAAGTTATCATAACCAATTGTTACTTGCAATTCACCTAATAAAGGACCAGCAAATGCACCGAATTGGTTACCATCAGGACCCAATGGTGTAGCTGTACCATTAGCATCTACAGATGCTGGCAATATCATATCTTGACCAGCGCAAAGCTCGTCGAACTCTAATTCTAACTGTGCTGATGGTGGAACCCATGAACCACCGTTTACTTGTATACAACCAGAATTATCTTCTATTATTAATTGATAAGCACCGCTTACGCCAACTACTTCAACTTGGCTTCCATGTGCCACCGTACCTGTTGAGGTAGTGTTACCTGCTGTAATTGTATAGAACATTTGAGAACCATCGCACTCAGAACGACCACCTGTAATATCATATACAACGGTTAAAGTACCATCACCATTACAAGTTTCGCTGTTTAAAGCTATACCAATTGGCGGTTGGAAAACAAAATTGTGCGTTTGCTCTGTATTTACATCTTGAACACAACCATTTAAATCAACCACATTACCATTCCAGTTAACAACTGGTGCAATAACATATTCCGTACAGAAAGAGTAGGTAAAATCATCAGCTACATTACCATCTGTAGGATCAGAGATTACACCACCTGCAATTGCAGGGTATGTAACACTTGGGCCTGTGTTAGGCTCAGTGTAGGTATATGTTGGAGTACCTGTTGTTGCCGAAAGCGGAATTAATGCTAAGGCATTAGGGTCGTTTACAAAATCGTCGCCAGTTGAAGGACCAGCAGCATTATATAGTACATATTGAATTTCAGCATTAGCAGGGAAGTAATCTTCATTTGAGAAAATTTCAAAATTGCTAGGACCTATTGCATCTGAAGCTGAACAGATATAACCTGCTTCTTCTTCGGTTTCCATATTTAAACCTGTTGTACCTGCCCCTAAACAAGTTTGTACAAATGGACAAGCATCCGTTAATGCACAGGTAGCATCACCACCTACAACTTGCATATCCATACAATATGAATATGGTTCGCCAATAACTAAGTCAGAATACATAATAACATTACGGTTAAGTACCGTAAATACACTTGCAGGTCCTGTAACAGATACTGGGAACACTAAACCATCAGTATTTGGAATTGGATTAACGCAAATATTACCTTCAATCTGCTCAAGTGTAATCGTCATTTGAACATCACAAGTCGCAGGGTCATCTGGAATAATAGTTGTTGGAGTAGCTAACATACCTAAACCAACTTCTTCAGATGTTGCAACAAAAGTTCCGCAGTAAGTAAAAGTATTACCACTACCGTTAGTAACTGTTGTTTCATCAACATCTTGGCAAGCTCCATCAGCAACTAAAGTTGCAGGTGTACCACCATCATTAAATACTGTTGGTGCATCATAAGTTAACACTTCGCAACCATCAGGTCCAGGGCAAGTATCACAAGCATCACTACCACAACCAACTAAAATACTTTGGCAGTACGTATTACTACATGAGTTAATTCCAATTTCTAAGCAAACGGTATAAGAGCCATCTGCTAATAAGGTAGGGTCAAACGTACCACCAGTTCCATTATCAGTAACACCATTACCTGGCTGAACCTGCCATGTTATAATATCAGCTGGGGTTACTCCATCGCCTAAAGGAGATGAGTTAGCAAAAGCTGTTGCAGCAGCTACATCATCAGCTACTAAAGCAATAGCACCATCAGTTTGACAAATAGCTGGAGGTAAATCAAATGTTGGATCAAATGAAGGATAAACCGTAGTTACACTTGGAATTTGTGCTACTGAACAAGTACCTGTGTATGTAAACAATAATTCATGCGTACCAACACCTGCAGCTCCAGGGTCAAAAGTACCATATCCAAAATACTGCTGTGCAAATAAACCAGCAGGAGAAGGATCAGGTCCTTCCGTAACCCCTGGTCCACTCCAAACACCATCATCAATTGCCGTAATTGATGGTAGGTTATCAAATAAACCTAATAATGGTACTATTGGATCATCAACACAATAAGGACCACTAGGAAGCGTAACCTCAATGTCTGGTTCTAAACTCAAGCATATCCAAAAATCAACTGATGAACCAGTTACTGCACCAGCATCAGATGTTAAACAAGGATCAGTAAAATTATTAACGGTTCCACCAGCGTTGTTATCTACTGACATAGCACGCATTAAATAACATTGCCCTGGAACAAGACCAAGTGCATTGTAATCTAAATCAAGTGCCAAAGTAGCACCACTAGAGTTTGGTGCACTTGATACTAATTCAGTAATGTCAAATGTACCGTCTTGGTCAGAGTCTAACCAAATAGCCCTATCCACAGCATTTGCTGCTACGAAAGTACCTGCAGTAATTTGTATTGATACATCATCACCACAATCAGGACGGATTACAGCAGAGAAACCTTGACAAGTTGCATCACATGGAGGCTGTAAACCACCACCAAGACCACCACCAGCAGTACCAGGTAAGCAGGCATTTGGCGGAACAATTGATGCAATAACCGTATTGGTTATATCATCAAATAAATCAATTTGAAGAATACCATGATCGTTAAAGGTATTCTCAACCAACTTTTGACAAGGCGGTCCATAAGCCCCAGGGTTAAAGTTGGGGTTTAGCTGTGCTGTTGTACAAGCTTGAGCAGCTAGCTTACCACTGCTAAAAAAGAACAACAGGAACACCAGTGCAGTTGTACAACAACAACTGACTAGATTAAGTAGTTTTGGGTTCATAACTAGGGTTTTTTATAGTGTATAAAATAAGTTTCCTTTATAATAACCCTACAAGATAGCAAGCATTTGTTTAAATGCAATAAATATGACAAAAAAAAATTAAGGTTTTATTAACAGTGATTGTTAGAAATTAACACCCAAAAAAAGTTGTAACACATCATTATTATTAGCTGCAAGTACTGCTGGGTAATCATTTGATGACATTAGTAGCAGTTTCATGTTTTTAAGGTTTTTATTAAGTTTTAAGCCACTTTTTTCAGTAGATACCAAAGTAAATTTACCTGCGCCTTCATTTAACATAACATTGCCCATTCCAGCATCATATGGGGTAGTTTCTATTTCAGTTTCAAATAAATTTCCGCCACATACAATATCGTTTAATCCATCTTGATTAAAATCATAAATAACAAAACTATTTATGGCAGAAAGTTGCAGCTGATTAGGCAAAGAACGAATTATAAATCGTTGGCCATCAATATTTTCAAGATAATAACTTTTAAAGGTAGTTGCCGTTAATTTGTAAGCCTCCTCTAGTTTTTTATCGCCATAAATTGCAGGCAAATCCGCCTTAGCAAAATCAATGTAACTATCAAATTTTTCAGCTAAAAATGGCATTTGCTCGGTAGAACATTCTTTTCCACGTACTGGCACAATTTTATCTTTGTAATGATAACTTAACACAATATCTGAAGTACCATTATCATCAAAATCATTACTGTATAAATAAAAGGGTTTTTGAACACTTGCTTTAAATTTATTATTCGTTCCTAAATTTCCTACTAGTAAATCAACATCACCATCTTGGTCAAAATCGTTTGCAGCAACACTTTGCCATAACCCGTTTATTCCCTCTAAACCAAAAGCTTTAGTCTGCTTTGTAAGCTTATTATCCTTATTAATCAAAAGGTTAACTTCCATCCATTCGCCAACAACAACTAAATCAGCTGTTTTATCCATGTTAACATCTACCCAAATAGCATCAGTTACTATACCCATGTAACCATTATTAGGTAGGTACTGTTCTGTTACATCGGTATATTTGGTTTTGTCATTTCTAAGTAAAAAGCTTCTATCTGGTTTCGGGTATTGACCAGGCACAGCCCTTGCCCCAACAAACAAATCAATATCACCATCATTGTCAAAATCGTTAGCAGCAATACAGCTACCGTTTGATGTTGTATTAGGCAAAATATCCTCAAAATGCTGAAATGCACCGCGCCCCCTGTTAATGTATAATCTATCTTGAAGCGCATTAGTATTTGGCACAAATTCTCCGCCTCCGCTTACAACATACAAATCCAAATCGCCATCATTATCAGCATCAAAAAATTCGGCTGCAACATCTTCTGATTGCAAATGATTATCCCAAGCTTGATAAGCCACAGGATTAAAAGTTCCATTTTCATCAACTGTTAATAATTGCCCGCCTTGGCTGTGCGCACCTCCGATAAAAAAATCATCTAGCCCATCTCTATTTACATCGCCAACTGCTAATGCCGGTCCATTTGATGATTGTTTATATGGTAAAAGCACTTCTTTTTTAAAATCATCAAAAGGGTTTTCGCGGTGTAAAAAAGCTTGCTCACTTGTGTAATCAGCAAACATTAATTTTTTATTTAATGGCTGGTAATTTGGTATGCTTCCACTTTTTGAAATTTCAAGCCGCTGATTGGCATTAACATCAGTCAACTTTTTGTACGATTTATCATGCCAAACAACAATAATACTATCAACAGTTTGATTAGTACCAAGTCCAAAATGCAATACATTGCTAACACATGATTGATAGCCGCGGGCTCTTAACAAATTTTGTGTTTGCATTTGCTCGCCAGTATAAATTGTTACTTTGGCATTAAGTGATTGTTCGCCCTGTTTAAACATTAGTTGCAGGTAATTACCTTGCATATTATTTTTATACAAAAGTGCTTTACTATTTATGTTGTTTATTGCTAAATCTAAATCGCCGTCGTTATCAAAATCTGCATAAACACAGCCGTTTGAAAATGTTTTATCGGACAGACCCCAAGCATCGGTGGTTTTCTCAAACTCAAAATCACCTTTGTTTTTAAACGCATAGTTTTTTATTGGGGTTGATTGGGCTTTTGAAAGTATTTTAAGTTTTTCAGCTTGGCTTAATTTACCCCCTTTTTTTATTAGTTGCCTTTTCACTTCATTTTTCCAATCATTATCCTTAGTATCTCGATTAAAACCATTAGTTACAAAAATGTCTTTCAAGCCATCATTATCAAAATCTGCTAAAAGGGTTGCCCAACTCCAATCAGTTTTAGCATATCCAGCAAAATGAGCAATATCCGAATAAAAACCCTGCCCATTGTTGGTATAAAGTGAGTTAAACATGTACTGTTTGTGAGAACCTATGATACGTGTATGAAACTTATAATTATCTGTACTCATTGGTTGCATAAGGGTTTTATTGCGCACATGGTCTTCGGGGCTCATATCAAGCGTTGCTAAATCAACAAAACCATCATTGTTAATATCTCCAGCATCGCAACCCATTGAATAGAATGGAATGTGGTTAGTGTTTTCCTTTATTTTATCTGTAAAAGTGCCATTGCCATTATTAATGTACATGGCATCGGGAATAAAAAAATCGTTAGCAACATAAATATCAATTAAGCCATCGTTGTTTAAGTCGGTTGTTACAACACCTAAACCAAATGCAGGTTTTAACAGCCCAGCCTGTTTTGTAATATCGGTAAACTGCCCATCGCCATTATTTTGGTATAATGCACAGCTTGATGGTTTTACTTTTGCGTCATCCTCCAAAAACTGCTGCGACACCAAAACCAAGTTTTCAGTTGCTACTAAGTTAGGCGAGTGATTTAACAAAAACATATCCAAATCTCCGTCTGAATCAAAATCAAAAAAACTGCTTTGCACACTCCATCTTGCATCATTTAATCCATATTCAGCCGCTTTATCAGTAAAGCTTCCATTACCATTATTTATGTAAAACTTATTTCTCCGTTGTGTACTATCACTATAATATGGCCCAGCTTTGCAAACATAAATATCTTGCCAGCCATCGTTGTTTATATCAACAACATTTACGCCTGTACTCCAACCATAGTCGTCCTTAACTCCCGATTGTTTTGTTTGATTTTCAAACTTAAAATCGCCTTTATTAATGTAAAGGCTATCATGTACATCGTTTCCTGTAAAAAAAATATCGATTAACCCATCATTATTAAAATCAGCTGCTGCTAGCCCAGCTCCATTATAAAAATAATCGTAATCCAAAGCATTCATTGCTTCTGTATCTTCAACAACATTATTAAAATGAATACCTGAATGACTTGCATCCATTTTAACAAAAGCATTTGCGTTGTTTTTGCCCTGAATATTATTGTCGTTTACCGTATCTGAAGATTGGCAAGCAACAAAACCAATAACAATAAAACTTATTACACAAAACCAGCGATTATACATAATAACAACCTATTAAAAAAGGAGTTAGCCCATTAAAGTGCTAACTCCTCTATCTTTTAAAACTAAAAGTATAATTTAATTTCTTGAAGGTGCGGTTATTGGCTCAGATTTGGCTAATGTATTAGCAGCATCAAGTTCGGCATTTACCCTTTTAATAACTACTGCCATTTCATCAATTTTCACTTTTAACTTAGCTTTTTCAACTTCATTTTCAGTTGTATAAAATTGCTTTTGTGCGGCCATTAATTCGCCCTTTGCTTTTGCTAAATCAGTTTGTAATTGTGGTAATGCCTCCCTTGCTTGGTCAGCGTTAGCAAATTTACATATCTCAATTGCTGGCTCTTTCTCTACTTGTGTTTGATTAGTTGTAGCAGGCTTGTAAGGCCCATCGTTTACTACGTATTTATGGTATTTTTGTTTTTGAGCTTGTTGCGCATTTAAATCAGACATAAAACCAAAAGCTACTAAAAGTGTACAGATAGCAATTAGATTTTTCATAAGTTGTGGGTTTTTAAAGTTGTTATAAATATACAGAAAGTTTTTTGAAACTGTATAAAACCATACATTTTTTAGTAGGTTTTTTCTTCAATTAATTCTCCATCCTCATATACGCCTTCCATTAATAAATCACCATTTTGCTTCCAAACTGAAATAGGGCCATGCATTATTCCGTCTTTATAATTGATAACTTTTTCTATTTGCCCATTGTTATAATAAAATTCAAATTTCTTATCTCTTTTACCTTCATTCCATGTGCCGTCAGCATTTAACTCGCCATTAGGGTGGTACAATTTGGCAGAACCTTGAGGTTTATCGTTTTCAAAAGTCATATCACTTTTTATAGTACCATTTTCCCACCACTCTTTAACAGGTCCATTTTTTTCACCGTTTTTATAAGTGGCTTGCAGCTTTTTATTACCGTTTGAGTGATACTCCGTTAAAACATTTTCATTTTTTCCTTTATCAAAAAACTCACTTTTCGCTAAGTTATTTTTGTAGAAATAATACTCTTTCCACTCCCCTACTTTTTCGCCATTTTCGTAGGCTCCTTCACGTTCAACCGTTCCATTGCTAAACCAATAGGTAAACTTACCATCAAGTATGCCGTTTTTCTCAAAGTACTCTTTACGCTTTTCGCCCGTTTTACGTTTAATTAAAATGCGAACCAAATCATCATTTTCGGTTGATTGATACCAAGTGGTATCGCCCGATGTTTTAAAAGCTGAATTACTAAAGCCCGCAACTTGATTACTTGTTGAATTTGATCCACAAGCATAAATAAGGCTTACTACTAGTAGTATGTATAATAAATTTTTCATAAAAAAAGGCAAGAATAGAAAACTACCCTTGCCCATTAAAATTTACTTTTAATTAATTATTTCATGTTAGCTAACTTCTCCTCCAGCTCTTGGATAGCAGCCTGTAAACGCGCTCTTTCTTCAGCATTAGTTGCAGCCTTTTCTTGGCTTTTATAAGAATCAAGCATACCTTGATACTTTACTTTTAAATCGGCACTTTGTGCTTTAGCAATTGTTGCTTTTTGGTCGGCAGTATATTTAGCATTAACAGTTTCGCCAGTAGTAGCTTCAACTTTTTTAGCTATTTCAGCTTTTTGTTCAGCCATTGCTTCTTTCTGTTTTAAATACTCTTGGTGTTTTTCCATACGCTCTTGGTCGCTCATTGTGTTAGCATTTTGAGCATTAACAGTAAAAACTGCTCCCATTAACAAGAAAGAGAAAAATAGTAATTTTTTCATGATTAGGTTTTTATTGAGTGTAAAATTAGATTCGTTTAAATAAGATTTAGAGCTAAGATAATGATAAAAACTTTTTAATAACTACTAAATTTTGAGTTTTTTTTCAAAGCTTTTTTGGTTTAAAAATGTCAAAAAAGCTACAACATCATTGTAAATTGTGCCTAAATGCACTTATTACAACAGTATATGATTTCATTTTCGCCCAAAGGTTTCACCGGTTTTTTAATTTTTTTAATGTTTTTTTCTGCCTGTTCAGAAACCGAAAATACTGCGCCTGCAAATAAAACTGAAAGCAAAAAAAGTAACGAGCCCCTTTTTAAACTTATATCGCCCAAACAAACCAACGTAAATTTCAAAAACCAAATTCAGCAAAACGAAAACTACAACATTATTTACTACTCGTATATGTACAACGGCGGTGGCGTTGCCATTGGCGATATTAATAACGATGGCTTGCAAGACATTTATTTAACCAGCAACCAAGGTCACAACAAACTTTACCTAAACAATGGCAATTTTAATTTCACCGATATAACCGATAAAGCGCAGGTTAATGGCTGGCAACAAAGCATTGATAGAACTTGGAGCAGCGGTGTTACCATGGTAGATATTAATAATGATGGATTTTTGGATATATATGTCTGCAAATCAGGGCCTTATGGTAAGCCAGAGCATAAGGAAAACATGATGTTGATTAATAATGGCAACTTAACTTTTACCAATCAAGCCAAGCAAATGGGCATTGCCGATCAGGGCTATTCCACCCAATCCGTGTTTTTTGATTTTGATAAAGATGGCGACTTGGATTTATTTGTTTTAAACCACAATGTATCCTTTAATATGCGCACTGTTTACGCCACACTTTACGGTAACAAACAAGAAAATTTAGATCAATTTTCAAGCAATTTATACGAGAATAAAGGCAATAATAAATTTGAAAAAATCTCAAAAAAAGCAGGCATCCAACGCTATGGATACGGGCTTGGCGTAGGCGTTAGCGATTTTAACAATGATGGCTGGCCAGATATTTACGTTGCCAACGATTTTTCAACGCCTGACATCATGTTTATTAACAATCAAAAAGGCGGTTTTACTGATGAAATAAACCAGCGAACCAAACATATTTCGTACTACGGAATGGGTGCTGATATTGCCGATATAAACAATGATGGATTAGTGGATATTGGCGTTTTAGACATGACTGCAGCCGACCATTATCGCAATAAAACCCTTATGCCCAGCATGAACACCAACGTTTTTCATGAACTGCACGATTTATATGGCTACCAATATCAATACATGTTTAACAGCCTACAGCTAAACAATGGAAACGGGCATTTTAGCGAAATTGGGCAACTGGCAGGCATACACAAAACCGATTGGAGTTGGGCAATACTTTTTGCCGATTTTGACCTTGATGGACACAAAGATGCCTTGATTAGTAATGGCTTTGTTCACGACACCAAAAACAACGATATAAACGCACAAATCGCTGCTCGAAAAGCGGAATTAGGCGAGAAATTTTTACCCGCAAATGAAGTAATGGATTGGGTAAAAAAATACCCCCAACACAAAACCGCCAATTACGCCTTTAAAAATAGTGGCGATCTTACATTTAAGGATGTCTCGCCCGATTGGGGCTTGGCAAAAAAAAGCTTTACAACTGGCGTAGCTTACGGCGATTTAGATAATGATGGCGACCTTGATTTGGTGATGAATAATTTGCAGGATACCGCCTTTATCTACCAAAATACAGCAATTGAAAATTCATTAAGCAACTACTTAAACATTGATTTAGGATTAAACGCCACCGAAACTGGGGTTCAACTCCATTTAAAAACAAAAAATCAAGAACAGTATATTGAAAATTATCCCACACGTGGTTACCAAAGTAGTTGCGCTAATATTGCCACTTTTGGTTTGGCTAAGGAAACGGAAATTGAATCCTTAAAGATTACATGGGCAAACGGCAAAAGCAAAACACTAAAAAACCTAAAAGCCAATCAAAAATTAAAGATTAAACAACCAACAACTAAGGGCAATAAAAGCATAGACAACACCCCTACTCTATTTGCAGATATAACGGCTAAATGTGGACTAAAATTTAAGCAAACGGAAAACGAATTTAACGACTTTGAAAAGGAAGTTTTACTTCCACAAAAGCAAAGTCAAAAAGGCCCAGCCTTAGCCATTGGCGATATAAATAATGATGGATTAGATGATGTATTTATCGGAGGTGCACTCAATCAAAAAGGAGCAATTTACATTCAAAATAAAAATGAAACCTTTAAAGAAATTAAGCCAAAGTTTTTAGCTGAAGATAGAAAATATGAAGATGTAACCGCCCTATTTTTTGATGCCGATAATGATGGTGATTTAGATTTATATGTTGGCTCAGGCGGAAGCGGAGAAATAGCCGACAAAACAGAATTATTACAAGATAGGTTGTACCTAAATACAGAAAATTTAACCTTCAAGAAATCTGACAATTTACCACCATCTTTAGTTGCAACAAATATTGTTACACATTACGATTTTGATAACGATGGTGATGAAGACTTGTTAATTGGTGGTGGCGTAAAAGCAGGGCAATACCCCACACACGATTCATCTTTTTTATTGGAAAATAATAAAGGTAAATTTACTGATATAACCAAACAAAAAGCCAATGGACTAAAGGCTTTAGGCATTGTTAACGATATAAAATGGGCGGATATAAACGGCGATAATTTAAAGGAATTAATTGTAGCTACCGAATGGGGTAATCCACAATTTTTTGAAGTTAAAAATGGGAAATTAAACAACATAACATCCACAACAAATATTTCAAATCAACTCGGTTGGTGGCAATCAATAACAGTTGCCGATATTGATAATGATGATGATAACGACCTTTTGTTTGGTAACCTTGGTTTAAATAATAAATTTAAAGCCAGCACCAAAAATCCATTAAACATTTATGCTAATGACTTTGACAAAACGGGTAGCCTTGATGTGGTTTTAAGCACTAATTATAACGGTAAGAATGTACCAGTAAGAGGTAAAGAATGTTCAAGCGAGCAAATGCCTTTCATTAGCCAAAAATTTCCTAAATTTCACGATTTTGCAACGGCAAGTTTACAGGATATTTATGGAGATGAGCAATTAAATTCTGCTTTAAGATTAACCGCCAATAACTTTGCCACTACCCTATTTTTAAATGATGGTAATGGTAAATTTAGTAAAGCCAATTTACCCAACGAAATACAAATGTCACCGATAAAATCTGCACAATTTATTGATGTAAATAAGGACAATAAATTGGATTTAATTGCAGTAGGTAATATGTACGAAACCGAAGTTGAAACCGTAAGTTACGATGCTGGCGTTGGCTATGTTTTATTAGGCGATGGATCTAACAATTTCACGCATTTATCACCAGTTAAAAGTCGTTTATTTAGCCCCTTTAATAACAGAAAAATGGCTATTACAACTAACAAATTAATTATAATAGCCAACAATAATAATCTAGTTCAGGTATTTAAAATTTCTGATTAACTAAAAATCTGGACGGCTAGGGGCATTAGCTAAAATGCCTTCTATTTGCTTCATTACTTCAGCATTTACTTTATCCATCATTTCAAGTGCCTTCAAGTTCTCATCCAAGTGATTTAACTTACTTGCTCCCAAAATAACTGTGGAAACATTAGGATTTTTCATGCACCAAACCAATGCTAAATGTGGCATACTCATGCCTAATTCCTTAGCCAAAGCGGATAATTGCCGCACCTTTTCAATCCTATCTTCAGCCAAAGTTCTATCCTTTAACCACTCCAAACCCTCCATGGTTAAACGCGTTCCTTCGGCAGGCATTCCATCATTATACTTACCCGTTAGTAAACCCGACGCCAAAGGCGACCATATCGTCGTTCCCAAGCCAAAGTTTTTGTACAACATATCAAACTCTACCTCAAATTTTTGACGATGAAACATATTATATTGCGGCTGCTCCATTGTAGGTCCAATCAAGTGATTTTTTTGAGCAAAAAGGTGTGCCTCCATAATCTCATGCGCACTCCACTCCGATGTTCCCCAGTACAAAATTTTACCTTGGTTAATTAGTGTGTTCATCGTCCAAACCGTCTCCTCTATAGGGGTTTTCTTATCAGGACGGTGGCAAAAAAACAAGTCAAGGTATTCAACTTGCAGGCGTTGCAACGCTTCATTACAAGCTTCAACTAAATGCTTTCGGCTTAGTCCTGTCATATTAGGTCGGCGGTCTCCACGCCCAAAAAATGCTTTGCTGGATACTAGGTAACTCCCCCTTTCCCAATTCATTTTTTTAAGGATTTTTCCCATCACACGCTCACTTTCGCCACGGGCATAAATCTCGGCATTATCAAAAAAATTAACACCATTATCGTAAGCATAAGCCATTAACTCTTCGGCGGTATTATCGCCAATTTGCTTGCCAAAAGTTAACCAACTTCCAAAAGATAATAAGCTTACTTGCACACCCGAATTTCCTAAATATCTGTATTCCATATTTTTTTATTTACTAATGCTTAAACCACTAATTTTGTTGCTAAATAATAAAATAATTCCCACATTAATTTCAAATGTAAATAATGAGCCCTATAAAGATTGTTGAATGCCCACGAGATGCCATACAAGGCATACAAACTTTCATTCCTACTGAAAAAAAAGCCGATTATATAAACCAATTACTTAAAGTTGGGTTTGATACTTTGGATTTTGGCAGCTTTGTCTCGCCAAAGGTAATGCCACAAATGCGTGATACCATGAGCGTTTTAAACCGCTTAAAATTGGACGAAACACTAACCAAATTGCTAGCCATTGTTGCCAATGTAAAAGGAGCTGAAAGTGCTTGCCAATTCGATGAAATTCGCTATTTAGGCTACCCTTTTTCAGTGTCAGAAACCTTTCAGCAACGCAACACACGCAAAAGCATTGAAGAAAGTTTTGAAGTGGTTTTACAAATAAAAAACCTATGCGAAATGCACGGTAAGGAATTGGTAATTTATATTTCAATGGCTTTTGGCAACCCCTATAACGACCTATATGACGAGGCTATCGTTGCTCATTGGATTGATAGATTAGTAGCCGAAGGCATCGAAATTATCTCATTAGCCGATACTGTTGGTTTAGCAGAACCAAAACAAATTAACAGCTTGTTTGGTTTAATGAGTAACGATTTTCATAAAACTGAATTTGGTGTTCATTTACACACAACGCATGATAATTGGCAAGCTAAATTAGAAGCCGCTTTTGATGCAGGATGCCTTCGTTTTGATGGAGCTATTAAAGGCTTTGGAGGCTGCCCATTTGCTAAAGATGAATTAGTAGGAAACCTAGCAACTGAAAATTTAATTCAGTTTTTGACTAATAAAGCAATTGATTTAAAATTAGACCAAGAAGAGTTTGTTGAAGCTATGAGTTTATCCAATAGTGTTTATAGTTATAAGTAGTTTTAACTTCTTCATTCTTTGCCTTGACGCAAAGAACCAAAAGTCAAGAACTCCATTCAGTTTACACTAAAAATTAACCATTTCACTAAACTAAACGAACGTCAACAAAGTTGACCGTACAGTTTAAACGTTGCATTTTTTAATTTTCTTAACGCTAACTGAATTAGGTTCAACCACTCATTCCTTTTATTATTTAAAAGCAAACAACATTAACTATATGCTCAAATTCAAAACTGGTAACAATCAATCAACCACTAACAATCAAGGCCACCATAAAAACAACCATACCCACGCCACGTATTAATGAGGAGTGCTTAAAAGCCCTTATGTAATGTTTGGATATATTGCTTTGAATAAGTGTATTAAAGCCATTAAAATAATTATAACTCAAAAGCCCTGTAACTACTACTGCCAAGGCAGTTAAGCCAGTTTTTAAGGGTAATAATTTAAAATAAACAACGGCTATAAATCCTACTACAACAATTGCTGCTAACATTAGCTGTTGGTTTTGTTGTTTTTTAAAAATACCTACCAACTTTTTTTGGTCGGTTTTACCTAGGTTTTGGTAGGCTGTAATTTGAATAAATCGCGCAACAAACATGGCTACAAACAAAACAATAGCACCAATTATAAAAAAATCCATGCTGTAAAATTAAGCCCCCTCAATGGCTCTTACTACAAAATAATTACCCTTATAATCAATTATTTCCACGGCTTGTCCTTTATCAATAAAACCACCTTGTGTAATCGCTTCAAAAATTTCACCATTCACTTTTATTCGCCCTGCTATGCGCAAATCCGTAAGGCAAACACCTTTTTCACCAACCATTGCCTCCTCCGTTTTATCAGCAATGGTAAAACCTTCGCTAGCATTTTGAGTGGTATTTAAAGTCACTCGGTTAAAGGCTTTTGAGTTAAAAATTGAACCTCCTAGCGCAAACATCGCCAATATAGCCCCTAGCATGGAGGCTAAAACCGTAAATAGCGATTGCGAAACAGGTATTGAGTCAGGTAAATTAGGTGCTGAAAAATCAAAATAATCATTAGCCACCATACTAAGCGTTAAACTAGTTACTATAAATATTAGGCCCGTAACACCTGCAACACCAAAGCCAGGTATTACAAAAACCTCAACCGCCAGTAATCCTAAACCGATAATAAACAATAAAATCTCCCAATTTTCGGCTAAACCCTCTAAATAATAAGGGGCGAAATATAACACGGCCGCAATCATAGCCACGCCTAGCGCAAAGCCAACACCGGGTGTTTGCAACTCAAAATAAAGCCCGCCAAACATAAACAGTATTAACATGCTGGATACATAAGGGCTGGTTAACCAACCAATAATTTTATCCATGGTCGATTCTTGATACTCTACAATGGTTGAACCATCTAGCTCAAGTAACTCCAATAATTCCTTTTTTGACTTTATCTCCCCATCGCAATAGTCATTTTTAATAGCCTCGCTAACTGTAAATGTTAAGGTTTTACCCTCGTCAATAATCCCTTCAATTTCAATATCTTGGTCCACCATTGCTTCGGCAATTTCAGGATTACGTCCTTGCGCTTCTGCCGTTGCCCGCATACTTGCCCGCATATACGATTGATACTTATCAGGCGCAGCTTCGCCCGTTTCGCCCATTACAACTGTTGCAGCACCAATTTTTGCACCAGGAGACATAAATATACTATCACAGGCTATTGATATTAATGCCCCAGCTGAAGCAGCATTATCATTAATCCAAACAACGGTTGGTATATCCATACGTAATAGTTTAGTACGTATAGAATCTGCCACGCTGACCTCGCCACCATAAGTATTTAACTCCATTATAAAAATACTGGCATTTTTACTTTCAGCTTCCTCAACAGCTTTTTTAACTTTACGCCAAGCACCTTCAAAAATTTCATCTTGTAATGTAAAATAATATACCTGCTCTTTATCAGTTTCAACAGGTGTTTCGGCAAATGTTGCAAGCGGATTAATGAATAAAAAGATGATAAGATAAACTATACTTAAATTAAATCGTCTCATAGCTTTGAATGGTTATTATATTTGCCTTGATTTTATTGATAACATACCTTAGCAATAAAATCGTTCCTATAAATTAAATAAGTAAATGAAATTACTACTGATTTTTGTTTTAGGCTTTAGTTTGATAACATTTACCGCTAATGCCCAAAAATTCACTTTCGAGCATGAAGTATCGCAAGGCGAAACAGTGTCGGGTATTGCTAAAAAATACAACATTAGCATAAAAACCATTGAGCAATTCAATCAAGATTTGAATGTCAACTCAATCTCAATCGGTCAAAAATTAACTATCCCTTCCTCTAAAGATGCTGAATATATTACAAAAACTTATGGCATTGCCCCAAGTAAAATACAAGCAGTTTTAAAAGGAGATGATAAGCCCATAGTGTTTGATTCTGAAGAATTTAAGCAGGATCCCATTTTTAACAGAAAAAACAGTAGTAGTAAACGGGCAACAGTAAACCCACATCAACAAACTAACAATTACATAAAACATTATGTTAAAGAGGGCGAAACACTATTCAGCCTATCAAAAAAATACAATGTTCCTGTTGATTCTATTAAAACTTGGAATAACCTTAATGGTGATTTTTTGCCAGTTAGCGAATATGTAATAATTGGTAAAAAAGGTGTTACTTATTACGCAAGCGATAAACCTGTAAATACTGTTCAAGAGTTTGAAACACAAGAAAAATTAAAGGACGGTCAAGTTCACATTGTAAAACAAGGCGAAACACTTTACAGCTTATCAAAAAAGTACGGTATTTCAATTAAAGAAATTAAACACATCAACAAGTTTGAAAACAACGATATTCAAATTGGTCAAATAATCTTTTTAACAAAAACGCCAGAAAGCCAAAGTACACCAACCAATGCAGAAGGCAATCCTACTCGTCCGCCTGTATTTACTGAAAACAATGAAACTGAAGCCAACCCAAACCGCCCGCCTGTAAATGTTGAAAAAGGCGATACTGAAAATACAACTACGCGCCCACCAGTAAATATTGAAAACATGCGCCCTGTATTGCATGAGGTTCAACCAAGCGAAACTTTATACCAAATAGCAAAGCAGTACAATAAAAGCCCGCAACAGATAAAAAATTGGAATAAACTAACTAGCAACCATATTGAAACTGGCGACAAAATAATTGTTGGTTACTTTAAAGAAGAAAATACTGCGAGCGACTATAACGAAAATAATACTTTTGGTCAATCGCAAAAATACATGCGTATATACGACATTAAGCATAGACGAACCGATGCCTACAAATTAATGAAAGAATCGGGCATGGCAGCTTGGATACCTAAAAGTGGGGCGGCTGATAACAACCTTTATGTGTTACATAAAACTGCCCCTGTAAACTCAATAATTAAAGTAGTAAACCCTATGAATAAGCGTGTAGTTTATGTAAAAGTTATTGGTCAATTACAAAATAAAATTGGTGAAGAAATGATTAACATGAAGCTTACCGCCGAAGCCGTTAAACGCCTACAATTACTTGATGATAGATTTAGGTTAGAATGGAGCTACCACATTCAAAAATAATTCTATTTTTGAGCCATGCAAATATTGGATAATGTGTTGCAAACAATTGGCAACACCCCCCTTGTTAGATTAAACAACGTTATTGATGATATTCCCGCAACGGTTTGCGCCAAGGTTGAGTATTTTAACCCTGGCAATTCCACTAAGGATAGGATGGCATTAAACATGGTTGAAGATGCCGAAAAAAAAGGCTTACTTAAACCAGGCGGTACTATTATAGAAGGCACATCGGGTAATACAGGAATGGGCTTGGCACTAGCCGCCATTGTTAAAGGTTACAAGTGCATTTTCACTACAACCGATAAACAATCAAAAGAAAAAGTAGATGTTTTACGGGCACTAGGTGCTGAGGTGGAGGTTTGCCCAACCAATGTAGCTGCCGACGACCCACGTTCTTATTACTCTCGTGCTTTAACATTGTCTAAGGAAATACCGAATTCTTACTACTTTAACCAATACAACAACCTCTCTAATAGAGATGCGCACTATAAAACCACTGGTCCCGAAATTTGGGAACAAACCGATGGCAAAATCACCCATTTTGTGGTGGGTGTTGGCACAGGTGGTACTATATCGGGCATCGGGCGTTTTTTAAAAGAACAAAACCCCAACATCAAAATTATTGGAGTAGATACTTATGGCTCAACGCTTAAAGAGTACCACGAAACGGGTGAAATTGTTAATGAGGCTATTTACTCATATATAACAGAGGGCATTGGCGAGGATATTATTCCCGAAAATATTGATTTTGATATTATCGATCAATTTGTAAAAGTTACCGATAAAGATGGTGCAGTTATGGCACGCCGTATTGCCAGCGAAGAAGGCTTGTTTTTAGGCTATTCATCAGGTTCGGCAGTAATGGGCATCCATTTAATAAAGGAACAATTAACCAAAGATGATTTAGTCGTTACCCTTTTCCACGACCACGGCAGCCGCTATGTCGGCAAGCTTTTCAACGACGATTGGATGAAGGAAAAAGGCTTTATGTAATACAATATATGGATAAACAAATAGCAAATTGGATTGAATCTAATCTTGATTTTATAAAAAAGTATCAAAAACCATTAATTGAGATTCAAAAAAATGATGATACTATTTTATTAGGAGATTCAAAGGTTGGTGGCATGCCAGATTTGCCTTTTGATTTTGATTGGCCTGAATATGACGGTAAACCAATGACCTTCTTTGCTCAAATCAATTTAAAGGATATTGCCCATTTAAATGACACTTTACCTAATAAAGGATGGTTATTTTTTTTTATTTATTTCGACGAACCTTTGAAATTTGGTTGCCATTGTGATTTTATTCCTAAAAGAGAGCAATATGCAGTACTATATTTCAATGGGGATAAAAATGAACTTGAAGAATATTATTATCCATCTCAACTTCCTGAATCATTAAGATTTGGAGCAACTAAGATACAATTTGAAAAGAAGTTCATGCTTCCTTATAGTCGTGAGTATATAGCACTAAAGTATTCAAAGCAAACCGACAAGTTTTTTCAAACACTTTTAGATTTATGTAATTTCAAGAGAAGCTCGAACAGTAAAATATTGGGTTACCCGCAATTAAGACAATACGATGTGATTTACGATTGGAGTAGGCAGTACCATAATGATTATAACTATACTAAAACCAAAACAGTTAATCAATTTGCAGAAAAGCAAAATCAAAACTTTGTGACACTACTTGAATTTGACTGTAGTGAAGGTTTACATGCTTGGTCAGGTGATGGGATATATTTAGATGGGATATTTAGTAATTTTAAAAAAATAGGTAGTCAACAGTTTTATTTTGGAATTTTAAAAGATGATTTACTGAAACTAAATTTCAATAATTCTCTTTTAGTTATGCAAGACACTTAGTAAGTTAAAATCCAGTTTGTTATTTTTAATATTAGCCTTTATGTAGCCAAAGGAAAAATCAAAGTAAAACTACTTCCCTTACCCACTTCACTTACTACGGATATTTCGCCGTTTAATCGCTCAACTAATCTTTTAACTGTAGCCAACCCTATACCAGAGCCTTCATAATCCGCACGGTTTTGCAAACGTTTAAAAGGCTCAAAAATGGTTTTTAAGTCTTTTCCATCAATACCAATACCATTATCTTTAAAACTTATAACATGCTTATTATCAAATACTTTAGCATTAACAATTAAATGGGGTTGCTGCCCCTTTGGTTGGTACTTAATGGCATTAGTCATTAAGTTTTGAATAATCTGTAAATAAAGAAATTGCTGCCCCACAAGGCTTGGCAATTCATTACATTCAATAATTGCATTACTAGCTTTTATTTGCGCTTCAAGGTTGGTTTTAACCACACCAAAAAGTATATTTAAGTCAACAACTTCATGCTCAATTGTTTTATTGCCCGATCGACTATACTGCAACAAATCATTTAATAAATTATACATCCTTGATGCACCATCTTCAATAAAGCCTAAAAGCTCTTTTTCATTTTCTTCATTAATACGCCGTTTAAGTAACGACGAATAGTTACTTATGGTTCTTAATGGTTCTTTTAAATCATGCGATGCAACGGATATAAAGTGATCTAATTCTTTATTAACCTCTTCCAACTCCTTTTCACGCTGCTTTCTTAAACTAATTTCCTCGTTTAAATCTTTATTGGCTTTATTTTTTACAACTATCAATTCGCGTTGAAATTCAATAAAATTAGTTTTCTGCTTTAATTCAATTTCGTAATTATTGGCTTCAGATTCCTGATGAAAATCATCTTTTACCTTTTGTAATTCAAGTTCATGAAACAATTTAAAATACTTCAACGCTAAACTTGTATCCCCTTCTTCCTCATAAAAAATATAAAGTTTATAATAAACATCTTTGCTCAATTGCGGAAAATCAAGCTTATCAAAATACGTTTTAGCTGTTAAATAACATTCTAATTCCCTTTCTTTTTTTCCAGTTTCGCCATAAACGCTGCCCAACTCTAATAAAAGCTGAGGATAAAATTTTGAGTCAGTCGAATTATAGGTTTCAAAAAACGTTTTCCCCTTCTCATAATTAACTATTGCTGTTTCAGCATCCCCATTTTTTAAAAAAACTTCAGCTATATTACCATACAAAATGGCTTTAAAGCGTTCATTTTTCTCTTCATGTTCAATACACTTTAAGGCCAGCATATAAATTTCATATGCTTTATCGGGGTATCCAAGCTTTAAGTGCATTAATCCCTGATTTCGTAAAAGCGTAGCCCTGTATTTCCCTGTACCATCACTAGCCGAAATATCATAAGCATTTTCAAAAAACTCAAGTGCATTTTTATAATCCAAAAGGTAATCCTTCACAATTCCTATTGAGTTATAAGTTTCACTTAATTTCAAATGCTCTTTTTTATCCGAATAAATTTTAACCAGTTTAGATAAACACTGTAATGCCTTTTTGTTCGATCGTATGTATATAAAATAATCAGCTAATAACTTATAATAATCACCCTTCAATGATTCATCATCAAAAACATCTTTTTTTAAATCCAAAAATTCAACGTAAGGTCTTGCACTAACAAAATCTCTTTTTCCAATCAGTTGATTTGTAATAGCTAAACAATAATTAATAGCTTCGTCATTATGCTGTAATAACTTAGCATTATCAAATAGTTTTTTAAGCTTACTTAATGAAACCGATTTTAATTGATTATGCAAATTTGTCTCTTTTAAATTCATTTAGATTTGAAAATCAAATCCTCCATAAAAATGCTTGTAAATATTTACATAGCAGTAAAAATAATGCACAACAAATGTTCCAAGTTAATAGCATTATCAAAAGTGCTAAAAAAAGCTAAAACATTAGTATAACCATTGTATCTTTGCACGCAAATTTCGAGAATAGGATGAGCAAAACCATCAAACTTAAAAAGGGGTTTGATATTAATATCAAAGGGAAACCTCAAAACACCATTTTTGAAAATTTCACTTCAAAAACCTATTCAGTAAAACCAACCGATTTTAACGGTATTGCCCCTATACCAAAGGTTGTTGTTAATGAAGGCGATGAAATTTTAGCAGGCGATGTACTATTTTTCAACAAAAAAACCGATGCAATTAAATATTGCTCGCCCGTAAGTGGCGTAGTAAAATCGGTTACTCGTGGTGCAAAACGCTCTATTGCAGAAATCGTTATTCAAGCTGATAAAGAAAATAGTTACCGACAATTAGATGCCGCCCCAACTAATAACCGCGAGGCTTTAGTAAACTGGATGGCAGCAAACGGCTGTTGGCCATTTTTAATGCAACGCCCTTACGGAACTGTTGCCGATATGGATGCCACTCCACGATCAATCTTTATTTCGGGCTTTGATAGCTCGCCATTAGCGGTTGATTGTAACCTAGCCGTGGTTGATCAGTACGATAACCTACAAGCCGGTATTGATGTTTTAAATCAATTAGCATCGGGTAAAGTGCATTTAGGTTTAAGTGCTAAAAACCAAAAGTCAAACGGTTTTGGCAAGTTAACTAATGTTGATATTAACTATTTTGATGGTCCTCACCCAGCGGGTAATGTAGGTATTCAAATTCATCATTTAGCGCCAATTAATAAGGGCGAAATTGTTTGGACGGTTAAATTACAAGATGCCATTACTTTAGGGCGCATTGTTAAAACACAGCAATTTAATACCGAGCGTTTATTTGCCATTGGTGGTCCGCAAGTTAAAAACCCACAACACTTTAAAGCCTTTTTGGGTGCAAATGTTGAAGGTGCTTTAATGGATAACTTAAATATGGATTTAATGCGCCAAGATGGCAATCAAAATCTGCGTATAGTTTCGGGTAACCCATTAACGGGTAAAGCTATTGCGCCAAACGGGCATTTAGGTTTTTACGATAGCCAAATATCAGTTATTGAAGAAGGCGACGATTACGAATTTTTCGGTTGGATTTTACCACAGTATCAAAAGCCAAGTATTTCAAAAACCTTTTTCTGGAATATGTTTGGGCAATCCAAAAAGGCTTTTGATGTAAATACCAACACCCACGGCGAGCACCGTGCTATTGTGGTAACTGGCGAATACGAAAAAGTGCTTCCAATGGATATTTTCCCTACGCAGCTACTAAAATCTATTTTGGCTAACGATTTAGATTTAATGGAAGGCTTAGGTATTTATGAGGTAATTGAAGAAGATTTGGCTTTGTGCGAATACGTTTGCACCAGTAAAACCAATGTTCAAAAAATAATAAGACAAGGAATAGAAACCATGCAAGAGCAAGGTTAACATTAACGATAAAAACGCTTATTCACTTACAAGAAACGTAAATGAAATTTTTAAGAAATTTTCTAGACAAAATCGAACCATCAAAGGATAAAAAACTGCTGCACACGGTTTTTGATGGTTTTGCTACCTTTTTGTTTACCCCTAAGGAAACCACATCTTTAGGCGTACACATCCGCGATGGTATTGATTTAAAACGTACCATGGTAATGGTAGTTTTAGCCTTACAATTTTGCTTGCTTTTCGGCATGTGGAATATTGGGCATCAACACTATTTAGCATTGGGCTTACACACAGGCTTGGGCGAGGCATTATTTACCAAGTTTTTCTACGGTATGTTTCAATTACTACCAATTATTATTGTAGCACACGTTGTTGGTTTAGGGGTTGAATTTTGGTTTGCCGCCCAAAAAGGGCATCCAATTGAAGAGGGCTTTTTGGTATCAGGAATGCTTATTCCTTTAATTATGCCGCCCGATTTACCGCTTTGGATGTTAGCCATTTCAATAGTTTTTGCAGTAGTTTTTGCAAAAGAGGCTTTTGGTGGTACAGGTATGAATATTTTAAATATTGCCTTAACCGCAAGGGTTTTCGTATTCTTTGCCTACCCTACCGATATATCGGGAGACATTTGTTGGGTAAGCTACGATTACAATATACTGCATCAAATTTTTGGTATGGAAAGCGCAACTGTTGCAGCTTTAGGTTTAAGCGCCGTACCAGAAACTTTTAGAACTTTAGTAGTTGATGGATGGACGGGCGCAACCCCATTAGGCCTTGCAGCCAAAGGTGGTTGGGCAGCCGTAACCGAACACTATTCAGCAAGTGATATTTTCTTTGGATTTATTCCTGGTTCGGTTGGTGAAGTAGCTAAACCAGCCATTTTATTAGGTTTAGTAATGTTAATAGCCATTGGCGTAGCAAGTTGGCGAATTATGTTAAGCATGTTAGCCGGTGCGGTTGTTACAGGTTTAATATTTAATTATTTTGGCGGAAACGCCTTTTTAGAAGTACCATTCTACTATCATTTAATAATGGGTAGCTTTTTGTTTGCATTGGTTTACATGGCAACTGACCCCGTAACGGCAGCGCAAACCCCAACAGGTAAATTATGGTACGGATTTTTTATCGGTGTAGTCGGCATGATAGTTAGGGTACTAAACCCTGCATATCCCGAAGGTTGGATGCTTGCCATTTTATTTATGAATGTATTTGCTCCACTTATCGATCACTATATAATTCAAGGTAACATTAAAAAACGTTTGGCCCGTGTTAGCAATTAATACAGAAAGTAACGGATATACCATTGGCTTTGCCATTGTAATGACGATGATTGTCGCATTGGTACTATCAGGTATGTCAACAGGATTAAAAGAACGCCAACAAGCGCAAGTGTTGTTGGATAACAAATTCAATATCGTAAACTCGGTTGAATCAATTGATAAAACAGTAGCTACTGAGCGCTACGAAGCCGCTATTAAAGAGGTGGTAATTGATGTAAACGGCAAAGAAGTTAGCGGTGTTAATGCACTTGACATCAACTTAGGTAAAGAGTTAAAAAAAGACCCTGCTGAGCAACGCTTTCCGCTATACATTTATACAACACCCGAAAACAAGAAGCAGTACATCATTCCGCTTTTTGGTGCAGGACTTTGGGATGCTATTGGCGGTTATATTGCCTTGCAAGATGATTTTACTACGGTAGCAGGTACTGTTTTTACGCACGTTGCTGAAACACCAGGTTTAGGTGCTGAAATTTCAAAACCTTGGTTTCAAGATCAGTTTAAAGGCGAACAGCTAATGGAAAACGGCACTTACAAAGGCATTAAAGTAATGAAAAGTAAAGGTAATGCCTTGGCTAAAACAAGTGAGTATCATGTTGATGGTATTAGTGGCGCAACCATTACAGGCGATGGCGTTGATGTTATGCTTGACAAATGCCTTAAAAATTACCAAGCTTATTTTAAACAACAAAAAGGCCAGTAGGCTTTTAGCAAATAATTGTTAATCCTCAATTAAAAAATAATGAGTACAGCAGTTGCAGAAAAACCAATAAAGGAAGCAAGCGAGCCGCTATTTTCTAAAAAAAATAGAAAGCTACTTGTTGACCCTTTGGATGACAACAACCCGATTACCGTACAAGTATTGGGTATATGCTCGGCATTGGCGGTAACTACCCAAGTTGCCCCCGCTTTTACCATGACGATGTGCGTAATTTTTGTTATGGGCTTTGCCAACTTAGCCATATCCTTAATGCGTAACATATTACCCGGTCGTATCCGTATGATTGTGCAATTAGTAGTTATTGCCACCTTAGTAACTATTGTTGATCAATTTTTAAAGGCCTTTGCTTTTGAGTTAAGTAAAGAGCTTTCCGTATTCATCGGCTTAATTATTACCAACTGTATTGTAATGGGTCGTTTAGAAGCTTTTGCCTTAGCCAACAAGCCATGGCAATCATTTTTAGATGGTATTGGTAATGGCGTAGGCTACGGAGCGATTTTAATTTTAGTAGCAGCCGTTCGTGAGTTATTCGGTTCAGGTACTTTGCTAGGATTTAAATTATTAACAGAAGATTCATTAGTTGGTGGCTTTTTAAATAGTATTGGCTATGTAAACAATGGTGTGATGTTAACCTCATCGGCAGCAATGTTTATTATTGGTGCCTTTATTTGGTGGCAACGTGGTCGCAACGAAGCTTTAATTGATGTAAGCTAAACCTTTTACCCCATTTTCAATTTAACAAAGAAGAAAAACAAAGCAAATGGAAGCTTTAAATGTATTCATAAAATCGGCCTTTATCCAAAACATGGTATTATCCCTGTTTTTGGGGATGTGCTCGTACTTAGCGGTATCCAAAACCGTTAAAACCGCATTTGGATTAGGCTTGGCAGTAATATTCGTATTGTTTATTACGGCACCCGTTAACTGGTTGCTAAACGAGTATTTGCTAAAAGAAGGCTCGTTGGGCTTTATCCACTCAAGTTTTGCAACGGTTGATTTAACCTTTTTACGCTTTTTATTATTTATCGCAGTAATTGCATCAATGGTACAGTTGGTTGAAATGATTGTTGAGAAATTCTCGCCATCCTTATACAACTCATTGGGTATATTTTTACCCTTAATTACAGTAAACTGCGCCATTTTAGGTACATCACTTTTTATGGTACAACGCGAGTATGGTTTTATTGAAAGTACAGCTTTTGGCGCGGGCTCGGGGCTAGGTTTCTTTTTAGCCATTGTAGCCATTGCTGCTATTCGTGAAAAAATACGTTACTCGGCAGTACCTGCCCCATTACGCGGCTTAGGCATTGCCTTTATTATAACAGGATTAATGGGCTTAGCCTTTATGAGTTTTATGGGTATTGATATTTAAGCCCAATAAATTGTTGTTTTAACCAAAGTAAAAATCAAACATGGAATTTGCTCCAGTATTAGGAAGTGTGTTAGTTTTCGTAGGGGTTATCCTGCTGTTAACCATTATTCTATTATACGCCAAATCAAAATTGGTACCATCGGGCGATGTTAAAATTGTTGTTAACGGCGACGAGGAAAACCCCGTTATCGTTAAGCCTGGCGATACCCTATTAGGGGCCTTATCATCACGCTCAATATTTTTACCATCTGCTTGTGGTGGTGGTGGTACATGCGCAATGTGTACCTGCCAAGTTATGGATGGCGGTGGCGATGTTTTGCCAACCGAATTGAACCACTTAACTCGTAAACAAGCCAAAGAGAACTGGCGTTTAGCATGCCAAGTAAAAGTGCGCGAGGATATGCAAGTGCATGTTGAGGAGGAAATTTTCGGTATTAAAAAATGGGAGTGCGAAGTAGTTAGTAACGATAACGTTGCCTCATTTATTAAAGAGTTTGTTGTGCGCTTGCCTGAAGGCGAAACACTTGATTTTGAATCGGGCGGATACATTCAAATTGATGTTCCTAAAATTGAAGTTAATTTTCAGGACATGGATATTCAGGAAGAATATAAATCTGAGTGGGACAAATTTGGATTGTGGCCATTAAAAATGAAAAACGACGAGGAGCAATTCCGTGCTTACTCTATGGCTAACCACCCAGCCGAAGGTAATATTGTAATGTTAAACATTCGTATTGCTACCCCACCTTGGGATAGGGCTAAAAACGCATGGATGGACGTAAACCCTGGTGTTTGCTCATCTTATGTGTTTGGTTGCAAGCCTGGAGATAAGGTTGTGGTTTCTGGCCCTTACGGTGAATTTTTTATTAAGGATACTAAAAAGGAAATGGTTTATATAGGTGGTGGTGCAGGTATGGCGCCATTACGTTCGCACTTATTCCATTTATTCCACACTTTAAAAACCACCGACCGTAAAGTAAGTTTTTGGTATGGTGGTCGTACCCGCCGCGAGTTATTTTATGTGGATCAATTTAGAAAAATTGAGGCAGAGTTCCCCAACTTTAAATTTTACGTAGCTTTAGATAATCCATTACCAGAAGATAACTGGCAAGTAAAAGCTGATATTGATGCGCCAGGCGATGGTTTTAAAGGATTTATCCACCAAGTATTAATTGATAATTACTTGACTAAGCACGAAGAGCCAGAAGAAATTGAATACTATTTCTGTGGTCCTCCATTAATGAATGCCGCTGTTATTAAAATGTTAGATGACTTTGGTGTTCCTGAAGAAAATATTTCGTTTGATGATTTTGGCGGTTAATTAGCCAAATATTCGACAAATCAAAAGCCGATATTACCCTGTAGTATCGGCTTTTTTAATATATTAGTGTTGCGAAATTTCATTTATGCAAAAAGCATTGGCAATCCTCATTTTGGTTTATATAAGCTGCATTATACCGGCCAACGCTCAATATGTTTACGAATTACAACCCCACTATGAGTGTGGGTATGATGCCGCCATTCATAGTAACGAAGCCGAGATAAAGGCTATGATATTTGCTAAAGACAGTACTAAATATAGGGCACCTTTTGATAGGGCTAACAATTCTGCTATGGCATGGACTTGGAATGGTGTTGAAAGCATTAGAAGGGTGTTTATCAATTTTCCCGATTTACAGTACTTATTGAACTGGACCGATGATGTTGAGTATGCATCGCTTAAACTGTATATGATTGTAGGTGATGATTACCCGACTGAATTTCAGACAAACAAATATGTAGCGCATGAAACAAGGGGATATTGCAATTTAGTTCGTTTTACAAGGATTACTGAGGCTTGGGATAAAACTATTAATTGGGAGAATCAACCTGGTTTAGCTGAAGGGCAACTATTTTCAGATTATGTTGAAGGTTGGGAAAATGAATGTGAATGTACAGCTCCTTTATGCAAGGCATATGAAAATATTGAAGTAGATTTAACGGAAATGACCCAATGGTGGCATCAAAATCCTGAACAAATTTTTGGAGTACAATTTAGATTAGTTGAAGAATTTATTTACAATAGAAAATGCTTTACAAGCTCTAACTCCAATCAAGTTAATGAACACCCTGTTTTTAAATTGGAAACGAGTAACGAAATAAGATTTTTTGAGCCAGTTTATTACATAGCTCCAGGTGAAACTTTTGTTATTGGTGCGCCAATTAACAATGCTACATATAATTGGAATGGCGAAGGCCTAAGTAACGATTACTTTGTGATTAATGAGCCAGGAAATTACGACGTTTCAATTACCTTACCTAACTGTTTTACAATAAGAAATGAATTTGAAGTAAGGCATAAAATAATATCGCCGATAAGTTTCCCCATTTCGACAGCAGAGCTTGAAGGTGGGGCAGTCGAAGAAGTTTATAAACCTATAAAAGGTAGGCCTTCAACTAACAATAAATCGATCACTTTTACCCTTTTTAACTCGAATGGCACGCCTATTTACCAAACTAATGAAGTGCCGCAAGATATTTACGAACTGAAAAGCCAACTACCTTTAGGTAAAGGACTTTACCTCTATAAAACCACCGAGCAAGATTTAACTAGGCATACCATTATTACCAAATCAGGTAAATTTTACCAATTATAATTTACCAATGAAACTACAACAACTACTCATATTATTATTGTTTATGTGCTATAGCTTAAAAGCACAAAATGTTTACCAGCTACAACCGCATTACGATTGTGGCTACGATGCAACAGTTTTAAAGAACAGTTGTTCAATAATGAACCCAAATGAAATTTCAGCGATGGAAAGATTGGGAATAGAATTTTCAGCATGGACATGGGAGGGCTGCCCAAATATTATCCGTAGCTATATCAATTTCCCTGATTTAGAATATATCTTGCCATTAGTTGAAACAATAGATTCTGTTTTTTTAAACCTTTATATAAGACAAAACGACCAGCCAGAACCCTTACCACATGAAATAAGAGAATATTGTAATAATTATACTGTTGCTAAAATAAACGAAGAATGGGATGAAACAATTAGCTGGAACAATCAACCAAACGTTATGTTTGAAACATATGGATTCGATTATATTGAGATGCCTTCTAACCCCTGCCCATGCGCTGAAGAAAATTGTTTTTACTATGACAATGCACACATAAATATTAAGCCATTTGTAAAATTTTGGCAAAACAATATTGATGAAATTTTTGGCTTACAAATGAAACTTGTAACGGAAGAAATTTATAACGGTAGGCGTTATGCCTCATCTCATAGCTTAAATCCTAATGCGCACCCTATGCTTGAAATTCACACACCGAACGAGCTGCGCATTTTAGACCCCATTTATTATATAAACCCTGGAGAAATTTTAGTATTAAACGGAAGTATTGATCAAGCTACTTATAACTGGGACACTCAAAATAACAATGGCTTTTTTACTATTGACCAGCCAGGCTTTTATGGCCTAAGTATTACCTTGCCCAATTGTTTTACCTTCCGCAATGAGTTTGAGATTAGGTATAAACCATCCATACAGCCCTTCAACCCCGTAATTACGAGTATTAATACTGATAATGAAATTGAAGGTAAACCACAGGCAGAATCATTCATCAAACCAAAAGGCAAAAAATCATTTAATTTTACACTTTTTGATGCCAATGGAACACCTATTTTTACCACTACTGATGTAAATTTTGATTGGCAGGAAATAAAAAACCGTTATGCCAAAAAAACAGGTTTATACCTCTATAAAACCACCGAACAAGATTTAACTAGGCATACCGTTATTACCAAATCAGGGAAATTTTATAATTTATAGTTTGTAGATTTAGGCTAACAAAAACCATCATTTTGAAAGCCAAAAGTATTTTAATACTATACTTTATTGTTTTAGCAGTTGAGCTATTTGCTAAAATCACTTTTAATTATCAAATAGAGTTATTTGCCAAGCCCTTATTAATGCCCATATTAATAGCATGGTATTGGGCAAACATTCAGCAAAAAACTAAAACCGAGTGGTTCATTTTTGCTGCTTTAATTTTTTCATGCCTCGGCGATATATTTTTACTCCCTCAGCTTGATGTTTTTATTGCAGGATTAGGCTCATTTTTGGTGGCTCATGTGCTTTACATTTTTGCCTTTAAACAAAAAATTAGCTTTTCAAATCCCATAAAGTTAATAGGTGCACTACCCTATTTAGGGCTTGCAGTAGGCATGCTTGTCTTACTCAATCCATATTTAGGCGAGTTGCAAATTCCTGTAATTATTTACACTTCAATTATTGCTTTGATGGGGCTTTTTGCCCTAAATAGATTAGGCTTTGTAAACACACCAAGCTTTGCTTACGTGCTAATTGGTGCTACAAGCTTTATGCTATCTGATAGCATGATTGCGATTAATAAATTTTACTACCCGTTTGAGTTATCAGGCTTTTTAATAATGTTAACCTATGCTGTTGGGCAGTTTTTAATTGTAAAGGGCATGTTGTTGTCAAATCCAAAAAGTTGATACATAAATAATATGTTTGGCTTTAAAGCATTTTATTTTGTAACCACTCCGTCGATTGCATCGACACCTCTCCTTAACAAAGAGAGGGCTTTTTAATTGAAAATTACTTTGATGCGATACTCAATAACTCGACATCAAAAACCAAAACTGAGTTAGCAGGAATATTTGGGCCTTGAGCCCTTTTACCATAAGCCAATTTTGAAGGGATAAACAAGGTAACCGCACCACCTTCGCTAACTTTAGGGATGCCAATTTGCCAACCTTTAATAACATTACGCAAAGGAAAAACAGCAGGCTTACCACGCTTATAACTTGAGTCGAATTCCGAACCATCTAACAAATAACCTTTATAGTGGCACTCAACGCCATTACTAATATCAGGATGAATGCCATTACCTTTTTTAGTTACTAAATAGTAAATGCCTTCATCGGTTTTTTCGGCATTTTTAATTTTGTTTTTCTTTAAATATTGTTGAATTAACAAATCATCTTTAATCTCTTGATTTTCAGCTAATTCAATTTGCTTTGTTAAGGATTTATTGCAAGCAGTAATGCAACAGATAACAAAAAGTAAAAACGCTATATTTTTCATAGTATGAAATTAAAAAACCGCTACCAAATTTTTGATAGCGGTTTCAATATTAAAAGTATTTTAACTACTGGCTTATTTTGTTTGAATGTCTAATAACTCAACATCAAATAATAATACAGAATTAGCAGGAATTTTATCGCCAATTTTACGAGGCCCATATCCTAAGCTTGAAGGAATAAATAAAGTAGCTTTACCGCCTTTGCTAATTTTAGGAATACCAATTTGCCACCCTCTAACAACGCCCTTTAAAGGGAAAGTTGCAGGCTGGTTACGGCTATAGCTTGAGTCAAACTCCGATCCATCTAACAAATAACCTTTGTAATGGCATTGAACATAATCATCAAGGCTTGGGTGCGTACCATCGCCTTCTTTCGTTATTATATAATAAACACCTTCTGGTGTTTTTGATGCTTTAATACCATTATCTGCCAAATAGTTTTTAATTAAATCATCATCAACTTTTGCTTGCTCACTATTAACTGGTGGCGCTTGAGGCTTTGGTGTTTCTTTTTTAACTTCTGTTTTTGGTTTGTTGGCTGGTTTATCAGCGGTTTCCTGTTTAGGCTCGCTTTGGCAAGCAATAACTAAACAACAAACTGAAAGCACACTTAATAACTTTTTCATTTTTCTTTAGCGTTTATATAACAATACCACAAAGATACATTTTGCCCTGCACGATACATAATAAAAATTGCCAACGTAAAGTGCCTTATTAGGTTTCAAAAAAAGCATTGTTTTAACGTTAATTTTTAGGCTTAGTAAGCCATTTTACTATTCAACATCCAAAATTTACCATTCATCTAAAACAAACCGTAGCTCACCAACCTTAAACATTTAAACTCGTAAAAACAGGCAAGACCCCGAACACTTTATTAAACTAATAACTGCCTGTTCGATTATGAGTAAACTACCCTACATACTAACCCTCTTATTAATTTGTCAATCGGCATTTGCCCAAAACGCATTAATACCCAACATTACCGAAAAATTGCAAATGAGCCAAACCGTGGTTGAAGGTCAAGTAATTAACCAACAAGCCATTTGGCAAGGCAATAGCATTGTTACCCAAAATACCATACAAGTATTTAAAGCTTTTAAAGGAAATAATGCCAGCCCAACCATTGAATTAATAACCGATGGCGGCGTAATTGGCAACGAAATGCACATTAGCGACCATGAACTTGAATTAGCAATGGGCGATATGGGCGTATTTTTCATTGCTAAACACAACGGTAAAATTTACCCTTTATGGGATCAACACTCACTAATTAAATACGATGTTAAACGAGGAACTGTAATTGATTCCGACAAAAAATACAAAAGCATTGATGCGGTTTACAATCAATTGGGTAAAGCAAATGTCATTAACGATATTGATGTTAAAGCCTTACTTGAAAACCCTGTAGTTACTAAAGCACCAGCCGTTTTAATTGAGTGCTTTAATCCAAATGTAATTACGGCGGGCACAAAATCAATTTTTGAATTATACGGTTCGGGCTTTGAGGCGTACACTCCAGGCGTTTCAACCATTGAGTTTACTGGTTCCGACAATAAATCATACAACTGGGAAGCTACTGCCGAAACTGATATTATTGATTGGGAGGATGATTACATCAGATTAAGAGTTCCTGCAAGTGCAGGTTCAGGGCCATTTAAAGTAATTACCCAAAGTAATATTGAGTTTATTTCAACTGAAACGGTTGATATTCCATATACACTTAAAACATCATCAAGCGATGAAGGCAGAATTAACATGGTAAACGAAGATGGTAACGGAGGTTACACCTTTACTTTTACCGAAAACATCAATAACCATGCTGCCAAAACGCCATTTTTAAATGCATTAAATACCCTTAAAGAATCTGGAGGGTTTAATATTACTATTGATAACCAAACCACAACTGCCTACCAAACTGGCAACGATGGTGTAAATATTATTGGCTTCGATTCGCCCAACTTTTCAATTAACTCAATTGCTAAAACTAACAGCCAATATGTTAAATGTGGTAACGAGTGGGAGTTAATAGGCGTTGATATTTTATTTAAGCGCGAAGCTGATTTTATACCAGGTTACAACTGGCATTATACTGCCTCAACCCCAGTATTTACAGGCGTTGATTTTGAAACCGTTGCCCTACATGAGTTAGTGCACGCCATGCAAATTGGGCATAATAACGCTTCTGAATCCGTTGTTTATTACACGGTTTTTTCAGGGCAAACTAAGCGAGATTTAAACTACTGCCACGATCATAAAGCACTTGATGAAATTAATGTTAAAAGCGAAGCTTATTCGCCAACTTGCTATTTTCATACTACTTACGATATTGATGAAACAGCAATAATACCCATTCAAAACGAAAGTGCAATGAATGCAGGATGCTTAGCTAACACATCAGTTTGTTATAATAAGCGACTATATGTAAAAACGTTTTTGCAAGGTTTTTACAACAGCAATCAAACAATGAACAACAATTTACAGCAAAACAATTTATTGCCATTAAGCCAACCGTTTGCCCAAAGCGCACTGGCTTACAATGGTACCGAGGCCGTGGCAGGCAACTTTCCTCCTGGTACTGTAGATTGGATGTATGTTGAATTACGAGAAGCCGATAATCCGTTAATCGTTGCTTTTCAGGCAGCATGCCTTGTAAACACTTCGGGTAGTTTAACCGATGTTGATGGCAGCTTTGGGGTGCCTTTACCCGCATTAGATTTTAGCAAAGACTACCTTATTATTTTACATCACTGCAATCATTTACCAACGGTAACTGTTAATAGCGTTAATCTTGATTTACAGCCACTTATCAACTTTACTGATGGGTCGCAAACCACCACTTTAGCCTCAAGCGAAGTTGAGCCAGGCGTTTTTGCCCTTTTTGCGGGCGATATGGATGGTAACGGCTTAGTTAACAATCTTGATTTTAATGTTTGGAAATCAAACAGCGCAGGCGTTAATGTATATTCTCCTGCCGATGCCGATGGTAACGGCATAATCAACAATCTTGATTTTAATGCATGGGCACTTAATCGCAGCAAAATAAGCAACGCTTCAAGTTTATTGGATTAACGTGAATAATGTTTAAGGGCAATAACATGTTATTGATAATCAATATTTTAACTTTTTTCAAGCCGTCATGCTGAACTCGTTTCAGCATCTCAAGCAATTATTCATGCTTTTTAGACCCTGAAATAAATTCATGGTGACGAAAAATTTATCTTAATCAATTATTTATCAGCGAGTTAGATTCTTGTGTTATCCATTATTCACATTAGATTAACTGAAAGAAGACTTCGACTACATAAGGATAAGAAGTAAAAAATAATCCTACTCCGAACAAAGAAACTATAATCTATTCTACTTAGTGTTTTTTTCTTTTTCTAATTTATTAAGTAACTCTTTTGCTTCTTCAACTAAGTGTTCTTCAAACTTTCGTTTCTGTTGTTCTTTTGGTAATTCATTATAATATAATAATTTACCTCCGTCATCCCAATCTTGAATTTCTCTATACCAAGTAAATAATTTTTCGAGTCCAATTTCTTCTCCTACATATATGGGTTCATCTTTTACTAATACTTTCCAATCTACTTGATTATAAATTTCATTATCAATTTTACCCATTAATTCAAAAGCATTTTCCTTACTACTAATCATTTTCTTTAAATAATGAATTAGGAGAATTTTGGCTGCTTCTAATTTACTCGGCTCTTCAAATTCTAATTCAATCAAAGCCCTTTTGTAATATTCTTCTATTTCAAAAGAGTTGTCTTTTTCACTCATGCCAGCAAGAATTACTAATGCTTTACTATCCAAATTTTCTTTTAGTCCAGCTAATCCAACTTCAGGTAACTGACTTTTTGAAATGTTTCCCAAAATGTAATTCGATATTAGTTCTTTGAAATTCAACTTTTTAATGTTTGTTATATCAGATGACAACGCTTCAAGCATATACTTTAAAACTAATATTCCCCTCCTTATCAAGGAGGGGTGCTGACTTGTCGCTAAGACAAAGTCAGCGGGGTGGTAAAAGAAGAAAATAAAACCTACCCCTTCTTTTTGCCTTGATTTTTTTGAATTTTAGCCCAGCTATCGCGCAAGCCAACCGCCTGATTAAAAACCAAACGCTCATCCGTACTGTCTTTATCCAAGCAGTAATAACCCTTACGCATAAACTGATAACGATCGCCAACTTGTGCTTTTGCCAAAGCAGGCTCAGCATAAACAGGATAAATGGTATTTAAACTATTTGGATTAATAAACTCCGTAAAATCCTTTTCGGCATCGCCGCTAGGGTTCTCCACCGTAAATAGTCTATCGTATTGGCGTACCTCAACCTCAATAGCATTATCAATTGAAACCCAATGGATTACCCCCTTCACCTTTAAGCCACTTGTATCGCTGCCGCTGCGGCTATCAGGAAAATAAGTGCACTTCAATTCAACCACTTCGCCCGTTTCATCCTTAATCACCTCGTTACATTGGATAATGTAAGCATTTTTTAGGCGCACCATTTTATCGGGTGATAAACGGAAATATTTTTTAGGCGGGTCTTCCATAAAATCATCGCGCTCAATATAAATGGTTTGCGTAAACGGAATTTCGCGCGTACCCGCTTTAGGCATACCTGGGTTGTTAACCGCCTCCATTATTTCAGTACCCTCAAAATTGGTAATGGTAACCTTTAACGGGTTAAGTACCGCCATCATTCTATCCGTTGTTTTGTTTAAATCGTCGCGAACGCAACTCTCTAACAAACTCATTTCAATAATATTTTCTCGCTTACTCACCCCAACCTTATCCATTAAAGTACGGATGCCTTGCGGTGTATAACCGCGGCGACGCATACCGCTAATCGTCGGCATTCGGGGGTCATCCCAACCCGTAACATAATTTTCTTGCACCAATTTTAGCAGCTTGCGCTTACTCATAATGGTGTAGTTAAGGTTAAAACGGGCAAACTCAATTTGCTGCGGATGGTGCGGTAAATCCAAAGCCTGTAAAAACCAATCGTATAACGGACGATGATTTTCAAATTCAAGCGTGCAAATACTATGCGTAATGCCTTCAATCGCATCGCTTTGCCCATGTGCAAAATCGTACATTGGGTAAATACACCATTTATCGCCCGTACGGTGATGCGCTACTTTTTGAATGCGATATAAAATAGGGTCGCGTAGGTGCATATTTGGCGAAGCCATATCAATTTTAGCCCTTAAAACTCGTGCGCCTTCATCAAACTCGCCAGCACGCATGCGCTTAAATAAATCTAAGTTTTCCTCAACACTTCTTGTACGATATGGGCTTGGCTTACCCTCAACATAAGTATTGCCACGTTGCTCCTGTATTTCCTCAAAAGTGCTATCATCAACATAAGCTAATCCTTTATTAATCAACAGGATAGCCCAATCATAAATCTGCTCAAAATAATCAGACGTAAAGCGTACATCGCCTTCCCAATGAAAGCCTAACCACTTTATATCCTCCTGTATGCTATCCACATATTCTTGCTCCTCTTTACTAGGATTGGTATCGTCAAAACGCAGATTGGTTTTGCCATTATATTGCTTGCCTAATCCAAAATTTAAACAAATTGATTTTGCATGACCAATGTGTAAATAGCCATTAGGTTCGGGCGGAAAACGCGTGTAAACCGCCCCATTATTTTTACCAGCCGTTAAATCGGCTTCAATCATTTCCTCAATAAAGTGTAATGATTTTTTTTCTTCTGTATGCTCTGCCATATTTGGGTTCCCTCTAAGGTTTCAAATTGAAACCGCAAAAATACGTTTACAGTTCCCATAAAACAACCAAGCCTAAAAAGTAGTATTTTGTGTTTCCAATTTTATAAAAGAAAAATGAAACAATTTAGTCGTATAATTTTAGTAGCTTTTTTCTTAACCACTTTTTTTACGTGTAAAGATGGTTCATTACTTTATAACCATACCGATGTTGACTTAGTTACTGGTATTGTTGTTAGAAATGCCTATGCAAATACTACAGGTACTTTAGGAAACCCCAATGTGTTTGATAAAACCAAGTTTAATGCATACCCCAATCTTACATACGATTTTGTAAACTTATCAGCAGCGGATACAATTACTGAGATTTGGATTGTAGCTGCTAAAGGACGCAAAAAGTTTAAAAATGATGATTTCGATTTAATTTTAAGCTCGAACTTGTACGATGAAAATCAAATTGTTTCATGTGCAATAGATCATTATACCAACCTTAATTCACAAAATCTTCAACTCAATCTATCTGATTTTGATAAAGGCTACTATAAAGTATTTGTTAAAGTAGGCGAGAATATTTATTGTGATAATATTTACGTCGCAAAATCTGAATCTGATATTGATAAGGTATATAAATTTTGGGATTAGAATTTAAAGTAATTTTAAAACCAAGCCTAAAAAGTAGTTAAATACACCAAAGCTTATTATTCTGTTTAAAAGCTTTTGTTTTTTCTAAACCAATTAGCATTTTAAGCGTTACTTGGCTTGTAATTGGCACAATGGCTTACTTATTGCCTACCATTTATCTAAAAGTATAAATTGGCAATCAATAGGTTACTATTTACTAATTCAATCGTATTAATAATACATTTAAATTTGCACCAGTTTTTTGAAAAAATACCCAACATACCCCCCCGTCTTTCACTTTTTGCTAGCATTATTATGCCTGCAAAATGCTTATGCCCAAAACGAAGTTTACAACTTTCAGGGCATGAGCACTATTAGTCAAAACCCCGATTTACAATTAGTTAGTTCGCACAAATACCAACTCCTATTTTCAGAAGGCGACGTTTATGCTAGCGACAGTACCGAATTTGCAAAAGGAAAAAATGATTTTTCAGGCTTTGTGCCAATTAACGGTAGCAGTTTAAATGGCTACTTAGTTGTTAACCATGAAGAATATATAAATGGAGGTGCATCAATTTTAGATGTACGTTACAACTTCAATAGCGGCCTTTGGGATGTTAATAACAGCCGCCCACTTAATTTAAATGCTAATGATTTAGTTTCTACTGCCCGAAATTGTTCAGGAACTGTTACCTCATGGGGAACCGTTATTAGTTGCGAAGAAATTGATTGGCCTGGCGATGCCAATGCCGATGGCTACGATGATTTGGGTTGGTGTTTTGAAATTGATGTTGAAAACGCAACCATTAGAAATTACGGAACAGGCACGCAACAAAAACTATGGGCAATGGGTCGAATGAGGCATGAAAACGTTGTTGTTGCCAACGATAATAAAACCGTTTACTTTGGTGCCGATGGTGGCAATAATTGCCTTTTTAAGTTTGTTGCCGATACCCCTGAGGATTTAACCGAAGGAACACTTTATGTTTTAAACCTTAATGGAGGCATTGATGGTAGCGGCAACAACAGCCAAAGCACAGGTACATGGATAGTAGTACCCAATACAACCCAAGCTGAACGCAATACCGTTGGCGATGTGGCTAATGGATTAGGCGGGACATCATTCGGTAAAATTGAGGATGTTGAAATAAACCCTTTAACAGGGCAAGTTTACTTTGCCAGTACCACTTTTGGCATTGTTTATCGCTTAACTGATGCTGGGGCAACCATCAATAATTTTGAACGTTTTATTGGTAACGAAACCGTAACTGTTAGCGTTGCAGGCGGCACAACCGAAACTTACGTTTGGGGGCCAGGCACTGATAATTTAGTTTTTGATAATATCGGTAACCTTTGGGTTTGCCAAGATGGTGGCCAAAACTACACAGTAGTTGTAGGTCCAAATCACACACCAACTAATCATGATGTACGCATATTCAGTTCCGCACCGCTAGGCGCTGAACCAACAGGCATCACCTTTACGCCTGATAATAAGTTTTTATTTATGAGTATGCAGCACCCTAGCACCAGCAATGGGCCCGTACTTTACGAGGTAGGTGGTGGCACCATAAGTTTTAACGAAAGTAAAACTGTTGTAATAGCACTTGATGATTGGCTGGGCATTGATCAAAATTTAGAAAACGATTACAACGGCATACTAATAAATGTTTTGCTCGAAGGGCTTTCAATTGGAAGCGGTAATATGAATACAACCCTATTCGACAATCAAATTTTACCGCGGCAGCAACCCTTTAACACCGCCCCGTGGAATTATGACGGAAACGAAAGCTTTGTTTACAATCGCGATATTACTGATGTTAGTTGTTGGGCTTTAATTGAACTTCGTCCGCAAAGCGATTTAAATACCATTGCTTATCAAGAAGCCGCCCTAGTAAAAAGCGACGGTAAAATATCAACAACCGCAAATGCAAGTAAGCTAGTACTCGAAACCCTACCTGATTCAGAAAACTATTACGTTTACATTTATCCATACAACCACTTGCCAATAAGAAGCAATGTTGCTTACCCTATTACCGCTATATTTAATACAGCATGGTGGCCTAAAATTTCGCCATCATCGGTATATGGCAATTTGCAACAAAAACAAATGCCAGGCAACCAATACGCCTTGTTTGCAGGCGATTTTGACGGCAATGCCATTATCAATAACCTTGATTATAATATTTGGGTAACCGACAACGCAGCCGTAAATGTGTTCAGATTTTGGGATGTTGATGGAAACGGAATAATCAATAATCTTGATTACAATTTATGGTCGTTAAACCGAAGTAAAGTAAGCATTTTAAGTGCCCCTTAACTTGCATTAAGATTGCATTAGCCTATATTTATCTTATAATTACTTAGCTATGCGTTTTTTCCCTTTAATTTTTTTATTGTTAAGCAGTATTACATTTGCCCAAGCAAATAAAGGTCCCGAACCACCAGAAACCAATTTTGAAGCCGATAAAACCCTAATTGAAGGCGGCAATCAAATTGATTTTACCGATTTAAGTACAAATAGCCCTAATTATTGGTATTGGTTTTTTGAAGGCGGTCAACCCGAAACCTCCAATCAACAAAACCCATCGGTTTACTATGCTGAAGAAGGTATTTACCAAGTAAGCCTTGATGCCGCCAACCAATATGGTGCAGATGCAATAGTTAAAACAGGCTACATCACGGTAACTACATCGGTATCAACACAAAATATTGATGCGCTTCAAGTGTTTGTTACTAGCCCTTTTAATGAGCAAGTGCAGTTACAAAGCAATTTACCTTTAAACAACTACACTTTAATAGTCTTTGACAATTCAGGTAGATTAATTGAGCAAATAAGTCAACTTAACAGCAACACAATCGCTCTAAATTCAGATAAATGGGCAAACGGTTTGTACAACTTACAACTAACCAACGGTCAGGATGTTATGAATTTTAAAGCGGTTAAGCGTTAGTCATATAAAAAAACTGAACCCATTAAAAAAATGGGCTCAGTTCAAACCTCAGCTACTTAAAAACATGTAACTTGGTAACAATGTGCATTGCATGCTTCCCTCCCCAAAAAACCGCAACCACTTGATACAGTTGTACATCCTGAGCCACCACAAATTCTGCAATTCCAAGGGTCACTCCAACAAATACACCATGCCATATTTCTATTGCAATTGTTTCTAAATTCTTCAATTTCAATATCAACTAAATTGGTTCGTTCAAATGGTCCTGTTTTTTCAGGAAACGTAATAAAATGTTCTAACTCTTCTTCAGTTAAATGTAAAAATTCACTTTTAAGCTCTTCATAGCCAGTTGTAAATTTTTCTAAATCAACCTCATTAACAAAGTATTTCATCATGCCTACTAATTCAGCACCATAAATGTTTTTTTCAAGATCTTTTTTAATCTTGGTCTTCCAAAATGAAAGTAATTTTTCATCTGAAATTTTTTGTACAACAGCTAATTGTGTTTCACTATTTAAAGCAATAAACTCCTTATAATTTACATCCTCAGCTATTCCAGTATTAAGATTAAAAAATTGTTCAGCTGTTGTATAACTTTCAACTTTTGCAATTTGCTCTAACAAAACTGAAGATTTACCAAGTTCTTTTGTTGTATCGCTTAAATTTTCTTTCCCGCAAGAATATAAAAACCCTACTAAGCAAGTAAGTAACACTAGTATTGTGTTTTTTAACTGTGACTTCATAATAATTTTTTTTAAAAGATTAAAGGAAAATAAAGCATTAGTGCACCATGCTCTATTAAATACGAGTAGTCCAATACATTATTCAATTGAAAATATCCCGTATTGTAAAGCTTTTCAGAGAAATTGGTTTACATAATGCCATTTGTTAGCTAACTTATTAACAATATAACATAAAATTTACACTTTATAAGTAATAATCTATATTTTAACATTAATAAAGTAACACTTAAAGACCTTCCAAACAGAAAACTGGCTTCCGAATCACTGATTTATTTCTTGAAAAATCTAATCGCACCATAAGCAAGGCGCATTGAAGGGTCATCAACCTAATCATTGTATCATAGTTACTAGGTTCACATACAAGCTTACAGAACTAAGTAAATCAGGGAGGTTAAAATAATCTCACTTCCCCAATCATAATACTAACTACTTAATACTATGTACTAAAAAACCCCTACTTCCAAAAAGTAATAATCTCCATTAATTTAAGGCTATCGGCACAGCCACTAAAAGTAGTGCCTTGCGCCATACACATAATCACTACCAAAATAATACTTACCACCAAGCCACTTAAAGCCTTTAAAAAATCTGAGCCTACGTTACGCAAGTTATAACCCGGCACTTTACCATACATGGCTAAACGGATGCCTATTTCGCGCCCTGCCAATAAACCGATAAAAACCCAAGTGGTACTCATTGGCAATTTAGCTTCCCAAAGCCCAAGTGCATTATACTTAAAAATCCAAAGTACCACACCATAAATCAAATCTACAAAAGTGGCCGAGCGGATGTCTGCCGTATTGGTTTTAGCATCAACAATTGCCTGTATTTTACCACCTCGCTTGTAAAAAATAAAGGCCAATAAACTCAAAATGGCAATTAAGGAAAAAGCGAAAGTGTAAACATCTAAGTTACCCGTTCCGCCCTTACCAGCTAGTAAATACACGTAAATATTGGCTAAATCTTGCGTAAGCCATTGGTACCACAAAAATCCTGTTGAAAACCACTGCGCCCCCGTCCAAAAAGTACGGTTCGTCCACAAACTATTATCGCTCCCCAATTTTCGGGTTAAAAACCGCTTTTCAAAAAAGTTACTAATTAACAAGTAAATAACCAATGCAGCCCCAAAAGCAATTAAATACCCCATCAAGGATTTATTAAGCATCCCAGGTAAGCTTTTGGCAGAAAAAAAGGTAAGTATTAAAAAAGTAGTACTAACAGGTATGCCCAAACGAGTTATAAATAAAAGAATAAAAGGCGGAAGCACATACCACCAACTCAAACTATCGGGTATATTAATTTTATCTAAGCGGCCATAATCAATATCAGCGTTTACATAGCCATAAATTAGCGCAAAAGCCAATATACTGCCCGCAAAAGCCCATAAAACATACCACGGTCGTTTTTCATTCGATGCCAAAAAAGTACCTAATGTTTGTATAACATCGTTACCTACAACCGAGTATGCCGCAAGCAAAAAGCCCAAATACAAGGGCAGCATTGATAAATCCATACAATATTTATAACAGCCATAAAATTACCTCATGCTTTCGTTAAGCAAAAATTAACAACATTATACTTTTATTAAAATCGCTTTACATAAACTTTATTTTAAGCACATCTATTTTTTGCTATCTTTATCCCATACCAATAGTGTATTTTGGATGAAACACAAAATACTTGTAGCCGACGATGAACCAGACATCTTGGAATTTGTTGAATACAACTTAAAAAAAGAAGGTTTTGATGTTGTTACAGCTAACAATGGCACTAGTGCCATTGAAATAGCTGAAACCGAAAGACCCGATTTAATTTTGTTAGATATTATGATGCCTGACCTTGATGGTATTGAAACTTGTCGCGAACTCCGTTCAAGAAAACATTTCAATAAAACCATTATCGCATTTTTAACCGCCCGTAGCGAAGATTACTCCCAAATAGTAGGCTTTGATGTTGGTGGCGATGATTATATAACCAAACCAATACGCCCTCGCGTTTTAATTAGCCGAGTAAAAGCATTATTGCGCCGTACAGGTGGTATTGAGGACGATACCACTATTATAAAACATGGCAACCTAGTTATTGATACCGAAAACATATCCGTTACCATTAACGATGAGCCCATTATTTTAGCAAAAAAAGAATACGAAGTATTAGTATTACTAGCCTCCAAACCTGCTAAAGTTTTTACAAGGCAAGAAATTTTTAACCAAGTTTGGGGTAGCGATTTAATTGTTGGCGAACGCACTATCGACGTTCACATCCGTAAAATACGCGAAAAAATAGGCAGCAATTATATTAAAACACTTAAAGGCATAGGCTATAAATTTAACCACTAGTGCAAAAAAATTATACGCCACTTCAAATATCATTAATTTGTACAGCAATAATTGCCATAGCCTGTTTATTTGCCGTTTTAATAACTCAATTCATACTTTACCAGCAAATTAATGCCCTTTCGTTAACACTAATTACAAGCCTAACAACAATTTCAGCTTTTTTTACCTTTTACTTTTTCTTAGAATACTTCATCTATCGAAAAATTAAAATTATTTACAAGCAGATAAACGACATCAAATCAAGCAAAGAAGAAAAAAAAGTTTTAAAACAAGAACTTAAACGAAAAGAAAATCCCATTAATGATGCCGAAGAAGAAGTATTAGAGTGGGCCGTTACCAAACAAAGTGAAATTGACCACCTCAAGGAATTAGAACAATTCAGAAAAGAATATTTAGGCAACATCTCGCACGAACTACGAACCCCCGTTTTCAATATTCAAGGATATATAGATACCCTTTTAGATGGCGGCTGGGAAGACGAAAGCATTAACTTAAAATACCTTGAAAAAGCCAGTCGAAATACCGAACGCTTAGTAAGCTTGTTAGATGATTTACAAACCATTAATAAGCTTGAAAATAATGTAATGGAGCTGCATTATGAAAAATTTGATGTGCACCATTTAGTACTTGAAATTTTTGAAACCCTTGAGCTTAAAGCAGCAAGCAATAACATAAAACTAAAAGTTAAAGAAGGTACAGCTCGCGCCTTTTATGTAGATGCCGATCAAGAAAAAATCCGTCATGTTATCGAAAACCTCATTATCAACTCCATTAAATATGGGCGTAAAGGCGGCGACACAAAAGTTGGCTTTTACGATATGGACGACCGTATTTTAGTTGAAGTTAGCGACAATGGTATCGGTATCGACCAAAGCCACCTACCACGCCTATTCGAGCGTTTTTACCGAGTTGATAAAAGCCGCTCGCGCAACGAAGGCGGTACAGGTTTAGGCCTAGCCATTGTAAAACATATTATTGAAGCCCACCACCAACGCATAAACGTACGTAGTACATCAGGTGTAGGCTCTACCTTTGGGTTTACCTTAAAAAAAGCATAATAAAATGAAACTGGTTTTTGCCACCAACAACCCCAACAAACTACTTGAAGTACAAAAAATATTGGGCAATAATTTTGAAATTGTAACCCTAAAACAAATCGGTTTCTTCGATGATATTCCTGAACCCCACCCCACCCTACAAGAAAATGCCATTGAAAAAGCCATGACCATTTACAACAAATTTGGGCTAAACTGCTTTGCCGAAGATACTGGACTTGAAGTTGAAGCCCTAAATGGCGAACCTGGGGTTTTATCTGCCCGTTACGCAGGGCAAGATAAAGCCGCCGATAAAAACATAGCCAAAGTTTTAGCCAATTTACAAAGCAAAAACAACCGCAATGCCCAATTTCGTACCGTAGCCGCCCTAGTTATTAACGGTAGTGTAACAACCTTTGAAGGAATTGTTAAAGGAAAAATACTTGAAAAGCCCACAGGAACAGGCGGTTTTGGATATGATCCAATTTTTTTACCCAATGGATACAACCATTCTTTCGCCCAAATGCGTCTATCAATAAAAAACAGCATAAGCCACAGAGCTATTGCAATTAAAAAGTTGACTAACCACTTAAATAAATTGAAAGTTTAAACAGTTTAGCTTAACTTAAAACCAGAAGAAAAAAATGTTTAGCAATAACAAAAATACCGAACAACAGAAACTGATAAACGGTTGCATAAAAAACAAGCCGCAGTTTCAAAGCCAGTTGTACAACAAGTACAAAGGCAAAATGTTTGGTGTTTGTTTGCGCTACTGCTCCGATTATCATAAAGCTGAAGATGTTTTGCAAGAAGGTTTTGTAAAAATCTTCAAAAACATCAGCAAATTCCGTGGCGATGGTTCATTTGAAGGTTGGATGCGAAGAATATTCGTAAACACCGCTATTGAACATTATCGAAAATCAGTGAACCTTTATCCCATTTTAGAAGTTACTGAACACAACGGCGATGTTTATTACGATAAAGTTGTTGAGCAAATGGCCGCCAACGATTTAATGAAAATCGTACAAGAGCTTTCACCAGGCTACCGTGTAATTTTTAACATGTATGTTGTTGAAGGCTATACACATAAGCAAATTGCGCAAAAACTAGAAATAAGCGAAGGCACTTCTAAATCGCAATTAGCAAGAGCAAAACAAATTTTAAAAGTTAAAGTTTCCGCTTTACAAGAACAAGAACAAAAAGTTTATGGCAAAGCAAACAAACAATAGAACTGACGCTTTATTTAGGCAAAAACTCGAAAACTTCGAAACTTTGCCACCTGAAGCATCTTGGCAAAAAATACAAGGGCAACTAAATTCGGGTACCCAATTTTCACTTTTACAGCGTTATGGCTTCTTAGCAATACTACTGCTTTTTACAACAGGCATATCATATATAGCATATACAACAGCAACCATAACTAGCAAAACACAAAGCATTGATAATAAAAACATTACATCAAATCAGCAAAACTTAGCTTCAATAAGTAATAACACAATAACAAGCCAAAATAACTTATCTAAAAACCTACAAAACAAATTAGTTGATATTGATGCTGCAAACGAAAACGACATCATCAACTCAACCGACCAAAAAAGCCTAATTAACAACTTTGTTGCTAACATTTTAGATACCAGTAACAACAATGATTATGAAAATATTTTAGCAACAAATACCGCTACACAAAACACTACAAATACCCCAGCAAAAGGGAATAATAACCAACAACAAAATAGTAGCCAAGCCCTAATAGCCATGTCATCAAACACGGCTAATTTGGCTAGTTTGAGTACATCAATTTTAGCACCAGTAAACCCATTTAAAGGTTTAACAACCAAACAAATCAACAATCAATTTCCGCCTGCACCAGCAGCATCTAAAAAGAAAAAAGAAGCCACTCCAATTTCATTAGCAGCACTTATTAAAGCTGAAAATGCAATGGGCGTTCAGTTAATACCATCAATTCCTAAAAAATCAATCACTACCCAAATAGCATCAACGCTTGAAGGCGTTAAAGTGCCAAACTTTTACCCTGAACCTAAAGTTAGTAAACCAAAAGCCCACTTTGGGGCAATGCACTTACTCAGCCACACATGGCGTACAAGCGCTTTAGATGAAGTTTACCTTCAAAACCAAGCTGAAGATTATAAAAAGAATTTACAATTGGGCAACTCATTAGGCCTATTATTAGGCATAACAACCCCTAAAAAATGGGTGTTCGAGGCTCAATTCTTTTTCTTTTCACGCCAAGCAACTGAGTTTACCTACACCCCAACTTTTGAAGACACTAGTATATCTTTAAAAGTACCAGAGGTAACAATAAATTTGCGTTATTTTCACCTACCATTAACTGCTAAAAAGCAAGTTAATGTTATTCCTAGTTTACCAGGCTTTTTACATCTTGGTCTTTTTGCTGGTCCGCAGTTTACAATATTAAAATCTGGCGTGGTAACCACGCTTGATGGTAACAAAACCGATAATGCCTACCGTTCATACGAAATTGGTGCAATTGTAGGTACAGACCTTGAGCTAAATTTTGCCAAAAACTGGCGTTTCCGTTTAGGCTTTAACACTATGGCCACCAACAAGCCAAAGTATCTATTTAATCCAAAGCAAAACACTTATAGCCTTCATAGCGGCTTAACATCGGCAATTACTTATCAGTTTTAGATTAGATTGTTAGACTAATAGACTTTAGAAATTAGACAATTTTGGACACTGAAGCTCTCGAAGTGTGCCTAGACAGCGTACCTTTAAAAAAACGGACATTGAGCCTGCCGAAGTATCCAGCATTCCCCTCCTAATCTAGGAGGGTGTCACGAAGTGACAGGGTGGTAAAATACCAAGCAAAACAAAAAAGCCCTCAAGTCACCCTGACTGGGCTCGCATTCGACGGGGACACCTAGTCTGGGCTCGCATTCGACTGGGCTCGCATTCGAGCGAGGTCGAAGGGCGACTCCAATGATTAAACCATAAACCAATATCATATTAAAGGGCTTTACCCCTCCTTACCATTAATTTTATCAGCATAAGCCTTTAGAAGCGTCATGTTAATACCACCTTTTTTCTCAGCTGCAGCAAGCAAAAGGCTAAAATCATATCCTCTATATGTATAACCGCTTTTTAATAAATTACCCAGTTTTTGCTTTGCATTTTTACGTTGTTTGGGATAAAAGGCATATTGCATAAAATATAGTGCTAAACTTTTTGATTTTGTTAAACTGGAATTTAAAGTAGCTTTATTAATTAAGCTTAGGGCATCAATAAATCTTTCATGCAAAATCAAAAATTCTGTATAATTTAAAATAGTCCTAATATTTTCTGGATTTATTTCAAGTACCTTTAAAAAATGTGTTTCAGCCTCTTTAACTTTACCCAGTTTTTCATGTAAAAGAACAGCGTAACCACCATGAGCATCAGTATCACCTGGTTTTAACTCTATTGCCTTTTTGTAATATACTTCAGCGTCCTTATAACGTTCAAGTTTTACGTTTAAAAAGTATGCATAATTAGAATTTAATTCTAAACTATTTGGAAATTGTTCAAGCCCTTTCAAATAAATTTTTTCCTTTTCCATAGTCGTTTTAGCATTTTCAACTCTTATTTCATAGTCATACCAATCATCAAACTTAAGTTCGCTATCTACAACCTCTTTACCAACTATTTCTTTTATTTCAGATTTCCCTTCAATTTTTTGACTTGCTAATCTTAATTCTCCCTCTTGTCTCTGGTAAGCCTCAATTCTTTCCTTAGCGGTTTTTTCAATATAGTCATTTAAATCTGGATAGCCAGTATAGGCTTTTAAAACATACATAAATTCATCGAAACCTTCAATTTTTAAAAACTTACCATTATGTTTCTGTATTACTTTTCTAACATCACTATTCAAATATTTTTTATCTAAATCCAACCAAAATAGTTCTCTAATTTTTAGTGTTTTATCTTTCAACAAGAAATTCATTAAACTACCATCATTACCGCCGTACCCAATAAATATTGGTGTACAAAACTTAAATATATCTAACAACTTATGTTGCCAATCGGTATGCAAATCTGCAGTTCCCTCTGGCGTGTTTTTTGGGTCAAACTTTAAATCGTTATGCACTTTTAAAATAGCTGGTTTTAATTCAATAAAATTGTAATATTTAGCTAAAAATTCATGCCCCAACATTAAAGGGCGCTTATCGCTATAAATAAACATTGCCTCCTCAATTAGGTTATCAAAATTGGTAGTAATTACCACATTATGCTTGGTTTTTGATAACATATGTGCTAATACAGAATAACCATAACTAGGTTTTTTGTCTTCCATTTGTTTTGTTAAAAAACCATAGCCAGCCGCTTCATTTCCCTCAAAGCGTTTTTCAAAAATTGTACTGTAGTTTTTAGCAATTGTTTCAGGTTTTTCCTCATCAATTTTAAAAGACCTTTTCCACTTTTTAAATTCAACTTCATCTGAACCATAATGCTCTTTTATACCAACTAGCATTTCTTCTGCTAGCTTACCCGCCATTTTTATCCCAGATTTAAAAGATGCACCTGCACCGAGCACAAAACAGAAACGCTCCCCTGCTTTATACTCACTATCCTTAATTCGTCTTAATAAATCATTGGTTCTAATAACATCCATTTTCTTACCTAATTATCCTTTAAATTTAATAATTAATATTATATTAATACTAAAATTACCTTATTAGTATTGCTGTAACACATTCCCCTTTTATTCAATTTTTAATTTCAAAATCTACCGCTAAATCCGCATCTTTATAAAAGCTATTTGCAATAGGAACGATTATTGAATATCGTATCCTAGCCATTAACTATGAATGCTTTAAAAAACAGTTTAAAACAGCTTTTTAGCCTCGATTTACGCTCAATCGCCTTTTTTAGGATATTGTACGGCATACTCATTCTGTACGACCTTGCCGACCGCGCCCGCAACCTTACCGCTCATTATACCGATGCTGGCGTTATGCCCCGCGAGGCAGTGCTTGAGCACGATTGGCTCGATTACGTTTTTAGCATCCACATGATGAATGGCGAACCCTATTTTCAGGGCATTTTATTCCTGATAAACGCTCTTTTCGCCCTCTTTTTAATCGTCGGTTTTAAATCGCGCATTGCGCTTTTTGTTTGCTGGATATTTTTGCATTCCCTGCACGTGCGCAACTCCATGATAACCACGGGCGGCGACATTGTTTTACGCATGATGATGTTTTGGGCAATCTTCCTGCCCATCGGCAAAATGTGGTCGGTTGATAGTTTTTTAAACAAACGCAGCCAAAGTAACCCCCTCTTTTCATCAGATGATGAAGCCGAAACCAACCAAACCAATTACCAGTACTTTAGCTTGGCAACCGTTGCCTTTTTGGTGCAAATGTTAAGTATTTATTTCTTCTCGGTTTTTTGCAAAACGGGCGATACCTGGCTAAATGGCGAAGCCGTTTACTACGCCCTAATGCTCGATCAATATAACACGCCTTTAGGCCGTTGGTTATCGCAATTTGGCTGGCTAACCACAGGGCTAACCTACTTTACTCTAATCCTCGAAAAATATGGGTTGCTCCTCTTTTTCGTTCCTTATAAATGGCAATGGTTTAGGTTGCTGGGCGTTGCCCTTTTCACCAGCCTCCATGTGGGCTTTATCTTTACGCTCCACCTCGGTTTATTCCCGTGGATATGCATTTTTGCATGGGTTGCCCTATGGCCGCCGCTCGTTTGGAATTTGCTCGCCAAAATCAATATCTTAAAACAGTTAACAGATAAATTCAGCCATTTTGCAAGTCAAATACTCGAAAAATTCATCCACCTTAATTGGCTTATTCCACTACCCACAAAACGTTGGGATTGGGGCATTATTGGCTCTATAATTGTTTGCTTTTTTATGATAAGCGTTGTTTGGTGGAACATGTACCGCCTCAACTGGGTAAGCATGCCGCAACCGCTTAAAGATACCGTGCGTTACACCCGCATAAACCAAAAATGGGGCATGTTCGCCCCCAACCCATCACGCAGCGATGGTTGGTATGTGGTTGAGGGGCATTTTTCCGATGGCATTAACCGCAATTTAATAACAGGCGATGTTTTAGATGAATCCGCTTTTGAAAAGCCACAAAACATTGCAGGTCAATTTAATACGCACCGTTGGCGAAAGTTTTACAATAACATATCTCGAAAAAAGAAATCCAAATTCCGCCGCTATTTTGGGCGATATTTAACTACCGTTTGGAAACAAAAATTAAAAAAGCTTAACGAAGGCAAATCCAAAAAAGATAGGCTGGTTTTAGAAACCTTTGTGCTTTACTTTATGAAGGAAGTAAACAAAGCCAATGGCGAAGAAACCACCCCACGTAAAGTAACCCTTTGGAAACATTGGACGGATAAAAAGTACAAAAAACGCTTTTATCCTAATGAAGAAAAAAGAAAAGAAATAGAGAAAAAAGCGGCTGAGTTAAAGAAAAAGAAAGAAGAGGAAAAACTGGCTGGAAACGAAAAACCCAACAACAAGCAAGAGGAAAACCCTGAAGAGTTAGATAGCATTGACTCGGTGGATAATATACAAGGTGGGCAACCCGAAGAAAAACCCAAAACCGACCCAAAGGAAGTTGAACCCAGCTTGGATGGTGCTGATGACCAAGAATAATTTCAGTTTAAATACTGCTTAGTACAGCTTAGTTTAGATTAAGTTGAACCACTTGGTTACATTATATAGTCCATTTAAATTCAACAATAATGCAACTCATTTTTTAACCATACAAGTCCTTTTATATACTTAGCTTTGTGGGGTATATTTTAACAAACTAATCCATGAAAAAATCATTATTACTATTATGCACGGTTTTAATCTTTACCGCATGCAGCAAAGATGACGCATCAGATGCTAATGAGCGATTTAAAACACTTAGTGCCCTTTCCGAACTTGAAAACAATATGCTAGGCTCTTGGAAAATGACCTCCTACGAAGCTTCAAGCACTGTAACTCAATTTGGATATGTTGCTTATGAAACAACACAAATAGGAAAGAATTTAGACTATTCTTTTGCTTTCTACAATGATTTAACCTATGACTATGGGGGAAGTTTCACCATCGAAACAACTACCGATTTAGGATATGGGGATCAATTTACACAAGAAATACCATATAATATCCCTGATTCTGGTGGAAGTTGGGAGGACGTTAATGGTGAAATTGTAATTGACTCAGGTGTAACATTTGCAGATGGGGCAAATAATCAAATAACACAAGATGGTATTGTAAACGATTTTACTTTTGATGTAAATGGTAATACCTTAACTGTTTTAGTGGTTCAAACCTACAGCGAACCTGGTGTACAACTTGTAGGTAATATCACACAAACCTATTTAAAACAATAAACGTAAACCATAAGTTTACTTTAAGCCTAACTGCATTAAAGTGGTTAGGCTTTTTTAATGCTTTAAATAGCCTCTAACACAATTTACGCTTCGATAACCTCTAGCAAATAAACAAGTACCTCAATATCCCTCTATCGTCTAAAACTTCTTAAAAGTCTTACTACTAACTACTTAATACTTCGTACCAAATAAATCTACTTCACCTTAATATTTATTGCACCACTACGCGAAAAATCTGAGCGCATCCACACCTTTTGCTTTCGGTGTCCATCATTAATTTGTAGTACCGCCGTATTGGGGGGTATTAAACCTTGGTTGCGGGCAAACATTACCAGTTTATTATTCCCTTTTGGTAGTTTAATTTCCATAACCTTTTTTTCGTTGGTAACCTCATAGCCTTGTAAAATCCATTCATCGTTTAAAACAAGCCCAATAACATCCCCATCTTCTCGGCGGTCATCCCAAACCTCAATTGTAATAGTTTTGCTTTTTACCTCAATGGTTTTTAGTACATCAACTTTTCGCCCAGTGTATTTCTTCCTCTCCTCTTCTACCGAAGTGGTATCTTTAAAAAACACCAAATTATCATTATTGCAATTGCCTAAGGTGTAATTTTTCTGCCTTGCAGGATTATAAATCTCCAAGCACTCCACTTCCAAAAAATCGCTACCACTAAGGGCCAATTTAGTCTTGGTATATTCCAATTTTTTAAAATTATCTTCAAATGATTTTGCTTCGCCATCAGCCTGCGGCACTTTTAAATAAACAGGATTACAATGCTTGTAATGCAACTCAAATCGCTGCGAATCAGCCTGATAAGTCAAATCTCCGCATTGCCATATAATTTCCTGCTTAATACGATTAATTATTTTCCGCTCCAACTTCCAAGCTCGCCAATCCAATGAATCTGCTAATCGTTTTTCATGTGCTTCAGTGGTTTCATCGGCACGTAATTTCGTCCAAACACTTAAATCATCATTTACAAAATCCTTAACCCGTTTCGCTGGCACAATATCATTTTTGTAGTACAATTCATTAACCTCACATTCATCTAAAACGCCATAATAAAAACGCAAATCATCCATTGCTCCTTTAAAAGGGTAATTACCTTCATTTGGGTTATTGGGGTTATACTGCAAACCTAAACTTACAGGCATATCCATTAAATGCATCGGGCCTGTTAACTGTTCCGATTGCTGTTTTAAATCACCATTCAAGTAAAGTGTCATTATATAATCGTCCGAAAATGTAAGACAAAAATGCTGCCACTCGTAAGTCATTTCTGCACTACTAAAAGCCGTTAATTTATTCGTTTTCTGCGCTTTTTTCTTAATATTCTGCCCTTCAGCCATCTCATATATATAGGTAGATATAGCCGCTTTGTCACCAGCCTTTACCTGAATTTTCAAACTCCGTTCGCCCGATAAATTATATTTTGAAATAAGTGTTTGAGGTAAATTACTAAGCCCTATACTATCAATTTTAAACCAACCACAAATACTAAAATTACTATTAGGCAGTAAGCCCTTCTCATCATTAATATTAATAAAACTAATATCGCCATTAAAGTAAGCCGCCGATTGAGGACTACCCTCTTTATCAGCCCCCCAGTTAATAGCCGAATTGATATAAGGAAAATTGCCCGATCCAATATCTTTGCTATCGCCATTAAAAGGGAAATGCGCAATAATTTGCGGAGCATCATTTTGGGCAAATAGCGATGCACCCACCATTAAAAAGGTTATAAATAAAGCGTAGTTTTTCAACATTACTGTAAAGATAACGACTAGCTTTTTTGTTAATTGTGAAGGCTAGTAATCAAGTAACTCTTCAATTTCATTAACTTTTTCAGGCTTAACGGCAAATTGTCTTAATCTTCTCAATTTTAAATCCAATACCTCATAATCAGGAAATAATAATTTTAATTCACTTAGCATAACATCAACTGTTTTCAAAATTTCGTTATTACCATTATTATAACTCTTAACATATTCATCATCTTTATAATCAGTAAGTTTATTAATTAGGGTTCTCGATTCAATTGTTGCATTTGGGTCTTCAATAAAACTCTTTACCTTTTCCTTTATTTTATTGTATTTGAATTTATAATCGCCCTCAATAATAGTAAAATCAGTCAAGTTTTCTTCACAATAAATTTTGCCATTTTGTGTGATTTCTACTTTTACATCTCCAAAGTTAAATTCTGCTTTTAAGTAATCAATATTGTGATGATATTTTGCACAATCATATAATTCAAGTATCGAAAATCCATCATCAAAATAGTATTTAAAGATACTGTGTAAACTAAACACGGTATCTTTAGGCGGTGTTGTAATTTTGTAAACCGATTTCAATATTAAATTATACTTTTCCTTAATTTTCATAAGCCCTAATTTTAATAAGTTGCTCTTTATTATTGAAAACAATTATACTAAATTGTTCAAAAAAATCATGATAACCTAACAAAGAAGAATGTTCTAAATTAGGGTCATGTGCAAATGTCATTTTTCTTGTAATTCTATTTAATGACAAATTTAGTTCATAAACTTTCAGGTGCTTAACAGAACCTGAGCCATATTGAATTTCTACTTCATCAATTGAACTTATTGTTTCTAAAAAGTCATTATAACTGTTATTAAGTATTGATATTGTGGCTCCAGAGTCTAGCAAAAATTTTGAATTACTTCTAAAAATTGATGGATCTTTTTTTATAGGAGAAATATAGGCTTCAATAATTGGCAGTTTGTAATATCTTTTAGTCGATTTTTTATTATTGAATTTCCATTTTTTATCCCACTTAAAATCACCTTTAATAAATTGACTGCCTCGCATAAAAACAAATATAGAAGTAATTTACAAAACATTATGGTATCCATCCTCCAACCAATCCCATTTATTATTCCTTTTACTACGCCAATCAACTCACCAAAGCCTCTATCTTTGCAGCCGCAAAATCAGCCTTTTTTAAATGAGCCAGTTAGTTGAAGAAATAAATAAACGGAAAACCTTTGCCATTATCAGCCACCCCGATGCAGGTAAAACTACCCTTACTGAAAAACTGTTGCTTTTTGGTGGGGCAATACAAACGGCAGGTGCAGTAAAATCCAACAAAATTAAAAAAAGTGCCACTTCCGATTTTATGGAAATTGAGCGACAAAGAGGAATTTCCGTGGCATCATCCGTTATGGGCTTCGATTATCAAGGCAACAAAATCATAATTTTGGATACGCCCGGTCACCAAGATTTTCAAGAAGACACCTACCGTACCCTTAGTGCTGCCGATAGTGTGATTGTAGTGATTGACGTAGCAAAAGGCGTTGAAACCCAAACCGAAAAACTGGTAAAGGTTTGCCGTATGCGCAACATTCCCATCATTGTTTTTATTAATAAATTAGATAGGGACGGCCTAGATGGTTTCGACCTTTTAGATGAAGTAGAACAAAAACTGGGTTTAACCTGCACACCACAATCATGGCCCGTAGGTATGGGTCCCGATTTTAAAGGAATTTGGAGTATTTACCATAAAAACCTAGTACTTTTTAGCGCACATGGCAAGCAAGATGAAGAGGATACCATTATGGTTACCGACCCCAACGACCCCGTTTTACGAAAAGAGTGCGGCGATCGCCTTACCGATGCCCTTTTAGAGGAATTGGATATGATTGAAACCGTTTATCCAAGCTTTGATTTAAACGCTTATCTAAATGGTCAGCAGTCGCCTGTATTTTTCGGCTCGGCTATTAATAATTTTGGAGTAAAGGAATTACTAAGCTGCTTTAACGACATTGCTCCCCACCCTAGCGGCGGCATAACTGAGCAGCGTGATATTCAAGCAACCGAGCCAAAATTCACAGGTTTTGTATTTAAAATCCACGCAAATATGGATCCCAAACACCGCGACCGCATTGCCTTTGTACGCGTGGTATCGGGGCAGTTTAAGCGCAACACCAACTATCTCCATTGCCGTATTGATAAGAAGTTGAAGTTTAGCAACCCAACGGCATTTATGGCATCAAAAAAATCAGTAATTGATGAGGCTTGGCCAGGCGATATAGTGGGTTTGTACGATAGCGGTAATTTTAAAATTGGCGATAGCCTTACCGAAGGCGAACAACTAAAATTTAAAGGTATCCCAAGCTTTTCGCCCGAAATGTTTCGCTATGTGGTAAATAAAGACCCCATGAAAACCAAGCAGTTGAACAAAGGTATTGACCAATTAATGGACGAGGGCGTAGCACAAGTTTTTACCCGTAAAGTAAACAACCGAAAAATTATTGGTACAGTAGGCGCACTACAATACGAAGTAATTAAATACCGCTTAGAGCATGAATATGGCGCAAAAGCAGATTACGAACCCATAACAATGCACAAAGCCTGCTGGATAACCAGCGATGACGACAAAGAACTCGCTGAATTTAAGCAACGCCAAAGCCGATTAATGGCAGTGGATAAGTTTGGGCGCGATGTATTTTTAGCCGAAAGTGCCTTTACACTAAGTATGATTCAACAACAAAACCCCAATATTACCTTCCATTTTAAAAGTGAGTTTTAAGAAAAACTACAAGTACAGTAGTTTATTTCTTTAAATAATTATTTACATAAGTATGGCTAAAACATTGGCTAGTTTGGGCATTACAAAAAGTTCCATTACCATGCCTGTGCCCATCCTTAAACTCACCATAATAAACATCGCCATTTTCAAAAGTCAGCATCCCAAAACCTTGGTAACCCACAACATCAACCGCACCTACATAAGTAGCATAGCGTTCATCAAATTGTCCATCCTCTTGTACTAGTCGCCAGTTATTTTTAGCCTCATCGCTAAGCATTTTTCCATTGTCAAAATTTCGTAAATAAATTTCGCGTGTACTAAAAATGGCAATACCTAAGCCATTTCTAATACCATTTTTATACGTACCCATGTAAACACTACCATTTTCGTACTGAAAATAACCGTGTCCATTAGGTTGGCTTTCCGCATTAAGGCAACCAATATAAGTACCAACCATACCACCCTCATCAAAATCAGCCTCACCTAACACCCCAACATTTTTTGCTACTAGATCTTTGCCTGAATTTTGCCCGCATCCTATTAATGCAAACACACCCATTACCATAAATAATTGCTTTAGCACATTCATAGCTGCAAAATTAATTAAACTTGTTGCAAACCATTAGGCAATAATATATCACACAAACTCCTAAAAATCAATAACATATATAAAACTAAACCAACTTATCCACAAGCTGTGATTTATTTATCGGCTTAAAAAAAGAAATACAAAACCTAATCTACTACTTTTGGAAAATGGAGTTCTTGAAAAAGATTTTTATTTCGGTGGCATTTGTGCTTTTTTTAGTTGCACTGTTTTGGTTGTTTACTTTTGAGCAACCCAATCAAGATTTGGCAAGAAACACCCCACCACCAACAGCTGAGCCCGAACAAGTTGCCGAAACACCAAGCCCACCCGAACAGCAACCAATTGAAACACCCGAAACCAACCCCACTAACCAGCCTATTAGTGGTAAACTAAATACTAAAACTTATACTAGAGATGGATATAAGGGAACATATAGAGGTCCTTTTAATAGCGATAATCAACCCAACGGTTACGGAGTTTTAAAATATAACAACGGCGATATGTACATAGGCCAATACCAAAACGGCGAACGGCACGGTAACGGTAATGCCATTTTTAAGCGCAGCAATAAAATTAACTGGCGCAATTTTAACAACGGTAAAAAAGAGCTTGACGAAAGAAAAAGTAACTGGCAACTAGCTAAAAAAACCTTTACTCGCGACGGTAAAAGCGGTATTTATATCGGCCCTGCAATTAATGGACTACCAGAAGGAATAGGCCTATTTGAATACAATAACGGAGATTTATTTGTTGGCAGATACGTAAATGGCAAACGCCACGGGCAAGGCAGTTTTTGCAAAGCCAACGGCAATTGCTACACCCAAAATTATATTGATGGTACGCTACAATAATCTAAACCATTAAACGCAATAAAAACTACAATATCAACCAAAATACGAACCCGCCAAAGGGCTTTCAATCATAAAATTTTCTCTAATCTTGGTAGCATTTAGCCCAATACCTTTTAAATAAGCCTTATTACTTTTATAAAATTCAAGATGCTTACTTTCAATAGTCCTATCAGCTTCTTGTTTAAAAATGTCATCTGCAATTATTTCTTCTGCCCTATTATCAGGCTTAGTTTCTTCAGTCAGCCCTTTTTCTATATCAGTAATTTTAAGCCCGCCTCCTTCCCACGGAAAAATATAAGCTTGGCTCATAAACCCAATAATATCAGGGCAAATCATTGATGATTGTAGCCAATTATGGTTTAAAGCAAATAAAACCTGTCCATTTTCTACAGCAATAAGTTCTTTGTATAAATCAAAGTCAGTTGCGTTTCCTCCAACAATTAAAGTATTCAAATTAGTTTGATTTGAATCATATAAGTTAACTTCCAATCCTAATTCAAGCCCAATGGCCAACGCAACTATTTTCGAATCCCGATTATTTAAATAAGCAATTGTATCTACTTTAATTTCAAGTAAATCAATGTAACGCTTTAACTTAAACAGTAAACTTTTAAAAGATTCATTGTTTCCCCATAACGCCACATATCTACCCCCAGCTACATATTCATCTGAATCATCAAAAAAATCAAGAATCAAACTCCCATATTGTATAAACTGCCAATCTCTTATATGATTTTCAGCACTACCAACCTGCTCATATCGTTTAAGCATTTCAGAAACTTCCAAAACCTTTTGTCTCGGAAATGCGGTTTCCAATTGATTTTTCTGACTATCTAAAACCGCCAATAAATCCATCAAATTCTGCTCCATACCAGCTGTTCTCCCAGCTAATATGCAAAGCTTACACCAGTACCAATAGTTCCAAAAATCATTTTCAGGATTATTCTTTTCAAGAGCTTCGATCGCCTCAATAATTCTAAAAGTTCGTGCATAAGCAAGCCCTAAATCATGTGCCGTTTCTAAATAACTCGAATCTATTTTCATAGCTTTCTCTAAAAATGGAATAGCTATCTTAAAATTTCCCGATTCAACAAAATGCCTTCCCAAATTGTTATATGAATCAAAATTTTCGGGTTGAAACAAAACACTTTTAAACAACGCAGCTTCCTCATCCCCACCAAGTTTAACTAAACAATTGTACGATAATTCGTAAAGCTGTTTAAACTCAACATCCTTACTAAAACCAACTGATAATGTTCTCAAACATTCCTGATATGCTCCCTTTTTAAACTGCTCATTTGCTAAAACATAATCAGTATTAGCAGCAGATTCCTTGCTACTCTTTCCTTTAAAAAAATCAAATATTCCCATACGGTTAACTTTCTTCCTTCCAATACTTTTTGGCCAGTTCGTAATTTATTTCAGCCTCCTCAAAGCGCGATTGTTGCATTAATAATTTAGTGTAACTATTATAAGCTTCGGCATATTCAGGGTTTAATTCAATTGCCTTTTTGTAGTAGGTTTCGGCTTCGCTTAACTGGTTTAAAGCCATGCAGCATTCCCCAATATTGTAAAAAATTTTTGCATCCGAAATAAATAATTGGGGTATAGCTTTTCTGTAAAATTGCATAGCAGAACTATAATTACCAATTGCAAGTTCTTTATCAGCATTTGCTATAAACTCCAATGCTTCAGTGTTATTATTCCTTAATATTTTTAAATAACTACGTGTTTCACTTGAAAACTCTTGACTATAAAAAATCTCCAAAGCAATTTTGTTACCTACCCAACCATTCTTCAACTTACTAATTAAACTTTCATATTTATCAAGTAATCTAATTTCTAATTCTCCATTTACAAAACGCTTTGCATTTAAAAAGTGAAAATCAAGCATTTCTAAAAGAGACTTCGCTTTTTCTAATTCCCTTTTATTAAAAATTTTATGAATTTTGCTAACATAAATTTTAACAAGTAGCAAGTGTGTTGTTGTGCATTCATATACAATTTCTAATGCCATATTAGCGTAACAAATCGCTTTATCATTTTCTTTAACTTCATAATATAAATTGGCTAAGTCAAATAGATATGTTTTCTTGTCACCATCATTAATATTTATTAATTTTTCATACGTTTCAATAATTTTATTAGTGTTTTTAACAGCATGCCTCTTATAGGTTAGTAATAGATTTTTTAAAGGCAAATCCCAATTTGTATTAAATTGGTTTGCTTTCATAAAGTTTTCAATAGCTTTTTCATTTTCTCCAAGATTTAAATAAATAGTCCCTAAATTATTATACGAGCTTGATTTGTATTTCCCATCGGTAATAGCAATACATTTTTCGTATAATTTTATTACCTCTTCAATATTATTATTGTCTAATTCTTCAAGATAATAGGCTAGTTTAAAAATAAACTTAGGCTCATTAGGAAAAACGCTGTATGCTGATTTATAAGCATTGACTATTCCCTTCTGGGAATCTTTATGTGTTAAGTTTTCTCCTGCAAATGAGGCAAATGCCTCAATCAACTTAAAGTTCTTTTTATGAACAGATATACCCTCTCTTATTACATTTAACTCTTCTTCAGATGTTTTCATCCTTTTGGCCTCAGCCAAATACTCTTCAACCGTTTTAACTTTCTTTTTCCAAAACATTTTATACAATTTAACCTGCAAAGCCCTATCCCTTTACTCTTCCCAATACTTTTTGGCCAGTTCGTAATTTTTTTCTGCCTCCTCAAAGCGAGATTGCTGCATTAACAACTTAGTGTAACTATTGTAAGCTTCCGCATATTCAGGATTAAATTCAATCGCCTTTTTATAGTAGTCTTCAGCTTCGGTTAACTGGTTTAAAGCCATACAGCATTCAGCAATATTGTATTGGATAACAGCATTTTTATCAAGTGTTTTAGCTAACTGCAAAAAGGCATTTTTTGAAAGTTCAAAATCACCAGATTTAAATTGACCAACTGCTTCATCAATAGCATTTTGCTGTCTAAGGAAATCAAAATCGACTAACTTACTTTTATTCACCTCAACAACTTTTGCAACACTGTTTTCAACTACTCTTTCAATTTTGTTACCCTTAAAATTAGCTATATCAGTTTCAAGATTTATTAATGTTATGTTATCCAACAATGCCGTTCTACCAGCTTTTGCTTTTGCTAAATGATATTTCGCCTTGTCAACATTTTTATGCCTTAAATGAAATTGCGTCAACCTAATATGTGGTTGCCCATTAGTATCATCTAAATCAACAGCTTTGTTAAAATAAAATAACGCCCTCTCATAATTTTTTAGCTTATCCTCATATAAGGATGCTAGGTAAAGCGTATCTTTTAATTGCCTATCATTTTCAATTTCAACTAACTTTTCATAGTAAGGTATCGCATCGTGTAAACGGTCTAGCTCATTAATATAAATTCTAGCTAAATTCCTATTTTGATAATGCACATCTTCATCAAGCTCAAGTGCTTTTAAATAATATTCCTCCGCTTTGCCAAAATCGCCTTTCTTCTCATATTGCCATCCTAAGTTATTGTAGGCTTTCCCCTTTTCATGACCACCAGGTTGTTCAATATACTTTTCATATAATCTAATTACCTCCTCAGCGTCATATTCTGACATTTCAGATTTATAATAAGCCAGTTTATGAATTACCTCAGCATCATTAGGGTTGCTTAGGTAAGCCTGTTCAAAATGTCTTGCAATTATAAAGGCATAATCCGCTTCAACTTTTTCAATTATAGATGCATATTTTTTCAGTAACCGAAAATCATTAGGGTAAGTTTTAAGTCCTTCTTCTGCTAATATTTTTTTCTCTTCATTAGTAGTTAGGGCTTCTATTTCTTTTAAATATGTTTCAACCGCTTTACTTGTATTTTCCATAATTGGGGAATAGCATTTTGTGAGTTATAAAGTTAGCAAACTCTCTTCCAATATTTTGATTTTGGCGATGGCATCATCCATTTTTTGGCGCTCTTTAGCTACTACTGCTTCTGGAGCGTTATTTACAAATCGCTCGTTGCTTAGCTTTTTCTCTACCTTGGTATAAATTTGAGCTAAGATTATTGCAATACCGTATATTTATCTCAAGTTACATTGAAATTCTACAACATTATACATGGCTAAAAAAAATCAATCCAAAAGATTAACAACCCAACACAAAAAATCTAAAGGTGTAATTGGTATATTCGGAATAGAAGCCAAGTCTCACGATATAACTGTCAGTAAAATTTCACAAAACGTATTAATACAACTTGAAAAAGAATTTACTCAGTTAAACTTTCGATATAGAACAAGTATAAGAAAAGAAGAAATAAATGCAGCTTTAAAGAAAGTTGATGAAAATTTGGGACAAACACTTTTTGTGGAAAATTCAAGTATAAAACCTGATGGTGGAATTATTGAAGTAAAAGACGATAATGGAGTTTGGCGAATTGTTTTAGTTACGGAAGCAAAACATCAAGGAAAGGATATTGAAAACATCCAAGCTGGGAAATTAGTTGGCAGAAACAACAACCAAGACCTGATGGCTGCTGGCAATGCAATAGAAAGGTCGCATAAAAACATTTCTGAAATTGCTAATTTCATGTTGGCCGAATCTCATTTTCCGTACATCCTGTTTTTAGAAGGTTCAAATTTTTTAACCGAAACTATAAACGTCACAAGACCAGACGGAAGAATTGTCGTCCTTACTTATAATTCGGGTATGTTAAATAGATTAGACCGATTAACTTGTGCTAATTACGGAATGCCGATAAATGCAAATTTATGTGAAAATAAATTTGTTAAGCATAAGAATAAAACGATAATGCTTCAAGCTACATCAATTTATACTCAAGGTAACGGCAAAAAATGGGAAGCTGAAAAAATGTTTGAAATTATGATTGAGATTTCTAAAACATCACTTCAAATACTAGGAAGCGATTTGTTTAATCAAATTACTCAGAAAAAGTAATTCAAAAAACAAGACTAAAAATGGCAAGAAAAGTTCAACACTCACTTTTAAACAAAGCAAAATCTAATAAAAATGATGAATTTTATACACAATATTCAGACATTAAAAGCGAATTAGCACATTATAAAAATCATTTTAAAGGCAAAGTAGTATTTTGTAATTGTGATGATGCCCGTATCAGTAACTTTTTCAAATACTTTGCGGAAAACTTTAAAGAGTTAGGACTTAAAAAATTAATATCTGCTTGTTATCAAAAACAAGAACGTGATTTATTCAATAATAAGGCATTTGAAAACGGTTTTTTTTATGAATATTTAGGGGTACAAGAAAGTAAAGTTAAGCTGAGTTCAGAAGATATTGTTTACTTTAAAGGGGATGGGGATTTTAGAAGTTCTGAAAGCATAAAATTGTTAAAACAATCTGATATTGTTGTTACAAATCCACCTTTTTCATTATTCAGGGAGTTTGTTGCTCAGTTGGTAAAATACGACAAGAAATTTTTGATAATTGGTAACATTAATGCAATTACTTATAAAGAAATATTTAAGTTAATAAAAGAAAATAAAGCATGGTTGGGTATAAACCTTGGTAGAGGAATTTCAGGATTTATTGTACCTGAACATTATGAATTATACGGAACAGAAGCTAGAATTGACGAATTTGGGAACAGAATAGTTTCGCCAAACAATTGTTTATGGTTAACTAATTTAAACACCTCTAAAAGAAATGAAGATATTGAGTTAACAAAAAGATATATTGGAAATGAAACTGAATATCCTAAATACGATAATTACGATGGTATCAATGTTAATAAAACCAAAAACATTCCTTTAGACTACAAAGGTTTTATGGGTGTACCAATAACGTTTCTACATAAATTTAACCCAAACCAATTTGAAATTATTAAATTTAGAAAAGGAGATGATGGCAAAGATTTATCAATAAATGGGAAATGCCCATATTTCAGAATTTTAATCAAAAACAAACGAATACAAACTGAAACTATTGACTTGACTAAGAAAAGAAAAAGAAGCCAAAAGGGAACAAAAGCAATACCTAATTATGGGTTGTAGTGATAATCAACAAAATAATCTCAAATCTCACTACAGCCCCACCAAACTCTCTTCCAATATCTTGATTTTTAGCTACGCCTTTTGCACCTTACTTAAAAAATGTCATTGTGAGCGGATGTTGAGTTTACTGTACTGAGTTTACCGAAGTATCGAAACAGTAGTCAAAGAGTCAAAAGTTAGCTGCATTCAACTACAAACCCACTAAACTCTCTTCCAATATTTTTATTTTGGCGATAGCATCATCCATTTTTTGACGTTCTTTAGCTACTACTGCTTCGGGGGCATTATTAACAAAACGTTCGTTACTTAGCTTTTTCTCAACCTTAGTTTTAAAGCCTGTTAAGTAATCAATCTCTTCTTGAATTTTTGCTCGCTCGGCATCTTTATCTACTTCAATACCTAAATCAACAAAAAACTCGTTTTTACCGATTAAAAATTTAGTGGTATCCGCTGCCTCTTCGCTTACAAATTCAAAGCTATCCAAATTGGTTTGGCTGCTAATTATTGGTTGAAAAGCTTCGAGTAAATCGTTGTTTTGCAATTTGGCAAATAACTTTAAACCATGCTTAGGGCTTAACCCGTTTTTAGCTCGTACATTACGGATTTGCGTAATCAACTCCTTAGCGATTTCGCCCTTTTCTAATGCTGTTTCATTTACGTTTTTAGCTATTGGATAGGTGCTAACGCAAATACTATCCTTAGTATCACGCTGCTTTAATTGTTGATACACCTCTTCTGTTATAAATGGCATTATCGGATGTAAAATTTGCATGCACCTTTCAAAAAACTGGATGGTAGCTGCGTAAGTTTCCGCATCAATCGGTTCGCCATAAGGCGGCTTTATCATCTCTAAATAACTGCTAAAAAAGTCGTTCCAAATAAAGCTGTAAGTAGTTTTTAAGGCTTCACTAATGCGGTATTGGTCGTATTGAGCTTCAACCTCAACCAACACTTGGTTAAAGCGATTTTCAAACCACTCAATAGCAGGTTTGTTAACGGTATTTTCGCCAGCTTTCACTTCCCAACCTTTAACAAGGCGTAGGGCATTCCAAATTTTATTGCTGAACATGCTACCTTGTTCGCACAGCTTATCATCAAACAACAAATCACCACCAGCAGGGCTGCACATTAACATACCCATGCGCACACCATCGGCTCCAAACTTTTCCATCAACATCAATGGGTCGGGTGAGTTGCCGAGCGATTTACTCATTTTACGCCCTTTTTTGTCGCGCACCATCCCCGTAAAATACACATGCTGAAATGGTTTCTCATTGCGCCACTCGTAGCCCGCCATAATCATACGTGCCACCCAGAAAAATATAATATCCCAGCCCGTAACCAATACATTGGTTGGGTAATAATAATCAACTTCATCAGGTTTTTCAAAGCCATCAAAAACCGATATTGGCCATAACCAACTGCTAAACCAAGTGTCAAAAACATCTTCATCCTGCTTTAAATCTGCCACGGTCAATTCAGGTCGATTCAATTTTTGTTGTGCTTCAGCTAAAGCCTCATCGGCAGTCATGGCTACAAAAATTTCATCTGTTCCTTCAACGTAGTAAGCAGGTATTTGCTGCCCCCACCATAGTTGACGACTAATACACCAATCACGGATATTTTCCATCCAATGGCGGTAAACGTTTTTGTATTTTTTAGGGAAAAACTCAATCACATCATCCATTACTGAATCTAGTGCAGGCTTGGCAATTTCGGGCATGCGCAAAAACCATTGCTTGGTTAATCGCGGCTCGATAACCACGTGGGTACGCTCGCTTTTTCCTATTTTGTTTTTGATTTCTTCAACCTTAACCAACTGTCCATTTTCTTCTAACCAATTAGCCACTAACTTACGGGCTTTAAAACGGTCTTCACCAACAAAGTGCTGTGCTGCTTCGCTTAGTGTAGCATCTTCATTTAAAATATCGATGGTTTCTAAGTTATGACGCTTGCCTATTTCATTATCATTAACATCGTGGGCTGGGGTTATTTTTAGTGCGCCCGTACCAAACTCCATATCCACATAATCATCAAAAATAAAAGGTATTGGACGGTTAACCATCGGCACTATGGCGTGCTTACCTTTAAGGTGTTGGTAACGCTCATCATCAGGATGAAAACAGATTGCCGTATCGCCCAAAATTGTTTCTGGTCGGGTGGTCGCAATGGTTATCCATTCATCATCCGTACCTTCAATTTTATAGCGAACGTGGTAAAGCTTTGCTTGTTTTTCCTCATGGTAAACCTCTTCATCACTAATGGCGGTTTTGGCTGCGGGGTCCCAATTCGTCATGCGTAAACCTTTGTACACATGTCCTTTTTTATATAAATCAATAAAGGTTTGCTGAACGGCTTTACTTAGCTTGGGTTCCATGGTGAAACGGGTGCGCTCCCAATCGCAGCTTGCGCCCAAAACACGAAGCTGTTGTAAGATAACGCCACCATATTCTTCTTTCCATTTAAAGGCGTGTTCCAAGAATTTTTCACGCCCAATTTCCCATTTGGTTACCCCTAATTCTTCTCTTAATTTTTTAACTACTTTGGCTTCGGTAGCAATACTTGCGTGATCTGTACCCGGTACCCAACAAGCATTTTTACCTTGCATACGTGCACGGCGAATTAACACATCTTGAATGGTGTTGTTGAGCATGTGCCCCATGTGCAAAACACCTGTAACATTAGGTGGCGGAATTACGATTGTATATGGCTCGCGCTCATCAGGGACTGAGCGGAAAAATTCGTTTTCCATCCAGTAATCGTACCATTTCCCCTCCACTTTTTGAGGTTCGTAACGTGTTGACAAGCTCATAGCCAAGTTTTAAATTAAGTATGCAAAACAACGAAAACCCTAAAACTGTTCCAAAAGCTTTGGAATAAAGATTTAATAAGTTTATAGTTTGAATGCCCAAGGTTTATAACCTTTAGAAAGGTACTAGCCTATTTTACTGAAAACACCTAAGAAGTAAAGTATAAGTTACTACGATTTTATGTGTGGTTTTATTATTTAATATGCCACCTTTGGGTAAGCGGTAAAACCTTAGGCGTGCTAAAAATTTAGAGAAATATTATATAGCAATAAATAATCAATGCTTTTTGCCGTAATTTACTACCTTGCATTTTATATTTATTTGAAATGAAACTTAATAAAACGTTTTTAAAAGAATTACAAAACCGCCTTAAAGTAGGTAATAAAAGAGGGGTACATTTAAATGCAGTGCCTGGTAGGTCGCGCTTTAAGCTCGATTTAAAAAGGCTTTCATGTGTAAAAGAAAACTTACCAATTGAGTTTGTAAATAAATTATTATCTGAGGTTAATTTAAAGTTTGAGATAAATTGGAAAAACAAACAATTAGATATAAATGAGTTAAATGAAGACCAATTAATATTACAAGATAAACTTAATAAATCGTTTGAAAACCTTTTTAACCAAACCCAAGCAATTGAATCTGAAAAAGGAATTAACACTTTTGGGTTTGGCTACCCTTTAGTTATTAGAAAAGATAAAGCCGACAATAAACTTACTGTTGCGCCATTATTAATTTGGTCGTTGAAAATAAAAAGAGGAAAAGCCTACAAATCATGGATAATTGAAAGAAATGCTGAAGAACCGATTTACTTAAATGAAGTGCTTATTAACCACTTACAAAACGATGTTAAAATATCAATAGATAAAATTGATATTGAAATGCTTGAGGATGGTTTGATTGACAAAGAAGAATTAATTGAAATATCTGTAAAGCTAATTGAGAAAATTAATACGAGCGAAAGTGATAATTTAGAAGTTGTTTTGAGGCGAAAAATTGAAAAAGTTAATGAGATAAAAAGCAAAAAGTATTATGACAACAGTTTAAAAATAAATTCCGATTCACTTTTAGAATTTGGTGGTATATTTTCAATTTTTGAAGTGCAAAAACAAAGTATTATTAACAATTACGATGATTTGCTAAAGTTAGAAGGAGTTGAAATAGATAATTCAGATATTGAAAAGCATCATTTTCAACCGCTTTCAGCAATTGACACCGACCCCACGCAACAAGGCATTTTAAATGCTATAAATACTAAAAAAAATTTAATAATACAAGGCCCGCCTGGTACTGGTAAAAGCCAAACCCTAACTGCAATTTTAGTAAATGCGCTTGAAAACAATAAAAAAACAATTGTTGTTTGCGAAAAAAAAGCTGCTCTTGATGTTTTACAAAATGCAATGGAACAAAAGGGTTTAAGACAACATTGCATACTTATTAAAGATACAGTGAAAGACAGGAGGTTAGTGGTAAACTCGGTTAGAAACAGAACCGACAAAACTATTCGAACACGTAGAGTTGCTTCACAAAAAATTACTTTAAACAAATTGGTTGATCAATCTAATAAATTAATAAAATCAATTAACAATAAACATAAATATATTGACCAGCAATTAGTTGAAACTAACAATTGGACCCAAACTGTTGGCTTGTTTTTAAAAGAAAATAAAAAAAATATACCTAACTCCCAAAACATTGAAATTGATAATAAACTATTATACAACTTTAATAAAAACGAATACGATGAACTTTGCACAATTGTTGAAGAGGCGCAACAATTATATATGGAATATAAGCCTAAAAAACACCATTCATTTATAAAAACTGAAAAATTTACAGGCGACAACCCCTTTAAGTTACATCAACAACTTGAAAAAGATTTTAAAAGTTATAGGCATTTATTTACCGGGCAACAATCGGACATAAATATTTTACGAAACAAGTATAAAAACAATCCTGACTTTTTTGATTTGGAAAAGACAAATAACTGGAAATATAAATTACTTGCCCTTTTTTCAACAGAAAAAAAACAATTATTAAATGATCAGCTAAATCTATTTAGTAAATGCCATGAACTTGTAACCATAATTGAAAACGATGGTTGGATAAACATTTCAAAATTAAATCGAACAAGCCAATCAATTATTTTGGAAATTGAAACTAAGTTGAGTAAACAAAGTAAATATCCAGCAGATTTTTTTGAAACCGAGTTCAATTGGTTTACTTTTTATTATAACTTAAACAACAGCCAAAAAACTTTAATTGATAAGCTTAAAAACACAAAGGATTGGGTAACTGAATTTAAGTGCCATTACTTAAATGCTATTTTAACTGAAAACGCCACTACTAAACTTCCTAATAATAATACGGAACATGAAAAATTGCAAGATTCGCTAAGTAAAATAAAGGAAAAGCAACTGAAATTTATCAACAACTATTGGCAGGAACATCAAAACAAATGCAAAGCAAATTTCAATAGCTCAAATACTATAAAGGTTGCAAACTTGTATAACAAAAAAGCAAGCAAAAACCATAAACGTAACTCATTGCGCAAAATTTGTGAGTATGATATTGATTTGTTTACTGCATTTTTTCCAATAATACTAACAACACCAAACGTTTGCTGCACCCTTTTTAAAAACAAAAATGAATATTTTGATATTGTGATGTTTGACGAGGCAAGCCAGTTAAGAATTGAGGATACTTTGCCTTGCCTATTAAAGGGTAAACAAGTAATTGTAGCGGGAGATGAACATCAAATGCCACCATCTAACTACTTTAGTAAAATATATGATGGCGAAATTGAAAACGAAGATGAAATTGAAGAGGAAACAAACGAAACTGAAATGCTTAACGAAAGCCTTTTGTCCTGCGAATCTTTATTGGACTTTTCAGTACAATTCGATTTTCAAAAAAGGTTTTTAGAGTTTCATTACCGCTCAAAGCATCCTGATTTAATTGAATTTTCAAACCATGCCTTTTACAATAAGCGACTAAAACCATTACCTAATTTTACAAATTACACTCCAATTAAGCTTGTTGAAGTTAATGGAACTTATTGCGAAGGAACAAATGATGGCGAAGCTCAAAAAATCCTTTCAATATTAGATAATGACATTACACAAACATCCAAAGGAAAATACCCTTCTATAGGGGTTGCTACATTTAATATTGCTCAACGTAACCTGATTCTTGAAAAATTACTTGAAAGAAAAAAATCCGACCCCAACTCTGCATTTAGTAAAAAAATGATTGAGTTAGAAGAAAATGGCTTTTTTGTAAAAAACCTTGAAAACATACAAGGAGATGAAAGGGATATAATAATACTTTCGACCACTTATGGTAAGGATAAAGACGGTAATTTTAGACAACGCTTTGGACCAATAAATCACAAAAAAGGGTACAAATTATTAAATGTAATTATTACAAGAGCTAAATGCGGAATTTATGTATGTACATCAATACCAAGTGAATACTATTTGAATTACAACACCTATTTAACCGCTGAAAAAGTGAATAACAGAAGGGCTGTTTTTTACGCTTATTTAGCTTATGCAAAAGCAGTAAGCGATAATAACAATGAATTAAAAGAAGCTGTATTTAATGCACTTGAACAAAATAACACTAAAAACACAACCAGCTATAGTTACATTGAAGAGCTTGAATCTCCTTTTGAAGAAGAAGTTTACCAAGCATTAATTGAAAATGTTGAGGAACATAAACTTACCCCACAGCTAAAATATGGCGGCTTTAGAATTGATATTGTTTACGACCCTCAAATTAAAGGTGTTCCTAAAATTGCCATTGAGTGCGACGGTGCAACATACCACCAAAGCCAAGAAGCTTATTTATATGACTTGCATAGGCAAAAAATACTTGAAAGCCATGGTTTTGTTTTTCATAGGATTTGGAGTAAAAACTGGTGGATAAATTCAAAAAGGGAGACGGAAAAACTAGTGAATTTTATAAAAACAGTTGAGGGGTCAAACAACAAAATAGCCCAGCAGTCATTAAAAAAGACAGTTATAACGCCTAATAATTCTAAAGTTACAAAACAAACAAATCTATTTGATTAGCATATAAAAAATACCTGCCTCCATCTTTTCATGCAGGCAGGTATTTTTAAAGCTATTTTGCATTCTGGGCATTATAGTATTGTTAATTGTATAAGTTGGGTTAAGTATATTAAGGGGTTGATGAATGTTAAATGGTGATAGGTGTTTTGCATGTACCACCCCGTCAGCTACGCTGCCACCTCTCCGTCTATTAAAAACCACCCCTAGCCCCTCCTTATTAAGGAGGGGGATCTGAAGAAAAAGATCACGGATAATTGCTTTGCAATTTCCGAGATGACAATAGGATTGACAATTGGGGATTTTAGTTTCTTTTTTATGGTTCTTTGTTGCAACTCGACTTCGCATAGCTTGCAGCTATCACTGCGAATCGCCGATTTTTTAATCGGTTAAGTTTTCATGGTTCGACTACATTACATTTCACTTGAATGCAAGCCCAGTTGAATGCGAGCCCAGTTGAATGCGAGCCCAGTCCTAAAATAGAAGGGGAATATGAAAAAAAAAAGATCACGGATAATTGCTTTGCAATTTCCGAGTTGACAGGCTGGGTTTAATAATTGATTTTTTGATTTCTCCGACCAAAGGTCGGTTGGAATAACGGTGGATGTCACCCATTCGGCAATGCTCAGGATGACATAGGGGGCTTGTTTTACTTGGCATTTTACCACTCCGTCTTTTAGGCAGCCCTCGGATGCGAGCCCAGTCGGATGCGAGCCCGGTTGAATGCGAGCCCAGTCCTTAAAAAGGAGGGGAATTTTGGGTTTTGTTGTCTTCTCGCCACACTTTTTCTAGATAAAAAGTGAGCAAAAATCACGACGATTCAAGGTGATTTTAAATTTACATAAATTTAAACCGCTGACAAGCTTTATGCTGCGCTTTGTTGCCTTGCAACGCGACCGCGCCGCGCAGGTTACGCATAGCTTGCGGCTATTACTGCGAATCGCCGATTTTTTAATCGGTTAAGATTTCATGGTTCGACAAAGCTTCGCAATCACCGTGACATTATTTTCTAATAATCCCCCTGAAAATCTATCGATTTTCTTCCCCCTTTACAAAAAAGGGGGGCGGTACCGTTGGGTTTGACCCGTACTTGGTAAGGAGGGGAATTTTTTTATTCTTTTTCAAAATCCTTATACAGCAAGTATTTTTTACGCAGTTTTTCAAAATCGGCTAATTCATCAGCATAACTTGCTCTTATTTCATCGCTAGTTGCACCTGCTTCAATCAAATCGTTTAAACGGCTTGTACCTGCTAGTTTATCAATAAAACTGGTAAAAAAGGCTTCCTCTTTATTTAAAGGATAAGTGGTGTAGAAGTCCACCAGCAAATCCCAATTAATTTGTTGGGTGTTTTGTAAGTTTTCAATGGTTAGCGTCGATAAATCAATACCAAAACATTGTTGATTCATTAACTTAGGTTTACTTGCCCCCTCGCTGCTCACAGGCATAAATTTATAAGTTCCATCGCCCTTAAAATGCGGATGCCCAATTATTTGAAAGGGCTTATCCGTGCCTCGACCAATACTAATTTTGGTGGCCTCGAAAAAGCAAAGTGAGGGGTATAAATAAACCGAGTGCATATTGGGTAAATTAGGCGACGGCTTAACAGGTAATTGATAAAATTTACTATGATCGTAGCCCTCGCATTCAATAATCTCTAATTCGCATTTTAAATTATTTTTTAACCAACCTTCTTCATTTATCATACAGGCTAATTCGCCCACCGTCATTCCGTGAACAATGGGTATTGGGTGCATTCCTACAAATGATTGGTGCGCTTCTTCACGTATAAATCCATCTACAAAATGACCATTGGGATTTGGGCGATCCAACACTATAAAAGGAATACCTTTTTCGGCGCAAGCCTCCATAACATAGTGCATAGTGCTTATGTAGGTGTAAAAACGAGTGCCTACATCCTGCAAATCAAACAACACTACATCAATGCCTTGTAATTGTGCTTGGCTTGGCTTTTTATTTTTCCCGTATAATGAGATTATCGGTAAGCCCGTTTTACTATCCTTGCCATCTTTAATAATAGCCCCTGCATCCGCTTTGCCCCTAAAACCATGTTCAGGCGAAAATATTTGAACTACATTTTGGTTATTACTCAATAAAAAATCTACCAAATGAGTATTTGCAACTTGGCTGCTAGGATTAACCACACAGGCAATGCGTTTGCCATCAATGTGTTTTTTGTATTCTTGATAACGCTCGGCGCCAACGGTAATTTCAAAATTGTTGAAATGTTGGGCATTTAATAAGCAACAAGTAAATAAACCTAATATTGTGAGTAATTTTATAGGCAATTTCATAGCAGCAATTTGGCTGTAAATTAACATAAAAGTATTGACACCTTTGAACTGGAAATGGTTTATCGCCAAACGATTAGCATTTAGCAAACAAAGCCCTTTTTCGGCATTAATTATAAAAATTGCCATTGGTGCTATTGCTATTTCCTTATCGGTAATGATTGTTGCCACCAGTATTGTACAGGGTTTTAAAAAAGAAGTTAGCGAAAAGGTTTTTGGTTTTAGTGGTCATTTAGTGGTAAAAGCTTTTGACCAAAATTTAAGCTTGGAGGATGTAACGCCCGTTAAAAAACAACAAGATTTTTATCCCGATTATAGTTTTTTACCCGCTATAAAAAACATACAAGTTTATGCCCATAAAGCAGGTATTTTAAAAACCGATGAGGCTTTTGAAGGCTTGGTTTTTAAAGGTATTTCAACCGATTTTGATTGGGACTTTTTTGGTAGTTACTTAAACGATGGAAACATTTTTGAATTAAGCGATACCGCCCGAAGCGATGCCATTTTACTATCAGAATTTACAGCGCAACGCTTAAAACTAAAGGTAGGCGATAAGGTTTTGGCATACTTTCCTGACAAGCGATTGCGCTACCGAAAGTTTAAGTTATCGGGCATTTACAAAACGGGGTTGGGCGATTACGATAAAAAAATTGCCCTTATTGATATTAAGCACATTCAAAAATTAAATAAATGGGAAGCCGACGAAGTAGGTGGCTTTATGGTTACCCTAAACAAACTAAAAGATTTGCCAAACACGTACGATGATCTGTACTACAAATACACTAGTGCCGACTTAAACACCCAAAGCGTACGCGAGATTAACCCAAGTATTTTTGATTGGCTTGAAATACAAAATACCAATGAGGCTATCATCCTGATTTTGATGTTGCTAATTGGTATTATTAATATGACCACGGCTTTATTAATATTGATTTTAGAGCGTACCAATATGATTGGCATTTTAAAAGCCCTAGGTGCCGGCAACCGTGGTTTGCAAATGATATTTTTAAACAAGGCGGCTTTTATTATTGGCTTTGGCTTGCTGCTAGGCAATCTTTTTGGTTTAGGCATTTGTCTTATTCAGCAGTATTTTGAAGTAGTGAAACTATCTGAAGAAAGTTATTACCTAAGTGTTGCTCCAATTTACATTAATTGGTTTTGGGTAATTGGTTTAAATGTCGGTACATTTATTATAAGCCTATTGGCATTGGTAGTACCATCCTATTTTGTTAGTTGGGTAAACCCCATAAAAGCCATTAGGTTTGAGTAATTTAGTATTGTGGGAGCGCAGCAACATAAACATCCTGAATGCCTAAATTGTGGCTTTAACTTTGAGCAAATTGAAGCCGATAATTTTTGCCCTAAATGCGGACAAAAAAACACTGATAGAAAGTATGGCTTTACTGAGTTAGTTTGGGATTTTTTTACCGTTGCTTTCAATTTCGATTTTAAATATCTTAAATCAATTAGTGGATTTTTGATTAAGCCTGGCAAGTTAACCAATCAAGTTTTAGCGGGTAAGCGAAAAGGCAACCCCGAGCCATTTAGGCTATTTGTTATCCTTAGTTTTTTAAGCTTTTTTATGTTGAGCTACACCAGCGAAAAACTAAGCCTAGGTGAAAATTTTGTTAACGTTGATTTAGAAGAAGGTGAAGTACTTAACGACTCCCTATTTTACTGCTTAATTGCTGACACTTATGCCGCATCAGCCATAAAGGGTGATACTTTTACAGGAACTGAGTTAGCCACTTATTTAACCGTTGTTGAAAAATTACCACCTGAAAAAGCCATAAATTTAGCTAAAATTGATTGCGGTAGTTTTGACTTAATGTGCTGGCTAGAAAAGGAATTCGTTAAAATTATACACCATCGCCATAAAGAATTTTCGTTAGACCCTTTTGGTATTTCGCAAAGAGCTACTAATTACCTAATTGGTAATATGGGGCTTACTATTTTAGCCACTATACCGCTTTTGGCTTTGATAATGAAACTGGTATTTATTCGGCGTAAATTTATTTTAGTTGAGCATACCATTTTTGCCATTAATTATTGGAATGCCCTTTTCGTTGTATTAATTATTTTACAACTATATGCTTTACTTATAAAACCAAGCCAGTTAATGCCTTTTTTGTTTGTAATATCCACTTTTATTTTATTGTTTGCTAACATGAAAATGGTTTACAAACAAGGTTATATTAAAACCTTTTTCAAAACCCTATTTACACACTTCAGCTACTTTTTACTAACCATTTTTATTGTGCTATTAGGCTTTACGGTTTCCATGTATATGGTGTTGAGGGTGTAATTTATGTCTAAAACCTAATCTCTTTTACTTCGCAATAGTTGTACCTATAAAGTCAGTGTCTGCATAAGATTAGATTATGTAAGTATGAGCGAAGTCGTCCTCTTTGATTTAGTCACCTTTCGACGCACTACGTTTGCTCAAGGTGACATGGATAAGCGTTTGTCACGAATGCGTGCCCAGCCGCTTTGTCATACCTTGTCACGAATGCGTGCCCAGCCGCTGTTATGGTTTATAGGGCTACCTTAAAAACGTGACAGTTAGTGATTAACTGGAGATTGAGTTTGTCGAAATCGGGTTAAACTCGAAGCATGAACCTTAACACTTCGAGAGCCTCAGTGTCCTATTAAACTTCATATTGTCACGAACACCAACTTTGTCACGCTGTCACGGTTTGTAGGGGGCTACCTAAAAAACGTGACAGTGCATGACAGTTATAAAAACGAAACCGCATTAGGGCCTTCGTTAAACAATAAATCTAGTATTGAAAGATTGGGTAAAAAGCCATGCTTATCATTAAATACTTGGTGATATTCGGAGCAAGTTTTAATGCCTTTTTGCAAGCCTTTTTTAGGGCTAATTGCCGAACGGTAGTCTAGGTAGTTTTCATTGTTAGGGTCAATATATTCCGTTGTTAACTCAAGCTTTACTTCAAGCTGCAATAAATCCAAAATAAAACGGGTTGTTGTTAAATTATACGCTAATAGATTATCATAAGGTGTTTTAAAAAAGGGTTCTAAATCATCCTCGTAAAACTCAAAATAAGGGCTACGGCGGTAGGCATAGCAAAGGCTATCCCAATGTAATTTTTGCCATCGCTCCTGATTATAAATACCCACCTGGTGCATAGTACGGCGTTGGTTACGCCCACTTACTAAGGGCACACTTAACACCAATTGCCCATTAGGGGTGGCTATATGGCAACGGTTTCGGTAGCTCGATTTTACATAATGTTCGTGCTGCTCAATAAGCGCATATCCATGCTTTTTTAATAGCGAAAAGTAAGCAATGCTTCCCCAATATTGTGCTTCAATTAATAAATGTTTATTACCGTTCAATTGCATTATTTTTGAAGCTGCTAATGTATAAAATCTTGAATCCAATTATATACGGACTACTTAAATTGATTTCGTATTTGCCCTTTTGGGGGCTTTATCGCTTGTCTGATTTACTATGCTTTGTACTTAGGCGAGTGGTAAAATATCGTAAGGTGGTAGTTGAAGGGAATTTGCGCTTAGCTTTTCCAGAAAAAAGTGAAGCGGAACGCCAAGCTATAGCCCATGCCAGCTACAAAAATTTGGCTGACTTAATGGTTGAAGCACAAAAATCATTATCCATAAGCGAAGAAGAAATACACCAACATTTTAAAGTTGTAAATGCCGAAATTGGCAACAAATATTTAGCCCAAGGGCGTGGTGTTATTTGCGTAGGTGGTCATTTTAATAATTGGGAATGGGGTGCATTGGCCTGTAATGCACATTGCGTTAAGCCGCTTAACATGCTTTACAAAAAGCTTAAAAACAAATACCTAAACGATAAATTTATAAAGGCAAGAACCCGTATGGGGGCCAGGTTTGTTGAAAGTAAAGAAACCTACCAAGCCTTTAGCGAAAAAGCACCTAAAGGAGAGCCATTTGTAATGGTTGCCGACCAAAGCCCTAGCCGCTACGAAAAAGCCATTTGGGTTGATTTTTTAGGAATTGAAACCGCCTGTTTACATGGCCCCGAAAAGTACGCCAAAATGTTTGATATGGTAGTGCTTTTTGTTGATATTCAACGCAATAAAAGGGGGTATTACACCCTAACTTTAAGTTTATTAACCGACCAGCCTAATGATTTACCTGATGGTAAAATTACCCAAATGTTTATGGGCAGGTTAGAAGAAAAAATTAAAGAGAATCCTGGTAGTTGGTTGTGGAGCCATAAGCGGTGGAAAAGGAAAAAAGATGAATAAATCTCCCCTTCATATAGCCATTGTTATTTTAAACTGGAACGGCAAAAGCTTGTTACAACAATTTTTGCCATCGGTTATAAAAACCAATTACCCCAACTATACTATTGTTGTTGCCGATAATGGCTCAACCGATGATTCCATTGAATTTATCGAAAATGAATACCCCAATATTGACTTAATCAAATTGGATAAAAATCACGGTTTTGCTGGTGGTTATAACCAAGCTTTAAAACAAGTAAAAGCGGATATTTTCGTTTTACTTAACTCGGATGTTGAGGTTACGCCCAACTGGTTAAATCCCATAGCAAAGGCATTTGAGCAAGATCCGAAATTAGGGGCGGCACAACCCAAAATACGTTGGCAACGCAACAAAGCAATGTTTGAATACGCAGGCGGTAGTGGTGGTTTTATGGATCGCTTCGGTTACACCTTTTGCAGAGGGCGCATTTTTAATGAACTTGAAAAGGACGACTGTCAATACAATGATGAGCAGGAGATTTTTTGGGCAACTGGTTGCGCCCTTTTTATCCGTGCCGATTTATACCATAATTTGGGCGGTTTAGATGCCGACTTTTTTGCGCATATGGAAGAAATTGACCTTTGCTGGCGACTAAAAAACTGTGGTTATTCTATTAAAGTAATCCCCAATTCTATGGTTTATCATGTTGGGGCGGCAACGCTTCAAAAATCAAACCCACGTAAAACGTTTTTAAATTTTAGAAATAACTTGGCAATGCTTTTTAAGAATTTGCCTACTTCAAAACTGTTTCACATTATTTTAATCCGCCTAATTTTAGATGGTGTTGCTGGGCTAAAATTTCTTTTAAGTGGAGATATTAAAAGTGTTTGGGCCATTATCAAAGCGCATTTTGCATTTTACGCTTGGCTACCAAACCTTTCAAAAAAGAGAAAGAAAATCAAAAAGATTAATCAAAGTTTTTCAATTGGTGAAGCCAATAGAACAGGGATTTATAAAGGCAGTTTGGTTTGGCAGCATTTTGCAAAAGGGGTTAAAAAGTTTAGCCAGTTAAAATGGTAGCAATTAAACTTTAAAACTGTAATCGATTTCGATACTTCGGCTAGCTCAGTACAGGCAGGCTCAATCTCCATTTTTATATAATTTAACGTCAATAATGGATTTATAAATTTAAGTTATTGAGAATCAAATTCTTAAAACAAGCCTTAAACATTATTCATCTTTGAAAAGAAAAAATCTGTTTAAGATTTTGAGGGGATGAAAAAAGTTATTATCAATATTATGTTTATTAATTCACCCTCCGATTTAGCTTCGCTAAATCACCTCCCTCAATGGAGGATAAGTATTTAACGCCCTTCAAGCTTCTTACTTACCTCAAGCATACCATTGATTTGAATGCTTAAAAATCATGGTTTAAGATATGATTTCTATCGCTTTACAAATTTTTTAGTAATGCTTTGCCCATTACTGGTGATTTTAGCAAAATAAACCCCAGTAGGCAAATCGCTAATATCCAGTTGATTAACCTCATTTTGGGTAGTAATCAAACGCCCGCTAACATCTAAAACTGATAAAGTTTCAATGCTTAAATCCGTGTTTATAAACAAAACATCATTGGCAGGATTAGGGTAAATAGTAAAATTTTGTTGGCTTAACAATGGCGCACTATCAAAAAAGGATGCTGTAATATTATAAGCCATTAAGCCACCACGGCGGTTGCCCAATAACAATTTATTATACGATGTTATAAAGGGCGACAACTCAAGCCCTTGCCTAAAATCAGGCAAATGCGCCGCAGCATAATCCGTTGAAAAAGCATCGGCATTATAAATATCGTTATCCTGAATATAGTACATAAGCAAGCGTCCGTCGTTGCTGCCCACCATCAAAATCCAGTTATCATCCCCAAAATCGCCAAAAGTATTTTTAAATAAATGCGGGCGCGAAAACCCCTTACCCGATTCATCTTTAACATCCACATTCCCCCAAAAATCGCTGATTAATTCAAATTCAGGTTCGGTTTCCGTTCCATTATTTTCGTAGTAAAAAACCTTACCATTACGCTCGCCGATAATCAAATCATTTTTACCGTCTTCATTAACATCTACAATTTGCGGCGCAGCCACTTGCCCAACATCAATGCCTTTCCATAAAAAGGTTGGAAAACCAAAACTTATCCCCTCTCCAGCTTCGGCTAAATTATTGAAAAACAACAAACTACCGTTATAATCTTGCCCCGATGGGTTGTTATTACCCGTTAAACCGCAAATCATATCAATAGCCCCATCGCCCGTTAAATCCCCAAAAGTAGGATGCAAACCAAACAAATTCAGCTGACTAAGACTTAACCAATCGTTTGTAATATGCTCATAAACAGGCTCGGTTTCGGTGCCCACATTGCGGTATAAAACCAAACTAGCCACATTAGTGTTGCTGCCCTCGCTAAAGCTAATATTACCATAATTACCAATAACCAAATCCATTAAACCATCGCCATCATAATCCACCTCGGCAGGGTACGCGTTCCTGCCAAACTCAATCATATCCTCACTTAAAAAACGCTTGGTGTTAAAGCTAAAAGTCAAGCCTTCATCATCCGCCGTGCCCTCGTACATCCACGAGCATTCATAATGGTCGGCAGCCGTTGGCGAGTTTGGAGCCGCCAAAAAATCCTTCGTTCCATCATTATTAACATCCATTGCAAAACTTACTGGAAAGGATAAAACATCCACCCAAGTATCATATTTAGGAAAGGTAGTATCTTGCTCAACAATAAAGGCATCTTCCAATGTTCCACCATTGGTAAGCATTACTAAATCGTTAAAATTAATATCGCCAACCACTATTTCTTTAATGCCATCATTGGTTAAATCAACCGCCAAAATGGTTGAACCAGGGTGGCGCACCCAATCATTATTATTGGTATTTGTAGGCACTGGCCCCTTGTCTGCCCCACAAGTTTCATAATCTAAATGAACCGATGTGCTAATACCATCCTCAAAAAAATTGCCCCAACATTCATCCTCTAAAACAAAAATAAAATCATCGCAATTATTGGCTACATTTTTATACCACTCCACAAAGCCCCCAACGCTTTCGCTAAAGGTTAAAATATCCAATCGATCATCATTATTTATATCTCCAAAATAAGGATAATCGGGCGAGGCAATGGCTATAAAATTTTCTTCTGAGCCATAGGTTAATTTTTCCGTTGCCAACTCAAAACCTAGGGCATTTGTGCCCTCTAAATAAACGCCATTATAAACCTTAACGGCAAACTCAAAACTGGTAAAAAGGTCGGCTGCACCGTCGCAATTATAATCATATAACCGCACGTAAGATTCTAAATCACTTGGAAAATTGGCCGCATATTCTGGCGCGTAAACATAATCCACTTCACCCTCCGTGCCGTTATTTAAAAAGGTAAGCACACGCCCGTCCGATCGGTCGTAAATCACCAAATCAATAATATCATCGCTATTCAAATCCGCCTCGTTAAACTGCGGATTATTTAAGCCGCCCACCCATGCATGAATTTGGCTTTGACCGCTTTTACTAACAGGCACCGTCAAATCGGTTTCAAACATAAAATCGTACTGAGCGGTAATGCCAAAAGGCATAAGCATTATTATAAGCACTAAAATTTTCGAAGGCATATTGTAGCTATTTATCAACATCTTGCAAATTGTTTTTATCTTGAAGGAGATTTCAATTTTAAACTAAAATTAAACATTAATGCGCATTGGCTTTGTCGGTTTCCTGTTTTTAATAATTAATTTATTTACCCTTTCTGCTCAAAACGCCCCAACTTTCACTTTAAAGTTTAACGAAAGCTTAGAGCAATTTGTAATTGAAACGGATGCACGGATTCGTACTTTAAACGCAAAAATTAATGGAAAAGAAATGGCATTACAAATGCAAAATGGCAATGCAATTGTTGATTTAGGCGATGCCAACACCGCATTTATAAGCATAAAGCACGAAGGGCAAACCATCCGCCAATTTTACCGATTAAAAGACACAGAATCGGGCAAAAAAGCGCAAAATATACCCCTTTGGTTATCTATTATTCCGCCATTAGTAGCCATTGTTTTAGCCCTTTTGGTGCGCGAGGTTATCATCTCGCTTTTTACAGGAATATTTTTAGGCGCATGGATATTAAACGGCTTTACTTTTAGTGGATTAGTAAGCGGTTTTTTCCGTGTTTGCGACACCTATATTAAAGGCGCAATTGCCGACCCCGACCATGTTGCCATCGTACTTTTTTCAATGTTAATAGGCGGTATGGTTGCCATTATTTCTCGCAACGGAGGAATGGCAGGCGTTGTAAAAGGGCTGGCAAAATATGCCAATAATGCCCGTAACAGCCAGTTGGTAACTTGGTTTTTGGGCATCGCCATATTTTTTGATGATTACGCTAACACCCTTATTGTGGGTAATACTATGCGCCCCGTTACTGACAAATTCCGAGTATCGCGCGAAAAACTAGCCTATATTGTAGATAGCACCGCTGCACCCGTTGCCGCCGTGGCTTTTATCACCACTTGGATTGGCGCCGAGCTCGGCTATATTGAAGATGCCGCCCAAGGCTTAGGCATTCAAGAAGGAGCATACTCCATGTTCCTCAACTCATTAAGTTATGCCTTTTACCCCGTGCTTACACTAGGTTTTATACTAATGTTAGTATTGCGCAACCGCGATTACGGCCCCATGTTGGCCGCCGAAAATCGTTCGCGAACCACAGGGCAATTATTTAGAAAAGATGCCTTAGCAGAAATTGATAATGACGACTTAGAAGATTTTGAACCCATTGATGATAAGCGTACTTATTGGTGGACCGCCGTTATCCCCGTAGCCGTTGTTATTTTAGGCACTTTAGGCGGCTTATTATTTACAGGATGGAACGATGCCGTTTGGGCAGATTCAAGCTTGTCCTTTTTCGGTAAACTATCCCAAACCATCGGCGATTCCGATTCCTATTCTGCCCTTATTTGGAGCTCAACCCTCGCCGTTATTTCTGCCATCATCTTAACCATGATTCATAAAATAATGCGCATTCAAACCATTATGGAAACCATGGTTTCGGGCTTTAAATCAATGCTACCCGCCATTATAATTTTAGTACTAGCTTGGGCATTAGCCAGCCTTACCAGCGATTTGCATACCGCAGATTACCTAACCAGTATTGCCGAAGGGCGTATTGCTCCATCATTTTTACCAATGATAACCTTTTTACTGGGCGCATTTATTGCCTTTTCAACAGGTTCAAGCTGGGGTACAATGGCCATCCTCTACCCTATTATATTGCCGACAACATGGGCAGTATCGCAGGCCGCAGGCTTACCAACTGAGGAAATTATGCCTATTTTTTACAATGTAATTTCATGCGTTTTAGCCGGCTCCGTTTTGGGCGACCATTGCTCCCCAATTTCCGATACTACTATTTTAAGTTCATTAGCCTCAAGCTGTAATCATATTGATCACGTACGCACACAATTGCCGTATGCCTTAACCGTTGGTTTTGTCAGCACTTTTTTAAGCGGATTTTCAATTTGGGTAGGGCTTCCAGCAATCGTTAATTATTTAATAGGATTTGCGCTACTTTACGCCGTAGTTCATTTTGTAGGTAAACCCGTTGAACAAGCTGAGGAACTGGCATAATGCGTTATTATACATTTTTTTTGGGGCTGTTACTTATTTACATGGTATTTGACGATGTGTATTCAACCTACCCATTAAAAGGCACGTATATAAACACTAATTACAATTACGACTCATTTCGTGCCGAAATACCATATGGTGCAGATACTATTTATTTTAACGACGATTACACCTTTAACAGCCATTTTCACGGTGAAGGGAAATACGAACTTTTCAATCGATTATTCTTCACTGAAATTCATTTAATTTATGGATATAATCGGCTATCCGCTAGAATTCAACTTAAATTAAAAAGGTCTCTTTTCTTTAAAAACAAAATCATCTTATCGGAATTAGGCAATTATCATTATAGAGAGATGGATTAGCAAGAAAATGTTTGTACCCTATGCTTGTCGAAGGGTGTTTGTAGCATGGTTCGGCAGGCTCACCATGACATCGAAAATTGATTCAAAAGTAAATGTCATTTATCAATAAGTCACAATCACTTATTACAAATACTCTTTAAGGTCAAATGAATTAATATCCATAGGCGGGTCAAAAATGATACGTTTTTCAGTTATTATATCATCCAAATGCACATACAGCACTCTATTCTGCTCACAAACAAACAAATTAGTACCGTCATTGGCTAAATAAAAAGTGCCACTATGAAAATAATTTCCACCACCCCAAGAATAGCGTAATTCATATCCAGTATCATTTTCTATGAATTCATCCAATGAAAAATTTTTTACTTCAAAATCTGGAATAGGTAAATGTAAAGTATGTTTTATATACTCTAATGGTATTTCAATCGATCTTTCTCTTGTGTTCATTTCCTTGTATAGGTAAATGTTATCCACTAACTCTAATGAATCAATTCTATTGCTAGAAATATTTTGGTTATTACTATTTGCCTGTTTTAGATTACAACTTGCATAAAGAAAAGTACAAAAAATTAGTACATAATATTTCATCTATAGTTTTGACTCCTCATCAACAATACTTTCCTCTAACATCTACTACTACACATTAAACCTAAAGTGCATTATATCACCATCTTTAACGATATAATCTTTGCCTTCAACACCCATTTTGCCAGCATCTTTAACGGCACTTTCGCTGCCAAGGCTAACATAATCATTGTATTTTATCACTTCCGCACGAATAAAACCACGCTCAAAATCTGTATGGATAACGCCTGCCGCTTGAGGCGCAGTTGACCCGACTTTAACCGTCCAAGCCCTAACTTCTTTTTCGCCAGCGGTAAAGTAGGTAATCAAGTTTAGCAATGAGTAACAAGCACGGATTAGCTTATTAACCCCAGGCTCTTTTAATCCTATATCTTCTAAAAATGCAATTTGGTCTTCCTTACTTTCTAGCTCCGAAATATCAGATTCAATTGCCACCGAAATAATGATTACCTCGGCATTTTCATGTTTAACCGCTTCTTTTAAACGCTCAACATGGGCATTACCGTTAACGGCATCCTCCTCATTAACATTACAAACATAAATAACTGGTTTTGCGGTTAATAAGTCAAGCGGTTTAATGTACTTTTCCCACAATTCCTCTTCAATTTCAAACTGCCGTGCCGATTTACCCGAGCCTAAATGTGCTTCTAAATCATGCATAATGCCTTCAGCACGCTTGGCTTCTTTATCGCCGCCTTTACCCGCTTTATTCCACTTTTGAATGCCCTTTTCAACTGCCTCTAAATCCTTTAACTGTAATTCCGTATCAATCACCTCTTTATCCCGCACAGGATCAACCGATCCATCAACATGCACAACATTATCGTTTTCAAAACAACGCACAACATGCACAATAGCATTGGTGTTACGTATGTTACCCAAAAACATATTACCTAAGCCCTCGCCCTTACTTGCGCCTTTTACAAGGCCTGCAATATCAACAATTTCAACTGTTGTAGGTAAAACCTTTTGTGGTTTTACTAAATCGGCCAATTTATCTAAACGAGGGTCGGGCACTAGTACCACGCTCATATTAGGTTCAATAGTACAAAAAGGGAAATTAGCCGCTTGGGCTTTAGTGCTTGATAATGAGTTAAACAAGGTAGATTTACCTACGTTGGGTAAGCCTACAATTCCGCATTTTAATGCCATTTAGCAATAATTTTTTCAGGATACAAAGTTGCTAACAAAAAATGTAAAAACTTATTTCTTTTTCTTTTTAGGTGCGATAAAGGCAATCATTCGTCGGCCTTCCAATTTAGGCATATTTTCAAGGTCGCCTAATTCAATTAATCGTTCGGCAAAACGAAGTAAAATAAGCTCGCCACGTTCTTTAAATACAATGGCACGCCCTTTAAACTGAACGTAGATTTTAACTTTTGCTCCGTCTTTTAAAAACTTTTCGGCATTACGGGCTTTAAATTCAAAGTCGTGATCATCAATATTAGGTCCAAAACGGATTTCTTTAATCACCGTTTTAACCTGTTTTGCCTTCATTTCTTTTTCCCGCTTCTTGGTTTCGTATAAAAACTTTTTGTAGTCGATAATTTTGCATACAGGCGGTTTGGCCTTTGGCGATATTTCAACTAAATCCAACTCTTGTTCGCGCGCTAATGCTTGAGCAGCCGAAGTACTGTAAATACCTACTTCAATATTATCGCCAACTAATCTCACTTCGGGTACGCGGATAAGATTATTTATCCGGTGTTTGGGTGTAGTGTCCCGCCGTTGGGGTCTCGTTCTTTTTCTTCTCAATTACTATTTTTTGGTTTTTAATTAAGCGGCAAGCCGCTTTTATATTTTACTTACAAAAGCAAAGATGGTTTAAAATTATGATTTTGCAATTGTAAAAAGCCTAGTTAAAAATAAAATTACTGCATAAATTTTGCCAAATGTGGAAAACCAATAAAAATATAGGTTTTTTGAAGCTTAATCTTAACTTATAGTTTTGCTAGTTCGCCTTTTAAATAATTAATCACGTCGATTTCAATTGCCACAACGCCGCGTTCTTCTGCTAAATAAACTGATAGCCAATCGCCGATATAATTCCAGTAAAGTGTTTTAACAATTTTGCTACCGCCATTTACATCCATTTCGTAAATGTTAGGAACGTATTTTTCAACCACTTGTTTGGTTAACTCAATGCGTTTGCGTGTGCGTGGATTTACGGTATCGGTATCAAAAAATATTGGAGCAATATTATCACTTTCAAAACGCCAGCCTAAAATTTCGTTGTGTGTCATTTCTGGCAAAACATGATGCCAACACAACATTTTACTGTTTTCATTTATTTGTTGACGCCAACGCACGGCAAGGGCTTCGTAGCCATCGGGTACATATAAAACAGGGGTTTTATCTTTTAACTCACTAGCAATTTGCTTGCTGTAACTTTTTATCTCTTCCTTTTTTTCTGATAGTAATTCAATGGCATCTTCAATTTCATCAACAAAACTGTTGTTAACAATGCCAAAATGATTTAGGGTAAACATTTGCTGAACTAATGAATAACCAAGGCAAGCCCGGGGTGGCATTCCTCCTGGGATTTTTATGCAGCCAAAGCTATGCTCTTCTGCCAATGTGGCTAGTTTTCCACCAGACGTAATGGAGGTAATTAAAGCCCCTTTTTCCATTGCTAATTGCAGGGCACTTAAAGTTTCTTCAGTATTGCCACTGTAAGAGCAAGCGATAAAAAGGGTGTTTTCATTAACAAAAGCAGGTATGCCATAATCTTTATTAACGGTAAAGGGTACGGTAATTTGGCTGCCCAATAAATCGTACACCATATTAGCACCAATGCCTGAACCACCTAGGCCTGAAACTACTATATTGCTAATAGTTCTATTAGTTTTAGGTAAGGTAGCAGCTTCGCCAATGGCTAAGGCTTCAGTTAATTGTTGTGGTAGTTTATCTACCAAATCCATCATTGTCATATCCCTAAATTTTGCGTTGCAAATGTAGTAAACGAAGTAAGAAACGTTTAAGTACTTAAAACATGCTTGTACTTTTAAACATTTCAATAATTTACTTAAATGTTTTTAGCCCTTTTCCTCTCAAAAACTCTTTAAACTCATTTATTTCATTTTGCGATGAAAAGCTTTTTTTAGGTAAAAAGATATAATTGTTAACATCTGCTTGTAGTAGGATAAACTCATTAACATCAACTGCCTTTTTAAAATTGTTTGGGCTTAAATCAAGGCTTGTTTCATAAGTTTGGCCTTTAACATGAATTTCCTTATCTGTGATTGTAATGGTTTTAGGTTCAGAAATCCTAGTATTTTTTTTAAACATTGACTTGGCACCAAAATAAATTATAAGCGGGTATAAAACAGCGAAAAACACACCAAGTACCAATTGCGGAATCGTATCTGAAAAAGCTATATCAAGAGTAATAATGCTTATAATAGACATAAATATCGCAAAAAGGCCAAAGCCAATCATAAACTTAGTTACCATCCGTTTAAAGGCTAATTTTACAGCTGTTTTAACGTATTGCTGTTCATTCATTTGCACTTGTAACTCTAGCTTGTAATCCTCCATATTATTTTTGTTCGTTTTTAACTGTTTACATTAAATAGCTAAGTAGCCTATTTAGGAAAGTAAAACACCTTTTTTGTTTCAAAAAAAGGCTCTTCAAAAAAATCGCTCAACCAATATTCGCTGCATGGTCGGTGCAATGGTTCGGCTTCTTCGGTTAAATCGCCACCTTTTAAAAGTAGGTAACCATTTGATAAATCATTAAAAGATTCGCGCTCAATACGCTTTTTTGTCCAGCTTAATATTTTTTGCGACGGCGCAACACCACGTGCGGTTACAAAGTGAAATTTTTCCTTTAAATTTTCAGCACGGGTATTAATGGCTTTGGCATTTGTTAAACCTAATTGCTTAATCATATCCTTAGTAGCGGTAATTTTTTTACCAATTGAATCTACCATTGTAAAACGACACTCGGGAAAATAAATAGCCAAAGGGATGCCGGGCAAGCCGCCACCTGTACCTACATCAAGTATTTTAGTGGCAGGCATAAACCAAATTACTTTGGTAATGCCCAAGCTATGTACTAGGTGCTGCTGTATTTTTTCGTGCGCATCTTTACGGCTGATAAGGTTGATTTTTTCGTTCCATTCCAACAACAAATCAGCATATTGTGTTAGCAGCTTTTTTTGTTCTTCCTCTAATTCGGGAAAATATTTGTTGATTAATTCCATTGTTAAAGTTGGCGCAAAATTCAGCATTAAATTTTAAATGGCATTAAACCTTCATCAAGTACTAATAATCTTATCAACATAAAATCTTTTAAAAATGAAAAACTTATTGATAATTGCACTAATGGTTTTTATTGGTTTTAGTGCCAATGCCCAAGGGCTAAATAGAAAGGATGCAACGGTAGCTACTAAAACTACTGAAAAATTGAGCCCAACTGAACGTGCTAATCAGCTAACAAATCGTATGCAAACGCAATTAGATTTGAGCAAAAAGCAGCACAAAAGCGTTTACAAAATAAACTTAACAACAGCAACTGAAATTGAGCAAGTACGCAATAGCCGTATGAGCCAAGAAATGAAACGCGAGCGCATTAAACAGATTAATGATAAGCGCGATAGCCAGTTTAAAAGTGTTTTAGGTGCTGAACAGTTTGAACGTTATTATGTTGCAAAAACTAAGCGCATTAATGCACGACCTGCAAAGGGTGCAAAGGTTGAGCGTTTAAGTAAGGAATTGAATTTAAGCCCGTCGCAAAGCGAGCAGGTTAAAGTAATTAACCAACGCCATAATAAAGCGGTTAAAGCTTTAAAGGATGCTGGTACGGTAACAAAATCAGAATTACGAACCATTAAGGATAGCAAGCGTGCGCAGGTTAAAGAAATATTAACACCTGAACAGGCTAAGCGTTACGATGAAATTGAGCACCAAAAGCAGGAAATGCGCCAAAACCCTGTTGCCCGTGCCGAGCGTACAACAAGTTATTTGACGCAAAAGTTAAATTTAACACCTGCGCAAACTGATAAAGTACGTGTTATAAACCAAAAAGCTGCTGAAGCAAAACAACGCTTAAAAGCTGGCAACGAAATTAATGTTGAGGCCACTAAGCGCGCCCTTAAAAGCATTGAAATGGAACGTACACAGTCGTTAGGTAAAATTCTTTCGGCGGAACAAATGCAGCAGTACAAATTATTTAAAGCTGAACGCAAGGTACAAAACCAAAATGCACAACCCAAAAGAGAAATGCCGCGCCCGCATTAAAATAACTTTAGTTGACTTTGTCAATTAAATCAATCATATTAGCCCGCCTAAGAGCGGGCTTTTTTATTTTTACCCGTTTTACTTTGCACCGCCCCAATGATACCAGCCAATATAGTAAGCCAAATTATGGAATCTGCCCAAGTTGAAGAGGTGGTAGGCGATTATGTAAACCTAAAAAAACGAGGGGCTAATTTATTAGGGCTATGCCCGTTTCATAATGAAAAAACGCCTTCGTTTACGGTATCGCCCGCTAAAAACATTTATAAGTGCTTTGGTTGCGGTAAGGCTGGCAACTCAGTTGGTTTTATTATGGAGCATGAGCAAATGAGTTACCCCGAAGCATTGCGCCATTTAGCCTTGCGTTATAATATCGAAATTCCTGAAATTGATACGCAAGAGGCGCGCGAAAGCCGCCATTTAATGGATGCACTTTACTTAATTAACAATCAGGCGCAGAAATTTTACACCCAAAGTTTAATGGAAACGGAGGAGGGTAAAAACATTGCCCTTAGTTATTTTAAAGAACGGGGCTTTATCCAAGCTACTATCAATAAATTTCAATTGGGTTATGCGCCCAATAGTTTTACTGCCTTTACTGATTATGCGGAAAAATACAAGTTTGATTTTGAGCATTTAAACAAACTTGGGCTTGTGCGGATGAAAAACGACCGTAAGTACGATTTTTTTCGTAACCGTGTAATGTTTCCTATCCACAATTTATCGGGGAAGGTTATCGCTTTTGCAGGGCGTGTTTTAGGCAATAACGAAAAAACTGCTAAGTACATTAATTCGCCCGAAAGCGACATTTACATAAAAAACAAAATACTTTATGGTATTTACCATGCTAAACGTAGCATACAGCAAAACAATAATTGCTTTTTGGTTGAAGGTTATACGGATGTTATATCAATGCACCAGGCAGGTATTGAAAATGTGGTAGCATCATCGGGCACATCGTTAACTGAGGGACAAGTACGGGTTATTAAACGTTTTTCGCCCAATATTACCATTTTATACGATGGGGATGCTGCTGGCATTAAAGCGGCTTTACGTGGAACGGATTTGATTTTGCAAGCCGATATGAATGTTAAGGTATTGTTACTACCCGATGGGCACGACCCCGATTCATTTATTAGAGAAAAAGGTAAAAGCGGCTTTGAGCAGTTTGTGGCGCAAAATGCTCAGGATTTCATTCTTTTTAAAAGCAAAATTTTATTGAGAGATGTTGAGACCGACCCGGTTCAAAAATCGGCTGCTATTAACGACATCGTACAGTCTATCAGTATTATTCCCGACCCAATAAAACGGCAATTGTACATTGGGCAATGCAGCCAGCTTTTTAAAATAGATGAACAAGTACTAATTAATGCCGCTAACAAGTTACAGCGTGGGCGCATTAAAAAATACAACCAACAAAAACAGCGCGAGCAGGAGGCTCCCCCACCCTTGGCATATTTAGAGGCGGAAGAATACCAGGCTGCGCCTGATGAAGAAAATTGGATGCCTATTGAGGCTTTGCCACCACAGGAGGATAGACCACTTAGCCAACTTGAACAATTGAAAATATTGGAGTATGATTTGGCTAAAAGCCTAATTCTTTATGGGGCGCATGATATGAACGACGGCACAATTGGGGCATTTGCTATTATTGACCAAATGGAAAGCGAGGGTTTTACATTTAAAAACGAACTGCCTAAGCAAATTTTTGAACTGTATAAAAACGGTTTAGAAAAAGGGCAACTGCCTACTGATAGAGCCTTGTTGCAACATAGCAATGTTAATATTGCGCAATTTGCCATTAATACTTTGGCGGCGCGTATTAGTCTTAGCCCTAATTGGCATGATAAACATCAAATTTATGTGCCCGAAGAAGGGCAGAATTACTACAAAGAAATTTGGCAGCTTATTAATAAATTTAAACTACGCCATTTGGATTTGGTGATTGCCGAAATACAAGAGAGCATGCAAAAAGCCCAAAAGGAAAAAGATGAAGACAAGTTAATGGAATGCTTGCAACGCCAAGCCTTTTTCAGTCAGCACCGCATGGAAATTGCTAAACTGTGCCCCGATAGGTAGAAGCTAAATTTAAGTTAAAGTGAATAATTAGCAATGCAAACACATTACTCTTAAACATTATTCACTTTAAATTCCTTTTTTACTGAATTATTTTCCATATTATTTGTTGTATAAACAAAGCTTTTAAAATGACTCAAAATCAGCTTTGCCAGCATTTAAAAGAATGGCTTGCCCTTTTACAACAATCTGCCAACCAATTAGTTTTACTTGAGTTTGACCTTTTAAACAATCAACCTGCACCCAACAAATGGAGTGCCGCACAATGCCTTGATCATTTAAACCAATACAATGCCTTTTATGTAACTGCTATGCAAAGGCAGTTAAAAAAGGCAGAACAATTATCGCAATTTAAGGAGGCAACTTACAAAGCCGGGTTATTGGGCAATTGGTTTGCTAACCAAATGAAACCCGAAAAAGGGCTTATCAAATCGAAAATGAAGGCTCCAAAAGATAAACGTCCTAGTGAAAGTAATTATGACATTTCAGTTTTAGAAAGCCACCAACAATACCTTGCGCAATACCTTCCTTTACTTGATCAATCCTCACAAATTAACCTTAATAAAAACGACATTGGCATAACCCTAAGCCGCTTTATTAAAATGCGTTTTGGCGATACGCTACGCTTTAATATCTACCATATGTTGCGCCATTGTATGCAATACGAAAAAGCCCTAAAAGTTAAACTCCCCAATTTTAACGATACAATTACTAAAGCCTTATTACAAAAAGAAATGTTGTAAAATTTACAACAACAATTGCTGCTGTGCCATTTTTACTTTAGGATTATTAGGTGCTATTTTTTTAAGATGGTTCAACACCTTTTTAGCTTCAGCTTTATTACGATTAAAAGCATGTGCACCCAATAAATTAAGTAAAGCTGGCACATAATCGGGGCTAAGGGTTAGCGATTTTTGATAATAATCTTGTGCCTTAGCAATATCTCCATGTAAAAAGTGGTAGTAACCTAAGTTATTTAAAGCTATATGGTGCTTAGGAAATTCATCAATTATAAATTCAAACACTTTTTTAGCGGCTTCCCACTTGTTTTGGGCGGCTAAACTGCTACCCAGTTTATTTTGGAACTCCAAATTGTAGGGTTTGCCATCAACAGCCTTCAGGAAAAGCCGCTCGGCTTCAACTTGGTTGCCCGTTTTGTAATAGGCTTCGCCAATTCGGTAAAAAGTCCACGCATTTTGGCTGCGTTTTTCATCTAATTTAGGGTGCAGCTTCAATATCTGGTTATAATCATCTTTTAAAAATGCTAAGTGGATGCCCAATTCAGCCTGTTTATGATTGTTGTTAATCTTTTTAATGTAATAAGCCGCCGAATCTAAGGCTGTTGGATCGGCTGTAAAGCTTTCGTAATAAGATAGATAGGCTTTTGCAAAATCTAAAGCTGTTACATTTTTTTGAGTTGTTACACAGCGCAAGCCAATAAAGCGTTCAATTTCGTTTTTTTCTTTTTCTGTTAATGGTTTACGTATAAAGTGGTCGTGAATTTTAACATGTGGTATATCAACACTTGGCGACATAGGCATATGGCAAGTAATGCAATTGTTATTTTTGGCATTAAGGCTTGCTTTATCGGCGGTACAAATGGTTTGTTGCGGCTGATTTCCATGACAATTTTGACAAGCGTTATTAAATTTTTCTTTTGGCGTTTCGGTTACTGAAACATGCGGGTTATGGCAGCTTATACAAGTCATTTCTGATAATTGATAACACTTGCTCATAGCCGTACGGTCGGCATGGCTTGCCATAATAAATTTATTTTGCGGGCCATCGTATTTCGGTAAAAAAACCTTCATGGTTTCATCAATTGGTTTGCCTGGTTTAAAGTCATCATAGTCCTTACCCTCGGCCAATACCGATACGCCTTGTATATGGCAACGTTGGCAAATACTCATTTGCAAATCCTTAGATAATTTACCTGGATTAACAATTGAATAGTCGATGTATTTACTGGTATCAATAATTTCGCCCATTTGTTTACGGCGGATATGTTCGCTGCCTGGCCCGTGGCAACGCTCGCAACCTATGCCTAATGGAATGCTCCTAAACTTGTTTTCGGAGGTTTTTACAAAATCTGGATAGCTATTATGGCAGCTCATACACTCGTAGCCAATAGTTCGGCTAAAGCGGCTTGATGCGCCTGCTTCAAACCCTGGCGCTAAATCCCATATTCCATCTTGTGTATAAAAGGTTATAGGGGCTTGGTTTAGGTATCGGTTGCATTCGTATATATGCGAGTTGGTGTGCTGGCCCGAGCCGACAATATAGGCTACTTTTTCGGTACGGCTGTAAGCGGTATCGCCTTGGGCATTTAACCTAAACTCCTTTATATACATGCTATCGTTTTTAAAATAGGGTTTGTAATAAAAGTTATTTAGGCTATCAAAAACAATGGCATGATTACCGTAAGTTGCGGCACTTTTTGTAGGGCTTGCAAAATCAAAAGATTTGCCCATACCTGTTTTCATAAAGCTTTCGTAAATTTCTAAATGGCAGCCGCGGCATGCTAATGAGCCAACATATTGCACGGTATCATTCCAGTTTAAATAGGCCTGGGTATTATTAACTGAAGCATTTTTGCCCGTTTTACAAAAATTAAAAAGGGTAGCCATTAATAATAATGATAATAGTATGTAGGTTTTGCGCTGCATTTTACCTAATTGTAAAGAAGCAAAAAAGGTGGTATAAAATTGGCTAAACCTTTATAAATTTTGGTCATCAAAATATTTTGAAATGATTTTTTAACAAATTATTTTGTTAATTCAGTTTTTTGTTTAACATTGTGTACTTGAAATTAATGATTTAAATGCCTAGAGTAAAAATTCAATGCGATTATCAGATTAAATCGTCAAAAGGAGTATTATTTCAGTTTTTAACAACTGCCGAAGGTTTAGCGCAGTGGTTTGCTGAGCATGTAGATATAACAGGCCCCGATTATTCGTTTTTTTGGAACGGAAGCGAAGAAGAAGCCAAGTTGCTTGAAATGGAGGAAGATGTGTACGTTAGGTACAAGTTAGAAGATATGGAAGATGGGGAGTATTTGGAGTTTAGGATTGGAAAATCGGACGTTAGTTATGATGCGCTTTTGTTTATTACCGATTTTGTAGAGGATTATGATGTTGATGACCAGCGGCTTTTTTGGGATTCGCAGATTGATAAGTTAAAAGGAAGTTTGGGAGGGGCAAATTAGTGCTAAAAACAGTAGTATTTCATCATAAAGACCCTGAAACAAGTTCAGGGTGACGGAGTTTTTTGTTTAATATTTTCATTATCAAAAAAATAATCTTAGAAATTATCCTTTATACAGCTAACTAGTTTTTACAAACAATACAAATTGTAATATTGGTGGTTGGGCATTCCAAAAAGCTCAACACATGTTTCAATATGGCTAGGTGTCGATAGTAGGTGCAAATGATGAATATAATCTGAAAGCAAGTTTAAATAGGCGTTATCTTCTGTATCGAAACCCGACAGATAAACTGCGCCTTTTTCAAAATCGAAAAAATTTAGCTTACCTGCATTAAGTAAATTATACAATAACTCGGCACTATTAGCATATGCAAAGGTGTTTGTGTATTTTAATTTGCCATAGTGTGTTACACAAATATCAACAAAGCCTCTATAAAGATTTACGTACATTTTTTTAGGCGAAGTGCTATCATTGTCGTGCAAAATGGAGTTTAAAAAACTACCAAAAGCATGTTTTATTTGGGCATTTGCCCAGTTTTTTGTTAAAAAATCAAAGGTTTTTTTACGAAGGTTGTATGCCAAAAAATAGCCCGAATTATCAATTGACGTTTTTAAGAAAACTTGCTTTTTTTTACTTGGTGGGGGTACTACTGTGTAGTACTGTTCAATTAAACTTTCATCCTTAACTAAGCTATTGCTTAACATACAGTGGTTTGCCGTTTGTATGCCAATATTAACTTTTCGAAAATGTTTGCCTAAAAGGTTGTGTTGATCAACACATTTAGCCAACAAGGCTATATAGTTTTTATTATTACTTGCACTAATTGCATAATCGTTAAGGGAGCTAACAACGTTTTTTTTATTGATAATACAATAGGCAAAGCGGTTTTCGCCCATTAAAATGTTGAGCCGGCAATTTTCAAGATTGGTATCTTTTAAATCGGCAGATTTGATGCTATGCAATATGACAAGACCGTTCTTTTTTTGGTTTGACATATAATTGAAATTGTAAACGCTGTTTACCAGTTACCAGAAGTCGTGCCATCTTTCATGGAACCTACCCTTATTACTTCATTAATTTTATCGGCGTAGTATTTTTGGATAAGCCCATTATATATTACCGTATAAGGTGTTGAAATTTCAAAAGCTCGTACATCAAGTTCATTTTTAACAATTGTACCTGCTTGAATATCGAATTTTTTATTGCTAAATGGCACATAGGCAATTGAATCGAAAGAAAAACGGTCGTTTTTCAATGAATCTTTTGCAGGAATTTTTATTGTTATTGTTTTACTAACAACGGTAGTATCGTTAGGGTCGCCAATAATTTTATCGTAGCTAATTGAATCTGAAGCGATAAAAAGGGCTAGTTTATCCCAATCATCGGCAAATGAATCAGCTTCGGCCCTAAAGGCTAACTGTAAATCTCTTAAATATTCGAGTTTTGAGATAACAGCTTCGTCACGCTCAGCTTTTAGTTCTTCAAATACAATAGGTTCTTCAATAGTTTTATACAATTGGTGAACCAAAAAAACGCAAAGCAAAACTAGGGCAATGCTCAAAACAATTCTAACAATTTTCATCATGGCTTAGTGATACAATTATGCTTGGTTACAATATTACGCAATTTAAAAAACTATACCTAAAGCAATTGCGAAATAAGATGCAGATATTTGCCATTTTTTTGAATTTTTTTTGATTAACAATTGTTCGTCAATCCATGCGCCTAACCGCAAACTACAAAAGCATACTTAAAATTGCCCTTCCGTTACTAATGTTTCAGTTGGTGCAAAACATTATTGGTTTTACCGATACTGTTTTTTTAGGTCGTGTTGGAGTGGTTGAATTTAATGCCTGTGGAATTACCAGCATGTTTTATTTGGTGCTAATGATGATGGGCTATGGCGTATCGCGCGGTGCGCAGATAATTATTGCCCGCCGTGCTGGCGAAGAAGATTATAATAAACTGGGGCGTGCTTTTGATCATTTGTTAATTGTTGAGGGGGCTTTGGCTACTGCTCTGTTTTTGTTTCTTTATTATTTTGCTGGTCAACTATTGCCATGGTTTATCCAATCGCCAGATATACTGGCTGCTGGTGAAGAGTATTTATATTACCGCAGTTGGGGTATATTTTTTAGCCTTTGGGGTTTTGTAATGTTAGCATTATATGCTGGTGTTGGGCGTACTCAGGTTATTTTTTACATTACCTTGTTAATGGCTGTAGTTAATATTTTTTTAAATTATAGCCTAATATTCGGGCATTTCGGTTTTCCTGAAATGGGAATTGGTGGGGCAGGTTTAGCATCAACAATATCTGAGGGGGTATCTGGCCTTTTCGGCTTAATATTTTTAATATTCGACCCGCTTCGTAAAAAAATTAAACTTTTCCGCTTTGGGCGTGTAAGGTGGCATCTTATCCAAAAAATGATTCGACTTTCAATGCCTTTGGTTTTACAGTTTATGTTTGGTTTAGGAGGCTGGTTTTTGTTTTTCACCTTTATTGAAAATATGGGGCCTACGCCTTTGGCTGTTTCAATTGTTATTAAATGGATATACCAATTTTTTAGTATCGGATCATGGTCAGTTGCCTCATCAATCAACTCAATTGCAAGTAATTTAGTAGGGCAACGTAAGTTTAAAGCCACTTTGCTAAGTATTCGCAAATCAGTTATTGTTAGTGTTGGTTTTACTTTAGTATTATTACTTATTTTGTTTCTTTTTCCTGATTACCTTACCTCCATTTTTACAGATGATATGACGATAATTACAGCCTCGCGGCAGTTAATACCCATTTTAGGCTTAATTATATTAATGATGTCGGTTTCTGTTATCATTTTTAATGGTATTGTAGGGGTTGGCGCAACGCATGTTTCGTTGTTATATGAAGTTATAGCGGTAGTTATTTACATAAGTTATGCCTATTGGGTAGTTAATATTATGGAGGGTAGCTTGATATTGGTTTGGTGTGCCGAATTTATTTATTGGACTATATTATTTGTTTTTAGCCTTTACTATCTTTTAAAAGGCAAATGGAAAAAATTGAAATTGTAGCCTTTAAACGTTAAAATTGTAGCATCTACATTTTAATTTATATTACCATGCCATTAATACAACAACTACCTTTGCACTATGTCATTTTTAGGGGATAAACAAGATTACTCAGAAGAATCAGTTGATGATTTATTTGAACACCACCGACTTGAGGTTCATAAAGGACAAAAGCCTTTACGCATTGATGTTTATACAAGCACTTTTGTTGAGGGTTTAAGCCGTAACCGTGTTCAACTAGCTGCTAAAGCGGGTTGCTTGCGTGTAAATGGTAAGCCTGTAAAATCCAACTACAAAGTAAATGGCTTGGATTTGATACAGTTGGTACTACCCCGCCCTATTCATGATAAAACCATTTTACCAGAAGATATACCGCTTGACATAAGATATGAAGATGATGATGTGATTGTAGTGCATAAACCTGCTGGAATGGTGGTACACCCTGGCCATGGTAATTATACGGGTACGCTTTGTAATGCACTTGCGCACCATGCACAAAACTTACCAAGTGCCAGCGAAAATTTTTACCGCCCGGGCATTGTGCACCGTTTAGATAAGGATACAACGGGTTTAATGATTATTGCCAAAAACGAAACGGCAATGACGCATTTAGCCAAGCAATTTTTTGACCGCACCGTACACCGCCGCTACTATGCTTTAGTTTGGGGCGATGTTGAGCAAGAAGCAGGTACCATTGAAGGGCATTTGGGGCGTAACCCACGTAACCGTAAAGTAATGCAGGTGTTTCCCGATGGTTTGGAGGGTAAGCATGCTATAACACATTATAAGGTTATTGAGCGTTTTGGCTACATAACTATGGTTGAATGCAGACTTGAAACTGGACGTACTCACCAAATTCGGGCGCATTTTCAATATATAAAGCATCCGCTTTTTTCTGATAGCACTTACGGTGGCGATAGGATTGTAAAGGGTACAATTTTTAGTAAATACAAACAATTTGTTGACAATTGCTTTAAAATTTTACCACGGCAAGCCTTACATGCTAAAAGTTTAGGTTTTACCCACCCAACTACTAAGGAACAAATGATGTTTGATAGCGAAATGCCAGACGATATACAACATATTTTAACTAAATGGCGACGCTATATGGGAACTGAAACCAACTTTTGATGGTTAATTTTAACATCTGGAAAAAAGATTCACTAACAATATTTAAATGAAAACCATTTTTAACTCAATAGTAGGCACAATTTTCGGCCTACTTATTTTTATTTTTTTACTATTTATAATTGGCGGAATTTGGACAGCCTCATTAACCAGTAAACAAAAGCCTAATATTAAAGCTAACTCGGTTTTAAAGGCCAGTTTTAGTGGCGCAATTACCGAACGTGCTGTTGATGACCCTTTGGCAATGCTTCGTTCGGGCGATTTAGAGGGTAATGGTTCGGCAGGGCTTGATGAGATATTAAAATCAATTGAAGCCGCAAAAACCGATGATAAAATAAAAGGTGTTTACCTTGAAATGAGTGGCGTACAAGCTGGTTATGCCACAACAGATGCCATCCGACACGCTTTATTGGATTTTAAAGAATCGGGCAAATTTATTGTAGCATATGCTGAGGGAATGACCCAAAAGGCTTATTACTTGGCAAGCGTTGCCGACGAAATTTACCTAAACCCATCGGGCGGATTGATATTAAAGGGTTTTCAAGCCAAATTACCATTTTTAAAAGGTACGCTTGAAAAGCTAGAAATTGAACCCGAAATATACTATGCTGGTAAGTTTAAAAGTGCTACTGAGCCCTTACGTTACAAGCAAATGAGCGATGAAAACCGCGAACAAATTTTAGAATATTTAGGTGATTTTTACGATGAATTTGTAGAAGATATTTCGGCTGAACGACCATTTACAGCCGCCGAGTTTGAAACCATGATTAACGAGTTTAAGGTTAAATGGCCACAAGATGCTTTAGATAATAAAGTTGTTGATGGATTGATGTATGTAAGTGAAGTTTATGATTTATTAAATACCAAACTAGGTGCGGAATCAGATGAAAAGATAAATTTTGTATCTGTTGGCACTTATGCCGATGCTATTGAATCGCCCGAAGGGGAATACAAAAAAGACAAAATTGCCGTGGTTTATGCGCACGGAGGAATTGTTGATGGTCAAGGCGAAATGGACGAAATCGGCTCTGCTCGGTTTGTTAAAATTTTACGCAAAGTACGTAACGATGATAAAGTTAAAGCGGTGGTTTTACGTGTTAATTCAGGTGGCGGAAGTGCCTTAGCATCGGATGTTATGCACAAAGAAATTGAGTTAATAAAAGCGGCTGGAAAACCCGTTGTTACCTCAATGGGCGATTTAGCGGCATCGGGCGGTTATTTTATTGCCTGCAATTCGGACTACATTTTAGCAGAAGAAACAACCATTACGGGTTCAATTGGTGTTTTTGGCGTATTAATGGATGCCAGCAAGTTTTACGAAAACAAGCTAGGAATAACTTTTGACGAAGCTAAAGTAAACCCTTATGCTGATATGCCAACTGGCGGCGGATTGTTAACCGAAGGTTTAGATGAAAACGAAGCCGAGTTAATTCAAAGTTATATTGATGGGGTTTATGACCAATTTTTAAGCCGTGTTGCTGATGGTAGAGATATGGAAAAAGCCGCCGTTCATGAAATTGCACAAGGTCGTGTTTGGACGGGTAAAGATGCCCTTAACAACGGATTAGTTGACGAAATTGGCGGCATACAACAAGCCGTTGATAAAGCGGCTGAACTAGCTGGTTTAGATGAGTATCGTACATCGGGCTACCCTCGACAGCTTGACCCAATTCAACAAATAATGAACAAATTACAAGGCGTTGAAGAGGCAAAAATTAAAACTTACTTACAGGATAAATTAGGTGTTAACTACCAATTATTACAAGAAGTTGAATACCTTAAAAACTTAGAAGGCCCACAAATGCGACTACCTTTTAGCATTATAATTGAGTAAAATTTTTGTAATAATATTTGTGAAAAGGCAAGCCAAATTAGCTTGCCTTTTTTTGTTATACCTACTCCTCATAGCCAAACTCATCTAAGTTTTCGCCCAATTTATTCATATCAAACATGGTGCTAAACAAATCCTTAAATTGAAAACCCGATTGAATTGGGTTTTTACTTAACTGCGAATACTCTGATAATCCATGCAGCAGAAATTCCATTAAAAACAGTTGCTCGTTTTTGGTTTTATCGCTGTGCATCTCCTTAACTACTTCAATTAAGCCAGGCACTAACTGCAATATTTTTGAATACTCATTATTGGATAAATCAACCATCAAATCAAATTGATTGTTCTGTCCAAACCAAGTAGTTATTCGTTTATAAGGGTTATCTTGCTTGCCCTTTTTAAACACCTCAGGGTCAGGAAAATAATCAGTAAAAACAGTACGGATAGCTTTACCCAATAAATTTTGTGCAACAATAAATGCCCCCTCCTGCTCACCTTCATAAACCAACTCAACCTTACCAGTAATAGCAGGTATTACGCCCCAAAAATCACCCATTCTTACATAAGTTTTCTTGTCATTATTGATAAGCATACGGCGTTCGGCTGCACTTACTAAATTTTCGTAAGCACTAATGGTTAACCTTGCCGAAACCCCACTATTGGCATCTACAAATTCACTATTTCTTGCTTCAAAAGCCAGTTGTTCAATCAGTTTTTTAGCCAAATCATTTACCTCAACCTTTTGTTGTCCTTTTTTAATATTCGCTTCCTGTTCAGTAATTGTTCGGCTTTGTTCAATATTGGTAGGGTAATGCGTTAAAATCTGACTTTCAATTCTATCTTTTAACGGCGTTACAATGCTGCCTCTATTTGTATAATCTTCAGGGTTGGCAGTAAAAACAAACTGAATATCCAAAGGCATTCGCAATTTAAAACCTCTAATTTGTATATCCCCCTCTTGCAAAATATTAAACAAGGCTACTTGTATGCGTGGCTGTAAATCGGGCAACTCGTTAATAACAAAAAGCCCCCTATGGCTTCGGGGGATTAGCCCGTAATGAATTACCCGTTCATCTGCATAACTCAAGCGCAAATTCGCCGCCTTAATCGGGTCAACATCGCCAATTAAATCGGCTACTGAAACATCTGGCGTTGCCAATTTTTCGGTATATCGCTCTGAGCGATGTACCCATGTAATAGGCGTTTCATCGCCCTTTTCTGATATTAAATCATGGGCGTATCTGCTAATCGGTTGTAAGGGGTCATCCATAATTTCGCTACCGCTTACCACAGGAATATACTCATCTAACAAATTAACCATTAGGCGCGCCAAACGAGTTTTGGCCTGCCCCCGCAAACCCAGTAAAATAATATTATGCTGAGATAAAATAGCCCGTTCCAAATCAGGAATCACCGTATTATCATAACCAACAATACCATTAAAAACCGCGCTTTTATTTTTAAGATGACTTATTAAATTAGTCCGTAATTCTTCCTTAACGGTTTTCAATTGGTAGCCCGATGCTTTTAACCCACCAAGCGTACTTATATTTTCGTGCATATTATCATTTATTAACGAACGTTTTTTCGTCTATTACGTTCAAAATCCTCAAAAATATATTCCCCTAAACCATCTAAGGACGAGAAATAAGCCTTACCATTATTAACCTCTGTAAACTCACGCACAAATTGTTGTAAATAAGGGTCGCTGGCAATCATAAAAGTAGTAACAGGAATTTTTAAGCGGCGGCATTGGGCCGCTAAATTCAAGGTTCGGTTTACTATTTTTTTATCTAAACCAAAGCTGTTTTTATAATACCTTGCCCCTTCTTTTAAGCAACTTGGCTTACCATCAGTAATCATAAAAATTTGCTTATTAGGGTTCTTTTTTCTGCGCAAAATATTCATGGCTAACTCTAAGCCAGCAACCGTATTGGTATGATAAGGACCTACCTGCAAATAAGGCAAATCCTTCACCTTTATAGGCCACGCATCGTTACCAAAAACAATAATGTCAAGCGTATCCTTAGGGTATTTGGTGGTGATTAATTCGGATAATGCCATCGCTACTTTTTTGGCGGGCGTTATCCTATCTTCCCCATACAAAATCATGGAGTGCGAAATATCAATCATTAATACGGTAGATGTTCTGGTTTTCAACTCTCGCTCCTGAACTTCAAGGTCATTTTCAGTCATCCTAAAATTGCTGATACCATGTTGGATTTGAGCATTCTTGAAACTCTCCGTAAAATCAATTTGGCTAGGTGCATCGCCAAACTGATAAGGTCGGCGGTCGGCAGTTAACTCATCCCCTATCCCACTAAAATTCGTTTTATGGTTCCCTTTCCCTGCCTTGCGTAGTTTGCCAAAAATTTCCTCCAAACTTTTTTTACGGATACTCTGTTCGCTTTTGGCAGTTATAATAAAACCCTGCCCATTAACATCCTCATTTTTAATGTAGCCTTCTTTTATTAAATCTTCAATAAAATCAGCCATTGTATAATCATTGGATGTTAGCTTGTACTCCCTATCCAATTGATTGAGCCAACTCAAGGCTTCAGCAACATCGCCAGAAGTATAAGTTATGAGCTGCAAGAATATATCTAACAAACGCTCAAAAGGCGGCTTGTTATTCTTTTCAAAATATTGCGAAAAGCGAAATCCTTGCATTGCGGAAAGTTACAATACTAATGCGAGAATTGCGGTTTTGTTTAATAAGTAAAAGCAAACTTTTAATCTGAATAAGTTAGATTGTAAACATTTTCATTAAACCACTTATTTGATGTCAAATAAAAAACACTATCGACTATGAATAAATGCTCGTTAACAGAAAGAACATTTTCATCATGTAAATCTTCCAATATAACACCGATTAACTCATTTTTGTAATCGTTATTTTTCGTGTTTTCAAAACCGTTGTTACTCAAAAAAACCTTCAGTTTATTCAAATCTGCAACCTCTGTTGCACGAACAAATAGTTGCATTACGACAGAGTATAATTTATCATTTTCAGATTTAAAACCTATTAACTCGTAAACTGTATCGGGAAAAAAATAGTTGTGTAAAAGTAAACTCTTAAAATAATCAATCCATGAGGTATAAAATATTCTGTCATTTAATTTAAGTACGGTATTTCCTCGCTTAGATAAATAAACCCTTTGTTCAGCCCCTTCAGTTAAATAGGTTGCATCTAAATCTTCAACCCATAAATTATTTTGCTCAATAAATTTTACTAGCTGCTCTGCTTCTTCTTTTTCGAAATACTTCCTCTCTTCAACTCCTTTACTTGCTGCTTGGCTTGTTGCAAGGTAACGGGCTGCTGCTTCGATAATATTTGTTTCCCTTTCTCTGATCGTTCCTTAAATGAAATACTATAATCCATAATATTTGAGCTTAAACAAATTTAAACTAAATTTCTTTACTTCACTCCCCAGGATGATAAATCCTTTGTGCGCCGCTATAAATTTTGCCCATATCAAAGGTCATGGTTTTTTGTTGTTGATTCACAAACATTTGCATCTGGTCGGTATAATGCGGACTATCTTTTTTGGCTGATGTTCCATATGCGTTGATGGTTTCCATTTTTTCTAAACCATTTTTATTGAACACCGCCGTTAAAATAAACGACTCGCCTAAATCGCTTTTAAGTTTGCCTTTTTTATAGGGCTTAGTGTACATTTGGGCAATAACCTCAGGCAAACCCCAAATAGGTAATTCAACATCGCCACGAACGTGCTTTTGAACTTCGCCCAATTCAGGCTCAAGTGTACCATAATGTTTAAGCAATTGCTTTTTAGCATGTTTTAAAGCATTGTAATAAAATTCCTCGCCATAGCTTCCATTTATATCTAAGCGACCTAGCGCCATTGCTTCTTTTAAGCAATACTGTGTTGCAAATGACATAACCGCCGCTTGTTTGTTGGTTATTTCTGTTCCGCCATCCCATTTGGCAATAACGGCTATAACATCCGCTATATCGGGGTACTTTTCGGGGTCAAGCGTCCTTAGTAAATCCATATCCTCAAAGGTTCGGGCATATATAGGAAAGGGCACTTTTAAATCGTACTTAAAATCCTTTAACTGTTGATAGCTGATTCGCCCCCTTTTCTCTTCCATCAGTCGTTGAAAACGAATACTACGCCCAGTTTCCTTTTCCAAAATCCCCATCGTTTTATCATAATCTTCTGCTTTGGGATTATCGGCAGGTCCCGTACAATTAAAGGCTGAATTGTTTGAGTTAAAAACATAGCCACTATTGGGGTTTGTTACAATAACTTGCTCATCCATTGGGCGAAACTTAGGTTCCCAAAGTGTTGCTGAGGTATCGCCCGGTAAAACGCCATCCCAGTTATAATTAGGGTTGCGGTATGGAAACAATCCATTATCAACAAACATAATATTGCCCGTTTTGTCAGCATAAGTAATAGTTGTACTCGGAATTTGTTGCATTTCTAAGGCTGTTACAAACTCATCCAAATTTTTAGCCTTGTTCATGTTATACCATTGCTCAGCCTGCCCAACCACAAAAGCTGCTGGGTATCTAAGCGAAAAATAGCCCTCTTTATTTTTAATGGTTGGTCCGTATTTACTCCAGTAAAAAATTTGCTTTACAGGAATTTTTACGGGCCCTACTTTAACCTTTAGTTTCACTTTTCTAACCTCTAAATCATGCCACTCGCCATCAAATTTATACTTGTTTTTCTCAGTTGGGTGCATGGTCAATTTATATACATCATGCCAATCGTTAAAGTTAACGGTGTGGCTCCAACCCAAATGCTTGTTTACGCCAACAAAGGGCGTAATTCCACCTGGGAAAGTTGCACCGTGCACCCGCCATCCTTCTTGTGTGTTAACCTGCAACTCATACCACGAGGCATATCCTTCTAAAGGTTGGTGCGAATTGGCGATAAAATAGGTTTTTCCGTTAGCTGAACGCTTAGGGCTAACGGCATAGGCATTTGACCCCGAAGGCAAATTATTGTAATTTTTAATCATGGTCTTATCATCAAAAAGGCGAATTAAATCGTAGTGTAAATTGGCGATAAAACCCATTGAAAAAACATAGCCTGCCAATAAATCCCGTGGGGTCATTGGTAAAATTGACTTATCTAAAACTTCATTAGGATACTTAGCGGCATAATCGTTACCAGCTTGGCAAAATGCCTGCAACATTTGCTTAAAATGCGGGCTTACATCGGTTTCGTATTTCTCATTTACAATGCGGTAAGGATCCAATAAAAAAGCCATAGCATCCATTACTGCTCCATCTTTTCCTTTAATACTACCCAATTTGGTTTTAAGTGCCAACATGGGTTCCTGCATAGTAGCAAAATCATCCTCAGCCGTTGCCCATGCAATGCCATAAGCCGCTTCTACATCTGTTTTGGCATAAATGTGTGGAACGCCCCATTTATCCCTTACAATCGTTATGTTTTCTTTATTAATTTCAATTTGCCCAAACAAATTACCCCAGCCAATTAGCAGTACTAAAACTAAAAACCTCATCAATATTTTTTGTTACTACAAACAAACACCAGGCACAGTAAAATAGTACTGATAAAAGTTAACTAAGCTGTTAAAATTTGGTTAATCACAATTCCTTAAATTATTGCATTTATATTTTATTTGATTTTTATTAAATACTAACTAAATGTAAGAATCAACACATTATAACAAACTTTTACTTAAATTAGATTAAATACTATTTCACTAAAAAACTAATTATCATGAAGCAAACGTATTGTTTTTCCAAAGTAATTAGTGTTATTTTAGTCCTCCCCCTAATAATACTAAGCATGCTATCCTCATGCAATACTTTTAAACCCGACGGCTCTAGTGCAGAGGGGGCAATTGAAATGACGAACCCCTATTATGACGAAAACGGACTGTTAAAACAGTTTAGTACACCCGCTTACATTAATGATGTAGGCGATTTACCGGGTGAAACTCAGCAAGCATTTTTTGATGCTTGGAGCGATTATATTAGCGGTTGGACTGACTACTCAAGTAGAGTAAACCTTGAACCCGAAATAACCAACACTATACCCGGGGCTTATTATTACAACCCCATGTACAAAGCCATGGACAATCCGCCAACTGTTGTACCAGTAAGGTGGAATGCCTCGCCCTACCGAATTCGTTTTTACTACCAATCGCAACTTCAATCTTTATTTAAAGAAAAGGTTACCATAAATTCAAAAAAATATTCTGCTAGCGATTATGCCCTTTGGCAATTAACAGATATGGGGCCCGACGCTTATCAGAAAAAAAACACCAGCTTTATTCAAAATAGACTACCGCTTGATTTATGCTCGAATACTATGAAATATGATACCACAGAATTTACCCCTTTGGGGCCCAGAGGTTGGTTAGATGAATACTGCGAGTATGCCGTTAAACGAACCGATACCCGAATTAGTGGCACTATCAATGAAAATGAAATTGACTGGGCAATTTTCACTTGCGAAAACCCAGAATATTACTGGACACTCTGGAGTATTTCGCCTGAGTCCGTTTTAAAAATTTACCGCCAAACACTCTCTAACCCCAACATTCAATTAACTGACTTATACCTACTTGATGAAAACAACCAACCCGTTCCGCTTCCAACTGGCGGTTATGCTTATAACCCCATCAACAAATACAATAGCGGAACAGTTATAACTGATAATTCGGGTGGTGCAGTACACTTAACAAGTCCGCCAAATGAGTTAAGTGCTGAAATTATTTTAGCAGGTGGGGCTTGTGTTCCGCGCCAAACTACTGATTGGAATACACAAGTAGCCAATGATTTGATTTGCTGTTCAAATTATGGTCGCCGTTTCCGTAATAGCGATCCACATATTGGGCAATCTGTTTACCAAGCTATTTCGCAACTACCCATTGCAGGTACTTTGCTTAATCCAGTAGGTTTATACTTGCAGCTACCCAATTTCGACCTTTTCGAGCTTCCTAAATCAGTTATTGATATGGGCGGTAAGCCCGAAGATTTATGGACGGTGCTTCGGGGCGAAACCGAAAACCCTTTTTACCCCAACCAAATGATATTACGGGCCAAATTTCAAGTACCTAGCAGTTGGGGCATAAATGCAAGCGATATAAAAATTGCAGGTGCACCATTGGTATATGCCTCACAAATTGCACAAACAATGCAAGTTCAGCTAGCTGCAGGTTCGCGAGCAATGCCGTCAATCGCACCATCAAAAGCCTGTACTGAAGGTAGGGAACATAGTTTACCCTTTGTTGAGCTAGTTACCTTTCCTGATTTATACAATGCCAGTATTCACAACGGATTAGATACTGCCTCTAACTTTTCATCAAACCCAATTGCTATACAAAGAGGACAATCAGTTGATAATGTGCAAATTGTAGTTCAAAACTTAGGCTGCGCTTGTAATAGCAACGCTGCTACTTTCGGTTTTTATGATACTAAAACTAATGAACCAGCAAGCAACATGACTTATACCCCAAGCTCATGTAACATCACAGTTATACCTCCACCACCAACTAACCCAAATGGAATACCTGACACACTATACACCTTTATTGGAGCATTGACGGATTCAGGGGTTACAACACCTTTTGGAAATAAATCCATCAAGGTTAGTTGCAATTCCTCCTCCAACTCCACTATGAAAACTCCTGGATACTTTAGAATTTTAAAAACCTATTAATCCAAAAAGCCATGAGAAATAAGTTAATAATAACAGGATTTTCAATCCTACTAATAAGCCTTATACTAACCAGCTCCAAAACAGCTAATGAAACTGAAGGTACTTTAAATTACACCCTGCCTTGCACTGGGGAAATAAAATTGGAAAGTAAAATACCCACCGATCCGTTGATTCTAAACCAATACTGCGCCAACACCTTTGCTTGGGAAGCCTTTATTGCATTAAACTGGCCTGCAGCTAAAAATGGTAGCGGGGGTTACATAGATGGGCAAGCTGCAAATGTACGTTTTGACCAAGTTGGCACACCTGACGATTTAAGTGCTACCGTTTGGGAAACCTACGCCGATGCCAATGGCATTTTCAGGGATGTCCCACCTCCACCTTGGAATGAAAACCAAGTTGTGCCATTAAACCCAGGCGAAACTTGCGATACTGGTCGCCCGTTTAGGCACTTTAATAAAATCACTTCTGAACAACCAGAAGAAATTGAAGATTTGTTTCAAGCATCGGGCCCACAATGGTTAGCCGCACAAAATGAAAAAATTGTTTGGTACGAAATACTAACCAATGAAACTGAATTCGATTTTATAAATCTTAATCATTTATACAATGTTGATTCGCTTATGAAATATGGTTTGGCACAAACTAACGATGCTTTTTGGTTACCCGAAAATTCAATGGAGTTAAAAGCATCTTGGTTACAAATAACCGATGCTCAATTTAATGACAAGTCTTTTTCTAATAAATACAAAATTATTCAGGGCTGCGTACCTCAACAAATTGAATTGGTTAAAGTAAAAGACAATTATGTTCCGCAACTAAGTAATTTTCAACCCACTTACTTAGCATTGGTTGGCTTGCACATTATTGTCAAAACGCCATCAACACCACAATTTCTTTGGGCTAGCTTTGAGCATATGGATAATGTACCAACTCAAAATACTCCTGAAATGCAGAAAAGTGGTTATAATTTTTACAACCCTAATTGCAGCCAACGCTGCGAAATCAATAAACCTTATCCTGCTACTAATGGCACCTTAACCACAGCACCGCCCAACCAAACTATCCGCACTCAGGCCAATAGTATTGGTAAAAATGCCAAGGAGTTAAACAAGGTAGTCCAAGCGCAAATAGCTAATAAAAATTCAAGCTCCGTATGGCAATACTACAGATTAATAAATGTGCAATGGCCCAATACTGCCGTATCTAACACACTTAATGCCCAAAATGGAAATTTTGAGTTAGAGTATGGAGGCGGCTACCCAACGGTAAGTGTTTTTGGCAACCCCGTTTCCGAAACCTATGTACAACAATTATCTTGTTTAAACTGCCACTTTGCTGCAACTTTTAGTGATGGCCATAAAACAATTTCAACTAGTTACAGTTTCATTTTTAACAAAGCAAAAATGAGAGGGGCAATACCTAAATAAACAGCTAAATCTCAATAACATCAACAATGCTAAACGCAAATAAAGTGATGGATTAAGTAATTGCAATAGCCCCATTAATTTGGGGCTATTTACTTTTTAAGAATCTTTCAAGTTAACTAATCCACAAAAATTTTGTGATGCTGTACTTGCTTCCCTTCCAAATGCCTTGCTTCAATTATATACATGCCCTTTGCCCAAGCTTGCTTATCTACATTTACAAATGATGGGCTTAAAACATCCCTTTCAACAACCATTGCTCCATTAGTGTTGTAAATAGTTAATTTACAAGGTTTAAAAGCCGATATACTAAAGTGATTTTTTGCATCTAACACCTCAAAAAGGTTGGGGTTAAGTATGGTGTTGGCATTAGCAACTGGCTCTTCCTCCTCAACAGTAAAAAGGGGGATATACTCCTCCAATTTATTTTGAATGGCATTGTAATTACCCTGTCCGTTAGTTAAAATAATTAGCCCTGTACTATCGTCAGGATAATAATTTAACTGGGTGCGCACGCCATTCATATAGCCACCATGACTCCAAAAATTGCCATTGCTATCGCCGTACCAAGTATCCATGCCCCACCAAGCTAAACCATTAGTCATACTTTCGGGCACTAACATTTCAAAGCTTAATTCGCTAAACAATTCAAATTCGCCAAACTGCCCATGTTGGGTGTAAGCAATTAAAAAATTAGCCAGCTCACTAATATTACTACGGAGCATAGCCGCAGGGTATTCAGGCACGCTATAATACCCATAAGGGCTAAAGCTACCAATACCGCCAGAGTAAGGCATGGCCTGTTGCTCAATATTTAAATTTTCATAAAACCAAGCCGAATCATCCATACCTAATGGTTGCATTACGTGTTGTTGACAATAGTCATTAAAAGGCATTCCGCTTGCTTCTTCAACTATATATCCTAGCAAGGTAAAACCTGCGTTTGAATACCAATAAGCCGATTGGTCAGGCGAAGTCGCACCCCAATTTGAAGCGTTATACAAATCTCCACCCGCAACAAAGTATTCAGCACAAAAAGTGGGTAAATCAAAAATGGGGTCGCCAATATCATCCCATAATTGTAGGTCGCTTTCATAATCGTGCAAGCTTGATTTATGCAGCAGTAATTGCCGTGTTGTAATTGGCGTATTTGGGAAATTCGGGTTCACAACTTCTATTGGTAGATAGTCGTTAATATCAGCATCTAAATCTAGCAGACCATCTTCGGCTAATTTTATACAAGCAGTAGCTACAAATAGCTTTGAAATAGATGCCACGATAAACAAGGTGTTTTCATCAACAAGACTATTCTCCTCAATATTGGCTAAACCATATGTACCTTGCCAAACAACTTGCCCTTGTTTAACAATACAAGCAGCTACTCCAGGAAAAGGTTGGCTTTGCATTTGTTGCAAAATAAAAGCATCAAGCTCGGCGGCTAATTGCTCGTTATCTTGAGCAAATAATGTAGTAAAACCCAATAAAAGAAAAACATAAATCCACTTCATGGCAATTAAATTAAACAAAAAACCCCAAGCTGTTAAACAACTTGGGGCATCTTGAAAACATTTGGAATATATCTTACTTACAGATTCATGATATAGTACATAAATTCCGCAGATTTATCTTGAATATCGTGTGCGATATCCCCATCCGTCCAAGGCTCATGTCCCTCGCCAGCATACTCATATTTTTCATTATAAATACCCATGCTATTTAAATGTGCATGTATTGGATTAGCACCATGTAATACTGGGAAACCAATATTCTCTAATGGTCCAATGTCTGGAATCGTTTCAACAACATCTTCAAATGGTGCTGCTGAGTTAGGACTAACGGTTGTATCATCCGAACCGAAGAAAGAAATAATAGGCTTATCGCTTGGGCTATCAATTATGCTCAAATCACCCAATGCTCCCCATAAGTTTAATACTGCAGCAATTGAATAATCGCCATTTGTTTCATAACCTAAGCTGTTATCCTTATTACCATCAATTACGCCACCTAAATCTGGCCAAGTTTCTTCCCAAACATAAGTTGGAGCCATTAATGGGTGAGCTGCACGCTCGGCTTCAGAAGCATAAGCAGCATGTAATGATGAAACGGCACCTGCACTATTACCACCAATAAAAATCATATCGGGGTCAATTCCAAACTCAGCGGCATTCCCTTTAAAATAGCGTATTGCCGAAACCATATCTTGCGATCCACGGTATAAAGCCCTAATGGCTGTATTTTCGTCAAAAACATCAAAACCCAAGCGGTATTCAATGCAAGCAACAACATAACCACGCTTGGCTAAGTTACGCGCATAATTTACTATTTGCGGCTGCAAAGGTGTACCCAACAAATAAGCACCACCAAAGGCAAAAATCACTAAGGGGCGGTTAGTTTCTGTATCATTTTCAGGTTGGTACAAATGGAAATTTAAGTTTTGGCTATACGTTAAAGGCTGGTAACTTAGGCTATACGGTTGCGTATAAACCAACGCATCAGCCTCAGCATATTTATTAAATAGAATATCCACATCTACGTCAAACATTTCATCTAAATACCTAACTGCAGTTGGGTCGGGGGACTCATCGTTTTTACAGCCTGTCCAGCCTAAAACAACAACAATTAGCGAAAGCATTAATAATTTGGATGTAATTTTCATTGTATCAACTGTTTATGGTTTCAAAATTAACTAGAATTTGAAAGACATTTTTTAACTCTTGTTAAAAAAATCGCCTAATACCCCTCACTAATATTTACAACATTAACCAAAGTTTTTTGATTAGCGAAGCGAATGATATTCTCAATACAATCATCAAAACGATAAATATCATCCATTGGCGATGCTGCCCTATGTGGCGACAAAACCATGTTTTCCAATTTGTTAAAAGGATAATTAAAAGGGAATTTTTGACCTTGCTCATTTTCCTCAGGTCGGTAATTATACCAAACGTCAATGGCGGCTCCACTTATCACATTATTATTTAAAGCATTGTATAATGCCTTTTCATTTATAACTGGTCCGCGCCCAATGTTGACTAATAAAGCATTTTTACCTAGCAGTTTCAACTCCTCCTGCCCTATTAAATTTTCGGTAGATTCCGTATGCGGTAAAGCAACAATCAATACATCAATTTCGTTTAAAAAATCGTTTAACTGATTAGGATAATAAGTTTTCAACTCATTCGGGGTTTCCTTCCATTTACTTCTTAAAGCATAAAAGTCTAAATTAAAACCACTTAAAAACTGATGTACTTTTTGATTAACTGCCCCATACCCTAAAAAGCCAATTTTTCGATTTTTCAGTAAAATGCTTTTGCCTTCTTTTTCGCCAGTACGCCATTTGCCGCCTTGTAAAAAATTATGATGCCTAACCACTTTATTACTTAATGCCAATAGTAATGCTAGCGCATGTTGGGCACTTGCATAGGCATTGCCATGGCTATTGCACAGCTTAATTTGATGTTGTAAATGGTGTTTTTGAAAAAACTGAACAACTTGCCTAACCCCAGCCCCCGGATTAATAATTAGTTGGCATTGAGAAAGTTGAGGAATCATGCTTTCAGTAAAACGCCAACCAATAACAACATTGGCATTACTCAATTTTGGGAAGGATTTGTTTTTATATTCTTCCGTTGTTGGAAACTCAAGAACTAGCCCTTTCACATCTTTTAATTGCTGTTTAAAATACAAGCGAATTTCCTCTTCAGGTCGCCACAAAAATTGTACAGTGGTTGTTCTCATTCAGCCAAAATAAGATGAATAAAATCAATTTTTTTATACCCCTTGTGCATTTGGCTGAGCCCGTACACGGCTGAGCCCGCACACAGGATGCTTTAAGTACTATTACACCAAATGCTTTTGCCATGCAGGAAAACGGGTGCTCATTTTTATGAGCAGCTTTCGTTTACCCGGCATCTGTTATCTATAGATTGCGGAATTTCGCAATGACACGATTGACACGACAGAAGCATTGCATCCGCACTGGATGTGTAGTGTTAGCGCATTAAATAAAATAGGGCTAAAGCTTAACATTTAAACAAAATCCCCCATCGAAGCAATAGAATTTCTTCGCCACCCCCTTTTGCCCAAAGGGGGACAATTAGCAAAACACAATTGCCGTAATCACTATTTTTGATTATCTATAACTTTTAGCCAAAACGGTCAACACCATTCACGGATTTACTCTAACCCAAAGGTCTTAATACTTAATACCAACTACTTTGTACTACCTACTTAATACTACCTTCTTTTCTTATCTCTACCGTAACGCTTCTTTTTGGCTTCTCTACCCTTTCCACCTTCATCGCTTCTGTAGCTCGATCGTTCTTTGCGTCCACGGCTACGGCCTTCACCGCCGCCGCCACGTCTGCGATCGCCGCCTCGAGCACCACCACGTCGGTCTCTACCGCCGCCGCCTCGCCCGCCACGTTCCCCACGCCTTTCAGCACGGCTGCGCATTGGCTTAGTCGATACTTCCATATCAATCTCTCTACCACTAAAATCTTTACCAATTAAAGCTTCAAATAAATCAACTTTATACTTGGTTTCAATTTCAAAAAACGAAAAAGAACGTTGAATATCAATAGCCCCAATATCTGCTTTTCTAATAGCAGGCTCGGCATTTAAAAGGTTAATTAAGCCACGAGGGTTTAAGCTGTCCTTTTTACCTAAATTGATAAATATGCGGGTAAAATCTTTGTCGTCTCGGCTATTTCTACGCTCTGAGCCTCTATCGGCACTTGCATTTATATCTCTTGCATTTTCGTAATAGGCCAAAAACTGGTTAAACTCAACCGATACAAAGCGTTGGATTAACTCCTCACGGGTCATCCCATCAAATTTTTCGTAAATGCTTTCAATAAACGAAGCCAATTGCTTTTCATCTAATTCAACTTGCTTAATCTTGTCAATTAAGTTGAACAAACGTTTTTCGCAAATTTCTCTTCCGCCCGGTACTAACTCTTTTTCAAAGGTTTTGCCTACTTTCTTTTCAAAGTGCGACACCCTATTCATATCTCGCCTTTCTAAAATAGAAACGGATAAACCTTTGCGTCCTGCCCTACCAGTTCTTCCACTACGGTGGATATAGGCTTCAGTTGTTTCGGGCAAAGTATAGTTAATTACGTGGGTTAAATTGTTAACATCAATACCACGGGCGGCAACATCGGTTGCAATTAACAATTGCAGGCTTTTGTCTCTAAAACGGTTCATCACTTTATCGCGCATCGCTTGCGATAAATCGCCGTGTAAGGCATCGGCGTTATAACCATCCTTTATCAAGCGTTCAGCAACTTCCTTACAATCCATGCGAGTACGGCAAAAAACAATGCCGTAAATGGTCGGGTTCATATCAGCAATACGCTTTAGGGTTTCATACTTATGCTCACGCTTAACCAAATAGTATTGATGGGTAACATTTTCAGCCCCCAAATTGCTTCTTTCCGCTGCCAACTCGGCAGGGTTGGTCATATAATCTCTTGAAATTTGGCGGATTTCTTTTGGCATGGTTGCCGAAAACAATAAGGTTTGTTTTTCGTCAGGCGTATTTTCTAAAATGGCATCTAATTCATCTTTAAAGCCCATGTTCAACATCTCATCGGCTTCATCCAAAATCAACCATTGAATATTGTCAACCTTTAATCTTTTGCGCTTAATTAAGTCAAGCGTTCGCCCAGGTGTACCCACCACAATTTGCGGATTTTTTCGCAACTGTTTTATCTGCTTATCAATGCTTTCGCCACCATAAACAGCACAAACATTTATATTTTTAAAGTACTTGGTATAATTCTCAATTTCCTTAGCAACCTGTATGCCTAATTCTCGAGTTGGGCAAAGGGCTAAAACTTGAGTACGCTCTAATTCATCATCAATTTGTTCAATAACTGGTAAGCTAAAGGCGGCAGTTTTACCCGTTCCTGTTTGTGCCAAAGCTATTAAATCGCCCCCATATTGTAATAAATGAGGGATGGTTTTTTGTTGTATGGGAGTTGGATTTTCGTAGCCTAAATCTGCTATCGCTTTTAAAATTTCTGGGCAAAGTCCCAGCTCACTAAATGTCTGCATCTGTAATCTCTAACCTATATTTTGTAGGCAATTAAAGTGCAAATATCGGCTTATTTAATTTGGCAATTTTAAAAATCAGAATCATTATTAATTTTATTTGCTAATACAAATTACTATGCGCCAATTACAACACCTTTTTTTAATGGCTATATTATTGTGTTTAACAACCACACTAAAAGCCGATCAATTAGCTTACTTATCGTTTAAAGATGCCGATAGAGCAGCACAATTTATAAAAACACAAAAAGAAGTGATTGATTTTTGTGGTTGCTGCGATAATGCCAACCTTACCCGTATTGGCGTTAGCAATGCACTGCCCGTTTATACAGGTTACGAAGACTTTTATGAGATTCATATTGAAGGCTACGACTTAACCGACGAAAGCAGCAAACACCAAATTTTTAAATCAATTGATTTAGCATACCTGTATGTTAATATTGATGGTGTTGCCTATGATGTTGGACAAGAATTGGGATTAGAATGCGACCCTTGCATTGCATCATTTGATTGGCATACATTAGAGCCTGTTGAAGAATTTGTTGAAATAGAAGATATTGACTATAACCCCGAACTAGCCTTAGAATTGGGAGCGGATGAATATGGTATGCGCCAATATGTTATTGCTTTTTTGTGGAAAGGCCATAAAAGAGAAGATTATACTGCCGACCAAAGGGCGGATTTTCAGCGTCAGCATCTTGATAACATTAGGCGTTTAGCTGATGAGGGTAAGCTTTCAATTGCGGGTCCTTTTTTAGATGACAGCGATTTAAGAGGGATTTATATTTTCAATGTAGCATCAGTTAAAGATGCAGAAGCCCTAACAAATACTGACCCAGCAATACAAGCAGGCATTCTTAAAATGGAATTAAAACCCTGGTATGGTTCGGCGGCTTTGCTGCAAATTCCAAGTTTGCATAAATCAATTGCAAAGCAAAACCCTTAAATGTGCATATGTAAAGGCGGTATTGTTATGGTGTTTTTAATGTGTTTGTTTCCCCATTTACCTAATTGCATTAAAACTTGCATTAAATCTTTGGCTTTTTCAGTAGCGTAATAGTTGTACATTAAGCCATTAACCGCATCTTTTTGCTTAGTAAGTAAACCGTGGCTAACCAATTTTGATAATCGGTTAGCCAAAATATTAGTTGAAATTCCTTCGTGCGAGTTTAAAAAATCTTTGTAATGCTTTTTATCAAAAAAAAGTACGTCTCTTAAAATAAGCAACGTCCACCTATCCCCGATTACATCGAGTGAGCAACTAAGCGGGCAATCCGAACGTCTTTCCATAATTTAACATTTACTGTACTTGCAAAGCACAAGTATTTTTTAATTTAGCATAAACCTTACAAGTTTAAAGCAACTTTAGGTTAAGCTGCTTACCCATTGTTAATTTATTTCTTTTAAATTTTAAAATTTATACAAATGACACAAAATGCAATTAACTGGTTTGAAATACCCGTTGCCGATATGGATCGAGCAAAAAAATTCTATTCGGCAGTTTTTCAACGCAATTTAATGGATTTACCTACACCTGATGACAGCGTAATGGCAGCCTTTGAGTGGGTTGAAGGAGGCTCAGGCTCAGCAGGAGCATTATACAAAAGCGAACATGCCAACCCAGGTGGTAATGGCGTTTGCGTTTATTTTGCCTGTGAAGATTGCGCCGTTGAAGAAGCTCGCGTTGAAGCCGCAGGCGGCAAGGTGCTCAACCCAAAATTCGGTATCGGCGACTATGGCTTTGTTTGCATATTCATGGATACCGAAGGCAATGTTGTAGGCATGCACTCTCAAAAGTAAATAGCTCCCCTCCCTCCTTGTAGGGCGGTCCGATGTATTGATGACGACGAAATCGGCGGGGTGGGTTTAAAGCTTTTGCCACATATTAGGGTTACGAGTTTCATCTCTTTGCTTAAGATTTCTACCAGCGCAAAACATAGAATGACCTTTAGTTGTTATGAAAACGTTTTCTAGCTAACTTGCTGGTTTTTAATCCCTTCCGATTTTGCTCGTTACAGTCGCAAAACCACCTTCCCCAAAGAAGGACTAAACAAAAATTCATATACAATTCCCTTCCTCGGACTAGGCTCGCATTCGAGGGGTGATTGCTCTTTTTCAATTAAGATAACCCAAGTGAAATTTCAAAAAATTGGGTATTGATTCAAAGCAACAAATAGATAAAATATATGACACAATCATTGTAAATGAAAAGAATATTTTTTCAGGGAAATGCTCAAAGTCATGCGACTTTTTTACCATCTTATTTGCAAAACCAAATGGAAATCTCAAAAAAACGAAGAACATTAAAACATAAACAATCCATTTTAAAAAAACATTAAGTGTAATGATAGATGCAATTCTTCCAATTGTAACTCCTATAAAACTCCAAATCGTAATTCCAATTAATATAAAAACAATTATTCCGAAGTAATTTATCGCTTTTGTTTCCGACTCATTCACTAAATCATCACCATTTTCATCTTCATTTAACTCCTTTAAAGTTGAAGAACCTATTTTTTTAAATACTGAACTCCAATAATATAGGTAAACCCCTATTGACAACGATGCTAAAATATATATTGATTTTATTAAAAGACCCGCCATTTTGTTACGTTACATGTAGTTAAAACGTTCAACAATAAATTTAACACTAATGTAAATTATCTCATTGTAAAAATATCTGTTCCGATTAAAACAAAATGTGCATTATCCTTTCCTTTGTAACAACTAAGTATTTCAACATGCGTTTATTTATTTTCCTAGTTATTCTTATTGCATTTCAGCTAAATGCACAAACTGATTTAACACCCTACCAAAATATTGATGTTCAACATTATAAATTGGAGCTAAGCCTTAACAATTTTAACGACCAAATTGAAGGAACCGCTACTGTAACAATTCAATTTGTAAATAACACCGATAAATTTGTTTTAGATTTAGTAGCCAAAGATGGGGCAACCACCACTAAAGGCATGACGGTTAGAAGCGTTGAAACCAATGGCGAAAACTTAAAATTCTCTCATGTAGGCGAACTACTTTCAATCTTCGACAAAGTTGAAAAAGGAACAAAAAAAGATTACACTATCCGTTACTTAGGCATCCCTAAAGATGGCTTAATTATAAGCGAAAACAAATTTGGAGAGCGCACCTTTTTTGGCGACAATTGGCCTACTCGTGCCCACAATTGGTTTCCTTGCGTTGACCACCCAAGCGATAAAGCCACGGTTGAATTTTTAGTAACTGCACCCGACGAGTACCAAGTAGTAGCAACTGGTGTTTTATTAGAAGAAAGTAAAGTAGATGATGGTACTTTTTATCATTGGAAAACCGATGTGATATTACCGACCAAAGTAATGGTAATTGGCGCGGCTGAGTTTGCCGTTCAACATTGCGGGCACGTACATAACGTACCGATAAGTAGTTGGGTTTACCCAGATAATAAAGAAGAAGGTTTCCATGATTACGTTCAAGCAAAAGAAGTGCTTGCCTATTATATTGAAAAAATGGGCGGTTACCCATATGAAAAACTAGCTAACGTACAATCAAAAACCAAATTTGGTGGCATGGAAAACGCAAGCAATATTTTTTACTTTGAAAACTCCGTTACTGGCGATCGCAAACACGAAGATTTAATTGCGCACGAAATTGTGCATCAATGGTTTGGTAACTCAGCCTCCGAAAAAGATTGGCCACACCTTTGGCTTAGCGAAGGTTTTGCCACCTACTTAACTGATTTATACATTTTAGATACGCACGGTAACGAAACCTTTAAAAAAAGAATGGCTGCCGAGCGTAATCAAGTTACAAAATTTGCCTTGCGTAGTAAAAACCCTGTGGTTGATTATAAAACAACCAATTTATTGCATTTACTTAACCCTAATAGTTACCAAAAAGGAGGCTGGATTTTACACATGATTCGTGATAAAGTTGGCAATGAAGCATTTTGGCAGGCAATTAATGACTACTATCAAGCTTACGAATTTAGTAATGCAAATACCGCTGATTTTAAAACTATTTTAGAAAAAAGCACCCAAATGGATTTCGAGGCATTTTTCAAGCAATGGTTACACACCCCAGGGCATCCTATTTTAAATCAAAACTGGGAACAAAAAAAGGAAGAGTTGAGCCTTGTTATCAATCAAGTACAAGATGGGGCAACATTTCGTTTCCCATTAACCATTGAAATTCAATTTAAAGATGGAACAAACCAAAACGAAAGGCTTGAAATAAGTGAAAAACAAAGCAGTTTTACTTTTAAAACCGATAAAAAAGTAACCGCCATTCAATTAGATCCAGAAGTGCAATTGCTATTTGAAGAAAAGGAATAGCTTGGTTAATCCCACAGATTATGTATCTTAGAAAAGATGAGCTTAATCAACTGTAAATCATGCAACAACCAGTTTAAAGGCAACTTTTGCAACCAATGTGGCGAAAAGGTTTATGCAAGCAATGATTTAACGCTCAAAAGCATTATCGGTAAAATTTTTAGCGCCTTTACCAACCTCGATTCTCGCGGGTTTAAAAGTTTTCAATATCTATTTTTTAAGCCTGGCCTTTTATCACAAAAATTTATTAATGGAGAAAGGATAAAGTACCTAAGTCCCTTTCAAATTTTCTTGATTGCTAATGTTATCTTTTTCTTTTTCCTTTCAGAAATCGACATTTTTCGAACCCCTGCTAAGTGGTTTTTTATTGAAAACTTTGATGGAATAAGAGTAATGGATATGGTTAATGAAATAGCATTAACCAAAGGTATTTCAACCCAAGAAGTTGCCCTGCTTTACGATAATTTGTCATCAAAATTGGCTAAAGGACTACTCATTTTACTAATACCGGGTATCGCCCTTATTGGGCTTTTGCTAAACTGGCGTAAAAAATGGCTATTTGCTAAACACATTGTTTTTGCGACTCATTTTTTAGCTTTCGTATTACTATTTTGTGTTATTTGGACAGAGTTAGTATCCACTTTTTTCAACCCGAATCGCTGGTATTTCATCGTTCCAATAACACTCACAATGGTTATTTACTACATTGCATCATCAAAACTATTTTATAAAGATAGTTGGTTAATGAGCATTACCAAAGGTGTTGCAGCAGTGTTTTTTATTAATATATTAATCCAATTTTATCGAATTGCAATTAATCTTATTTCCCTAAATACACTATAAAATTAGCGGAACCGATAGGAATCGATAGGAATCGAACCTATATCTCTCGGGCTTCAACCGAGCGCATACACCAGCTTTGCTACAATTCCATTAAGGGCGTTTTCGGGGCTCGAACCCTGTTCTGCTCGGTCACAGTGAGCTGTTTTACCACATAAACTAAAAACGCCATATTTTGGTGACCCACCCAAGATTCGAACTTGGACTAATAGGATTTTAAGTCCTATGCCTCTGCCAATTGGGCTAGTGGGCCATTTTGTGCGCAGGGGGAGAGTCGAACTCCCAAAAACCTGGGTCTAAGTCAGGTGCGTTTGCCAATTTCGCCACCCACGCATTTTGCTGCCCTAACAGGATTCGAACCTGTATCGCACGAGTCAAAGTCGTGCATGCTAACCATTGCACCATAGGGCATTAAGTCTGAGAAGCAGGATTCGAACCTGCGACCTCCCGCGTCCAAGGCGGGTAAACAACCACCGTTATCTTCCCAGTTTTGCGCATAAAAAAAGCGCCTCGTTTTACGGAGGCGCTCTTCTTAAACAAAATACATTTATAATAAATGTCAAGTTTTAATTTGGTACAAAGCATCCCCCTTCCGCATAAAAAATTGCGGCAAACTGCTAAAATGCAGGTGTAACGACAAGATGCTATTTTGGTTATTATTTACCATTTTAAAATCAAATTCCCCTATACAACTAAGGGCAATGCCTATAAGTTCCCAAAGCATAATTTTTTTGAAAATTTGCAGCTATTTATATTTATTGATAAAAGATTCCATTTTTTGTTGATGAGCTTCATTTACAACCTTATACCGCTTCCCATACAAATCACCAATCCATCTAGGGCTTTCAACCACATAATAAAACGCTTCATTATTGGCGTAAACAATTAAACCTAATTCAACCCACATTTTCTTTTGGAAGTGCACTTTAGATTTTGACTTACTTAAAATCTGAGAAAAGATTTCTACATCTTTCTTTTCAACTACAATAAACTCTGGTGTTTTCTGATAATTATGTGGAAATTTTAGCATTATGCCAAATTTGGCCGTAGAGCCTCCTTTATGCATGTTTTTAAATACCTTAATACTATCAATCTCAGATTGAGAAAATGCTGAATTAGATACCGCCATAAAAAAGAACCCACAAATAAACAATGTAACTATTCTCAAAATCACTTTTTAGTCAATTATAAATGTTGCTATTTTATTATGAATTTACAGTTAATTTTAGTTAACTCCATCTTTAACTAATAACGATTGTTCAACCATGCCCCAACAAACCATACAAGCCATTATTAACCAGTACGACGCTAACTTGAAGTACACCTTTTTATTGACCGATGATTTATCACAAGCACAATTAACGGCAATCCCCAATAAAGGATTGGTTAATCACCCAGCTTTTACAATTGGGCATTTGGTAACAGGCTCGGCATTAATGTACAAATACTTAGGGGGCACTTATACCATTCCCGATGGTTGGGATGAACTATTCCGCCGCAATGGTCCCGGCGACCCTCGCCTACCCAATTCAAATAATGAGAAATACCCACCAAAAAAACAACTGTTAGATGAGTTAGACAAGCAGCACGAATGGGTAAAAAAATCACTATTCAAGTTAACCGATGCTTCATTACAAGAGCCAGTTACTTGGCGGTTTAATCAGCATATGCCTACTCAACTCGACCTAATTATGTTTATGTGCATTAGCCATGAAAACATGCACCTTGGTCAATTAGCGGCTTGGCGCAGGGCAATGGATTTACCTTCGGCATTGGCAGAATTGTAGTGTAATAAATCCTCCGAATTAGACAAATCTATTGTCTAATCCACCTCGCATGCGAGCCCAGTCCTTTAAAAAAGGAGGACAGACCTTAAAATCGCAGATATAAATCGAAAAGCATTTTCTATAAGCCCTTCAAATATTCTATTAAAGCGGTACGCTCATTAGTGCTTAAATGGTCGCCGTAATAATGCCCTTGGTTACCATAACCATTTAAAGTTGTATTATAAGTTGATTTGTCAACCGCTTCATTTTCAATGGTATAGTTCCAGCCAACTCTAGTAAAATTCAAATCCGAATCATCCCCAAAATTACGTTTCCAAAAAGTTGGTCGTTCGTTACTATTTAGCAAGCTTTGCAGGTCAGGCACCGAGCCATTATGCAAGTAAGGGGCACTTGCCCAAATGCCATCTAATGGCGGGGCTACATAGCCCAAATTAGCTGTAAAAGTAGCGGGGCTATTCGGCGATTGGGTGTACCAACTTGCTTCCATAAACTCACCAAAACCTGCTGGCTCTCTAAAGCTTTGCGCATAGGCTTCATCTGTTCCAACCTCATCAATATGCACTAATAAATTAGGGTAAGTTTCAACATCACCATAAGTGCCGTGGCAGCTTGCACAGTTTTCGTTAAATATACTTTTGCCTTGCAATGCTAAATCAGCGTTAATGGTTTCAGGATATTGAGGTGGCTCAATGGTATTTAAAAAGGCTAGTAAATCATCAAACTCATTATTCATTTCACGAGCCTGGGTACTATCAACAATCCCAACTATTGAAACTTGCTGCAACAATTTTGTATAGTCTCCGCTTCCCAAAGCACAGTAATACAAAGCATTCTTCTTTTTTAAATGCCACCAAGGCGGCGTGTCCGATGCAATGGGCGTATCAGGTACTTCATACCAAGGCTCATCTACCCATGTTAAATCTTCGGGGTTACGATGCGCAGTAGCTGCTTGCTCCAATGCAAAGGCTGGGTTAACCCCTTTAAATGGGGTAATAATTTTATCGGCAACTGCCTTACCTCCTTTTAAAAGCGGCTCAAAAGCACCCCATTCAGGTGAGGTGTAGCCATAAGTATTTGCCACAAAAGCTTCGGCAACATTAAACAACAAACCTTGGTTTTCAGTAAAATCAGCAAAGCTGTTTCCTAAGCCAATTACAAATTCTCCGTTCAGCTTGCTTGAGTGGCAACCTAAACAGGTAATGCCCCCAGCCATTGGCATACCATCAATTTCATAATAATTAAAATCGGGTGGCAACTGCGCAGCTGGTCCCGTACGGTTCAACAAATTTTCATTATCGGTAAAACCCAATTGCAAAAACAAATCATAAGGGATGCCGCCACCAATGTAATTGCCGTAAAGTAGATAATCTAAACCCGCCGAAGCATCGCCTGTTTTTTGTTCACTAGCAGGTAAATAGCTAAGATGCGGATTATTACTTTCCCCATCATTGTTTTCAGAATCATCATTACGGCATTGTTGAAACAAAAAACAAAGCATAAATGCTGTTACAATTAGTATGTACTTTTTCATATTTATTTTTCAACACCTTTTAAAATATAAAAACGCCAAGCGGCCAATTTTTTCAACGATTTTAACTTGTATTTACCTTTATCATTTGGCATATAAACATTTACAAACTGCTTGGGTAAATACTCAAAATTCATTTTAAACTTCTGTTCCTCATTACTAAAATTAAAAATACACAAAACTTTTTCTCTATCTAAAGTTCTTATAAATGCGCAAATATTTTTGTTACCAACATCTAAAAACTCCAAGTCGCCACCAAATTCACCATTGTACAAAGGTGTATTTTCTTTTTTCATATTTACTAAGCGAGCATAAAAATCTTGCATTGGATAGCCTGCCCAATCAATACTATCTTTTTCAAAAAATGCTAATCGCTTTGTCATGGCAGCCTCTTGTCCACTATAAATTAAAGGCATATTTGGCAAACAAAAAGTTAAGGCCGCAAATGCTTGTACGCCATCACCCATACGCTCAAATTCGCTACCATTCCATGAATTTTCATCGTGGTTAGTCACAAAAAACATCTGTAAATTATCTGCCCCAAAACGCTGAAATTTTCTAGCAAAATAATCGGTTACGGCGGCGGCATTTTTTTCGCCCTTTGCAATATCATTCATTATATGATGAAACTCCCACCCATAACTCATGTTAAAAGCAGCTTCATGATGTTCAGGGTTTTCGGCCTCGGCTAACATAAAAACAGGCTTTACTTTATCTAACTCTACTTTTGCCTTTTCCCAAAAATAAGTAGGAACCATTTCTGCAACATCGCACCTAAAACCATCTATATCAGCTTCAACAAGCCAGTATTTCATGCTTTCAATCATTTCACTCCAAAGGGGTTTTCGGTCATAATTTAAATCTATTACATCACTCCAATCAGCAACAGGAGGTACAAAATTCCAGTCGGGGCCTTTTGTGTACCATTCAGGGTGTTCTTTAGTCCATGGATGGTTCCACGCTGTATGGTTCGCCACCCAATCAATAATTACCTTCATTTCAAGGGCATGTGCCTTATTTACTAAATTTTTAAAATCAGATAAATTCCCAAATTCAGGATTTATGCCTTTATAATCTTTTACTGAATAATAGCTACCTAGACTACCCTTTCTCTTTTCTTCTCCTATTGGATGAATGGGCATTAACCAAATTATTTCAACCCCCATTTCCTGCAAACGTGGTAAATGTTCACTAAAGGCATTGAATGTTCCTTCGGGAGTATATTGGCGTATATTAACTTCATAAATAACAGCATCATTAGCCCATTGGGGTATTTGGGCTTGTAGTGTAAAACATAAAAACATTAGCAGTAAAGCGTATCGCATATAGAAATTTTTCCTTTAAGTTAAGTAATGACTATTTTAATTCACTTAATTTATGCTTTAAAAGTGCAATATGTTAACCAATGTGCATGAGTTACATATAAGAAGTTAACTTTGAGTAGTGCGTATTCGCAAAAACATATATTTTCCAACGGAATGTTTTTACTGCGGAATTGAAATTCCCACTAAACACCAACACACTTACGACCATATCATACCCCTATCAGAAGGCGGAGCAAATCACATAAGTAATTTGGTTGATTGTTGTTTTAAATGCAACCAATTAAAAGCCAATAAAAGTGTTGATGATTTTGAGAAGGATTTGCAGGATAGCGTTACTCAATTATCGCCTAAAGCCCCACAGTATGCCTATTATGTATCAATTTTAAATAGATTAAAGGCTACCAAAAAAAATGATGATTTAAATGAAGCCACGGAGTTTGATTGGGAGGAATAATAAAAGCCCGACTAATAGCCGGGCTTAAAGTTTACAAGATTTTTAACTTAGCTATTTAGGGTTATCCGTTTTAGCAGGTTTATTTACTTTTTCCTTTTTAGCTTTTGGAGCTTCAGCTTTAGCAATAACTACTTCTTCTGTTTTCTCCTCTTCTAAACCCTGTACTAATGAGGTTGGTAATGCCATCCCCGATTGTTTTAAAAAATCGTTTACCTGCGGCATCATTCCGTAAAGGCCCTTTACAAAACCTTTAACACCATCGCCTTGTCCATTGTCGTAAACAACCACTTTATCAATACTTAAATCCTTTATAGCATCGGCTTGAATTTTTGCCAACTCAGGTATCTTATCAACCAACATTAAACCAATGGCAGCTTGAGCATCTCCCCCTGCTGACTGAATGATTTTATCTAAACCTTGCGCCTGAGCCTCTAATAGTTTTTTAACACCCTCCGCTTCAGCTTCATATTTCAACAAAATCTTTTTGGCTTCACCTTGGGCAATGGTTTCAATTTTCATGGCCTCACCCTTTGCTAAGGTTTCTACTTTATTCGCCTCACCAAGGGCAATTGTTTCAATCCTTTTAGCATGAGCCTCAGCATCAATAATTTCCTTTTCTTTCTTAATTTTTGCATCAACAACTTCATCCGCTTTGCGCTTGGCTTCTTCCATTTTCGCACGAGCAATTTCTGCTTGCTCTTTGGCTGCATAGCCTTCTTCTAATGCTTTTGCTTCGTTCACTTTTTCGGCAGCTACCGTTTCTCTATGTGCCTTTGCCATTTCAATATTACGTTCAGCATCCGATTGCGCGATGCGAATTTGTGCTAAGTTTTCACCCTCAACCGCTTTTGCTTTTGAGGCCGATTCACCAACTTCTGCATCTGTATTGGCTTGTGCTACTTCAATACGTTTAACTTTATCTGCACCAGCTTTACCAATATCACCTTTTCGCTCCTCTTCTGCTACTTTAATTTTTGCTTCGTTAATAGCCTGTGCAGCAGCTTCTTGTCCTAAAGCTTGAATATAACCCGATTCATCTTGAATATCAGTAACGTTTACGTTGATTAACTGCAAACCAATTTTCTTCAACTCGGTTCCTACATTTGAGGTTACGTTTAACAAAAATTGATCGCGGTTTGAGTTAATATCCTCAATATCCATTGTAGCAATTACCAAACGCATTTGCCCTACAATAATGTTATGCCCTAATTCATAAATACCTTGTCTGTTTATACCCAACAAACGCTCTGCGGCATTTTGCATAACACCCGGTTCGTTTGAAATACCAACTGTAAATTGCGAGGGTACATCAACCCGTATATTTTGTTTACTTAATGCACCTTTTAAATCAACATCAATTGAAATTGGAGTTAAATCTAAAAAAGCATAATCTTGAATTACTGGCCAAATAAAGGCAGCACCACCAGCATAACATTTGGCACTTGAACCTTTACCCGTTTTACCGTAAACCACCAATACCTTATCACTTGGGCAGCGTTTATACCGTTTAACAAAAAACATAATTAGCATTACCATAGCCACTACAATAAAGCCAGCTACATAAAGCATGTTCGAAAAAAGAGATTCCATAAATAAAGTTTAAATTTTAAGGAGTTTAGTTAATTAATTTTCTCACAATCAAGTAATCATCGCCTTCATTGTCAAGCACACTAATAGGTTCGCCAGTTAAAATACTGTCTGCTGATGTTGCCTTAAACTGTTTATGACTACCATTAACTTCAAGGCTAACTTCGCCAAAACCATTAGCAGGTATTTGCAAATAACAACTACCACGTTTACCTACAAGGCTATCGTAATGCCAAGTGTTATCTTGCTGTAGTTTTAACAAACTGCGCACAAGCATTGATAACACAAAAAAGCTTGCGGAACCAACAACTGCGGCAATTGTAAATGACATGAAGGGGTTGGCATTTATCATTAAAAATGCCCGCCAAGTAAAAGCAAATGTTGAAATAAAAGTTAATCCGCCTTTAAACCAACCAATGCCCCCAGCATCGGCATCTCCATCTGTATCAACAGAAACATCGGTATCTCCAATTTCTAAATCGCCACCTATAAAGGAGATAATCATTAAAACAATCAGCAATAGCCCTGCTATTAATGATATGTACAACAACACATCAAGCATCATTAGTTATAATTTTTATGATTGTGAAATTTTGGGTATGGTATATCTTCCTAGGAGTAGATTAATCCCCACCCTATTTACTGAATTTAATTTCAGTTTATTTGTAAGCTTACTATTGTTAAAATGCCTTAAAAACATTTTTAGTTCCCTGATTGTAAAACATTTATAATCATTACAAATCTAGTGGGTCAAATTTTCTAAAATGTCCATTCATTTGAATACGGTCGCGAATTAGCTTGCCCCGCTTAATATTAGGTAATATTTGAGTAATATGGTCAATAATATATTGCATACGCTCAGCCTCCGTAAACTTGCTAAGCAATTCATATTCTTGCTTTAAAGTAAAACCTACATAATGCGCTACCGCATAAGCATTTACCTCGTCAAACTTTTTTGATAAGCCAATTTCATTAAACAACTCATCTAAAAGATTTAACATTAAAGTTTGCTGCTCCAATTCGTAATTATAATCAACATCCTTAACTGATACACGTGCACCCATATACAATTTGTCGGGCATTAGTTGAAAAAACTCTATTATCCTAAAAACTGAAACCCCTTCGCAACGAATATCCATTTTACCATCATCGTAGGTTTTAACCAGTTCAACCACTTTCATTTCGGTACCAAAATCCATTACTTTTTTATCAATAAAAGCGGGTAAACCAAAAGTATTACCCGTTTCTAAACACTCAGTAACCATTTGTTTATAGCGGGGTTCAAAAATGTGCAAATTCAAACGCTCGCCTGGGTAGCCAACTATGTTTAAAGGAAAAAGAGGTAAGGTTTTTAACTCGGCCATACAAAAAATTGAAAACAGGCTGCAAATATAGTATCGGTAGATTAATAGACTTTTAGATTTGAGATGGTTAGAGGATTGATTGTTAGATTTTAAATGTTAGTACAAAGTTCTGTGTAGATAGTATTAAGATTTGGTTTTGTGTGTCTTGTCTTGTCCCCCTTTGAGCAAAAGGGGGAAGGAAAATCAAAGATTTTATTGGGGGATTCTTAAAAGAAAAGCAGATGTTGTATGTGGTACAAAGTATTGAGATTTGGTTTTATCTTGAATCTCACGTTAACTTAGATGGATAACAAACTTAAAAAAATGGATAAACCTAAAATAGCAGGAAAAGCACCTTTATCAGTTGAATTAGAAGCTGGAAAAAATTACGCTTGGTGTAGTTGTGGTTTATCGCAAAACCAACCTTTATGCGATGGCAGCCATAAAGGCACTGATTTTAGTCCAAAGGTTTTTAAAGCAGAAGAAAGCAAAACTGCATGGCTTTGTACTTGCAAACAAACGGCCAACCCCGGCTTTTGCGATGGAACGCATAAAAACTTATAAGAGATAAGCCCCTTGAAACTGTTAAAATATCTTTCAATTGTATCGTTGGTAATGGCCTTAATATTAATTGCGATGAAAGCTTGGTTTGATATAGTAATTTACCAACAAATGGTTGAGCAGTTAAAGGAACCAAGTGATATATCCCCAAGTTTAGTTGTGGCGAATGTAAAGAGTATAATACCCTTTATATTGCTCTCAATAGCATTAAGTATTATTGGTTTCGTGAAAAACAATCCTTATAGGAAAGTAAGCTTGAGCGTAAATGTTTTAATGCTCATTTACTTATTTGTTCCACTTGGTTTGGTGTTGGCAATGGTAGCTTCATAGTACCTTAACTAAGCATATATCTTTTCCAAAAGCTGGCTTTCGCATACCAAGTCAGATTGTACATCGCCTATGGTTACATGGCTAATGGTGTTAATCAATCCTTCATTATATGGGGTTGATACTTTAACATAGTTATCGGTAAAGCCGTGCATCATTTGCTCGTGGCGGTCGGTCTCCCACAAAACGGGTTTTTGCTGCCCTACAAATTGATTGTAGAAAAACCGTTTCTTTTTTTGCGAAAGAATACGCAGCATTTTAGAACGTTTTTTGCGTTCGTTTTGTGGTACTATTCCCTCCATTTCAATGGCTAATGTATTAGGGCGTTCACTATAAGTAAATACGTGCAAATAACTTACATCCAATTCATTAAGAAAATCATAAGTCGACAAAAAATGACCCTCCGTTTCCCCAGGAAAACCAATTATCACGTCAACGCCAATACAGCAATGTGGCATTAATTTTTTAATGGTCGCTACCCTATCAGCATACAATTCGCAGCGGTAACGGCGGCGCATTTTCCCTAAAATTTCATTATTACCCGATTGTAACGGAATATGGAAATGCGGCATAAAGCGTTGGCTTTGCGCCACAAACTCAATAACCTCGTTAGTTAATAAATTCGGCTCGATTGAAGAGATACGGAAACGCTCAATGCCTTCTACCTCATCCAATGCCTTAACCAAATCAATGAAAGCTTCGTTAGGACGGCGGCCTCCATTTTTGCCTTTGCCAAAATCGCCGATATTAACGCCTGTCAACACAATTTCCTTAATGCCCATATCGGCTATAGCGTGGGCATCGTGAACGACTTTTTCAATAGTGCTGCTACGGCTGTTGCCCCTTGCCAATGGAATGGTACAAAAGGCACAATTATAGTCGCAGCCATCTTGCACTTTTAAAAAGGAACGGGTACGCTCGCCCACCGAAAAAGCATTAACAAAAACATCAGCTTCACAAACATCGCTGCTTATAAACTCGCCCTTATCCTTTTTTGTTAGGTTCTGAATATGCTCTAAAATATTGAACTTTTCGGCTGCACCTAACACCAAATCAACACCTTCAATTTCTGAAATTTCTTTAGGCTTTAATTGTGCATAACAACCCACAATTACAATAAAAGCTTGTTCATTTTTTTGCAAAGCCTTACGAATGGTATATCGGCATTTTTTATCCGCATTATCAGTTACTGAGCAGGTGTTTATAACATAAACATCCGCCGCATTTTCAAAGGCAATGGTTTTAAAACCAGCATTATTAAACTGCCTGCCAATTGCCGAAGTTTCGGAATAATTGAGCTTACAACCCAAGGTATGAAAAGCCACCGTTTGCTGCTGATTTGCCATAGGCTGCAAAGATAGCTTAGTTAATTATCAAAATCCTGATATATTTAGTGCTAAATCCATGTAAATGAACACCATTTCCACTCAAAATTTAGTGCTTCTGTTACCTCCTCAACAGTTAAAAGAAATTTGCAAATCAATTGCTGCAATTGAGGCCGTAATATGCCCTGAGTGGCAATATAGGTATTATTCTTACCAAAATAATTGGAGTGAATTTGAAGAGGTTTTTGAAATGAGAGATGGGCAAGGCGACCAAATGTTAATTTTATTTGCGCCTGAGGGTGTTATAATCAATGGATTTGCTCATGAAAGTGTAATGAGTGGATGGAAATCAATTGACGAGCCTATCAAATTGAATTTTTTTCAGCGTTTATTTTCAAAAGAAAGAAGCAAAACGAGTTCAGGTCAGCGTATTTGGGATAAGGTAGTTAGCGATGTTCCAAAAGTATTTAATGAGTTTATTTACGGCGAACCAGTAAAAAGCATTGGAACAACTTTTTGTGTTTGGCAGACTGAATCTGATACAGAATGGCAAATTGGAGCGATTGATTTTCCCAATGATGATTTTAAGGATGGTTCGGGTGACTTACTTATGCTACTTGATGGCAATCCATTAAGCTATCAAAAATGGGCAAGTTCATACTATGACAATATTTATATTGAGCATCCTGAATTTGTTTTGAAACTAGAGTTTATTGAAGCAATTTACAATAAAGAACCAATAACTAAGGAATTAGCATTAAGTATTAATCCATTGATGGATGATTTTGATAAGTTAAAATTAGATTTAGATGAAATAGGTTATCCGCACAAACTTTAAAAGCTTACTCCACCACTAAACTACCTGTGTAAATAGTGTTTTTATTGCGTGCTGTTATGGTGTAAAGACCTGAGCTTAATCCTGATGGGGTTTGGAAGCTGCAATAACTGTTATTTGGGTCGAAAGCTTTTTGCATCACTAAATTGCCTTTGGTATCAAACATTTGCAAGAGCATCTTAACATTGGCTTTTTCAATGTCTTGTATATCAACCATAAATTGTTGCCCTATTTGAACAGGGTTAGGATAAATAGACATTGCATTTATTGGCTTTCCCAAAAGTGGTGTAAAGCCAGTACCTGTGCTATCGGGGTCATAAAGGCTTAGCCCTCCGCCTTGGTGAGCAAACCATACGCGTGCTTCGCTATCAAAATCTATTTTGATAATTTCATTGTTGGCTATACCCAAATTGGTATTATCAAATAATTGCCAATTATTATTTTCTAATAATGCAGCTTTATCAACGCCGCCAACCCAAACTTGGTTTTCGTTTATGCCAATACTTCTGGCAACAAAACTTTGGTTGATTGGCGAATTAGTTTCATCAAAAATTTCAAGCTCGCCCCCATTGTAACGGATAAGACTAAAACGCTTTAATACCCACATGTTCCCTGCTTGGTCAAAATCTAAATCGTATATATAATTGCTGCCAGTGATACTAGTAATTTGTGGTTCATCAAGGATATTCCAACTAGTACCATCGTAGTGCAAAACATTGAAAAGGTAGACTAAATAAACATATTGTGTACTAGGATCAACCGTAATACTTTGTATTTCATAATCCCAGCCAATTTCTAAGTTTGAATGTTTTACCCAATTGCCGTTGGTGTATTGAAAAACATCGACTGATTGATCTAACCAAACGTCGCCATTATCGGTAAAAGCAAAATCTCCCTTGGTAAAATCACCTACTAATCCAATATCCTCATTACTAAAGGTTTCCCAAGTAGTGCCATTGTATTTATAGATATTATTGGCCAGTACCCATAGGTTACCTTCTTTATCATAATCAACCGTTAAAACGGTTTCGCCTTGCTGCAAAAATGGGTAATTGGCTTCTGTAATTTCATTGTTATTTAATGTGAACGGGGTTCCTCCATTGTTGTAGTAACCATTTACAAAATCAACCTGATTGTTTGGGGCTATTGCCAGGTTACTTACCATATTATTTTCCATTGCCGTTGCCGAACTATTTATGGGGTTAAGCATAACAAATGAATCGAAGTCAAAAAAGGCGCAGCCCAGATTTGTACTAGTGATATAATACTTATCATGCCCAGCTTTAGTTAAAAATGGGGTGTAATAATCATTAAGCCAAAAATTGGTTGCCTCCCATTCGCCATTATTAAAAGTGAATACATTCACTTCATTGTTTTGGCTTAAAAAAGCGGTTGACATACCACTAAGCATCCAGTTATCTATATATTCCAAACCGCCTAAATTCCAAACATTTTCAAGAGGTAAAGAGGCGAGTTGAACAAAGGTTTCTCCATTAAACTCATACAGGCCGCCCCAGTTTAAACAATGAATTTTACCATTGGCATCCATTGCTAATTGGTTGTTTACTGGAGATTCAAAAGGGAAATCTGAATTATTGTAATCCCAGTAACTCCATTCGGTGCCATTCCAACGAGCAACGCCAAACACCCCGAAAGTGTAATATGCCAACCAAATATCACCCTCATTATCGGCCAAAATATCAGTGTAAAAGAAATAAGGGGAATGATATGCAATTCGGTTTATAGTGCCGTTAGCGTATAAAGACAGGCTATCGTTGCTAGCAATCCAAATACCTGCTTCGTTTTTTACCATTGGGCCGTTAACATCGGTTGCTAAACGCTGGATTTCGCCATTTTGGAAGGAACATAAGCCTTTTGTGGTGGTCATTAATAAAACTCCATTATCTGTTATTTCTAAAAAGCGCACATTATTGGTAGGTATATTTGAATTGGCTCGATTATAGAATTTTGGTGCTTCATTTAGATTATCGTAGAGACACAAACCTCCATCTGTAGCTATATATGTTTTGCCATCGTGCTCTAAAACATCGGATACATTATTGCCGCTTGTGAAATTTTGCCAAGTTTGGGCTTGAAGTGTGTAAACGGTTAACATCAGTATGAGTAAAATTGCCTTTTTCATTTCCCTGATTTTTATTTTGGGCTAAGTTAGCAGATGCCTTGGGCTGAATAAAGGCACATTTCCCATTGAAAATGGTACATTTCCATTAAAATTAAGCTAAGCCTTGCTTTTACCTATAAATTTGATAGGTGAGTTATAGTAAATACCATACTAATTATCGGTTTGACGACCACACATCAGTGCCTTTTAAATTGGTGGATTTGATGCCATCTCCGAATTATGACAAAGGGGTGAAGGCACACCGGCATAATTACTATGAATTGTTTGTTTTTGAAAAGGGGGGTGGCAACCATCTTATCGATTTTAAGCAGTTTGATGTGCAAGATTTTAGTGCGCATGTAGTACCACCTGGTTCAGTGCATTTACTAAAACGGGGTAAAGCAACCAAAGGCTATGTGCTGTTATTTTCAAGAGATTTTTATGGTTTGTACATCAGCCAGCAGGAATTTGTAAAAAAGGAGTTTTTCCTATCAATTTTTAGCCAGCAAGCGGATTTGAGTTTTGGCCCGAGTTTGTATGCTGATATTGCATTAACGGCTGAACAAATTAAAAAGGAGCAAGCCAATAAAACGCCTTTTACTGCCGATTTAATTAGGGCGCATTTGAACATAATTATATTGAAGTTACAGGCACATTTTGAGAGTGTGCAGCAAAGCCGCAATGAGGAAATGCCGACTCAAAGCTTGGCTTTTTTGAAATTTTTGGATCAACAATTTACTGAACAAAAACAAGTGAATTTTTACGCCCAGCAATTGGCCATTCATCCTGATAAATTGAATTTGATTTGCAAAAAGGAGCTGGGCTTAAAAGCTAGCGAATTGATTAAAAACCGTGTTTGTTTGGAAATTAAACGCTTGTTAATGCACTCCGATTTATCAATTAAAGAAATTGCCTACTTTTTGGGTTTTGAAGATACCGCCTATTTTTCTCGGTACGTTAAAACCAACTTGGGTGTTACGCCTAAGGTATTAAAGGCAGATTTGTCGGGTTTGTTGGGGTGAGGGGAATTTTGTATGTTGTAAAAAGTGTTGCTAAAATCAGATTAAAATGTCTTCTGTTTCAAATAGTTAACAAAGGCACTACAAGCCACCAACATAAACTTTGCCTCCTCTTGATTCACTGTATTTGTTTCACTAATCATGGCATGGCGTATTCCTTCTTCATCACTTGTATAGCCATATAACTTTTTAAATCCTGCTACCAAAGATGGATGAAGATTGTTTGCTGATTTAATCTTAGCTAAGGCTTTCCCTAAAGTATCCTTTTCGTCACCACTAATGACTTTACAAATGGTTTCTACTGCACTAATAGATTCTTTAATGGAGTTTCGGTAATCAGGGTTTTCTCTATTACTAAACAAGTTTAATGCTGCTTTCAAATGCTTGCTTGCTCCTCTATATTTGTCAACTGTTTCAAGTGCGTTTTCAATATTTTTAATCTCAATTTCACCTGTAATCTTTACGAGCTTGAAATCAACCAATCTATACCCTGATCTATGTTTCTCTAGCTTCTTGTTAAAAATTTTCGACAATGCTTGTCTCGGATCATTCGAATAATTACATAAAGGGGAGATTTCAATTAAAAATTCAATAAAATCATACACCTTAAACCATTCGAAATATTCATATCTAACTTGAAACTCTTTAATGAATGTTTGCGAATTATTAGGTAAGTCAGCTATATTTTCATTACAAAAATTCCCCCATAAACTTAGGCACAATTTGAATAAGGGTTCTCCCTTTTCGCTAGGTCTTAAAAATACATTATAGTCATTGTTAGAAAAAAAGATTTGATAAAAAGTATTCCATAAAGCCATTTTTAAAGCACCATCCATTGAGTCAACTTGTAAAAAATCTTTAACCTCCACAATTCCAAAACGTTCACTAAATTTCATATACATACTTTAACCTACAAGTTTAATCAAAAAACTACATTGCTTAGGAAAATTCCATTAACAAACAATGAAACCTGCAGTGCACCCCAAAAGGCATTCACCTATCTTCGCACTCGCAATGAGTAAGCACGGAAAAATACTAGTAGCAATGAGCGGTGGATTAGACAGTACCGTTACCGCTGCCATGCTACACGACGAAGGATATGAAGTAATTGGAATTACCATGAAAACTTGGGCTAAAAGCCAGCGAGCTAATTAAAAACCGTGTTTGTTTGGAGATTAAACGCTTGTTAATGCACTCCGATTTATCAATTAAAGAAATTGCCTACTTTTTGGGCTTTGAGGACACCGCCTATTTTTCAAGATACGTTAAAAGCAACCTAGGGGCAACGCCAAAAGTATTAAAGGCAGATTTGTCGGGTTTGTTAGGGTAGATGTACCTACTTTTTGATTTAAATCATTCTCGTTTTGTGAGCTTATTCGTAATTTATTAATCTTTAAAATCTCACATTATGAAAAAGCTTGCTTTTTTAACCTCATTCTTTTTAGCTACACTTCAAGTTTTTGGGCAATCCAATATTGTTGATTACACAAGTTTTAATGGTTGGCCATCAATAAACCCAGTTGTAGTATTACCCAATAACGACATGATAATTTGTGCAAATAATGTTGAGGCCAATGAAACTGTGAATGGTAAAGAAGGTACCCTATATAGAGCTAACATTAATGGAGATATAATTTGGGAAGTTATTCTTGTTGAACCTTATGATGTTAAGAAATTACATCTTATTCAGTTAAATGAAGAAAGTGTTTTATTATTTAAACAAGGCGTTTCTTTAATAAAATATGATATATCAACTGGCAATTTTATTGAAAGTAATATTTTACTAAGTCAACTAACCAACCCTACAATAGCTGATGTTAAAATATTAAATTCAGGTGAAGTAGTTATCCTTTTTGATTATTTATTAGGATTTCAAGGAAATGGATTCATGGATTTTGGTTTACTGAAAGTAAATAGTGATTTAGAACAGGTTTGGCTTAATCACTATGGAGGTTCAGGTTTTGAGTGGGGAAAGGAATTAGCAGTTTCACAAGATGATGATATTATAGTGTTAGGGCGTAGTTCTTCTAATGATTTAGACATAACTGCCAATTATGGTTCCTCAGATATTTCAATTTGCAAAGTAAATAGCAACAATGGCAACCTTTTATGGCAAAAAAATTATGGTGGTTCAAATTATGAATCAGCAAAGTGTATAACCGCCACAGATGATGCTGGTTTTGTTATTGTTGCACATACTACATCTAATGATTTTGATGTATCTGCTTTGGCAGGTTGGGAACCAGCAAACAATGATGAAAAAGGAAAATGGATTTTTAAAATTGATCAGGACGGCGAAATTGAATGGTCAAATTTAACCATAGAAGATTGTACATTTGATCAAACATCAATTGTAGAAACTCCAGATGGCAATTACTTACTTTCACAAAATAATGCTGGAAACGGTTTACCAGCAATTAGTATTGAAAAAATTAACGGTAGTGGTGAAGTAATTTGGACTTCATCTTTTCCACCCGAACTTTCTGAGGATATATGTAACATAGGAAGCATCCAAGAAATACTACCATTAAACGATAATTTGTATATAGCTATAAGCAAAGTTGGATGTTATAAGAATCCATATAGTTACCTCACCTATGCATATATGTTTGAAGACGATGTTTCTGGTTGTACCAATATTAATGCTTGCAACTATAACTCAGGGGCAACATCCGATGATGGGAGTTGCAATATGCCTGATTGCAATGGCGAATGCGATGGAACTGAAACAGGACCAATACCTTTAGGAAGTACCTGTGATGATTTTGACCCCTGTACCGAAAATGATGTGATTATTGACAATTGTGTATGCCAGGGCATCTCAAATGATACAGATCAAGATGGCATTTGTGATGCACTTGATGATTGCCCTGAATTAGAGGATAGCCTTATTGGTACTGCCTGCGATGATTTAGAATCTTGCACACAAAATGATGTTTACACTACCAATTGCTTATGCGAAGGAACATTAATTGATGATGATCAAGACGGTATATGCGACGAAAATGATAGTTGCCCAGGGTTTGATAATAATCTAATTGGAACGGCTTGCGATGACTTTGACCCTTGTACTCAAAATGACATTTATACAGAAAATTGCTTGTGTGAAGGTTTATATGTTGATTTTGATTTGGATGGAATTTGCGATGAACTTGATGATTGCCCCGAACTAGATGATAGTCTTATAGGTATGCCTTGTGACGATGGTGAAAACTGCACTGAAAATGATGTATTTACACAAGAGTGCGAATGTATAGGTACTTTAACTGATAGTGACGAAGATGGAGTTTGTGATTTTGATGATTTATGTCCTGATTTTGATGATAGTTTAATAGGAACAAGCTGCGATGATTTAGACCCTTGTACTGAAAATGATGTTTATACAAATGAGTGCGAATGTGTAGGAGTTCCAACTGACAGTGACGCAGACGGAGTTTGTGATTTTGATGATTTATGTCCTGATTTTGATGATGGTTTAATAGGAACAACTTGCGATGATTTAGACCCTTGTACTGAAAATGATTCTTACCAAACCAGCTGCGAGTGTTTGGGCGAATTTGCAGATACCGACTTTGATGGCATTTGTGATGCCCTTGATGATTGCCCAGAATTAGAGAATAGCCTTATTGGTACTGCCTGTAATGATGGCGACCCTAATACCGTTAATGATGTTTATCAGGATAATTGCAGTTGCGCTGGTGAACTGATAGACAATGATTTGCAAACAATTACGAGTGAAATTCAAATGTATCCAAATCCATTTAACAATGTATTGTCACTTACAATTGGTAAACAAATTCAGCCAGTAACAATTTCAATCACCGACTTATCTGGAAGAGACGTTTACAGCAAAAATATAACTACAAAACGAGCAACACTTGACAGTAGTAATTGGCCAAATGGTATTTATATCCTCACTATTGAAATGGAAGGTAAAATTGTTAAAAGCCAAAAGGTAGTGAAGAGTGATTAATTGTTTTAGTTAGAATTAATTGGTAAGCACTAACAGCACTATTCGCCTATCTTTGCACTCGCAATGAGTAAGCACGGAAAAATACTAGTAGCAATGAGCGGCGGATTAGACAGTACCGTTACCGCAGCTATGCTACACGACGAAGGATATGAAGTAATTGGAATTACCATGAAAACTTGGGATTACGCCTCTTCTGGCGGCTCAAGTAAAGAAACAGGTTGCTGCTCGCTTGACTCAATTAACGATGCTCGCCAAGTAGCCGTTGATATGGGCTTCCACCATTTTATAATTGATATTCGAGAAGAATTTGGCGAATCAGTTATCGACTATTTTGTTGAAGAATATATTGCGGGGCGCACGCCCAATCCTTGCGTTATGTGTAACACGCACATTAAATGGAACGCTCTTTTAAAACGTGCCGATGCTTTGGATTGCGAGTTTATTGCCACAGGGCATTATGCCCAAACCCGAAAAGAAAACGACCGCTGGGTAATTTATAAAGGCGTTGATGAAAACAAAGACCAATCCTATGTTTTATGGGGATTAAGCCAAAGTAATTTAGCCCGTAACCGTTTTCCTGTTGGTGGTTTTCGTAAAACCGAAATCCGTGAAATGGCATTAAATATGGGCTATGAGGCTTTAGCCAAAAAAGCGGAGAGCTACGAAATTTGCTTTGTGCCCGACAATGATTATCGTGGCTTTTTAAAACGCCGCGAGCCGGGCTTAGAGCAAAAAGTTTCGGGCGGCACTTTTGTAAACACCCAAGGCGAAAAAATAGGCACACATCAAGGTTATCCTTTTTATACCGTTGGTCAGCGTAAAGGCTTGGGCCAAGCATTTGGTAAGCCCATGTATGTAACCGAAATACGCCCCGAAAGCAACACCGTTGTGCTCGGCGAAGAGCACGAATTATTACGTAGCAGTATGTTAGTTAAAGGCTACAATGGCGTTAAATACGATCCCATTCCAGCAGGTGGTATTGAAGCTGAAACTAAAATCCGTTATAACGATGCAGGCATGGCATCATTTGTTAGACAAGCCGAAGATGGTAAAGTAAAAGTAGCTTTTAACCATGCGGTAAAAGCCATTGCCCCAGGGCAATCAGCCGTTTTTTACGAAGGCAACGATGTTATTGGCGGTGGGCATATTGAGCAGGTGTTGGGTATAGATTAGACTAGATTACTTTTCAAAAATATTTTTATCCAAGCTTTGAGGTGATAATAATTTTGGATCTCTTATGTATGCACTAACAGTTTCACTAATTATACTTTCTAATTTTTGAATGTGAAATTTTTCAAATTTACTTATACCATTATGATAAAATTTGCTTCTAAATCCATACAGTTTCTTTATTTCTTTAAACCCTTCATAACCTAGCTTTAAAAATGCTGCAATCCTTGAAGCAAGTTTATTAGTTAACTCATGATTTCCATCTGAGAGAAAAAAGATTTCCAAAATTGTAATATATAACGAGCCTTGCAATGAAATTGGAGTATTTTCCAATTTAGCAATTTCAAGCAAACTTTTCACCACCTTTAACCTTTGACAAAATTCATTCTGTATTAATTTTGATAGACCTTTATTTAAGTTTATTCTATTTTCATTATTTAAAAAACTTGTTTTTCTATAATTATATTGATGAACATACCTAGACCAACCTTTAGAAGGTCCACTAAGTTTAAAGACGAAATTTGTTTCAATGTTCAGAAAAAGCGATAAGGTAAAACTTAGTTTAGGCATTAAAAAAGTTTCCCAACAAAATGGATATTTAATTTGTTCATTTCTGACACAAACAATGATTTTATGTTTCGAATATAAATATTGATATGAAGGTCCTAAAATATCCTTTATTGACTGGTTTCTCAATTTATATCTAAAAACTCCACCTTCGCCATTTTTGTCTTCAAACTCAGCTTCAAATAACTCTTCTCTCTCGCTTTTAGAAAAACTGTCTATTGTAATTACTCTTTTCTCATCTTTGAAAAGTTCAATTGGTAATTCTAAATCTGTTTCAAGCTTACTTTGAATAGGTATGATTATAACCTCTTTATCTTCTGACAACTCCTTTTCATACATAATATAAAATTATGATCCAAATACATATTACTTATAGCTACGTAGTTAAATAATTCCCTCCAACTCAAAAACCGTAATCTCTGGCATAATACCGATGCGGCCGGGATAGCCTAATACGCCATAACCACGATTAACATATAAATACTGCTCCCCTTTTTGGTACAATCCTGCCCATTGCTTATAAATCAATTTAGAAGGGCTCCATCTAAAATCCCTAATTTCAAAACCCAACTGAAAACCATGCGTATGTCCCGAAAAAGTGCAATCAATATCAGGCTGATTAGGGCGTACCTGCGCATCCCAATGCGATGGGTCGTGCGATAATAAAAGTTTTACATCCGCTTCGCAACCTTGGCAAGCCGTATCTAAATTTCCATATTTAGGGAAATGGCGCGCTGCTCCCCAATTTTCAACGCCTATAATAGCTAATTTACCATCAGGGCGTTCAATATATTTATGCTCATCTAACAATAATTGCCAGCCAAAGCCATTATGATAATCTTTTAATAATTGGAGGTTTGCCTTTTTCTCATCTTTATTATTCCAACGATAATAATCGCCATAATCGTGGTTACCTAAAATGGAAAACACGCCATCTTTAGCACGCAAAGTGCTCAAAACTTCTTCCCAGCCTTCTAATTCAGTGCTCACATTATTAACCAAATCGCCTGTAAAAAATACAGCATCGGGCTTTTCAGCATTAATCATTTTAAAACCTTCTAAAAACCGCTCTTTATCCGTTAATGATCCAATGTGGATGTCCGAAATTTGCACAATTTTATACCCTTCAAAAGATGCCGGTAAGTTTTTTAAAGGCAGTTTAACCCTTCTTGTTTGGTAGTTATATACATTTCTAGTACCATACAACAAGCCCAAAACAGGTATAGTACCTAATAACAATGCTAATTTGCTCATAAACTTCGACCTTTCAGGATTATAATCATTTTTGGGCTTGGCTTTGTTCCATAACCATCCAAAAATTCGTCGCAAATCTTCCAAAAAAATAAAAAATACTGCAATAAGTTTCGAGATAATATTCAAAGCAAACAACGGAAAAACATAACGCCGTAGTTGCTTAATATTTGCATCATCCGCCATTAAAAAAACAAAAAGTATTAATCCAATAAAAAATAGGGTTAAACTAAAATGTATTAAACGAGCTATATTCCTTGTGCGTTTGCCCCTATCTCTAAAAGCCGCTTTTACAGCACGATAACTGTAAAAATCCAGCACCAAAATAAAGATAATTGGCACTAGCATTGCCCTTATTACTTCCCAGGTCATTAGTTAATCGGAAATTTTTCGTTCTTAATCATATTGCAATGTCCACGATAACATTTCCGCCCTTTTTCGTCATAAATCATGGCTTCGATAACAACAATTTGCCTGCCTTGTTTAATAATATTTGCCTTAGCCCTCATCTTTCCGCCCAATTTAATACCGCCCATAAAATCAACATTCAAAGTTAGGCTGGTGTAAACATGGCTTTTACCTAAACTAAACATGCACATTCCAATAACATCATCCAAAATCATGGCAGCTGTACCTCCATGCAAAGTACCAATGGGGTTACACATATCGGGGCGAGCATCAAATTCAATTTCAATAAAGCCATCCCCAACATCAATTAAAGTACCCGCCAACCAATTGGTTACGCCCGAAGGGGTGTTTTGCAACACTTGCCCCTTCATATCAACAAACATTTTCAACACAGGATTATCCAAAAGCCAAAATTTGCTGCAAAGGTACAGCTAGCCCATACAATAGCATTTACTTTTAAAATAGGAATGAGTTAAAAATTCTAAAGTTTTAAAATTGAAATAGCTTAAACTCCTTTAGCAATCCGCTTCATACTCTTTATATGGTAATCTAAATGCGCATTATTAAATTTAATGGCATGATAAACATTCATTTTTCCAACAATAGGATGCTTAAACAAATCTTTTTTCAAAAATTCATCACCTAATTCATCATATCGGCTTTTCATTTGCCCACGCAAATTTGCCCAATCCTCCATTAATGGCTCAAACTCAATCTGCTCAGGAAAAGCACTTATTGCCCCCCCCGCCTTAACCTTTTTAATAGGATATTTTAAAAAAAACAAAATAGTTTGTAAACGCCGCCAGCCGGCAAAACCAGGCTCAATTAACTTTTCGGGGGCTTGCATTTTTTTATTTAAATAACCAAAACCCAACTTTTCAGCTAAGTATATATGGTAAATATGCTGATTAATACTCCACTTGCCCTCCCCTTCTAATTTTGAGAGTTGCTCGTTACTTAATGCACTAAATTCGTCAATAATTTGCAGCCTACTTTTTTCAAAAGGCTGCCATAAAGCTTGCAATTTTGCGGACATTTACATTTTTTAAGGTAATTTATCACAAAATAATAAACAAGCACGAACTAATTGCGTTAACTTGAATGTTGTTATTAATAATTACCTATTCTATATTGAATGAATCACGAAAAAGTTTTAACAAATTGCACAAAATCTGGTAACGGAAAAAAGAGCAAAAAAGAACAAAAAATTGACTGGGAAACCATTGCAGAAATTGGCGACAATCACTTTTGCAGTAATTACAACACCCCTTTAACCCCCAATGCTTTTGATAAGCCCGATGATTGGAAAATGGAAAAAATTGCTTTCCATTTCAAAGAAATCATGAAAACAATGGGTTTAGATATGACCGATGACAGCCTTAAAGGCACGCCACTTAGAGTAGCTAAAATGTACATCAAAGAAGTTTTTAGTGGCCTAAATCCCGAAAACAAACCTGAAGTTCGCCTATTTAAAAACAACTATGCATACAACGAAATGCTAGTTGAGAAGGATATTACTTTCCATAGTACTTGTGAGCATCATTTTGTGCCTATTTACGGTAAAGCGCATGTTGCCTACATACCAAAAGGTAAAGTTGTAGGTTTAAGCAAGTTAAACCGCATAGTTCAATACTATGCAAAACGACCACAAGTGCAAGAACGTTTAAACGTTCAAATTGCCGAAGAATTAAAAAAAGTACTCGGCACACCCGATGTTGCTGTTGTTTTAGATGCTAACCATATGTGTGTAGCCAGCCGTGGTGTAAAAGATATTCAAAGCAGTACCATTACTGCCCAATACCTCGGAAAATTTAACGATAAAGAAACCAAAGCAGAGTTTTTACGCTATGTTTTTGGATAACTTCTATGTTAAGCACAAATTAATTTTTAAATTAAAAAGCAACACCTCAAAGCTAACTTAATATATTTAAGCTACCTTAGCGGTCGATTTGATTTTATGGGTAGTTGCATACCAACCCATTAAGTTTACTTTTTTTGAGTTTTACGCCTGCCTTTTAATCACTTCAATTTTTATTTACTTTATTTTATTTTATGAACATTTTCGTAGCGAAATTGAATTACGACACCAATGAAAACACATTGCACAGCTTATTTGAGCAATTCGGTGATGTTGATTCCGCAAAAATTATTTATGACCGTCACACTCAACGTTCAAAAGGCTTTGGCTTTGTTGAGATGCCTGACGACGATGCCGCTCAACAAGCTATTGATGCTTTGAATGAGACAGAACTTGATGGTCGTACTATTGTAGTTAAAAAAGCTGAACCGCGTGAAAATCGTGGAGGCGGCGGCGGTGGCCGTGGTGGCTACAACGATCGCAGAGGCGGCGGTGGCTATGGCAACCGTAACGACCGTTGGTAATACATACCAACTTTAACTTTTTGAATTTTACAATACTTTATTAATATGAAGCAGGGATTTAAAAATTCCTGCTTTTTTTATTGCACAATAGTTAACAACACAGCAACATAATGGCAAACACTTGCCGCTAAAACAAATAAGTGCCATATCATATGGTTGTAACTTAAACGCTTCCATAAATAAAATACCACACCAACCGAGTATAATACACCTCCAACAGCAATTAACGTAAGTACCGATGTTGGCATACCCATTAACAAACTTTCTCCCATAAAAACAGCCATCCAACCCATTAACAAATAAACAGCGGTTGAAAAAAGTTTAAACCGATTTATAAAAAAGGCTTTAAAAAAAATACCCATTAAAGCCAAGCCCCAAACTACCGATAAAATAATAATCCCCTTCGTATTAAAAATAAATGCCAAAACAAAAGGCGTATAACTACCAGCTATTAAAAAGTAAATACTAATATGATCCATTATACGCATAACTCGCTTAACCTTAGGATTATAAGCACTATGATATAAAGTTGAAAAAGCATAAACCATTAAAAACGAAAAACCATAAACAGCCGCACCAACAATAGCCGGAGGGCTACCTTTAACCACTGCCAAACTTATTAAAATAGGTATAGCAACAATACCAAATAACAAACCCAAACCATGGCTAATACCATTAGCAATTTCATAATTTAAAACCGCTTCTTTTATATTCTTCATATTACCGCTTTAAACGCATTAACCAATCATAAATTTCACTCCTAAAGATAACTTTCTAAATGTTGTTCTTCCAACAATAGTAATTAACTATTCAATACTAGCTTTTAAAATGTAAAAAGCTACAGATAGTTAATATATTAGATGTAGCACATGAACCTTAACAATCCAGTAAAAGTTATTATCATAGGGGTATTTATAATATTGTGCCCCCATTTAACTCGTGCAACCGTATTTAATGTAAACAGTACATTAGATACGCCCGACGCCGTACAAGGCGACGGTATATGCGACGATGGAAGCGGTAACTGCACCTTACGTGCTGCTGTTCAAGAATGTAATGCACTTGCGGGTGCCGATCAAATAAACCTACCAGTAGGCATATATATTTTAACAGGAGCAAGTGGCGAAAACGCTGCTGCATCTGGCGATTTAGATTTAAGAAGTGATATTGATATTATAGGTGCCGATACACGCACAACAATTATTAATGCCAATTTTATTGACCGACCAATTCATTGCAACAACCCCACAGTAACCATTAACATTTCCAACCTCGAGTTAATTAACGGAAGTGTAAATGATAATGGTGGTGGCATTTATAATACTGCTACTTTAACCCTTACTGATGTAGCAATTAAAAACTGCACCTCAAACGGTTCAAGTTCAAATTTAGCAGGTGGGCATGGTGGTGGAATATATAATACAGGCACATTAAACATTAACTATTGCACCTTATCAGCCAATTGGGCTATTGGCGGTAATGGCGTAAACGGAGTTAATGGCGGCGGTGGCGGCGGCGGTGCTGCCGCAATGGGCGCAGGTCTTTTCAATACCTCAACTGGAGTTGTAAATATTTTAAATTCAACTTTTTCAGGCAATACCGCCCGTGGTGGTCGTGGTGGTCATGGCTCTACTAATAATGGATTTGTAAGTACTTCTGGCAGTAATGGCGGCGGTCAATTGGGCGGTGCAGGTGGTCCTAGTGGCTCAACAGCAACTGCTGGTGGTTTCGGTTCAGGTGGCGGCGGAAGCGGAAGTTCAGGCGGCGGCCCTCCTCCTGGTGCCGATGGCGGCTTCGGTGGCGGTGCCGGAGGTGGTGGTGCAAGTTCATTAGGGGGCACTTCTGGCGGTTCTGGAACACCCGGTTTAGGCGGTAGTCCTGGCGGTACAACTTGCTGCTCGGCAGGTGGTAGCGGCGGTGGTGGAGCAGGTATGGGTGCAGCCATTTTTAATAATGAAGGTACTATTGATATACAATGCTCAACCATTGCATTTAACACCTCAGCAGGTGGTTTAAGAGGTAATAACCCATGGACAGGTAGTAACCAAGGCGTTGTTGCCGATGGTGTAGCGGGTGGTATTTTAAATTACAATACAGGAATCATAACCTTGCAAAGCACCATTGTATCCTACAATAATGCAAGCTTCGATAACGACTTATACGGCAATTTCACATCAAACGATTATAATTTGTTAAGTATAATAGGTTCAGCAATAGTAACTGGAACAACCACAAATGATTTGTACAATGTATCGGCCGTATTAATACCTTTAGCAAACAATGGAGGAAATACCGACACGCATTATCTAGGATGTAATAGCCCTGCCTTTAATGCAGGCAATTGCTCAGCCGCCGATGACCAAATTGGCATTGCCCGACCTTTAGAAACACAAGACGAAATTGGAGCTGCCGAAGTTGAAACGGGAACTGGTCCTTTGCCTCCGCCTGGCTTTATAAACAACTAAATTATGGCTTATACCCCACCCTTTGACATTGATAAGGCACATCGATATTTTGGCGTTGAATGCAATAATACAATTTGGAAAATAATTGATAAACCCCAATTATCTGAAAATGACAAATCCGAAATTATCCATCTAGCCAACACATCCTATTGGCATTGGAGTAAGTTTAGCGGCTGCAAAAAAGTAAACATTGCACGCGGATTATATATGATTGCACTTGCTTACACCTATGCCCAACAAAAAGCCGAGGCACTCTTAAATGCCCATAAATGCCTTGATTTTTGTGAAAGCAATAAAACCGAAATTAAAGATTTTGATTTAGCTTACGCCTATCAAATAATAGCTAGAGCATCAGCCCTTAACCAACATAGTAAAACAAAGCATTACATTGAAAAAGCAACCGAATTAATCAATACAATATTTAACCCCGAAGACAAGAAAATTTGCATGGCTGATTTTGGACATGGCAACTGGTATGGTTATAAATAAAAAAAGCTATCCCTTACTTTTACTTACATGAAAAAATTCCTTCTAATCATCAATATCGGTTTACTATTTTGGCTAACATTTATTTTCAGTCAAAACCAATTAAAAGCACAAACCGTTGGCTTGTTTTTAAACACAGAACAAGCAGCAACTGGCTTTACACTTTTCAGTCCGCTTGGCACCAATGCTACTTATTTAGTTGATAATTGCGGTAAACTAGTGCACCAATGGGCACATGATACTGCGCCTGGCCTTTCAGTTTACTTGCTTGAAAATGGGCAATTGTTACGCACTGGCAGAGTGGGCACCAATATTTTTACACCTGGCGGAAGCGGCGGTAAAATACAGTTAATTGAATGGGATGGCACTGTAACTTGGGATTACCAATACTCAAGCACCACCTACCACCAACACCACGATGTTGAATATCTTCCTAACGGCAATATTTTAATTTTAGCATGGCGTGTTTATAGTAACAATTTTGCCATTGAAAATGGGCGCAATCCCAACCAAGTAAACCAAACTGTATGGATGACCCAAATAGTTGAAGTTGAACCACAAGGCACTAATGGTGGTAATATTGTATGGCAATGGAACTTGGCAGATCACCTTATCCAAGATTTTGATGTAACAAAAGATAATTATGGAACCGTAGAAGATAACCCCCAACTTGTTAACATAAACTATGCAGCATGGCCTAATCCCAATAATACACCCGAACCTCCCGAAGATTGGATACACGCTAACTCAGTTGACTATAATGCCGAGCTCGACCAAATAATTATTAGTGCCCGTAGTTTTGATGAAGTTTGGATAATTGACCACAGCACATCAACCCAAGAAGCCGCAGGGCATACAGGCGGCAATAGTGGTAAAGGCGGCGATTTATTGTACCGGTGGGGTAACCCCCAAGCCTATAATAAGGGCAATGCAAACGACCGCAAACTATTCGGTCAACACGATGCCTATTGGATACCAGAAGGTTATGCAGATGAAGGCAAAATCATGATTTACAACAATGGCACTAACCGCCCTAATGGCAACTATTCATCTGTTGATGTAATTGATTTACCTATAAACGCTAACAACCTTTACGATTTAAACGCCAATGGCACTTATGGCCCCGAAAATCTAGATTGGACTTACGAAGACCTTGGAAATTTTTACTCAAGAAACATATCAGGGGCGCAACGCCTACCAAATAGCAACACCTTAATTTGCGAAGGAGCAAATGGTCGTTTTTTTGAAGTTGATTATGATCATAATATTGTATGGGAATATATAAACCCAATTAGCAATAACGGTCCTATTCAACAAGGCATTCCTGCCGAGCAAAATAATGTTTTTAGGGCATATCGCTATCCACTAAACTACCCAGCTTTTAACGGTATCAACCTACAAAGTTCAGAACCGCTTGAGTTAAATCCCTTTAACTATGAATGCGAAACCGAAACAAGTCTTGTTACTATTAATACTCACATTACTATTCAATTAAGCAATCAAACACTTAAAATAAACAATCAAACTGGTAAAAGTTATACAGCTAATTTGTTTAACCTAATGGGGCAGTTGGTAAATTCAAATTCGGGTATTAACAATTTGCAATTTAATGTGGCCAATCATGCTAGCGGCATTTACATTTTACAACTAATTGATGAAGCAAATTCAATTATTGAAATTGAAAAGCTGTATATAAAATAAAGCTTTAAAACAGTTTTGATTCACCTGTAAACACATTTGCTTCCAACTGGCTGTTATCGTTTTCAGTAAAAAATGGATCAAAGTTAGAAATTGGGGCAACCCATCCGTAGCTTGATTTAGTAAGTTCAACAATATCACCATTAAAAACTATACTTGTAGCTTTATCAAAGCCATGTAATATAATTTTTACCCTATCAAAATTACTTGGATAATTACCCTCAACACATTCAATATCAAGCTTTAAATTTTTAGCATCCCAAACAATGTTTTGCTTTCTAAACATCCCATTTTCATAAGCATTGCTAATACCGTCATCCTCATATAAACAAAATTGTTTTTGCCCACCATTATATAAATGCAAATAAAGGCAACTATCAGTTGCTTCATAAGTATTTTGTACTATACTGCTTGTTGGTAAAATTGCCCCTGCTTTAACAAATATAGGCAAGCGTTCAATTGGGCATTCAATAAAATGCTCGCCGCTTGTGTATTTTTTATCGTTAAACAAATAGTACCAATCACCCTTAGGTAAATAAACTTTGCTTATTGTTTTATTGCTTTCAACGGGGCAAATCAAAATAGAATCCCCAAATAAATACTGATTTTCAAATTCACTCTTGTAAATATTTCCATCATCAGTATAACCTATTGCCAAACTTTGCTGAACAGGCAAACCGCTTTGCGTTGCCCCATAAAAATGCGAGTAAATGTAAGGCATTAACTTGTACCGAAGATTAATATAATTACGGCTAATTTCTTCTACTTTTTCGCCAAATGACCATGGTTCGGCAGCTTGACTATTAATCATTGAATGTGCCCTAAACATTGGCGAAAATGCCCCAACTGAAATCCATCTTGCAAACAATTCAGGCGAGGCATCACCACAAAAACCACCAACATCATAGCCACTAAATGCAACGCCACTCACCCCTAAACTATTTAAAAGGCGTACACCAGTTAACATATGCTCATCGGTGGCAGTATTGTCGCCCGTCCAAGCAAACGCATAGCGTTGTATCCCACTATATGCCGCCCTTGTTAATACAAATGGGCGTTTATTAGCTTGTAATTTTTGTACACCCTCATAAGTGCTACGAGCCATTTGCATACCGTAAACATTTCTAGCTTTTTTATGTGTACACAACTGCCCATCAAAATCAAACTCAATTAAATTAGGGGTAGCTTGCCCCCAACTAGCTGGTTCGTTCATATCATTCCAAAAACCATCAATTCCCTCATCCAAATGTTTTTTATACAAGCTTCCCCACCAATTACGCACACTAACTTTAGTAAAATCAGGAAAAACGCATTGCCCTGGCCATACATCCGCCACATACTCTTCCCCATCAGGGTATTTCACAAAAGCATCCTCGCTTTTACCGCTTTTATAAACATCATAATTTTCATCTTGCTTTACCCCAGGGTCAATAATTGAAACCGTTTTAAAACCCATTTCACCCAATTCGTTTATCATTTTTTTAGGATTAGGAAAACGCTCCTTATTCCAGCTAAAAACACGATATTCATCCATATAATGAATGTCAAAATACAATACATCGCATGGTATTTTGCGGTTACGAAAATTTTGCGCAACATTTAAAACCGTAGTATCCGGATAATAACTGTATCGGCACTGCTGAAAGCCCAATGCCCATTTAGGGGGCAGGCTCGGCTTACCGGTTAACCAGCAATATTGGCTAATAATATCACCAACATTACACCCGTAAATAAAATAGTAATCCATCTCACCACAATCAGCCGAAAAACTGCTAAAACGGTGGTTACTAGCCCCAAAATTGAAGTAATTTTTAGCCGTATTATCAAAAAAAATTCCGTATTTCAGCCCACTATGTACACCAATATAAAAAGGAATGGTTTTATACAAAGGGTCAGCATCTGTAGGATATGCAAAATAGTCTGTATTCCAGTTTTGGTATGCCTGCCCTGCCCTATCAAGTGGGCCTGTTTTCTCCCCTAAACCTAAAAATCGCTCATTATCTTGTAATTTTTTGTGTGTAATAACTTCATTACCAATAAATCCACTACCAAAAGCTGGTTCATCTTCATTAATTATTGCATTATCAAGGCTTAAACATTTAATTCGTAATGGTTTTTTATTTATCTCAACTTTAAAACTATTGGTAACAAGGCTAATTACCTCGTTATTTTCACTAACAGTAAAATTGTTTTTTAAAGGATTTACACAAACCGCATACGAAAAATTAATCGACACATCATCTTTACCAGAAATACTTATTCGTAATACACTTTCAGTATAAAAAAGTAGCTTAACACGGTGCTTGGCGGTTCGGCATTCAAGCCCATTTTCAATAGTTGTATAGTCAACTAAGTTTCCTAATGACTGATAAAGCATTTTTGCTCTTTTTTTTTGAAGTTTTTCACTTCTAATATACGTTACATTGCAATTGCTTTAAAAATGCTTGTTGTAAAGCTTGCTGCTTAGTTTTATAAACATGCTTACTTTTTATATCAGCTTTTAGCTGCTCATTTTCATTCCTAAAATGGTCAATATCCTCGTGTGTAAAATTCAAATCGGCTAAGGTTTCCAAGTTAAAACCCAATTCTTGCATTACATTTTTACAAACACTTTCAATTATTTCAATTTCAGCATGTTGAAGATTTTGGAGATACTTATTGAAATTGTTTGTTAGAATTGGCTTGGCCAAATTGACCCATTGCTTACCAGATTTTGACGAAATTTTAGCTTCATCATTAGTGTAATAACTATTCATAGCTGTTTCAAAATCAATAGCTAAAAATTTGTTTAGTCGATTAATTGTTGCGCTATTTTCACTTACTAATTGTTGATAGGATACTTTGATAAATTGTTGTTCAGATAGCGTTTCACCCAAATTCAAACATTTGTATTGCAACTGTGCCCACCTACTTGCAATACTATAAACATGCTTCTCCCCTACAATTGTTTTCTTAAAAGATACCGCAACATCCCGCGGATCGCGGTATAAATAAATAAACTTGGCATTAGGCCTAACTGCTAATATTTGATTAGCCCAGTTAACATTTTGCATGCTTTTACAAACCCATATGTCAGCCTCATCATTTTGGGCACACAAATCCATCAAATCAAAAAACAAGGCAACTAAATCATCGCCTTTCAATTGGTTTTTATCGGGTAAAAAACCCCATGGAATTGGGTTAAAGTTAACTAAGGTTAATATATCATCAATTAATTGGCTACACCCATTTTCAATTGATTTATAGTATGGCAACAAAGGCATAAAACGCTGTAAAATATGAGGTGGATGTGGTGCAAAAATTTTGCTATGGCTTCCTAAAATAAGCCTTAACAAATTTGAGCCACTACGTTGTTCCCCAATAATAAATACTGCTTGCCTAGCCAACATTTATCTTTCTTAAAATAAAAGCAATCCTAATAAACCGCACGAAGGTAACAAAATCATCAAGCTCAATTTAAATCGCTCAAGCAAAACAAAAGCAACTATTAGCAAGGTAGTACGCTTTACGGTAAGCACCCAATCAGTCATTTCAAAATCGGATATAAAAATAGAGATACCTGCAAAAAAAATCATACCTACAACTGCCGCTTTAATATGCTGCATAACAAACCTAATTTTAGGCGATTTATTAAGCTGCTGTAAATTTTGTGCACCAATTAAAATTAACCCAATTGGCGGACCAAAAATAGCTACCGTTGATGTTATTGCACCCACAACCCCATGCAACTTATAGGCTATAAAAGGAACACTAATTACAATTGGCCCTGGTGTAATTTGCCCAGCCGCAATGCTTGTTACAAATAAATCTTGCGTTATCCATTGGTGTTGGTTAACAACCAAATCATTCAACATTGGTATAAAAACATAGCCCCCTCCAAACATCATAACGCTAACGCTACTAAAGGTTAGGTTCATTTTTAGCAAACCGTTTTCATTTAAGCCCAAAGGCAAATAGTTAAGTAATAAAATTGCCAACATAAAAAGCAAAAAAGCAGCTCCTCCTTTTGTAAAAACCAAACCTGTAAACTTACTTTCGGTACTAAAATTTTGGCTTTTCAACCTCAGCCAACCTACAAAACCGCTTACAAAAATTATTAAAAAGGTAACATAAATTTTATACGATTTCGGCGCAGCCAACATTACTACAACCGCTACAATTGCCAATGACCAGCCCCATTTATCCTTTACATTTTTTTTACTAAGGCGAATAACTACTGAGAAGATTACTGCCACCACTCCCGATATAATAGCCGTTAAAATTTGATTAAAAAAAGCTAATTGTCCATACTTTTCAATTAGTGCCCCCAAGCCAATTATTAATACCAACGAGGGCAACAAAACACCGGAACTGGCAGCAATTGCACCCTTAACACCCCTTAACTGAAAACCAACATAACTACAAACATTTACAGCTAATGGACCAGGTAAAATACTCGCTAATGTTATTCCGTCAACAATTGCATTATTATCAAGGTACTTTTTTCTATCGCAAAGCTCATGTTCAACTACGGCTACTAAAGCCATAAATCCACCAAAAGCATAAGCACCTATTTTAAAAAAAATACTAAAAATTTGCCATAGCGAAGGTCTCCCCTTCTCATTATCTTCAACCACCTCCACTAATGGATTGATTTTACATATACAGCTCGAAATGAAGCTGTTGGACAATTTAAATCCCAGTAAACATTACCCTTGCTATCCAAAACAAAAGTTTTGGCTGAGTAAGTACTACTCCCTAAATAATAATTTTCAATCATAGGAATAAAACTGCTTTGCCTTGGCGAAACATACATTTTATTAAGTGCAATATCAATCACCGTTTCAGCCTTTTTATTTTCAGCATCAATTTTAAAAGCCATTGCTTTTGATTTTAAGGCATTATAATTTATAGTGCCCGATGGCGTATTGTTATTATACAAATACAAAATTCCATCTTGCATAAACGCCCCATGTTGCTTTTTAAAATAACTTGAAGCATCCATTTCTAAATCACCACCTTCACCTAATTTCCACAAAACATCCCCCGTTTTTGAGTCAACACACCATACCTGATTATCATCTCGTATTGAAAGAATGTAATTTCCATTATCATCTATAATCATTGAGTTTGCTTGCCGTCTATAATATGATTTATTGTTATTAACCTCTCTTTCACCAATAGTTTCCCACTCCCAGCTACTATTACCAAACTTATCAATAACAAAAATTTTATCCTTCTGTATAAATTTATAACGGCCGTTATCTAACTGTACACTATCATCTTTTGCAACCAAAATAACGTAATTGCCCTTTTCATTTTTTAATATATCCCTATCAAAAATCACTTTTTGCCCCACCTTTTCAACTATCTCATCATTAGTAATGTGCATTAATAAATCGCCAGCCAAATTATACTCATAAATAGCATTCCCCTCACTCATTGCAAGTACCGTATTATCCGCCGTCCAGTTAAAAGGTCGTACATTTTTAGGTACATATTGATACCAAACAATTTCAGCCCTTTTATTCAACAATACTAAATACGAACCCTTTTGCTCCGTTGCATCATAAGTTTTAGGATTACGCGCACTACCACTTGGGTTATTAATATTAGGCAAATTTCGGTTTTGCTCATATTTTGCCAAAATTGATAAGCCTATGTATCCATCAAACGTAAATTTCGGATTACTATATTTCAAGTCAAAATCAGTTAGCTGATCAGGCAAGCCGCCCGTTTTAAAAAACTTGTTAATCGTTTCTTTCGTTCCACTTTTATTATAAGTAATTTCCGCTTCAAAATCAGTTTCAGCTTTCAGCCCATAAATCGTTTCCTTTTTCAAAGGCTGCTTCATACACTTTTCAATAAAAAACTGCTCAAAATCCTTCTCTTTAATCTTGTAACACAAACTTGTAACGCTTGGCTCCTCAACTATTATATCAAAACGAAGTGTATTATCCTCCTGCATTTTAAATATAAAAGGAGTATTAGTGGTGCTTTGCCCAAAACTTGAAATTGAAAGCAAACAAACAATTAAAAAGGAAATGATTCTTAATATCATGCCGCAAAATTATTGATAATTATGAAAAGTGTTTTGATTAAAAGTCAATGAATAATAACATCAAAACTCCACGGCTCTAAATTTAAATAAATCCCATTTTCACTATCGTTAAATTCCGACCCAAAATAGGCTTTAACTTCTTCGCCTTTATCACCAACAATAACCGACTGCCCTTGTGTTGATTTGTTTAAAGCAACCGTCACTTTTTCGCCAAAATACTCTCGCTTAAAAACAATAACATCCTTATCGGCAAACAAACACTGCCAACTTCCATACATTAAAGCCATATTACTTTTCCGTAATTCTGCCAATTGGCTAACCCTTTCCTTCAAAAAAACTTGTTGCTCATTTAAACCATCAAAAAGCATCATACGGCGGCAATCAGGGTCATTAGCACCAACCATCCCAATTTCATCACCATAATACAGTACTGGCACACCCGGTATAGTCATAATAAAAGCTAAAAAGGCGGCTTGTTTTTTATAACCTATCTCATCAACAACTTCAATATTCCTTTGCCAACCCGCTTCCTTCGGGTCCTCATCAAATGTTATTGCCCCCGAGGCATACGACATAAAACGAGGCATATCATGGTTGCCCGAAATATTACCCATTAAATGATGATGCCCATAAATATCTAAACTAGTTTCAACCAAATCTTTAAGCCGTGTAAATGATCCGTTTGAACTTAAAAAAACATCCCTGGCATCAAAAAAAAGATTAAAATCAAACTGGCAATCTAAAACCCCCGATGCAATGTAAGAATTAATTAAACTATGGCTACCATAAGTTTCACCAATTTGAAAAGTAGGCTTGCCCTCAGCCGCAACACGTTCACGGTTAATTTTGTACGATAAATTTCGCCAAAACGAAATTGGTATATGCTTAGTTGCATCATGCCTATAACCATCCAAATCAAATTTATCCAGCCAATAATAAGCTGAATCAACCTGAGCTTTACGTACACTTTCATTCTCAAAATCAAGCGAAGGCAAAAAAGTATCAAACCAAGTAGTAAGCCTTTGGTCATCCCAAATTCGTATATTCAAACTACTATCAGGCAAGTATAAATTAGTGGCAATACTAGGCTTGTTTTTATACATCGGATGATCCTCATGAACATGATTAGTTACAAAATCAAGCAATACATTTATACCACTTGCATGCGCATTATGCACCAAACTGTGCATTTCCCTATCTGTGCCAAAACGATAATCAATTTTGCTTGACGAAATGGGCCAATAGCCATGATAACCTGAAAAATATCGCTTAGGCTCTGGCCATTCTTTATAAGCAATTTTAGGATTTTGACTAATTGGCGAAAGCCATAAAGTATTGAAACCTAAATCCTTAAAATACCCCGACAAAAGTTTTTGATCAACTCCTGCTAAATCCCCACCCTGATAATTTGCCCTATCTGCTAACTCAGGATGCTCAACTCGCTCATCATTTTTAATATTACCATTATTAAAACGGTCAACCAATACAAAATACATCAGCATACTATGCCAATCGCTTCGTTTAAGTTTATCCGAAACTGTAATAACACTCCGCCTTTGTAAAGGAATCAACACATCGTTCGACAATCCAAACTGGTTATAAGCAAACACCCTAATATGTGTTCTTTCAAACCAATCAGCCTCTTCAGGAATTTCAAAATCAATTTGCCCATCATCATACTTTGCTTCAACTAATTGATTCTGCCACAGTACATAATATTTAGTTATTTCGCCTTTTACTTTAAGGCTAACATCAATACCATTAACTCCATCCGTTTCAATAAATGGCAACTGCTTTTGTCCTCCTTTCTCAATATCAAAACAAGAGTTATAATCACCCAAATTATTACTCATTTTAGTACTGTTGGCAGGGTCAAGTACCCAATTTCCATCAAGCACCAACTTATATTGATAACTACCTGGTGCTAATACTAAATCTACCGTCCAAACCCCATCCTTTAACTGCATAGGATTTTTGCTTGTTGACCACCCATTAAAACTACCCGCAACTAAAACATCTTTATAATCAACACCCTTTGCATCAAACACTATTGTATGGATAACGCTTGACCATTTCTTCATTAAAATATCAAAATCACGTTTTTTATGCTTAACTTTTAAACAACTTAAAAAACTAACATCCTTTGGATTATATGTAATTTTCAAAGTCGCAGCCCCCTTTTTATAATGCAGCGTAAACTCATCGCTAGCACTTATTTTTTTAATGTCAAAAGGGTTCAAAAAATAGTCGGCCAAAATTACTTCAGTATCACCATCAGGCTCAAGTTTAATAGCCGTAGCAAGCCCCGTTGTTGTTTGCGCACCTAATACACAATAAAATAAAAAGCAAATTAAAAGTAGTAGTTCTCTCATAGTTTAGTTACAGTTATTCAGGTAAAAAATAAAATCCCCATCAACAGCATCATCGCTATTGGTTACTTGCTTGCGAATAAGCCTAAATTTTAAACCAACAATAGCTACACCATCGGGCATATCAAAACTCAAATTCGGTATAAATGAATAACTAAACACCTTATTCCCTTCGTTAGTCATTTCTAGCTCAGGGCTGTTACCCACTTGGGCTAAACTAACAATTTTATATTCTTCCTCATCACTACCTATAGCCTTAGGATAAACATAAAAATCTGTTATACCTTGCAAGCTTTCTTTAGCTTCAATAGCATTATCATAAATTAAAGTAAACACATCATCAGCCCCAATCAATAACGAGTCGGCATTGGCAACAGGAAAAGTATAAACTTTTTTAATTGGGCTTGCAGGTGGGTCAACCAATAACTCCAAATCTTCGGTTTTAAATTCATCTTCGCAAGTGCCACCGCCGCCGCCATCTTTTGCTTTAACTAATAAATGAATATCCTCATCATAAACCGTTTGTGCATCAACATCATAAAAAGCCGTAGGTACCATTTTAAAACTCCAAACATCATCGCCTTCATTTGTCATTTGCAACTCTTCGTTTGAGCTGCTCCACTGCCCATTTGAAACTGTTGCATTCTCACTAGGCTTCCAGGTCCACATATATAAAGGGCCCGCATTACCAACTAATTTGGTGCAATCGCACTGTTTAATATCTACATAAATAGTAATCGAATCTTCAGGACCAAAACCTTCAGGCTCTGCCCATATTTTTTGCGCTTCTACTTTTGATGCGCTTAAAAACAATATTGCTAAAACAAATAACTTTTTCATCGCATCCATTTTACTGTCTTTCAAATTTATATAGATAACCTATTGATGGAATTGCACCACAAACTTTTGAAAGTTGAAGCTGTAACAAAGCATCACTTGGGCGAATGGTTGCCGCTAAATCAAGCGTTAGTTCCTCACCCTCATCCGTTTGCATATTTATTACACTAGGATATTCATTATCATCAAATGCCCAAATACCACTTGCGGTATTTAAATAATTAGGGCTATCACCAGTTACTAACTGGTAAGTAAAATCTTGCGAGTTAAATGTAATTTCACTAGGATTTTGTTTAACCATTACACTACTTACATCACGCATATTGTCAGCAGTCTGTTGCAAATCAACCTGCCAAACTTCAACCAATTTAAAACTGTCATTAATACCCTCCAATTTACTAGCTGGCTCGCCTAAGTCACCATTATCATTTTTGCAAGCCGATAGTGCTATTAGGCACAGCAAATAAGCTATTACTTTTTTCATACTGTTTGCATTTAGTTTAATTACACCCGCCCGATGGGTTTGGCTCCATATCAGGATTACCTTTTAACTCATTATCAGGCATTTGGCAAACCATACCAGGGCAATCCCATGGTGCAACAGCCCTAATTAACAATTCAGGCGAATCATGCACGCCTTGGCGTTTTAATTCATGCAATCTATTGCCCTCTCCAACTAACTCCAAGCGTCGCTCATGCCTTGCAATACTAATTATGGTATTGGGGTCATTAGTATCGTAAGTTAAAAGGTTGGCGCGCAGCCTTAAATCGTTAATATCATTAATAGCCACCTCCAAATTAGTTCCTAGTTCAGCGGCAGATTCGGCCCTAATCAATTTCAATTCAGTTAAATGAGCTAACGGCACGTTAATTTCGGTTGCTACCGCAAATTTGGCTAAAAAGTACAAATCCCCAACACCAGTTGCATTAGCTACGGCAACGTACCAATTTTTCCCTCTTAAATCAGCCGTATCGGCTGTAGCCGCTTGGTAAATACTGCTTGATAATGCCACTTTCGGAACACCAGTACTTATATCAGGTAAATAATGATCCCTAAAACCCTCTCCAGCATTATCTGAAAGGGTAAAACTAGCTAACTCAAAAGCCGACTCGCTACAAACACCTAATGAAAAACGGTTTAAAGCATTCATTTCAAGGCTCAGCAAACCACTTTCAATCACTAAATCGGCATAATTGTAGGCATTTTCAAAATCATTCATCTGAAAATAAACTTTAGCTAGGTACGCCCTAGCACTCCAGCTACTTGCATAACCACTAACTAAAGTTTCGGCAAGTAATTCCTCGCTATCCTTTAAATCATTAATAACTTGCTCATAAACTTGTGTAACACTAGCCCTATTTACCGCCTCATTACTAAATGTAGTAACCACAGGCACACCTAAATGACTATTATCGCTTGTATAACCATATGGCTGTGCAAATAAGCGCACCATTTCAAAATGCCCAACAGCTCTAATAAATTTGGCTTCACCCTCCATGCGCCTCCGTTCCTCATCACTCAAGCCCTCAACAACATTAAAATTATCCATTAGCAAATTAGCACGCCCAATAGCATAATAAGTATCTCGCCAACTCTCTCGCGTTGTTCCTAAAAATATATCAGTTGTCCAAGTATAATGTGCCTGCCAATCGTTATTATTTAAAAAACTACCGTTAAAATTATCGGCCGCTAACTCAGCTAACAATTGCACCAAACCACCCATTGAGTTTTTACTCGACAAAGCATCATATGCCCCATTTAAAAGCATTTGTGCATCCTCAGTGGTTTCTAAAAACTCCTCAACTGTAATTGAATCTTCAGGCACTATAGCCAAGTAATCATCACCGCATGCTTGTAAAGCAGCAATCACTAAAAAACCCATTAAAACTATTTGTTTCTTCATTTTTTACTGCTTTAAAACTGTACGTTAACACCAAGGTTATAGGTTTTTTCTTGCGGCGATGTTAAATAAGTAACACCAATTCCTCCCACATTACGCTGCTGTGCATCAGGCCGCTCTCTAGCCACTTCAGGGTCGCCATAATAAGCCGCTAACAAAAACACATTAGTTGCGCTAACAAACACATTGGCTTGCTTTAAAAACTTCTTTTTTGTTGGTAACTCATAACTAGCTGTAATGTTTTTAATTCTAAAATAAGAAGCATCATGAAGCCAAAGCGAGTGGTTATTTTGCCAAGCATTAGCATTACCACCCCAGTTTAACATACTAGTTGTTAACTGCGGATAAGTAGCAACATCCCCTAGCCCATCCCAATGGTCGTAAATTTCGGTACGGTAATTCCAATCGGGCGTAATAACCCCCAATTGCCGCTTTGCAGCATCATCATAAACAGTACCGCCCTTTCGGTAGTTACATAAAATATCTAAGCTAAAACGCTTGTAGGTAAAGGTATTTCTTATTGCTCCATAAAAATCAGGAAATGCAGTACCCAAGGCCTGCCTATTTAATACAGGGTCGTAAACAAAAGTTTCATTCCCCTCCGCATCCAAATATACAGGAGCCCCACTTTCAGGGTCAATATGGCTAAAAGGTACTATAAAATTTTCAGCAGACGATGCCCCCAAAATTGCCCTTGTATCCCCAAAACCACCATCTAAAGCATCAGGCGTTGCCGTGCCAACATCCAGCACTTCATTTTTATTTCGCGAAAAAGTAAAAGTAGTCTTCCACCGCATAGGCTTATCTAAAATAGTGGCGGTTAACATCCAATCAATTCCATGGTTTTTTACCCTTGCAACATTAGTAAAGTAGGTTGATCCATCTTCATCAATACCTGTTGATGCTGGTAACTTAACACCCAAAAAGCCCTCGCGCACCAAACGATAATAATATGAAAACTCAAGGCTTACTCTATCCTTCCAAAGCCCTAATTCTAAGCCAGCATCATAAGTCTGCGACGATTCCCATTGTATTGCTCTATTCGCAAACTTCTTTTGAAAAATAATGGGCTGCCCATTATAAGTAGCTGTTGAGTTGGTTTCAAAACGCACATATTGTTCATCCCAATCAATATCCGAATTGCCCGAATAACCCCAGCTTGCCTTCAATTTTAAAAAATTAATCACATCTTGGTTTTCCATAAAACCCTCGTCAGATACTATCCAACCCACCCCGATTGACGGAAAACTACCAAAGCGTTTTTGCGAGCCAAACTTCGACGAACCATCATACCTATACACCAATTGAAGTAAGTAACGGTCTTTAAAACTATAATTCCATCTAGTAAAATAACTATGAAACTTCCATTGGTCAATCCCACCCTTATCCTCATTTTTCGAACCAAAATGATTTGGATTACCAATTTCAGGGTCTATATTATCAGCTAAGTCAAAGCCACCAAAAATATGGCCATCAATGTTTTCTAACTCAGTATATCGCTCAAATTTATCATATTGCGAATACTCCGTACCGGCCATAGCCTTTAGCTGGTGTTTTTTATTTTTTATAGGAACTTGGTAAGCTACCGTTGAGTAAATTGATCGGTTTTTTAAAGTATAACGCCAACGCTTTGATACATTAAATGTATTGGTCCACCCTAAGTCCTCAAATGTATAATCGTTTAGGCGCATAAACTCATAATTGCCCGATGTAATCCATTCCAAACCCTTTATTGGCTTTACAATTACATTAAAACTGTTAAACGATCGCCACTCATGCGAAACATCATCAGTTAACTCAGCCTGTGCAACAGGGTTAGTATATATACTGTAATAATCCCCCGCTTCATTATGTATTGGAAAAATGGGCAAAGCCGTTGAAAGGGCATAACCCAAACCCCCGGCCCAAGCTTGCCGCACCTTTTCATTTTCTGTACGCGACACACCAGTTGATAAACTCAATTGCAGCCACTTAATTGGTAAAATATCAACATTAAACCTTCCGCTATAACGCTTTAGCTTATTATCCTTTAAAAAACTACCCGAATTTGTATAGGATACCCCCGAATAAGTACGAATTTTACTTCCACCCGTCCTTACTGAAAAATTATAATCTTGCTTAAAACCAGGTTCAATAACCTCATCAATCCAATTAGTATTAACACCCTCAATATCATCATAACTTAAATTGTTAGGCAAAGGTGCACGCCCTACATTCCCATCATTTTCCCAAGCCTCTTGCTGTATTTGTATCCACTCTTGCGCTGTTAGCATTTCAGGTAAAACTGATGGAGTACTTAACCCCCAACGAGCACTAAAACTATATTGCGGCTTACTTTTATCCTTTGTTAAACCCCGCTTTGTAGTAATAATAATAACCCCATTTGCACCCCGCGAACCATAAATAGCCGTTGCCGAAGCATCTTTCAATATTTCAACTGATTCAATATCATTAGGATTAATAGCCGCCAAAGGATTATTGTTTTGAGCATTCCTATCCCCAGCAATAAAATTATCCGTAATAATAGGTATTCCATCCACAACAACAAGCGGGTCGCCACCAGCCGTTATACTACCCGAACCTCGTACCCTAATAACCGAACCCGCACCAGCAACACCACTACTTTGTGTAATTTGCAAACCTGGTGCCTTACCTTGCAAGCTATTATCAAAACTACCACCAATTACATCGTTCACCTCCTTAGATTCGATAGTACTAATTGAACCGACACTAGCACGTTTTCGCTGTACTCCGTAACCTACCACAACAACCTCATCTAAAAATTCAGTATCGTCATACATCACTTTGTCAATTACCATCAACTGGTCCTCTTCAGCAACTATTGTTTCCTTAATGGTTTTAAACCCTATAAATGAGTAAACTAAAGTAAACTCGCCTGGCTTCATCGTTTTAATCATATAACGCCCCTCTTCATCCGAAGCTGCACCCAAGTTTGTACCTTCTAATCTAACAGTAACACCGGGCAATGGCGCATCCGACGAATCGTAAATTGTACCAGTAATAGTAGCACCCTGTCCAAATAAAAAACAACTAAAAAAAAGCAAAACAAATGATAGGTAAATTTGCTTCATAAGCCATTTCGTTTTTGTTTAACTTACCAGTATTAGGCATGTTAAATATAAATATTGCAATTGATAATTTTAAAAATTGGCTGTATTTTACACTAACAATTAACTGTGCTTAAACAACAAAAAATGCACTTTAAAAAAATAATAAATAAGCCACTTGCATTACTACTTATAGTATTTACAACATTTATAAGTTTACAGTTAAATGCGCAATTGGTTTATACCACCCCCGCTATTCCCACTCAAAATCAAGAAGTTACAGTTTTTTTTAATGCAGCTTTAGGCAGCGGTGGCCTAGCTAACTATACAGGCGATGTGTATGCACATACGGGGGTTATTACAAACCAAAGTGTTGCCGCTAACGATTGGAAATATGTTAAAAGTGAATGGGGCGAAAACACCCCCGAAACCAAAATGGAAGCCCTAGGCGGCAACTTATATTCTATTACAATTAGCCCAAACCCAAAAGCCTTTTATGCTGTACCTGATGGAGAAGATATACTACAATTAGCATTTGTTTTTAGAAGCGCACAACAAGTAAATGGCCAATGGCTCGAAGGTAAAACCGATGGTGGAGGCGACATTTTTGTTAACTTGTTTGAAGATGGTTTAAATATCAACATTACCTTACCCGATACCAATCCGCCAATATATGAACTTGGAGATGAAGTGCAAATTGCAGCACAAGCATCAAATGCTCAAAACATGCAACTTTCAATTAACGGTTCGGTTGTTCAAACTGCAAATCAAATTAACTTTAGCCTAACCGCAAATCAACTCGGACGACATGATTTTGTCGTTTCAGCCTCAAATAATGGCGATAACATTACAGAAAGTGGCTACTTTTTTGTCCGTGGTCCTGTAAGCCTTGCACCGCTACCCTACCCCAATTTACAAGAAGGTATTAATACAATTGATAATTCAACGGTTGTATTGGTATTATACGCCCCTTATAAAGATTATGCCTTTGCGCTAGGCGATTTTAGCAATTGGGAAGTTAGCGATAATACCTATATGAACAGAACACCCAATTTTCAGCAATTTTGGGTTGAGTTAAATGGTTTAGAGGCTGAAAGTATTTATCGCTATCAATATTTGGTGGATGATTTACGCATTGCCGACCCATTTTGCGAGCAAATTCTCGATATGTGGAACGACCCCTTTATCAGCCAATCAGTTTACCCAAATCTACCACCTTTTCCTGCTGGTTCAGCTTGGGGCATAGTTTCTACTTTTCAAATTAATCAACCTAACTATAATTGGCAAACCACCAACTACCAAGCGCCAGATAAGGATAAGCTAGTTATTTACGAATTGCTAATTCGCGATTTTACTGAGCAACACACCTTTGAGGCTGTTATTGAAAAACTTGACTATTTAGAAAACCTCGGCATTAATGCCATTGAGTTAATGCCCATAGCCGAATTTGAAGCCAATAGCAGCTGGGGTTACAACACAAGTTTTGCCCTAGCACTTGATAAATACTACGGCACAAAAAACCACTTTAAACAACTGGTTGATGAGTGCCATCAACGAGGTATTGCCGTTATCCTCGATATTGTTTTAAATCACCATTTTGGGCAAAGCCCGATGGTTCAAATGTATTTTAACAACAATGCCCCAACGGCTCAATCGCCCTGGTTTAACACAATTGCAACACACGATTTTAATGTTGGCTACGACTTTAACCACCAAACCGATGCCACTAAAAACTATGTACAAAAAGTAGTTAGCCATTGGTTGCAAGAGTATAAAATTGATGGTTTCCGATTCGACCTCTCAAAAGGATTTACCCAAAACAACACTTTGGGCAATACTGCCGCATGGGGCAACTACGATGCTTCACGCATTCAGTTATGGAAAAATATAGCCGACTTTATTTGGGCTAACTCCCCTGAAACCTATATTATACTTGAACATTTTGCAGATAACGATGAAGAAACCGAACTAGCAAATTACGGCATGTTATTATGGGGCAACCACAATTACAATTACAGCCAAGCTGCAAAAGGTACTAGCGGCAGCAATTTTAGTTGGATTTCGTACCAAAACCGTGGCTGGGATGCCCCACATACCATCGGCTATATGGAAAGCCATGACGAAGAACGAATGATGTATCGTTGTTTACAAGAAGGCAATACCGGTTTAGATTACGATATTACTGATTTAGATATTGCATTGCAACGTTGCGCCCTTTCTGCTAACTTCTTTTTTCCTGTTCCTGGCCCTAAATTGATATGGCAGTTTGGCGAACTGGGCTATGATTATAGCATCAATTACAATGGTCGTTTAGGCGAAAAACCAGTACGTTGGGATTATTTTAATGAACCCAATCGCAAACATTTACATGATGTTTATGCCGCACTAATCCATTTAAAGAATACAGAAACTGTTTTTCAAACTGAAAACTTTGAATTAGATGTTGCCTCATCAATTATTAAACGTATTCACCTTTATGGAGATGAAGAAACCGTTACAATACTTGGCAATTTTGATGTTTATCCTAAACAAATAGTGCCAGAATTTAACCAAACAGGCTGGTGGTACGAGTTTTACACCGGCGATTCTATTTTTGTAGATGATTTAAGCCTACCCATCACCTTCTCCGAAGGAGAATACCGCCTTTATTCAACTAAAAAGTTCGAAAATTCAGGCAATTTAGCTACAAATACGCCTTTAATCACCAATCAAATTGGGCTAAACATACTACAACACAAAGGGCAATTGCATATACAAAGTAATCAAGCTGTAAATATTTCAATTTTCAACTTAAATGGACAATTATTAAAAGAAGTTGAACAGCAAAGTAGTTTAAGAATCAATACACAAAGCTGGTCAAAGCAAGTTGTACTGGTTAAAATAGAACAAAACGGCAATAGCCAAACTCAAAAAGTCGCCATTTTTTAATTACACCAATTGAAAACGATTCAACACCTTTTTCCGCTCCTTCCAATCGGGCACATACTGGCTTTGTAAATCATAAAAAGCCTTGCTATGATTAAACACTTTTAGGTGGCACAACTCATGAATTATTACATAATCAATACAGGGTAAAGGCGTTTTCATTAAATTAAGATTTAAGGTAATATTGCCTTTACTACTGCAACTGCCCCAACGCCGCTTCATCTTTCTAATTTTTAAAAGGGGAAAAGGTAATTCAAGTTTCTCCATTAATTCATAACAATGCCTCAGCCTATTAGCAAACAAAATTTCAGCTTGTTTTCGATACCACTTATCCAGCAATTTTTCAACCCTTAAAGGATTGTTACATTGCACATAAAACACTCCATCAACCAAACGAATTTGATTCTTACCATTAACAATTTTAAGTTGATACTCCTGCCCTAAAAAATAGTGTAAGCTACCTTCTTTAAATCGTTCATTTTCATCAATTTGGGGTAAACTTTTAAAGTAAGCTAACTTCTTTTCAATCCACGGTTTTTTCTTATTAATAAAAGCATCAATAAGCATTTGCGGCATTAAGCGTGGGGCACTCACCACTACCCTATTATCCGCCTTAACGGTAATAGATATGCTTTTGCGTTTTGAGCGTTTTAATTGGTATTGTATGGGTAAAATGGTTTATTATGACCACTAAATTAGTACGAATAAAGGGTTTTAGAAAGTCAATTAATAACGCAACCATTTACCTTCTCCCAATAAAGTTGACCTCATATTAATAACCTCAGTTCGATTTTAAAACCACATTCAAATATTTGAAAATCAACGTTTTGAAATACCTTAGAACTAAAATTTTCGTAAAAAACAGAATTTGTCCCCCTTTGAAGGGGGCGATTTTGAGTAAACGAAAAATCTGGCTGGGCCCGCATTCGGGGGATGAATAAGCAAATTTTTAAAAAAATTGCAAATTATGATTGGTTTTGCTGCTAATTTTTCATTTTATTAATCGAACTCTGGTTAATAGGAAAGTCGGCGGGGTATAATAAGTAAACCTGTTTTTATTCAAGTTTATTCCCTTCCTGATTTAACACTAGTCTTGCCAACCACAAATTCCCCTCCTAGATTAGGATTGGGCTCGCATTCGAGGGTGCCGACAAAAGTCGGCGGGGTGGTTACCCCTTTGTTATCTGCTTAACCAACAAAAAAAACGGCTGCAATTTTTACTTTGCAGCCGTTAGATAAACGGTTAGTCTAATCAAATGAAGGGGGATTTCATTTTTTAAACCATAATTACATTTAAACCTAAACCAACGCCAAAAATGCTCATATTATCCGTTTACCTTAATAATGTTATGTTGCCTTTTTCGGTTAGCTCGCGCCTACCATCGCCAAGGCGAAATTTTGCTATAAATGGATAAACACCGATATCTTGCGGCTCGCCATTAAAAGTGCCATCCCAAGCAGGGTTATCCAAATTGCCTGTAAATATTTGCTGCCCCCAGCGGTTGTAAACCGCATATTCCAGTTCTGTTATATTAGGATTGGTGGGCTGCAATTCGTCGTTATAGCCATCGTTGTTGGGAGAAAAAGCGGTGGGCAACATCAACTGCCCTTCTTTTACCCTAACAAATGCTTCGTCGCTGGTTTTGCAACCTAGCTCATTGGTAATTTCGATGCCATAAACGCCCGTGCTTTCAGGGGTTAACTCGTTGTAAAGCGCATCGGTATCGTCCAACTCATCAAGGGCGAACCACTCGATATTGGCAATGGTATTTTCGTCGCCATCATAAAAGGCATCCAAAGCAATTTGCTGCCCGTAGTGGATTTCGTAGGCATCGTTGGCGAAGTTAACCTCGGGTGTTTCGCTGGATGCTAAATCGAAAACGGGTTCATCAAAATCCGTCCAATCTGAAATAGTTAACACATCGTAGCCAGCCGATTGCTGCACTGTCGGCACTTCTGTATCGTTCCACTCAAAGCCGTTCCATTGTATTAGCCTATCCCATTCGCCATCAACCGACGGCAGGCTGTAAATGCTAATATCAGCATTGCCTGCACCTTCGGCATCTACATAATGGAAGAAACTTTTATTGACTTCGCAAATGCCGGGGGCATTTACGTTCAGTAAATCATAGCCCTCGTCCGTTGCTTCGCCTTCGGCTAGGCGCACTTTGTAAATACCTGCATTATTGGCGCGCATAGCTACGGGGCGCAAATCGCTGTTTGATTGGTGGAAACCGACAGGATAAAAATAGATATTGCCCATATTCAAATTCCATGATAAACGGCCATTGCCTTGGCTGCTTACAAAACCCGTGCTGCGGGCAATAGCCAATGGGTCGGTTGAGGACAAGTACATTTCGTACGCATCGGTATCTAATTCAATGCTCGATAAATCCAAACGGTTTTGCACCTCGGCGTTTACGCTTTGGTTTTTTATGCCTGTACCTAGTAAACTCAAATTGTAAAAGCTGCTAACCGATGCCCCGCCTATGTTTTGGTTGCCGCCCGATAGCACCACCTCCGATTGGTCGGCTTGGAAAGCACCGTTGTTAAGCCAGTTTTGCTTTATCTCATAAACGCCCGTGCTTTGCCCGAAACCCGTTAAAAGCCCGCCGTTTTCCATATCGCCATCAATGTACCAGTAGCCTGCATTTTCCATAGTGCCGCTATTGTTGGCAAGGCCATCGCCTAGTACGTAAACCTCGCAGCCGGCATTGGTGTAAACCATTGCCCCATTATTGTTAACCAATTGGGCATTTAAGCCCCAAGCCATTAACATTAGCCAAGCCAAGCATCCATATTTAATAATTAGATTAGTCATTGCCCTCTAATTTTTGGTTGATGCTTTGCAATTGCTCCATCATTTGTTCAATCAACTTTTGTTGATTTTCGATGGTTTGTTGCTGCTCATCAATTGCCGCTTGTTGTTGGTTAATGGTTTGCTGCTGATTTTCTAACTGCTGCTCCAATTCTGCTTTATCCGAATCGATTTGTGTTTGCTGCTCCTTAACGGCTTCAACCAATAAAGCGGTTAAAGGCGCATAAGCTACTGACTTATAGCCAGCCTCGCCGCTTGCGGTGTTCACCACTTCAGGAACTACCTTTTCTAAATCTTGCGCGATAAAACCAATGTGCGTGCCTTTTTCGTAATTACGGTTAGGGTAGTTTTGGTTATCCCACTCGTAGCTAACGCCTTCAATTTGCAACACTTTATCCAATGCGCTTTGCAATGGCTTAATGTTCTTTTTATATCTCCTATCCGAATCGTTAAACCACGCGCCTGTGCCGCCTGCGCTACCATTTACAAAAAAGGTGCGGTTGTTGGTGTTGTGTGTCTCATTTCCACTTATTACAAGCCTATTATTATTAAACTCGCCATAAATTAATGGGTTAACAACATCACCCGAGTTTTCAATCAATAAAACATCTTGGTATGAACTGAAATAACCCACACCATGGCCAATGAAAATACAGTTGTTTCTTGCAGAACCAAATTGAGCACCTGAACCACTACCAATCAAAATATTGTTGTTGCCACCAGTTATCCCATTCCCAGCACCCTGGCCAAGACCAATATTAGAACTACCCGAACTCCAATTAAATGAATTGGAACCAATTGCAACATTATTATCTCCAGTTGTATTATCTCTTAATGCATTATCGCCAATTGCAACATTATTATCTCCAGTTGTATTATCCCATAATGCTCTACTACCAAATGCCGTATTATGCTCACCAGCTGTATTATCCCTTAATGCCTGATAACCTAGTGCGGTATTGTTTTCACCAGTGTTGGTGGTATTTTGTGTATTACCAACAAAAGTGCTAAATTGCCCAGTTGTGTTTCCTTCCCATAACCAGTTGTCGCTATTTATTTGATAAGCTGGGCTAGTTACGCTACCACTTGTACGTATGTCAACATTGCCTTCGGTAAAAACATTATCGCCAATTGCGCCAGGTGCGGCTGTTGTACCATCGGTAAACCAATCGGCATCGGTGCCTCCACCGCCGCCAGTAATATCATCAATATGTGTTTTGTGTACTACGCCTAATGGGTCAATAACCAAAACGGTATCAATGCTTGCGTCTACCACTACATTTTCCATACGCAATGGATCAATTGCCCCATCGTTTAAATGCAATAAATTAGTTGGGATGCTGGCATTGTTACCAAAGCCTGCATTACCATTTTTCAATATGGTTAAAGCATTGCTTTCATTACCTACGCCCCAACCACGACCTACGGTAAGTACACGGTCGATACCAACATGGGCATTAACATTAGCAGGTGCATAGCTGGTAGCATAAGTACCCAAAACAACTTCGCCCCATGAAAACGCTTCATTGCCAATACCCATTGCGGTTGAACTTGTACCTGATGCAGTTGTAACCTGTCCCATTGCGGTTGAATGATTGCCAGATGCCATTGAACCATTACCCATTGCAGTTGATCTATTACCTGATGCAGTTGTACCCCAACCTATTGCGGTTGAAATATTACCTGATGCAGTTGTATTTTGCCCCGTTGCGGTTGCATGATTGCCAGATGCGGTTGTATTCTCCCCCATTGCGGTTGAAACATTCCCTAATGCAGTTGTATTTTGCCCCATTACAGTTGATCGAATACCTGATGCAGTTGTACCCCAACCCATTGCGGTTGAATGATTGCCAGATGCAGTTGTATTCTCCCCCATTGCTACGGAGTAATGGCCTATATTGGCATTATCCCATTGTGCGCCATTTACACTCCCTGCCCTAAAAGCCGCTTTATTTGGGTTAAAAAACATACGTGTACCTGCGCCGCTTACTTCAATAGCATCGCCGCTGTTTAAAGTGCCTCCTGTTACAATAAATCCATCTTCGCCATTTATGCGTACTGCGCCGTCAACCGCATCAATAACACGGCCTGCACCTGCGCCACCTTCATCATAAGCTTGGTCAAGGGTGTTAGCTGTTGCGCTGCCGCCGCTTCCTATATCATCAATATGCGTTTTGTGTACCACGCCTAATGGGTCAATAACTAAAACGGTATCAATAGTGGCATCTACCACTACATTTTCCATACGTAATGGGTCAATAGCCCCATTATTTAAATGCAATAAATTAGTAGGGATGCTGGCATTGTTACCAAAGCCTGCATTGCCGCTTTTTAATATGGTTAAAGCATTGCTTTCATTACCTGCACTTGCACCATTACCTACTACAAATAAGCGGTCGGCTGCATTAAATGAATTGTTAGATAAAGGAACATAAGTTGTATTGTAGCTACCTATCGCAATTTCCGTAAAAGATGGTGCTATTGTATATTGCCCCATAGCAGTTGAATTTTGACCTGATGCAGTTGTAAAATTCCCCATTGCGGTTGAGTTAGTGTTAGATGCAGTTGAACCATCACCCATTGCGGTTGAACCTTGAGCTGTGGCATTTGTACCAGTACCCATTGCGGTTGAAAACGCGCCAGATGCAGTTGTAACATCACCCATTGCGGTTGAATTAGGGCCAGATGCTGTTGTAGCATCACCCATTGCGGTTGAACGTTGGCCAGATGCTGTAGTAGCCCGCCCCGTTGCGGTCGAATTATTACCTGATGCAGTTGTATTCTGCCCCATTGCTACGGAGTAATTACCTAAATTGGCATCATCCCAGTGTGTGCCACTTATATGACCTGCCCTAAAAGCGGCTTTTAATGGGTTAAAGAACATGCGCGTGCCTGCACCTGTTACTTCAATTGCATCGCCACTGCCATGTGCGCCTGTAACTATTAATCCATCTTCGCCATCAACACGTACTGCGCCGTCAACGGCATCAATCGCTCGGCCTACTCCTGCGCCACCTTCGTCATAGGCTTGGTCGAGGGTGTTGCCACCTGCTGCTGATACAATATCATTTATATCTGTTTTATGTACTACGCCAAGTGGGTCAATAACCAAAACGGTATCAATAGTAGCATCTACCACTACATTTTCCATACGCAATGGATCGATAGCTCCATTGTTTAAATGCAATAAATTGGTAGGAATACTGGCATTGTTACCAAAGCCTGCATTGCCGCTTTTTAATATGGTTAAAGCATTGCTTTCGTTACCTACGCCAAAACCATTACCTACCGTAAGCACACGGTCGGATGTATTATGAGCTGAAATATTAGCTGGTACATAGTTGGTGCTAAAAGTACCCAAAGCAACTTCGCCCCATGAAAACGCTTCATTACCTGTACCCATAGCAGTTGATTGATCACCAGATGCAATTGTACTATTACCCATAGCAGTTGAAACGTTGCCAGATGCAGTTGTCCCGTTCCCCATTGCAGTTGAAGATGAACCTGATGCAGTTGTATTAATACCCATAGCAGTTGAAAAAAAGCTCGATGCAATTGTACCATCACCCATTGCAGTTGAAGATGCACCTGATGCAGTTGTAGCATCACCCATTGCCGTTGAACGCTGGCCAGATGCTATTGTATTAAAACCCATTGCCGTTGAACGACTGCCAGATGCTGTTGTACCATCGCCCATTGCCGTTGAAATAACGCCCGATGCAATTGTACCATCACCCATTGCGGTTGAACCAATGTTAGATGCCGTTGTATTCCCCCCCAATGCTATTGAGTAATCATCCGATGCAGTTGTATTTTGCCCCAATGCTATTGAGTAATCGCCAATATTGGTATTATCCCATTGTGTGCCATCTACATTTCCTGCCCTAAAAGCCGCTTTTAATGGGTTGAAGAACATGCGCGTGCCTGCACCAGTTACTTCAATAGCATCGCCGCTGTTTAAGGTGCCTGTTACAATAAATCCGTCTTCGCCATCAACACGTACTGCGCCGTCAACGGCATCAATAGCGCGGCCTGCGCCTGCGCCGCCTTCGTCATAGGCTTGGTCGAGGGTGTTATTGGTTGAACTACCCGCGGCTACCCAAGTTAAAGTTCCATTACCATCGGTTTGTAAAATTTCGTTGGCCGCACCGTCTGCCGTAGGGAAACGGTAGCCCGTTACTGCCGGGTCGTTAATTTGGAACTCGGCATTGGTACGTAAAATATCATTGTCAAACTCACCATAAATTAATGGCGTTGTTGTATTGTTTGAGTTTTCAATAAATAAACGATTATCCGTATCAAAACCAAAGCCTGCCTCGTAACCAATATTTACATTACCGCTTTTACTATGAGAAGTATTACTACCACCAGCCCTGTATCCTAAATAAACATTATTATCGCCACTAGCCTGAAAACGTCCAGCTTGAAAACCTATCCCTACATTATCATTACCCGAAGTTTGTTCATAAAAAACATCCTTACCAATAGCAACATTATTATTACCAGTAATTGAATTGAATAATGCTTGAATACCTAAGCCCGTATTATTATTACCAATAGTATTACTACCTAAAGCGAGATAGCCTAAGGCAGTATTTTCATCTCCGCTTGTATTACTATTTAAGCTAAAAGTACCAACTGATGTATTGCTATTGCCAGTTAAGTTTTGTTCTAATGCGGCCCCACCTAAAACAGTATTCCAACCCCCATTTGTATTTTGGCTCAAGGCATTAAAACCTACAGCAGTATTACCTTGGTTTGTATTAGTAGTATTATTGGTAATGCCAACAAAAGTATTGCCCAAGCCAGTAGTTATCCCTTCCCACAACCAGTTATTGCTATTTATTTGATAAGCTGGGCTAGTTACGCTGCCATTAGCGCGGATATCCACATTGCCATGTGTATATATATTATCATTTATATCTGTTGGGGAATCGCTTGTTCCATCGGTATGCCAATCCTCGTCGGTGCAACATTCCAACACTACAAAACCGCCATCTTCCAAATAAAGCGTATCGTTGCTTAGGGTTAGTTGCTGGTCGTCGGTACTTACCGCCCCAGGAGGCAGCACGGCAAAACCGCCGCTGGTTAAGTAAATGGTATCATTACTAATACTGATGTATTGTATTTCGTTCGTCGGGTCATTGTCGGCATCATCCACCATATCGGTAGGCAAAACAATAAAGCCGCCATCCTCTAAGTATATCGTGTCGTTAGATAAAGTTAACTGCTGATTATCCGTTCCAGTCGCATCCGACAGCACCACAAAACCACCATTATCTAAATACAAAGTATCATTACTCAAGGTCAAGAATTGGTCGTCCGTATCAACCGTTCCCGCAGGCAATACCACAAAGCCCCCATCCTCTAAATATATCGTATCGTTAGATAAAGTTAATTGCTGATTATCCGTACCTGTTGCATCCGACAACACTACGAATCCGCCGTTATCTAAATACAAAGTATCATTACTCAAAGTCAAGAACTGGTCATCCGTGTCAACCGTACCCGCAGGCAAAACAACAAAGCCACCATCTTCTAAATATATTGTATCGTTAGATAAAGTTAATTGCTGATTATCCGTACCCGTCGCATCTGATAGCACCACGAATCCGCCATTATCCAAGTACAAAGTGTCATTGCTTAATGTCAGGAATTGGTCGTCCGTATCAACCGTGCCCGCAGGCAAAACAACAAAGCCGCCATCCTCTAAATATATTGTATCGTTAGATAAAGTTAATTGCTGATTATCCGTTCCAGTAGCATCCGACAACACCACGAAACCACCATTATCCAAATACAAAGTATCATTACTCAAACTCAAGAATTGGTCATCCGTATCCACCGTACCCGCAGGCAGAACCACAAAGCCACCATCCTCTAAGTATATCGTATCGTTAGATAAAGTTAATTGCTGATTATCCGTTCCAGTAGCATCCGACAGCACCACGAAACCACCATTATCCAAATACAAAGTATCATTACTCAAACTCAAGAATTGGTCATCCGTATCCACCGTACCCGCAGGCAGAACCACAAAGCCGCCATCTTCTAAATAAATCGTATCGTTAGATAAAGTTAATTGCTGATTATCCGTTCCAGTAGCATCCGACAGCACCACGAAACCACCATTATCCAAATACAAAGTATCATTACTCAAACTC